>Ga0209676_1000039_pt1 | contig 443158 bp, 428 predicted proteins | sample AraplaCvi_mLB_r2_FD_184282 | JGI IMG/M metagenome (GOLD analysis project Ga0209676, IMG submission 184282) | Arabidopsis root microbial communities from North Carolina, USA - plate scrape MF_Cvi_mLB_r2 (SPAdes) (version 2) | ecosystem: Host-associated > Plants > Roots > Endosphere | place... | reverse complement strand
ACCAGTACAAACCCATTACCGGAACCCTGTTGATCAAGAAAACAGAGGAAGATGCCAAAATGAAAGAAGTAAATTTCGAGGATGGCTACATTGTTAAATATGCCGAAGGTATAAACATTGTAGGCGACCACCCGATGACGCTTAAATTCCAGATTTCGGCGCGCAAGCTTAAATTAGGAAACGCAGAGCACCTTAACGACTGGCCTAAAGCCTAAGCTAAGGCAGAAGGCTTAAAGGCGGAAAGTAGAAAGCTTGAGGTAGGCAAAACGCCAAACGCCAAACGCGTGGCTCCATACCCTTTGCCCCATGCGCTCCGCTAAGCGCCAAACGCTAATCAATTTATTTTCAAGAAATTAAAAACTTACTACAATGGCATTTAAAACCCGTTTAAATTTAGGATCAAAAGAGTTTGATGTACTGCAATGCAGTTTTTCATTAAACAGAGATGTTGACGCAAAAGGCCGTCCGTCTTCAGGTGTTTATGGTGGTACCATCAGCATCGAAATCGAATCGACAGAAGATACTTCGGTAATCGAATCGATGGTTAACAACCAGTACAAGCCGCTTTCAGGTACACTTGTATTTAAGAAAGGCGAAGAAGACGCCAAAATGAAAGAACTATCTTTCGAAGATGCCTACATCATTCAATATAGCGAAGGTATTGCGGTAAACGACAATACCCCAATGACATTAACTTTTGTGGTATCGGCCCGCAAGCTAAAGCTGGGCAATGCCGAGCACGAAAACGATTGGCCTAAGGCTTAAGGCTGTCAGTCATAAATTTTAAAAGCGACTGGTTTTAGCCAGTCGCTTTAGTTCATTAAATTTTATCTGATTTACAGCTCTTCTCTAATCAGGCTATAGGCCATGATAGATCAATCTTGGTCACCTCGCAAATTAAGACGCGCTCTATGTCTAACCATCTTAAACATATTGAGGCAATAACTGTTTATTTCGTTGGTGTTTACAAGTTCAGAAATTGTTGGTGCTTTAGCACGATATTTTAGTGCTGTGCATACGAAATTAAAACCTATTTGTTGAGGAAGAATCCAAACAGGACTTGATTAGTTGTTGTGCCACAGATGGATAATCAATATGGAAAAGAAACTCATTGCAGAAATCAATATAGAAGGGAAAGAAATTACGCATTTCGCTTCCTTCACTTTAAAACAGGCTTTTAACGATCACCATTATTTCGAATTACGCTTTAATCATGATCAGATGGGGGCACCCGGACTGATCAGTTTAGACGATAGCCGCGATTTTGTTGGTAAAACCTTAACCGCATCCTTTGGCCATTCGCCGGAAAGTATGCAAAATTTTATTGGGCTCGTAGCTAAAGTACAACTGTCTCAAAGCCATGGTTATCATGGTGTACTCATTGTAAGCGGCTATAGTCCAACTATTTTAATCGACCGCGGCCCCGATCTGGGTTCATATTTAGATAAAGACTTAAACACTATTGTAAAACTGGCTACTAAGGATACGCCGGCCAACGATCTTAAAATTGTGGCCAAATCTTCGCGCACGGAAGCAATAGATTACATTATACAATACAAGGAAAGCGATTTTGCTTTTCTCAACAGGCTTTCGGCTGAATACCATGAGTGGTTTTTTTACGATGGAAAGCAGCTCAATTTCGGTAAACCCGATGCGCAGAAAGAAATTGCATTGTTTTATGGGAGGGATGTGCAGGAAATGCAGTATGCCATGGAAATAGCGCCAATTAAAAATAAACGTTTTGCTTACAACCCCAAACAGGATGAAATATTGCTGAGCGAAAGCACAGGGAAAGTAGATGGCCCGCCTGATTTATCACATGCGGTTAAAGCTTCTAATCTAACCTATAGCAAAACCTTCAATCAGCCTGCTTTAATACGCGTTGATAATGGCAACGACATTAAAAACCTGGTAGAAAATGAAGAAAAGGCCAATGTAAGCGAACTCCTAAAAGTGACAGCCAAAGGCGATAATGCCGGTTTGAGCATTGGTGGCATTGCCGAAATTACGATGAGCTTGCGCAAAGAGCTGGCATTTACAACCGAAAGCCTTGGCAAATTTCTGATTACCAGCATCCATCACCATATTGATGAAAATGGAAAATACCACAATACCTTTGAAGGAAAAGTATCGACTACCGAACGCTTGTTGGTGAAAAAATTCGAGAAGCCACAGCCCGACCTTCAACTGGCCAATGTGATCGACAACAACGACCCGCAAGGTCAGGGCCGGATTAAAGTGCAGTTTAAATGGGAATGTTTAACCAATGATGTAACCGAATGGCTCCGCGTGGTTACGCCCAGCGCAGGTATTGGCGACAGGGGTAATAACAGGGGATATTTCGCCATTCCCGAAATCGACGATCAGGTAATGATTGCCTTTGAGGAAGGAAACATTGCCCGTCCGGTGGTTATGGGAAGTATGTACCACAGCGCAAATGTAGATAGTAGTCCGCTGATTAAAAACCACCTGAAAAGCATTATTACCAGAAGCGGCCACCTGGTTGAATTTGATGATGATGCCAATACCCAGGGGATAAAAATTACCGATATCCACAACAATATTATCCATATCGATACCAAAGGCAATAATATTACCATTACCGCTTTAGAAAACATGACGCTGAACTGCAAGAATATGCAGATTAATGTACAGGAGAATATGGATGTTCAGGTAGGGCAAAATCAATCAACCAATGCGGGGAAAGATATTGCTACTACGGCAGGCAACAATTATTCCTTAAGCGCGGTTGGCGATGTTTCAGAAATATCTAACAACAGAACAGAGTTGGCTACAAAAGATTTTAAAAGAACAGCTGATACTTCAAACGAAATCGCGTCAGAAATTAGCATGTTTAGTGCCAAAGAAAACATGACCATCCAAAGCGGTAAGATTGTAGAGTTAAACAGTGCAGAAAAATCTAATCTTTTTTAACTATGGCAATCATTAAGCAAGCTAAAAATATTACTGTAGAGGTTATTCAGAAGTATGAATTGCGTGTTGGCATTAAATTGGAAAAGATCGCCCAGGTAATGAATGTTGAGGCTACTGCACAAAATTTATCACTAGCGAGCAGTAAAAAAATTGTATCAAGCGGTAACAAATCATGAGTTTAAAAGGAAACAGATACTTATTGTTATTGCTCATTTTATTGGCGATAACAAGCTGCAAAGGACAAAAAATGGAAGAAAAATTTGAGTGGACGGGTACTGTTTCAGCACCTGAAGAATACCCAATGGAAGTTTACAGGGGAGCAATTATCGCCAACGATTTTACCTATAGTTTTGATGCAATTTGGGGAACACAAAATACCGGTTGGGGAAACGATGGCGGCATTATGAGTGTATCGACCAAACAAATGGAAGCACCAGACTCGTTAAACTTTACCTGGCTTTCGCTTACCGAAAAGAAATTTTATACCGGAAAATGGAAATTGGATAAAAATCTTATCAGCAGGTTATTTCAAGAGGGTTTTATCAACGATCTTAATCAGAAAAAGGAAACCTATAAACTGATTAAAGTCGGGCTTGCTCCCAAAGGCCGGGTAATGGTTTGGCTAAGTGGTGCCGGTTTCCAAACAGAGGTTGGTGCGTTTCAGGCGCACGATACAACGATTACTGCCGAGCAGGCATACGATAATGCCAAGTATATGTTCCGTCCTGATTTTATCACTAAAACATTGAATAATGAAATGGTAATTAAACCCGAAATTAAGGACCGGATAACGAAATCGGGCATGCCGGATATGGATATTTATGAAACTTACCGTAAGCGTTATGAGTGGAGACCGCAGGTGACTGTGCCTGAGGGAGGTAAAGTGACATTGATCTATTACAACTTTCTAAACGGAGAAGAAGAAAACCGCTTTGGTGAAGAGCTTACAACGAATCAATATGCCCACAGAGCATTGCCGAAATACATTTCTATCCTCTGGAAAGATAAAGCGGGTAAGAAAAACGGCTTAGAAATCAGGCCATTTGATGAAAAGGAAACTTCCGGGGCTTTTGAAAAATTAGCAGGAAATGGTCCTGTTGATTTGATCGTCGATTTAAGTAGCGATGGATCATCGGCCAAGCTGGCACTCAAAAACAAAACGGAAGAAATTAAGCTGGTTGGCAGTAAAATTAGTAGCAGTAAAAATTTGGATTGATATGACAAGTGTTCAATTGGGTGCTTACACCCCTAAGAATGATGTTACCGAATACCTGGATATTAATTTAGGTATTTTCTTTGATGGCACAAAAAACAGTAAAGCCAATACCAATGCAAGACTTAACAATACAGAAACCTTTAAAAAATATGGAAAGGATGATGACGAAAGCAGTTATTATAACGATTGGTCTAATGTAGCGAGGCTTTGGGATCACTACGACAAAAGTCTTAGCTTATATATTGAAGGGATCGGTACCGAAGATGAGAAAAAAGATAGTACTATCGGATATGCGTTTGGATCGGGCGATACCGGGATTAGGGGTAAAGTGAGAATTGGTTGCGAGAAAATCGTTTCTGAAAAACTTACTAAAATTCTAAAAGCCAATAACAAAAAAAAGCTGCGGAGTATAACTTTTGATGTTTTTGGTTTCAGCAGAGGAGCGGCAGCGGCAAGAAATTTTGTTTACGAAATTGGAAAATCCGCTTATAAGCCAAGTGTTATCGTAGAACCACGATCGGGCAGGGTATCCAAATTCGATGCTGATGGTGAATCGACTAATGCAGAAGTATTACCGGCCTGCGGGCATTTAGGATTAATGTGCGAACAGGCAGGGATTAAGCTAGCAGCTAACCAGATAAAAGTTAGGTTTTTAGGTATTTTCGATACTGTTTCTTCCTACTCGAAATACATTAGTGCAATGCCAAATTTTAATGATGTTGAAGAACTTCACCTCAATGAAATAGGAAGGGCACAAACCGTGATTCATTTTATTGCTGAAAATGAGCATCGACAAAACTTTTCGCTCACCAAGGTAAACATGGGCAAGGAAAAATCATTTCCGGGTGTACACAGTGATGTTGGCGGAAGTTACGATACCGGGCCGGAGGTAAAAGAAGAACTCGAAACCACCTGGACAAACAGAAATAATCTTGAGCCCTTCAAAAGAAACCTTATCGAACAAGCGTGGTATAAAGAAGAGGAGCTCGAAATTACAGGGGGCTTTGCCTATTTCGCTTTAAAAGGCTCAAGAAAGCTTATCAAAAAGGAGTATAGTTACATCCCGTTGCATTATATGGCAGAATATGCAAAAAAGAGTACCGCACCGGTTAATCTGCAAGCCCTGGTAGATAGTAAATATACAATATCAGACGACCCCTTACTGGTTAGGGTAAAAGGTTATTTAAAAGATTATGTAATGGGCAATGGTCAGCCTTACACCTTTAAAACATTTGCGCAATTGGATAAAAAATATGCCGGCGCAAAAATACCAGAGCAGAACTATGCCAATTATCAGAAAGAAAAGCAACAACAGGAAGACTTACGCATTTTAAGAAACAAGTATCTGCACTGGTCTGCACGTAGGGAAGGTATTGGGATGGATCCGAATGCCGATGGTAAAAGGGTTATTTACTAGAATGCTCAAACATGGAAAAATTAACCGATACAATACAGCCCTTAGGTGCGGATAAGATTAAACTTAATGTAAATCATGCTATAGAATTTGCACCAAAACCACGGTTGCAAAGGAAGTACGGTATTACGATTAAATATTACAATGGGGGGAGTGAGGATGTGGCAAAAAGGATCGATTATCAGATCCATTTACTGATTAACCAATTTCGGGATGAAAATAAAACCTGGCAGTTATGCTTTAATAAGAGCGATCTTTTTATTGACAGGCATGAACCCGATTTTGTAAGTGAGCAGCTTGCCAGTATGGCTATGGCAGCAATTTATCCTGTTAAAGTTGATGTGAACTCAGTAAATGAGGTGTTTAGAGGAATTGTAAACCACAGCGAGATATTAAAGCGATGGGAGCAGGTAGCCGAAAAAATTGGTGATAAATATGAAGGTCGGTATGCCGAACTGTTTTTATCAAAAATGGAGAATAAGATTGCAGACCGGTATGAACTGCAAAATGCACTCAGGGTTGATATGTTCTGGAATATTTTTTTTCACCCTCAATTTTTAAAGTATCAACCTGATTTATCGCAGCAAATAAGTTTTAGCTTTCCGGTTATCGCTTATAAAAATGTCACATTTGAAGGCATACAATCAGTAGCGCCCTATTATACAGATTATGGAACATTTAAAGTGAATTTTCATTCAGAAAGCGAGACTACAGCAGAGCAGGCTGCGCTTTTAAATCAAGAGGGAGCATTTAAAATGAAATTAAATGCGATTTGTGATTTGGATCGCGATGGAGGTTTGCTTAAACATGCCCGGGTTGATTGGAAGCTGTACAAAAAGAAAGACCCAAACGAAATTGCAGTAAAACAAATACAGTTCACGGCTTACGAAATTGAAAGCAGCGTTCAGGCAGCCAATCCAGGTTTACATAAAAATGAAGGAAGCGATCCTGTTCCTGTTGAAAAGAAAAAAGGATTTTGGACCCGGGTATTAGGTTAATGAAGGAGGATTTATGGCACAGAAAGAAATTATTGTACAAGGCGCCACCTGCCAATGCCAGTTTGGTACCACAACAGATAAGCTAAAAGTACTCACTCAGCAAAAGCATTACGTTAATGATAAAGACGGGGCTCAAAAATTAATTGCCTCGCATGTAGATATTGGGATGACCTTTGAGAAAAACACTTTCGGTCAATGCAAGCTACAGCCCACTCCCGGAGGTTTTAAACCCTGTGTACCCGCACTAACCGAGTGGAAAGAGATGTACAAAGAAATGGTTTTAATTAACAATGGGCAGGTTTTGGTTGAAGATAGCAAAGGCGTTTGTACCATTAGCGGTTCACCTTGCATTTTGTTTGCTAAAACTGGGCAGAAAGGGCAACCATCTCAGCAGAATATCGATAATGCTGATGAAGAACAGCAGGCACAGATTAATCCGTTGGTGAATATGAAGGAGCTTGAAAAGGCTGATTTTTATGAATTTTTAAATGCCAAATAATCATGTCAGATAAAATAGAAGATAAACGGGGATTGCAGTTTTGTTACTGGCGTACAAACAATAAGCTCGAAACTGTTCCAAAGGGAGGTTGCTATCCACTTTATTTGAAAGATACTAATGAGTTTGTTCTTGATGAGCGTTGTGTTGGAGCTAAAACAACCAATCCAAAACACACTATCGAAAATGCAAGATGGGCTTTTATTTATGACGAATTTTTTAAAAGCTTCCAAAATGCGAAACAGGAAAACATAACAGAAAACCTCTGGGGGCCATTAAGTGGAGGAACAATTCCTGTTAATAAATACGCACTTGGAACAAAATATAAAGTAGGAAAAAGTATATTATTTAATTCCAATGGAGAAAGTTACTATTATGGATTTAAACAACGGGTAGAATTATTCAGTGAAAGCCCGGGAACAGGATTCTACTTTTACATTATACCTGTTTCTGCTCCTAAGATAGATTACGCTTACTTCCATCAAAGTGAAGATATTAAGCGCTATGGACAAAGTGCTAACCTTACCATTATGTTCCATGGTTATAATCTGGATAAAAAAAATAAGTATAAAGCAAAAGTATACCTGCTTGAAGAAAACGAAGCCAAAGGACTAAGCAAAACCAAGGATTTTGAAGAGAAAAACCTTTGGGACAAAGTAATTGTTCAGGATCTGTCAACGCGTGAATCTGATAGTAACTGGAATACCTATTTCCGGCATAACTTCAACATAAATATAGATTGGAAAAAGGGGGAAAACAGAAAGAAGAATTTTACGGTTGCGGTAGAAGTTTATCGGGTTTACACAGAACCTGGACTAATTTATGGAACAAATAAAAAAGAGGAAAGGGTAGATTTTAAAAATTACGCCGATAATCCAACAACCGATCTTATCAATTATGATACGAAATTATTAAAGATTCAGGATATTGATAAAAAGGACTCTATTTCCAGTCGTTTTATGGTTTCTGAAGAGCTAATGGACAGTTATCTCAAAAGGATCGAAGCACAGAAAGTAAATCAGGTACAATATATTGGTGATGTTCGCTATACTCATAAAGAATTTGATCCCTGTGGTTTTTCTACTATAACTGTAAAAAGTGATGATGCTGAAGTTGTTATTTTTGATGAAGACGGAAAAGATAAACCAATTGACAATACGGCACAAACTTTTGATATTATTGCAGGCGATAATAGAAAAAATATCAGTATAAAAGTTGGTAAACTCACAACCAAAGGTGTTTTGTGCAATGGGGTTTTATTGCAGACAGGAGAAAAGCACAGTGAGCAAAAAAATCTTTTCCAGATTGGGAGAGTTATGCCCGCATTAAGGTTGGAGAACGGGGTATTTGTTACAATGCCCGATATGAGCCAGAAAGGCGATTATGACGTACAACCAGATACCAAAAGAGGTCTATCAAATGATGTAAGCGAAACACAGGAATGGCAGTTAAACAGGGATTATAAATTCAATGGGGATGACGAAGCCGTACTGATGCTAAAATATGTTTACAATAAAACATTTTTAGAAAAGGCTCAAAGTATGGTGTCAACACAGGCTAATCAGAAATTAAATACCCTATGGGTTTTCAATTATTTTATTTTGGATGAGGCTAAATCCCAAAGTTATTATCTACCGGTAAGCACCTGCCGTTATCCAAATCAGTTAGTTAAAGTTCGGGTTTTTCCGGATATGGAATGGGAGTTGGCTGCCCTGATTGCAATTCCTGGCACACGCAAGATAACCTTAAAATTTACTTCAACCCGACAGGATTTAAGAGGTTACCACAACAATTTTAATTTTAGGTATGTAAACAGACAATTAGAGGCAGAGGCAAAAACAGAAGAAAAAGTAGGCGTGGATTTTACTTTAAAGGCGGTAACAAGTGGCACCGAATTTGAAGCTGGCTATAAAATTGAACATGCCATTAAAAAGGTAGTCGGCACTTTTAATGCTGTTTACAGCGGCTTAGAAGCTTTTGATGGGAGAGGAAACGAGAATAGAGGGTCTGCAGCAATTAGGACGGGCTCTATCCGCACCTTTGAATTTAATATAGATCCTCCAAATGTGGGCATTGCCATAAAATGGAAGCATGCACTTGCAAAATTAGATAAGAACAAAGGTAAAGTTGGTACAAGAATAGAGGGTGGGGTAGCTTTAAAACCTTTTGTAGGAATAGGCATTACTGTAGATTTGGTATCGGTTCTTCCAAAATTAACCGGTGCAATCGGAACGGCTATAGAATGGATAATTGCAGCCTTAGAATATGCTGTAAAAGGCTTGGATATTTATTTCAATTTTAAACTGAATGCAGAGATTGCCGGAGAAGTATCTATTGGATACCATAGTGTTGATGGTTGGGATTCAGGCCTGAAACGTGAACTCAAAGTTAAGGTAAACGCCTCTTTGGAAGCAGGTGTAGATTATGAAGGAACAGTTATTGCTACGGTCACCGGGGCTGCTGGAACAACGGAGGAAACGGTCGAAACTTTTAAGGCTAAAGCATCCATTGGTGGTGGAGTAGAATATACCGAAAACTGGGATGCAGATAAAGGTGGGATATTTAAAACAGTACAAGTAAAATTTACAGGGATGAAAGCCGAAATAGAAGTTTATTCTGCGTTAGTGCGTAGGAAAAAAACGGTACGCAACCCAGAATGGGAGGAAATTTCGGACAAGAAAGTGGATGTAAAAGCAAAGAAAGAATTTGAATTACTAAAAGAGGATATCTGGTACGGGCCAGAGAAAATTTATACAGATCAAGATGAAAAAAAGACAAAATAAGTTTAAAGTAATATTATGCTCGGTTTTATGTTTAATTAGCATGAGTAGTTGCAAAAGTGATGAAGGTAATTTAGTTCTTGAAAGAGGGAAACCAATTGATCTCGCTAAGGTAAATTTTCAAAAACTTGATCTTGACAAGTTCTTCTCTAAGTTGGCCTACGTAAAGGAGAACAAAATGGGGGCTAATAAGCATACAAATACCCAAGCTCAACCAATAAACATTAAATGGTTCTCTTTATATAATATTACCGAAAAGAGATTGTTGGATCAATATAAGGATGTTGCGAATTATACCATAAAAAACGGAGAAAAGTATGGTGATATAGATTTTGCGGAAAGAAGAGCACCACTATTGGGGATGAAAAATCCTGATCTAAGAGGCTTCGGTTATTGGGAATCCAAAGAAATCCTGTTTAGTCGGTTATATGCAAGTTCTACTCCCTCCAATAAATTGATCAGGATAATTCTTGAAACAGATAATCTACATAATTCCGGAGAAAAAGAATATTATGCGTTACTAGAGATATTAAAAAAGCAGAATAAGGATGCAAAAATTGAGCAAGATCCTCAATCTAACGGAATACCAAGCTACACTTGGACCACTAAAGAGAAAGTAATACAATTATATTTTTCAAAGGCTGATGAGTTGAATTCCTTCACTCTAAAGATAGCCTATATCAATCCGGATACAAAAGGATACTTAAAAGAGTTCGGGAATTAATATTATCCCGCAAACTAAATTGATTGATAACAATTAACACAAACTCAATGGGTGTAAAGCCGATTTACGAATTATTTATAGATGCCAGAGGCTGTTATTTCGAGCTATTGGTAAATGATATTCCATTTTATTTCCATTATAAAGTTGGTGCAACCTCTTTCCGGTTACCGGTAAATAATTTTATTCCAAAAAGCGGACAACAAAACATCAGCTTAAAAATGTTGTCGGTAAACGAAGGACAGGAGTTTCCGGTTGGAGCTGAAGTAATTTTGAAAATTGAGGAATTTGAAAAAAACACACCTAAAGAGCGTAAAGCAGTTATGGATTATAAAACACCTGACTTGAAAACACATACAACAGGGGTTTTTACCGACAAGAAAATATTCAATGCAGATGTTCCATATACTTTATCTTATGTTGATTCTGTTGATCTAGAAAGAATTGATCGGGCTGTTCTTAGAGAAACATTAGAAAAAGAATACATTAAGTATACTGAAGCCTTTAAAAATAATGACTTAAGTGCCTATCAGAAATTAACAAGTGAGCGGCAGGAGAATATTTTTACTTCACTTTATGTGGATAGTGAAAGAAGAAAAAAACAGGAGGCATCTTATTTAAGCGGTGTTACCCATAACCTGGTTAAGCTACACCCTTTAAAAACATATCAACTGGTTTTTTACAACAACAATAAATTTGTTGGATTGCAAATGCCAAATGAGGCACCTGGTATATATATCGACAACGAAAAAGAAGAAGATGCGTTTATCGAATATATATTATTCCATAAAAAAACAGCAGGTTCCCCAATATCCATTGTGCTTTAATCAGATATTGTTTTTAACATCTGTTTGGCATTTAATCTTTCTTTTCTTTTCTCGGGTTAAAGGCTATGGGGAATGGAAAGAGTACCAGCGAAAGTAGGTAAAATTGGTTTTAATAATGCATTATGGAAAAAACTGGTAATGGATATCTGGAAAACGAATTAGAAATAAAGACTTCACCTAAATTTAGTTTAACTACGATAAACGATTCCCTAAAACTATTTGAGGTACATAGTAATTTGGGATGTACTGCAGTTTTTGTTTTGTTACTTTCAGCAATCTTATTTTTTATAGATAAGGTTACGTTAATGGTGTTTTTTTTAACACTTATGATTAGTGCAGTCGGATATCTTTGGAGATATAAATATACCTTTAAAAAGAAACCGGTAATAATTATCAACCATGTAGGCCTTAAAGAAAAAGATCATCAGTATCTATGGGCTGAAATGCTTGATCTTACTTGTTCCGAAGAGTTTGATAATGAACGAGCAATGTTTACTGCTACACATTTAAGATTTATCTATCATGGCGAAGTGAAGAAAATATATATCGGCGGGTATGATAAATCTATTGAAGAAATTATTCATTATGTAGCAATGCTTAAGTGTAAATAATGAGTTTGTAGTACGGTGCTCCTATTTCTAATAAATGATTTATAGTTGAACATGTTTTATAAAATCTATCTGGAAAATAATGACCTGATTATTGAAACATTTTTATTAAAAGAAAAAATTGCCATTAACTCAATTGATGACATCATTATTTCATATCATCGGGGCTGGAATGAACATAAACTGTTTACCTATTTTAACAAACCAGTGCAATATGAATTAAGCCGGAAAACCTGGTTTTATAAAATATTATTCCAAATATTTCTGATGTTTAATACCGAAAAATTTAGAATTTATCGTGCTTATGACAACGAGCTTATTACCCGGATGTTTAGCTTGTTAAAACCTTATCTTCCAACACTCGTTGAAACAAAAAATCTGGATTTACGTAATAGTTTTATTTGGATGACTTTTGATGAAGGTGGACAATTTAAACAAATGAAACTTGTATACAGTAGAGAAGGCTTAGGTTTAAAAAGAGTAATGTTAAAACATAAAATTTTATTAGAGAAGTAGTTGAAAGCAGGCTAGCTAATTGCATCAGGTAAAAGTTAAATCATTCTGCCTCCTTCAATAACAAATCAATCACATTTTTCAAGGCCGGGTTCCTGTTCGCATCTTTCCAGATCATATAAAGTTCAGTGCGCTGCGGGATGTGTTTAAGTTCTACGAATTTTACATTTTCCTTGTAGCCGTATTTTAATGCAGTAGGTACAATGGCAATGCCCAGGCCTTCCTCTACCAGTTTGTAAATGGTTAAAGCATTAACCGATTTATGAAAAGTTTTCGGCCTGAAACCATGGTCTTCACAAATACTCATAATCAGGTCGTAATAAAAGGGGCTATCATCGCTCGAGAAAAAGATAAAAGGTGAGTCGCCCAGTTTTTTAACTGCTTCAAAGCTGGCTGTTTTAAGCGGATGGTTTCGCGGTAGTACAAGCGAGAAAGTATCGCGATGCACGATGTGTTTAGAAATACCCTCCTTAAACTGATTTATCCGCACAAAACCAACATCAAGCATATCTTTTTCGAGTAATTCAATCTGCAGTTTGTTGGTCATCTCATCCAGGTTGGTTCTAATTTCAGGAAAATCTTTATTCAGCCTGAAAATTAACTCCGGAACAATTTTTTGCGCTGCTGAGCCCAGGAAACCAATGCGGAGTTCGCCCTGTTTGCCTTCATTGATGTCGTTGAGCTGCTTTTTGATATTCTCGATATGGCTAAACAGAAAATCGACTTCCGTTTTGAGGTATATTCCGGCTTCGGTAAGCGTTACCTTTTTTTTGGTCCGGTCGAACAGCTGGGCATTAAAAATTTCTTCCATCTGTTTAATCTGCCGGCTAAGGCCCGGCTGCGAAATAAAAAGCCTGTCGGCAGCTTTTCTGAACTTAAGTTCTTCTGCCAATACCTGGAAATATTTAAAATGCCTAAGCTCTATTTGATAACTCATAGTTATTACATGATGATGTAATTGGTATTTATAGGTATCAAATATAGCTGTTATTTTTGTTTAAAACCTTTTCTAACATGAGCGAGCAACAGATTTTTAATTACGGAACAGATCATTTAACCGCCAATATTGCCCTGGCCATCAGCAATGGTGAAATAAAGGGCATGCTGAGTCCTGAAATACGGGATAAAGTGATTGAAAGCAGTAAAGTGGTAGAGCGGATTGCACTGTCAGGAAAGCCTGTTTACGGCATTAATACTGGTTTTGGTCCGCTATGTACCTCGATGATTTCAGCTGCAGATACCCGCAAGCTACAGGAAAATATCCTGAAGAGTCATGCCGTGGGTGTGGGCGAGCCTATTGATACCGAAATATCCAGGCTGATGCTGGTATTGAAACTGCAGTCGCTGGCACAGGGTTATTCCGGTATCCGGATCGAAACGCTTGACCGGATGATCTGGTTTTTAGAAGTTGGTGCCACGCCAGTGGTTCCGAAACAGGGTTCGGTTGGGGCGTCAGGAGATTTGGCTCCATTATCGCATCTTTTTCTGCCTTTAATTGGTCTAGGAAAAGTGCATTATAACGGCGAAATGATCTCAACAGAAAAATTGTTAAAAGATCATGATCTGGATGCCTTGCAATTAGGGCCAAAAGAAGGGCTGGCACTAATCAATGGTACGCAGTTTATAGCTGCGCACGCCGTTAAAGTGGTTTCCCGTCTTGAAAATGTACTTCAAGCTGCTGATATTATTTCGGCGATGATGATTGAAGGGTTGATGGGCTCTGAAAAGCCTTTCCACCCCAAATTACATCAGTTAAGGCCTTACCCGGCAAACATCGCGGTGGCCGCTCAAATCAGCAAATTCTTGCAGAGATCAGAAATTATGCCTTCGCACCAAGATTGCGCTAAAGTGCAGGATCCTTACTCGCTCAGGTGCATTCCACAGGTTCACGGTGCTTCGCGTACTGCCTGGTTACACTTAAAAGAAGCAGTAGAAATAGAATTAAATTCGGTAACCGATAATCCGGTAATCTTTAACGATGAGCTGACCATTAGTGGCGGGAATTTCCACGGACAGCCTTTAGCGCTGCCTCTGGATTACGCCTGTTTAGCGGCATCCGAAATTGGCAATATCAGCGACAGGCGGATTTACCTTTCATTGGAAGGAAATACGCCTGGTGTACCCAAGTTGCTGATGCGCGAAACCGGCTTAAATTCTGGTTTTATGATTGTGCAGTACACCTCGGCGGCATTGGCCAGCGAGAATAAGGGACTTTGCTTTCCGGCAAGTGCCGATAGCATTCCTACCTCTTTAGGCCAGGAAGATCATGTGAGTATGGGCTCTATCGGTGCACGAAAAGCTTTACAGGTAATCGAAAATGTAGAAAAAATACTGGGCATTGAGCTTTTCTGCGCGGCACAGGCCGTTGATTATCATGCGCCCTTAAAGCCTGGCAAAATCCTGACTGCGGTACACAACTTTGTACGCACGGAGATCGATCATATTGAAGAAGATCAGATTATGTACAATAGTATGGAAACTGCTATAAACCTGGTAAAATCAGGTAAGGTAGTATCGGTAGCCAAAGAGGCAGAAAAAACACTTCATTAAAAATTTTAGCTTGAAGCATATGAATTTTGCAGCAGAAATATTAGCGGGTATCCCGGCTGAATTACCTGGTAAAAAAAACAGAAACCCCGCACTTAGCCATGCCCCGGTTCGGAGAGCGGTTTTAAATACAGCTGAAAAAAAACTGGCTTTAAAAAATGCCCTTCGTTACTTTCCGGCAGCATGGCATGGTGAACTGGCTCCAGAATTTTTAGCTGAGCTGGATAACTACGGACATATTTACATGTACCGTTTTATGCCCGATTACGCTATTTATGCCAGGCCAATTAACGAATATCCCTGCAAAACTATTCATGCAGCGGCCATCATGTTAATGATTCAGAATAATCTTGATCCGGCAATTGCGCAGCATCCGGAGGAATTGATTACGTATGGAGGCAATGGCAGTGTTTTCCAAAACTGGGCGCAATACCTGCTTACCCTGCAGTATCTGGCTACCATGACCGATAAGCAAACCCTTAACATTTATAGCGGTCATCCGCAGGGCTTGTTTCCCTCTGGTGAAGCTGCTCCCCGCGTGGTGGTTACCAATGGGATGATGGTGCCCAATTATTCTTCAACACATGATTTTGAAAAATTTAATGCCCTTGGGGTAACACAATATGGCCAAATGACAGCCGGATCGTATATGTACATTGGGCCGCAGGGCATTGTGCATGGTACAGCCATTACTTTAATGAATGCCTTCAGGAAAAAGGGTTTTTATGGTAAAGATACTGCCGGGAAAATCTTCTTAACCGCCGGATTGGGCGGCATGAGTGGCGCACAAACCAAGGCCGGAAATATTGTAGGTTGTATAACCGTTTGTGCCGAGGTTAATCCGCATGCCGCGCTTAAACGAAAAGAACAAGGCTGGGTAGATGAGCTGATTGAAAATTTGGATGAGCTGGTAAATCGCGTAAAACTGGCGCAGGATAAAAAAGAAATCGTATCGATCGCTTATCTGGGTAATGTGGTTGATGTTTGGGAACGTTTTGATGAGGAGGATATTGAGGTCACCATTGGCTCCGATCAAACTTCGCTGCATAATCCTTATTCTGGTGGTTATTATCCCGTAGGCTTAACTTTTGATGAAGCCAATGCATTAATGGCCAACGCGGCAGATGAGTTTAAGAATTATGTTCAGAACTCCTTAAAATGCCATGCGGCCAGCATTAACAGCCACACAGCAAAAGGCACTTACTTTTTTGATTATGGTAATGCTTTTCTTTTAGAGTGTAGTCGTGCCGGAGCTGAGATTATGGCACCAAATGGGATTGATTTCAGGTATCCGTCGTATGTGGAAGATATTTTGGGCCCGATGTGTTTCGATTATGGTTTTGGTCCGTTTAGGTGGGTATGCACCTCAGGTAACGAACACGATCTTGATATTACCGACAGGATAGCCAAAGAGGTGATGGAGGAGATTAAGCTGCAGGCGCCGGTTGAAATTGAACAGCAGGTGCAGGATAACATTAACTGGATTACAGCCGCAAAAGCCAATAGGCTGGTAGTGGGTTCGAAAAGCCGGATTTTATATGCTGATGCAGAAGGCAGGGCAAAAATTGCTTTAAGGTTTAACGAAGCCATTAAAAGTGGTGAGTTATCGGCTCCGGTCGTTTTGGGTAGAGACCATCACGATGTAAGCGGAACAGATTCACCATTCAGGGAAACCAGTAATATTTACGATGGGAGCCGTTTTACAGCCGATATGGCCATTCATAATGTAATTGGCGATAGCTTTAGAGGGGCTACCTGGGTTTCAATCCACAATGGTGGGGGCGTAGGCTGGGGAGAAGTAATAAATGGCGGTTTTGGGATGGTACTTGACGGCACCCGCGAAGCCGGTGAAAAATTACAGCAAATGCTTTTTTACGATGTAAATAACGGCATCGCCAGAAGAAGCTGGGCGCGCAATAAAGAAGCCCGTTTTGCCATTGAGCGTGAAATGGAACGTAGCCCTTCCTTAAACATTACCTTACCGCATTTGGTTGATGATAAGCTGTTGGAAGGATTGGATTTATAAAAGCTAAAAAACGGTTGCCGCTAAGTGGCAACCCTTTTTTAATTATAAACTCACCATCACTTCTTTAAACAATTTTTTAATTACTCCAATTTCCTGGGCATATTGGGTGTTTTTGCGGCAGCCAAAATATAAAGTGTTTTTCAGTTTACTGCTGCCTTCCCAAATCACTTTTATTTTCTGTTCTTCAACTTCTTTTTTGCACAAAAAATCGGGAATAATGGCGAGACCCTTGCCGCCTGATAAGCAGCGAACAATGGAGTTTAAGTTTGGTACAATATAATTCGGGCGGAAATCGGCATGCTTACCAAAATTAAGCTGCCAGAAACGTAGCAAGTGCTCCATATCGCCAGCGGTGCCGTACCATTTCTGTTGTTTCAGCCAGTCTTCCATGCCTTCCAAATCATTCTTTTTGGCCAGTGCATTAAAAGCCGCTCCATCGGTTTCGATCCCGCCTACCAATACAATGGTTTCTGATGAAAAGGCTTCGTGTTCTACATTGGGAGAATTACCTTTCTGTGGCGTAATAATCAGGTCTAAAATACCCTTGTCCAATTGATCGAGCATTTCAGGGTATTCGCCAAAGCGGATAATTACATTAAAAGGTAGTGTAGAAATGTATTGCTCGAGCGTAATCTGGAAGGTTTCAAAACACATGCCTACACTAATGGTTGGGGTATGTTTCTCCGTACTTTTCTGAAAATGCTTTTCAGCATCTTCGAGCTTGGCCAGTGGTTCTACAATAAAATTATAAAGTACTTTTCCTTTTTCTGTCGGAATCATTTTGCGGCCTGTGCGTTCAAATAATTTGTAGCCTACATAACTCTCCAACGAACTGAGGTGTAAACTTACTCCTGGCTGCGAGATAAAGAGATTTTCGGCTGCGCCAGTTAAAGTACCCGTTTTATATATGGCCTTAAAGCTTCTGTACCATTCCAAATTAACCATGATTTTGTTATTATAATTCTGATACAAATCTATAAATTAACTTGTTTTGATAATAGATTCGGCTGCAGTAATTTTGTGTCATCAAAATAAAAAAAACGAAATGACAAAAATATTCATCATAAACGGCGGTCAGAAATTTGGCCACTCTGGCGGTAAGTTTAACGAAACCATTACCAATGCTACAGTCGATTTCTTTTCGCAATTGCCAGACTTTGAAGTGCAAACCACTAATATTAATGAGGCTTACGATCCCAAAGCGGAAGTAGCCAAATATGTTTGGGCAGATGTAGTAATTTACCATACCCCAATCTGGTGGTTCCAGGTGCCACATGCTTTTAAAGAATATATTGATGTGGTATTTACCGAAGGCCATAACCATGGTATTTACCATAGCGACGGGCGTAAATCTGATAATCCAGCACGTAATTACGGAACAGGCGGAATGCTGCACGGCCGGAAATATATGGTTACCTCTTCGTGGAATGCACCGAAAGAAGCATTTACTTTGCCAGGCGAATTTTTTATGGAAACCAGTGTAGATGATGGTGTGCTATTTGGTTTCCACCGGATGAATGCTTTTACAGGAATGGAAAGAATTGATGGTCTCCATTTTCATGATGTAGAAAAAAACGCCGACATCATTAACGATCTTAAAAGATACAACGAACATTTAACCGAAACTTTTTTAAATACCGAAGTATATGAGTCTCTATCTAACTGCAATAGTTAAAAGTAAAAAAGAAACCACTGCCGAATTAAGAGCCCTGTTATTGGATATGGTTTCAAATTCGCGCAAAGAAGCAGCATGTATCCAGTACGATTTGCACGAAGCTGCCGATCAGGAAACCTTTATTTTTCAGGAAGAATGGAAAGACCAGGCAAGTTTGGATTTTCATAATAGTCAACCTTATATTCTGGCTTTTGTGGCCAGGGCTGCTGAGTTGACTGAAGATATCGCCATTTACAAAACCGATAAACTGGCTTAAATTACAATTTTGCACGGCGGGCCGTAAGTGACGAACCTGCCGAGGCAATTACCACAAATGCCACTGCAAAACATTCTTTTAACGAAAGATATTCGTGCAAGAATACCAATGCAGCCAAAGAAGCCATAGCAGGCTCAAGGCTCATTAAAATACTAAAAGTGCGTGCTGGCAGTTGTTTCAGTGCGCGCATTTCGAGGGTAAAGGGAATGGCGCTTGATAATAGTGCAAGTGCTGCGCCTAAACCCAGTAACTTTGGGTTTAATTGACCTAAGCCACCTCCAAAAATCCCGAAAGGAAGAATTACGATGGTAGCAAATATCATCCCAATGGCCACAGCGTCACCACCTTTCATGATTTTGGAAATCCGTCCACCCAATATAATGTAACCAGCCCAAAAAACACCGGCCAAAAGCGCCAGCAATACCCCAACTATATCTAACCCGGTGTTTGTCCAAGGGGCAATTAAAGCAATGCCTGCAGCAGCCAATATTACCCATAAAAAATCAACCGGCTTTTTAGAGCCTATAATGGCAAGCAATAACGGGCCAACAAATTCCAGGGTTACGCCCAAACCTACAGGTATCCGTGCAATGGCCAGGTAAAATACCATGTTCATGGTACCTAAACAGATACCATAAAGGATTACATATTTCCACTGTTTAAAATTTAACTTCGAAAGGTTGGGCCTGAAAGCGAGCATTAAAATAATGGCCGAAAGACCAATTCTTAACGATGCTGTAGCGGCAGCGCCGATTTGTGGGAAAAGCCCTTTTGCAATAGCCGCACCGCACTGTACGCTGATAATAGAGAGTAAAACCGCGGGGATTGGTGGTATATTGAGTTTGCTTTTCATCTGGTGCTCGTAAAATGAGGCGCAAAATTACGGAATTATCGCTTTCCAGATTTTTTTAAATCAAAAAAGGAGAATCAGATTATGCCGATTCTCCTTTTACTCAATAGGTTATTAACAAAACAGTTCCTGCTCGTCCCTGTTTTCGGTAGGGATTTTCTTTAAAAAATCATCAAACAGTGGCCCTTCGTTATCCGAATAAATGCCATAAGCATCCAGTATGTAGCCAATGTTTTTATTTTGATCTTCTACAAGATACAAAACTGAATTATCTGCAGGGTCAGAATCACCTTCAAAGCGATAAGTTTTTACGATGGTTAAATCTTCTGGTTTATAAATGGTGCCCAGCGTTTTGCTTTGCATCTTGCCGTGATCAGTTATTTTTAATTCGTTATCTTTTCCTTTCAGCCTCAATTTCTCCAAAATTTGACTCAAAGTGTTCATTGCAATTGGCTGTTCCATAGTTATACGATTTTATACTATTTAAACAAGTGGTTTCAGAAATGGTTTTAATGCCAATCATTTAAAAACAAACCAAATGGCATTCAGGCTGTTTCTTATTAAACTAAATTTTTTGAACCATGAAAAAATATTTTTTAAGTCTTTTTGTTATCGGAGCTGCTTGTTTAAGTGCCTGTACCAAAACCGATAAAGTTGTAGCTCAGGCCAACCTTACCGAAACCGCCGATCCTTCTAAAAACATCGGAACTGCCAAATTTTATGAGCTGAGCGATGGGAAAATAAAAATGGATATTGAAATGAATTTTGCTGCAAGGGCCGATAGCAATGTAGCGGTGCATTTTCACGAACATGGAGATTGCGGCAACATGGGTGAAAACACGCACGGGCACTGGAACCCTACCAAAGAAGCACATGGCAAATGGGGCTCTGCAGCTTACCACAGTGGTGATATTGGCAACATTATGCTCGATAATAAGGGACACGCAACTTTATCGGTAACTACCGACAGGTGGAGCATTAAAGATGGCGACATTAAAAATATTATCGGCCGTGGGATTATTGTACACGGCGGTACCGACGATTATACTACTCAACCAACAGGAAACTCAGGCCCGCGTGTGGGCTGCGGTGTGATTGAAGCAGTGAAGTAACAATATTAACATGATCGTCATTGCGATCTTTCTTAAGCGGTTAATTTTTAGCCGCTTTTTTTATGCAATTTCAGGTTTGTTGTCATCATCATAAAAAACCTAAACATTATGGCAACGCTAAACGAATCGCAAGGCCGCAAAGCGGCAAAAGGAAGAACCAAAAAAACAGCACCACGGGTAGACCTTACCGCAATGGTAGATCTGATGTTCTTGTTAACTACATTTTTTATGCTCACCACTTCTTTGGGCTCGCTCAATGCGGCAGATGTTGCAAAACCCGATGAAACCGATGGTATTCTTGTTGATTATCCCGCATCCAGAACTATGACCATTTTACTGGGAAAGAACAGCCAATCGGTTTGTTACATGGGAACCACAGCCGGGGCAGATATGAAAGTGGTGGCGGTTAAAAACATCCAGGAGGAGATTAGCGCAAATGAGCTTAAAGTGGCTAAAACACATGCCAATAATCCGGCAAAATATATGATTGTGATTATCAAACCTACGGCAACATCCAAATTCAAGGATTTTGTAGATCTGATTGATGAAATGAAAATAGCCGGAATTAAATCTTATGCCATCGACGACGACCATATCACCAGCGAGGAATCAGGATTTATGGAATCGAAAGGTATGTAAAAAGGCTAAAAATCAGCGAATAAAACGAATATGAGCTGATTTTTTTCTAATGAATAAATTGAATATGATTAATGATACAATGATTTTTGGTGGAGTAGGCCAAATGCAGCGTATTTGGGCGCTTTTAGCGATCTTGTTAAGGAGGTGTTAGTTTAAGGTTAGATGCTTAATACTACATCTGTATTGCTAATATGTTTACTTTCGTTACAGTGTTTGGCCAAGCATGAGGTGGCAATCCCGAAAAACCTTTAAAGAGTAGGGAGCTTAAAAACTCAAAAAAATCTAGTATGAAAAGTTTAGAATTAAACAATCTTGGTGTTCAGGAAATGAACAAAACCGAAATGTCACAAGTTGAAGGTGGTGGTATTGTTAACAATACTTTAAATGAAGTTTTAGCTTCTCTTTCAACTGCTTTAAACTCAGTTGGTGCCGATACTTCTACATTTTTAAACAAAACAGTAACCAATGTTTTGAAACTTGTTTGGAGCTTATAAGCAAAGTTATTGTATCCGCTGTTCTGATTTTTCAGGATAGCGGATGCTTTATCAACTCAATACTATGGCTTTAACCAACTACTCAACCGAAAAAATATCCAATACCGCTCTCGTTTATCGTTCTCAAATCAGCAAGTCGAGCCAGCTAATTTACATCGTTACGGTTGTAGCCATTTTAGTGGTGCTTATTGCCCTTCCTATTATTAAAATACCCATCAGTATAAACGGTACAGGTATTTTACAATCCACTATAGAGAAAACTGAACTTATTGTACCGGTAAATGGCCGGTTAATTCAATATAAACTGGCTGACAATAAAAGGCTAAAACAAGGCGATACCCTGTTGGCCATTGATGCGGGTTTACCTAAACAGCAAGATGCCCTGGTCGAAACCCGGAAAAACCAGATTACACGCTTTTTACAGGATATTAGTACCCTGCTATCATTCAATGGAAATTCTTCCAGCCTTCAAACCGGACAATACGTGGCCTCCTGGCAGCAATACGTGCAGGAACTAAAAAATGCGGGCATTTCCAAACGGCAGGCAACAAGCACTTTTGCGCGTTACAATAAATTGTACCAGAATAAAGTGCTTACGCAATCTGAATATGAAAAATACAAATACGAACTGGAGCAGGCCGAATCGGTTTACCTCATGGTACGTACCAAATATAAAACCCAGTGGCAAACCGAAGCCAATGGCTATCGCAACGAGTTGCGCGAGCTTACTGGGCAGCAAGCCGAATTAAACGAACAGAAAAAGCAATATGTGTTGCGTGCCCCAATTGATGGATCGGTTCAAAATTTAGTGGGCATGCAGAATGGAGCTTATGTATTTGCCAATCAAAAAATTGGCGAGGTTTCTCCAGATGCCGGTTTGGCCGCTTATTGCTACATCACCCCATCAGATATTGGCCTGATTAGAAAAGGACAGGAAGTACATTTCCAGATCAATGCCTACAACTATAACCAGTGGGGCCTGGCAGTGGGTAAGGTAATTGATATTGCCGACGATATTGTGATTTTAAACGGCAACCAGCCTGCTTTCAAGGTAAAGTGCCTGATGGATAAAAATTACCTGATGCTTAAAAACGGGTATAAAGGTTATTTAAAAAAAGGAATGAATTTTACGGCCCGTTTTAAAGTTACCGATCGCAGTTTATTCCAGTTGCTTTACGATAAAGTAGACGACTGGGTTAATCCAAACCTCATCCAAAAAACATAACAGGCCATGAGTACCAAGGTTAAGCAAAGAGATATTACCGATTGTGGTGCAGCTTGTCTGGCATCGGTGGCCTCCCATTACAAGTTAAATTTAGCTGTTGCGCGTATCAGGCAGCTTGCCGGGACCGATAAAAAAGGAACCACCGTTTTAGGGCTGGTAGAGGCTGCCCAAAAATTAGGATTTGAAGCTAAGGGTGTAAAAGCACCTTTTGATAGTTTATTTAAAATACCTACGCCTGCCATTGCACATATTATTGTGAATGATGTGCTGCAACATTTCGTAGTGATATATAAAGTAAACAGCAAATTAATAGAGGTGATGGACCCTATAGATGGGAACGTGCATCGTAAAACACATGATGAATTTAAAAAGGAATGGACTGGTGCATTGGTATTGTTGTTGCCATCAGAAAATTTTCAGGTTGGCAATGAAAAAAAATCAATCCAGGGAAGATTTTGGAATTTGATTAAACCGCACAAAGGCATTCTGACACAAGTTTTATTTGGTGCAGTTGTTTATACTGTGTTGGGTTTATCTACCTCTATTTTTGTGCAGAAACTGGTCGATTTTGTGCTGGTGGATGGCAACCATAATTTGCTTAACCTGATGAGCATTTCGATGATGGTGATTTTGGTTGTGCAACTGTTTATTGGTTCGGCTAAAACTGTTTTTACCTTAAAAACGGGTCAACTGATTGATGCCAAGCTTATTTTGGGCTATTATAAACATCTGCTCCGCCTGCCGCAACAGTTTTTTGATACCATGCGCGTGGGCGAAATTATTTCGCGGATTAACGACGCGGTAAAAATCCGCACCTTTTTAAATGATGTATGCGTAAACTTTCTGGTAAACATTTTCATTGTTTTCTTTTCGTTTATCATGATGTTTACCTATTACTGGAAACTGGCACTGATTACGCTTACCGTCATTCCCTTGTACCTTGTCATTTATTTGATAACCGATAAATTTAACAAACGTACACAGCGCAGGTTAATGGAAGATGCGGCAGAGCTGGAATCGCAACTGGTAGAAAGTTTAAATGCCGTGGGTACCATTAAACGTTTCGGTTTAGAAGAACATGCTAACGAAAAAACGGAAACACGTTTTATCAAATTATTGCAGGCAGGCTTTAAGTCGAATCTCAATGCCGTGTTATCGGGCACCTCGACCGAATTTGTTTCGCGCATCATTACCATTATTTTGCTCTGGGTGGGTGCTGGTTACGTGCTGAGTAATTCGATTACCCCTGGCGAGCTCTTATCATTTTATACTTTGATTGGCTATTTTACCGGTCCGGTTTCATCGCTGATTGGGATGAATAAAACAGTACAGGATGCGGTTATTGCTGCCGATCGTTTATTCGAAATCATGGATCTGGAAAGGGAAACCGATGAAAATCAGATTGAATTAAGTACTGATAAAATCGGTGACATTCATTTCGAAAATGTATCGTTCCGCTATGGTAAAAGGCTTGCCATTTTTGAAGACTTGAGTTTAACTATTCCACAGGGAAAATTTACGGCAATTGTAGGCGAAAGCGGATCAGGGAAATCCACACTCATGTCCATCCTGCAAAATATTTACCCCATACAGTCGGGCAATGTGCGTATAGGCAATTACGACTTGAAATATATTACCAATGCTTCGCTCAGGCGGATGATATCAGTTGTTCCTCAGCAAATTGATTTGTTTGCCGGAAATGTAATCGAAAATATTGCTATCGGCGAAGAAGAACCCGATATGCAAAGGATTATTGATATTGCTACGAGACTAGGCCTGATGGGCTTTATTGAAGCTTTACCTAAAGGTTTTCAAACTTACCTGGGCGAAAACGGCACCAGTTTATCGGGTGGGCAGCGCCAGCGGATTGCCATTGCAAGGGCTTTGTACCGCGAGCCCGAAATCCTGATCCTGGATGAAGCAACTTCTTCACTCGATGCCATTTCGGAACAGCACGTACAAAGGATGATTGCACTTTTAAAAGCCGAACAAAAAACGGTGATTGTAATTACCCATCGCTCAAGCACTTTAAATAATGCCGATAAGATTATTGTGCTCGATAAGGGGCAGGTAGTTGAGCAGGGCAGTCACCACGAACTAAAATACAACCTGAGCTAGACCCCTTCCGAAGTTTGAGGGGAGGATGCGGGCCAGTCAAACTTCGGAAGTTTGACTTGGTTCTGTTTTGTGGGCCAAATAGGGGATTGGGGAAGTTGGACCGGCTTCTCGTCGCGATTTTTCTTCCCTATCAGCACTACAGCGGGTTAAATAAACCTGATCGGAACGGGCATGAGTGCAACGAATAAAGTGGAGAGTAGGGCTGCTTTAACCGATATACGCCGGAGCCTGCTTTTCTAAAAATATTTATGATTTCTACTGTTTAGTGGGCCATCAAACAGGGGATCAAAAAAGATTAGCCAAACTTACGAAGTCTAACCAAGCCTTTGGTAATGTGGAGACTTCGTAAGTGATGCGCAAAAAAAAAGGCGTTTTGCATTGCTGCAAAACACCTTTTTAATTTTATGTTGATGGATTAAATGCCGAATGCAGCTTTAACCTGATCTACGTAATCTAATTTTTCCCAGGTAAACAAATCAACAGTAACTGTTTTTTCTTCACCGTTTGGTGTTCTGAAAGTTTTGCTTACAGTTTCTGGCGTACGGCCCATGTGTCCGTAAGCAGCAGTTTCGCTATAAATGGGGTTTCTCAATTTTAAACGTTGCTCAATAAAGTAAGGACGCATATCGAAAATCGATTCTACAATTTTAGCAATCTCGCCATCCGTTTTGCCTACTTTACCGGTTCCGTAAGTGTTGATGTAGATACCCATTGGTTTAGCTACACCGATAGCGTATGATACCTGCACCAAAATCTCATCAGCTACACCGGCAGCTACTAAGTTTTTAGCGATATGACGGGTTGCATAAGCCGCACTTCTATCTACTTTACTTGGATCTTTACCCGAAAATGCACCACCACCGTGTGCACCTTTACCACCGTAAGTATCTACAATGATTTTACGGCCGGTTAAGCCGGTATCGCCATGCGGACCGCCGATTACGAATTTACCGGTTGGGTTAATGTGGTATTCAATTTTATCGTTAAATAAATGCGCATATTGCGGATTGCTTTTAATAATACGTGGGATTAAAATATTTACCAGGTCGGTTTTGATTTTAGCCAGCATCGCAGCTTCTTCATCAAAATCATCGTGTTGGGTCGAAATTACAATCGCATCGATGCGAACAGGTTTGTTGTTATCGTCGTATTCTAAAGTAACTTGGCTTTTTGCATCCGGGCGAAGGTATTTAATTTCGTTGTTTTCGCGTCTTAACACAGCAAGTTCCTGTAAAAGCTTGTGCGATAGGTTTAAAGCCAAAGGCATATAATCTTCGGTTTCGTTAGTGGCATAACCAAACATCATACCCTGATCGCCGGCACCTTGCTCTTCTTTGTTGCTTCTATCTACACCCTGGTTAATATCCTGAGACTGCTCGTGGATAGCAGATAAAATTCCGCAAGAGTTAGCCTCAAACATATACTCGCTTTTGGTGTAACCAATTTTCTTGATTACATCGCGGGCAATCTGCTGTACGTCTAAATAGGTTTTAGATTTTACTTCACCAGCTAAAATAACCTGACCAGTAGTAACCAATGTTTCGCAGGCTACCTTTGATTCCGGATCGAAAGCTAAAAAGTTATCAATTAATGCATCCGAAATTTGATCGGCAATTTTATCCGGGTGACCTTCAGAAACAGATTCTGATGTAAATAAATACGACATTTATTAAATAAATTAATGGTAAATAAACAATTTTATAATTGCCACACCCCTTGGAAACAAGTGGTAAAATGATTGAAAGGAGGCATTAGCAATTTTTTTAAGTGGTTGCAATCCGGTCCCGAAGTGTCGGGATAGCAAATCAATCCACTTTTTTACTGCTGCAAAATTAGCATATTTTCTTTATTTCAAAAATTATAGATTATTTTGTGCATTCAATCTTACACTTTGCACACAAAGATCAATATCCTCTTTATTATCAACCCCATCTCGGGTGGGAGAGGAAAGCTGCGTATCCCCGATTTTATAGATCAATATCTGGACAAGGAAAAGTTTAATGCCAACTTTGTGTTTAGTGAATATGTAGGGCATGCCGGCGAGCTCGCCGACGAGGCGGCTACCAAAAATTTTGACGTAATTGTAGCTGCAGGTGGCGATGGAACGATTAACGAAGTGGCGACCCAGGTGCTTAAACACCATAAAATATTGGGCATTTTGCCACTGGGCTCTGGCAATGGGCTGGCCAGGTTTCTCAAAATCCCTAAAAATTTAAAGCACGCTATTGGCCTGATCAATAATTATAAAACTGATTGTGTAGATACTGCTGAATTTAACCAAAAGTGTTTTTTTAATCTGGCAGGTATGGGCTTCGATGCACACCTGAGTGCTGTTTTTTCGAAAGATAAAAAGCGTGGCTTATCGGGCTATGTAAAATTGGGTTTTAAAGAAGTTTTTAATTATCAGCCACAAACCTATCAGTTAGAGATTGACGGCGTCGCTTATACGCGGAAAGCCTTTGCCATTAGTATTGCCAATTCATCGCAGTATGGTAACGATGTTTACATTGCACCCAATGCTTCGGTAAAAGATGGCTTGCTCGATGTTTGCATTATTAAACCTTTCCCGATAATAAAACTGCCGGTTTTAGGTTATGTAATGTTAAGGGGCACAGCTGAAAGCTCGGATATGATTGAAATTATTAAAGGGAAACACATTAAAATTACCAGAGAAAAGGCGGGCGCAGTGCATGTAGATGGCGAACCTTTACAGATGGGTACGGCGATTGAAGCACTTGTACATCCCTTATCTTTACAGGTAATTGTGCCATAAGGAAGTTTGGAGTTGACAGTTTGCAGTTTGGAACTGATCTGGCTATTAACCATAAACCATCAACCATTGACCAATAAACGTGTGGCGAAGATAAAACTAACCATGAACCATTAGCTATTGACTAATAACCTAATAGCTACTGAACCAATGAACATTTACAATTATGAAACCAAAGAAAAATAGTTTAAGCGATTTGGGTGGAATTATGTATTCTACCAATCCGGATTTTGAATACGAAGAGGAAGTGGATGATACGGTTACGCCAGCCAATAACCAGCAGGATTTTCGGGTAATGCTCGATAAAAAGAACCGTGGCGGTAAGGCTGTAACACTAATTACTGGTTTTAAAGGCCGTAATGAAGATTTAGAAGTACTGGGTAAAATGCTGAAGACCAAATGTGGTGTAGGTGGCTCGGTTAAAGATGGCGAAATCATGATCCAGGGAGATGTTCGGGATAAAGTGATGGGCATTTTGCAAAAAGAGGGCTATAAGGCCAAAAAGGCCGGAGGATAGCATTGGTCTTCTTGGTGTAGCCCGTCATTTCGACTGTAGTGAAACGGAATGGAGAAATCCATCTCGAGATAGATCTCTCCGCTCCGCAATGCTCCGGTCAAGATGACGAGTCTTTTTATTTAGCCTGTCAATGATAGCGAAGTAAAGTACCCTTCCCCCCAACATAAATTCTGTTTAAAACCTTCCTTTTACAAGATTATTCGAGCCATATCCTGTTTTAATATTTCTTAAAGGGTACGATGATCGTCATTGCGAGGAGGAACGACGAAGCAATCTTAATGCGTAGGCTGGTAGCGCTCGTTGTAAGATTGCTTCGTCGGCTGAAAAAGCCTTCTCGCAATGACGAAAACTTTGTATTTTTGCGCCTATGTCAGTTATTAAACCCTCATTAGCAAAAGGTACGCGCGATTTTTCTCCGGTTGAAATGGTAAAACGCAATTTTATTTACGATACCATTAAAACTGTTTTCAAAAAGTATGGCTATGCCGAAATTCAAACTCCAAGTTTCGAAAATTTATCAACCTTAACTGGTAAATATGGCGATGAAGGCGATAAACTGATCTTTAAAATATTAAACAGCGGTGAGTTCCTGAAAGATCCTAAAAAGAAATCTTTCGATTTTGCCGAAGAAGATAACAGCAATAAACTGATTTCTTTAATTTCTGAAAAAGCTTTGCGTTACGATTTAACCGTGCCTTTTGCACGTTACGTAGTGATGCACCAGAACGATATTACCTTACCTTTTAAGCGCTTTCAGGTGCAGCCGGTTTGGCGTGCCGATAGACCGCAAAAAGGCAGATATCGTGAGTTTTATCAGTGCGATGTGGATGTGGTAGGTTCTGACAGCTTATTAAATGAAGCCGAATTTATCTTAATCTATAATGAAGCTTTGGGCAAATTAGGCCTGAAAGATTTCAGCATTAAAATTAATAACCGTAAAATTTTATCGGGTATTGCCGAAATTATTGGTAAACCGGATTTAATTATCGACATGACTGTTGCTATCGATAAACTGGATAAAATTGGTTTAGATGGGGTAAGTAAAGAACTATTAGAACGTGGCTTTACAGAACAGGATTTAGAAAAATTGCGTCCGGTAATTTTGCTGGAAGGCAGTAACGATGAGAAGTTAGCGAGTTTGAAGGAGGTTTTAGCGAGTTCAGAAACCGGGTTAAAAGGTATTGCCGAAATTGAGCAGGTTTTTGGTTATGTAGAAAGCCTTATTGCTTATAGTTTGCCATTAACCGCTAAACTGGAACTGGATATTACCCTGGCCCGTGGCTTAAACTATTACACCGGTTGTATTTTCGAAGTTAAAACCAACGAGGTGGCTATGGGCAGTATTGGCGGCGGTGGCCGTTACGATGACTTAACCGGCATGTTCGGGTTAAAAGATTTAACCGGCGTAGGTGTTTCGTTCGGTGCCGATCGCATTTATGATGTACTGGAAGAATTAAATCTTTTCCCTGCCGCTGCAGAAGTGGGGACTAAAGTGCTCATCAGTAATTTCGATGCAGAAGCCGAAAAATATGCTTTGCCAATTTTACAACAATTCAGAAATGCAGGTATCGCTACTGAACTTTACCCAACTTCGGCCAAACTAAAAAAACAGATGGCTTACGCTGATGCCAAGAATATTCCTTACGTAATTTTAATCGGTGGTGATGAAATGACCAGCGGAGAACTTACACTAAAAGATATGCAAAGCGGTGAGCAGAAAAAATTAACCGTTTTGGGTATTTTGGATTTGATGAAATAGCCTGTTAACCGCAAAGGGCGCTAAGATTTGCGCAAAGAAACGCTAAGTATGTATTCAATATGCAGCTTTGCGCGCTTTGCGATAACTTCTTTTTCTTTGCGGTTAAATAAGTCTTCCAACCCGCAATAAAGCAGGGAAATGCACATCTTTTTCTGCATCATCGCCCCAGGCTTCTTTTAACTCGGTAAACATATATTCCAGTGGGTTGCGTTCATTGGCTTTTTTGTAATGTTGCAGCGCCGACCAGGTATTTAAATAACCAATTAACTGGTTAAAATTCCAGGTAGTTTTAATCTGAAAGTGTGGTGCAACCAACTCTTCAAAAGGGAAAGGAATGGTTTTGTAATTTTCTTCGATATAGCGGCGCTCATTGTCCCAATATTTACCCAAAATATCCTCATACAACTTATGCACGGCTTTATCTACTTTTTTATCAATGTACATAATGCCGTAACCAATTACGGCGAAAAGTCCATCGGGTTTTAGCGTTCTTTTTACCTCGGCATAAAATGCTTCAAAATTAAACCAATGGATGGCCTGCGCTACGGTAATAAGATCGAAACTGTTATCTCCGACCGTGGTTTGCTCTGCAGGTTCAACTTTGTAAGTGATATTGGGTAACTGTAAGGCATTTTTCAATTGATTTTCACTAATGTCTGTGGCATAAACCTTCTCAAAATGCTGCGCCAGTACACGCGCAACCTGGCCGTTTCCCGTTGCGCAATCCCAGGCAGCTTGCTTATTTAGCGTTAACTTAAACAGATAATCATACAGTTCTTGTGGATAGGTTGGCCGGTATATCGAGTAACCTTCGGCCTGGGTAGAAAAGTTATCTTTCATTGTTTAATGATTGAATTTTGCATGTGCGGGTAACAGAGTGGAAGTCTTGGACGTGGCTTCCTCGCTTTCTTTATAAAATTATTATATTTTTGATTAAGAACCGAATTATTGGACCCAATGTTTCATTTGCAATTCAATCGTTCAAAATCCATTCATTCCATATGTCAAAAACCTTTCCTCAGAACGAAATCAAAGATGTAGAATACCGGTTGAAATCAATATTTGGTGGTTCTGTTGGTAATTTGGTCGAATGGTATGACTGGTATACCTATTCGGCTTTTGCCTTGTATTTTTCGCCTGCTTTTTTCCCAAACAGCAATCCAACGGCCCAATTGTTAGATACCGCCGGCATTTTCGCGGTGGGTTTTTTAATGCGGCCAATTGGTGGCTGGTTATTTGGCAGCATAGCCGATAAATTCGGGCGCAAACGCTCCATGACGCTTTCGGTATTGATTATGGCTATCGGATCGCTGATTATTGGTTTGACCCCGGGGTATAAACAGATTGGTATCGCAGCTCCTTTGTTGTTGATTTTTGCGCGGTTAATTCAGGGGTTAAGCACAGGTGGTGAATACGGTACATCAGCCACTTACCTGAGCGAAATGGCTACACGGAAACATCGCGGCTTTTATTCGAGCTTTCAATATGTAACTTTAATTGGCGGGCAACTATTGGCGCTCGGCATTCAGCTGATTTTGCAAAACTGGCTGTTAACCCCTGCTGAGCTACATGAGTGGGGCTGGCGAATTCCGTTTTTTATTGGTGCAATTCTTTCTTTCATTGCGTTGTATTTAAGAAGGCATATTGATGAAACCACGGCATTTAAAAGTAAACAGTCGGCTGATAAAAAAAGTGGGATTGCCGTATTGCTGCAATATCCTAAAGAAGTTTTTACTGTGGTGGGCCTAACCCTTGGCGGAACCATCGCTTTTTATACTTTCAGCACCTACATGCAAAAGTTTCTGGTTAATACCGTGCACCTGAGTAAAGAAACCTCAACCACACTTTCCTTTATTTCGCTACTGGTATTTGCCCTTATGCAGCCTTTGTTTGGTTTATTATCCGATAAAATTGGACGTAAACCTTTACTCATTGGCTTTGGTGTACTGGGCACATTATGTACTTACCCCATTTTAACCAGCTTAACCCACGAAACCAATACCACCATCATATTCTTCCTGATGATAGCTGCATTGATTATCGTTAGCGGCTATACCAGTATCAATGCGGTAGTAAAAGCTGAGCTTTTTCCGGCAGAAATCAGGGCATTAGGGGTAGGTTTACCCTATGCTTTAACAGTAGCTATTTTTGGTGGTACAGCTGAGTACTTCGCGCTTTGGTTTAAAAACATCGGGCATGAAAGTTATTTTTATTGGTATGTTACGGGCTGTATTCTAATCTCGCTCATTTTATACACCACCATGAAAGATACCAAGCATCATTCTAAGATTGAGGATTGATTTAAACAGTGGCGATGCAATCGCCATTCCCGCACATCCGCGTTACAAACGCGGACGATTGAGTCAATCCGTACCTCCGTGGCATTAATTTGTTGCTACAAATAATTACTCACTTCAATCAAATTCATATCCGGATCGCGCAGGTAGATAGAAATAATTTTACCATTGGCCCCTGTTCTTTCAACCGGACCTTCTTCTATTTCGATACACTTTTCTTTAAGTTCTTCCATCACTACACGTATCGGAAAATCGGTAATGAAACATAAATCGGCTGTTCCGGGGGTAGGTTTAAAAGCTTTGGGTTCAATTTCGCTTCCGTGTTGGTGGAGATTGATTTTCTGGTTGCCGAATTTCAGCGCTTTTCTGTTCTCGCCAAACTCAACAATTTCCATCCCTAAGGCCAGGTTATAAAAGCGGCAGGTACTCTCCAGGTTTGACACCGTGAGTACCAGGTGATCTAAATTTTTAATATCCATAACTGTATGTTAGAACTAAAGCCTCCATCTTTTTGTTTTAGTGAGGTATTAAAAGATTTACGCTTTCAATATTTGGTTAATCAAGATTATCGACCAACAAAATAATCAATTTTTATATATTTACCATTATGCAAAACCTGCCTCCTTTAGCCGAACGTATGCGCCCTCAAAATCTCGATGAATATGTTGGTCAACAGCATTTGGTAGGAGAGGGAGCTGTATTACGCAAGGCAATTGAGGGCGGTCAACTGCCATCTATGATTTTTTGGGGTCCTCCGGGTGTGGGTAAAACTACGCTGGCTTACATTATTTCACAGGCGCTCGACCGGCCATTTTTTAATTTAAGTGCAATTAACAGCGGGGTGAAAGATATTCGCGAGGTAATTGATCGCGCGGCACAGTTGAAAGATAGCTTTTTGGGTTTACCCATTTTGTTTATTGATGAGATTCACCGCTTCAGCAAATCGCAACAAGATAGTTTATTAGGTGCCGTAGAACGCGGATTGGTTACTTTAATTGGTGCTACTACCGAAAATCCATCGTTTGAAGTGATTTCCGCATTGCTTTCGCGCTGTCAGGTGTACATTCTAAAATCACTTACCGAAACTGAACTGGTAGGTTTATTGCAAACCGCCATTAAGAAAGACAGCATTTTAGCAGAAAAGAAAATTACCATAAAAGAGCACGAAGCGCTGATCCGCTTATCGGGTGGCGATGCACGAAAACTGTTAAACGTACTCGAAATTGCCATTAATGGCATCGGTGGGAATAAAATGGTGCTTACCAACGAAAATGTATTGGCCCATGCACAGCAAAACCTGGCTTTGTACGATAAAGCCGGCGAGCAGCATTACGATATTATTTCGGCTTTTATCAAGTCCATCCGCGGTAGCGACCCCAATGCAGCGGTATACTGGCTTGCCCGGATGATAGAAGGCGGCGAAGATCCTTTGTTTATTGCCCGAAGGTTGTTGATTTTATCCTCAGAAGATATTGGTAATGCCAATCCCAATGCCCTGTTGCTTGCCAATAATTGTTTTACAGCCGTTAATGTAATTGGTTACCCCGAAGCGCGCATTATTTTATCGCAATGTGTTACCTATCTGGCCAGTTCGCCTAAAAGCAATGCCGCTTACGAAGCCATTAACCATGCTCAGGCTTTGGTTAAACAAACAGGTAATTTGCCTGTACCATTGCATATCCGCAATGCACCGACCAAGCTGATGAAAAACATTGGTTATGGTAAAGATTATCAATATTCGCACAGCTATGATGGTAATTTTTCACCACAGGAGTATTTCCCTGAAGAGTTGAGCGGAACTAAACTATACGATCCGGGGAAAAATGCTGCCGAAGAAAAGCTGCGTGAAAAGCTAAGGCAGAACTGGAAAGACAAATACAATTACTAGTGTAACATTTCATTCATTACTGATACTAATAACTAAATTAGTAATTAACCTAAACAAATATGCTGAGTACTTTTTTAAGTCACCAAAGAAAATCTTTTTGGCGTTCACGAAATAAAGGCGGAAGTATTGCAACACAAATCATCATTGGTTTTTTTATGCTCTATTTCCTCGTTATTGCCGTAGGGGTTGGTTTCGGTATGACGATCTTCCTGCCCAAGATTTTTCCTAATCAGAATGTTATGACGAGCTTTAACGGAATAATTTTATATTATTTCGCATTCGATTTCCTCATGCGTTTGCAATTGCAGGATATCCCAACGCTGAGTATCATCCCGTACCTGCACCTTAAAATTTCAAAGCGTAAAATCATTAACTTTTTAAATGCAAAAGCGCTTTTTTCAGCATTTAATGTTTGGCCGCTGTTTTTATTTTTCCCATTCATATTTCTCAAAATTGGAGCTGTAGAAGGGCCTCTGGTAGCATTGATGTATGTTATTGCCATTCTTTCGATCATGGTGTTTAACAACTATTTTGTGCTGTACCTTAAACGGAAATCGATTACAAACATACTTTTTACCCTGATTGGTCTGGCTATAGTGGGCACATTTGCTGCTTTAGAGTATTACAAAGTAATTTCCATCATGGCCGCTTCGAATTTTGTTTTTAGTCAAATGACAACCAGGCCATACCTGGGGCTTATTTTTCCGGGAGTTGCTGCGGCGATGTTTGTGATCAATTCCAACTATCTGCGCCGCAACCTGTATGTAGAAGAAATGGGAGCCAAACAGGAGAAAAAAGTAAGTACCGATTACCCTTTCTTAAACCGTTTTGGCAAAGCTGGAGAATTGGCTGCCCTCGAACTTAAATTAATATTAAGGCATAAACGCCCGCGTTACTCCGTAATTATGGGCGCAATCTTCCTGTTGTATGGCTTTCTTTTTTATAAAGCACCCTACATTGCAAGCGATTCGTTTGCCAAAATGATTTTTGCAGCCATTTTTATGACCGGTTTTTCTATCCTGAGCTACGGTCAGTTTATGTTTGCCTGGCAGAGCTCGCATTTTGATGGGCTGCTCATTAATAAGATTGATTTTAAAGACTACATTAAAGGTAAATTCCTGCTTTTTACGATAATATGTACCATTGTAACCATTTTGGCCAGTTTTTACGCATTCTTAAGTCCGAAACTTTTGTTGCTGCACCTGGCCGCTTACTTATACAACATAGGCTTTTGTACGGTTCTGGTTTTGTATCTGGCTACTTTCAACTACAAAAGGATTGATATTACCCGCAGTGCAAGCTTTAACTTTCAGGGCATGGGTGCTACGCAATGGATTCTGATGATTCCTTTTGTCTTGCTCCCTTACCTCATTTATTTGCCATTCGGGTACTTAAACAGGCCATACCTGGGTTTAATGGCTATTGGTTTCTTCGGCCTGGTAATGCTGGCCATGAGAAGTTACTGGATAAACTACATTGCCAAAAAATTAGAATTAAAACGTTATAAAATAGCCGAAGGCTTTAGAGAATAATTATGATTTTAGAAGTTAAGAATTTACAAAAAGTTTATGGCGATAAAACCGTTGTAAACATCGATGATTTACAAATCGTAGCTGGCGAAACTGTTGGTTTAGTAGGCAATAACGGTGCAGGTAAAACAACTTTCTTCAGGATGCTTTTAGATCTGATCCGTCCTACGCAGGGAGAAGTGTTGTCCAAAGGCGAAAATGTAATGCACAACGGCGATTGGAAAAATTACACTGCCTCTTTTTTGGATGAAGGCTTTCTGATTGATTATTTAACGCCCGAAGAGTATTTTATATTTATAGGCAGTTTGCATAACATGAGTGTGGCCGATGTTTCGGCATACCTGACGCAGTACAGCGAGTTTTTCAATGGCGAAATTTTAAATAGTGGCAAATACATCCGCGATTTTAGCAAAGGAAACCAGGTTAAAGTTGGTATTGCAGCAGCATTAATGCAAAAACCCGAGATTTTAATTTTGGACGAACCTTTTGCCAACCTCGATCCAACCACGCAAATCCGCTTAAAGAATTTACTAAAAGCGCAGGCAGGCAATATGACTACCTTTATTTCCAGTCACGATTTAAATCACGTTACCGATGTATGTCACCGTATTATTTTGGTTGAAAAAGGAAGAATAATTAAAGATTTTAAAACAGACGAAAATACCTTGCAGGAATTAGAAAGTTATTTCTCTGCCTAGTTTTTGTACTAAGAATGATACAATGCGAAAGCGTTTGCCCAAAAGCAGACGCTTTTTTATTTGGAAAAATATTCTTTTTAGGGCTATTGGTTAAAATTTAGCCGAAAATACCGATGGTGTAATTTTTGGCATTGTGTTTGAATAGAACGAGTAGAAATTATAAATCTAGATTATTATGAGTATTTCAAAAGTAAGAATAGCGACATTAAGTATAGGGTTAGCAGTGGGTTCGATGGCATTCCAAAGCTGTGATAGTTTAACTAAAACACAAAAAGGAGCCGGAATTGGTGCTGCAGCTGGTGGTGTTATTGGTGCCTTAATTGGTAAGAAAGCTGGTAATACTGCTGTTGGTGCTTTAATTGGTGGTGCTATTGGCGGTACGGCCGGAGCGTTTATCGGTCGTAGAATGGACAGACAGGCAGCCGAAATCCAAAAAGCAATTCCTAACGCTGAAGTTATTCGTGAGGGTGAAGGTATCATTGTAAAATTTGATAGTGGTATTTTATTCGATTTCGATAAAACTGCGTTAAAAGATGCTGCTAAAACCAATATTCAGAGTTTGGCTTCGTCGTTAAATCAATATCCCGATACAGATATCAAGATTATTGGTCACACCGATAGCAAAGGTACCGAACAATATAACCAGGGCTTATCTGAAAGAAGAGCTGCTGCGGTTAAAGCTTATGCGGTTTCTCAAGGTGTGCCGTCAAGCCGTTTAGTTACCATTGGTAAAGGTTTTTCAGAGCCGATTGCCGATAACGAAACTGATGCAGGTCGTGCGGCAAACCGTCGCGTAGAGATTGTAATCGTTGCTAACGATGCATTAAAAGCTACTGCGCAAAAACAAGGATAATATCGCAATTTCCCTCTACCTATGAGGTCATTATATATGCAACCCTGGTGTACATCCGCCAGGGTTTTTTTGTGCTTTGTGGTATCCGCGGTATTATAATTTATGGTGTCATCCTGAGCCTGTCGAAGGACCTTAGTCAACCCTTTCAATTCCCAGTTTGATTCCTGGTTTGGTGGCCCACCAAACCATAAAATTACGCCATTAATTAATCACAGGATGCAACATCAAGCACCAGAAAAAGTCAAGTTAGGATTTAAGAATAAATATCTTCGAAATAACTCACTACCAGCGATTTCATCAGCATTTCCTGCTCCAGCATGGTATACGGAGGAATGGCCTTAACCAATTTCCAGTGTGGCCAGCCATCCTGATCTAAGCCTTCCAGTTCGTAAAAGCCCATTTCGCTCAATAAACGGCAGGTAGCAATGTGCATCAGTTCTTCTTTCTGCCTTTTGCTGTATTTCTTTGGTCCTTTGCCCAGTTCCTGCACACCGATTAAAAAAAGCATCACTTTTAAATCAGGAAACTCCGAATCAAATTCTATTGAAATCTTCTCCTGTAAAACTTTCCACTTGGCATTAATCTCCGAAGGTTTCATGTGTTGTTTCGTTAATTGTTAATTTTTCGGATTTTGATTCCAAACATTTGTGCAAAGATAGTGTAAAAACGTGTAAGCAGCAGGTAAAAAGGTTTGTGCTTTTAGGGCCAAAGCTTCCATCTTAATTGTATTTTTGGTTACATTTATAACTTATGAACTCAAACAAAATAATCAATGCAGGCGTATTGGCCTATGGTATGTCGGGCAAAGTTTTTCACGCCCCATTTTTAGATGCTCACCCGGGTTTCAATTTAAAAGCAATAGTAGAGCGCAGCAAAAAAATAGCTGTTAACGATTACCCCAATATTTTAAGTTATAACAGTGTTGATGAACTCTTAGCTGATGATGAAATTGAGCTGGTTGTAATTAATACCCCAAACAACCTGCATTACGAACATGCAAAAGCAGCTTTAAATAACCACAAACATATTTTGGTAGAGAAACCTTTTACTGCTACAACTATGCAGGCAAAAGAACTTTTCGAGCTGGCCGATAGTGTAGGCAAACAAATTTTCTTTTACCAGAACCGCCGCTGGGACAGCGATTTTACCTCGGTGCGTAATGTAATTCAAAGCGGTAAACTGGGTAAACTGGTTGAAATGCACATGCGTTACGATCGATACCGCAAAGTAATCGGGCCAAAGGCATTTAAAGAAAACCCGATTGAAGCCAGCGGCTTGTTATACGATTTGGGGCCTCATCTTTTAGATCAGGTAATCGGTTTATTTGGTAAACCTTTAAGCTACCATAAAATTTTAGGTAAAAACAGGGCCGGTACTTTGGTTGATGATTACTTTTCGATCCAGCTAAGCTATCCTGATAGCTTGAATGTTTTTGTTACTTCGAGTATGCTGGTGGTAAACCCGCAGGCAGGCTTTGTTTTGCATGGCATGAACGGAAGTTTTATTAAGCATAGAACCGATATACAGGAAGAGCAGCTTTTAGCCGGTATGAAATTAAGCGATCCGGCTTATGGCATCGAATCTGAAAGCAAAGATGGTGTATTAACTACTATTGATGCAGATGGCAATAAAACCGAAGAAACCATTCCATCAGAAAGAGGAAGTTATCTGCCACTTTTCGAAGCTGTTTATCAGGGCATTGTTAACAATGAGCCTTATCCGGTAACCCGCGAAGATGTTATAACACAAATGGAAATTATAGAAAGCCCGGTAACTGCATAAGCCTGATCATGAATTCTCTTCCATTTGTATACCTGATTCCGATTTTTCTGATTGCCCTTTATTTAATCCTGAAGAAAAAGAAAGTGGCCATAGAACCATTAACAGACGTTGACAAAAAAATACTTGACGATTACGTGGACTATTATCATAATCTCGATTCGACGGATAAGCTAAGATTTGAAGAAAAGGTTGCTGTTTTTTTCAGCACAGTTAAAATTGAGCCAGTAGGTTTAGAAATGACTACCCTTGATGAACTGTTGATCGCCGCAAGTGCAGTAATCCCGATTTTTGGTTTCGACGATTGGCAATACAAAAACTTAACCAGCGTTTTATTGTATCCCGATACCTTTAACAAGGATTTTCAGTTTGAAGGTGGCGAACGGAACATTATGGGCATGGTAGGTACAGGCTATATGAATGGACAGATGATTTTATCGCGTTCGGCATTACGCCACGGTTTTTCTAAAAGTGCAGGGAAAGAGAATACAGCCATCCACGAATTTGTGCACCTTTTAGATAAATCGGATGGAGCAACTGATGGTGTACCTGAAAATTTAATGGCACACGAATATACTTTGCCCTGGATTAAAATGATGCGTGAGGAAATTGAAAAGATTGAAGACAATAAATCGGATATTAACCCTTATGCCATTACCAACGAGGCAGAATTTTTTGCGGTAGTTTCCGAATATTTCTTCGAAAAACCCGAGCAGTTGAAAGATAAACACCCGGAATTGTACCATCAGTTAAGCCGGATTTTTGCACAACAGCCAGCCGGATAGTTTTACAATTTAAAAGAATGAAAATAATCATCACATTGCTCTGCAGTTTGGCATCGTTTGGTGTATGGGCACAAAAAACATACTCGCTTAAGCAAAATTATCCGACTGGTAACAAATATGATTTTTCGTTTGTTTCAGATCAGATAATCAACCAGAAAATTAGTGGACAGAGCATTAATTTAACACAAACTATCGGTACCGATTATACTTTTGACATTACCGAAGGGCATAACGGCGATAAAGATATCAAAGTAACCTACAACAGGTTGTTTATGAAATCGACCGCCATGGGTAATACCATGAACCTCGATTCGGACGAGGCAGACAGCACTAAGAAAAATCCGTTTGCCGGTTTAAAAGGCGCGTCTTTTTATATGACAGTGGCTTCAAACGGAGGAGTTAAAACTGTAGCCGGTATTGATAAAATGCTGGATAATGTGGCTGGGAAAATGACCAGTGATACCGCTAAGTTAAAGGCTGTTAAAAATGCCATGAGTAAGCAGTTTAGTGCCGAAGCGGTTAAGCAAACCATGGAATCGTCTTTTAAAATTTACCCTGAAAAACCAATTAAAATTGGTGATAGCTGGACGGTTGATACCAAACTGCAAATGAGTATGCCGATTGAAACCATTACGCAATATACCTTAAAAGAGGTGAACGGTAATACCGCCATTCTGAGTGTAAAAGGTAATTTAATTTCGAAAGGAAATTTTGAGGCCATGAATAATCACATGGAAACAGATTTAAAAGGCACCAACTCCGGTGAAGTGGCTGTTGATTTGAAAACAGGAATCGTATTGAACAGTCACCTGCGCATTGAGCTGTATGGTAAAATGAAATCGATGGGACAGGATATCGATTTTGAAATGCAGGGCATTAATAAAATTGTAGGAAAAGAGATTAAATAATTTCATTAGATCTTAAGACCTTATAGGTTTTTAAACCTATAAGGTCTGATAAAAGCTTACAAACTACCTGTTAAAGCCACCAAGAACTCTGTCGGTATTTCGATGTGTGGGATGTGCCCACAGGCATCAAACTCAATAATTTTGGCGCCGATAATTTTAGCGGCCGTTTGTTTGCCCAATAAACGGTACTGGCCGTGTATCGCCTGCTGATCTGGCGATAGTAAACCCTTACCAACAATAGTTTTATCTTCTTTGCCAATAAACAGTACTGTTGGTACTTTAAGGTTTTGAAATTCGTAAACCACTGGTTGTTCATAAATCATGGTAAAGGTCATGGCAGCCACCATTGCCCAGCGCGGATAATCGGCACTAAGCGTAACGCCTCCTGCAACACTCACCAGGTATTCATATTCGGGTTTCCAATACGTAAAATAAGAACCCTGATAGTATTTACGTACACTTTCTGCCGTGGTTTTGAGCTCGGTTTGATACTGCTGTTCTGTAGTTACGTAAGGTACAAAAGTTTTGTAATCTTCTAGCCCGATAGGGTTTTCGAGTAAAAGTTTTTCAGTTTTTTCCGGATACATTAAAGCAAAGCGCGTAGCCAGCATCCCACCCATGCTGTGACCTAAAACCACTGTTTTCTGAACGCCCAGCGTATCCAGCAATCTCTTGTTCCAGCTAGCCATTTGGTGAAAACTGTAGTGGATAAAGGGCTTTGACGATTTACCAAAGCCAATCTGGTCGGGTACAATAACGCGGTAGCCAATTTGGGTTAAGGCTTTAATTACGTTGGTCCAGTAGTAGCCGCCAAAGTTTTTTCCATGGAAAAGGATAGCGGTTTTACCATTGGCCGCCTGCGTAGGCTGAATATCCATATAGGCCATTTTAATATCCTGGCCTTCGGTATTAATCGGGAAATATTTTACAGGGTAGGGGTATTTAACGTTTTCTAAAGTGATAGATAACGTATCGATTTTTTGTGCTTTAAGCTGGCTAAAAACGAAAAGGGAGAGGGTAAAAAGAAAGAAAAACTTCTTCATGCATGGGGTATTGATATAAAAAACTAAACTAATTGGCCAAGTTATACTTTTGCCAATTAGTTAGCTTAAAAATCATGCCTTTTTTACACGATCAGCAATAAAGCTATTTAAATGTGTGCGTAATTTAGAAATGAGTCTTATTTGTTAATCAATTGCTTTAAATTAATGGTTGGTATTTGTATGTTCGTTCCATCAGAAATAGAACCTTTTGCCATATTGATTTTAACATTATGAAAATTGATAGCGTTTGGACCTACACTGTTTAACGTAAGATTTTCAATGGGTTTAAAATTTTTATCTTCTTCGTTATTAAACTCAGTCTTTGCATCCTTCAACATTAAAACTACCTGTTTTAGTTGCATATTGTTTACGATTAGGTAACCATTGTTAACCTCTGCCTTGAGGTTATCTATTTTAGCGTCTTCTATCGTAATATTTGTTACCACTGCATTATTTTCGCTATGGTCTGCTTTCTTAGTTAAATTTAGGTTTTTGATGTTGGCATTTTTGCCAAACTTAAAACTGTTTGATTTACTAATTTCTACATTTAAGCTATCTGTATTAGCAGCTAATTCATTAATTGATACATTATTAAAAACGATCCCTTTTAAGTTTGGAGAAAAAATTAACAAAGTGCCATGGAGATAGTTACCTTTTGATGTGAACGACAAGCTTAATTTTCCATTTTTGTCTACTTCATGCTTAAGCACATCAGCAAGTACATTTGTTGTTTTAATGAGGAATTTATCGCTTTTAATTATTTTTACATCAAGGTATACTAGATCTGAGCCATTGATAACTACATTTTGAAACTTACCGAACTCATAATTTTTGATGAACCGATCAATATCGCTGTTGGTGCTTTCAGCTTTCATCAGCATCTCACTATAGGTTTTATTATCTATCCGGTTTGCCTTTGCAATCAGAATCATTACCGTTAGTGGAATGGTTAGCAAAATGATTGCTAAAGCTATTAATAGTTTATTACTTGTTTTCATTATTTAGTCGTTAAAGTTTTGTGTTACGAAAGTTTGATATTGCGATTTTAATTCATCAAAATCTATCTCCAGGAGATAAAGGTTTCTGAATAAGTTGGGCAATTCGTTTTCCATAAAACTGGTCTTACGATATTGTTTTACCTGATCTATGGTGTTGTCTGATAAGAAAAAGCCAATTCCCCTCTTGTTGTTAAGAATGTTTTTGGTTTGCAACAACTCATAAGTGCGCATTACTGTGTTTGGGTTTACCTCAAGGGTTACCGCCATCTCTCTAACTGATGGAATTTTTTCTTCCGTTTTCCACTTTCCCAATAATATCTGCTCACAAATGTATTCGGCTATTTGCAGATATATGGCCTTATTATTATTAAATTCCATTTAGGCCTCCTTTTCTTTTAAACGTATAAATGTGATTAACCAAAAAATCATGGTTAAGCATAGAGCCACAAGGTTTGTTGCAAAGAATATATGCGTTTCATCCTGCCAGTAAGGGCTTCCAACCCAAACGGTATTATCTGTTAATTTGCTCATCACGTAGATTGTCGAAGCAATCCATAAAACAACAAATACCATTAAAGAAATAGCGGTTTTAACATAATGGAAGTTTTTAAAAAAAATAGAACCGAGTAGGAATATACTATTTATCAAAAGCGGCATATAATAGAATGAACGAAATTGAATAGCGGTTTCTGTTGAGAAAAAGTATGCAAAGTGATCGATTACAATTTTTTTGCCGTCATAATCAGTATAACTTGATGTTAATGTATGAGAATCACGAATAGAAGAAACAAAAGCCGCATCAACGAGATAAAAGCAAAGCAAATAACTGGGTATGGAGACAATTAATGTGTAAAACATAGCCGTGAGAAATTTTTCAAGAGTTGATGCTGGTATTAAAATATTAATTATGGCTTTGGGTTTTTGTCCTAAATTCATGAAATAGCTGCTGGATGTAATACTGATAAATATAAAACCAGTAACCAAGAAAAGCGGATGTCTGAAATTGAGGGAGTTGTAGTAACGACTATTTAGATTATCTTCAGTTATGTTAATCTTGTAAAATAAGATTAACACGCCTAATAGCACACCAAAGCTAATCAAATAAATTTTTCCAAACTCCAGCCACTGCCTTTTAAGCAATAAGCCAAATCGATTCATATTAAAAGTGTTGTTCATGGTTTAGCTGAATAAAGGTTTAAATTTGGTTTTCTCGGCAAGGATGGCGTTAAATAACAGTTCCATGTCCAGTTTGCTTTCTTCGTGGTGGTAGTTTGGCATTACGGCATTGTAGCCCGATAAAGAGGGCTCTGCATAAAAAATGCTTTCATCTATTTCTTTTACCTTTTTAAAAGTGAGTTTAGTTGTGATTTCTTCAACAGAAGCCTTAAGTGCAACATCGTTTTCATCGAGCATAATTACGGTATCTATTAAGTTATCCAGATCGCGTACCTGGTGGGTTGAGATGATGATACAACGTTCGTCAGTTAGGGCAGAGGCCATAATTTTTCTAAACTGAGCCTTCGATGGAATATCTAACCCGTTGGTTGGCTCATCCATAATAACCAGCCTGGCCTGCGTAGCCAGTCCGAAAGCAATAATGAATTTTTTCTTTTGACCATAACTCATATCAATCAGTTTATTGCTGGCCGGAATATCAAATTCCTTTAAAAGCGTGGCCAGATACTGGTGGTCAAAATTGGGGTAAAAAGGAGCGTTGGCTTTCAGGTACGAATCGATTTTTACCGGTGGTAAATAAAATTCTTCGGGGATGAAGCAAATTTGCGATAACAGTGCTGGTTGTCTTTTGGTTGGATTAAAACCCATTACATCCAGTTGGCCACCTTGCGGGTAAACCAAACCAGCCAGGTTTTTGAGTAAGGTAGACTTACCTGCGCCGTTTTTTCCAAGCAAACCATAAATATGGCCATTGCTTAAACGCATGCTCATATTTTTAAATAATGGCTTATGCTTGCTGTAGCCAAAATTCAGATTGTTAATTTCGATCATATCTACTGTATTAGTTAAATAATACACTAAAGTATGTTGGATTTTTTAATTCACCAAATTTTTGCAGAAAAAAGTTTCGGCGGTTGGCAAAGAGCGTTTCCTTTCCATGCACCAACGCTTAGCGTCCTCCGCTCTCCGCCACGAGAACGTAAAATCTCTATTTAATAAGTGCTGCATTAAAACATCCTTAACTTGTAGATTGTATGTTTGTGGAATAGGCAAAACGCAAGCAATTTATTTCCCTTTGTGAAAATTTTTGTGTTTTGCAGTAAAACAATCCATTATCATGTCGAAATTATTTTCTCCTTTTAAATTAAAGGATGTAACCTTAAAAAATAGAATTGTTATTTCTCCAATGTGCCAGTATTCTGCAGTTGATGGTTTTGCCAACGACTGGCATCTGGTGCATTTGGGTAGTCGCGCCGTTGGTGGCGCAGGCCTTATTATTCAGGAAGCTTCGGCAGTAACAGCCGATGGCCGGATAACTTACGCCGATTTAGGCATCTGGAAAGATGAGCACATTGAAAAACTGAAACAGATCGTTTCTTTTATTCACGATAACGGTGCAATTGCCGGTATTCAGCTGGCGCATGCAGGCAGAAAAGCCAGTTGTGAAGTACCGTGGAATGGTGGCGAGCAAATTGCCGACGGTGAGCAAAGCTGGCAACCTGTGGCTCCGTCGCCTATTGCTTTTAAACCTGGTCAGGTGGTGCCGCACGAGCTGAGCATTAAAGAAATTCAGGATATTGTTTTTGCCTTCAGGGCAGCGGCAAAACGTGCTTTAGCTGCAGGTTATAAAGTTGTAGAAATACACGCTGCGCATGGTTATTTGTTGCACGAGTTTTTTAGTCCTTTAAGTAATAAACGCAGCGATGTGTACGGTGGGAGTTTTGAAAACCGTATCCGTTTGGTAATTGATGTGGTAGAGGCGGTACAATCGGTTTGGCCAATGGAATTACCTTTATTTGTACGGATTTCGGCTACCGACTGGAGTGAAGGTGGTTGGAACGAAAATGACTCATTGCAACTGGCTGCGGTTTTAAAAGATCGTGGAGTAGATTTAATCGATGTTTCTTCGGGCGGTAATGTACCTGATGCCTTTATCCCGGCCGGGCCGAATTATCAGGTTCCTTTTGCCGATAAAATCAGGAATGAAATTGGCATTTATACCGGTGCAGTAGGTGTAATTGTAGATGCACATCAGGCAGAAGAAATTTTGCAGGATGAAAAGGCTGATTTAATTTTTATTGCCCGCGAATCGTTGCGCGATGCTTATTTCCCGACACATGCAGCACAAGTGCTTGGCGATGATATTGAATGGCCTAATCAGTATGTTAGGGCGAAAAGGGAGACTTTTAAGAAATAGTTAGATAAAGTTATAACAATTGATATTCGTCATTGCGAGAAGGCTTTTTCAGCCGTCGAAGCCTGCCTGTAGCAGGCAGGCAATCTTACAACGATAGCCACTAGCGTTCGCTTTAAGATTGCTTCGTGCCTCGCAATGACGAATTTTTTATTGAGGTCTGTCTGTGATAACCTGTCGAAATATCTCGTAAGACGTTTCGACAGGCTCGACGTGACAAGATTTTATTATTTAGCTACAGTAAACGGAATATACAATCCGAAAGTGATATTCCTGCCTGGGTTATAAATACCCAGGTTTAAGTTTTCCTGGTCGAAACGACCTGGTTTAAACCTGCTCAATGCGTCGTAATATTTCTGGTTCAACAAGTTGTTTGCCGAAACAGATAGTTTAACAGGCTGTTTGCCCAGGTTAAATGTAGCACCAATACCTGCATTTAATAAAGTATAGCCACTGGTTGGGGTTTCAAAAGCATCGTCTACACGACTTTGTTTAAATGCCGAATTGATACCCACCGAAAGATAAGCATCATTTGTGCCTTTAAGCTTTGGCTCAAAACGCAACTCGTTTCTTAAAGTACCTGCCGGAATAAAGGCAAGCGGCCTGTTTAAAGAGTTATTTTGTGCGTGCACATAACCAAAAGTATTTTCGAAATGGATAAATGGAACCGGGTGGATGGTTAATGATGCTTCCGCACCATAAAGGTTTGCATTTACTTGTCCATAATGGTAAACATCGAACAATGTTCCATCAACTTCCCTTTGCTCGCCATTATTTGATGCATAAATGTAATTGTGGATATAGTTATTATAAATGCTTGCACTTGCACTTATTATTTTCCCTTCATATTCCAGGGCAGCATCTACCTGATAACTGCGTTCAGGATTTAAATTAGCGTTACCGATTTCATAACGGAAAGTGCCCTCGTGTACACCATTCGATCCTAGCTCAGCTGGGTTTGGTGCACGGAAAGCAGAACCTGCGTTGGCTTTAAAATTTAATTCATCGCTAAATTGGTGAGTGAAGCCCAAAGCTCCGCTTACATTAGAAAACTGGTTTTTGAAAGGCGCAAAACGCTCTTCTCCATCGTCAAATAGTTGTTTCCCGTTATTTTTTCTGAAATCATAACGTGCACCAATACTAAAAGTATTTTTCTCCCAATTTTTCTTTGCATAAGCAAAAGCACCTAATCCAAAGGTATCGTAAGCTGGAATTAAAAATTCTGTGCCTTTATTTTGGCTGTGCGCATTATCCACACTTAATCCAAAAACAGGCTGCCATCCATTGGTTTCATGGATATAGTACTTAAGATCGGCATTATAAGTTTTAAGATCAAAGAACAGAGCTGGATCAGGTCCGTCTAATTCGCGGCGTTGATTCTGCTGATAGCCTAAATCTACTTTCAAATTATTGCTCCCTAAGATGAAGTTGTTGTTCAACGCAACTTTGAAGTGCCTGATGTCCTGACGTGGGAAATCTAAAGTACGGTTTTTAAAATCGTCGTTAGTAAATGCACTGCCATCCTCTTTTACAAAAATTCCATTATCATCAAGATTTGGCTCATAAAAACCAATGTTGTTGCGGAAATTAGAAACGTTTAAATGCGTATAACCCCAGCTTTTGTTTAAGCCGATCATTCCGCTTAAATCTGTTTCGTTAAAACCCGAATTAGGGAAATATCCCGTAGGTGTTTTAAAAGAATAAGCGTTTTTATAAGTACCTCTTGCTCTCCAGACAAATCCGTTTTCGTTACCGTTTAACATTAGTGAATTAGCAGTCTGGCCATTGTTGGTCGAGTAATTGGTAATAAACTCGCCTTTAATCTGACCTTCAGGAGCGGTGCTTGGCTCCAATAAATTAATTACGCCACCAAGTGCATCAGAACCATACATTAGCGATGCTGCACCACGTAAAATCTCTACACGGTCTGATTTGAACTGATCGATTTCGATACCATGTTCATCTCCCCATTGCTGACCCTGTTGCTTAATTCCGTCATCTAAAGTTACAATGCTGTTGTAGCCTAAACCTCTGATTACCGGTTTGGAAATAGAAGGGCCGGTAGTGATTTGGGAAACACCAGGAACTTTGGCCAAAGCATCAATTAAATTGGTTGAAGGTTGCAAAAGCTGGTCTTTACCTACCACTGCCGATGAGGCACTGTTTCTTTTACTGGTACTGCTGATCAAACTTCCGGTAATTACAATTTCTTTGGTTTCGATTGCTGTGGGTTGCAAAGAAAACTGAAGACCTGCACCCGTAGCCAGGTTCACCATTTGGGTGGCCGTTTTGTAACCCACGTAATGAACCTCAACCAAATAAGTGCCCTTTACAGGCAGGTTTTTAAGTGTAAAAGCACCATCGTTATTGGTTACTGCTGTAACTTTTAAATCGGGGATAAAAATAGTAGCACCCGGCAATGTTTGTTTGGTACTGGCATCAATAACCTGACCTGTTATATCTTTTAGTGCCAAAGCAAAGGCTGTGTTGCCCAATAATGTATATAGAATTACTAAGCCAATTAGCTGTAATTTTTTCATGAGAATGTATTGTAAATAAGTTGGATAGAAAAACCAGAAATACAGCGCAAAAGGCGGCTATTGTTTAGTCTTTCGTATAAATAATTTTAATAAAAAGCACGCATAAGGTGCATCGGGGAGAAAAAATTATGCCAGCGGCGGACCACGTAAGCTTGTACGCTTTACTTCGGTAAAGGCATTTTTTAAGGTAGGTTCTGTAGGGTTAAAAATCTTTGCGCACAAAAAGATCCTATAAATGTGATGTGCAGAAACATAGTTTTTTTCAAAACTTGCATTACAAATTAAACAGGTATCGCCATGCGCCTGCAGGTGACTAACGTGTTTACAGTTCACCTCTTTTTCTACAACCGGAACAGGAGCATGGTTGTGGAGCACACTCCATGGCGTTAAAGCAATAGCAAAAGCAACCAGCATAAATGCCGATAAATACTTTTTGATATTTTGCCTGTGCTTTTTCAACGCTTCAAAAGTAGTAATTCCTAAGCAATTATATATATTTGAAAAGTAACATTGCTTTTATTAAGGTTTGACTGGTAATCTCAGCAATTGTTAACGCTAAATCCAAATTAATAACATGTCTCTATTCGAATGGTTTTTTGAACGCGATAATCCCGGGCCTACTGGAAGCGTCGAAACTTACCACCATAAATTAAACTGGCCACGTTTCTGGATTATTGTTGCGGGCACTGCAGCTTTAATTGCATTATTGTTTTTTATCTATTATCTGCCTTTTAATCAATTGGAGGCTTTTGTTTTAAGAGATGCCTGCCTCGCAACTCTTTTTACCCTGGCTTACCTTGTGCTATCGTATTATATTTATATTAAACCTGATTATGATAATATGGGCTACCTTGGCTTTATCGACAATCCGTTTAAATATACCGATGATGTTAACCGGTTTATGCTGTTTTTTCAGGCACTACTATTGCCGGGTAAAATTATTGCCATACCAATTGTAAATCTGTTTTCGTTATGCTTTAAACGAAAAAATTAAACCGCTAATGGCTTTTATAAGAAAAAATTTACTTAACGGACTATTTATTATCCTGTTATTAGTGATCGTACTAGTACCCGATGCCAAAGCTTTTTTAATTAAGGGCCTGATGGAGATTGGATTTTTTAAAGCCAGGGTAGAAACTCCGGTAGCTTCGGGCATGAACTTGAGCGGTATCCGCTTTAAAGATGCGAAAGGTAATCAGGTTGATCTGGGCGATTTGAAAGGTAAAGTAATTTTCCTCAACTTCTGGGCTACCTGGTGCCCGCCATGCCGTGCAGAAATGCCATCGGTTAATAAATTGTACAAACAGTTTAAGGCTGATAAAAATGTAGTTTTCATTTTTGCGGATGCCGATGGTGACCTGGCTAAATCTAACCGCTTTATGGCCGATCGTAAATATGAACTGCCTGTTTACAGGGTGGAGAGTGAAGTGCCAGAGCAGATATTTTCGGGTTCGCTGCCCACAACAGTGATCTTCGATAAACAGGGCCGCCTTGCTTTACACCACGAAGGTGCTGCAGATTATGCAGATAAAAAAATCGTCGATTTCCTGAATAAACTCAGTCATTCAAATTAATTAAGGTGTCAGTTTAATCATATTCTGATAGTAAGATGATATTTGTATATTTGATTTATGTAGTTGACTACATATATTTGAGGAAAATATTTTACAATGCAGAACGAAATTAAAATAGCACGGTTAAACAATCAGAGTTGCGAACAAATTATTGGTTTGATTTTACCCATTCAGCAAATCGAATTTAATGTGGATATCGATTTGGCTGCACAACCCGATTTACTGGATATTGAAGCGAATTACGATGCTACAGGTGGTGCTTTTTGGGGAGCCTGGCTAAATTATGAGTTAATTGGTACCATTGCGCTAATTGCTGTACCCGAATACCATTCTGGTGCCATTAGAAAAATGTTTGTGAAAAGGGAATTCCGCGGTAAAGAGTTGGGGCTTGCACAATCCTTATTGGAAACCCTGATTGCTTATAGTCGTGAAAATAACCTCAAAGAATTATATTTAGGCACTAAAGATATTTTACAGGCAGCCTGCCGTTTTTACGAACGCAATGGATTTGTACAAGTTGAAATGGAAAAGCTACCTTCGTATTTCCCAAGGATGGCTGTTGATAATGTTTTCTACGGCCTGGATTTAAAACCTGCCTAAATGGAACAAAATGTAATAGATGCTTCGGGTTTATTGGCCATCTCTACGCGTTTACAACGACTGAGCGATCAAATCCGTAAAGATGGCTTGCTGATTTATAAAGCTTTTGGTATCGATTTTCAGCCCAAATGGTTTCCGGTTTTGTATACCTTATACAAAAAATCAAGTATGAGTGTGGTGCTGCTTTCCGAAGAAATTGGTTACGCGCATCCATCAACCATCAGTTTACTAAAAGAGCTGGAGAAAGAAAAACTCATACGCTCTAAAAAAGATAAAACAGATACGCGTAAACGCTTGGTAGAGCTTACAGAGAAAGGACAAACATTGCTTTCGACCATGGAACCGGTTTGGGAAGTGATTGTTAAAGCCACCGCAGAAATTACCAACACCCAAAATAACCTGATGGCAGCCATAAATGAAGTTGAGGCGGGTTTAAGAGAGAAAAGTTTTTTGCAAAGGGCAGAGGCTTACCTGAAAAAATAATTCAGTTTCGAATGGCAGAATGATGGTATAACGGGAAAGGTTAACCAATGATTTTGTTATTTTTGCCCTTATGATTTCATTTTTCGAGGCTTCGCTGAAGCAACTTTCCATCCATCATACAGGCAACAAATTGCTTGAAGAATATTATAAGCTTTCTGATGCGCCGTTAAAAATTGATGATGAGGTTTTGGGAAATCTGTTGATGCAGTATTTTTTAAAGCCTTTCGAAAAGGTAAATGAAGTTTACCATTTTTATCACCCCAACGATAACCTGGAACTGAACGAAGTATTTCACTTTGTGCACGAAATTTTCGAAAATAACCAACTCTTTCACGAAGATTCGCAACAACTGGCCAAACATCTATACGATGTAGCCAATCACCCCAAAATTAAATCGGGTGAGTTGTATGTGGCTTATTTCGAAAAAGTACAAATTGAAGGCGAACAGCTGGATGTGGTAGGGATATTCAAATCGGAGACCAAAGATACTTACCTGAAAGTTTACCCTGAGCTGGATGGCTTTAATGTAAGTTACGAACAGGAAGCCATCAGCATTAACAAACTGGATAAAGGTTGCCTGATTTTTAATGTAGCACGAGAAGAGGGCTACAAAGTGGTGGTACTTGACCAATCGAAAAGCAGCAATGATGCTGCCGTGTACTGGAAAGATGAATTTCTGAAATTGAAAATCCGGAACGACAGCTATAACCAAACGAACAATGTTTTAGGGGTTTACAAGAACTTTGTTACCCAGAAATTAGACGAGGAATACGAAATTAGCAAGGCTGATAAAATTGACTTGTTAAACCGTTCGATGAAATATTTCAAGGAGAAGGAAACTTTTGATATCGAGGAGTTTGGCAACGAGGTAATTGGCAATGCCGAAGGGATTGAATCTTTTAAAAATTACAAGAAAAACTACGAAGAAGAATACGAAAGTCCAATTGCCGACCACTTTGAAATTGCCGAATCGGCCGTTAAAAAGCAGGCACGTACCTATAAAAGCGTTCTGAAACTGGATAAGAACTTCCATATCTATATCCACGGCAATAAGGACATGATTGAAAAAGGTTATGACGATGATAAATCGATGAACTTTTATAAGGTGTATTTCAGGGAAGAGGAATAGTTTAGTCCTAAGTCAATAGTCTTAAGTCCTGATGCTTTGGACGATTATTGACTTTGGACTGCGGACTTCAGACTCAAGACTAAATCCGTTGTTGCGCCTTAAGCGCCAGGTACTGGTTGATAACGTTTACAGTTAATTTTTGCGTGGGTGTAAGAATGGCTAAAATACCATGTGCATTCAGTTCTTTAACCATCAGTTTTTTCTCGTACATAAACTTTTCTGCAATGGTTTTGTGGTAAATTCCTTCAACATCTTTGGCCGGATCGCTGCTCAGGGCCTTGAGTTCAGTATTTTCGAAAAATACCACCACCAATAAATGATATTTTGAAATCCGCTTTAAATAGGGGAGTTGTCTTTGCAAAGCCGATAAGCTTTCGAAATTGGTGAAAAATACCAATAACCCGCGTTGTTTTACCACCGAACGCACAGTAGCGTATAAGGCTTCGAGATTGCTTTCTAAATATCTCGTTTTTTCTTTGTAGAGCACGTTCATAATCGTGCCCAATTGTGCTGATTTCCGGTCGGCGGGCACCACGGCGCCAATGTTTTCTGATATGGTAATTAAACCGGCTTTATCTTCTTTCAGCATGGCTACTTTGGCCAGGGCAACTGAGGCATTGATGGCATAATCGAGCAGGCTTAAACCTTCAAAAGGCATTTTCATTACACGCGATTTATCGATAATGCAATAAATATTCTGCGAGCGCTCATCAGTGTAGGTGTTTACCATCAGACCGCCTTTCCGTGCAGTAGCTTTCCAGTTAATGGTGCGGATATCATCGCCACCTACGTAATTTTTGATCTGATCAAACTCGCTGCTGTGGCCAACCTTTCTAATCTTTTTAATGCCAAATGCCGTTAAATGATGCGAAACAGCCATCAGTTCATACTGCCCAAGGTTAATAAAAGAAGGGTAAACCGGTAAAGTTTTAGCACCATCAAAATTGTAACGCCGGCTGATTAAGCCCAGGGGCGAACTAATATAAGCCCTGATAAAACCAAAATTGTATTCGCCACGTTTTGTTGGGCGGAGGTTGTAGTGAATCGATTTAATTTCAGCCGGCTTGATATGCAGCCTGAAATCTTTATCACGCAGTTGAAACTGAAATGGAACTTCGTCAATTACCCTTACGGTAACACCAAAGCCATAGCGGTTTTTAATTTCGATTTGTACCGGGTTTTCATCGCCATTACTTAGGCGTTTCGAAGTAAACCTTTTGGCATCAACGCCCTCGCTAACGCGGTAGAGGATAAAAACATCGATCAAAAAAAGGATCAACAATACGCCTGTAGCTATTTCGGGTATATCGCCAAGCCAGGCAAAAAAGAATTTCAGCAAGAAAAGCACAACACAAAGCCCAATCGCCGTAAAAAGGCGGTCGCTTAGAAACAAATTGAGGTAATATTGCTGAAAGAGTTTTTTCAATGGTGCTTAATTGTTTAAACTGTTTAATCGGTTAACTGTGAACTATAAACTGATAACTGCAAAACTGACTACCTCGGTACTTCAATTTTTTTAATAATCTGATTTACAATATCGCTGGTGGTTAAGCCTTCCATTTCTTTTTCGGGCGATAATAAGATGCGGTGTGCCAATACCGGTCCGGCAACAGCAATAATATCATCAGGAGTTACAAAATCGCGGTCTTGAATAGCGGCAAAGGCCTTGGCACTATGTACAATGGCTAGCGATGCGCGTGGCGAAGCACCTAAATATAGTGCGGAATTATTGCGTGTTTCGTGCACAATTTTGGCAATAAACTCAAGCAACTTAGGCTCTACATACAAATTACGGATAATGGCCCTTGCTGCCTGAATCTGATCTACCGACAGCACAGGTTTCACTTCATTTAGTAAAGTTTTATTAACCAAAGTGTGTTGTGCCGTTAATATAGCCGTTTCTTCTTCGAGCGAAGGGTATTTTACTTCAATTTTAAACAGAAAACGATCCAGCTGTGCTTCGGGTAAGCGGTAGGTGCCTTCCTGCTCGATAGGGTTTTGGGTGGCCAGTACCATAAAAGGCTCATCCATTAAATAGGTTTCGCCATCAATGGTTACCTGGCGTTCTTCCATCACTTCGAACAATGCCGATTGCGTTTTGGCAGGAGCCCGGTTAATCTCATCAACTAGGATGATGTTGCCAAAAATGGGGCCTTTCCTGAATTCAAAATCGCCGGTTTTGGTGTTGAATATCGGCGTGCCCAAAACATCAGAAGGCATTAAATCGGGGGTAAACTGCACCCGCGAAAACTGCGCTGCGATAGATTTGGCCAGCAATTTGGCACTAAGCGTTTTCGCTACTCCTGGTACACCTTCAATTAAAATATGTCCATCGGCAAGCAGGCCTACAATTAAAAAATCGATAACCTGTTTTTGGCCGATAATGATATGCCCCAGTACGTTTCTGATCTGGTTTACCGCTTCATTTAATGCGCTTAAATCTGTACGTGGGTTAAACTGTTCTTGTTCCATTGCTATGCGTATTTTTATAAAACTGTTCTATGCTATCGTTTAAGTTGATCAATTCTGCATCATTTAAATAACCCATTTGAGGTATCTGTATAAAGTACCGGGTTAATGTTTTAGCCAAAGCCTCGTTAATGCCTGTCTTATCGATTAATAACTGTGTAAATTCTTTATCAATTTCGTTTGTTTTAAGGTAATACCGGCTGCGCAGGTGCTCCATAAAATAATTAATCCTTTTCAGTGCAATATCGTGGTTGTTGCGTTCCTGATAATACACACTGCCCACTACATGCGTAAATGCCAGCGACGAGTTTGTATTTGGATCGGCTACCGGGATGATCCTTTGCCTGCGTTTAATTTCAAACAGTACGAAAATGAGCAGACTGAAAATAGCCAGGTAGTAGGCGAATTTTAGTTCAGGATGTTTAAAAAACACCCCTAAAATATCGGTATTTGTATTTTTCTGCCCGGTAAAATATTCGTCGAAAAGGAGTGTTTTATTACCATGTAAATAACCCAGGGTTTTGGCAGCATATTCGGCACCGTATTTATTGAGCAGATTAAAATTGGTGTAAAAACCTGGCTCTGCAATTAAATACAGAAAACCCTTACCATAGTTGTAGCGGATAAAGTTTGGCTTACCGTTTCCATTTATGCCTAAAACAGTTGCTTTAGCGGTATCTATTTTAGTGAAATACTGACTGCCTATCCCTCTTTCAAATCCATAACTTGCCTCCGTTTTAAGGTTGGGATGTGTAAAATTAAGGGTATTACCTGCAGCATTTAAAGCCGTACCTGTTTTTAGTTTCAGCGCTTTCTCCATTTCGCCAAAATCGTAACTGGCAATAAAAACATCATTTCCGGCTTCTATGTATTTAATCAGCTGGGCTAAATCATCTTTACTGAGATCTACCTGCTGGGCAACCATAAAATAAACTGTTTGGTTAAAATGCTTCGATTTTAAAGTGTTGTAAACAGCCAACGGCGAAGTTTTAACAGCAGCGCCTGGCAAAATATCTTTTAACTGATGAAATAAAATATAGGTGCCATAAGGAATTTTATCTTTTGCAGCATAAGTGGGCGCCCAGTTGGTTGGTGTGGGCTTATTATATTGGGCAAGCAGGTAAGCCAATATTAAAATGCAGCCGGTAATGAAATATAATTTATATCCTTTCATCTAATCTGATTGTTAAAATGATTAAATGATTGGTTTATGGGTTCGAAGCGGTTGGCATCGACCGGGAAATCGCCATACCAGATATAATCGAACTGGAGGGTAAGTTTACCAAAATCATTCTTAAGTGCCGGTTCACGAAGCTCCGTTAGATAATGATAATTGGTTTTTTCAGGCTGCCATTCAATCAATTCAGCATCGCTTAGTTTTTTTAAAGCCCTTAAATACAAAAGCCTTACCGCCAGGCGGAATTTACCTTCGGCAACGAGGCGTTGCAGTTCCTGCTCGTAATCAATTTCGTGAATGTTTTCTGTTAAAACATCATAAGGCAGGATAGTTTCTTTTGATTTCTTGCTGAATATATTTTCTGACCCAATTAACTTAAGTACAATAAGGATCACCACAGCAACCCCCAGGCCAATAAAGATATAGCGCGAAAAAGGATTAGCCGCTGCGCCCTGAAACAACTCGCCAATTAAGCGCCAAAACTCCAGCCAGAACCGTTCCCACAGTGAAAGCTGTTGCTGACCAATTTCATCGTACTGAAATTCTTTTTGTGCTTTATAATTGCTTATGGCTTCTTTATCAAATTTTGAAGCGATAACCTGGCTATTGGTATCAATACGCACAAGCTGAGGTACAGAGCCGGTTTTGCCAGTTTGTGCTTTACCAATTAGCGGGGCAAAAAATAAAAGGAGTACGAAAATATGTCTGATTAAAGCGCCTTGCATCTGCTAGTATTCTTCTGGTCTGCTATCAACTGGTTTTTCGTTACTGCCGAAATTGGAAATGCGCTCCATTAAACCGGTATTTTCTTTTTGCTCAACCAAACTGAAGTACGCAAGTGAAATGGTAATTATGGGTATGATGGTAAAAACCTGACATAACGATTGTAGCACTGTAGTAATCATGCTTAATGTTACCGACATGTGCGGGCTTTTGCGGCCAAACATGCTGACCATGTTCAATAGGCTGGTTGGTAAAATGACCATACTCATGCAGGCATAGACAATAATCCAAACCACAACCAGTGTACCGAAGGTAACCCAGAAATTATCTTTTATAATTTTGAAACTTCTGTTAAAAGAATAGCCTAACGATCCGTTTTCGATTACCATAATGGGAAACATCATGGCCACAAATGGAAAAAGCCAGAAGCCAGGAACCAGGCAGAAGATAAAGGCAACCCCCAACATTAACATCAGTAAGAGTGAATTGCCAAAAACCCTGAAGAAATAGTATTTAAAGTAGCCCCAAACTTCATCGGTAGTAGGCGTTTGGTTACCTTTCTGTACGTATATGGCAATATAAGATAGTATGGCAACACTCATGCTGGCGTATGTGGCAAGCGAAAATAGAATGGTCAGGAAATACTCTATACCATATAAGCTTCCAAATCCAATTCCGGTGGTATTTCTACCATTGCCAATAGTATTAATAATGTTGACCATTTTATACTGTTGCATCAACATGGCGGCCATGCTGGCCAAAACAAACAGGCCGCAAAAAGTAAAGTAAGTTTTAATTAAGGGCTTAAAATTTTGCCGCATAAACGTGAAGGTATCGTTAATTACCTGGCCGAAATCTCTTCTTTTCTTAAATTCTAATTGATTTACCATGTTAATTACTTTCGGTTTGTTTGAGCTTAATTTTGGCTGGATAAATGAATACGTACCAAACGATAAAGGCTGCTGATGATAATAAAATGCTTGCACTCAATACCAGTGGCATTTCGGTATGGCGGGTAACAAAACTTTCGAAAAAGGCCGCAACAAGGAAGATGGGAATTAAACCGATTACGATTTTTAAACCATCTTTTGCACCTCTTAATACCGATGCCATGCGCGAATAAGTTTTGGGGAAAAGTAAACTATTACCTAATATAATACCCGCGGCACCTGCCAGCACAATGGCCGATATTTCGAGCGTTCCATGAATCCAGATCACCATTACCGATTGAAAACCCAGTCCTTTGCTAAAAAAGAAATATTGAAAAGAACCGAGCATTATTCCGTTTCGGAAAAGCGACACAATAGTGCCGAAAGAAAATATAATGCCCAACACAAAGGTATACAGCGCCACGTAAATGTTATTGGCGCCAATTTGAAAGAACATCATAAATTCGTTCTGTCGTTTGTACACCCCGAAAGGATCGCCTTTGGCAATGTTCTCGTTGGTCATATTTACATAACTATCGCCCATGATCAACCTTACAAAAGTATCGTCGTATTTGGCCGAAAGGGCACCAATGGCACAGGAAATGATAAAAAATGCAAATGCATACCAGATCTGTTTTTTGTATTGAAAGAATACCAGCGGAAGTTCGGTTTTCCAGAAATGGATAAAACGGTTGGCTTTCTCTTTTTTGTTCTTGTAAACCGACCGGTGTAATTTAGACGCCAGCCCATTTAAATAGGCTGTTGTTTTAGAGTTGGGATAAAATGTTTTGGCATAAGCCAGGTCGTTGGTGATTTCGATAAACTGATTGGCCACTTCATCAGGATTTGCCTGCTGCATGGAATCGTAATGCTGCCACTTCTCCGAATTTTGTTTAACAAATAGTGCTTCTCTCATTTAAGGCGTTACCAAATCTTGGGTTAAAATAGTTAATTTTTTATGGATAAAGAACCAATCGGATAAAATGGTGAAAAAATATAAGAAATGCTTAGTTTAAAAATTACCTATTGAAAATACAGCGATTATCCTTAAAAAAAATTATGTTTGAAATATGGATAGTATCAAAATTAGCACTGCTCAAAATATCGATATCTCTTATGAAATTGCCGGTCTGGGCGAACGTATTGCCGCAAGGTGTATAGATTTGGGCATTTTTCTGGTACTTGGCGTTATTGCTATGATTCTGATCGGCGCAGCTTCATACAGCATGTCGAGCAATGCTGCCATGGTAGTGTTTTTTATATTCCTGGCCATTTTTGTTTTTTACGATCTGGTTTGCGAGCTTACCATGGATGGACAAAGTTTAGGTAAGAAGGTACTTAAAGTAAGAGTAATTAGCCTGGATGGCGGCCAGCCAACGCTTAGCCAGTATTTATTAAGATGGTTGTTCAGGACCATTGATTTTGGCATTCCCTTTGGCTGGGGCGTGGTTGCTATAATTTCAGTAATCGCAACTAAAAATCATCAGCGTTTAGGCGATATTTTGGGTAAAACCACCTTAATTAAAACTACTCCGCGAACACAGTTTACCAACACCGCATTTAGTTTTAGCCTGCCCGAAACCTACGAAGCACAATTTAAAGCAGTTCTGCATTTAAACGATCGCGAAGTCGAGCTCATTCACGAAGTATTAACCAGTTACTACCAAACAGGCAATGCCGAATTAATTTATGCCATGGCAGCCAAAACAAAAGAACATATTGTGGTAAGCATACCGGCGGGTATGAATGAGTTACAGTTTTTAGAAACGGTGCTTAAGGATTATAAACACCTAACCTCGATGGTGAATGTTTAAGCTGCCAGATAATTGAATGGCTTAAAGGGAATATTTCTGGCAACCCAGAACAACATAACAAGCGCGAAAATAATTTTTGGGGTAATGGGTTTATGCCAAAAATTAAGGACAATAGCTTGTTGGGTAAAATAAGCATAAACTTTAGCACTAAGCTGCGCCAGCAGGAGAGGGATACTTAGTACCAGAAGGAGGTTATAATCAATAGCCTTTTCAATATTTAAATGCAATAGTGCATTAATTGCCCGTTGCGAGCCACATCCAGGGCAGTCGAGGTGTAGAAATTTATGGAAAGGACATTCCGGGAAGAAATGGTACACCTCAGGATTAAACTTATAGTATACTACAGAGAGTACTACTGCAATGATTAAACCTAAGATGTACTTCAATTTCATTTATTAGCGGTTCATTAATGCTCCACCCATTCCTAATACTACAAAGAACAAGATATATAAAATACCTACGCCAATTCCGCAGAAGAATCCGATTTTGGTCCATTTTCCGGCAGCAGCTGAAGCAGCCTGTGCACCGGCATAATCTCCCATTGCGTATTTGCTATTTACATTTGCCGCGTTTACAATACCGGCAATGCCGAATGGTAAACAGCAAAACAGCGTTACCAATATCGATTCTACAAGCCAGTTTTTAGGTTGAGGGGTTGGTGCGCCTCCAAATGGAGACTGGCCAAATGGCTGTTGACCAAATGGAGCTTGATCCTGAGGTTTTTGATCTTCCATAGTGTGGATTTAATTTGTTATTAATTTAAATAGTTAAACTAAAGTAATTTTTTTAATTTAAAAACAAAATAATCAACGAGTTAAATTATTTCAACACTGCGGCTACTTTTGTTAATAAGGCATCGGCCCACTGGCCATACATTTTACCGCTTGGATGTAATCCATCGCCTGCTACCAGTGCTGCATCGGTAGCTGCATTTCTTGAGGCCGGTGTAATATTGGTGTAGTTTACGCCTGCTGCGGCTGTTATTTCCTGATTTGCGGCATTAAAACTATCTATTTCAGCAGCAATAACCTGCGTATCCCTTCCAGAGTTTTTGCCAAATGGTGTAGCCCCCCAATCGGGTATAGAGATTACAAAAACCTTGCGCACATCGCCACCTGCAAAAGCAATGGCCTTTTGTAACAATTCTGCGAATTCCTTACGGTAGGTACTAAGCGGATAACCACGGTATTGATTGTTTACTCCAATGAGCAGGGTAACGAAATCATAAGTTCCGCTTAAATTCTCCTTTTTTATGCCTGCCTGTAATTCATCGGTAGTCCAGCCGGTTACCGCAATAATTTTGGGGTTGGCCACCCTGATGTTTTTATCTTTCAACTGGCTTTGCAGCTGGTAAGGGAAAGACTCAGCTTGCTTTACTGCTTCGCCAATGGTATAAGAATCGCCCAGGGCCAGGTAACTAAAAGTGCTGCCACCGGTAATGGGTTGGGTAATAGAAGTATCGGTGTTTAATGGCATGTTTTCGTGCTTAGTACAGCCCGAAGTTAAGAAAGAAAATAAAAGGACACTCAATAAAATCTTCATGGCTTAATTTACGAAGTAAGCCTGGCCTTAGTTTTATTGGTATGGAGTAATTTGTTTAAAGATTATTAAATCAGTTTCATTTTAAACAGGCTGGCAATATGGTTTTTAAGTTTTTCTTTCACTTCTTCCATATCCATTTTTCTGCCCAGTTCATGCTCTAGGGAGGTAACCGCCTTATCATCTATCCCACAAGGTACAATGTTTTTAAAATAACCGAGATCTACATTTACGTTAAAGGCAAAGCCATGCATGGTAACCCATCTGCTGCAGCGCACGCCCATGGCACAAATTTTTCGTGCTTTTTCGTTGTCGGGATCCAGCCACACCCCGGTGTAGCCTGGATAGCGGCCCGCCTCGATGCCATAATCTTTGAGGGTTAAAATTACTGCCTCTTCAAGGGTACGCAGGTAGAGATGGATATCAGTAAAAAAATTATCCAGATCCAATATCGGGTAGCCTACAATCTGTCCCGGCCCATGGTAAGTAATATCGCCGCCCCGGTTAATTTTATAATAGGTAGCCCCTTTATCTTTTAAGCCCTGCTCATCAAGCAACAGGTTTTCGGGGTGACCACTTTTGCCTAAAGTATAAACATGCGGGTGCTCACAAAAAATCAGGTGGTTAGGTGTTGGCGTGTGGGTGTTGTTTACCCTGTTTGCCGTTTTAATGGCTACCGTTTGGTTTAGCAAATCTTCCTGCTTATCCCAGGCCTGCTGGTAGTCGGTTAATCCCCAGTCGGTAAAAACTGTTGGCACTAAATCTTTGGCAATTACTTTTTCTGCTGTCTCGTTCATCTCCATTGGTATTTAATAATTGCCGGCTACATAGCCCAGCATGTAGCCATCTTTGGTTTTAAAATAATTAACAGTTAGCTCGCGGGGGCCGTTTGGTAGTTCTACCAATGCATTTAAGCTACCTTCGTTTTTAAGTTTAAAAGGTTTAATGTGGATATGTTGCTTAAACTCCAGACCTTTTTTGCCATGCCATTTGTAAATGGCTTCTTTAGCACACCAGGCAACATACAGGCCATCGGTATTATCGCCAATTTGTTTTTGGGCAAGCTCTACATCGCTTAAAAACTTATGTTTAATGCTTTTTATTTTATGCTTAATCAGTTCAATATCTACACCCACAGCATAATCTTTGCTAATCATTACCGCTGCATAATCGTAAGAGTGACTTAACGAAATCTGATAATCGAAATTAACCAGGTAAGGTTTGCCATGCTCATCAAACTGGCAATCAATATACTCGGTAGTATTGAGCATGGTGCGGAGCAATAGCCGGGTGCTTAACCAATGCAATAGCCTTTTGCCACTGTTTAACGATGAGATGATATCGTGTTCGTGCTGTTTGAGTTGCAGCCCAGCCAGCAATTCATCTTCTGTTTCCTCAATTTTCCAGATAGCTAAAACAGCATGGTCATCAATATTTTGGTTATAAATTATTGGCATTGATTAAATTGGAGATTACATGCAAAATTATCTTAAATAAATGATAATTTAGGCCAAAAATACGCATAAAAATGATATTATCTGATAGCAGGATATTAGAAGAAATTGAGAAGGGTACCATCATCATTGAGCCTTTTAAACGCGAGTGTTTAGGAACAAACTCTTATGATGTACATTTGGGAAAATATTTGGCTACCTATAAAAGCCGTGTGCTGGATGCCAAGGCACACAATGAGATCGAACATTTTGAGATCCCGAAAGATGGTTATATCCTGCAACCCGGAACATTATACCTTGGCGTTACCTTAGAGTATACCGAAACACACGGCCATGTGCCTTTTTTGGAAGGTAAGAGTAGTACCGGCCGTTTGGGTATCGATATTCATGCCACTGCAGGTAAAGGCGATGTTGGTTTCTGTAATACCTGGACATTGGAAATATCTGTTGCGCAGCCCGTAAAGGTTTATGCTGGAATGCCCATTGGTCAGCTCATTTATTTTGTGGTAGAAGGCCAGATCGGAACCATGTACAACACCAAAGGAAACGCAAAATACAACAATAAAACCACACGGCCGGTTGAAAGCATGATGTGGAAAAACAAGTTTTAGTTTAGGTGGGTTAATCGGTTAATTGTTTAAATCGGTTAACTGCTTATTGCAAACTGCCGATTGTAGGCTGAGAACTACAAACTTAGTATTATTTTCAAATTTCATGTGTTCTTCATAAAAATATGCCTCATGTTTTGTACCTTGAGGCGTATTTATTTTACCTAACCACATGAAACCCAGAATTATTCTCGCCCTCAGTTTTGTTTTACTCTTAATTGGCTTCACAGCTTTTAAAATGGACGATGATCCGTTTAGCCAGCTTTTACAAAAATTAGAAGATTATACCACCAAGTACCCTCAGGAAAAAGTACATATACATTTAGATAAGCCTTATTATGCCATAGGCGACGATATCTGGTTTAAAGCCTATATCGTAAATACGAAAACATCGGCTCCCTCCAACATCAGCAAAATTTTATATGTAGAGCTCATTAACGAAAAAGATTCGCTTAAAAAACAGATTAAACTACCCATAATGGGAGGCATCACCTGGGGCGATTTTAAGCTGACCGATTCGCTGAGCGAAGGAAACTACCGGATCAGGGCTTACACCAATTACATGCGTAATTTCGGAACGGATTTCTTTTTCGATAAAACCATTAAAATTGGAAACAGCTGGGCCAATAAGGTATTTACCAAAACAACTTACAACTTTAGCAAAGAGAACAATGCCGATAAAGTAACGGCTACCATTCATTTCGAAGATAAAAATGGCATTGCCTATAGCGAAAACGAAGTAAGTTACGATGTACAGCTCGATTACCGGAGTGTAACCAAAGGCAAGGTAAAAACCAGTTTAACCGGCGATGCCGTAATCAGTTTTACCAGCAACCAGACATTTCAAAATAAATCAGGGAAAATTATAGCTACCCTTACGCTCGATAATAAGCAGAAAGTAATTAAATCGATTCCGATTACTTCAACTTCTAACGATGTAGACGTGCAGTTTATGCCCGAAGGCGGTACATTGATTGAAGAGTTACCTCAAAAAATTGCCATCAAAGCCGTTAATCCAAGTGGTAAAGGCGAAGATGTACAGGGCGATATTATAGACGAAACCGGAACAACCGTTACCAGCTTTGCAACCACTTATCTTGGTATGGGCAACTTTGTGTTCAATAGTCAGGCAGGCAGGGTTTACTCGGCAAAAGTTAAATTTAAAGACGGTTCCGAAAAAACATTCAAGCTACCAGTGGCAGCAAAAAGTGGTTATGCCATTTCCTTAAACAATACCGATACCGCTAAAGTATCGCTAAAAATAATGGCCAGTACCGATTTGGTTAATGGCGACGAATTAAAAGTGGTGGCGCAACATGGTGGCACCGTGTATTATGTTTCGAAAGCCAAAATGGATAAACAGGTGTTAATGGCCAATATCCCAAAAAAGAACCTGCCGGCTGGCATTGTGCAGTTTACGCTGTTTTCAGCTACCAACCAGCCTGTGGCTGAGCGATTGGTATTTGTAACCAACAAAGCAGATTTAATCGATGTATCGTTAAATACCGGCGATGTAGCCAAATCGAGAAAAGGGAAAGCCAGTTTTAGTTTCGATGCTGCCAGTGAAGGTAAACCTGTTTTGGGCAGTTTTTCTGTTGCCGTTACCAATGCAAGCAAAGTGGCACCTGATGAAGATAATGAAACGAATATCCTTACTTCGCTTTTACTTACTTCTGATTTGATTGGCTATGTAGAAAAACCAAATCATTATTTTTTAAAGGATGATGTGCAAACCCAAAAAGAGCTCGATAACCTGATGCTTACCCAGGGCTGGAGAAGGTTTACCTGGAAAAATATCATCAACAACATAGGGCCAAATATTACCTATCAGCCAGAACAATCTATCACCATTAGCGGTACCGTAACCAAGGGCAACAAGCCTGTACCTGGCGGCAAGGTAATGTTAATGGCTACCAAAGGAACCATGTATATTTTGGATACGGTGACCAATGCCGAAGGGAAGTTCGTTTTTGATAACCTGAGTTTTGGCGATAGTACCAAATTTGTGGTGCAGGCACGTACCAAAACCGAACGCAAATTTGTTGATATAAATCTCGATATCGTACCCGGACAAATTGTAACTAAAAATAAAAATGGTGCCGATATCGATATCAATGTAAACAACACTTTAATGAAATACATTAAAGAAAGTGATAATTACTTTAACGAAATGACCCGCTTAGGTTTGTTAGAGCGTACCATTAAACTAGAGGAGGTAACCATTACCGAAAAGAAAAATCCGGCTAAAAACTCGTCCAACCTCAATGGTGCGGGGCATGCCGATTTCGTGTTAACTGCCGATCAGTTATCTACCTGTGTTACCCTTTCGCAGTGTTTGCAGGGGCGTTTGCCGGGGGTAATATTCAGGGGCAATATTCCTTATTTAATGCGTAGCCAAAATACCCCTATACAGCTAATTGTGGATGGCATGCAAATGGAAGCTGATTTTCTGGATAATGTTGTGCCATCTGATGTAGAATCGATAGAATTATTAAAAAGCATTGGTAATACCGCTATTTATGGTTCGCAAGGTGGCGGTGGTGTAATTATCATTACCACCAAACGTGGCGATGGTGGCAGAAGTTCTAACCGTTATGCGCCTGGTATTGTTACGTTTAACCCTAAAGGATTTACTGTATCGAGGGAGTTTTACTCGCCTAAATATGATGCGGCAAGCACCAGCAGCCGTGCCGATTTGCGAACTACCATTTACTGGAACCCACAAGTGGTTGCGGGGGCCGATGGTAAAGCCAAATTTGAATTTTACAATGCCGATGAACCCGGAAATTACCGCGTAGTAATAGAAGGAATCGATGCACTGGGCCATTTAGCGAGAAAAGTTTACACTTATGATGTGAAATAAAGAAAAATAGATAAATTTGAGTTGTTATGCAAGCATAGCTTGTTGGTTGCGAACTTTCTTGATACTTGCATCCCGATACTATAAAATGCTTGCTACTAAAACTTGATACTATTTTACCATGAACACCATAAAAGTAAGTGTTAAAGATCGTTTAGCTACGATAACATTAGATAGAGGAAAATCGAACGCCTTAAACCGCGAGCTGATTACCGAACTGGATGATATGCTGAAAAATATCGCTGCCGATGATAACATTGGTGGCGTTATTTTAACAGGTACAGCTCCTTTCTTTTCGGCTGGACTAGACCTTGTAGAACTTTATAACTACAATGAAGTCGAAGCCAAATCTTTTTGGGAGCTGTTTTTAGGTTTTACTGCAAATCTGGTTTCCTTTAAAAAGCCAATGGTAGCCGCAATAAGCGGGCATAGCCCGGCGGGTGGTTGCGTAATGGCCCTGGCTTGCGATTACCGGGTAATGGCCGAAGGTCAATACATTATCGGCTTAAACGAAGTACCTGTTGGTATCATTGTGCCTAACAGCATTTTTCAACTCTATGCTTTCTGGATTGGCAAGGCCGAAGCTTCACGAAGTTTACTTTCAGGTAAATTGTATAATCCGGAAGAAGCACTAAAAGCAGGTTTGGTAGATGAGCTGGTGCGTAATGAAAGTTTGCTGACTGCTGCCGAGCGTAAGATTAAAAAATACATGGAGCTCGAAGGCAACACCTGGTCACAAAGCAAACTTAACATCCGCGAAGAACTGATTGCTGCGGTAACCGCCGATCAATCTGCCGCACTCGAGAAAATGCTTGCCCAATGGTGGTCGCCGGCAACGCGTCAGATTTTAAAAACCATTTTGGAAAGCCTGCAGAGGAAGTAGTTTTTAGTTGGCAGTTGGCAGTTATCAGTTCACAATTGGCGGTTTTCAAGAACAATTAACCGATTAACCAGTTTGAACAGTTAACCAGATACCAACAATTTAACCTCTCCTGAAATTAACCAGTTTCAACAATTAACCGATTTAACCAGTTAACCAACCTTCATTATGTTCAGTTATAATTCACCCATGCTTAGAGACGATGCTTTAAAAGGTAAAACCATTGTAATTACCGGTGGCGGTACAGGGCTTGGTAAAGCCATGGGCGTTTATTTCCTGAAATTAGGGGCTAATCTGGTCATCACCAGTCGTAAGCAGGAGGTGTTGCAAAAGACAGCCGATGAGATGGAGGAGAAAACAGGAGGCAAAGTATTGGCAGTAGCTTGTGATGTTCGGGAGATTGCTCAGGTAGAGAATGTACTGGCCAAAACAATCGAAAGATTTGGTTCGGTTGATGTCTTGCTAAACAATGCGGCAGGTAATTTTATTTCACCTACTGAACGCCTGTCGGCCAATGCCTTTTCTTCCATTATCGATATTGTTTTAAAAGGAACAGTTAACTGTACACTTACTTTTGGTAAACACTGGATTGCCACAAACCAACCCGCTACAGTGTTGAACATTGTTACCACCTATGCTTTTACAGGCTCGGCCTATGTAGTGCCATCGGCCTGCGCAAAGGGTGGGGTTTTAGCCTTAACCCGTTCATTGGCCGTAGAGTGGGGCAAATATGGGATCCGTACCAACGCCATTGCCCCCGGACCATTCCCAACCAAAGGTGCATGGGAGCGTTTACTGCCCGGCGATTTGGCTAAAAAATTCGATTTTAAAAACCGTGTGCCGCTAAAAAGAGTTGGCGATCATCAGGAACTGGCCAATCTGGCTGCGTTTTTAGTGAGCGATTTCTCAGGTTATATTAATGGCGAAGTAATTACTATTGATGGCGGCGAATGGCTGCAAGGGGCAGGGCAGATGAATGGTTTAGAAGCCATCCCAAACGAAATGTGGGATATGCTCGAGCAAATGACCCGAAGCGCCAAGGGAAGCTAAGCAATTGTTGTAATGTTTGAAAGTTGGAATGTTTTAAAGTTTAACCCCAACATTACAACTTTTCAACCTTGTAACTTTCAAACCTTAGCATGTTGGAAGGTTTGACCCCAACATTACAACTTTTCAACCTTTTAACTTTCAACCTTAGCATGTTGAAAGGTTTGACCCTAACATTACAACTTTTCAACCTTTTAACTTTCCAACCTTAGCATGTTTTAAGATTCCTGCCAACATGCTAACCTGCAACCTTTCAACTGCTTTTGAATATTCAAAATTCCAACAAAATCCTATCTTTGCCCTATATGAATATCTTACTTTTAGGTTCAGGCGGCAGAGAAAGTGCATTTGCCTGGAAAATGAGCCAGTCTTCGCACTGCGATAAATTAATTATTGCGCCAGGAAACGGTGGTACAGGTGCTTATGGTACCAATATCAACATCAATGTAAACGATTTTGATGCCATTAAAAAAGTAGTTCTTGCCGAAAAGATTGAACTGGTTGTGGTAGGCCCCGAAGAACCTTTGGTAAATGGTATTCACGATTTTTTCCTTGCCGATCAGGCGCTTGCGCACATTCCGGTTATCGGACCGAAAAAAGAAGGTGCAATTTTAGAGGGAAGTAAAGATTTTTCGAAGCAGTTTATGGAGCGCCATGGTATTCCAACCGCGGCTTCTAAATCTTTCACCCCCGAAACCTTAGAAGATGGTTTAGCTTATTTGCAAAATCATGCTTTGCCGGTTGTTTTAAAGGCCGATGGATTAGCTGCGGGTAAAGGTGTATTAATCTGTACCGAAACCGTTGAAGCGCAGGAAGAATTAAAACTGATGCTGGGCGGTAAATTTGGTGCAGCAGGAGCAACAGTTGTGATCGAAGAATTTTTAAGCGGAATTGAGCTTTCCGTATTCATTTTAACCGATGGCGAAAATTACATCACCCTTCCATCAGCGAAAGATTACAAAAGAATTGGTCAGGGCGATACCGGTTTAAATACTGGTGGTATGGGTTCGGTTTCTCCGGTTCCATTTGCTACTCCAGAGTTTTTGGCCAAAGTAGAAGAACGCATTATTAAACCAACGGTAGAGGGTTTGAAAAAAGATAATATCGATTATACAGGCTTTATTTTCTTTGGTTTAATCAAAGTTGGCGAAGATCCTTATGTAATCGAATACAACGCACGTATGGGCGATCCGGAAACAGAAAGTGTTATTCCACGTATCGAAAACGATTTGGTAGAATTGTTTATGGCCAGTGCCAATAAACAGTTAAATCAGGTTAATCTGGTTATTTCAGAACAAACGGCTGCTACTGTAATGATTGTTGCTGGTGGCTACCCGGGCGAATACTTAAAGGGGAAAGCCATTACAGGTATCGAAAATCTGCGTCACTCTAACGCTTTCCACGCCGGAACACTTTTAGAAAACGATGTGGTTAAAACCAATGGCGGTAGGGTAATTGCCATTACCAGCTTACAAAAAGATTTGTTTACCGCTTTACAATCGGCCACAGCCGATGCCGGAAGAATTTACTTTGATGGAAAATATTTCAGAGAAGATATCGGCTTTGATTTAGTTTAACCGCTAATTTTTTTATAAAAAGAAACCCGCAGATTTTAATTTATCTGCGGGTTTTTTTCTTTATTTTACGTCATGCTGGTCCGATAGCTATCGGATTTATTTCAGCACCTCTGATACAAATAATCTTTACTTCGATTTATTTCCCAATAATTCCTGAAGTTTATCTTGCAATGCCTGCTCTCTTAATCCTTTAGCAACAATTTTTCCATTCGGATCAATCAAGAAGTTAGCCGGGATAGATTGAATACCATACATTTTAGCCACTTCGTTGCTCAATCTTAGCATTTTTTGTGCAAAAAAACCATCTTTTAAATTTCTGTAAAAACAGATAAGGCAATTTAGTTGCATTTGAGGCGTTAGATAGTAATTTTATTATTTAATTGAATTAAAATTGGTTAAGAAATTATGCGGCAATCGTACTGAACGGCTTTTTAGCCAGTTGCAAAACAACCGTGCTCAGTGCAGTATCGAAGAACAAGCAGATGCAAAAAGCGCCTGAAAAGCCCATTTACCGTTGTTATTTTTCCATACTGAGAACATTTTCTGACTTGAAGTCACCCCGATTTGATAAAGAAATAAAAAAACAAGATTGAATGCTTATCTTAAATCCTAAAATAAATGTGTTATCATGACTAATCCTGAAATTAAGAAAGGTAAAGGCCTAACGCTCTTTTGCGTACTTATGCTCGCCAATACCTGGCTACTGTCTGCGCAAACAGTAACCAAACAGTATGTAGACACTATTGTACACCGCTTGTCGGACCAATTGGAAGCACACTATCCTTTTCCCGAAATCTCGGCCCGCTATAAGCAAAAGTTGCTGGCCCGCCTGCAAGAAGGGGCATACCACAACCTTTTGGAAGAGCAACTGGCTAAGCAGCTAACCACCGACCTTAATGCCGTGCATAAGGACAGGCACCTGAATATTATAAGAGATAGCCTGGCCTACAGGGCAGCCATAACGCCAGCTTCGGCATCACCAGATAAGCAGCCGCCTGAAGAGCTGGCTTACGAGGGTAATTACGGGTTTGATAAAGTAGAAATAGATCATTTTCTTTCTACTGCTTACATAAGCGTACCGGGGCCCTGGCACGCTGTGCCCGAAGCCTTTGCTGCTGCAACCGCTGCCATGAACCTGGCTACCGGTAGTAAGCACATCATTATCGACATTCGCCGCAACGGAGGCGGTTCGGGCGCTATGGGGCGCTATCTGGCATCTTATTTTTATGCTACAGGGAATGATCAGTATTACCTGTATGGGTTTCATAAGGATAAAAGCCAGGACGAGCAGGAATGGACTTTGCCTTTTGTACCAGGTAAAACTGCACCTGATGCAAAATTGTATATACTAACCGGCCGCAATACCGGATCTGCTGCAGAGGGTTTTGCCTTTGCCATGCAGCGGCTGAAACGGGGCGTTGTTATTGGCGATACCACTGCCGGTGCGGGCATAGCAGGCAGCTATGTTCCGCTGCAATGCAACCTGATGCTTTTTTTACCCGTAAAAATGATTGTAGCACCGCATACTATCAAAGGTTGGGAGGGAGATGGTGTAATTCCTGATACTGCTACCGGCAAGCAGGATGCCTGGCTCCGTACCCGGAAAATCATTATACAGGATCTTTTAAAAAATGAAAAGGATGAAGAAAGAAAGGAAATGCTTACCTGGCGATTAGAAGATTTTTTAATAGGCGACACCAGGCCTATTGATTGGGCCCGTTACAATCGGCTGCCCTTCCAGTATTCCGAAAAAATATCTATCCGTAAAAAAGATGGTTTGCTGTGGTATGGTATTACCGAGAAGAATAAAACCACTAATTATTACCAGATGCAGGAGATAAAACCTGATGTTTTGTTGATCAAAGACCTGCTTCCGGAATTGGGCGCCAATGCCGCCCGTTTGTATATTAACCGCGATACCAGGGGCAATATTGTAGCGATCACCCGAAAAACGTACCTGAGGCAAGAGAACAATAAAATTGTTACCGGCAGCAGTCTCTCCCGTTCGACAAAGCAGCCATAGGCCAGGCACAGTTTTAATGCTTCTGCGGTCGCACTCAAAAAAATAGCCCCAACCTTCATCCGGTTGGGGCTTTATCTTTTATACTTCTGGTCTACACAAAAATGTGCCTGCCGGAAGCTGATTAACAAATGAGGTATTACTTCGATTTATTTCCCAGTAATTCCTGAAGTTTATCTTGCAATGCCTGCTCTCTTAATCCTTTAGCTACAATTTTTCCATTCGGATCAATCAGGAAGTTAGCCGGGATAGATTGAATGCCATACATTTTAGCCACTTCGTTGCTCCATCCTTTTAAGTCAGATACATGTGTCCAGGTTAACTGATCAGCTTCTACTGCTTTTAACCAGGCTTCTTTAGTGGTTCTGGTTGTTCCGCCATCTAAAGAAACGCCCAATACGGTAAAGCCTTTATCTTTAAATTTATTGTAGGCTACTACTACATTTGGGTTTTCCTGACGGCATGGGCCGCACCATGAAGCCCAAAAATCTACCAATACATATTTACCTTTAAAATCAGATAGTTTTACCGGTTTACCATCAGCGTCGTTTTGGGTAAAATCCATGGCTGTTGCTCCAATAGCTGTTTTTCGGCCTGCTTCAAAAATACCAGCAATTCTTTTACCGGTGGTTGTAGCTTTTAAATCGGCAGATAAACCTGTAAAAGCTTTTTCCGCTGCCTGAACCTGGTCAGGATCTGAAGCCAGCTGGCTAAGTGCGGTTAAGCTGATATACGATTTTGGGTTATTGTTTGCATAAGATAGTAAGATTGGTGTTAAAGCCGCAGTAGCTTTCTCATAGCGGCTCATGGCTTCCTCTCTGTTTTTTGGATCTTTTTGTTGCTCTGGCGTAAGCTTCGCATATCCTGTATTAATTGCGTTAATCTCATCATCAACTGATTTGGTTAAGGCTTTTAATTTTTTGTTGTCGTCGTTAATTACCGAACCGGTAATGGCGGCTGTTTTAATCGAATCGGTACCGGTTAGCTTAATGGTTCCTGGTTCAACAAAGAAAGGGGTAAAATCCAATACTTCGCCTTTGGCCGGACGATTGACAAATGGATTTTTATTGAGGAATAAGTTACCCGCAGAAGGCTCGCTTAATGTGCCTTTAAAGGCGAAGGTTCCGTTGGCTACAGTTGTAGAGTCGGTAACAGATTTGTCGCCGGCGCGGTAAACCAGGTAAACTTTATCTCCGGCTTTTAAGCCTTTAATATTCCCTTCGATGGTAAATGGCTTTTGAGCCAATGCTGCCAGGGGCAATAATGCCATAGCAGATAATACTAATTTTTTCATGTGGTCAGTTAATCGTTTTTCAAATATAGCTATATGTAGGCCTAAAACGTAATGGGCTGTGTAAAATTATATTAGCTAATTTCAGGAAAAACCAATTAGTTTAACTTCTGATACGTACGCCACCATAAATCGGGCATTTCGCCATTAACCGCAGTTTGGTAATCATCATACCGGCAAGGCACTAAATGGTAGCGTTCATTTTTAGATTGGCCCGATGGATAAGGTACCTGCATCCACCAGCGATCTGATTTTTTACTTTTTACAAAAGTCATTTCGCCCGAACCATCTTTCAAACTGGTTCTGTAAATAATAAACTGCGATTTTGGCGTAAGCGGGAAGTCTTTTTTGCGGGCGTAAAACCCATCAACAAAATACCAAACCATTTGAGCAAGTAAAAAAGCAGTTTGGCCGTTGTTGTCGTAGGCAGGGTTAAACTCGTAAAAACCGATTGAAGTTAATTTATCGTTCATACCCGCATAACGCGCCAGCCTGCAGGCTTCTTCGCCATCAAAACCATTTGGGGTAGTGTTGGCATTTGCTGCAGCATCGGCCGAGCGGATGGCACCCATATCAAAGCTGATCATGTTGGCATTGCGGATAATCGGTTCTGTTAGTGTAATATCCTGTGCAAACTCGCCCAGGCGGTGTACATCGAAATAGAGTTTATCCATTACACTCAGGCTCTCCTGATTTACAAAATAGGTTTGGTAACCCACATTGCTAAAGTTGAAAAGGTAATTCGGCTGGTGCAGAAAGATTTTGTTTAAATAACAGTCAGAACGGGTAGCAATGCCCTCAGTATCATCATCGCCAATGTCAAACTGGTTGTCGATAATAACCAGGTCTACCTTTTGTTCAAGATCTTCGTAGCCTAAATATTGCGCATAGGTTAAATCCTGTCCGCCACCGATGATGACCGGAATGATATTCATTTTAATCAGCTCAGCCACCACCATTTTAATGGCAATGTAAGTATCGGCAATGGTTGCACCATGTTTTATATTGCCTAAATCGACAATGCGGCTGGTAAAAGCTCCTTCGTTTAAGCGATAAAATTTCTCCCTGAAATAATCAGGTGCCAGGGCAGTACCTTCGTTGTTTACCGCGCCGCGACCATCGAGTACACCAAAAATGGCTAAATCGTAGGTATTCTCCTCAAAATCGGGGAACGATTCGGTATAAATTTGCGCTTTTAAACCCAACTGACTTGTAAAAAATCCTTGTTTTGGTGTAAAACTATCGGCGTTTATGGGCGAAAAGAAATCCGTTAATGACATATATTTAAAACTCTCGGCTCAAATATCTATTTTTGAATGCGTATTTCCACATATAGCTCGAAAAAAATAAAATGATACTGGTAACCGGAGGCACGGGATTTTTAGGATCGGAACTGATTAAGCAATTAACCAATAAAGGTTTACCTGTTCGGGCATTAAAGCGGGCGCAATCTAAAATACCGGCTTTAATTAGCAATAACCCGTTAATCGAGTGGTTCGAGGCTGATATTAATGAAACAGCAGCGCTAGAAGATGCATTTGTGGGCGTTACCAAAGTTTACCACTGTGCCGCATTCGTCTCTTTAAATTCGAAACACAAGAAACAGCTTTTTCATGTAAATATTGATGGCACTTCAAATATTGTAAACCTTTGCGCCGATAATAACTGTCGCCTGCTGCATGTAAGCTCTATTGCTGCGCTGGGAAATGCCAGGAAAGACAGTAAAATTACCGAAAAGGATTTTTGGGAATACGACGCTCAGGCACATGCCTATGGCCTGTCTAAGTACGAAGGCGAAATGGAAGTTTGGCGGGGCATTACCGAAGGGCTTGATGCTGTAATCGTTAATCCTTCTGTTATTATTGGTAAAAATGCAGGTTTCGAAGGAAGTGGAGCCATTTTCAAACTGGTAAAAGAGGGCTTTTCATTTTATACCGATGGCGCTTCGGGTTTTGTTGATGTGGAAGATGTTGCCAAAGCGATGATTTTATTGATGGATGCCGAAGTTTCTGGCGAACGTTATATTATTTCGGCTGATGATTATCACTACAAAGATCTTTTCACAGACATAGCCAAAGGTTTTTCGGTTAAAGCACCTACCAAAGAAGCTAAACCCTGGATGCTGGGATTGGCCTGGCGGGCACTCAGATTGGTATCTCTTTTTTCTGGCAAGCAGCCTTCAATAACAAAAGACACAGCCAAAAGCAGTGTAACATTAAGTTATTACAACAATAGCAAAATTATAGCGGAAACTGGTATTACGTTTAAACCGGTAGCGCAAAGCATACAGGAAATTACCCAACACTTAAAATAATGCCCAAACAAAAAGCTTATTACATTATCGATTTCGATAGTACTTTTACGCAGGTAGAAGCACTTGATGAACTCGCGAGGATCTCTTTAAAGAACCACCCAGACAAAGAGGCCATTTTCCAAAAAATTGAAGATTACACCAATTTTGCCATGGAAGGCAAGCTGTCTTTCTCTGAAAGTTTAGCCCAGCGTGTTAAACTTTTAGAAGCCAATGAAGATCATCTGAAACAGTTGATTAAACACTTAAAAAAGAAGGTATCTACTTCTTTTTCGCGCAATGCGGCTTTTTTTAAAAAGCATAGCGATGAGGTTTTAATCGTTTCCGGTGGATTTAAAGAGTTTATTACGCCCGTTGTTAGCCAGTACCACATCAAAAAGGAAAACATTTATGCCAATACTTTTGTAACCACCGGCGACGGGAAAATTATCGATTACGACCATGCGAACCCTTTAAGTGAAGAAGGCGGAAAAGTGAAGCTGCTTCAGCATTTAAAACTCGAAGGCGAATTATTTGGTATTGGCGATGGTTATTCTGATTTTCAACTGCGTGAGAGTGGTTTAATCAACAAATTTTTTGCTTTTACTGAGAATATTGCCCGCGAAAGTATTGTGGCTAAAGCCGATCACGTAACGCCTAGCTTTGATGAGTTTTTGTATGTAAATAATTTACCCCGTGCTATTTCTTATCCTAAAAACCGGATTCTTTGTCTGGTAATTGGCGATGTAGATCCTTTAACCATTTCGATTCTGAAAAATGACGGTTTATCCATCAGGCATAAAACTACTTTCGAAGAAAAATATGTTAAAGATGTGGGTATTATCCTTTTGGCAGACGGTGAAAAACTGAGCAAAGAGCAATTAAAAAATGCTGTTAAACTTAAAACCATTGGTTATTTGGGTAACGCCAAAAATAAAATTGATCTCGATTTGTGTACCAAACAAGGGATTGTGGTTTTTGATGACCAGAAAAATAATCCGCGTAACCTCGACTTTATCCCGAAAAGGGTAACTGATTTTATGAATACGGGTGCCACTTATTTGAGCAGTAACTTTCCGAATCTACAGTTGCCTAAAATTGATAAATCGCATCGCCTAATTCACATCCATAAGAACGTTCCGGGTATTATGGCTAAAATCAATACGGTTTTTGCCAAACACGATATTAATATTGTAGGTCAGTTTTTAATGACTAACCCCGAAATTGGTTATGCCATTACCGATATTAATACCGAATACGATAAGCAATTGTTCAAATCACTTAAAAAGATTGAACATACCATTAAGTTTAGGGTATTGTATTAGTTGTAAAATGTAAGATGGATTACTGAAATTCTGTGTCATCTAAAATTATTAGTGGGGAGCCTTTACCTTAAGGTTTCCCGCTGATTTAAATTCCATTGCTCCACGCTTAGCGCCAAACGCTTGCCCGCTTACTTCAAAAACTGGTGCCTCTTCAGTAATAAATGTTTCGGTGCACCAATAGCCTGCGATTTATAAATCCCGGTATGGCCCGAAAATAAATAAGCTGTAACGCAAGCCAGGGCAATGTACATTCCGGACGAAGTGCCAAAGAGCTCTACACCCATAAAAATACAGGCCAGGGGAGTATTGGCAGCTCCGGCAAAAACAGCTACAAAGCCCATTCCGGCTAACAAGCCGTAGGGAAGCGGAATAAGCAGGCTGAGAAAACTACCCAATGTGGCGCCTATAAAGAAAAGAGGCGTAACCTCACCACCTTTAAAACCTGCCCCAAGCGTTAGTGCGGTTAAAAATAATTTAATGGCAAAGGTGTAATAAGGTTCCTGCTGTGTAAAGGCTTCTGATATAACCGGAATACCGAGACCAATGTAACGTGTATTGCCGATAAGATAGATAATTGCAATTAAAATAAAACCGCCAATAAATGGACGTAGGGGAGGATAGCTAACCCGGCTAAAAAGTTTCGATATCCCATGGTTCATGGCAGAGAATAAGCGGGCGGTTAGTCCGAACAATATGCCGGCACCAAGAGACAGGAATAAATTAATTGCGTTCATTTCGGGTACGCTGGCGATGGCATAATGTGTATGTCCAACACCCCAGGTCTTACAGGCATAATCGGCAATTACGGCGGTAATAAACGAAGGTAAAATGGCATTGTACATTACCGAGCCGACTACAAAAACCTCTAATCCGAAAACGGCTCCGGCCAAAGGTGTGCCAAAAACCGAAGCGAAACCGGCACTGATGCCGCAAATGAGGATAATTTTCCGGTCTCTGGGTTTAAGTTTAAATATTTTGGTGAGCTGATCGGCAAAGGCTCCGCCAATTTGAACAGCAGTTCCTTCTCTGCCAGCAGAACCACCAAATAAATGCGTAATAATGGTACCCGCATAAATTAAGGGAGCCATTATAAGCGGGATAACCTTTTTTGGCGATTGCAGCTCTTCTATCAAAAGGTTATTCCCTTTTACCACTTCGGTACCCCAGTAGTAGTAAGCCAGGCCAATAATTAAGCCCGCCAGAGGTAAAAATGCTATGATCCATAAATGCGCTTCGCGATAATTCGTTGCCCAACTTAAGCTGGCTAAAAATAATGCAGATGCAGAGCCGATAATGCTACCGAGAACAAGTGAAATTAGTAACCACTTAATGGTGCTGGTTAATAATAGACCGAAATCTTTTTTGATGAAATGGTTGAAAGACAAAGCAAATCCCTCACCTAAATTTTTAACAGGCATTTAATTCAATTTTAATAAAATCGTAGGAGTCATCAGCCTGTTTTGGCGGTTTTGGCGGCACCCCATCGCCCTGATTTCAAATGTATAAAATTTAGCGATGGGTTGCAAAATTTTTAGCGGCTTAGGTGGCGGTGATGGAGCAGGAGGATAGTCGGCTAATTAGTTGCTTAGTGTACTTAAAACACTCAAAAACAAAGATTAATATTAGAAAAAACTATTAAAGAAGCTTGTTTTTTCTTAATTTGCGCAAAAAAATAATGATTGAATTCATGAATGCTAAAATGAGCGAATCTGTTTCAGAAATACCATTCGATCATTCAAAAATCAGTCTATCCAAAAAATAATAGTATGACCGAGACATTGGATATAAAAATCACCAAAGCAGATCAAACACGTTTGACTGTTACTGATTTTTCGCAATTACCGTTCGGTAAGGTTTTTACCGATCACATGTTTACCGCCGATTTCGAAAACGGCGAGTGGAAAAATTTACAGATTCTTCCTTATGGACCTATTCCGATGAGTCCGGCAATTTCTGCCCTTCATTACGGACAAGCCATTTTTGAAGGACTAAAGGCTTATCGTCAGCCAGACGGAAAAATTAGCGTCTTCCGTGCTGATAAAAACTTTGAGCGTTTTAATAAATCAGCTGCAAGGATGTCGATGCCAACCATTCCTGAAGAAATTTTTATGCAAGGTTTGGCTGCATTAATCAACGTTGATGAGAAATGGGTACCATCTCAGGAAGATTACGCCCTGTATATCCGTCCGGTAATGTTTGCAATGGATCCTTATTTAGGCGTTAAAGCTTCTGATAGCTATAAATTTGTACTGTTAACCACGCCAACAGGCCCATATTACAGCAGTGCTTTAAAAGTTAAAATTGAAACAGAGTATACCCGTGCCGATGATGGTGGTGTGGGCTTTGCCAAAACTGCAGGTAACTATGCCCGTTCATTGTATCCTTTTGAGCAGGCTAAAAAAGAAGGTTTTGATCAGTTAATCTGGACAGATTCGGTAACGCATGAGTTTATTGAAGAAGCTGGAACAGCCAATTTACTTTTCGTAATTGATGGTAAGCTTGTTACTCCATCTGTACGTAGCACGGTTTTAGATGGCGTTACGCGCGATACGATTATTAAACTGGCTAAAGAAGCTGGTGTTGAAGTTGAAGAACGTCGCGTGTCTGTTAAAGAAGTAATTGCCGGTATTGAGAATGGTTCGTTAACCGAAGCTTTTGCCGCTGGTACTGCTGCTACCGTAACACATGTTGGCGAAATGGGCTACAATGGTCAGGTTTATAAATTAACCGATCCTGCAACAAGGCACATTTCAAACGGTATTGCTAAAAAATTAAACGATATCCGTTATGGACTGGCTCCTGATGAGTTTGGCTGGAACTGGGTTTTATAATTCAGTAAAAAGATAATAAAAATGCCCCGGTACTAATTGTAATGGGGCATTTTTTATTTAATTTAGTTTTTAGACTTACTTATCCAGTATCACCACCCCTTTAGCTTCAAAAGCGAGCTCTTTTTTAGGATCGGTAATTTTAGCTACTTCTTCCGGTGTTTTTTTAGCATCTTCTGCATAGTGGCGTAAGGTTTCAACAGAAATGGTTTGTTTTTTGGCTAAGCCATCTAGAACCACTTTTTTACCTACAATATCTTTCGGCATAAAGAAGGCATAATCTTTAAAGGTTACGCGCATAGGATCTCCGTTTGGCATTTCCAAAGTCATCCAGCAGCCCTTTTTCTTGCATACATCAACTACTTTGCCTTCTATTTTCATTTCAGCTGTTTTTTTGTCGCCCATTGCGGCCTCCATTTTAGCAGCTGGCTTAACATCGCCTGGTTTAACTTCTTCTCCAAATTTCTGACCAGTATAAGCTGTTTGCGCAAATGCTACAGCGCCAAACAGGCAGAAGCTAAGGCTTAAAATAATTTTTTTCATTTTTTATGAATTTAGTTCCGGTTATTATCTTTTCAAAGTTATTTAAAAAAAGTCTAAATAACTAAAAAGTAAAAAACCCCGCTATCTGATAGCGGGGCCAATCATCCCTTTTTGAACTTAGTTAATAAACTTGAAGATGAGTTTAACCAATTAACTAATGAACAGCTTAAGGCAAACCTTATTCCAATTCAGGATATTAATTTGTGTTTTGTTTTAATTGTTTGTTTATCAGTGATTTGTCTTAGTTTGTTCCCTTGCGCTACTGGTGTGCCCAAAACTAAAGCGTGGAATTTATTCATCAATCTGGGGAAAGTTGTTGAAATATTTCCCCACATTTAATGCTTAACCAAATATCATTTCGAAAACCTCTTCTATTTTATTTACTGCTTTAATCTCCAGCTTGTATTTAGAAATGTCGATGCCTTTTAAATTATACTTAGAAATATAAATCGTTTCGAAGCCCAGTTTATCGGCTTCGGCAATGCGTTGTTCTATCCGGTTAACCGCCCTGATTTCTCCTGATAAACCAACTTCGGCAGCAAAACAGTTTTTGGAGGAAACGGAAATATCCTGATGAGAAGAGATAATGGCAATCAGCACAGCCAAATCTATTGCAGGGTCCTCAACCCTTATTCCGCCCGCAATATTTAAGAAAACATCCTGGGTACTTAACCTAAAGCCGCAACGTTTTTCCAAAACTGCCAACAGCATGTTCATCCTTTTCGTATCAAAACCCGTTGCCGAGCGTTGTGGGGTGCCGTAAGCTGCAGTGCTAACCAGTGCCTGTGTTTCAATAAGCATGGGGCGTGCACCTTCAAGCGTAGCGGCTATGGCTATTCCGCTTAATTCTTCATCACGTTGCGAGAGTAAGATTTCTGATGGATTGGAAACTTCCCTGAGCCCGCTTCCCTGCATTTCGTAAATACCCAGCTCAGCGGCGGCTCCAAACCTGTTTTTAATTGAGCGCAGAATGCGGTAAACATGGTGTCTGTCGCCTTCAAACTGTAAAACGGTATCAACCATGTGCTCCAGTATTTTCGGCCCTGCAATGGCTCCATCTTTGGTAATATGGCCAATTAAAAAAACTGGTACGCCTGTTTCCTTTGCAAAACGCAATAATTCGGCCGTGCATTCTCTTACCTGCGATACACTACCTGGTGTTGAATCGATATGCGCTGAATGCAGGGTTTGGATTGAATCGACAACCAGGATTTCAGGTTCGAGGATTTCGATCTGTTTAAAAATATTCTGGGTCGACGTTTCGGTTAGGATATAACAATCAGACGATGGACTTTCTTTAATTCGTTCGGCCCTCATTTTAATCTGCTGCTCGCTTTCTTCGCCAGAAACATAAAGTAACTTTTTGCCTTTTAAATTCAGGGCAAGCTGAAGCATTAAGGTCGATTTACCGATGCCAGGTTCGCCGCCAATTAAAACCAGCGAACCTTCTACCAATCCGCCTCCCAGTACGCGGTCGAGCTCTTTATCACCGGTTAATATCCTAACCTCGGTTGAGGATTGAATTTCATCTACCTTACTGGGTTTGCTTAACTTGCGACTGGTATTGTCGTTTTTCCAGGTAGGTACCGATGTGGGATTTTTTTCTACGATTTCTTCAACAAAAGTGTTCCATTGGTTGCAGGAAGGACATTTGCCCATCCACTTTGCCGATTCGTAACCACAACTCTGACAGAAATATGCTGTTTTTGATTTTGCCAATTGATTAAAATTTAGAGTACGAATTTAATCAAACCTCACAGGTTTCACAAACCTGTGAGGTTTGTACGATGGAACTGTAGCCCCTAGGTCGGATTTGTAACGCCGAAAGTCTGATCCCTCGGGGAGGATTAAAAATCCTCATTGCGGAAGACGGGATGATAAATCCCGACTAACAAAAAAAGCCTGGGGTTTAAATCCAGGCTTTCTGTTAAAATGTTTTGAGTTATAATTTAATCTCTTCATCCTTTGCGGAGATGAAGTGAAACTCAGTTAAGTAATACGATGATTGTGCCTTCACCTTAATCCACTGGCCATATTTAAAGAACCAGCGGCGCTGAAGGTTGAAAATACCTTTGGTAATGTAAGCTTCAATGTAAGGGTGAACACAAAGGGTTACACCTTTTTCATTTTGCTCTCTTAAAATATAATTAAGGTTGTTTTCAATATCATCCATTAAAACGATACTCGCTTTAATTTCTCCGGTCCCGTCGCAGGCCGGACATTTTTCTACCGTAACAATGTTCATTTCCGGACGTACACGTTGTCTGGTAATTTGTACCAAACCAAATTTGCTCGGTGGCAAAATAGTGTGTTTGGCCCTATCCAATAACATCAGCTCGCGCAGATAATCGAATAGTAATTTACGGTTTGTTGGTTTGTGCATATCGATAAAATCGATTACCACAATACCACCCATATCGCGCAGGCGCAATTGACGGGCAATTTCTTTAGCCGCCTCTTTGTTTACCTGTAAAGCATTTTCCTCCTGGTTTTCTTTACTGGCAGTACGGTTTCCACTATTCACGTCTATAACGTGGAGTGCTTCGGTGTGCTCTACAACCAGGTAGGCACCGCCGGGTAAGTTTACGGTTTTACCGAAAGCATTTTTAATCTGCTTTTCAACACCAAAATGATCGAAGATTGGTTCTTTCTGTTTATACAGTTTCACAATTTTTTCCATTTCCGGAGAAATATCGTGAACATAAGAACGGATATCATCGTACAGCTCTGGTGTACTTACGTAAACGTTTGTAAAATCAGGGTTCAGAATATCGCGTATTAATGTCGATGATCTGTCCATTTCTCCCCAAACTCTTTTTGAGGGCTCGGTTGAAGGCATTTTTTTAGTGAAGTTTTCCCATTTTGCAATCAGGTCTAAAAGATCTTTTTGCATTTCGGCAACCCCTCTGCCTTCAGAAACGGTTCTGATAATAACCCCAAAATTTTGAGGCTTAATACTTTCGATAATCTTCTTTAAACGATTACGTTCGGTATTACTTTTAATTTTTTTTGATACGGATATGGTATTGGAGAATGGCACCAGTACCACATACCTGCCGGCAATAGATAGGTCGGAACTTAAACGCGGTCCTTTGGTAGAAATTGGTTCTTTTGCAATTTGTACGGGCAGGAGCATGTTTTTACTCAGCACATCAGAAATTTTGCCTGCCTTATTAATATCGGCTTCGAGCTTTAAATTATCTAATAATGTGCCTGTAACCGAGCCATTACGCTTGATCTTAGTTAGCTTAATTAAAGATTGCACCTGAGGGCCCAAATCAAAATAATGCAGAAATGCATCTTTTTCATAACCAACATCCACAAAAGCAGCATTCAGGCCGGGCATAATTTTTTTAATGCGGCCTAAATAAATATCGCCTACGGCGTAGTTATTATTGATTTGTTCTTTGTGAAGCTCAACAAGTTGTTTGTCTTCAATCAACGCTATGGTAACTCCGGCAGGAGTCGAATTGATAATTAATTCTTTTACCAACAGCTACAGATTTAAGGCTTTCGCCTATTAACAAATGGATAGTAATAAACAAGAAAACATTTGATATAGCCACTCCGCTACGAAATAAAAATCGTATAAATACTTTAAACCTCACAGTGTTCAACTATGAGGTTTAAAGGGGCTTTATCAAAATAAGAAACTATTTTTTCTTATGTCTGTTTTTTCTTAAACGTTTTTTACGTTTGTGGGTAGCCATTTTATGTCTTTTTCTTTTTTTACCGCTTGGCATAATTTTAAGGTTTTAAATGTTTTTATTAATCTGTTAATTAATTTTTATTTTTTAGCTCAGCCACTTTCTTATCAATGAATGAAGATAAGGTTGGGTTTGCCGCTAATTTTTTGCTTGCTAAATAGGCGTTAACCGCTTCTTTATTTCTGCCTAAGTTTTCTAACGCTGTACCTAAATAAAAATAGGCCTCAGGGGTTTGTGCAGCAGCAATTACCGTGTTAAAACGCGGAATAGCTTTGTCAAACTGACCCGATTTTATAGAGAATAAACCTAAATTCATATTCGCTTTAACGTTTTTAGGATCTTTAGCAACAACCTCAAGCAACATGGCAATACCTTGCATTGGTGCACCCAGGCCGTTTACTATCGTTACACCTAAGCCCGTTTTGGCTTCAATGTTTGTAGAGTCTTTCTCTAATGCGTTTTTGTAAGAAAGGTTGGCTTTCTGCAATAATGCAGGTTGAGCCAAACTATCTTGTGTACTTTCAAAAGCTTTTATAAACTGATTACCTGCAGCTAGCCATGTTTTTGATGATGGTTCGCCCTGGGCAACAATCTCTAAATAAAGTGCCGATGGAGTGATCTGCTCAACATCGTCCCATTTTTGGGCCAGTTGTTTGGCAAGTTCTACTTTTTCTGGACCCTTTGCGCCTTTGTAACTGTTCTCTAAAGCTGTAATATCTGTAGCTAAATTTTTGTTTATTACATTTTTTGCAGCTGTAGAAGAAGTCTCGATGTTTAGTACCGTTGAGGTTGATGATGCTCCTGCTTCAGCCATTTGGCCACTTGCAGGCATTTTACCATTTTCTTCAGTTGGTTTAACTAAACCCTTAATGTCTCTTGTAAATAAGAATGCAACAAGCAATACAATCGCTCCAATAATAATGGTTTGTTTTGATCTGATGCTGCTACTCATACGACTAAAGGATTAGGCTTCTACGTTAATTTTTTTTGAATTACTTTTTACTTTATCAACAAATACTTTTGCTGGTTTAAAGCTTGGAACGAAGTGTTCTGGGATAATTATTGCAGTGTTTTTAGAGATGTTTCTCGCAGTTTTTTGCGCTCTCTTTTTAACAACAAAGCTTCCGAAGCCTCTAACATATACATTTTCACCGCCAATCATGCTGGTTTTGATAACCTTGAAAAATGCCTCAACTGTTTCCTGTACATCAACCTTCTCAATTCCGGTTTTTGTTGATATTTCTGAAATAATATCTGCCTTAGTCATATTTTATTATTTATTATATTATTATGTTTTAATATTACTACTGTTTTGGGGTTGCAAAAGTATTGCTTTTTAATGAGATAGGGAAATAAAAGATGATTTTTTTATCTCCAGACTTATCAGCGTAATGCAACTTTTTTTTTAATCGGATAAATTGGCCGTAATTTGCAGTAATGACATTTCAAAATGAACTCATCAATTGGTACCTGGTAAACAAGAGAGATTTGCCCTGGAGGCACACTAATGATGCTTATACCATCTGGTTATCAGAGGTTATCTTACAACAAACAAGAGTAGAGCAGGGGCTCCCATACTTTAACAAGTTTTTAGAGAATTTTCCTACTGTGACTGATTTTGCCAATGCCACCGAAGCTAAAGTTTTGAAGCTTTGGCAGGGCTTGGGCTACTATTCGCGAGGCAGAAATATGCATGCTACAGCACAGAATGTGGTAAATAATTACCGCGGAATCTTCCCAAACCTGCACGATGAGCTGATAAAATTGAAAGGAATTGGGGAATATACGGCTGCCGCAATCTCTTCTTTTTCATCAGGTGAGGCCCGCGCAGTAGTTGATGGAAATGTGTTCAGGGTGCTTTCGCGTTATTATGGAATTGATACACCGATAAACTCGCCAGCTGGTAAAAAAGAGTTTTATGCATTAGCTAACGAATTGCTTTACCGGGCCGATCCGGCGCTGTATAACCAGGCCATTATGGAATTTGGAGCCATGCAGTGTAAACCCAAAAGTCCGAATTGTACCATTTGTCCGCTTGTGCAAAGTTGTTATGCCTTTAAAAACGACAAGGTTAATGTATTACCTGTAAAAACCGGTAAGATTAAACAAAAACACCGATACATTAATTATTTTGTATGTACAGAAAATGATCAGGTTTTGGTCAAGGAAAGGCAGGCAGGCGATATATGGCAGCATTTATACGATTTTCCGAGTCTGGAGACAAAAGAAAGCATCGGAATTAACAATGCTGGCTTTTTAGAACAGGTAAAAGCTGTTTTTGGTGAGGAAGTTGAAGTAACACTCATTTCAACAAAAAAACACTTGTTAACACACCAAATTATCCATGTGCAATTTTTTGCATTAAAAAATTATATATTTAACTTTAAGAAACAAAAGGAACTTAATTGGGTTTCTTTAAATAAGTTAGATGAGTTACCGCAACCAAAAGTTATTCATGATTTTATTCAGGGATACTTTTATAAAAATGAAATGGAGTAACTAACCAGCTTAGCGGTGCGCATTTTATACAAACAACTAACCAAAAATATTTATGTCTGGGATTAACAAAGTTATTTTAGTAGGCCACTTAGGCAAAGACCCTGAGGTGCGGCATTTAGATGGTGGCGTAACTGTTGCCAGCTTTCCATTAGCTACATCAGAAACATACAACAAGGACGGAAAAAGAGTAGAGCAAACCGAATGGCATAATATAGTGCTGTGGCGCGGGCTGGCAGAGGTGGCATCTAAATACCTGCAAAAGGGTAAGCTGGTTTACATTGAGGGCAAGCTAAGAACAAGATCTTTTGAAGATAAAGAGAAGGTTAAGAAATATGTGACCGAAATTGTAGCCGAGAACTTTACCATGCTGGGCAGAAAGAGCGATTTTGAGCAAAGTCCGGCAATATCAGCACATACAACTCCAAGCACAGAAACTAAAATTGAGGATGAGTTTACCATTAGTCCATCCGATGAAAACGGCGACTTGCCTTTTTAAGCTATAATCTCATTAACAAAAAAACGGCCATCTGCTATCAGATGGCCGTTTTTTGTTATTATGGGGTATTACTAATTAATTGATCTTAGTATAGTAAATATTTAGTTTTACCTTATTCGTAGTATTGGTGGTTGCGCCAAGTACCGATCTTTCTGCGTTAATAGCAGTTGGTACTACCTGGAAGGCATCAAAACCTGTTGGTGCAATGAAAGTGCCATAATCTTTTGCTATAGTTTTATCAATCAGGCCTTGTACATAATTGGTAACAATAAAAATATACCTGTTTTTAAGCGAATCGTAATAGCCCCCAATTACTCCAGGGTTTGTTGTGCTGTAATCAGGAGTTGTTGTAGGTTGGTTCGCAATATCCCAACGGTATAGCGATAGGCGCTGAATTGGCGTAACCGGATAAGCGTATGTCCCTGCGCTTAAATCAACCACTAGTTCAGCTTTGTTTACCACAACTTTACCGTATGTACCGGTAAATGCATCTAGCTGAGGAAAAGAGATCTTTGTTTTAACTCCCGCCAAACCTTGAGTATAAGTTACGGTATAAGGTGAAGAAGAGCCGGCTGCCGGCGGATTTTTCAATTGTGTATCAACAGCTGTACCTGTATAGTCGTGTACAATTGTTGCAGCTGCAGCACTTGTAGTAGAAACAGGGAAGTTAACCGAAACAGTATCTACTCCACTTGTTGAGCTGGTTTTTTTGTATACCAGTTGCAGGTAAGAATTACTCAGGTTAATAAATGCAATACCTCCGGTACCAGTTGAAGTATTTTTGTTTACCTCGGCATATAAACCTTTAAAATAATCAATAAATTTAGCATTGGTTGATGTGCCTGTAGTGGGTAAACTCAATATTTGTGATTGAATAAACGCTTTATCCAGTGGAATTCTGATTTGTGCTTTTACAGTTTGTAAAGTATCGGCTTTACCAGTAACAACATTGGTAACTTTAATTGGCGTGTTTGGATAGAGTTTCTTTTTTACATTACCCAATAATTGCGCATTGTGCGCCTGAACGTCAGAGCTTTTAAAAGTGGTAACCTTATTGGTTAACTGATAAACATCAACGCTGTATTGAGATGAAATGGTATCACCATAAAATTTATTCGCAGTAGTGTCAATTCTTAAAACCAGAACGGCAGAGTCTAAAACCGGCGAAGTACCGAAATCATAGCTCAGGGTGCTTGGTGTAACCGTCATGGCTACGCTCGATTTGGTGGTGCCAAAAACAGGATCGACCATATATCCCAATGGGTAACGCGTTAAACTTTGCGTATTAGCGGCAGGTTCGGCTATTGTTTCCGATCTAACCTCGCTGGTTACCAGGGTACCGGTAATAGCCGTGCCAGGGTCAACATCTAAACCAACACCATCAGGATTTTTGCACGATGCAAAAAGAAAAAGACCTATCAACAGGGTTAATAAGTCTTGTTTTGTAAATTTCATATTTAAAATAATAATACCTAATTAAGCAAGTGAAACCAATTCATCATTTGAAATTTCTTCATAAAAAGTATAGAAGTTTTCAAAATTCTCGGTTAAGTTAAATGCTAATGTTGGCTTATTTGAATCTTTAACAAATTTTAACAAAGCAGCATCCAGGTTTTCGTCGCCTAAAACCACTGCATCTGAATGCGTTACCGCACCAACGTGCATGCTGTTGCAATCTGCCGGAATGAAAGCTTTGGTATCATCTTCTGTCATGTTGGCCATTACTGCTTTTTTAGCGAACTTATCGTTTAGTTTTTCAGTAAAGCCATCTTCGTAGATAGAATACACCACTTTCGAGTTTTTAAAAGTAGGGTCGTTTTTGTAAGTTGTTTTAATGTAAGCAGGTACCAACGAGCTCATCCAGCCGTGGCAGTGAACGATATCTGGTGCCCAGCCTAATTTTTTTACCGTTTCTAATGCACCTTTGCAAAAGAAAATGGTACGCTCGTCATTGTCGTCGAAGAATTTTCCGCTCGCATCTCTAAATACTTGCTTGCGTTGAAAATATTCTTCATTGTCTAAGAAATAAACCTGCATACGTGCAGCTGGGATGGAAGCTACTTTAATAATTAACGGGTTATCGTTGTCATCGATGATGATGTTCATTCCCGATAAGCGGATTACTTCGTGTAAACGATTTCTTCTTTCATTAATGTTACCGAATTTAGGCATCAAGATGCGGATTTCGAATCCTTTTTCTTGCATTGCTTGAGGTAATTGGCGTGTAATTTCAGAAATTTTAGTAAGCTCGAGGAAAGGCGACATCTCGTGTGTAACAATCAGCAGCTTCGTTTTTGCCATCTCCATATTCTAAGAAAATATTAAGTTAAATAAAAGATAATGAGCTGCAAAGGTAAGCATAATAATACTATTTATCAATATCGCAAGCATTTGTTTGGTTTCGTTTAGATTAATTTACACCTTTACGGCTTTAATTTAGATTGTCCGAATTGGAAATATTTAAAACAAAGGCAGCCCTTAAAGCATTCTTAAAACCTTTAAAGGCTTCAGGCAAAAAAATAGCACTCGTGCCTACCATGGGGGCGCTGCATAATGGCCATATATCACTGATCAAAGTGGCCCAGCAAAATGCCGATATCATTATCTGCAGTATTTTTGTTAACCCAACCCAGTTTACCGATCCTAAAGATCTGGAAAAATATCCGCGACCAATTGAACACGATCTGGCCATGCTCCAGGATGCTGGTTGCAACGGCGTTTTTATGCCCAATGTGGAGGAGATGTATCCGGCAGGTGCCGACGAAAAATGGCATATCGATTTAGGTAATGCTGAATTTCTGCTGGAAGGCGCTTTCAGGAAAGGACACTATCAGGGCGTAACCCAGATTGTGAAAAAGCTTTTTGATGCAGTTGAGCCTGATGTAGCCATGTTCGGGCAGAAAGATTTTCAGCAGGTACTGATGATTAAAAACATGCTGGCTCATTTTAACCTGCCCATTACCATTATTACCTGTCCCATTATCAGAGAGGATGATGGTCTCGCCATGAGTAGCCGGAATATTCACCTAACTCTTGAAGATCGCAAGCACTCGCTGGTATTGAGCAAATCGCTTCAGTTTGTGCTTGATCATTTTGACGAATACACCTTAGCCGAACTCGAAACCAAAGCAAAAGCATTGTATGATGGGATTGATGGTGTGGCGCTCGATTATTTTACCATTGCCAATGGCGATACTTTAGAACCGGCTAAAAGCAAAGCAGAAGATAACCTCGTGGCTTTAGTTGCCGCAAAAGTAGGCTCGACCAGGTTGATTGATAATATGATTATAAAGTAGTATCCGGATTAAAGTATCAGAAGTGCTTTTAGCTTTAAGCTTTCCTGAAACTCCAAACTGATGACACAAAACTCCAAACTGATTACTAACTTTGCTGAATGGTTATCACAATATTAAAATCGAAAATACACCGTGTTAGGGTAACACAAGCCGAATTAAACTATGTAGGCAGTATTACGATAGATGAAGATTTGATGGATGCAGCTAACATTATTGCTAATGAAAAGGTGCAGATTGTAAATAATAATAATGGCGCCCGTTTCGAAACTTATGTTATAAAAGGCGAACGTGGTACCGGAACCATCTGTTTAAACGGTGCAACAGCACGTTTGGCGCAGCTTGGCGATATTCTTATCATCATGTCATACGGCGCGTTGCCTATAGAAGAAGCAAAAAAATATAACCCAATATTGGTTTTCCCTGACGATAACAATCATTTGCTAAAATAATTTTGTGACCCTCGACCTTAAAACAGCGTTAAAATATCTCATCCTGTTTTTAATAGGAGTGGGTGTTTTATACTTAGCGTTTAGGGGGCAGGATTTAGGCAAAATCTGGGAAGAAATAAAAGGAGCTGATTTCTTTTGGGTAATCGCTTCTTGCTTAGCAGTATGGATTGCCCATGTGTTGCGGGCATTACGCTGGCAAATGCTTTACCGTTCCATTCACTATCAAGTTGGTTTCTGGAATGCCTATCACGCCGTAATTATCGGGTATCTGGCCAATCTGGCTTTACCCCGTTTTGGCGAAATTGGCCGCTGCTCGGTAATTAACCGGGCCGAAAAAGTGCCCATGTTTGCTGCTATAGGCACGGTAATTACCGAAAGGCTTTTTGATGTATTGGTGCTTTTTAGTACCGGACTGGCGATGCTTGTTTTTCAGTACGATATCGTTTCAGATTTTCTTTACCATACCATTTACCTCAATGTGGTTAGTAAGTTGGCAGCCTTAAATTATTTCTGGCTCGCAGGTATTGGATTGGTTGTTCTGCTTTTGATTCTCCTGGCGATTTATTACCTCAAACAAAAACTCAGTAAAAAGATGCTGCGGGTGTTTGTAAACTTGCGCGAAGGCTTTGGCTCTTATGGTAAACTGCAGCAAAAAAGCTTGTTTCTAACCTATACATTTGCTATCTGGTTCTTTTATTGTTTGTCGGTTTATCTGGCGTTTTTGGCTATTCCGGCCACTGCCCACCTGCCATATCAGGCGGCATTTACAGCTATTGTTTTTTCTGGCTTTGCCATGGCCGCACCGGTTCAGGGTGGGATAGGCGTTTTCCATTGGATGGTTGCGCAATCGCTTGTACTGTATGGGGTATCCTTTAAAGATGGATTGGCTTATGCTACCATTATCCATTCGGCACAAGTGCTGATTATTCTGATACTGGGAAGCTTAAGTTTATTTGTGATCTTAACGCAGCGGACAAACCGAAAATAAATACTATGCAGCCATAGTATTTTTGATCTATAAATCATACATTTGATTTACTAACCTTTTATACATAATTGTTATGCATTTTGAATTAAGTGAAGAACAGATCATGATACAGCAGGCTGCGCGCGATTTTGCCCAGCATGAACTAAAACCAGGAGTAATTGAAAGAGATGAGCATCAAAAATTTCCGGCCGAGCAGGTGAAGAAATTAGGCGAACTCGGCTTTCTGGGGATGATGGTCGATCCGAAGTACAATGGCAGTGGTTTAGACGCTATTTCTTACGTTTTGGTAATGGAAGAGCTGTCTAAAATAGATGCCTCTGCTTCTGTTGTTGTATCCGTAAACAACTCGCTGGTATGTTATGGCCTTGAGGCTTATGGAAGTGAGGCGCAAAAGGAGAAATATTTGAAACCCCTGGCTGCCGGCGAGCAAATCGGGGCTTTCTGTTTGTCTGAACCCGAAGCTGGATCTGATGCCACTTCGCAGCGCACTACAGCCGAAGATAAAGGCGATTATTATTTGCTTAACGGTACCAAAAACTGGATTACCAACGGCAGTACAGCATCAACTTATCTGGTTATTGCACAAACGCACCCTGAATTAAAGCATAAAGGGATAAATGCCTTTATTGTTGAAAAGGGAATGGAAGGTTTTACCGTAGGGCCTAAAGAAAATAAACTGGGCATCAGGGGCTCAGATACGCACTCGCTGATGTTTAATGACGTTAAAGTGCCCAAAGAAAATAGAATTGGTGAGGATGGATTTGGGTTTACCTTTGCCATGAAAACACTGGAAGGCGGGCGTATTGGTATTGCAGCCCAGGCATTGGGTATTGCTCAGGGGGCTTTTGAACTGGCTACGCAATATGCTAAAGAACGTAAAACTTTTGGCAAACCAATTGCAGAGCACCAGGCCATTGCCTTTAAACTGGCCGATATGGCTACCCAGATCGAGGCTGCACGCTTACTGGTTTATAAAGCCGCCTGGTTAAAAAGCCAGGGACTTCCATACACACAGGCAGGCTCAATGGCCAAATTGTATGCTTCGAAAGTGGCAATGGATGTAACCATAGAGGCCGTTCAGATACACGGTGGTTATGGTTTTGTAAAAGAATACCATGTAGAGCGTTTAATGCGCGATGCGAAAATTACCCAGATTTACGAAGGTACATCTGAAATACAGAAGATGGTGATCTCAAGAGAGGTAATCAGATAGTTTACAATTGGCAGTTATTAGTTGGCAGTTTGAATTGGAAACTGCCAACTGAAAGCTGGATTATTCCTTTTCTCCTGCAATAGCATTAAAAATCGCTTTCAATAAAGCTACAATAATGGCCAAAAAAGCTGCAGAGATAAAACCCGATGTGTTAAAAGAAGTCATCATGTTATCAACCAATAATACCATTAACACGGTGATGATAAATGAAACCAAACCCAGGGTAAGGAAATTAATGGGAAAAGTTAGCAGCCTTAATATAAAGCCAATGGTAGCGTTGGCCAGGGCAATTAAAACAGAGGCGATAATCGCACTGCCATAGCTATCAATATGTACACCTGGTACTAAGAAGCTGGCGCCGATAAAAAAGGCAAGTCCCGTTAAAAGGATTTCGATGATAAATCTCATAATTGTTTATTTTTGTGAATGTTAAAATGCTTTTCTAAATACTCAGCCTTGCTTATTGTTGTGTTTTTGGCAATTTCCTGTTCAAATACAAACAACAGGCCAATTATTCAGTTTTCTGGCGATAGCACCTCAATAATAATTAAAAATATTGATGAGGCCAGTCTTTTGCAGGTTAAAAATGCCTATAAAGCCAATGCTGATACCATTAATATGGTTACAGTATTGCTTAAACCCGGGGAACTGGATAGTTTACAAGATGAACTCGAAGTGCCAGGAAAGATTAGCATTGCCGGCGATTCATTGGTTTTTAATCCCGATAGCGCATTTGTGAAAGGTAAAAGCTATGTGGTAGAAAGTTATATCGGCGTAAAGTTTGCCACGGTAGGTAATTTGATCTCGGGAACAGCAAAACAGAACTTACAGGCACAGCGACAAACACTTAAGCGGTAATAATCAGCATAATAATTGGTGCAGGTGTTTGATTTTGTCTAAAAAATTACTACATTTGCATCGTAATCGAAGAAAAGAGAAGGGGACAGTGTCCCCTTTTTCTATGAAATCAGGTTAAAATATGCAGGTAGAAAAGAGAGTTGCAGCCCTCGTTGAGGAAAAAATTGCAGATCGGCCGGAGTTATTTCTGGTTGATGTGAAAATGTTGCCAAACAATAAATTAATTATCCATGTTGATGGCGACGAAGGTATTAGTATCCAGGATTGTGTGGCCATTAGCAGGCATGTTGGTTTTCATCTCGAAGAAGAAAATGCAATTGAGCAGGCTTATAACCTGGAAGTTTCTTCGCCGGGAGTTGGCGAGCCTTTAAAGCTTGTTCGCCAATACAGCAAAAATGTTGGTCGTACTTTAAGCGTTAAGCTAAAAGATGGCTTAAAAAAAGAAGGTAAACTGCTATCAGTTACAGAAAATGATTTGCTGATTGAAGAATCGGTAAAAGAAAAAGGGAAAAAGGCGGTAGCGGTTCAAACAACTGTTCCGTTTAATGATATATTAGAAACAAGTGTGTTAATTTCATTTAAGTAAGAATGAGTACTACAACAATTAATTTGATCGACTCTTTTCAAGAGTTCAAAGATTTCAAAAATATAGATCGCCCAACGGTGATCAGTGTGCTGGAAGAGGTTTTTCGTAGCATGTTGCGTAAAAAATACGGAACAGACGAAAACTGTGATGTAATTGTAAACCCGGATAACGGGGATTTGGAGATCTGGAGAACAAGAAAAGTAATGGAAGATGGCTTCTCTGAAGATGATGATCTGGAAATCGAACTTGCTGATGTACACAAACTTGACCCGACTTTAGAAGTTGGCGACGATTATATTGAGCAAATCACTTTAGAAAGCTTTGGTCGCAGAGCGATTTTAGCAGCACGCCAAACACTCGTTTCTAAAGTATTGGAATTAGAGAAAGATGAGATTTTCAAAAAATATAAAGATCGCGTTGGTGAAATTGTAACCGGCGAGGTTTATCAGGTTTGGAAAAAGGAAACTTTGGTTTTAGATGATGAAGGTAACGAACTTTTAATGCCTAAAACTGAGCAGATTCCTGCAGATTATTTCAAAAAAGGCGATGCTGTAAAAGCAGTAATCTCTAAAGTAGAAATGATCAATGCCAATCCAAAAATTATCATTTCGAGAACTGCACCTGAGTTTTTACAGCGTTTGTTCGAGCTTGAGGTTCCTGAAATTTTTGATGGTTTAATTACCGTTAAGAAAATTGTTCGTGAACCAGGAGAGCGTGCTAAAGTTGCTGTAGAATCATACGATGACCGTATTGATCCGGTAGGAGCTTGTGTGGGTATGAAAGGATCTCGTATCCATGGTATCGTTCGCGAATTGAAAAACGAAAATATTGATGTGATTAACTTCACAAACAACATCTCATTATACATTACCCGTGCTTTAAGCCCGGCTAAAATCACTTCTATTAAATTGGATGATGAAACCAAACATGCATCGGTTTACTTAAAACCAGATCAGGTTTCATTGGCAATCGGACGTGGCGGACATAACATTAAACTGGCTGGTAAATTAACCGGTTACGAAATTGATGTTTACCGCGAAGCTGGTGAAGAGAACGACGAGGATGTGGATTTAGAAGAATTCTCAGATGAGATTGATAGCTGGATTATTGATGAATTAAAGGCTATCGGGTGCGATACTGCTAAGAGTGTTTTAGCACTTACAGTAGAAGATTTGGTAAAACGCACCGACTTAGAAGAAGAAACCATTAAGGAAGTGGTTCAGATTTTACAGTCAGAATTTGAATAAGTGGTGTAATTGCCAAATAAACACTACTTTTGTTTTATTATAAAAAATAACAGGAGCTAAATGTCAGACGACAAACCAATCATTTTAATTAAAGCTATTAAAGAACTTAATATAGGCATGGGTACGGCCGTTGAGTTTTTAAACAAAAAGGGCTTCTCTGCCGAGAAGAGCCCTATGTTTAAACTTACGGGTGAGATGTATAATGCCTTATTGAAAGAGTATCAGGGAGATAAGATCGTAAGAGAAGAAGCCAAACAAATAGTGATTGGTAAAATACGTCGCGACGAGCCTGAAACTGAAAAGCCAGTAGAAGCGCCGAAAAAGAATACCGATTTTGAGAAAAATGAAGAGATTTTAATTAAAAATGCTCAATCATTTACTCCACCGGTAGAAAAACCAAAGGTTGTTGAAACACCTAAGGTAGAAACGCCGGCACCAACCCCTGCGGCAGCAGCACCGGTTGCAACACCAAAAGCTGAAGAAAAGGCTGATGAAAGCGCTTTACCTGGCGTCAAAATTGTTGGCAAGATCGATTTAAACGATCTTAACTCAAAAACACGTCCGGTTAAGAAAGAAGAAACACCTGCACCAGCACCAGTAGAAAAGGCTCCGGAACCAGTAAAACCGGTAGAGCAGCCCAAAGCTGAAGAAAAACCGGTTGAGGTTAAGAAAGCAGAAACTCCGGCGCCTGCTCCTGTAGCAGCTGCACCTGTTGCAAAAGCACCAGAGCCGGTAAAACCAGTAGAGCAGCCTAAAGCTGAAGAAAAACCAGCTGATGCTAAACCAGCAAGCAGCGAGCCTGAAGTAATTAAGGCACGTACGGTTAAATTAACCGGCCCGAATATTATTGGTAAAATTGTTTTACCAACTACGCCAGATCGCAGAAACGGTCCGGTTGCTTCATCTAGCGATAGCGAAGCAGCCAAACGTAAGCGTAAACGCAAAAAAACTCCTGGAGCGCCAGGGCAGCCAGGTCAACATGGTGGTCAGGGACAGCAAGGACAGCATCCTGCAGGTCAGGGTGGTGCACCAGGTCAGCCTCGTCAGCCTTATCAAGGTAACAGGCCGGGTGGTGGTACGCCATACCAGGGTAACAGGCCAGCCGGACAAGGCGGTACGCCTTACCAGGGCAACAGAAATAACAACAGACCAGGTTTCCAGAATAGAAATGCTGCACCAAGCGGACCTAAAGAAGAACCTACAGAGAAAGAAATTCAAGATCAGATTAAAGCAACACTTGCCCGTTTAAGCGGAGCAGGTAAATCTGGTAAATTTGCGCAGCGTGCTAAATTACGTCGTCAGAAACGTGATGATGTAGCAAGTAACGCAGAAGAAGCAGCAAATGAGCTTGAATCGCAATCGAAAATATTAAAAGTAACAGAATTTGTTACGGCTAATGAGCTGGCGAACATGATGGATGTACCGGTAACCAAAATTATTGGAACCTGTATGAGCTTGGGTATGTTCGTTTCCATTAACCAGCGTTTAGATGCTGAAACCTTAACCATTGTTGCCGATGAGTTTGGTTACGAAATCCAATTCGTTAAACCAGATGAAGAAGAAGACAATATCATTGAGGAAGAAGATAACGAAGAAGATTTAATCGAAAGAGCTCCGGTTGTTACCATCATGGGTCACGTAGATCATGGTAAAACCTCATTGCTGGATTATATCCGTAAAGCAAATGTGGTAGCTGGAGAGGCGGGTGGTATTACTCAACACATTGGTGCCTACATGGTAACTACTCCTTCTGGTAAAAAAGTAACTTTCTTAGATACTCCGGGTCACGAAGCCTTTACCGCGATGCGTGCACGTGGTGCTAAGGCAGCCGATATTGCCATTATTGTAATTGCTGCGGATGATGCGGTGATGCCTCAAACAAAAGAGGCGATTAACCACGCACAGGCAGCAGGTGTACCATTGGTATTTGCATTCACCAAAGTAGATAAGCCGGGTGCAAACGCAGATAAAGTACGTGAGCAGTTATCGGTAATGAATATTTTGGTTGAAGACTGGGGTGGTAAATACCAATCGCAGGAAATTTCGAGCAAAAGCGGCTTAAATGTTGATTTACTTTTAGATAAAGTATTATTAGAAGCCGAGTTATTAGAATTGAAAGCCAATCCGAACAAACGTGCTACAGGTACGGTAATCGAATCGGCATTAGATAAAGGACGTGGTATTGTAACTACAGTACTTGTTCAGGGTGGTACCTTAAAGGTTGGAGATCCAATTTTAGCGGGTAGCTACAGCGGACGTGTAAAAGCGTTAACCAACGAGCGTGGTGCTAAGGTAGATTCAGCAGGCCCATCACAACCAGTACAGGTTTTGGGTATGCAGGGTGCGCCTACAGCAGGCGATAGATTTAATGCTCTAGAAAGCGAAACCGAAGCACGTGATATTGCAAACAAACGGATGCAGTTACAACGCGAGCAGGGCTTACGTACGCAGAAACACATTACTTTGGATGAGATTGGTCGTCGTTTGGCAATCGGTAACTTTAAAGAGCTTAATATCATCGTTAAAGGTGATGTGGATGGTTCTATCGAAGCCTTATCAGATTCATTACTGAAACTATCTACCGAGCAGATCCAGATCAATGTAATCAGCAAAGGTGTTGGGCAGATTTCAGAATCCGATGTATTGTTGGCTTCGGCTTCTGATGCGATCATCATTGGTTTCCAGGTACGTCCGTCAACAGGGGCACGTAAACTGGCCGAAGCTGAGCAAATCGATATCCGTTTATATTCTATCATTTACGACGCAATCAACGAGATTAAATCGGCAATGGAGGGTATGTTAGATCCGGAATTTGAAGAGAAAATTGTGGCTAACGTAGAGATCCGCGAAACTTTCAAAATCACTAAAGTGGGTACCATTGCAGGTTGTATGGTATTGGATGGTAAAATTACCCGTAACAGTAAAGTACGTGTAGTACGTGATGGTGTGGTAATTTACACCGGTGAATTAGCCTCATTAAAGCGCTTTAAAGATGATGTAAAAGAAGTATCGAAAGGTTACGAGTGTGGTTTAAATATCCAGAACTTTAACAACATCGAAGTTGGCGATATCGTAGAAGCTTACGAACAAGTTGAAGTAGCGAGAAAACTGTAAGTTTTTTACTCAATAATAAGCGAGGGCATCAATAACATTGATGCCCTTTGCGGTTAAGAGGAATTTTTTGTTTTTTTTGAAAATCTGATTGAATGATAATTTCTGGAATAGAAACTTCATAGAGTTCAGCCACTTTGCCTAATTGTGATATGGCAAAATCAACCTCGTTATTTTCCCATTTTCGATAAGCAACCCTGCTTATCCCAATTATATCTGCAACATACTGTTGCGTGTAATTATATTTATCTCTATACCTTCTTAAGGTATTCCCTATATCTAACATGTGGAGAGGCATTAACGAATATGTGGTTTAATTATTCACTTTTAGTATAAATAATAAGTAAATAATGATAACAAGGGATTGTCAAAATTAACATTTTTTCTTTGTCTATTTGAAGAAAAAATATTTATGAAAAACTGGGTTAAAAGTGGGAAATTGATAATACTCTTAAGTTGTATACTCGTTGGCTCTCTACAAAGCTGCAAGAAAAATTTGGAGAAAGTTGAAGAAATTAAATCAGAAGTAACAAAAATTGAAAGATTAGAGGTGTATATCTCTAAGGTCTGGAATATTCCAGTTGATAAGATTAAATATGATGCTGTTAAAGAGATATTTGTCTTTAAAGATTTTGAAATTAATAGAGATGAAATTGATACCCTTTATTCAAGAGCAGCTGAATATCATTTAAAAATTGGGAAATAATTATGAGAAGGATTATTTTTCTTTTGGCATCTGTTTTATTAATGCTCAATTTAAAATCTCAAGCTCAGACTTTGGGAGTTAGTTTAAATGATTTTTCGATTAAAAATGAATATCTTAGTGAAGGTAAAATATACTCACCAAATGGCGTTGCTATTTCAGGTAATTTCGGCTTCGTAAGAACAAGTTCAAACGGGAATCCAATTAATGTGAAATTAGTGTATGTAGAAGGAGGAGTTGAAACAACTATAAGTGCAGAATCTGTATATAAAGGATCTTGGTCAAATGAGACCTCATGGATGTCAGAAGTTTCTGGTAAACTAACTACAAGTCAAACTTCAGGAAAAGTCTATTTAAAATTTACTATTTATAATTTAAATGGAACTATCTTGTCTGAGAATTTATCTACTCTAGCGTATTCAATTACTATATCGAACCAGGCTTCCAGTCCAGGTGATTCAGAGCTTCCAGCAACTCCTCCTCCTTTTACTGTTCCGGTTAATGGTTCTATCCCTCTTTTTGAGTTCTATAGTGCAACTCTAAATAGTCACTTTTATTCTACAGAATATAAAAATTACAGTGGTTACGTTTTTTCAAGAATTTTAGGTTATGTTTTTACATCCCCACAACCAGGTACTTCCCCAATGTATAGGTTTAAAGGGCCGAATTATTATGCATATTCTATCATTCCTTCTTCTCCCTACATAGGCTATAATTATGATGGACTTTTGGGATATATTTATCTAAATCAGGTTAGTAAAACAATACCAATATATCACCATCAAACTTCAATTGGTGGTGATATCTATTGGTTTGATGGACCTGGAGGCTTTTCAGGATATGATTTTTTAGGTATACAATTTTATATTCTTCAAAACCCACAACCAACAACTTATCCATTACCTGAAGAAGACACAATGGAATTGTATCAATATTACAGTACAAATGGTGACCATTTTTACACAACTTTAAAAAAGGATAGACCGGGATTTACTTATGAAAAGATATTGGGCTATGTTCATACTATACAAAAACCTGGAACTATCCCGCTTTACAGATATTATACTTCTGTTTCAATAGCAAAAGATCATTATTACACAACAGTTAAGCAGAACTATAATAATTATGTATACGAAGGTATTGTTGGTTATGTTTATCCTAATGCCGGAGCCCCCGGAACAACTCCTATCTACAGCTATTATGCTTCGGTTAACGGAGATCATTATTACAATAATGTAAATTCTACCTATGGAGGCTATGTTAATGAGGGTGTTAAATTTTGGATGCTTCAATACAATCATTAGAAAATGCTAATCTGTGCAAGGAAGGGTTATAATTTAAAAAAAGAAAGAATTGCCTTTTATGCATTCAAATAAGTTGTTAAGATATAACTCATATATTTCTAAATGAACTGAAGCCAGAAGATTTAAACTCTTCTGGCTTTAATGGTTTAATGAAGTGCTCTTTTTTATATCGGAAGGTTATTAATTAAAACAGTAGATTTGTATAATGATGAGTAAAATTACCGGTGGACCAACTGAATACTTCTTTAAACAAAGAATATTAAATAAGTACGATATTGATTATTACCAATGCCTGGAAACAGGTTTCGTTCAAACTGAAGAACCTTATTGGCTGGATGAAGCTTATTCATCAGCGATAACTAAATTAGATGTGGGCTTGGTAATGCGAAATGAGGGATTAAGGAACAGCGCATCAAGGATTATTACTAAATATTTTAATGCCGATGCCAGGTTTCTAGATTATGCTGGAGGCTATGGCTTATTTACAAGGATGATGCGTGATAAGGGCTTCGATTTTTATCATACTGATCGGTATTGTGAAAATATATTTGCAGAGTATTTTGATTTGGAAAATGTTAATGCAGCGCCAGATTTTGAGCTTGTTACTGCTTTTGAAATATTTGAGCACCTGGTCAATCCTGTTCAGGATATTGAGCGGATCCTGACTTATAGTAATAACTTGTTATTTACGACTGAAATTATACCACAACAGTTTAAAGATTGGTGGTATATAAGCCCGGAAACGGGTCAGCATATTGCTTTTTATACAATTGCATCCTTACAGTACCTGGCGGATAAGTTTGGCTATAATTTTTATACAGATGAACAGAGTACTCACCTCTTTACAAAAACTACACTGAAAAAAAATCCTTTTCAAGAAGAAGAACTTCCTTATTTGATTAAGAAAATCAAAGCAAAATTAGATCGGTATTTCAGGAGAAACAATCCGGAAAGAGAGTCATTGCTTCACCACGATTGGGATTTTATAAAAAATAGCATCGTTTAACTTTTTCAAATCATTAAACAGATTACTTGAGCGCAATGTAATATTTCCCATACTTATATGTTAAAAAATCTGGATTTGTTTAACTAAAATTCTAATTTGTTGATATTAGCGGATTATATATTATACCTGGAATGGAAAGCAAAGAATTAGGGACGGCAACAAAAAAAAACAACAAAAATTTTAATTTTATTGATGGTATTCGCTGCATTGCCATGATTACTATTGTGATGGAACATGCTATTTCTTTAGATATTTATCATCCAACAGATAAACTTGGTATCCTCATTGTTTGCGCATGGACTCAATTAATCAAGTTTGGAACAATATGCTTTTTTCTCCTGGCAGGGTTTCTGATTGGAGAAAAGTTTATGGTGTATACACCCGCAGAGTACATGAAAAGAAGAATGGGGACAACTATTGGGCCTTGGTTTTTTTGGTCTGTTGTATTTCTCTTAACCATGTTGGCGAACGACCTGGTGAAGGCTGTTAAATTTAGCGGAGGAGATTTTGGGCCCAATTACGCAGCTGATTTTATGGAACACCTTAGGGCTGTATATCTTTTTAGTAATTTCTGGTTTATTCCTAATTTTTTAATATGCATTGGTATTTTATTACTATTTAGAAAATACCTTTATTCTAACTTATTTGGTGCAATATTGCTCTTGCTAACCTTATTCTATACCGTAAATATCTATTTTGAATGGATAGAGCCGAGGCATTCTGTTGCACTTTTTGGCTTTATTTTCTTTTTATGGCTAGGGGCCCAGATTAATAAGAATCTTAAACAGTTTGATGTTTTTATGAATAAGGTGCCTTACCTTTTAATCATATTCCTTTTGTTGGTCTTCTTTGTACTTGGAACGAAAGAAGAACTGTATTTAACGACTGTTAAAAGTACCGATCCTTATAATACTTTAAGGATTACGAATATTATTTATTCATTACTTTGCTTTGCACTTTTATATAAAATTAAAGAAATAAAGGTAATCAGCTTTTTAAAACCCCGCGAAACCACTTTTGGTGTCTATCTGATACACTTTATTTTAGTTGCATCATTGCTGCCAATGATATTTGTATCGTTAAAATTTAGTGTCGCCACGCTCTCATTGGGCGAACTGGTGTTGTACCAGTTTGGAAGGTTTGTAATTGTTTATATCCTTACGTATTTGATTGTTATGGGCATTAACAGGACAAAAGCAAGTTGGTTAGTAGGAAGATAGGGAAAGCATTTTTATACTCAAGAATATAAGCGTATTTTTGTCGATTAAAATAGTTTATTTTCGGAAAATTGAAGAATTATAGTAGTGCAATGATAAAAGTGCTGGTAATCGGTGATATCATGATCGACCATTATATTTATGGTAAATGTAATAGAATATCACCAGAAGCACCTGTTCAGGTGGTTGAGGTGGGGAAAGAAGAGTATACACTGGGCGGTGCGGGAAATGTAATTAAAAATCTTATTTCTTTTAATTGTGAAGTAGAGATTATATCTGTTATTGGAGAGGATAACTATGGAGATCTGATCCTCAGTCAGTTACGGGGTTTAGGAATTGGCACTGCTGGGATAGCTAAGGATCCCAACCGCTGCACCACTGTAAAGTCGAGAGTGCTTGCATCTAATCATCATCTTATCAGGCTGGATCGTGAAAATACGATCAAAATCGAGCAAGAAATAGAAGCCCAACTCTTAGTCAGTATTAATGATAGGATCGGTTATTATGATATTATCTTGATCTCGGATTACAACAAGGGTTTGCTTACCCCGTCATTTTTAGAAAAGATATTTGCAGTTTGTAAAGCTAACGGAAAGAAAACATTACTAGATCCTAAAGGAACCGATTTCTCTAAATATAAAGGGGTGAATATTATAAAACCCAATAAAAAAGAGGCTGTTTTGGCAACAGGTATTGAAATCAATAATCAAGAGACTTTATTGGAAGCCTGCATAATGCTTCAAAACATTACACAGTGTGATGAGGTTGTGATTACTTTGTCTGAAGAAGGGATTGCATCCTTTTCAGCCGGCAAGTTAAACCTGATCCAAACGAAGGCTTTAGATGTTATTGATGTAACCGGGGCTGGGGATACCGTGTTGGCTTCCATCGGTGTTTCAATTGCGTCAAATAAATCGCTTACTGAAGCTTGTGATTTTGCCAATCATGCTGCTGCCATAGTAGTGAGTAAAGTTGGAAGCGCAGTGGCCAGTTATGAAGAAATAGAAGAAAAATTCCCAACTATTTAAATTATAGAAATGCAAGACCAGATTAAAAACTTATTTGTAGAGCATCTTGAAGTTGCAAAACAATCTGCAGAAAAGCTTGAGGATAAAATTGCCCAGGCGTGTAAAATTATTACGGATTGTATCAAAAGCGGAAATAAAGTACTGTTATTTGGAAATGGTGGTAGTGCAGGAGATGCACAACATATAGCTGCTGAGTTTACAGGCAGGTTTTTTAAGGAACGGAAATCTTTGCCAGCTATCGCTTTGACAACAGATACATCAGCATTGACAGCTATTGGCAATGATTATGGTTTTGAGCGTGTTTTCGAACGTCAGGTAGAGGGATTGGCCAATGCAGGTGATGTGCTGATCGGCATTTCTACCAGTGGCAATAGTGAGAATGTGATCAGAGCGTTGAAACTGGGAAAAACCATAGGCTGCCATACTATTGGATTGAGCGGGCGCGATGGCGGAGAAATGAATGAGTACTGTAGCCCTAATATTGTCGTTCCTTCTCCGGTTACTGCAAGAATTCAGGAAATGCATATATTAATCGGACATATTATCTGTAGTGAGGTAGACGCAATTTATTAATAAGATATATGGAAACTTTAAATGAGCTTCAGGCTGAAAAGGTTTTAAGCGGTGATCAATTAACGTCAAAACTCGCAACATGGAAAGCACAAGGGTTAAAACTGGTATTTACCAATGGCTGTTTTGACCTGCTGCATATAGGCCATTTAAGCTACTTGTTAAAAGCTGCATCTTTTGGCGATAAATTAATAATCGGGCTTAATGCTGATAGCTCGGTTAAAAGGCTAAAAGGCGAAAGCAGACCGATTAACAAAGCCGATAGCAGGGCTTTAATGCTTGCTTCTCTGTTCTTTGTTGATGCGGTTGTGGTTTTTGAAGAAGATACTCCGCTGAATCTCATTACAACAGTGATGCCCGATGTATTGGTAAAAGGGGGAGATTACCTTGTTGAGAATATTGTTGGTGCAAAAGAGGTGATCGACAATGGTGGAGTGGTAAATATCGTGGATTTTATTAACGGTTATTCATCTACTTCTCTTATTCAAAAAATTTCTGGTCGATAATCTTTAAACCAGATTCTCAACCAACTTTTTTACTGTCCACTCAAAATGTGCTTGTAAATAGAAGTCGTGTCCGTTCTCACCATCCGGAATTACATTTGGTGTTTCAAAACTCGTTTCCAAAATCCGGGGAATTTTGAGTGCTTCTGCAATCGAATATGGGAAAGATTGGTTTCCGATAAAAAAGGCGGAGCCTGCAATAACTTGTGCCATTTGTTTAAAATCATTAACAGGCTGAAATTTTATATGCGGTAATTCTTTTTGCATATCCTGAAATTCAGACTCCACACCTAAAAAAGTGATATTGGGATATTGTTTCAAAAAATCGTAGCTAATATGCGGGTTACGGTAACGTGTACTTCTAGCCAGTACAATCTCCTTTGAAAACTTTTGATTAGCAATAACTCTGATCCATGGTTCGTTTACAGTAGGAACTACACCGGTAGTGTAGGCGTACCATTTAATAATGTTTCCTTTGTCCAACCATATCGGAAGTTTCCTGAATAGATCCAATTTTAAATGAATTTCTTCATTTTGATAAATTGAACAACCGTTGATGTAATCCTGCTCTAAAATCAATGGGATAAGCATTTCTGCCATTTTTTTATTCAATGTAACATTGCCCAACGGATGGGTGTAGAGCGGATGTAAATTGTGTGGCTGATCTATAAGAAGATAAAGATTTACTGGTTCGCTGATTAATTTTGTGATAGCTTTTATGGTAGGTAGTGCATAAATAATATCGCCTGCATTTCCGCTATGCACAATGTTCAGTTCTCCGTTTTGCTTTGCCAAGGCAATAATCTGATCAGGGTTCAGGAAATTATTTTCTGCTGTAAACAGATTTATCTTATCCTGTCGTTTCTTATTTGTTTTATACTCTTTAAGCTTGTGCTTATAGACGATGTATTTAGGTTTATCGGTAAGTTTTAAATATAGACCGGCTATTTTATTCAGCTTCTTAAATTCTTTGCCCATTTTATCTTTAACTATGTTTTTAACGTGATAAATCACTCACCAAACTTTCGAAATGATCCTGGAATAAGATATCATATCCCCCTTTTCCTTCAGGAACTACATTTATAATATCGGTACTCAGCTCTAATATTCGCTGCACTTTTAGTCCTTCGGCAACTGAGAAAGGAAAAGATTGATTGCCAATAAATAATTTACAGCCTGCAATGGTTTCTGCAAGTTCCAAAAAGTTTTTTACCTCACACCACGCTAAGTCTGGAATCTGCTTTTTCATCTCTTCATATTCAGAAGCTACGCCTATGAATTTTACATTTTTGTACTGAGCTAAAAATGAGAAATCAAGATTAACATTCTGATAGCGCCCGCTTCTTGCCAAAAGAATAGTTTGATTAAACTCCTGGCGTGGCGTAACACTTAGCCATGGCAACCATAAATCTGCATTTACTCCGGTAATATAACCGCACCATCTGGCTATATTTCCACGGTCGAGCGGAAATACACCTGCTCTAAAAACATCCAGATCTATATGGATGTGTTGATTGGTATAGGGTTCAATCAAATTAATATAGGGCTGCTTTTCAAGTAAAGGCAATAATAAATTAACCATTTTTTGATTAAGCATTACATTTCCTAAAGGATGGGATAATGTGCTCGAAAGAATTAAGGGTTGATTGAGCCTTAAGTAGAGATTTAGCTTAGCGCCTGTTAACTCATGTAATTTTTTGAGCGTAGGTAAAGCATAAATTACGTCGCCGGCATTGCCGCTATGATTTACATTTAGTGTATCTGTTTCGGTTAGTATCGATTTGATTTTTGGCAGGCTATTTAATCTATTGCCGCTTGTAAACAGATTGTTGAACTGTTGTTGATGGTAGTTCTTTAATTCCCACTTGTAAATTTTATATGCGCTTTTGTCGGTGTATTTTAACCACCATTTGCTGATAAGATTTCTTTTCTCAAACATAGTTTAATCGTTAAAAGCCTGCATATCTATTAACCTCTTATATAAGCCGTTCTGATGTATTAATTCGGCATGACTCCCGGTTTCTACAACATTACCTTTATCAATTACCACAATTTTATCGGCATGTTGTATCGTACTTAAGCGATGGGCAATTACAATTGAGGTGCGGTTCCTCATCAAGTTGTTTAATGCATCCTGTACCAGTTTTTCTGATTCGGTATCTAATGCAGAAGTTGCCTCATCTAAAAGCATAATGGGTGGATTGGCCAATACCGCCCTGGCAATACATACACGTTGACGCTGCCCACCCGAAAGCCTGTTGCCGCGGTCGCCCACAAAAGTTTGGTAACCATTTTCGGTATTTTCAATAAAATCGTGAGCATTGGCAATTTTTGCTGCAGCAATCACTTCTTCCATTGTTGCATTGGGGTTGGCAAATGCAATGTTGTTAAAAATAGTATCATTAAATAGAAAAGACTCCTGATTTACAGTTCCCATTTGAGCTCTGATACTTTCGGCAGTAAGACTTCTATAATCATTCCCATCTATAGAAATAGAACCAGATTTGGGATCATGAAAACGTGGAATTAAATCCATCAAGGTACTTTTTCCACCTCCTGATGGACCTACCAGTGCAACGGTTTTTCCTTTTTCAATTTCAAAGTTAATTCCGTTTAGAATTTGTTTCTCACCATAACTGAAAGACACATCTTTAAAGTTTATGGTATGGTTAAAGTCTTCAAGTACTTTTGCATCCGGGGCATTAACCAGTAATGGTTTGGTATCAATTAAGTCTAAAACGCGGTCGCCGGCAGCTATACCAGAGTGGATACCACTAAATGAATCGGCAAGGGCTTTTACCGGTTGCATTACTTGAGAGAATGTTGTAATGTATACCAGAAATTTTGCAGGCGTTAAGTCTCCTTGACCTGTTAAAATCATGGTGCCTCCGTAAAGTACAATAAATACCACCACAAATACCCCTAAAGTTTGTGAAACAGGAGAAGCAAGTTGTTGTCTTCTGGCCATTTTTCTGTTTAGAAAAGAATAGAATTTGTTCTCTTCGTCAAATTTATTTTTGATCCGTTGTGTAGCATTAAAAGCTTTTATAATTTTAATCCCACTTAAAGATTCGTCCAAAAAACCCAGCATTTTAGCAAAAGATTCATGTGATTCTTTAGCCTGTTGTTTTAAACGTTTAACAATTTTGCTGATAATAAAGCCTGAAACTGGGATTACCAGTAATGAAAATAAGGTTAATTTAAGTGATATTGATACAAGAACACCGACATAAAATAAAAGCTGTAATGGCTCTTTAAAAACAACCTGTAAGGTATTAGTTACCGTGAATTGTACCACCTGAACATCAGAGGCAACTTTTGAAATGATATCACCCTTGCGTTCATTGTTAAAAAAACCAACGTGAAGGTTCATTACATTATTAAAAACTGTTCTTCTAAGGTTTAATAAGGTATGTACCCTTAAATCTTCCATAAACCTTTGTGAAAGGTAACGGAAAAGATTTGACAGCACAACCGTTATTGAAATCACAATACATACTATTTTTAAGGTTCCGGTTTTGCCATAAATTGTGATCGCATGTTTGATGTACTCGCTAAACCTGGCCATAAAATCTATCGATGAACTTACTTTCGAAAGTGTGGTAGGGGCATCTTTTATGAATAAAGTTTCTAATAGAGGGCCTAAAAGTGTAAATAGAAAGGTGTTGAAAATAATGGCAAAAAGTGTCGCAATAATATAAGGTATTGCAAACTTTTCAATTGGTTTGGCAAATGATAATAAACGAAAATATGTTTTCATTTTATATAAAATGGATATGTATGATAGAAGATATAATGTTAACTTCCAGAAAAAAATCTAATTAAAACTCAGCAAATGTACGTTTTTCAAAGAAACCTTAGCAAAATAGAGCTTTAATCGCCGCTAAAATTACAATCGCTTAATTTTCTTGGCAGTAACAGATTGGTTAATAATTTGCATCACATCATCTATTTTTAGCAAGGATTGATGTTTGTGTTTGAGTACAGTTAATCTTTTTCTGCTTTCCAGTATTTGGGGCTTATGCGCCAGATAATCGCGATAACTGCTCCAAACCCAGGTTTTCCCAGTTAATAGTTTCGGAATTAGTTCAGTGAAGATTTGTTGTAGGGGATATAAAGTCTTTCTGGCCCCATGTAGGTGTATGCCTTGAAGGATATACCGGTTACGATAATAGATTTTTTTGATAAAGTCTGATTTGATCTGTGTTTTGGTACTGCCACTTACATGATGGAAACAAACCGACTGATGTTCGTAATAACATTTCCATCCCAATTGCCAGGCACGAAGGCTTAAATCAAAATCTTCTGAAGAGAAGGGTGAATAAATTTCATCGAAACCACCCAGTTCTTTCAGTTTTTTGGCATTAACCAAAGCATTCGCTCCAGAAAGGTAAGCCGTATAAACCGTTTCATCAGTTGGATTTTCGCTATAATAAAACTTATTAGCCTTTATTCTACAGCCTCCATAATACAACAAACGGGCGGCATCTTCAATTCTGGATTCATCAAAACTCATAATGCGAGCCATTACCCCAAAAGTATCGGGCTTGTTAAAGTATTTAAATTGATGTTCAAAATAGTTGGGCGTAAGTTTAACATCAGAATTTAAAAGTAAAATCAGTTCATGTTTTGCTTCGCCTATACCGTGGTTGCAGGTATAAGAAAAACCTCTGTTGCGATCATTAACAAGTAATTTTATCTGCGGGTAATTCGTTTGGACAAATGAAATACTGTCATCCTTTGAACCATCATCAATAACAATAATTTCAAATTCGGTTCCGGCATTTTGAGCCGCAATGAAAACTGAAGGCAGGTACTTTTCCAGCAGATGCTTGCCGTTATAATTGGGAATTACGATAGAAACACTTTTCTGCATCTATTTAACAATTTTATAATTTCGGTATTCAAACAATCGTAATCCGGTTAAATCTTCAATTTTCTGAAGTAGCTTTCTTCTGAAATTCATTTTTGGCGTTTCCTTGGTCAGGTCTTTTTCAAATTTCCAGTTTGCAGCAGCAATCCTGGTCTGCATTACTTTGGGGTGACTTCCCTTAAAATGAACCAAACGGTCGGCATTGTGCATATCAAAAGTATCCTGAACGGGATAATTTGCCTCGATCCATTCTTCTGTTTGGTAGAATTGATTAAAGTTACGCACTTTTCCTTGTAAGCCTTTGGGGGGCTTTACCCAGCCATAATGATAAACATAGGCATCAATCAATTTAACCTTTAGCTTACGGTCGTTAATCCTGAAACCTTGCGCATCCCGGTAGGAATGCACACCAGGGAGGTTTTTAATGATACGTACCTCTCTTCTGTACCAACGTCTTGATTCAGCCAGGTAATCGTATGAAGCGTAAAAGTGTTTATATTTTAAAAGCAGGGCCTCAACATTTGGATTGTTAAGCTCCTGTTCCATCTCTTTTTTAATTAATGGCAAATATTCCTCGTGGATGGCTTCGTCTCCCTGGATATAGATCATCCAATCGGTATCTGCTGATATTTCGGCGAGGGCCTTATTGGTTTCGTCGGCAAAAACGCGCCCGCCTTCGCGAATGCTATCGTCCCAAACGGTATCAATCGTTCTGATCTTCTCAGGGGCGATCTGTTTAACCATTTCAGAAGTTCCATCGGTAGAATTTCCTAATGCCACTATAAAATCATCGCATAAAGGGAGCACTGAAAGTATGGCTTCTTTTGCCGGGTAATCGTTAACAATCGCATTTCTTAAAAAGGTAAAGCCGGTTACTTTCATTCAGTTTTGTTGTTGATGGCCTTTTGTGGCTAATAATTTTTGTTTATTTGTACAAAGATAGCTTTATTGATGAATACGTATCTATCCATTTTAAACGAAGTAAAAGCTGGCAATTATCGGATATTGGCAAGGGCTTTAACCCTGGTTGAGAATGATATTGAGCCATCGGTTGCAATTTTAAAAGATTTGGATAGCCGTGTTAATGTGCCGGTTTTAGGGATTACTGGTCCCCCGGGTGCTGGTAAAAGTACCTTGGTGAATGCCATAACCAATCATTTTACGGCCAAAGGAAAACGCATTGCCATATTGGCGATAGACCCGACCTCTCCTTTTAATTTCGGTTCTTTACTCGGCGATCGCATCCGGATGGCCAGTCAGTTTAATAAGCCTGATGTTTTTATCCGCTCATTAGCTACCCGTGGGGCTTTGGGAGGTATTTCTGCCAAAACCATCGAAATGGTAGATGTTTTAAAAGCCTCGAATTTTGATTTAATTATTATTGAAACAGTTGGCGTAGGTCAATCAGAAGTGGAGATTGCAGGGTTGGCAGATAAAACTGTTGTGGTACTGGTACCCGAATCGGGAGATGAGGTGCAGAATATCAAATCAGGTTTGATGGAAATTGCAGATTGCTTTGTAATTAACAAAGCCGATCGGGCAGGGGCTGATACTTTTGCGAACAACTTGAAGAAAGTAGTGCATCAGGGCACTAAAACCATCCCGATTTTAAAAACCATTGCTGATAAAAATTCTGGGATTGATACTTTATGTGAATGGATAGAAAAACCAAAAGCTTTAGATCATGAGAAGAGAGCACTTTTATTTGCTGAAAAAGCATGGAAAATTATTCAACATCAAAAAATGCAGCATATAAATAAAAAAAGGCTGCTTGAAAAAATCCAGGCAGCCTTATTGCAAGATGATTTTAATATTTACAGGTTTGCAGATAGCTTTTGCAACAGTTAAATGGTTAATTGTTTAAACTGGTTAACTGAGGACTGTAAACCGCCAACTGTGTACTTAAACCCAGCTAGCTATTCATAATATCTTCAATCTCCTCTGCAGCTAATGGAATATCGGCCATTAAATCTACATTGCCATTAGCAGTAATGAGGATGTTGTTTTCTAAACGTATGCCTAAGCCTTCTTCAGGAATATAAATGCCTGGTTCTACCGTTAATATATTGCCCGTTGCAAATGGTGTGTATCTGCCTGCAAAATCGTGTACATCGATGCCTAAATGATGAGAAGTGCCATGCATAAAGTATTTTTTGTATGCAGGCCATGCAGGATTTTGATTTTTTACTTCTTCAGTAGTGATTAAACCCAGTTTAATCAGTTGTTCTGTCATCACTTCTCCAACCTGTTCATGGTAAGTATTCCACAAAACACCTTCACCAATTAATTTAATCGATTCTTTCATTACATGGTGTACGGCATTGTAAACCTCTTTTTGTCTGGTCGTAAATCTTCCGTTTACCGGGATTGAACGGCTCATATCGGCGTTATAATTTGCATATTCTGCACCAAAATCAAAAAGAATTACATCGCCATCTTTGCAAGTCTGGTTATTATCGTTATAATGAAGGATATTGGCATTATGGCCAGAGGCGATAATCGGCGTATAGGCATGACCTGTACCACCCTGGCGGATAAATTCATGAATAATTTCTGCTTCAATTTCATATTCCTTAACACCAGGTTTGGTAAACTTCAATACTCTTATAAAGGCATCGCGTGTTATAGTACATGCTTTTTTGGTCAATTCAATCTCTACATCAGATTTTACCGCCCTTAAGCCTCTCATAATTGGAGCCGAACGCTCAAAATGATGCAACGGATATTTTGATTTTATTTTTTCGATGAAACGCAAATCGCGGTAGGGCACCTCAGGCGAATAGCGATCGTTTTCATTGGTGTTTAAATAAATGTGATCGGCATAGTTAACAATACTGTGTAAGATGTTGTCAAAATCTTCCAGCCAGTAGATAGCCTCAATGCCCGATGCAGCTTTAGCCTGCTCTTTGGTGTACTTATATCCTTCCCAAACCTTAATGTAATCGTTGGTCTGTCTTAAAAACAGGACTTCCCTGTACAAAGGATTAGGACAATCGGGATATAACAGCAGTATGGTTTGCTCCTGATCAATTCCTGATAAATAAAATAAATCAGGATTTTGCTTAAAAACAAAGTTTTGATCACCACTCCTGGGAAATTCATCACTGGCGTTGAATATAGCTAACGATTTGTTTTTTAGTTGTTTACTGAAGTTTTTTCTATTTAAGATAAATAACGACTGATCGATGGTTGGATATTTCATAGAAATGGTATTTTTATACTGTAAATGGCCAAATGTAAGAAAATGATCATTGACTGTGAAGTTTGGAACGGAGTTTGTATAAAAGTTTGAAAATTTAAAATTTTGTTTAATTTTGCGATTACTAAAAAATTAATCAATTAAATTGTTTAACCCTTAAAAAAGAAAAAGATTATGAATTATTCTACTTTAAAGAAAAGTGTTGCGCTTTCTTTAGTGGCATTAACAGGAGTTGCTTCTCTTGCTGTCGCTCAGGATGCTCCTGCAACCTCTTCTGCTGTCAAGGTATTTGGCGGTAGAGGTCAGTACAGAACTTGGTCTATCGGTGTACATGGTGGTGTTTTAATGCCAGTTGTAGCTATCGGTGGTACTAACGATTTCAACAAATGGGATGCTAACTTAGGTTACGGTTTAAACATCCGTAAACAATTAGGTCACTCTTTCGGTTTAGAATTAAACGGAACTCGTGGTAAACTTTCTGGTAACAACGATGGTCTTAGCAATCCTGCTATCAAAGAATTCGAAACTCAATTACAATATGCTGTAGATTTACGCGGTGTTGTAAATTTAGGTTCTATCGATTTCTTACGTCGTGAAAACTCTGTAGGTTTCTTCTTAACAGCTGGTGCTGGTATGTTGGCTTACGCTCCAAAAGTAACTACTTCTACAGGCGTAATTGACTGGAAAGGTAAAGCTGTTGGTCCTGCTGATGACAGACACGATGCTAAAGACTATGTAAAAGGTTTCTATATTCCAGTTGGTGCTGGTGTTAAATTCAAAGTTTCTGAGCGTGTTAACTTTAACTTAGGTTACACTATGAACTTTGTTGATGCTGATAACTTAGACGGAGTTTATGCTAAAGGTCAAACTAAAGATAAATTCTCTTACGGTTATGCTGGTTTAGAATTCTCTTTAGGTTCTTCAGCTAAACCAAGCTTAGAGTGGACTAACCCATTAGCTACTATGTACGATGAGTTAAAAGATCCAACTTTACGTCAAGAAGTTGAAGCATTGAAAAACCGTGTTTCTGCTGTTGAGAAATCTGTTGAAGATTTGAAAAAAGATTCTGATGGTGACGGTGTTGCTGATCAATTCGATAAATGCCCAGGTACTCCTGCTGGTACTGCTGTTGATGGTTCAGGTTGTCCGCTTCCAAAACCAGCTCCAGTTGAAACTCAAACTTCAAATGTAACTGGCTTCGAGAAAATCGGTTTCGATTTCAACTCTTCAGTTTTAAAAACTGAGTCTTACCCTACTTTAGATAAATTATCTTCAACTTTACGTGAAAACGGTGGTAAAGTAACTGTAAACGGTTACGCTTCTAGCGAAGGTACTGCTGCATATAACTTGAAGTTATCTAAAGACAGAGCTAACTCTGTTAAAACTTACTTGGTAAACTCTGGCGTTAACGCTAGTCAAGTTGCTACTAAAGGTTATGGCGAAGCTAACCCAATTGCTTCTAACGATACTGAAGAAGGTCGTATCCAAAACCGTCGTGTTGAAACTGCTAGAAACTAGTATTTCAATATAAAAGATAAGAAAGTCCCGATGCAAATCGGGACTTTTTTTATGCCTTTTAGTTTCGCCTGTTAAGCTTTTTCGCTAAGTTTGTATTATGTACTTCTTTCGAAAAAAGGATCCCAACAGGCCAACTAATATCAATATCAGGATTATGCATTTCATCAATGCACTGGCCATATCTATTTTTCTTGCAGGCATCATTTATAAGCTGATTCAATGGCTTGCCAGGTAATCTTAAAACTAATATGAAACAAATTATTAAAACCACTAATGCTCCAGCTCCAATTGGACCATATAGCCAGGCTGTACAAGCCGGAAATTTTTTATTCGTGTCTGGTCAGGTAGCAATTAATCCTGAAAACGGAGAGCTAAATATTGGCAATATCGAAGAAGAAACACATCAGGTTATGCGTAACCTTAAAGCGGTACTGCTTGAGGCTGGGTTAAACTTCGATCATGTTGTAAAATCTACCATATTTTTAAGTGACATGGGAACTTTTGCGCAGGTAAACGAAATTTATGGTCAATATTTTAGTGCTAACTTTCCTGCCCGCGAAACCGTTCAGGTTTCTGTATTGCCTAAAAACGTAAATGTAGAAATTTCTGTGATTGCCATTGTAGGATAATTCCAGCCTCTGGAAAATCATTTTTATTGCTGACATTGTTCCTTAAATGCGGAACAATGTCATGTCTATCCAATGCATGATAGAAAAGTAGCCAATCTCATATCATTTTCTATCTCTAATTGTTGCAGATTATAATCCTTAAAATTAGGAAGGTTAATCGCTACTAGTTTTTGTTTATTTGCTTTTACTGCCATCGATCATTATTTTTAATGCGCAATTGCTAAAAACGTAGTTTATCAGAAACACACTTATTCGTTGAATTCGATCTTAGATACACCTGTTGAATTTATAAAGGGCGTAGGGCCTAGTCGTGCCGATGTTTTGAAAAAAGATCTTGGTCTTTTTACTTTTCAGGATATGCTGGCGCATTACCCCTTTCGCTACATCGACCGCACCAAGTATTTTAAGATTAATCAGATTAATATCGATTCGCAATATATACAGATTATTGGACGGATTATTGGCAAAAAGGTAATTGGCGATAAAAGAGCAAAGCGGATTGTTGCTGTTTTTAAAGATGAAACCGGAATAATGGAGCTCGTATGGTTCCAGAGTTTAAAATGGGTTGACGACAACATTACGGTGGGTACAGCTTATGTAGCCTTTGGTAAGCCTACTTTCTTTAATGGTACTTTTAGCATTTCTCATCCGGAAATGGAATTGTACCAGAATAAACCTGTTGGAAGAGGAAACTTAACTTTGCAGCCTGTTTACAACTCCACCGAAAAGCTAAAAAAATTCAATCTCGATTCAAAAGGTATTCAGCGCTTAATTGCCGGCCTGCTAGATCAGGTAATTCAACAGGTGACAGAAAATTTGCCAGCCTATATCCTCGATAAATACCAGCTGCCGGATAAAAGAATGGCATTGCTGAATATTCATTTTCCCAAAAATCAAAAAGATTTAAGTGCTGCCGAAAGGCGTTTGAAATTTGAAGAATTGTTCTTTATTCAGCTTCAGCTTTTACATAATAAGCAGCTTAGGCAGCTAAAATTTAAAGGTGCAACTTTTGATAAGGTTGGCGATAAAGTAAACCGTTTTTACAAGGAGTTTTTGCCTTTCGAGCTTACCAATGCACAGAAGCGCGTGGTTAAAGAAATCAGGATTGATACCCAGCGCGGTGTGCAGATGAACAGGCTTGTGCAGGGCGACGTAGGAAGCGGCAAAACGGCTGTGGCGCTCATGAGTATGCTGCTGGCCAATGATAACGGCTACCAGGCCTGTATGATGGCTCCTACAGAGATTTTGGCCCGGCAGCATTATGCGTCCATTACAGATTTAGTTACAGACGAACTGGTGAAGGTTGCTATCTTAACCGGAAATACCAAAAAGAAAGAACGTGCTATTTTACATGAACAATTGGAAAGTGGCGAAATCGATATATTAATTGGTACCCATGCACTGATAGAAGATAAAGTTCAGTTTAAAAACCTGGGATTAGTGGTTATCGATGAGCAACACCGTTTCGGAGTAGAGCAACGTGCTAAACTCTGGCGAAAAAATATCATTCCTCCACATATTCTGGTGATGACTGCGACGCCAATTCCAAGAACCCTGGCCATGACACTCTATGGCGATCTGGATGTCTCAATTATTGACGAATTACCTGCCGGAAGAAAGCCTATTGAAACTAAACATCTTTTTGAAGGCCAGCGTTTAAGGATGTTCGGCTTTATTAAGCAGGAGATAGCCAAAGGCCGGCAGGTATATATTGTTTATCCGCTGATTAAAGAAAGCGAGAAACTCGATCTTTTACATCTGGAAGCAGGAGTTGAGCAACTGAGTTATCAATTTCCGCGGCCTGATTACCAGATTAGTATTGTACATGGTCAAATGGCCAATGCAGATAAACAGTTTGAGATGGAGCAGTTTATAGCCGGTAAAAGCCAGATTATGGTCGCCACTACTGTAATTGAAGTTGGGGTAAATGTACCCAATGCTTCGGTAATGGTGATCGAAAATTCAGAGCGGTTTGGCCTTTCGCAGCTCCATCAGCTGCGGGGCAGGGTTGGGCGGGGTGCTGAACAATCTTTCTGTATTTTAATGAGTGGCAATAAGCTGAGCAAAGAAGGAAAAGTTCGTTTAGAAACCATGGTGCGCACCAATAACGGTTTCGAAATTTCAGAGATTGATTTGCAGCTTCGTGGCCCCGGCGATATTACCGGCACCCAGCAAAGTGGGGTTTTAGATCTGAAGCTCGCCGATTTAGCTAAAGATCAGGTTATTTTGGCTGAAGCGAGGAATACCGTGATTGCTTTATTCGAAGATGATCCGCAGCTGTCCAAACCAGAACACGCTATGCTAAAAGCACATCTTCAAAAACTCGAGAGGGGAATTTCTTTCGATAAAATCAGCTGATTTTTCTGCAAGCTGATTATCCTTCCATTTTTAGAGAAAATACTGCTGCCCGGGCATTAGAAAAAAACAGACTTAGTGTATATTATACAAGAACTCCCGGCTTTGTATTTTTTAATCTACTTTGCGTAGTTTTATCCGTTTTTTTTACGAATACACCCCTTATAATTATTAATTTACCCCGGCATTAAAATCATAATAGTTTTTATCTTGCAGTTAACCAAATATAAACTGTCATACTGACAAGTCCAGTTCAAGGGCTGAAGAGTCGCAGTAGTTTTTAACTTCATAATATGGCTATATTGTTAATTTAAAGCAGTTAATAGGGGGTGATAAAAATATTGATCAATCCGGGCAGCCAAGGTGGAATCTCTGAAGGTAATTTTTGTGTAAGCAATTGTTTCAGTTGATCATATTTTAATCATTCATTTTTAGACGTCTAATCATTACTTCTATGTATTAAATAGTATTACAATCAGTATCTAACCAAAATAAATTGAAAACTATGAAAAAAAATCTATTGAAGACTTTTGCCAGAAGCAGCATGTTTCTTGTTTGCGGCGGTTGTCTTGTTTTTTCTTCGCCTGTAAGCGCTGCGATGCGCAAGAAAGAACCACTTCATCTTTACAAATTGCCCTTTCAGGACATCGTTGTAAAAGGAGAGGTTACAGATGGCAAAGGGCCAATACCTGGTGTTAGTGTTAAATTAAAAGGAGGAACAGCAAGTACGGTAACCGATGGTTCTGGTAAGTTTAGTATCAAAGTGCCGGAAAACGGTACGCTGGTTTTTACTTATGTAGGCTATGTAGACCAGGAAGTTGAAGTGAAAAATCAAACCAGTATTAAAGTAAAGCTGGTAGAAAACAACCAGAACCTTTCCGAAGTAGTCGTAGTAGGTTATGGAACACAAAAGAAAGCTGTCGTTTCAGGAGCGGTGGCTGCAGTTAAAGGTACTGAACTAGCAAAATCTTCTTCTGTAAACTTAACCAACTCACTGGCCGGACGTTTGCCAGGAGTAACTGCATTACAGAGTAGTGGCGAGCCCGGATATGATGGTTCTACTATTCGAATCCGCGGTATCAATTCATTAGGGAACAATAATGCCCTAATCGTAATCGATGGGATTCCAAACCGTGCCGGAGGTATGGAGCGCCTAAATCCGAACGATATTGAAAGTGTATCGGTTTTAAAAGATGCCTCAGCAGCCATCTACGGTTCGCAGGCGGCAAATGGCGTTATCCTCATCACCACCAAATTAGGTAAATCGGGCAAACCTCAGTTCTCTTACGATTTTAGCTATGGTTTACAGCAGCCAACACGGATACCTAAAATGTCGAACTCGACCGAATATGCCGAAATATTAAATGAACTGAATATTTTTGGATCAGACCTGAGCCCTAATGAGTGGTCGGCGGCCTGGAACAGTTTTAAAACAAATGGAACTTATACTTCAACAGCGGGAAAGGTAATCAATGCCGCTTATAAACCAGACGAAATCAGAAAATTAGGCGATGGCTCAGACCCATTAAGATATCCGAATACTGATTGGTTTAAGACCGTTTTTCAAACCTGGTCGCCACAACAAAAGCATAACGTTCAGATTAACGGGGGAAGCGAAAATGTAAAATATCTGGCTTCACTTGGTTACCTGGATCAGGATGGATATTACAAAAACTCAGCTACCGGCTATAAACAGTACGATTTGCGTTTTAATCTCGAAGCTAAATTAAGTAAATACATCACCACTACATTAGGGGTAAACGCCCGCGAAGAGGATCGTAATTTCCCAACTGTTGGTGCCGGAGATATTTTTAGGTTTTTAATGCGTGGCCGACCTACTGAAATAGCCATATGGCCTAATGGTTTACCCGGAAGGGATATTGAGTATGGTTATAATCCGGTTGTTTCTACTACTGATTTAACTGGTTATAATAAAGATGTAAGGGATTATTTTCAAACTACCGGTAAGGTTGAAATTAAAATACCAGGTGTGGATGGATTAAAAGTTACCGGAACAGCAGCCATAGATAAATATTCGGGCAGGCAAAAAAACTGGCAACTACCATGGACGCTTTATGACTGGGATAAAAAAACCTTTGAGGCTGATGGAGTAACTCCAGTATTAACCGGTACAATACGATCGCAATATACCGACCCAAGACTAAGGGAAACAGCTGGCGGACAGTTGGCGGTAAACTTAACCGGAATGATCAATTACGATAAAAAAATTGGCGATCATAATATTGGTTTAATGGCTGGGGTAACCCGCGAAAAAGTTGCGAACGATGGCTTCACGGCTTTTAGAAGGTATTTCCTGTCATCAGCAATTGAAGAGTTACTGGCAGGGGATGAAAAGGAGCAATCGCTGGGCAACAATCCCGGAGACCCCAATAATTTATATAACAGGGCACGTTTAAGTTATTTCGGAAGGGCTGGCTATAACTATAAAGAAAAATACCTGGCCGAATTTCTTTGGCGGGTAGATGGTTCGTACATTTTCCCAACCAACAGGCGTTTTGGGTTCTTCCCAGGTGTATCGTTGGGCTGGCGCTTATCAGAAGAAGATTTCTTTAAAAACAATGTCAGCTTTATCAATAACTTGAAAATCAGAGCATCATACGGTCAGATGGGAGCTGAGGCCTATTTTGGCGATGCCTTACAAGAATATCAATACCTCAGTTTGATGAATTTTGGAAGCTATATCTTCAATGATCTCGTTACTAAATCCATCACAGAAGGTAAGGTGCCTAATTTAGACTTTGGATGGGAAGTAGCCAATAATACTAACGTTGGTTTAGACGCGTCATTCTTAAATAACAGATTATCGTTAGAATTCGATTATTTCTATAATAAACGTACCAATATCCTGATTAGCAGAGGTAGCTCGGTTCCGGAAAGCACTGGTATAACCGACCGTTTGCCGCCTGTTAACCTGGGCAAAGTAAACAATAAGGGGTTCGAGTTTAAATTAAGTTATAATGACAGGGTTGGCGATTTAAATTTTGGAGTAAGTGTTAATGGTGGTTATGCCAAGAACAAAATCATATTCTGGGATGAAACTCCTGGAGCGCCTGAATGGCAACGTTCTACCGGTAGGGTAACCAATTCGTGGTTGGTATACGATTATGATGGTGTTTTTAGAGATCAGGCAGAAATTAACGCAAATACCTTAAATTATAGTGCCTTAACCAATAACCTGCGTCCTGGCGATATGAAATTTAAGGATATTAATGGTGATGGTAAAATTAATGCAGATGATAAAATCCGTTTGGATAAAAATGGTACCCCAACTTTTACCGGAGGTGTAAATTTAAACCTTCAATATAAAGGATTCGATTTATCGGTGCTTATTCAAGGTGCTACGGGCGGTATGCAAATTGTAGGCTTAACAGAATCAGGTGATATTGGTAACTTCCTGGAATGGTCGTATTTAAACCGCTGGAGCATTGATAACCCAAGTTCGGTAAATCCGCGCTTATCAAACCGTGGCGCTACCTATTATACCGATAGCAACAATGCATTAAATAATACCTATTGGTTACGCAGTAACAACTACATCAGACTTAAAAATGTTGAATTGGGCTATACATTACCAAATACGCTGGTAGAAAAAATTGGTCTTAATTCAGTACGGGTATATGCCAATGGCTTAAACCTGTTTACGCTGGATAAAATCAAGGTTTGGGATCCTGAATCGACCAACTCAAGTGGTCAGTACTATCCACAGGCCCGTGTAATTAACATGGGTATTAAAGCCGCCTTTTAAATAAATGTATAGCTGTTTATCAATAACAACGAAAAAAGAGATGAAAAATATAAAAGCAATAATTCAAAATAAAAAACTATACCTGTTGGTTTTAGTCACCTTTTTTGCAGCGGCATGTAAGAAAGATTTTATGGATGTTAATCCGCCTGATAAAATATCTGCCGATCTGGTGTGGAAAGATCCTGCATTAGCCCAGGCCTTTGTGAACGATATTTATAACGGATTAGGTAACGGTGGTTTTTCAGAGCAAATGCTGGCTTCTGTTTCTGATGAGGCTATGTTTACACACCCTACACGTGGTATCGATCTGGTTAATAATGCAACCATTAACCCTTCTACATTAGGTTGGGTTGACGATACCTGGGCCTACAAACAGATGTACAATCGCATCAGGGCATGTAATACCACGATTGAAAGAATTGTTGGTGGAGATAACGGATTGAGCAGTCAGGGTTTAAAAGACCAGTTACTTGGAGAAGCCTATTTTTTGCGTGCTTATTTTTACCAGCAATTGCTGCGCTATTATGGTGCTGTAGCCCTTATCACTAAAACCTATACATTAACCGATAACTTTAATATTAAACGCAACACTTATGAAGAGTGTGTTAACTTCATTATTAAAGATTGCGACGAGGCCAATAGGTTGCTTGCCGGTAAGACGCTGGATAAAGGCCGTACAAGCGCACTGGCAGCTTTGGCTTTAAAATCGAGGGTGTTGATTTATGCCGCAAGTGATTTGCACGATCGTGCTAAACTTACCGCAAAAATTACCGGAATAGCGGCGCAGAAATTAGATTTTCTATCCTACGCTTCGGGTAATCAGGCAGATCGTTACAGGCTGGCGCAAACAGCTGCTAAAGCCGTATTAGATGCAGGCACAGGTTATAAACTCACATTATCAGCTCCGGCAACAACGGCAGAGGGTCAGGTAAACTTTAAAAGCATTGCTATGGGGGGAGGAAGTAAAGCTCCCGGTATTGATGCAACTGCTGCCTCTGAGTTAATTTTTGCCCGTTATTTTATTACACAAAGCAACAACAGGCACGCGCAGCAAAACGGACCAAACGGATATCATAACTGGGCAGGTAACACGCCGATAGGTTTATTGGTAGATGATTATGAAATGAACGACGGAAGCAAATTTAGCTGGACTAACCCAGTTCAGAAAGCCAATCCTTATCAAAATAGGGATCCACGTTTTTACGCAACCATTTTGTACGATGGTGCGGGCTGGAAACCTCGCGATAAAGCATCAGGAAATGTAGATCCTGCCAATCAGATCCAAACCGGTATATATGATTTACTAAGCAGCGGAAGTGTAACAGATTTCAAAGGACTGGATACAAGGGGTAGTTCTATCGAAAACTGGAACGGTAGCTGGACAGGTTATTATTACCATAAATTTATTGATCCGGATCCAAATATTGTTGACGCTTCTGCACCTCAGACTATTCCATGGCCATTTTTTAGATATACCGAAGCTGTATTTAACTATATCGAAGCCAGTATTGAATTGGGTGAATTAACGAATGCTACGAACTGGTTAAATAAAATCCGTTTCAGGGCTGGCATGCCGGCAGTTACTGCTACCGATCAGGCTGGTTTGAGAGAGGTGTATCGTCATGAGCGCCGCATTGAAATGGCTTACGAAGAACAGCGGTATCACGATACCAGAAGATGGTTAATTGCAAGCGAAACATTGGGCCGTAAAGTAACTTACATCAAGGTAACCGGTAAATTTAAGGCTGGCAAAACCATGTCAGCACCTTACCATTACGATCCTACTGTTTACGATTATACTTATACCCCGGTTATTGAAAATGCACAGGAAAACCGCAGCTGGGATAATAAACTTTATTTCAGACCATTCAGTCGCGATGAAATAAATAAAAATAACCTGCTGGAGCAAAACCCAGGTTATTAAGATAACTGATTAAAGAAGCCCGGTGAGTTGACACTCATCGGGTTTTGTTGTTTATGCCATGCTAGTTTCATAAATAAACTTTGCGGCATCACAAAGTTTAACCCAGGTAGGAGATTTAAATTTTCAAGCCGTAGTTTTGCAGGGTAAACTTTTTTCAGTGACAGATTCAGACCCCAACCCCGTTATCGTAAAACCCGATCCCTTTGCCGCACTGCGGTATAAAGAATTCAGATCGTTTCTGGGTATGCGATTCTTTTTTACACTGGCCTATCAAATGCAGGCTGTAGTTATTGGTTACCACATTTACGATTTAACACACGATGCGCTTAAGTTGGGCTTGGTTGGCTTGTGCGAAGCTATTCCTGCTATTGGTATTGCGTTATATGGCGGTTACATTGCCGATAAAAGTGAAAAACGCGGATTGCTGATTAAAATTTTTACGGGTGTATGGCTGGCCTCGGTTTTAATGCTCATTATGACCAGTAAATATCTTCACCTTAAAGAAGATATAATTGTACTAATTATGTACGGCCTGGTGTTTTGTATTGGGATTGCCCGCGGCTTTTTTGGTCCGGCAACGTTTTCGTTGATGGCCAAAATTGTACCTAAAGAATTGTATCCTAATTCGGCCACCTGGAATAGCAGCAGCTGGCAGCTGGCTACTATTATCGGTCCGGTGGCAGGAGGTTTTGTAAACTACTTATGGGGCATTACTGCTGCTTATGGTTTTATAGTTGTACTTGTATCGATCTCCTTGATCTGCATTTTTAACTTCAAGAAACATCCATCAACCTATGTGCCCAAAGAGAATATCTTTCACAGCTTAAAAGAGGGAATACAGTTTGTTTTTAAAACCAAAATGATGGTTTGGGCCATGAGCTTAGACCTTTTCTCTGTATTTTTTGGTGGTGCGGTGGCCTTATTGCCCATGTTTGCGAAAGACGTTTTCCATTTGGGCTCTTATGGCTTGGGCATGATGCGCGGGGCAGCGTCGTTAGGAGCAGTAGTTACCATGCTGGCCATGACGCGCTTTTCGCCTATGGGCCGGCCATGGCGTAATTTACTCATCGCGGTAACCGGTTTTGGCTTAAGCATTATTTGTTATGGCTTATCTAAAAACTTTTACCTCACCCTGTTCTTCTTATTCCTCGAAGGTTCGTTTGATAGTGTAAGCGTAATTATCAGGCAAACCATTATGCAATTGCTTACACCAGATGAAATGCGCGGAAGGGTATCGGCAGTAAACAGCATGTTTATCGGTTCATCAAATGAGATCGGCGAATTTGAATCGGGTTTATCGGCTAAGCTGTTAACTTTAGTGCCTGCAGTTGTGTTTGGCGGAAGCATGACGATTGCCATAGCGGGCATTACCTGGTTAAAAACAAGGTCGTTAACGAAATTAAGCTTGCAGGATATTAACGAACAGACAACGAAGCCGGTTTAATCAATATCCTTGGTTCGTGTAGACACGAACCAGGGCGTTAAGTTTAGTCCGTTATACGCGTTTGTATTGCCCACCTAAACCCGATGGCACGGATGCCGGTATAGGTTATTATTATTTTCAAGGTAATTACCGGCAGGAGGAACAGCGGGACCGGAGCCAGCCGAAGCATTACTGAAATTGCTTTCCAAAAAATAATGCTGGGAATGGCTCGTGCCGACACGAGCCATGGCGATAGAAAATGGTTTGTGCGGATACAAACCATGGCAAAAAAAATGGTCCGCGTAAACACGAACCATGGTCAATTTAAAACTTTTTATTCTTGCCCCACATCAGGTAGATAATTGAACCCAGAAATGGAGCCAGCAGGATAATGATAAACCAAAGTACTTTGACCGAGAAATCCATGCTGCTGTTTCTCGAGATGTGGTACAATGCGGTTAATATGAGCGCCAGCCAAAGTATGGCAGCTACAATGATGAAAATAGCGATTTGATTGCTTTCTATTTGTGCCAGTAACATGCTTATTAATTTTGTTCCTAAACTTCAACAATCCGTTCGCCAATTTGTTGCCGCCACATGGCCTGATACAAACCATTTTGCGCAATGAGTTCTTCGTGTCTGCCTTGTTCAATGATGTGGCCTTTTTCTAACACATAAATCTGATCGGCATGTTTAATAGTCGATAAACGGTGCGCAATTAAAATGGTAATGTGATCTGTTAAATCGGAAACCGAACGAATGGTTTTGGTGATTTCTTCTTCGGTAATCGAATCGAGCGAAGATGTAGCTTCATCAAATACGAGGATATCAGGCCTGCGCAATAAGGCCCTGGCAATTGATAAACGCTGTTTCTCACCACCTGAAACCTTTACGCCACCTTCGCCAATGATCGAATCCAAACCTTTATCGGCACGTGCCAGTAAGGTTTGGCAAGCGGCCTGATTTAATACCTTGTAACATTCCTCATCAGTTGCCGTAGGATTTACGAATAACAGGTTTTCTCTTATGGTACCCGAAAACAGTTGTGTATCCTGCGTTACAAAACCAATTTTTTCGCGCAAGGCATCCAAATCAATTTTATTACTCGAAATGCCGTTGTATAAAATCTCTCCGGCTTTAGGCGGGTAAAGCCCAACCAATAGTTTTACTAAAGTTGTTTTGCCCGAACCTGATGGGCCAACAAAAGCAATAGTTTGCCCGTTGTGGGTTTTGAAAGAAATGTTTTCTAATGCATTTCTGTTTGCAGTTTGATGCTTAAAACCAACTTCGTTAAAGGTTAAATCTTTAATTTTCTGAATCGACGTTGGGTTTTCAGGTTTCTTATCTATCGGTGTGCTTAAAATCTTTTTAAAGTTACCCAACGAAACTTCAGCTTCGCGCCAGGCCAGAATAACATTGCCTAACTCTTGCAGGGGACCGAAAAGAAAGAACGAATAAAATAAAAAGGTTAAATACTGACCTGCAGAAATGGTGTTATCGAAAATAAGCAACAATAAAACCAGTACCATGGTACTGCGGACAAGGTTTACGGTTGTTCCCTGAACGAAGCTCATACTGCGCACATACTTTACTTTTTTAAGCTCGAGACCTAAAATCTTGTAAGTGGTTTTGTTCAATCGTTCAATTTCCTGATCGGCCAGACCTAAACTTTTAACCAGTTCAATATTTCTTAGCGACTCGGTAGTAGAGCCTGCCAAAGCAGTGGTTTCGCCAACGATAGCGCGCTGGATAGTTTTAATTTTACGGCTTAAGAACCAGCTTACAAAACTGATAATCGGAATAGCTGAAAAATAAACCAGGGTTACTTTGTAACTCACGGTAAAGGAGTAAACAATTACGAATACCATACCGATTAAGCTTACAAAAAGAATACTGATAAATGCGGTGATAAACTTTTCTGAATCCAACCGGACTTTTTGCAAAATACCCAAAGTTTCGCCGCTGCGCTGATCTTCGAAAACCTGGTAAGGCAATTTTAAGGAGTGCTGCAAACCATCAGCATACATTTTTGCACCAACCTTTTGTACAATAACGCTGGTAAAGTAATCCTGAAAGTTTTTGGCAATACGCGATACCATTGCCGCTCCGATAGCGAGGCCAATTAAGCCTACTGAACCCCAAAGGTATTCGGCATAGGTTAAGGAGTCTTTTTTGTTGATGAAGCGATCTAAAATTTTTCCGGTAATGAGTGGATCCATTAAAGAAAAGCCAATATTTAAACCCGCAAGCAATAACGCTAAGGCCACAATCCATTTGTGACTTTTCAGGTAGTTGAGTAATAATCCCATGAAAGTTTTGTTGTTTTATATACAAACATAAAAAAAGGGAACGGATAAAAATCCATTCCCCTTTTTTATGACTTTAAGCTAAGAAACTTAGCTAAATGTATTTTAGAAACCGTAGCGTAAGCCGATTTGTGCTTGCCATGGGTTACCTGTTGGTATAACGATACCGGTATTGTTTACGCGGTAGTTGTAATTAGAAGTAGCTGCATCAAAACCTGTAACGGCATATAATGCCTGCGTACCTAAAGTTTCTGAAGTACCCCAGGTTTTCTTAAACAAATTGGCTACGTTAAACAAATCGCCAGAAATTTCAACGCTTTGTTTTTTACCGCGTCCGAATTTAATCTGATAAGCTAATCTTAAATCAATTGTACCATAGAAACCATTTATACCACCATTACGCTCAGCAAAGGTACCTTCATACTTAGTGATATAGTCTTTCAAACTCTGGCTTGCGGCACCATTATCCAATAAGGTTTGTAAACCAGTTCTAAGTGCAGCTGGTACATTGGTGTTTGATCTGTTGAAGATATAGGCTAAATCATTTGTTGCCACGAAATCGCCATTGGTATTTCCACCAGATAGTAAACTATATCTGGTACCGCCAATACCCGAGTAACGGATACCAGCTTTAATACCATAGAATGATGGCAATGTACCGTATACTACTACCTTGTTTCTAAATTGACCATTCGAATAAGTCATTTTACTTAAGTTTCTTGGGTCATCAATTACAGGCAATGATAAGGTAGCTGAGTTGGCCACATTTCCGTTAAAAGAGGTGTTGTCTTTAGTATCATTCCAGGTATAACTTGCTGTAATTTCCCCATCTTTAAAGTATTTCCAGGTACCATCTATAACAATAGCAAACTGGTTTACTTTACCTTTGCTGTTCAATTCCAATACACGGCCAAATTGGTTGGTTAAGCGACCTAGTTTCCAATCGGTATTACCATTACCCGTATTAATTGAGTTTGCAGGTACATAAACTCCTCTGTTTCCTTCATTTGATAGGGTGAAGAAAGGGTTGGCAACCATATTCCGATCAACATACATGTAGTTGTTACGTGCTAAAGTTGCATAACCGGTAATACCTATCCTTATTTTATCATTTATTAATTTGTTATATGATATGTTGGCTTTATACACTACCGGTACTTTAGCATCATCAGCATAAGTGTTTATGGTAGGGATTTGTAATGCAGGTAAAGTTGGTGCTGTAGCGGTTCCGTTTCTATAGCCAATAAAATCTGGGGTAGGTACACCTGTTCCAGTAACGTCAACAGTAGCAAAGTGTTTACCATCAAAGGTCAGGTTGTTAATGGTCATGTAGTTGTTAATGTCCGATCCGAAAATACCTGCCCCTAAGCGAAGGTAATCGGTATGGTTTTCATTAACATCCCAGTTAAACTGGATACGGGGCTGAATTAAAAATTGTTTTAACTCATGATCCGTTCTAACGCCAATGGCATCAAATAGTTGTTGGTTAAGCGGCGATTTTGGATATGAACTGTAATCGATACGTAAACCACCTGTAAAGTCTAAGCCTTTACCCAGCTTGGTTTGCATCTGGCCGTAAATTGCCGTATTCCATAAATTGCCTACAACAGTCGGATCAGCAACTAACGGAACTTCTCTGTAATAACTGATTGGTATTAAATTTTCGAAGTTTTGCAGCGCGGTTGCATCGGTTGCTCCTGTGCCTGATCTGTTAAACATAAAACGACCATTTACTTCACTGCCATACAATGATTTTGCATGGGTGTACATGATATCTACACCAAATGTGTATTTAATTTTATCTGTATTATAATATAAGTTATCTACCAATTGGAAAACGTTATTGGTAAAACCTTCTTGTCCGAAGCGGTGACCACCAATTTGAACAGCTGTTGTTAAATTGCCAGTTGGGGTAGTAGATTGCAAGTTAGATACTATCGCTCTTGGTATAGCAAAACCTAATTCATCATTTTGCGTACTGGCCTGGTAGGTGTACAAATGCTGCAATTTTAATTCATTGGTAACTTTGCTGCTAATGGTTGAACGTAAGGTAGCCAATAAACTATTATCAACGTTTTTATCATTACCGTAACTTTCGTAAAAGTTGATAGCCGTATTATCTGCCAATCCCAGCGGATTTCTATCGTTGGTATAGTTATCCCTAACGGTTAATAAATTCTTTTCATCGATCTGCCAATCCAAACGTAAGAAACCGGCATCAGTTCCCCGCTTTTTATCGAAAGAACCAAATTGTGGTGTGTTGGCTACACCATATTTTGATCTTGCAACGGCTAAGAAATTATTTAATGTGGCATTTGTAATGTTGAAACGAGCAACATCCGCATCTGAGTTAATATCAGCAATAATTAATGGGCGAGAATCTCGTTGGTGATCCCAGGCTGCAAAATAATGTAATTTATCTTTAATGATCGGGCCGCCTAAGCTAAAACCATATTGATAAGTTGAAAAATCATTGGTTCTTCTGTTACCTCTGATGTCATACTTACTCGCAAGGAAATCAGCCCGGTTATAAGCAAAAGCACTACCCGTAATTTCATTTGTACCCGATTTGGTTACGGCACTGATTGTACCGCCACCCGAACGGCCTAAACTTACATCGTACTGATTGGTTACTACTTTAAACTCACGCACACTTTCAATGGAGATTGAGTATGGCGCACCACTACGGCTGGTTGTACTACCTGCCGAAGTTGGGTTTTTGGCGGTCATACCATCAATGGTGAAGTTGGTAGAAGAACCTAGCTGACCAGAAATACCACCTGGACCAGCCAAAGGAGATAAATCTGTTAAGCTTGAAAAGTTACGCCCGTTTACCGGCAATAAGTTCATGGTTTTCGACGAAATCTCTGTAGAGGCTCCAAATTGCTGAACCTTATTTTTTAATGAAGATCCATTAACTTCTACTCCATCAAGCATTTGGGCACTTTCCTGCATGTTAATGGCAATACGTACGGCATCACCTTGATTTAACATGTAGCCTGTTCTGTTTTGCTCTGCAAAGCCTATGTAAATGGCTTTTACAGAATAGGGGCCACCCAATGGTAACTCTTTAAAGGTATACTCACCTTGTGCGTTGGTTGAGGTTTTAGTGGTAAAACCGGTTGAGTTGTTTCTGATCTGTACCGAAACACCAGGAATAGGTTTCTTTTGCTGATCGGTAATAATACCCGAAATAGATGCCTGTGTAGTTTGCGCCAGCGCTGCATTATGAATGCTGCATAGCAGTAACAACACTGCAATAAGTAAATTTTTCATCATGATTAGTTTTCTGATTTTTTATGATCACAAAGATGTTACTGCAGTATTAAGCCGATTTGGATTCTGTATTATGAAATGGTTTAGGAATGGTTAGCTTTTGGCTTTATTGTTAAAATAAAGTGTATCAGGTAAACGAATTAAGCACTTGTTGTTAAGCTAGTGTTAGGATTGTCTTCATTACAAAGGAGGACGACGGCGAGGTATTACGATTACATGGGATGCATTACAAATGCATTTCTCACGCATCCTCGTTATTTCGAAGGAATCACTTTGTGACAAACGAGGACGATGCTGGGGCAGGCAGAAAATATTTTTATAAAGTTTTTAGCTTTTATGAATAATGTTTAAATTAGATACATGGCTGCTAACCAATTGGCTTTGTTTTAAAAGCTAGCTGGGTAATCCCTATAGCAGGTGTTTTTGAAATAAAAAGCACATTTCCAAAAAGGGTGAAAATCCCTATCATCCCAAATTACAGGGCCGGGGCGTAAAAACCAAGGCCAACCGATTAAAATGTTTTGTATGTCGGATGCTGACCAATTGTCAGTCGCAGGCTAACAATTCGATCTGTACACTGACCAATTGTCTGTGTATGCATTGCAATTGACTCTGGCGGGTTTACAAACGATTGTGGAAGCTAAACATAGCGTAGGGCTAGCCTCACAATTGATGCTGGCACCTCTGCAAATCAAAGTGGAAGCTACACAAACCGAAGCAGGAGCATCGCAATCGGCGCCGGATGCTTTGCAAAACATATTTAGCATAAAACAAAAGCCCTTACAGGCTTCGCACTACTTTATTAAATGAGATAAACCAATTATTAACATATATCTAAAAAATGAGAAACAATGACACAAAAGGATGAAAACTATTTAACTATGGCTACGGTAACGCTTCAAATATTGAATGCGAACAGGCAGATTTGGACCGATCAGACTGTATTCTGTAAAATTGTAGGCGAAATTGAGGAAGATCTTATGAGCATCGGCCTGGCGATAAACAAAGCAGGGGTGAAAAGTATGGGGGCAACTGTAACCAAATACCAGGCAGCAAATGCGGCCATTGCCGCTGCAGTTAAGTATTCTGGACTGGCGCAAATCCATGCTTTGGAAGTTGACGATAATGTACTTTTTGATGCGCTTAGAACATCGGCCACTAAACTGGAAAGATTGACAGACCAGCAATTAATCCCCGCATTGGAGCATATTTACAGTAATATCGCGGCGCTAACAGCAGAACTTAAGCCATATGGGCTTTCTGAAAAGGATCTTCAACTGTTTCAGAAACACATTAATAACTTTAAAAAGCATAAAGATAACCCAAGGGTAGTAATTGCTGAACGCAAAGGTTATAACGATGCTATCCCTACCTTATTAATTGAGCTTAAAACGTCTTTTTTTAAACTGGATCGTTTAATCAAAATTTGGGAGAGCACCAATGTGAAGTTTGTAAACGATTACGAGAATGCGAGGATTGTAATTAAGTTAGGTGCGAGGCATAAAAAAGAATTACCTACACCAGCAGCTGGTAATTAATATTCAGCGTAGTTAAGCCGCTGTGAAAGATTTGCATAAAAAACGGCCGATAAATGCATATCGGCCGTTGTACGCTCGGCTATAAAACAGTTAACCATATAAAACAGTTTTCGGTTAACAACTGGCAGTTTGCAATGCAGCAATCCAACAATTAAGCTATTGAATGATTAGCTATTTGCAGTTAACCAGTTCAAACAATTAACCGGTTAACCCTCAATAACTATTTCTTCTCTGCAGTATACTTATCGCTAAACTTCTTATCCAGCTGTTTGTGCAGGTTATCCAGGTTAATATCCCTGCCCTGAATAAAAGCCTGTTCTACCTTGTTGGTGCGCATATCCAATGCATCGCCGGCAGAAATAAAGAAGGTGGCATCTTTACCTGTTTCGATACTGCCTGTGGTTTTATCAACCCCCATGGCTTTTGCTGCATTTAAGGTAATGGTTGATAAAGCTTTTTCCTTATCCAGGCCCCAGGCGGTTACGGTACCCGCCATAAAAGGGAGATTGCGTTGTTGCCAATAACCATCAATACTTAATACCACATTTAAGCCTGCATTGGCCAAAACCGCTGCATTTTTGTAGGGCATATTCACATCATCATCATTATTGTTGGGCAAGGCATGTGGTTGTTTCACAATGAGCGTGATGTTGTTCTCTTTCAAAAAGTCGATGACCAGGTAAGCCTCGTCAGCGCCGGTAATTACCGGGGTTATGCCGAATTTTTTGGCAAAGTTTACGGCAGCAACAATATCCTTCTGACTATCGGCTGCGATAAATAATTTTTCGTCGCCCTTAAACACCCTTTTCATGGCTTCGAAACGGGTGTTAATCACCTCGGGTTTGCCCATTTCGGCGTAGGCCTTTGCTTCGGCAAAGAAAGAAGTTAACTGCGTAATGGCAGCCTGTGTTCTTTCTGCTAAAGCTTCGGGCGATTGCTGCGGGCGACCGAAACCGCCAAAACCGCCTCTAAAGCGGGGCGTAACCGGCCAGGTCATGTGCATGGCATCGTCGGTTCTTAAGGCTGCATCTTCCCAGTTCCAGGCATCGAGCTGTACTACTGAGGAACTGCCCGAAACGGTACCGCCCTGCGGAGTTGGCTGTGCCATTAGTATACCATTGCTACGCAATGTAGCAGGCACTTTAGAATCGGTATTGTAAGCTACAATAGAGCGGATGTGCGAATTGTAATCGCCGATTTCCTGAAAATCCAAAGTTGCTTTTACGGCTTCAATTTCGGTTAAACCTAAATTAGTGGTGGCAGCTATAAAGCCCGGGTAAATGTGCTTTCCGGTAGCTACAATCCGCATCACATCGTCTTGCGGCACCTGGCCATTGGCTGTTACCGAAATAATTTTACCATTGCCAAAAAGAATGGTGCCGTTTTCGATTACGGTACCGTTGCCTACGTGTACGGTTGCGCCGGTAATGGCAATGGTTTTGCTCTGTTTTTTTGCCGGCGAAATGTTGGCCTGGGCAAAACACATCAGGCTTGTTGCCGATAAGGCCAGGCTGAATAAATATTTTTTAGTGTGCATGTTCTTTCTCGGTTAATTCTGCTGAATAGTTTTCTAAGGTTTCGCAATTGTAAAGGCGTGGTGCATCACCCATTGGGCGTTGTGTGCGGCCTCCTTTACTTTTGCTCTCTAACATTTTCTGAATCAGACGGGCTTTTTCGGTCTGCATGGCTTTAATTACCTGTGCATCTTTTTCCAGATCCCAGTAAGCAATTCCATCTACAAAGGTTTTTTCTGCTTTGGCGTAAATAGAAAGCGGATTGGCTGTCCAGATCACCACATCAGCATCTTTACCTGCTTTTAAACTGCCCACTTTATCATCAATGTGAAGCATCCGGGCAGGGTTTAAGGTTACAAATTTTAAAGCATCTTCTTCAGGTACATTACCGTATAACACCGATTTGCCGGCTTCCTGGTTTAAGTGACGGGCCATTTCGGCATCATCAGAGTTAAAGGCAGTGGTAACGCCCACATTATGCATAATTTTTCCGTTGTATGGAATGGCTTCTGCTACCTCGTTTTTATAAGCCCACCAGTCAGAGAAGGTAGAGCCTGCAATACCGTGTGCCTTCATTTTATCGGCTACTTTATAACCTTCTAAAATGTGGGTAAAAGTATTGATTTTGAAGCCTAAACTATCGGCAACGTGAATGAGCATGTTAATTTCGCTCTGCACATAAGAGTGGCAGGTAATGAAACGCTTGTTGTTCAGGATTTCAACAATGGCATCCAATTCTAAGTCGCGGCGTACGCTATTGCCTTTTACCGAAAGGGCTTTGGCATACTCTTTTGCACGGGTAAATTCATCCACAAAAGTTTGCTCAACCCCCATGCGGGTAACCGGGAAACGAGCACCCGTACCGAAATTACTCTGTTTTACGTTTTCGCCCAGCGCAAATTTGATGAAACCATCGGCACCTGCAAATTTTAATTCCTCAGGCGATTTACCCCAGCGCAACTTAATCAATTGCGACTGACCACCTACTGGATTGGCCGAGCCGTGCAGGATATGCGAAGTGGTTACCCCGCCCGCCAGCTGACGGTAAATATTTACATCTTCTGAGTTGATGATATCGGCAATACGCACTTCGGCAGAAACCGATTGTGCACCTTCGTTAATACCGCCTGCACCTGCAATGTGCGAGTGCTCATCAATAATACCTGCGGTAATGTGTTTGCCTGTTGCATCAATTACTTTGGCATTGCCCGCCGAAAGGTTTTTGCCAATGGCTTTAATCTTGCCGTTTTCTAAAAGAATATCGGCATTTTGCAGTACGCCTTCTTTTTCATTCGTCCAGATGGTACCGTTTTTAATCAATACCGTTTCTTGCTTAGGCAGCTCAGTTGCACCAAAGGCCGTAAACGGATAAATAACCGGTCCAACCGCCAATACGGGTTTAGGCTCGTCTTTTTTAGGTGTTTCTTTTGCCGCTTCTTTATAGCTTGCGGTAAATTTTCCGCTGGTACCATCAGCAAGGGCCGATTCGCCTTTTATGGTAAGTGGATTGGCTGAGGTAATGTAGCCGCTTAAACGAACATCGCCTTTAGGGTTTTTCTTTAAATTGAAGTTAATGCTTACCCAATCGCCATTTCTGGTAAAGGTTGCCGTGGTTTTTACGCTATCTGCACCTGTTCTTTCTATGGCTGCTGCCGAACCACCACCTGTGCCGGTAATTTTAAGGGTTAAAGCACCTACTCCGTCAACATTGAGGTTGTAAGTTCCGCGTACATCGCTCACATCCATTTTGTTTACAATGAAACGTTTGCCCTGCACCCAGTTTTCGAAGATGATATTGGTGTTTTTAAACAGATTATCAGATGAGATTAGAAAGTTGGCTACTTTTCCTTTTTCAAGTGAGCCTACTTTATCGCTGATGCCCAAAAGTGAAGCTGGTATTTCGGTTACCGATTGTAAGGCCTGCTTTTCGGTTAATCCGTTTTCGATAGCTGTGCGGATATTTGCCCAAAAATCGCGGCTGTTTTCCAGACCAAAAGCTGTTAAAGCAAATTTAATTCCTGCTTTTTCTAATGCAGCCGGATTGGTTGGCGCCAGTTCCCAGCCTTTCATTTGCGATAAACTCACATTTCTGGCTTCGGCAGGATCTTCTACATCATACGCTTTAGGGAAAGTTAGTGGAATAATTAAACTTGCGCCGGTGGCTTTAACCTCGTTAATGCGTTGGTATTCATCGCCGGTTGATTTGATGATGTAGCTTTTGCCAAATTCCTTGCCTATTTTGTGGGCACGCAGGATATTCTGCCAGCCATCTACTTCAAAAATCTGCGGGATGTTTTGTTGCTTGCCAAATTCATCAAGCGAGATGTTGTACTCGTCTTTTTGTTTGCCATACCACTGGGCATCATAATAGGTTTGGCGCAATAAGGCAATCGATCCCATTAAAGAAGTTGGGTAATCGTTTGATGAGGTTCCTTTATTGAAAGAATAATTGGCTGCGGTCTGGTCTTTCAGGATCACACTGTTATCAGCGCCTTCATTTAAGGTTACTGCTGCAGAAACTCCGCGGGCAATACCATCGCGGTTAATCACATTAACACTCCCGAAACCAACTTTGCGCAGTTCGTCTGCTTTCTTACTGTCGGTTGAGAAAATGTTTTTCACATAAGTTTCTGGTCTGATGGCTTCATTCCAGCCGTAAGCCCCTTTTTTAGTCGAAACAAAAATAGACTGACGCTGACCACCAAAGCCACGTTGTGCAGCAGGTGTTTCGCCAATGCCATAACTGGTAAAGGCATCAACCAGCGATGGATAAATAAATTTTCCTTTTAAATCGATTACCACATAACCTTTGGGCACAGCTAAGCCGGCACCGACAGCCTGAATGGTTTGTCCTTTAATTAAAAGTGTAGCATTTGTTAGGGTTTGGTTGGCATTTACTACTATTGTTGCGTTGGTAAAGGCAAACATTCCAGGTCTGGTATCAAAAGAGCCGTTAACAGGGAAGGTGGTTTGCTGTGCAAACAGAAATGTAGCAGAAAATACCAGCCCAAGGGCGAGTAAAATTTTCTTCATAATAAGTTTAGATTTTAATTTGTTTAAAACTAATATAAATAAGCGTTCATTTTGCAGAATATCCTATTTTTTACAATTAATGCCTACTTTTGATTAAACATATTTTAGAAAAATGTACAATATCTTAAAATCTGCGCACTCCGGATGGCGCTACATCGTATTAATTTTATTGGTTATCGCGGTAATAAATGCATTATCGGGCTGGTTTGGAAATAAAACATACACAGAAGGTAACCGTAAACTAAATGTATTTACCCTGATTAGTGCACACATTCAATTGTTAATTGGATTGGTGTTGTACTTCTTAAGTCCGCTTACCAAATTGCCTATGAGCGATGCCATTGGTCGTTATTTTAAAGCGGAGCACACTTCTATGATGATTATTGCAATCATTTTGATTACGGTAGGTAATGCTAAATCGAAAAAAGTGGCTGATGCTGTTGCTAAACACCGCACCATCGCGGTTTTCTTTAGCCTTGCCCTTATTCTGATTATCGTAGCCATTACTTTGATGGTTAAAGAAGTTCCTGGAAGATCGTTTTTTGGGGTTTCTTAGTTAATATGCCTGATTACCCTCGTGGTATCCTTATAAGTTTAAATCCTGCCCTTTGGAGGGTGGGATTTTTTGTGTCCAGCTTTTTCAGCCACGGATACACGGAAAACACGGAATGTTATAAATATTGCTCAGTGTGCTCAGTGCTTTTCTTTGCGTGCTTTGTGGTTAAAAAAGAGATTCTGGCATGCTCCAGAATGACGGCAAGAATAGCTTTGTGGTTAAAAATGACGCTAACTTTTACCACCGAGGACACTGAGTTTTACACAGAGTAGCATTGAGGCATATTGCTCAGTTCACGCTGTGCTTTTCTTTGTGTGCTTCGTGTTTAAAAAAGAGATTCTGGCATGCTCCAGAATGACGGTAAGGGTAGCTTTGCGGTTAAAAACTAACCTTTTCAGCCACGGATGCACGGAAGACACGGAATGTTATAAATATTGCCCAGTGTGCTCTGTGCATTTCTCTGTGTGCTTTGTGGTTAAAAAAGAGATTCTGGCATGCGCCAGAATGACAACAAGAATAGCTTTGCGGACTTAGCGCTACTCTTTGTGTGCTTTGCGGTTAAAATGTAGCTAAGCCTTGCATGCTTTACATGGTAAATAAGCTCCATTGCCAACTTCGCGGCTAAAAAGCGATTTGTTTAAATTATTTTCATAAATATTTCGCTTTTTCAAAATTCTTTATATTTTTGTGGCTCATGATCAACAATATACATACATGGCTTTGGCAAAGTAATTCGAAAACGGATTGCGCTGGCTGCGTATGAAAAAAATATAGTTTATCAACCTAAACCTTATTAAAGAACCATTAAAGCCCGGCGTAGAACCACACGCCGGGCTTTTTATTGTTATAAGAAATAATTTAACCGTTGTTGCGGTGCACGAAGCAACAACAATACTGTAAAATCATGTATAAAATAAATACAACTTACAAAAAACTACTTGCCGATACCACGACGCCGGTAAGCATTTACCTGCGCTTGCGCGATGTTTATCCCAACAGCATTTTGCTTGAGAGTTCGGATTACCATAGTCGCGAAAACTCAATGAGTTTTGTTTGCGCCGAGCCGGTTGCGGGTATCATTTTAAAAGGTTCGCGACTGGAAACTTATTTTCCGGATGGAGCTGTTGAAATTACCGAGAGCAAGAACCTGATTGATGAAATCGCCGATTTTAAAGACAAGTTTAAAGCAAGCGAATTGCCCGAAATTAAATTCATTTCGAGTGGTTTGTTTGGTTATTTTACCTGGAATGCCGTGCAGCATTTCGAAGATATTAAGTTTACATCGGAGACACCTGAAGGCGAGGAGATCCCCGAAATGCAATACCACTTGTACCGGTATATCATTGCCATCGATCACTTTAAAAACGAAATCACCCTGTTCAAAAATACTTTCGAAGGTGAGGAGGAAGGTGGTTTGGAGAAAATGGAATACCTGATCCAGAACAAAAACTATCCGGAATATAAATTTCAGACCCGGGGTAAAGAATCATCCAACTTAACCGATAAAGGATTTATGGATCTGGTAGAAAAGCTACAAAAGCACATTTACCGTGGCGATGTTTTCCAGATTGTACCTTCGCGTGCTTTTAAGCAGGCTTTTTCTGGCGATGAATTTAATGTTTACCGTTGTCTGCGTTCTATAAACCCATCACCTTATCTGTTTTATTTCGATTACGGTAATTTCAAACTTTTTGGTTCATCGCCCGAAGCACAGATTACCATCAAAAACAATTCGGCTAATATTTTCCCGATTGCCGGAACCTTTAAACGGAGCGGAAACGATATTGAAGATGCAGAGCAAGCCAGAAAGTTAGAGCAAGACCCTAAAGAAAGTGCAGAGCACGTTATGCTGGTTGATTTAGCCCGAAATGATTTAAGCAGGCATTGTAACCGGGTGGAGGTAAAATCGTTTAAAGAAGTGCAGTACTACTCGCACCTGATCCATTTGGTGAGCAAGGTTAGCGGCCATTTGCAGGAAAACGTTAGTGCTTTTAAAGTAGTGGCCGATACTTATCCGGCAGGTACTTTAAGTGGTGCACCGAAATACAAGGCCATGCAGCTGATTGATGAAAACGAGAAACTAGGTCGGAATTTCTACGCTGGCGCCATTGGTTTTATGGGTTTTAACGAAGATTTTAACCACGCCATCATGATCAGGACTTTTATGAGCAAAAATAACGAACTGCATTACCGCGCAGGGGCAGGTATTGTGGCCGATTCGGTACCTGAAACCGAAATGCAGGAAGTAAACAATAAAATTGCCGCATTGCGTAAGGCCGTGCAGATGGCAGAGGGGATATAGTTGGGAGTTAAGAGTTTTTAGTTTGGAGTAAAATCCACTAATCAGAAATACAATGGAAAATATAAATAAGAAAACCGTTCTGGTGATCGATAACTACGATAGTTTTACCTATAACCTGGTGCATTTAATTAACGAAGTTGGTTACGAGGCCGAAGTTTGGAGAAACGATAAGTTTGAGCTGGCTGATGTAGAAAAGTACGATAAAATATTGCTTTCACCAGGTCCTGGCATTCCGGAAGAAGCGGGTTTATTGCTCGATGTAATTAAAACGTATGCGCCAACCAAAAGCATTTTTGGGGTATGCTTGGGGCAGCAGGCTATTGCAGAAGCCTTTGGTGGCACGCTGTACAATTTAGGTAGACCAATGCATGGCATTGCTACACCGGTTACGGTTGTAGATGGCGACGAACCTTTATTCTGGGAATGTCCGCAAACCATAAATGTTGGCCGTTACCACAGCTGGGTGGTGAGTAAAGATAACTTCCCCTCGTGCTTAAAAATTACAGCCCGCGACCATAAAAACGAAATTATGGCTTTAAGGCACGAAACACTTGATGTGCGCGGTGTACAATTTCATCCAGAAAGTGTGCTTACCGAGTTTGGCCGGCAGATGATGGAGAATTGGTTAACAAATTAAGAATTGTCCTGCTGGTCGTCATCCTGATCCGATAGTTATCGGATTTGTTTCAGGATCTCAACTGATGGAATTAGTTAAATTTTAGATGTGGATATCATAGCACTTTTTTATTGAAATTTGTCACGTTGAGCTCGTCGAAACGCCTCGAAAGAAGTTAATAAAGCTCCTTCGACAAGCTCAGGATGACAATTCGAGATTTATGATACCCGCTTAACAGATTGATAGATGAACATACTAGATAAAATCGTACTCCGTAAAAAAGAAGAAGTTGCCGCTGCAAAAGCGCTTGTTTCTGTTCAGGATTTAGAAAATGCCGTGCATTTTAAAAGGACACCACATTCTTTTAAAGATTTTTTGCTGTCGGCAGACCGTACAGGTATTATTGCCGAGTTTAAGCGACGTTCGCCTTCAAAAGGATTGATTAACGGTGTGGCTGATGTAGCTGAAGTTACACAGGCCTATAACAGCGCCGGTGCATCGGCACTTTCAGTATTAACTGATGTTGATTTTTTTGGTGGTAAAACGGAAGATCTTTTAGCTGCGCGGGCAGCGAACAATATTCCAGTTTTAAGAAAGGATTTCATGATTGATGAATACCAGATTCTTGAAGCAAAAGCCTGGGGAGCCGATATTATCTTATTAATCGCCTCTATTTTAACTCCGCAACAGATTAATGATTTTGGCAAGTTTGCCCAAAACCTGGGTTTAAATGTGCTTTTGGAAGTACACAATCTCGAAGAACTGGAAAGAAGTATTTCGCCTAATTTAGATGCCATTGGGGTAAACAACCGGAACCTGGCCGATTTTACTGTCGATATTCAGACCTCATTCGATCTGGTAAATAAAATTCCGGATGAGTTTTTGAAAATCTCTGAAAGTGCAATCAGCAATCCGCAAACCATAAGGGAATTGAAAACTGCTGGTTTTAATGGCTTTTTAATCGGTGAAAATTTTATGAAAACCAATAATCCCGGACTTGCGATTCAGCAATTTGTGGCAGAGATATAAGGACTTTTAAACCTCGCAGGTTTTAAAAACCTGCGAGGTTTGGTTGGCCGCAATTTTGTATCTTTGCATCAATTACATGGGAAGACAAAAATTTTATGATACTGCCATTGTGCAGGAACGGGCAATTTTAGTTGGGGTAGTAACTCCCGGCGAGAAAGAAGCCCAGACAAAAGAATATTTAGACGAGCTGGCCTTTTTGGTAGATACAGCCGGTGGGAAAGTGGAGAAGGTTTTTACGCAAAAAATGCTCAAGCCTGAGCGTGCCACCTTTGTGGGTACGGGTAAGCTCGAAGAAATTAAAGCTTACGTTAAATCAGAAGAAATTGATACCGTGGTTTTCGATGATGAATTATCGCCATCGCAACTACGCAATATAGACCGCGAATTAGGTGTTAAGGTATTAGACCGGAGCAATTTAATTCTCGATATTTTCGCCAACAGGGCGCAGACTGCCCAGGCCAAAACCCAGGTAGAACTGGCTCAGTTACAATACGTATTACCGCGCTTAACCGGTATGTGGACGCACCTGGAACGCCAGAAAGGTGGTATCGGGATGCGCGGTCCGGGTGAAACCCAGATTGAAAGCGACAGAAGGATCATTTTAAATAAAATATCTTTATTAAAAGAACGCCTGAGAAATATCGACAGGCAAAACGAAACGCAACGCAAAAACCGGGGGCAGCTCATTAGGGTTGCTTTGGTAGGTTATACCAACGTGGGTAAATCTACGATTATGAACATGTTGTCGAAATCGGAAGTCTTTGCGGAGAATAAACTCTTTGCAACGTTAGATACGACTGTTCGTAAAGTTGTGATCGAAAACCTGCCTTTCCTGTTATCCGATACGGTTGGTTTTATCCGCAAACTTCCTCACCATCTGGTAGAATGTTTTAAATCTACCCTGGATGAAGTTAGGGAAGCCGATTTGCTGGTTCACGTGGTTGATGTTTCGCATCCTAATTTCGAAGACCAGATTAATACGGTTAATGAAACTTTAAAGGATATCGGGGCAATTGATAAGGATATGATCCTGGTGTTCAATAAAATTGATGCCTATGTTTCGCCTGAAGTAGAAGGAGATGATGACGACGGTAAACTGACGTTGGAAGATTTTAAAAACAGCTGGATGAGTCATGGCAAAGTGCCGGTGCTGTTTATTTCAGCAACTCAAAAAGAGAATATAGAAGAATTTAAAACGTTATTGTACGATAAGATCAAGGCTGCGCATGTGGCGAGGTACCCGTATGATAGCAACCTTTTATATTAATGACCAAAAATCAATAATCAATTTTCAGACAGTTCTAGAGGGAAAAAATAACCAAGAATCAATACTCAATTTTCAAACTAATCCAGTGTATTAAATAATCAATTTGCAATAATCAATTTTCAGATGAAAGAAAAATGATTAAGCATTGATTGTGTACATTGTATTTTGGTTATGGGGTTTTGATCATTGGAATTTGGTTATTGGTCATTATGATTTGGTTATTGGTCATTTTGACTATTGCGATTTCTTGATGATAGCATTAAAAATTAACATGAGTTGATTGGCTTCACTTACTAGAAGTGATTTTGTAGGTTCTAACTCTTTTTGATCGTCAATATCGATAAGATTAAGCCAGAGCCTGGTTTCTTTAGCTTCTTTTCTACAAACCTTTATGCGGTAAACGAAATCAGCTTTGCTTAAAGATTCATTGGCTTCAATATAATTTGCAGAAACAGATCCTGAAGATCGGATAACTTGTTTAATATCCGGAATGTTAATTATATTATGGGTAAGCATTTTGCAATAAGCCCTAATGGATTTAGCAAATAGAAATGTTCTTTCTTCAAGATTAAAATTAGTTCCGTTGCTCATTAATTAAATATAAGTATTTTTACAAAAAAACTAGGAGCCTGTGATTGGGCCACAGTTTGAGAATTTGTTTTTTGAATTTTAACTATCTTTTCCAATTGATTGATTCAGGCCAATTCAGTCTGAAAATTGAATATTGGTAATTGATAATTTTAGAGTAAACCTTATCATTTTGATATTATCGCCTTTATGGTTTGATAATTGAATATTGGTAATTGATAATTTTACAGTGAACCTTATCGTTTTGATATTATCGCCTTTTATGGTTTGATAATTGATTATTGGTAATTGATAATTATAATAATATGGAAAGTAAACGTCAGCAGAAATTTGCAGGAGTATTACAAGAGGAGTTAGCACAGGTTTTTCAGCGCGAAGGAGCTTCATTTTTACCCAATACATTAGTAACCATTACACGTGTAAGGGTTTCACCGGATTTGGCAGTGGCAAAAGTTTACCTGAGCTTTTTCAATACCAATAATACCACGCTTTCTATCAACACTGTTAATGCACATGCCGGTGAGATCAGATATAAATTAGGTAGCAGAATCCGTCACCAGGTAAGGGTAGTGCCTGAGTTAACTTTCTTTGTAGATGATACCAACGAATATGTAGAACGAATGGATCATCTTTTTGATAAGATTGCCAAAGAGCCCAGACAAAAAGACGAAGACAGCGAATAATTTTTTGTGAGGAAGCTCAGGGAACCCGTTAATTTCTTCACTCATTTTATACCGGCTTTGATTGCGATTCCGGCAGGATACTTTTTGCTTCAAAAGTGCCAGACCCCGATTGAATATACCGCCGCGTGGATTTACAGCATTGGCACTTTTATCCTTTTCGGAGTAAGTGCCATGTACCATGGATATCCGGCAACAGAATATGGGGTGCGGTTTTGGCAAAAGTTCGATCATTGCTGCATTTACCTTATGATTGCTGGCTCTTACAGCCCTACAGCATTATTAGTCTTTGATGACTGGCTGAGCTGGAGTTTATTTACAATTGTGTGGATTATTGCCATTGTTGGCTGCCTGCTTAAAATCTTTAACCGGTTAAAAAGTACAGCTATTTCACTGTCTATTTATATTTTAATGGGCTGTTTAATTGTACCATTGATGCAAAAGATGCTGGGTACGCTACCCATTGGTGCTGTAGCCTGGTTGCTTTTAGGCGGTGTTTTTTACATAGGTGGTACCTATTATTATGCAAAAGACAAACAATTATCGAGGTGGATGCATAGTCATGAACTTTGGCATTTGTTTGTAATTGGTGGCGCATTATCGCACTACATTTATAATTACGTTTATATTTTTAAATAAACTCCTTTCATGCATATTCTCGGGCAGGTAATTGCAGGCAACCATGATTTGATCCACAAGGTGGTAGATTTTGATCCGGAACAGGATCAGCTTTTAACCCTTGATTTTACCGCTGCAAACACCGAACTCACCGATGAGATTTTAGGTAATATTGACCAGTTTTCGGCCTGGATTGATGAAAAGCTCAGGCTAGACCAGGCCAGATACGGTATTGGGGGCTATAATGAACACCGTACCATTTATTCGCGCAGTGCACATTTTGATACCGGTGAGGAACCCCGAAGGTTACATTTAGGGGTAGATATTTGGGCTCCTGCCGGAACACCTGTTTACAACTTCTACGATGCAACTGTTCAGAGCTTTGCCAATAATAATAACTATGGAGATTATGGCGCCACCATTATTTTAGCTTATGACATTGCCGGTTATAAATTTAATGCACTTTACGGTCATCTGAGCTTAGCTTCTTTAAATAATCTGGAAGAGGGCATGCAGATAAAAGCAGGAACCAAATTTGCCGAACTCGGGAATAAAGATGAAAACGGTTGCTGGCCACCACACCTTCATTTTCAGCTTATCGAAGATATGCAGGGCTTAAAAGGCGATTACCCTGGCGTATGTAAGTTTAGCGAGAGGGAAAAATATTTGGCCAATTGTCCGGATCCGGAGCTTATTTTGAGATCTACCTTCTTTTAACCGCAAAGAAAAGAGGGAACTCGCCAAGGACGCAAAGTTTAGCCGCAACCTTTCCGTGTTTCTGTGCTTCCGTGGCAAAAAAATGTTCTATGAACCAAAACTCATTTTCTCTGTGAAAACTTTGTGCCTTCTCTGTGGTTAAATAAGGGTTGGCTGCATAAACTACATCTATCTCATCCTTTCAGCTTTTTTTAGTAAATTAGTAATATGAAATACCTGATAACTATTTGCCTGGTTTTTTGTTGCACTTTGGCCATTGCTCAGGTACAGTTTAAATCGGGTAAAAGCGGTTTTACCAATTTCCTCAGAGATAACACCATTTACCCACAATTTTCAAAAGACAATTGCATTCAGGGAACTGTAAATGTGAGCTTCAAACTGGATGAAAAAGGAAAAGTATATTTTTCGAAAATAAGTAAAGGAATTCTTTCCGAGCTGGATGAAGAGGCACTCCGTCTGGTGCGGTTAAGCAGTGGTAAATGGCAGGTGCCCGCTGGTTACGATACCACCGTTTCGATTATTGCGCCTGTTAAATTCCAGCTTTCGGGCTACAATTGCGAAGGTAAATCAAGTGAGGATATTCAGGAAGCCATTCGCAATTATCAGGCTGAAGAAGGTTTAACCAATTCGGTTATTAATTTTTATAAAAATATCGATCAGGCCAAACCCGGACAGGAAATCCAGATTATTGCTATCAAAAACCAATTGGGCATTGATGATGAATACCTGGACGACCGCATTAAAATGGGGTTGAAAAAGATCAAACAGGGCGATAAACAAGGGGCCTGCGAAGACTTCCTTTTTGTTAAATACATGGGAAGCAAAAAAGCAGATGATTATTTGGCCAAATACTGTAAATAATAACAAGATCTTTTATTGCAAGCAAATCTGTGAGGAAAGCGTGGTTATTGTGGCCACTTTTTTACCCTTGCACTTTGCTGGTGTCCATTTAAAAGATTTAGCAATCTTTAACATCTGTTCGCCAACTTTACCAACCTGATCCTTTACTACTCTTTCTCGGGAAATACGGCCATCCACATCAACTAAAAAAGATACGATGAACCGGGTTGATGCACCGCTTGGAATCGAATCTAATCTTACAGCAGACATTGCCCTATAAAGTTTAGTCAGGCCGCCCTTCATTCGTAGCGGGTTCGTCATAGCTGCTATAAATTACCTTCCCCGTTAAAAGGTCTTTTTTATGGGGGCAATCTGTTTTGTTGTTAACAGGGGCTACCGATTTCTGATCAGTAAAATAACCGAACACTGTACCGAGAAACATCGAAAGCGCTAACATTAATCTGAACATGGAGCAATGAATTTGAATAATGGCTAAACCAAGATAACAAAATTGATTAATTTAGCCAATAATGAAAAACACCACCCGATTTTTTGCCTTATTGGATATCATCAGTATCGTTTTGCTGGCCAAACAATTTTGGCAAATTTTAACCCACCTAAACGAAATTCCCGATCAGATACTTTCGCAAGCCAAAGTGGTACTGCTCCTGCCGCTATTTGTTTCACTGTTTATCTCTGCTGGTGGTTTAATGCTGAATAAGAAGTTTGGTTTTATTACCTATTACATCCAGTTTCCGTTTCGCCTGGTGGTATGGGTGTTTTCTATCGGTTTCATTACCTTTTTACCCGAAATGTTAAACCTCAGTGAGCGCTGGTTCGACATTCTGTTCCGGATCTGTTTTATTGCTGAATTTTTCAGGTTGTATTTTACCATCAGGATTCACCGTTCTTTATTTCGCTAGGCAGAATAACCGTAATGGCTGCTGGCATAATGCTGGCTTCAACTTTATTTACGCGACCAATATATTCGCCATCTACCTGAAAATGGGCTTTGTGTTTAGAAGAAATCCTAACTTCGGCAGTTTGAAAAACTTCGATTTTCTTTGGGTTGAAGGGCAGTTTGGTAAACCAGATTTTTAAGATTTCGAGGTAAGAGTAATCCTTAACTAAAACCACTTCAAAAAGATCGTCGTCCAGTTTGCCATCGGGGTTTATCTTCAAACCGGTTCCGTACATGGTGGCATTGGCGATGGCCACCATAGCCGCTTTAGAAGTAATGGTTTCGTTTTTAAGCCTGAGTTGTACATCCATCCTGCGGTGGTTCCAAAGGGCATGCCAGGTGGCCTTGGCGTAACCCCACATGCCGCGCTGCGGAAGTGTATCGAACTTCTTAACCAGGTAGGCATTAAAACCCATATCAGATAAATGAATACAGATTTCATCATTGAGCTTAACCACGTGGATTTTCTGTTGCCGGCCTTCCGCTACAATAGCCAAAGCCATCTTTATATCCGTTGGAATCCCCAGCTCTTTAGCCATACCATTGGCCGAACCGGCCGGGATAATGCCTATCGGCGTTTCGGTATTCAGCAAACATTCAGCAACGAGCTTGAGCGTTCCATCGCCGCCAACTGCTACTACGCGATCTGCCTTCGAACCGGATATTTTTTGCTTAATCTTCTCTAAAGAGCAATCTTTGGGCAATTCGAAAAGATCGGTTTCAATTGCTTTTCCTTTAAAATAGGTAGAAATTACTTCTTTTAGGTTTATATCGTGACTGCCAGAACCTGGATTAATGATGAATAGTAATTTCATGAGTTAGCCAATGCTTTTACATCACAAACAACTTTTAATAAACTCTGTTTTAATAACGATGAATAAATCGGTTAGTGTAAAAGTATATCATGGTTATGGGCATGCGCATAATCTGGTGGTGTATGGCCATGTTTTTAAACGGAAGGCCAAAACCAGGCAGGTTTACAGCAACAATATCGTGGTAAATATTGTACATCTTTTAAAGTTGTTCATACTAAAACCCTATGCTTTTGTTGATGTGCGGCTGCAGTTTTTTGATCAGACCATTTATAACAAAACCGAACGCGATGGCTTCTTTAAATTTGAATGGAAAGCCGGGCGTGAAATTCCGGCCGGGTGGCACTATGTAAAAGTTGAAGCGGTTGACACAGCAGGGAAAGTTTTGAACGCTGGAGAAGGAAAGGTTTATGTGCCGCACCTTACGCAATATGCTTTTATTTCTGATGTGGATGATACCGTAATGGTTTCGCATTCGGCTACTATTGGCAGAAGGCTGCGGGAGCTGTTTATTAAAAACCCACATACACGGAAAACTTTCCCCGAAGCCGCCAGCCATTACCAGCAACTGGCCCTCTCGCATACAGAACCGGAGCAACCCAATCCTTTTTTTTATGTAAGCAGCAGCGAATGGAACCTGTACGATTATTTAATTGAAACCTTCAGGTTTAACAAATTACCGGATGGGGCTTTTCTGCTCAATACGTTAAAAAAATGGAAAGATTTAATTAAGACGGGTAAAACCGGCCATGAAGGTAAATTATTGCGGGTAATGCGCATTTTGGATGCCTTCCCGAACCAAAAGTTTGTGTTTTTTGGCGACAATTCGCAGCAAGACCCTGAAATTTATAGTACCATCGTCGAAAAATATCCTCAAAATATCGAGGCGGTTTACATCCGCAACATTCGCCCGGAAAAGGAAGCAGAAACAAAGCGCTTACTTAAAAAAGTAGCGGATAAAAATGTTAGCGCCTGCTTATTTAACGAAAGTAAGGAAGCGATCGAACATTCGAGGTTGATAGGCTTGATTCAATAATTTTTGGAGCGCAATTGCAGTGCCGGTCGGTTTCAGCAGTCCCGCTTTCCTTCCTGCCCCGATGAAATATCGGGGGCATCCATCCAATCGGGGCTAAGTACAGTACCATCTGCCAATGGCAACAGGCCATGATTCAATAAACCTGACAGGAGCGAGCACCGAACGCAGAGAGGTAAAGCGGATGGCAGGACTTTCGGATCCGATGACCACAGGACCCTGCTTTTCAAAAAAAAGATGAAGATCTCTCCTGCCTGTACCTGAAAAAAGCCTTCCCGCAATAACGGATAAGCTACGAAATCGACTTTCCGAAAGGGGTAAAGGCTAAATTCATTAATTTAAAATGCTGGCGGCCAAACGGAATGCCCACAATGGTAATGCACAGCAAAATGCCGAAGAATAAATGCGTTAAAGCAATCCAGAAACCTCCGCAGAAAATCCAGATCAGGTTCATGATGGTAGAAAGGCAACCGGTATTAGATGAGGTATCGGTAATTTTTACCCCAAAAGGAGCCAGGCCTACAATGGCAAATTTAAAGCATTGAATCCCGAATGGAATACCTACAATGGTTAAGCAAAGGATTAGCCCTCCGATAATGTATTCGAAGAAAATAAATATACCGCCAAAAATAATCCAGATAATATTGCCTAAAAAGTTCATTGTATTTTTTTAGGTTAAGATTGACTTTCGAAGTATTTGTTACAGGGTCATTCTTCTTTTCCCTGAATCATCGGAATCTGATAATCGAGTTTGCGGCTTTTAAAAAATGCTTTTAATTTTTGCCAGGTAATGATTCTTAAATTATCCGAAAGCTTAATATCAGCAGAGGTTACAAAATGTTTGCAGTCAAAGCAGATATCGAAAAAAGAGCATTTATTTTGTTTGTAAATTAAAATGCCATGATGGGGCATAAAGCACATACCCCTTTCAAATGTTTCTCCCAATTTTAGTGGCATAATTAAAGTGCTTGCTAATAAGTCGATATCTTTTTTGCCAAGTTTTAATCTTTGCTTTATAATTTTCTCATTCAGTCTACCATTTTCGATTAAACGTGGCGAATAATCACCATCATTCTGTATTGGCGTATAAGTTAAAGTATGGCTAACAATTACTACGGAATCGGCTGCCATAAAGGTTTGGTATACTTTGTTCTTACTTTTTTGAGCAAATGCAACTGGTGTTATGCAAAAAAAGAATACAGTTAAAAGGAAGATTTTTATCATGAGCGTTAGCAATTAAAACTAATATAGGCTTTTTTTGAGCTTTTCTTTTGTAATTTAGGAATACACACAAAAGAAACACAACATGAAAAAATTATGGATTACTGCGGCTGCGGTCGCTTGCTTTGCGTTATCTGCTGCGCGTGCGCAAACGGTTAATGGTATCAGATTAACCGAACTTAAAGCTGGTTATATTGAGCTTTCTGCAGTGAGTAGCACTTTTGAGGATAAATTATGGATTAAACTGGAGTACGGCCAAAAGGTTTCGGAGCTTAATGATGTCTGTATAAAAGACGACAATGGTAAACGCCTGGAATTTAATTCTGCCCTTGATGGCGTGAATAAACTCAAAAATTACGGTTATGAATTGTTTAGTGTTTATACAGATCAGATAAATCAGACTTCAAACCGCCCGGTATACGTGTTAAAAAGAAAATAAACAATAGCTCTGGGCTTAGGCACTGCGCTATCGTTTTATCTAAAATTAAGTATTACAATTCAAATAGTTTGTCATGTTGAGCTTGTCGAAACACTTTAATAGTCCTTCGACAGGCTCAGGATGACAATTAATAGATGATACCTAGATAAAATCAAGTGTATTAAACTTCTTGTTCAGGATATCGGCATTGTTTACATCGAGCCATTTATCTAAAATGGTACCGTAAACCTGCCTGAAATCGAGCTGGTATTTTAAATCGCCAGTATCCAGATCGCTTAGGTTTGGGGCTGCATTAAAAATGCCCTGTTTCTTTAATTTTCCACCAAACACGAACATGTTGTTGGCGGTTCCGTGGTCAGTTCCGTTACTGGCGTTCTGTTCAACCCTGCGCCCAAACTCAGAGAAGGTAATTACCAAAGTATCATCGAGCTTATTGTTCGATTTTAAATCTTTTAGGAACGCAGCCATGCCTTCGCTATATTGTTTAAGCAGGTTACCTTGTTGCCCAATCTGGTTTACGTGAGTATCGAAGCCGCTCAGCGAAACATAGTAAACCCGGGTTTTGAGCCCCGAAGAAATAAATTTTGAAACTGTTTTTAACTGATTGGCAAAACCGCTGTTTGGATAAGTTGATTTGGATTGATAAATCTTCGAGGTATTCTGGATATAACTGGCCGAAGAAGAAGTTTCGATCATGGTTTTATACAAATAGCCTAAATTATCTTCGTCTAAATGTTCCTTGTCATTTTGCAACATGGCCTTAAAAAACGGATCGTTGGTGTTGCGGAATAAAGCTGCGGGATCTTTTAAGGCAATTCCTTTTTTGGTTTGCCCTTTCATGGCCAGCGAAAGCGAATCATCAACTTCGATAGCGGTATAGGGGAATTTGCAGGTTTGGCAATTGCTATCTAAATAACGGCCAATCCACCCGGTTGATAAAAACTGGTTGCTGTCGCTACCGGTTTGCCAGATATCCATCGAACGAAAATGGGAACGGTCTGGATTGGGGTAACCTACATCGTTAATGATGGTCATCCAACCCTGGTCGTGGATTTCTTGTAAAGCGGCCATGTTAGGGTTTAAGCCCTGCATATCGTTAAGCTTAATTATTTCTTCTGGTTTAATGGCAATGCTTTTTCGCTTTTGGTAGTAAATATCGTTGCCATACGGGATAACCGTATTTAAACCGTCGTTACCGCCCGATAACTGCACTACAACTAGGTTTTTGTAAAGGCTGAGTTCATCAAGCGCCATGGCTTCAAGCGGTTTCATAAAAGCCGGCACAAATAACGAGCCTGCAGCAACAAAACCTGTATTTCTTAAAAAATTTCTTCTGTTCATTTTGTTAGTTCTTTTTGTGGTCAAAGGTTTAGTGTTTGATAAACTGCAATTGACTATAGTTCATCAGCTATTAACCAATTTTTAACAAAGTTGATATTCGGGCATGCTGGTAATTTCTACTGCTGTACTCCGTAAACCTTTATTGTCGCTCACCATTGAGGTAATTTTGGTATTCAGTTTAGGTTGTAACAGAAACTCGGTAAGTGCCAGTGGTGTTAAGCCTTTTGGCAGCGTATTTAAAAATTTTGGCCAGTCGGCATTTGCATTTACGTACGATTTCGGTTTGTTGTTGGCATTTGCATTGCTGGTTGCCGTTCTGCTCAAGGCAATTACGGCTTCATCTTCCGGATCGGCCTTGCCACTGAAATCAATTTCGCCATCGTTTAAAACCAGCGAGGGAATACGCATTCTGAGCATTAGGGATGAGCTGTCGATCCAGCTTTGCCCACCCGGCCAACCGGCAACGTTGGGTGGGTTAAATAAATACTGACCTAAACTGCTTTGCAGCTGAATGAGCACTTGTGGTTTGTTGTAGGTAACATAAAACTCGCGACTTAAACCCACTAAAAATTCAGCTGGTGATTTGATTTTAGTACCCACATTTTCCGAAGCGTAAAACCAATCAGAAGTGAACATTTTTTTCATCATCGCTGCAATGTTATACTTCGAATTGTAAAAAGTTGTAGCTAGTTCTTTAATGTGAGCATCGTTCGGGGTATCGTTTACAAAGAATTTATATACTTTCTGCGCAATAAATTGTGCGGTTTGGGGCTTTTCTAAAATGATATCGATAATATGCTCGCCTTCAAAGTTGCCAATTTTACCAAAGAAGGTTTTGGTACCATCATCGTGCAGATTTTTACGGAAAATAAAAGAACCATCTTTATCGTACATCCAGCCGGTAAATGAACGTGCCGATTCTTTAATATCTTGTTCCGTGTAATTGCCTCTACCCAGGGTAAAAAGCTCCATGAGCTCGCGCGCAAAATTTTCGTTGGGCTTGCCTTTGCGGTTTTGCTGGTTGTTGAGGTATTGCAGCATGGCGGGGGCTTTCGAAACCTCAACCAAGAGTGTTTTAAAGCTGCCCAAGGCATTTGCCCGCTGGATGTTGTTTAACTGCTGAGCAAAAAACGGGTTGTTGTTGCGGCAGGCAAAATGCCCATGCCAAAAGAGGGTCATTTTCTCTCTTAGCGGCGCATCGGTATTGATCATTTTATTTACAAAAGCAATATTGAGATCGCGGCTTACCTCATTTTGCTCGCGAACGATTTGCTGGCGCATTTTCTTTTCCTCATCCGTGAGGTCTTTTTTCGAGTATAAACCAGCCTGGGCCAATAACTGCCGCTTCGATTCATAATCGTTTACCAAAGCAATGGGATCGTCTTTTTGTGAAGTTTCGATCAGGCGGTCAACAGTTTTTTCGAGATTTTTTTTGCTTAATTTTTCCAGGTCGGTATATGAAATCCCGAAGCCTGCACGGTTATAAAGATGCTTAACTTTGAAGAAATTATCTTTGGCGATCATAGTTAACGATTTTACAGTATGACTTATTTAAAACACAAGGGTTTAATCTTTGTTTTCTTTCTTATTTTCGTTCCATGTTTTTTCAACTGTTAGCCGATGATCCCGCTTTTCCCGATCCTGCCCTGGCAGAAGAAGATGGTTTGCTGGCCGTTGGCGGTGATTTAAGTATGGAAAGGCTATTAATTGCCTACTCTAACGGTATTTTTCCGTGGTTTAGCGAAGAAGATCCCATTTTGTGGTATTCACCACACGAACGCTGTGTAATTTATCCCGATAAAATCAAGATCAGCAAAAGCATGAAGCAGGTTTTAAAGCAGGGGATATTTAAGGTTACCCTTAACCAGGCTTTTAAAGAAGTGATTTTAAACTGCGCCACTGCGCCAAGAAAGGGGCAGGATGGTACCTGGATTACGACTGAGATGCAGGAAGCTTACCTTCGGCTGCATCAGAACGGATATGCCCACAGCGTAGAGGTTTGGCAGGATGATAAACTGGTTGGTGGTTTATACGGTTTAAAGATAAACCAGGTTTTTTGTGGCGAAAGCATGTTTAGTCAGGTGAGTAATGCTTCAAAAACAGCCTTAATTTTTTTAAGTGAACTTAATATTGAACTGATTGATTGTCAGTTACCCAACGATCATTTAATGAGCTTAGGTGCCGAAATGATCAGTCGTGAAAGGTATATGGAAATGCTTCAAGCTCAGGCTTAATCTCTGTTAGCGGCATCATTCAACTCTTGTTCTTGCATGGCTTTTTCTATTCTTTTATCGGGGATAAACCAAATGCAAGCTACAAAGAAGTAAAGTGCAACACCTAACCATGGGTTTATAAAGCTCAGGCCAATTCCGGCAATGTAAAAAAGCAACGAAATTTTGCCTTTAAAATCGTTTCCTATGGCTTGTACTACTAAAGAATCGCGGCCTTCAGTCCGTTTAATTACGATTACAAATATTGTGTATGCAACTGCAGCTAAAAATAACACTACGCCATAAACAATTACCGGCCAAAGTGCAAAGTGATTTTCGCCCATCCAGCCTGCAGCAAACGGAAATAGCGATAACCAGAACAGAAAATTGAGGTTGGCCCACAACATGGCTCCGCTCACTTTTTTGATGGCATGCAGTAAATGGTGATGATTATTCCAATAGATACCTACAAAAATAAAACTTAAAATGTAGCTGATGAATTTGGGAATCAAAGGCTTAAGGCTTATCAAACTTTCGCTGTGCTCTGGAACTTTAATCTCTAAAACCATAATGGTGATGATGATTGCGATTACGCCATCACTAAATGCTTCTAATCTGCCTTTGTTCATAAACCGTATGCATTAACCTGCCGGATGCAATTATGAGCTAATTTATATAAAAAATAAACACCTGCAAGTTTTGGCCTGCAGGTGTTTCATTATTGTTTTGTTGTACTTAGTATTTAACGATAAAATCGCTGTTTTCGTTGATACTCGTTGAAAACGAGCACCATGATTAACATTATAATTCCCTAACCCAAATATTCCGGAAACTAATTGCCGGGCTTGGGTCGCCGTGATCTTGTAATTTAATTGATGCCGGACCATGTTTTTTATACTCAGGCGCGCCAATGTATCTGGTTTCGCCTTTTAATACAAAGCCATTTTGCAACAACACGCCGTTTAAAAACAGGGTAACGCTTGCTGGTTTTTGTAAGGTTCCGTCTTCGTTAAAACGTGGCGCATTCCAAATGATATCGTAATATTGCCATTCGCCTGGTTTTTTATTGGCGTTTGCTAAAGGAATGCCTTGTTTGTAAACACTTCCGGTTTGCCCGTTAACATAAGTTTTATTGTTGTAGGCATCCATAATCTGGATTTCGTAACCATCATCTCCGCCACCTGTTGAGGCTAAAAACACACCGCTGTTTCCACGTGCCTGTCCTTCGCCTGAAATATTGGCCGGAATTTTCCATTCCATGTGCAACTGGTAATCGGTAAATTTTTTATTGGTTTCAATATTGCCGGTTCCTTTTTTAACGGTGAAGAAACCATCATCAATAGTCCATGCGGCAGGTTTAGATGGATCTTTTACCGAATGCCAGGCATCCAGATTACGGCCGTTAAATAATATAATGGCATCAGAAGGGGCGTCTTGTGGCAATTTGCCAGGCGTAACAATCTTAGGTACGGGTTCCCAAACCTCGGTGGTTTTAGGGTCTCTGGCAGGATCTGGTTTTTTATCTTGTGCCATAGCTTGCCCTGCAAATAAAACAGGAATAAATAATAGTGTGTATTTGTTCATAATTGTGGTTTAACTTTTTAAAGTTAACCAGTTTATTAAGAAATGGAAATTTGGTATTTAAAATATTACCCCAAATCGTCTACAACATAGGTTTCGCTAATGATAACTTCATCTGGCGCAATATCTTCTTTTCTTTGTTCGGCTAAATCGCGCATAGGGCAATAACCTGTAATACCGCGGTATAACAAGCCAGCACCAATGGCTGCACCCGTTAACCCGATTACAGGATGAGTGAAAACACTGGTAATGCCTTTGAAAAGGAGGTAGGCGCCTGTTGCACCAGATAGCCAGCGTTCTGATTTGGAAACATTCTGAAACAATTCGGGGTATTTCCAGGCTTCTTTTACATTATTGACAGCAGTGTTAAAATCTTGATTTGTCATGATGGTAGAGTTTATGTTCTACAGTACAACAAGTAAGAGGGGAATGAGTTTGAAGTAATTTAAATTGTGAGGCTAATAAAGTTTTTTACCACCTAAGACATTTAAGGGCATTTAAGGAAACCTGTCATTCTGAATGCAGTGAAGAATCTCTGAAAGATAGCCTGATAAAAAAGATCCATCATTGCATTCAGGATGACATTTCACTTAGTTTAAAATCTCCCGGATATCTTCCTTACTCAGCGATTTAAAGAAACTTTCTTCGGTGGTAATGAGTGAATTGGCCAGCGATTTTTTTCGGTTTTGCAAAGCCAGAATTTTCTCTTCAACGGTATCTTTGGCAATAAACTTATAGATGAAAACCTTTTTATCCTGCCCGATACGGTGGGTCCTGTCGATAGCCTGTTGCTCTACGGCCGGGTTCCACCAGGGGTCGAGAATAAAAACGTAATCGGCTTGTGTTAAGTTTAAACCTACACCACCTGCTTTTATCGAAATTAAAAACACCTTCAATTCGGTGTTTTGCTGAAATTCGGCCACAATTTCGCCCCGGTTGCGCGTTGCTCCATCCAGATAAGCGAAAGGGATATTTTCGGCTTCGAAATGTTTTTTAAAGATATCAAGGTGCTTAACAAATTGCGAGAAAACCAAAACTTTATGTCCGCCTTTCAGCACATTATCCAGTGTATGAATTACGTTTTCGAATTTACCTGAATCTGATAGGTATTCGCCATCGATCATTACCGGGTGATTGGCCAACTGGCGTAAAGCCGTTAAGCCTTGTAAAAGCTGAACCTGTTTTTGCGCAAAAGTTCCATCATCCATACTTTGCAGCAGATCGTTGCGGTAAGCCGATTTTGTTTTTTCGTAATAGGCAGCCTGGTCTTCGCTCATATCGCAATAAATAACCTGCTCGGTTTTGGGCGGCAACTCTGCAGCTACCTGTTCTTTTGTTCTGCGCAGTACAAAAGGCTTAATTATAGTTTGCAGCTTGCGGGCTTTTTCCTCGTCTTTTTTCTTCTCTATAGCCTGCACGTATTCTTCAAAAAAGAAAGCCTGGGTGCCTAATAAACCGGGGTTTAAAAAGGTTAACTGCGACCACAAATCGCTTACCGAATTTTCTACCGGCGTACCACTCAAAATTAAACGGTGTTTCGATTTGAGGCTTCTAACGGCTTTGAATGATTTGGAGGCAGGGTTTTTAATGTTCTGACTCTCGTCCAATATTACGTAGTTGAAGTAAAAGTTCTTCAATTCATCCACATCTACCCGCGTAACGCCGTAAGTGGTAATAATGATATCGTAATTGGCAAAATTGGCCACATCTTTATTTCTGTTGGTGCCGGTATGCGCCAGTATTTTAAGTTTTGGTGTAAACTTTTTGGCCTCTGTTAACCAGTTATAGATTAAAGAGGTAGGCATGATAATAAGCGATGAGGTTTGGATGCCCTGCAGCTGATCATCTTCTTTTACTTTTTGCAGCATGGCCAGCGTTTGAATGGTTTTACCCAAGCCCATATCATCGGCAAGGCAACCACCAAAGTTGTATTCGCGCAAAAAGCTGAACCAGTTGTAGCCGGCTTTCTGGTAATCGCGTAAACTGCCTTTAAAATGTGCGGGCATTTGTGTATCGGCAATATCTTCAAAATCAGATAAGCGCTGAAGCTTACGTTCGAGTGTTACATTGGCCAGGCTATCTTCGGCAAGATCATTAATTAAGCCGATGTGGTGTTTCTTGAGCTTTAAACTTTTGCCAGTTTCGGCCAGGCTGAATAAACTGCCGTATTGCGTAAACCACTTATCCGGAATAATGGCCACTTCGCCATCTGGTAAGAGGAATTCGCGTTTTTTATGCAGGATATGCTGTTTTAAAGAAAGAAAAGGAATCTGGTATTTACCAAACCAAACTACGGCATTGATATCGAACCAATCGTTTTCTTCTTTAACCTCGAGGTCGATTTTACTTACCCCAAACACAAATTTCTTTTGCCCGGTGGCTTGCTCAATTTCAAAACCCGAAGCCTGTAATATCTCAATGTGCTCGTTTACCCAGTTTATGGCCGCATAACTCGGATTTTCCTCTCCCGAGATTACTTCCAGGTTACTGAATAAGGAACTTGTTTTTTTCAATCCGAGCGATAAAAGCAGGTTAAACTGTTTTTTCTCCCAGTCTGCCGAACGTTTAATGCGGTGAAAAATATAATTGTCTGCCGTTTTTTCCAGTCGAACGGTTACTTTATGTGCATTTTCTACCGGGAAAGTATATTCGCCATATTTAAAGTACAGCTGAATTTGTGAAAGACCTCCATCTACATACAATACTTTAATTACAGGGATGGCTTCAAACTGTTCGGTCCTGATTTCAAAGCCTTCGGCATAAACATGGTGCTTCTCGATTAAAGGAGCAACAAATTTTTCGAAATAGGTAGCCTCGGTAGTTTTGGGTATGGCGATATAGCGTTTGTTCAGAAAGGGCTGTAATTTTTTACCTTCAATATCCTGATCAAAAAAGTACAGTACATCGTTAAGCAGTAACCAGGCTGGTTTGTTGCTGATGATTTGCGCTTCTTTAAACATAAACTCGATGCGCAGGTTCTGGTACTTGATGGTAGGGAAGTAACGCGTTTCGGTTTCGTTTCGGCGGAAGTGAAAAAGGATAGAAGCGGGTTCGGCAGCGAGTTCTATTTTACGCTCAACCGGCCAGCCATCTTTATCCATTATATATAGCTCGTTTTTGGTTTTTAGTAATTCTAAAGCTTCAGCCAGTTTCTTCTCTATTTTCGGACGTACGCTTTCGTAAAATTTATCGTCGAAAACTTTGGTGAAGAACTCAGTTGGCCTGATTAACTTTTTATAATATTTTTTGATAACCGAATCCTGCTCAATGTCATCCAGAATCCGGATCAGCTTATAATCGATATCGCTTAAGAAACGGTTGAACTCCTCGGCCGTATGAGTGAAGATTCGCTGGTAAGTAAAAGAGAAATCGCCTTGCGGATTTAGCTGAACGATGTGTGGTTCAATTAAATAGCCCAAATACTCATGCTTGCACAAAGAGTACACTACTTTACAGGCTTTGGAACTATCGACACGTAACATTGATGGGATTAAAATTTTTGGAAGCTAAGCGCTTAAAAAACTTTAAACTTACAATATTTTGGGTTTACATCAAAAGAACTGATGGTTTTTGAAACAAAAAAAAACGAAATTTTTAAGGAACAACTGAATGGTAATACTTTGGCTAAACAGGCTATTGCAATGCCAGTAAATATTAATCCTTTATAATTGCTTACAACTTATTATCTTAGCAATGTATAACGGTTTGTTAAAAGCCGTTAAGCTTAACGCCGAACAAACCAAATGAAATTTTTTTACCCGCTCTCTCTGTTTATCTGCCTGTGCTTTTGCAGCTATGCGCAAGAAATTCCAAGAAGTACGCAATATATTTTTAATAACATTCTGCTTAATCCCGCCCTGGCTGGTATTGACAATTATACCGACTTAAAAATTGGTCTGCGCAAACAATGGAGTGGTTTAGAGGGAGCGCCCAGTACACAATATCTTTCGTTAAGCACAGCCATTGGCGAAGATTTTGTGCGTAGTAATGTAAATTCGTTTGCTGGTAACGGCGAAAACCCAATGAGCAGAAGTTATGTTAATAATTATACAGCAGCAGAGCCGCATCATGGTATTGGTTTGGTAGCCATGACAGATAAGGCGGGTTTGGTAAGGCAAACAAATGTAAATGTAACTTATGCTTACCATCTTGGCCTTACCAATGAGATCAACTTATCATTGGGCTTATCAGGTGGTTTTAAGTCTATCAGTGTAGATGTGCGTGGAATTATAGCCGACGAATCAGGCGATCCGTTATTCTCTGCAGATTACAACAACAAAATCAGGCCCGATATTGGCGCCGGACTTTGGTTGTATAGTCCCAGGTTTTTTGCGGGCGTTTCGGCGAAGCAACTAATCGGCAATAAAAATAGCGTGGTAAATAATCAGGTGAAAAGCAGTCCATACCAATCGGCAACTTTTTACGGAACGGCAGGCTACAAAATATTCTTAGATGAAGATATTGCCATGATTCCCTCAGCGTTGATTAGCTATTGGGCCAATGCGCCTGCAACTTTTGATGCCAACCTGAAATTTGCCTATAAAGATAAATTCTGGGTTGGAACCAGTTTCCGCAATAACGATTCGTTTTCACTTTTGGCCGGTTTTAATATTGCTTCGCTGGTTAACCTCAGTTATTCCTATGATGTTAATACTTCGGGCTTACGCTCGGTAAATAATGGCACGCACGAAATTGTGTTGGGCATACTCCTGAATAACCGTTATCAGGTAGCCTGCCCAAGCAGGCAGTTTTAACGTAAAAGTGTAATACTGCCTCCTAACGGTTTACATTCGGCCCTTAAATCGATTACGTAATAATAAACACCTGCAGGTAATTCCTTATCCCTGAATCTGCCATCGAAAGGTTTGGTATAGTTTCCTATAGATTCGTAAACCAGTTGCCCGCCACGGGTGTAAACCTTGATATTGGTGCCTTTAAAATCAGGTAAGCCACGTACCTGCCAAACATCATTCATGCCATCGCCATTTGGCGTCATGGTATTGGTGATCTCCAGGTTATCGTGTGTTACCTCTACGTGTACTTTGGTAAACTCGCTGGTACAGGAGCCGAGTTTTCTGCGCACAAAGTAATCGGCTGTTTTAGCAACTTTAAAGCTGAAAATACCCTTGGTGCTTTCTAAAAATGGTTTGCTGTCGTCTATTCTTTCAAATAGCTGATAAGTTCCCTCTTCTGGTGCAATTACAGGCAAAACAATATCAGATACATAACAAACGCGCAAATCGTTGATAACCGGGGCCAGAATTTTGAAAGGTTCATCAACAATGGTAAAAGGCTCACTTATGGCGTAACCACAACTCGTTTTGTCTTTCACTTCTAATCGGTAGGTACCTGCACCAATGTTGGTTAAATCCTGCGTAAACTGAACAGCCTCACCTGCTTCATTTATCCATTTAAAGTCGTACCCCGGCACACCCCCAATAACCTGAACGCCTGTAACAGAACCTCTTTGCAAAGAACAACCATCTTTAACTGCTTTACCTGTATTTGGAACTATAGTAAGCAATGGGGTAACTTCAATCGTGTACGGACCAATAACAAATGGTGCACAGTTATTAATGTCATAAGCATACATCGTATAAACACCGCCCGGTAAATTTTTGAGCGATATAGAATTAATAGTTTTAGTGCTTAGTACAATGTTGCCAGCTTCATCTTTCCATTCATATCGATACGGAAGTGCAGAGCTAAAATCAAGATCAATAGTTCCATTTGTAAGTCCGCAGGTTGTTGGCGATTCACGGTGCGAAAAATTATAAACCGGGGGAGGTGTTGCAGTTATCACAAAATCTCTGGACACACGTGGACAAGTAGAGCTACTGTTGCTAGCCCATAACCTGTAAGAACCAGGTTTTAAATTTTCGATTAATAAAGATGTTCCGGCAGAATAAGTTCCTTTCTTTATTGTAATTCCATCCGGACCAATCCATTCATAACCATTCGCGTCAGTTAAGGTAATTCCTCCTAAGGCGCCATTGTCGCTATTACAGGTTACGTTTTTCTTAATGCCTGCATCACTAATTTGAATGGTATTATCGGTTATGATAAAGTATGATGCCGAAGTAGATGGACATTCACCTTCATCAGATACCACAATCGTATAATTTCCTCCATCCACATTTTGTAGATCGAGCGTTGAAGCGATAACATCGCCCAGGGCTCCGGTGATCGGGTCAGGCTTATACCATTTGTAAGTCACAGTACCGGTAAAATCTGTAATTTTTAAGCCTGTAATTGCGCCATTCTGACTGCCACAGGTAGCATGTTTTGGCGCGATGGTACTGGTAATAATAATTTTTGGTTTTCTTTTTACTGTAATGGGGTCTGAATCTAATGAACAGCTTGCTTCATCTGAGACTTTTACATAATACGTGCCTTCTGGTAAATTAGCCGGATTGCTTCTGCTCACTACAGCATTTGTTGCAGTATTGATCCATTCGTATTTTAAAACTCCTTTTCCCCTTAAAACTTCAGCGGTAAATGTAAAAGATGTTTGTCCGCAAACCGGGTTAATTGGTAAAATGGTAGGTTTAGTTAATTTTTGGTCTTTAATGATGAATACAGTTGGAAATGCCTTACAGCCATCGTCAACCGTTACTTCGTAAGTGCCCACATCTAAATTAGATATGCTTTGCGTATTACCTTTGGGTACCCGGCTGCCATCTGTTTCTATTTTTACCCAGCTAAAGGTGAAACCCTCACGCGGCTCGGGAATAGTGATCGATCCATTGGCGTTACAGGTAACCGGTTCAACTATGGCTTCGTTGGGTAGTAACTCTGCCGTAGAGAAAGGAGAGGTAGTAGCATTTAATAAACTGGCAGTTGCCGTAACCATTCCGCTCAAAGCGCCGTTATACTCCCAGCGCCCATCGCTGCCGGCTTGCACAGTGGCAATATAGGTTTTACCCTCGCAAATGCCCTGACAATTTACGGTATAAAATAGCTCTACTTCCGAGTTTGGCGTAGCCCTGCCAGAAACATAATCGCTGCGTTTTTTGAGGACCTGGATATAGGGTTGAAGGATAGTGAGGGTTTTCCCGATCCCGAAATTTTTATTGCAGAAAAAGCTGTTGCGGGTAACTTTTACCGGTTTGGCCGATACTGTTTCTAATCCGAAGTTGTTATTGGCAATTAAGTTTGCTTCGGCAGGGGTTGCACCACCTACAGTTCCACTGGCGCCGGCCTCTAATTTTACGCCCATGCCGTTACCCATTACTACTGTGCCGGCTGCATCGGTACCAATGGCGTTACCTGTTAAAATAAAGTCGGAGTTGGTAATCGAAACACCTGTGGTGCGGTTACCTCCGATTATGTTATTGCGCACATAAAGCGCAGTGTTTATTGCGTTTACTTTTAATCCCGAAATTTCTAAGGCTGAAGACGATAAAAATAGCGGAAGCTCGTGGAAATCTTTCTTACCGGTATAATCAACCCCAATTTTGTTGTTAATTACATTGATGTCGAACCTGGCGCTGCTGGAGTAGGATGATCGGGTAATATCTACATTGATGCGGTTTGCAGCAATTACGTTGCCTTCGCCTGGGTTATCACCACCCACATCAAGCCCGCAGTCGTAAAGATTGGCCGAAATACCTGTTACGTTGGTGTTGGGGGTGATGCCATCATAAATTACCCCGATTAAATTAGATTGGATCTTTATTTTGGTATTTACCGCTGTACTGAAAAAAGAACTGTTCTGGACAACAATGCCATTAATATTGCCACCGATTACGTTTCCTTTTCCGGGTGCCCCGATAGTAATGTTGTTTGCACGGTAATCGAGTACAATACCCGATCCCTGGAACATATTTACATTTTGAAGGTTGGTTATGGTTGCGAAATTACGGATGTAAAGCCCATAAATTTCCACACCGGTGGTTTGGACTAATGTATTGGCATATTGGCCGATAACCAGGCCTGAAAAGGTGGTGTTGGCATATTCAGGTTCTAAAATTACTTTAGCCCCTGAAACACCGAGCGCAGGCCAGGAGGCTTGCGAAGTTCCATCGATGATCACATTTGAGGTTACCACCGGCAATGCCGTGCGGAGCCTGATGGTACGGTTAGCATTATCGGTTGGGGTACCCGGTAAATTAAAGTTAATGGTAAAGGTTGTTGCCCTGTTGGCTACAGCAGCCTGTGTTAAGCCCTCGCGCAAAGTACCGGGGCCGCTATCCGCGTTACTGGTTACCACATAAGTTTGGGCATAAATATTTTGAAAGAAAAATAAGCCTGCAAATAAGGCTAAAAGTTTAGAGAGGCGCATAAAATTGTTTGGTAAGGCCAAAATACGAATAAACTTTTAGTAGCTAGTGTTTTAGTTAAAAAACCAGATTATTTTTTGCTTTGCCTGGGGAGATTAATTTTTATAGCAAAATTTTCCCACAGATTTAAGGGGATCAAACCGCAGATCAGACAGGATTAGTATGGTACTCATTACAAACGAAGAAGAAAGGCAAGTTCGATTGAATCGAACTGTTATTCATGCACGCGTTATAAACGCGCGCAAGCTTATATTTAATCTGCGGTTTTTTCTGTTTAATCTGCGGGAAACAATAATAATGCTGTATGCATATTATGTACGATTAGAATCGCACTGCTATTTATGCAAGCACCAGGGCCAAACAAAAAAGGCATCCTGAAAAATCAGAATGCCTTTCTTTTTCCTGTTGCAATAGCTTATTTCCAGCCACCGCCCAGTGCACGGTATAAATTTACTACCGATTGTAGTTTTTGCAATTTATCGTTAATGCCGCTTAACTGTGCAGTTAACAGACTCTGTTCTGAAGTTAATACATCGGTATAATTGGTAGCCGAGCTATAACGCAATAACTCTTTGGTAAAATCTACTGCTTTGGTTAACGAAGCAATTTGTTTAGCTCTTGTAGCTTCTTTTTCTACAGCTGTTTGGTAGGCGAATAAAGCATTTGATACTTCCTGTCCGCCGGTTAAAAGCGTTTGCTGGAAATTATAAAATGCAATCTGCTGATTGGCTTGCGCTGTTTTCAAGCGAGCTTTATTGGCTCCTTTAGCAAAAATAGGCTGGGTTAAGCCACCTACCAGATTATAGAAAATAGATTTGCTGAAGAAATCCTGCAACTGTAAGCTCGATAAACCACCGGAAGCAGTAAGGGTTAAAGCCGGATAAAAATAGGCTTTGGCTACATTGGTGTTTTCGAAAGCTGAACGGAAACCAAATTCGGCTGCAATTACATCCGGACGGTTTTGCAGCAACTGCGCAGAAACACCGGTTTTTAAATCGGCATAAGGTGTTTGCTGATCTAAGGTAGTACGGTTAATGGCATTTGGCGCTTTACCTAATACAACGCTCAATGCATTTTCAGCTTCCTTTATGCTCCTTTTTAAATCGGGTAAAGTAACCTGAGCCGCATATAAATTGGCCTCGCTTTGAACCACGGCTGCTCCATTAACCACAGCGCCTTGTTTAAGCTCTCTCATGGTTTCCACATCCTTGGTTCTCACTCTAATGGTTTCTTCGGTAATGGCCAGTTGCTTATCCAGCGCCAGCAAAGTGTAATAGTTGTTGGCGATGGTAGCAATTAACTGGGTTTGAACAGCTCTTTTGGCTGCATCGCTTTGCAATAAGGTAGCGTAAGCGGCACGCTTGGCACTGCTTAATTTGCCCCAGATATCCGCTTCCCAGGCTGTGCTCAATTGTGCTTTATAGGTTTGGGTTTCCAAATTAATGTTAATCCCTGCCGGAAAGTTTAATGCAGCCTGTGATTGTTTATTATCGGTTACGTTTACATCGGCCTGTAAGCTTGGCAAAAATGCCGCCCGGCTTTGTTGTAAGGTTGCCTCGGCAATTTTAATCCTTTCGATGGCCTGTTTCAGGTCTAAATTTTCATTTATCCCTTGCTGGATTAATGATTGTAAAGTGGTATCCGAAAACAGTTGTTTCCATTGCAGGTCGGCTATAGAGGCCGTATCTGTCGTATTGTTGTCGCGGTACAACCCTTCACTTTTCACCTGTGGGCGCTCGTACTTTTTGGTCACACAGGCACTAAGGCTAAGGATGGCTATACCGGTTAAAATGGAATGCTTATATGTAAATTTCATGTTTTTAAAATTAATGTGGACCGTTAACCGCTAACTCGTATTCTTCTTCTGTTTGCTCGCGGTCAATGCCTTCATCAAAAGGAGATTTGTTGCTTATTTTTTCCTGCAATGTCTGGAAAACAATAAACAATGCAGGAATTACAAACACTCCGAATATGGTACCAATTAACATACCCCCAACAGCACCAGTACCAATCGATTTATTTCCTGATGCACCCACACCAGTAGATAGCATTAGCGGCAATAAACCCAGAATAAAGGCGAAAGAGGTCATCAAAATCGGGCGCAAACGCGCCGTAGCACCATCAATAGCCGCATTGGTAATACTCATGCCTTTCCGCCTGCGGTCTACCGCGTATTCAACAATCAGGATCGCATTTTTGGCCAGTAAACCCACCAGCATAATCAGTGTAATTTGCGTATAAATGTTATTGTCAATACCAAAGATCTTATCGAAAATAAATACCCCGGCTAAACCAATTGGCAGCGAGAATAGTACAGCCAATGGTAAAATGTAACTTTCGTATTGTGCCGAAAGCAGGAAGTAAACAAAGATTACGCAAAGCAGGAAGATGAAAATGGTCTGACTACCGCTGCTTACCTCTTCACGCGATAAACCAGAGAATTCATATCCATATCCGGTTGGAAGGTGGATCGCCGCTTCTTCCTGGATTGCTTTAATGGCATCACCAGAACTGTATCCGGCATTTGGGTTACCTGTAACCGCAATTGAAGTGTAGAGGTTGAAACGCGAAATTGCCTGCGGTCCGTACACTTTTTCTAAGGTAATAAATTCAGAAACAGGCGCCATGGTGCCGCTTGAGTTGCGCACATAAATATTGGTTAAGCTTTGCTGATTTGCACGGTATTTGGCATCGGCCTGGAACATTACACGGTATTGCTTACCAAATTTATTAAAGTTAGAAGCATATACACCACCATAATAGCCTTGTAAAACGCCCAATACATCGCTAACGGTTAAGCCAGCCTGTTTAATCTTAGCTACGTTAACATCGATTTGATACTGAGGGAAATTGGGGTTAAACGAAGTTGATGCGTATTGAATTTCCGGACGTTTACTTAAAGCGCCTAAAAATGCATTACCAATTTCGTTGAATTTCTTAATATCACCACCGGTTTTATCCTGTAGTTGAAATTCGAAACCACCACCGGTACCAAATCCCTGAATGGTTGGCGGAGCAAAGAAAATTACTTTTGCACCTTTAATTCCGCTGGCTTTGCCGAATAACTCGCCAATAATGGCTTTAACATCCCTTTTGCGTTCATCCCAGGGCTTAAGCCTTGCGATAACCATACCGTAAGAACTACCCGAACCACTGATTAAACTCCGGCCTACTACCCTGAAGGTAGCTTCAACTTCTGGTACCTTACTTACAATATCATTGATTTTTACAATGATTTTATCTGTTTCTTCCTGCGAAGTTGATGGTGGTAAAGAAATATCAGAGAAAATGGTTCCCAAATCTTCGTTAGGTACGAAACCTTTTGGTGTGGTATTCATGATCCAAACCAATACCACTGCAAACACGGCAATACCTAAACCCGCTAACCATCTTTTTCTACCTAAAAAGCCTACCGAACGTTTGTATTTCTGCGTTACAGCATCAAATGAAGTGTTAAAAGCATCGTAAAAGCGATGTAAAAAGTTTTTATCCTTTCCGTGCTCGTCTTTGTGCGGTTTCAAAAACATAGCACACAACGCCGGACTTAAAGTTAAAGCATTAATAGCCGATAAAATGATAGATATGGCCAGTGTTAAACCGAACTGCTTATAAAATACACCCGAAGAGCCCTGAATAAAACTCACCGGGATAAATACCGCCGCCATTACCAGGGTAATCGAAATAATGGCTCCGCTGATATCGTCCATTGCATCTTTGGTAGCTTTTTTGGCATCGGTATAACCCGCATCCAGTTTAGCATGTACCGCCTCAACCACTACAATGGCATCATCTACCACGATACCAATGGCCAGTACCAATGCAAATAAGGTTAATAAGTTAATAGTGAAACCAAATAAACTTAAAAAGAAGAAAGTACCGATAATCGCCACCGGAACACTAATTGCAGGAATTAACGTTGAGCGGAAATCCTGTAAGAAAATAAACACCACTAGGAATACCAGGATAAAGGCCTCGATCAGCGTGTGGATTACCTTTTCGATTGATGCATCAAGGAAGTTGTTAACGTTAACAACAGTTTCGTAATGCACACCTTTAGGGAAAGAAAGTGCTGCCTTATCTAAAGTTTTGATCGAATTTTCGATTACTTCTTTCGCATTTGAACCAGCAGTTTGGCTAATGGCAATACCCAATGCCGGTTTACCGTTAAATTTCACGTAACTGGCATAGCTTTGCGCACCAAGTTCTATTCTGGCCACATCTTTTAAACGCAAAATCTGCCCGTTGGCATCGGCTTTAATGATGATGTTGCTAAACTCGGTTTCGGTTTTTAAACGGCCGCTGTATTTTAAAGTATACTGGAATGCTTGTCCGCCTTGCTCACCAAACTGACCTGGAGCGGCCTCAATGTTCTGCTCGGCCAGGGCCACATTCACATCATTTGGAACCAGGCCATAAACGGCCATCACCTCTGGCTTAAGCCAAATCCGCATGGTGTAATCTAAAGTACCAAAAGCACTGGCATCACCTACACCATTAATCCTTTTAATTTCGGGAATAATGTTAATGTTAGCATAGTTCTGCAAAAATTTCTGATCGTATGAAGGATCGTCACTGTAAATGGCAAAAATAAGGAGGTTACTCGCCTGTCTTTTAGCGGTAATTACACCCGATCTTGTTACCTCTGCAGGCAATAAGCTGGTTGCCCTGGCTACACGGTTCTGTACGTTTACAGCTGCCAGATCGGGGTTTGTGCCTAGTTTAAAGTTAACTGTGATGGTTGCAGTACCATCATTACTGGCGCTTGAAGTCATGTAGGTCATGTCTTCCACACCATTTATCTGTTCTTCGAGCGGAACAACAACGCTACTCATTACCACATCGGCGTTGGCACCCTGGTACGACGCAGATACCTGTACGGTCGGAGGCGCAATTTCTGGATACTGCGAAATGGGTAAAGTTACAAGGCCTAATACACCTAATATTACAATTATAATGGATATAACTGTCGATAAAACGGGCCTGTCTATAAATTTCTTAAACATAAATAATATGGATTACACTGATACAGTGTGAATTGCACTAATTGTTATTTTTTGATTTCAGCATAAACTGAATCGGCTGCTTTTTCTTCAGGTTTAATTTTTGTGCCGTCTTTTAACGATTGGAAACCTTCTAAAATTACTTTGTCGCCGGTTTTAAGACCTTTGGTAACTACGTAAAAATTGCCTTTGGCTAATTCCATTACCTCAATCTGTGTATTTACCACTTTGGCTGAGTCGCCTAAAATGTAAACGAATTTCTTGCCCTGTAAATCGATGGTTGATTTTTGAGGGATTAAAATTGCATTTTCAACATGTTGAGGGATTCTAACTGATGCGCTGGCCCCATTTTTTAGTAAGAAAACCGGGTTAGGGAAAGTAGCCCTTAAACTTGCCGAACCTGTATTGGTGTTAATCTGTCCGTTAATCGATTCGATTTTACCATTTTGGGCATAAATACTGCCATCGGCCAGTACTAAACTAACCGGCGGAATATTTTTCATTTGCTCGGCCAGTGTTTTGCCTTTATAGGTGCTTGCGAAATCTAAAAGTTGTTTTTCGTTTAAAGAGAAATAAGCATAAACTTTCGAAGTATTCGAAACTGTAGTAAGCGGTTGTGCGCTGCTGCTGCTAACCAAACTTCCGTTTCTGAAAGGAATGCTTCCTACCACACCATCAACCGGACTGGTAATTGAAGTATAGCCTAAATTAACCTTTGCATTTACCAACTCTGCTTTTGCCTGTGCCAATGCAGCTTTTCTGCTTTGAAGCGTTAACTGCGCTGCATCGAGGTCGTACTTACTGATGATATCTTTATCTACCAAAGGTTTGGTTTTATTCACCATTAACTGGGCGGCGTTTACATCGGCCTCGGCACTGCTAATGGCTGCTTTTGCAGTTCTTACCTGCTGTTCGTATTGGGGGGCATTAATGGTAAAAAGTAACTGACCTTTTTTAACCACAGCACCTTCATCCACAAATATCTTCTCAATAAAACCGTCAACTTTCGGGCGGATATCGATATTCTGGATACCTTCTATCGTTGCAGGATAATCTGAATCGAGGGTGGTGTTCTGTGTGTTTACTGTAAATACGGGGTAGGCTTGCGGACCTGCAGCTGCTGCGGCGGCAGCTTTTTTAGCTTCGTCGTTATTTCCGCAGGATGCCAGAAGCATACCAATGCTCATGCTAAAAAAGAGAGTTGTTACTTTTCTCATGGACTATTTCTGTGTGTTTAAATTTAAATTTCCGGATTAAGGGCGTTATCAATAAGGATGGACTTCAATTGTCGCCGATAATTGCCCAAAAATAGAGCCTAACCAAAAATAAATCTGTCCAAATTCTGTCATTTAATCAATCGATTGATTTATTTGGTGATTAAAAATTTACTTAAATATAAGTAAATAATTGTTTTTAAGTGTTTTGTGCGTGATTTTTATTTAAAAAACCGACTTGTAAATATCTTGCGACAGATGTTAAAAGCTGTTAAATAAGCAAATACAATGTTAATTTTATCGCATAAAACTGTTGTTTATTTTGAGCAATAGCCGCTACCTGATGTACAATTTAAACAGAATGAAAAGGGGGGATGTTCAGCGGTTTTTAGCTTTATTGATATGAAAAATCTTTTGCTGTTAGTTGTAGTTTTATTTGCCTCGGGCTGTTTAATTCCCGGCGCGCCACACTACTATCATTACAAACTAAAGCAGAATAATGCCGATTCTGTTGTGGTGATTTCCTATCCTTCCCGACTCGATTATCAATACCGGTTTAGCCAAAATGTTTGGGATAGTGTTTTGGTGTTTGATCCGATTCACCGGCTTTTTCAAAAAATGACTTTACATGAAAATGCCGACTTTTATCCAAAGGCTTATTACTCGCTTTACAAAAAAGAGCGGTCGAATTTGCAAAAAATGAATAAAGTGAAATCTCTTGTCGTGAAAAAGTATAAACAAAATTTAGCGGAAACAGACACGCTTTACTACCAGGATTTACGCTGAAGATTTAATCCACTTCGCCCTCAAAAACAAGTTTGGCTGGTCCGCATAAAAAAACATTGGTAAATGCAGTACCATCGTAATCAAATTCGATTTTAATATCACCACCCAAAACTTTAATATCGGTTTTAATGTGGCCGCTTAAGTTTTTATGTTTGGCCATCGCCATGGCTACGGCAGTAACTCCTGTACCGCAGGCATAGGTTTCATCTTCAACGCCACGCTCGTAGGTACGCACAAACAGGTGATCGCCTTTATCTTCTACAAAGTTTACGTTTATACCCTCAGTTTTATAGGTGTCGTTGTAACGGATGCTTTTACCCTCATGAAAAACATCAAGATCTTTTAAACCGGTTTGTAAAGCCACGTAATGAGGTGAACCTGTATTTAAAACATAAGCTTCGCCATCTTTGTTAATGGTGTCAACATCAATCATTTGCAAATCAACCCATTCGCCATTTTCTGAAATTCTGGCATAATGCGGTCCATCTACTGCCAAAAAGTTTGTCTCCCGGTCAATAATGCCAAGTTGTTTGGCAAAAGCGACAATACAACGACCGCCATTACCGCACATACTGCCCAGGTTACCATCGGCATTAAAATAATGCATTTCAAAGTCATAATCTTCGTGTTTGGTCAGGAACATTAAACCATCGGCACCTATGCCAAATCTTCTGTGGCAAAGCTGTTCAACTAATTGATTATCAATATTTTTTAACGGACTCATGGTGTGGTCTATTAAAATGAAATCGTTGCCTGCGCCCTGATATTTATAGAAATTAATTTTCATGAAAGCTTCATCTTTTAGTGCAATATTTGAATTGCAAAGTGTAACCGGCACCTCGTGTTTTTTTGATTTAACATTTTTTAACACAAAACCGGGTGCACTAATGATGCAAATATCGTTTATATGGTATTAAATTTGAATAATTAACGAAAGAAATTTTAGCAGATAAAAACTGCAGGAGCATTCTGCTTAAATCAAAGTGAAACAAACACTCCCGCAAAATTAGTAAATTTAACAACTGAAATAGGGTGAGCTAAAACAATTAGCTAGCAAAACGGCTTATCATATATCAGGGGTTTTAAAATTTTATAAACACATGGAAACCATTAAAGGCAAGCAAGATTAAACATACAGATCAATGCTTTTAATAGCTTCATAGCCATTAAAAAAATAAATAATAAACACATGAAAAAAATATTGGGAATTACCGTGCTAGCTGCTTTTATAGGTGGGGCAGCAGCAATAGGGGGTTACAAACTTTTTGAACGTAACCAAACAGGCAGTACAATTTCTGAAAAACAGAATTTATATTTTGCAAATAACCCACTTAAAGTATCGTCGGCAGGCACAACCGATTTTACACAGGCTGCAGCAGCAGTTGCACCAGGTGTGGTGCACATTAAAACTACCTACGCTGCACAAAGCGGTGGTGGCAGAGGCTCTTCTCCGTTTGATATGATGGAAGATTTCTTCGGTGGCGGTGGCCGTCAGATGCAGCGCCAGCCGAGGGCAGCGTCGGGCTCAGGTGTAATCATCAGTCAGGATGGTTATATCGTAACCAACAACCACGTGGTAGAAAATGCAGAAAAGGTTGAGGTTGTTTTAACCGACAGACGTAAAGTTGAAGCCAAAGTAATTGGTCGCGACCCCAATACCGATTTGGCTTTAATTAAAGTAAATGCTAACAATTTACCTGTAGTAAAAATGGGTAACTCTGATAATGTACAGGTTGGCGAATGGGTTTTAGCTGTTGGCTTCCCTTTAGATTTAAATACCACTGTAACAGCAGGTATTGTAAGTGCTAAAAACCGCAGTATCGGTATTATTGGACGCGAGCAACAAGGAAACGAAATCACTGAAGAAGAATATCGCGAATATCAGCGTACAGGTAAAAGACCAGATCGTCCGGCCAATACCAGTATCGAATCATTTATTCAGACAGATGCGGCCATTAACCCTGGTAACAGCGGTGGTGCATTGGTAAATGCAAATGGCGAACTGGTAGGTATTAACTCAGCAATTGCTTCGCAAAGTGGTTATAACCAGGGATATGGTTTTGCAATTCCGGTTAACCTTGCCCGTAAAATTGTAGATGATTTTATGAAATATGGCTCGGTTAAACGTGGTTACATTGGCGTTAACTTTGTTCCGCTAAGTGGCGATGAAAAACCTGAAGGCATTAAAACCAACGAAATCAGTGGTCTATATGTAAGCGATGTAGTTGCCGGTGGTGGTGCAGCAGCAGCTGGTATTAAATCAGGCGACGTAATTAAAAAAGTTGATGGCGTGGTGATTAACGATTCGCCTGACTTACAGGAAAGAGTTGGTCGTTTAAACCCTGGCGATAAAGTAAAATTAACTGTATTGCGTGATGGATCTTTAAAAGATTATACCGTTACCCTTAAAGGCGAAGCCAGTGTAGGTTTAACTGCCAATAATACAGCTGGTAAAGCTGCCGAGGTTTCAAAACTGGGTGCAACTTTTGCTCCCGCCAGCCAGGCTCAAAAAGCTAAATATGGCATTAGTGGCGGTGTAGTAGTAACTTCGGTTACAACCGGAAAAGCTTTCGATAACATTGGTGTAGAAAAAGGGTTAATTATTACCAAAGTAAACGGACAGCCTGTTAATTCAGTGGCAGATGTACAAAAAGCATTGCCACTAGGTAGAAATAACATGGTAAGCATTAGTGGTGTTGGTGAGCAAGGTTCATATAACTACAGTTTCCCGGCGCAATAAATTTTGCAGAAAAAAATAGTTTAAAAAATGTCCTCCCTGTTTAAAAACCGGGAGGACATTTTTTTTAATCCTGATGGATGGGCTCGTGATGGGCATGGCAGGCATCTGCACATTCTTCGCACGTTACGGCACATTGCCTGCAGTGCTCGTGGTCGTGTTTGCCACACTCAGCGGCACACAAGCGGCAAATTTCTTCACATAACAACAAATACTGTTTGCTAATTACCGATTCGCGCTGCAAGAGCCGCGTAGCCTGCGTACAAATATCGGCACAATCGCGATCCAGTTTAATACAATCAACCATCATGTTCAGGTCTTCCTCCTGTAAACACGACGATGCACAATGCTCGCAAGCCATCGCACAATCCAATAAAGCCTGAATTAAGGCATGATTCCGGTTTTCCATAGCTTAAAAATTTTGGTTATCAATATGCTCTTTATTAATAACCTTCAGGAAATTAAACGGTTTTATAAAATCGAAATGGTTTGCACGCGATTGTTAAAGTTTGTTAATCTTCCGGCCTCAGAAATATATTATGCTCCTTTTGAAGCGTTTTTGAACATAAGCCCGTTTTGTTAATTAATCTATGTTCATCCTAAATTCATCATTGCGATTTAGTTTAGTGATTTACCGATTGATTATCAGTGTTTACCGATACTCTATAAAATTAATTTTTTTATTGTTACATATTTGAAACAGCAACAAAAACCGAATATTATGGCTTTAGCTCACATTAACCTCAGCGTAAAACAGTATTTCAATTTCATGTGCCACACCGATTTTGAAAGAAGGATATTTCACGATAGCTACAGGGAATTTCAAAAGAAATCGAAGATATTCAGCCAAAACCAGCAGGTACATACCTTTTCGCAAATGTTGCAATTAAATGAAAAGGCCGGTTCATTGCACCAGAAATTACAGTATGCAGTTATGCCAAGCATCGCAAATTTAGAACAGAAAATGCCGGTGTTGGGCGATTTGGATGGCAATGCACTTAAATTTGATTGGGCCGAATTAAATATTGTAAGTTCTGATTTGTTAAATAAAGGAGCCCACGTAGTTTCGATTACTTATACCAGTCCAAAATTAGTGCTGCACGAAATAATTGGCGATTTACTGGTTTTGAGTTATTGTAAACCAGGTAGCAAAGGCGAAACCTTAATGGTAAAAATTACCGAAAACCTGATGGTAAATTACGAAGAAAGCAACAGTTTGGTTTACAGTTAATCCATCTTGCGCATTTCTTTAGCCCGGGCCCAAAAAAATATTATTAATTTGTAGCATGCAACAATTTAAAGCTCCAACTTTTATTATTCACGTGGCAGGTTGGCTTTTATTTCTAACCTTTCCATTATTGTTCATCAACAACGAACAATCGGGGCAAAGTAGTTTTTTGTTGCTGGCATCGCCATTTTACTGGTTGTTTTGTCTTACCTACATGTTGATGTTTTATTTCAATGCCCTGGTGCTGGTACCCAAACTCATGTTTAAAAAGCGGTACCTGTTATATACCGCAACAGTTTTGGGCTTGTTTAGCTTTGTGTATTATGCCCAGCCTTACGATAACCTGCTGGGGCACAACAAAAGTGTAATGGCAGCATTAAAAGGCGAGGTTGATAAACAGCCAAAAGGCTTAAACCAATCGCTGCAACCTGGCAAAGACAGTGTAATAGGGCCTGGCGTAGAGATGCCTTTCGGGCCTTTACCCAATCAGGATTTGAGGATGCAGGACCCTAACCTGAAAAAACAAAAAGGGATTTTAGATTTGCACAGGCCCGAAAATATCGACGTCATCAGTTTATTTATTTTTATGATGATTATGGGATTGAGCATTGCCACCAGTACGGTTGAGCGCTGGCAAACCGCCGAATCGAAAGTGGTAAAAGCAGAGGCAGAAAAAGCAACCGCCGAACTTTCATTCCTCAAAGCGCAAATCAATCCGCATTTTCTTTTTAATACGCTGAATAACATTTATACCCAGTCGGTTATCAATAGCGAACATACTTCAGAAAGCATCATGAAACTATCAAACATCATGCGTTATGTTACCGACGATGTAACGCAGGATTTTGTGATGCTTAAGGACGAAATTGATTGTGTACGCGATTATATCGAGTTGCAAAGGTTGAGGCTGGGTGCCGATGCCGAAATTAGTTTCGGGGTGGAGGGAAAACCGGAGGGGAGAAAAATAGCCCCCTTAATTTTTATGACCTTTATCGAAAATGCATTTAAATATGGTGTTACCAAAAAAGAAAAAACCATTATCAGCATCAAACTGAGTATCGGTGCCGATAAAATTGATTTCTCCTGCCAGAATAAAATTTATGCCCATCAGTCTAATTTGGAACGTTCGGGCATTGGTATTGCCAATACGCGTCAGCGCCTAACGCATTTATATGCGCAACAACACCGTTTGGATATTAAAAACACAGGCGAAATGTTTACCGTTAACCTTTGTGTAAATTGCTAACCTTTAACCGATAAATTATGGCCTTAAAATGTGTAGCTATAGATGATGAACCTCTGGCACTCGAACTGATCAAAAATTATGTTTCGAGGTTTCCCGGGTTGCAACTGGTACAGGTTTTTGAAGATGCCCTGTCGGGGGCAGAGTACCTGAAACAAAATCCTGTTGATTTGTTATTCGTAGATGTTAACATGCCCGATATTTCTGGGGTTGAACTGGTGCGTAGTTTGGTAAATAGCCCTATGATTATCTTTACAACTGCCTACCGGAATTATGCTTTCGAAAGTTACGAACTTCAGGCTATCGATTACCTTTTAAAACCTATCGATTTTAACCGTTTTACTGCGGCAGTAGAGAAAGCGATCGATTTTCATAAATACAAAAATGCCACTCAGGAAAATACCAGTGACGAAAGCATTTATGTGTATTCGGAGTATAAAATGATTAAAATCTTGCTCCGCGATATCGAGTATATCGAAAGCATGGGCGATTATCTTAAAATTTACCTGTGCAATGCTGATAAACCGGTTTTAACGCTCATGACCATGAAAAAGGTGTTGGAACGTTTGCCTGAGGATCAGTTTGCACGTGTACATAGGAGTTTTATTGTAGCCTTGACCAAAATTAAATCGATACACAATAGAAAAGTGAATTTAACCCATGTAGAAGTGCCTGTTGGCGACGCTTACAGTGGTTTTATTAATCAGCAAAAAGGGATATGAAGTTAAAAGCTAACATAGCAACAAGCGAAAATGGTTTTATTTTCAATCCGGCAACCGGCGATTCATTTACAAGTAATGGTATTGCCGCCGAAATTTTAACTTATATGAAAGCGGGAGAGAGCGAAGCAGAAATTAAACAAAAAATCCTCGATCGTTATGAGGTAGAATTGTGCCAGCTGGAAAGAGACTGGGACGATTATATGTTGCAGTTAAAGGAAGCAAATCTTTTAGATTTGTAACCCCAAATAAAACTAATCATGAGCGTTTCTCCCCACTTAAACCAAACCAAAACCTTAACCATTGCGGTTACAGGTTTAAATGCCAACGATAATCCCGGACCAGGTTTAGGGGTAATCAGGGCGTTGCGGGATGGTTTTGGAGAAAATTTACGGATTATTGGCCTGGCTTACGAAACTCTTGAACCGGCTATTTATTTAAGCGATCAGGTAGATAAAACCTACCGTATTCCTTACCCAACTGCCGGAGTGGAGGCTTTAAAAGAGCGTTTACAGCAGATACAGGAAGTAGAACACATAGACGTGCTGATCCCTAATTTCGATGCCGAGCTGTTTAATTTCATTAAGCTGGAAAAAGAGTTGTTAAATATGGGTATTCGTACCTTTTTGCCTACACACCAGCAACTGGCAGACCGTGATAAGGTAAACCTGCAGGCATTTGGAAATAAACATGGCTTGGAGGTACCTGCCAGCGAAACCATTTTAGCAGTCTCCGAACTTGATCAGATGGCAGATAAATTGGGCTTTCCACTGGTGATAAAAGGGAAATTTTACGAGGCCACTATCGTGCAGCATATCAGCGAGGCCTACAAAGCTTTTTATAAGTTACAGGCCAAATGGGGGCTCCCCATTATTGTGCAGCAATTTATAAAAGGTACCGAAATTAATATCGCCGGGTTGGCCGATGGAGAAGGAAATACGCTGAGTGTAATCCCGATGCGTAAAATGTACATCACCGAAAAAGGCAAAGCCTGGGCAGGTATTACCATAGCTGATGATAAGCTGATTAACCTGGCTAAAGCATTTGCGAAAGCATCACAATGGAAAGGCGGTTTCGAGCTGGAAATTATGCGTGATGAAAAGGATAGGCTGTACATTATGGAGGTGAATCCCCGCTTTCCTGCATGGATTTACTTATCCGCTGCAGCAGGGCAAAACCAACCCCGTATGCTGGTTGATCTGGCTTTAGGTAATCAGGTAAAAGAGTTAACAGCTTATACTGCAGGTAAAATGTTTGTCCGTTATGCCTGGGATAATATTATAGATGTTGCAGAATTTCAAAAGTTATCGGCTTTTGGCGAACTGTAGAATAGTAGCAGAAGATATGCAAAAGATTGAATCTGGTCTTGATACTTCATACCAACCTCTTGATACTAATTGAAGATGAAACAAAAATACGAACGACCAACCATCAGAAAAATGAATACCGGACTCATGAACAAGTTTGGTACGCGTACTGATTTTGACCCTGTTGAAAGCATTGATGGCGTTGCCGTCAAAGATCTGGTTGCGCAATATGGTTCGCCTGTTTTTGTATTATCCGAAAAGCAGATCAGACGGAATTATCAGGCGGCCTTGCGTTCGTTTAAAACGCGTTACCCCAAGGTGCAGTTTGCCTGGAGTTATAAAACCAATTATCTGAATGCAGTTTGTAAGGTTTTTCACCAGGAGGGGAGCTGGGCAGAAGTGGTTTCGGGTTTCGAGTACCATAAAGCATTGGGTAACGGAGTTGCTGGTCATCAGATTATCTTTAATGGCCCAGATAAAAAAGAAGCAGATTTAATCTTAGCAATAGAAAACCATTCGCTCATCCACATCGATCATTTCGACGAACTTTATTTGCTGATCCAGATTACCCAACGCATAAATAAAACTGCAAAGGTGGCCATCAGGGTTAATTTTGATACCGGTGTTTACCCCATTTGGGATCGCTTTGGTTTTAACTATGAAAATGGTCAGGCCTGGACGGCTATTAACAAAATTGCAAAGGCCGATAAAATGGAACTTGTAGGGCTGCATTGCCATATTGGTACCTTTATGTTATCTACAGCTGCTTATGCTGTTGCTGCCGCTAAACTTTGTCAGTTAGCGCTGAAATGCAAAAACGAGCTTCAAAACCCGTTACAATATTTAGACCTGGGTGGCGGCTTTCCTTCTACCAATACACTAAAAGGAGCTTATTTACCTGGTGTAGATACCGTGCCATCGGTCGAAGATTTTGCCGAAGCCATTAGCAATACCATTTTAGAAGCGGGCTTTGATACAGATGAATTGCCGCTTTTAATTTTAGAAAGCGGACGGGTATTGATTGACGATGCAGGTTATTTAATTGGAAGTGTTTTGGCCAATAAACGGCTAAGCGATGGTAGGCGTGCTACCATTCTCGATTTCGGTATCAACATCCTGTTTACTTCAAACTGGTACGACCATAAAATAAGTGTGGCCAAAGAATCGGGACAGTACACCGAAGAAACTGTTTTATTCGGCCCGCTTTGTATGAATATAGATGTAATCAGAGAAAGCATTATGCTGCCGCTTTTAGAGCGCGGCGATCAGGTAGTAGTACATAAGGTTGGCGCTTATAATATGACCCAATGGATGCAGTTTATCAATATGCGCCCTGCTGTGGTGTTAATCGATCAACAGGCCAAAAGTCATTTGATCCGTAAACCGGAAAATCTTACCTATTTAGAAATGATGGAAGTAGTGCCCGATTATTTAAAAATATAATATTGAAGAAACGCGTGCAATATTACTTTAGCGCCGCCTTAAGCAGCTACGCCATCCTGTTCTTCTCGCAGAACCGGATTTTAGGTGTGCTGTTGCTCGTGGTTTCTTTTTTCAATTTTGATGCTGGTTTATCGGGGCTCATAAGTGTAATTGGATCTTTACTGCTGGTTAATACCCTTGGTTTTAAAAAAGAAGATATTAAATCGGGGCTATATAGCTTCAATTCGCTGCTGCTGGGCATTGGTTTTGGCACTTTTTTTAGCTTCAGTTTCGCCTATTGGCTGTGGCTGGCCGCGGCTTGTTTATTGTGTGTTGTTTTAAGTGTTAACCTCAGTTCGTTTTTAGGTAAATATGCTTTGCCTTCACTTTCTATTCCTTTTGTGCTAACTTTTTGGATGGTTTTAATTGCCTCAAACGGTTATTTAGGTATGGGCTTGCTGCAAAAAGGCAGTTCGCTAATCTTTGAGCTAAACACCAACCCGCCATCTCATTTTAGCCAGCTCTGTCTCTTTTTCGATCACCTGAATATACCAGCTTACGTGCTGCTCTTCTTCAGATCGGTAAGTGCCATTTTATTCCAGAACAGTGTGCTTGCCGGAATAATCATTAGCATAGGTTTTTTAATTCATTCGCGTATTGGTTTTAGTCTGTTGGTACTGGGTTTTATTGTTTCCTGTGTAATTAACCAGCTCACAGGCACCTACCCGGGCGGAATAAGTAATTACTATCTGGGTGCAAATTTTATGATGGTAAGTTGTGCCATCGGTGGCTTTTTCTTAATTCCTTCCTGGCGCGCTTATGTATGGGCAATTGCTGTAATTCCTTTTACTTTTCTGGTTTTAAACGGGCTGTCGCGTGTATTGCTCCTGTTTAATCTCCCTGTATTTTCCATGCCATTTTGTTTGGTTACACTCGGCTTGCTGTATTTTTTTATGCTCCGGAAAAAACCAGGCAAACTGCAGCTTACACCTTTCCAATATTACTCGCCCGAAACCAATTTGTATCAGTTTTTAAACGACCGGCAAAGACTGAAAGACTTTAAGTATTTCAATTTAAGCTTGCCTTTTATGGGCGCCTGGACGGTTTCGCAAGGCTACGAAGGCTCAATTACGCATAAAGGCGACTGGCAACACGCTTTAGACTTCGTGCTCAAAGATCTTGACAATAAAACGTATCAGCTACCGGGGGTAAAGGCAGAAGATTATTATTGTTTTAACAAACCGGTTTTAGCAGTGGCCGATGGTCAGGTAGAGGAGGTGATTGGCCATATAGATGATAATGCAATTGGTCAGGTTAACCTGCAGCAAAACTGGGGCAATACCATTGTAATTAAACATGCCGAAAATTTATACAGTAAGGTTTCGCATTTAAAAAAGAACAGCATAAAAGTTAAGGCAGGTGATTATGTTAAACAAGGCGATATTATAGCGCTTTGCGGTAATTCTGGCCGTTCACCCGAGCCTCATCTGCATTTTCAGGTACAGTGTACTCCCTACATTGGTTCTAAAACTTATCCTTATCCTTTTGCTTATTTCACCGTAGCGGGCCAGCCTGGATTAAAAACATTTGAGGTGCCGCAGGAGGGGGCTACCATTGAACGGCCGGAGATAAATCCCTATTTAAAAAATGCTTTTCATTTTCAACCGGGCTATGTAGCTATCGTAACTGGTGATAACGGGCATACCGAAACCTGGGAAGTATTTACCGATGATTTCAATTCGACCTACTTTTTTTGTCACGAAAACCAGGCAGTAGCCTATTTTGTAAGCAATGCCAGCGTATTTTATTTTACGCGGTTTTACGGAGAAAGAAATTCCTTGCTTTTCCGCTTTTATCAGCTTGCTTATAAAATTAATTATTCGCAGCAGCCTGTTGCAGATCATTTTGCCATAGATGCCGAAAGTTTGAACCCTGCCTTGTGGTTACAAGATTTTTTAGCTCCTTTCTATCGTTTTATCCAAAATTCTTATAGTAATTCTATTGAAAAAAGGCCCGATGGATTAATTGTGCATAGTAAAGTGAATCGCCAGCTTTTACGGAGGGGTAAAAAATTGGTACAAGCCGAAATATTTGTAGATAATAAAGGTATTCAAGGCTTTGCACTTCAATATCAAAACAAAAATTTAAAAGTAAAATGGGAAACAAGTTCAGTTTAACAGTTTTGCTTTTAATTGTTTCGATAACAATTGGTAAAGCGCAAAGCAACTATCAGGCAACAGATAGTACATCTTTGGCGCTTTTTAATGCCGCCGAGTGGCAGCAGCTTATTGTTTTTGGTAAATCGGCCATTAATGAAGGCGAAGATTTTCCTTTGCTGCGGTTACGCATTGCTTATGCATCATTTGTACGCGGTAATTATACCGATGCGCTGGTGCAATACAATAAGGTGCTGGCAAATGATAAACATAACCAAATTGCCCTGTATTATGGCTATTTAAGTAGCCTTTATTTAAACCGGCCAGATAACGCAGGGTGGTTCGCGGCAGGTTTAGATACGGCAAATGTAGAAGGCAAACAATTAAGGCCTTTTAAAATGATTTCGGTAGGGGCTGAGAGCGGAATTAAATTTACCAATATCTACGAAAGGGGTAATTCCTCCTATTCAAGGGCTTTTCTTGATTTTGGCCTTACTTATAAACTAAACTTATCAACTTCGTTTTCATATTACAACCAGCCTATCCACAACGATCATATTGTACAGCCGGGCTATTATGCAAAATTGAATTATACACCGTTTAAAAGGTTTAGCTTTATTGGTGCTTACCATTATATGCGGTCTGATTTAAGGCAATTGGTATATCAGAACAATGCTGGTTTATTCGGTGTTAAATATGCAGGTGATGCCGGCGATTTTCAGGGAGATTTTATTTTATCGCAAATTGGCGATGAAAAAACGAGGCAGTACAATATGCAATTTGTAAAGTATTTAGCTGGTAACCTGGATTTTTACAGCATTACCCGTTTTTCGCTGGTTAATGTATTAAGCGAGCACAATATCGTTGTACAGCAGTTGTTTGGCTTTAAGCCCTTTAATCAGCTATGGTTTGAAGGTGTGGTAACAATGGGTAATCAGTACAATTACGCAGAGGCTGATGCCTTGTATTTTTATAATGGCTTTGATAAAACGAAGTTTAAAGCTGGTGCAAACTGTTATTTTTTGTTAAAACAACGGCTACTTTTAGGATTGAATTATACATTTGAACGTAAATCAGATAATATTTTTAAATTTAATTATTTACAACACTCAATTAACGGCGGCATTACATGGAATTTTTAAAACAATTTATGGTCTTTGCGATTCTGGGCTTATCTGTATTTGAGGTAAATGCCCAAACCAATGCCGCATTGCAAAAAGCCTTTCAAAATAGTTATAACAACGAAAGTAAAAAGAGCTATACCGAGGCCATAAGTGATATTATGCCCTTTTATGCCGAAAATAATTACGAAACAAACCTCCGGATCGGTTGGTTGTATTATCTGGCCAAAAACTATACCGCATCGCAAAATTATTATAACAGGGCAATCAGCGCAAGGCCAAATTCGGTTGAGGCACGGTTTGGCTTAATCAAAGCGCTTTCGCTACTAAGCAGCTGGGATAAAGTGATGGAGCAGTACAACAGTATACTCAAAATTGATCCGCAAAATACACAGGCAAACTATTGGGCCGGGGTAATTATCTACAACCGGAAACAATATGCCAATGCATCTAAATATTTTGCCAGGGTGGTAGCTTTGTATCCTTTCGATTATGATGGGAACCACATGTTGGGCTGGGCGTTGCTGTTTTCGGGCAGAAAACCGGAGGCAAAGGCCTGTTTCGAACGCGCATTATTGATAAAACCAGGCGATACATCGAGTACCGATGGACTAAATAGATCGATTAAATAGGGCCTAAAGGGCAATTAATCAATGTATTTAGCGAATATTTACAGATAAAAAAATAAAAAAGTGATTTATAGGTATTTAAGTATATATTTGACGCAAATTAAAATACAATATAATGCAACAAGGAACAGTAAAATTTTTTAATGAAACTAAAGGTTTTGGATTTATCATCCCTTCAAATGGCGATGCCGAAATTTTTGTTCATGCTTCAGGCTTAATCGACAGCATTCGCGAGAATGATACCGTAAACTACGAAGTAGAAGAAGGTAGAAAAGGCCTAAACGCGGTAAATGTAAAAGTAGCTTAAGAAAACTCAAACACATAAATCGTAAAAGGTCCCGATGCAAATCGGGACCTTTTTTTATGCTATTGATTTTTATCGTCATTGCGGGGAGGAACGACAGCCTGCCCCATTTTTCGGGGAAGCAATCTTATTAAAAAAGCTTTAGATTGGAGCCTCTTAGAGATTGCTTCGTTCCTCGCAATGACGAATTTTCTACGATAAAAACCTTAAAAAACCTATAATCCACCAAATATTTCAGAATATGCTTTAGAATGTTTCTAAATAAATGTTTTATCGTTGTTTTGTCATATTCGTTTATAAATTAAACTCATAATTAAATACTTTTGCAAGAAATATAGATATAAATCCTAATCAAATGAGTGGTTTCGGAAATGCGTTTTCTTCATCAATAGGGAAGAAATTCATCATGGGTATTACAGGTTTGTTCCTGATACTTTTTTTAATTGTACACTGTTTCATTAATGCATTAATTTTCATTAATGATGGTGGCTTAACCTTTAACATTGGGGCGCACTTTATGGCTACCAACTGGTTAATCAGGGCAGGCGAGGTAGTACTGTTTATTGGTTTGCTTGTGCACATTTTTCAGGCATTGCGGTTAACCCTGCAAAACCAAAAAGCCAGACCTGTTAAATATGCCGTTAACGATGGTAAAGCGAACAGTAAATGGTATAGCCGTTCAATGGGGTTATTGGGTACGTTATTGCTTATTTTCTTAGTGGTTCACTTAAAAGATTTTTGGGTAGTTTCACGTTTTACCGGAATTCCAACGGTTGATGCGAATGGCCACGAAGATTTGTATGCTGTAATGAGAGAGAAATTTCAGGATCCTGTAAGGGTTGCAGTATACATTTTAGCTATGTTTTCTTTATGCTACCACTTATTGCATGGTTTTGCTTCGGCTTTCCAAACATTAGGTTGGAACCACTCAAAATATAACGGTTTAATAAAAGGCTTTGGCGTTTGGTATTCGATCATTATTTCGATCCTTTTTGCCGCAATGCCAATTGCAGTTTATGCAGGTTTAATTAATTAGTTTTTAGCACAAAAGAGATATGTCAGATATTAATTCAAATATTCCAGAAGGCGATTTAACAAGCAAATGGACTAAGTATAAGTCTTCTGTGCCTTTGGTTAACCCATCGAACAAAAGAACAATTGAAGTAATTATTGTAGGCTCAGGTTTAGCAGGTGCTTCGGCAGCGGCTACTTTAGCTGAAATGGGTTATAAAGTTAAATGTTTCTGTTTTCAGGATTCGCCACGCCGTGCACACTCTATTGCGGCTCAGGGTGGTATCAATGCTGCAAAAAATTACCAGAATGATGGCGATAGTATTTATCGCTTGTTTTACGATACGATTAAAGGTGGCGATTACCGTGCCCGCGAAGCAAACGTGCACCGTTTGGCAGAGGTAAGTGCTAATATTATCGACCAATGTGTGGCCCAGGGTGTGCCTTTGGCACGCGAGTACGGCGGTTTGTTAGATAACCGTTCGTTTGGTGGTACACAGGTTCAACGTACTTTTTATGCTGCAGGTCAAACCGGTCAGCAATTATTACTAGGTGCCTATTCAGCTTTAGAACGCCAGGTGGGTATGGGTAAAGTAGAAATGTACACGCGCCACGAAATGCTTGAGGTGGTTAAAATCGACGGTAAAGCACGTGGTATTATTGCCCGTAACTTAATTACAGGTGAAATTGAGCGTCATTTCGGCCATGCAGTAGTGTTGGGTACAGGTGGTTACGGTAACGTGTTCTATCTTTCTACCAACGCAATGGGTAGTAACGTAACGGCAGCCTGGAAAGCACACAAACAAGGTGCTTACTTTGCAAACCCTTGCTATACGCAAATTCACCCAACCTGTATTCCGGTTTCTGGCGATCACCAGTCTAAATTAACCCTGATGTCTGAATCGTTACGTAACGATGGAAGAATCTGGGTACCTAAAAAGAAAGATGATAACCGTAAAGCTTCAGAAATTCCTGAAGATGAAAGAGATTATTACTTAGAGCGCCGTTACCCTGCTTTTGGTAACCTGGTTCCACGTGACGTGGCTTCGCGTGCAGCAAAAGAGCGTTGCGATGCAGGTTATGGTGTAGGAGCTTCTAAACTGGCTGTTTACTTAGATTTTAAAGCGAATACTGAACGCTACGGAAAAATCGAAGCTGCAAAGGCTGGTAACCACAATCCGGATAAAGAAACCTGCATGCGTTTAGGTACTGCCGTAATTAAAGAGAAATACGGTAACCTGTTCGATATGTACGCACAAATTACCGGCGAAAACCCTTACGAAACACCAATGCGTATTTACCCTGCGGTACACTATACCATGGGGGGACTTTGGGTAGATTATAACTTAATGACTTCGGTACCGGGCTTATATTGCACCGGAGAGGCTAACTTCTCTGACCATGGTGCTAACCGTTTAGGTGCATCTGCTTTAATGCAAGGTTTAGCCGATGGTTATTTCGTTTTACCTTACACCATTGGTGCTTACTTATCAAAAGAAATTTCTACCAAAGCTATCCCGACTGATCACCCTGCGTTTGTAGAGGCGGAAGCCAGAGCGGTAGGTATTTTAAATACTTTGATTAACATTAAGGGAACTAAATCTGTAGATCATTTCCACAAACGTTTAGGTCACATCATGTGGGAGAAATGTGGTATGGCCCGTAACGAGAAAGGCTTAAATGAAGCCATTCAGGAAATCAGAGCCCTGCGCGAAGAATTCTGGAAAGAGGTACGTGTACCTGGCGCTGCCAACGAGCTTAACCCTGAACTGGAGAAAGCAGGCCGTGTTGCCGATTTCATCGAATTGGGTGAGTTAATGTGTATCGATGCATTAAACCGTAACGAGAGTTGTGGTGGTCACTTCCGCGAAGAATATCAAACGGAAGAAGGTGAGGCCTTACGTGATGACGAGAACTACGCATACGTTGCCGCATGGGAATTTAAAGAAGGTGTAAACTTCGAACTTCATAAAGAAGAACTGAAGTTTGAAAATATTAAAGTTGCACAAAGAAGTTATAAATAGTGATGCGTACAGCGTTTAGCGTAAAGCGGTTAACTGCCAAACGCCAAACGCTTATCGCTTACCTAAAATCTCAATGTTATGAGTACAGGAAATATGAACTTAACGCTAAAAGTTTGGCGTCAGAAAAATAACAATACCAAAGGTGCTTTGGTTGATTATAAATTATCCGGTATTTCGCCAGATATGTCTTTCTTGGAGATGTTCGATGTGTTAAACGAAGATCTGATCAATAAAGGCGAAGAACCAGTGGTGTTCGATCACGATTGCCGCGAAGGTATTTGCGGAATGTGTTCGATGTTCATCAACGGTCGTCCGCACGGGCCAAAAGATTTGGTTACTACCTGCCAGTTACACATGCGCTCATTCAAAGATGGCGATACCATTGTAGTTGAGCCTTGGAGAGCAGCGGCTTTTCCGGTAGTTAAAGATTTAACTGTAGATCGTTCTGCATTTGACAGGGTTATTGCTGCCGGTGGTTTTATTTCGGTTAATACGGGTAATGCACAAGATGCCAACAACCTGCCAATTCCTAAAATGCAGGCTGATGCAGCTTTCGAAGCTGCTGCGTGTATCGGTTGTGGCGCCTGCGTAGCTACTTGTAAAAATGCTTCTGCAATGCTTTTCGTATCGGCTAAGATCTCTCAACTGGCTTTATTGCCACAAGGTCAGCCAGAGCGCTACCGTCGTGTACAAAGCATGGTTGCACAAATGGATGCTGAAGGTTTTGGTAACTGTACCAATACCGGTGCTTGCGAAGCAGAATGCCCTAAAGGAATTTCTCTAGAGAATATTGCCCGCATGAACCGCGATTTCGCTACTTCGAAATTCATTTCTGAAGAAACCGTTTAAAAATATACTGTGCATTCCGGTTTTACCGGAATTCTTAAGCCTCCACCTAGTGGGGGCTTTTTAGTTTTAACACAAAGCATTGTCTTAATTTAGATTGTCATCCTAGCCTGTCGAAAGACCTATCTAAATACTGTACAGGAAAGCTCAAGGAGACTTATATTTATACCCCTTTTTTAGTTTAAGACATCTGCTATTGTATAATCATTTTATATCACTGATCATTTTTAAATGCTATAAAATGAGATAAATCTGGTTAAAAGCATGATAAATGTTAGTATTTAATAAAAAAGGCTAAATAAATTTCATCAATTTTTTAGCTGATTATAAGGGTCTGATTGGCTGTTATTTTAACATTTCGGCTATATATTGAAAACATATGAAACGCTAAAGCTTAAAATCGAAACTCAGGACAAGAAATTACTAACAAAATAAAAGTTTGCGAAACTGATAATAATTTTATGTATGCATATTAAAATTTTGCTTAAATGGAAATTTTATTCTGTATTATTTGCATATACATTAAAGATTTTCTAAATTTATTGCTCCGAGACAGGAGAGAAAACATAAAACCCCGGCAATTTGTGCTGGGGTTTTGTGTTCTTTAAGAAATTGAGGTTCGCCTAGTTAAGTGCGAAATTAACGTTGATGTTGTATTTTACCCGCACAGGTACACCAAACTGTATACCTGGATTCCATTTGGGCGAACCTGACAGCACTCTTATGGCTTCTTCATTAATATCGGCGCTAACTCCACGCATTATTTTAATATTAGTTAGCCCGCCGTTCTTTTCTACAACGAAAGATAAAAATACCCTTCCCTGAATCTTATTCTTCGCCGCTTCTTTTGGGTATTTAATGTTATCGTTCAAGTACTGGTAAAAAGCCTTTAAACCACCTGGAAATTCAGGCTGTTTCTCTATCGTAACGAAATCGAACACACCGTTAGGGATCGAATCTCTTGATGGCTTGTTGCTAATGCCAGACTTCATTGCAGGATCAGGTTTGGCTGAAAAATTCAGTTTGGCTATCTTTTTTTTAAGGGCAATATTTTCGGCACTGTTTTGCTTTGCTTTGGTAAATACAATGAGCAAGCCATTGTTGTCATTTATCCCAAATTGCGAAGTCTTATCCCTCTCTTTTAAAATGGTCACAGATTCAATGTCTTCGTTTTTAAATTTACGCAGCGTATCCATGCCATTTACCAATAGTTTTCCATCTAAAATAACACTTGGCTTTGGGGTTGCCGGACCTACATTTTGCGCATGTGCTGTAAAGTATATTAAAAGACTGAGCAGCGTAAACAGATATTTTTTCATGCCCAAATATAGCATTTGTTAGTTGCTGTGGAAGGTAGTAAATGGAGTAGAACCCATGATTTTTCTGATTTACTCCTTATTGTGCCACGTGAAACATAAGTTAATATTAATTTAATCTTGCGTTTATGAAGAAGCTTCTTATGCAAAAAAAAATCTCCGGTTGTTAATAAACCAGAGATTTGAATTGGAGCAGCAACCGCTCAATTTAATTTTTTGTGCTCCTTGCCTTAGTAAGGTCGAAGTTTATATTAATGTTATACCTTACACGTACGGCTTTACCATCCTGCTCGGCTGCTGCCCATTTGGGCGAATTTTTAAGCACCCTAACCGCTTCTGTATCTGTTTCAGGGCTCAGACTGCGTGTAACCATAATATCGGAAATGGAGCCATCTTTTTCTACGGTAAATGCCAGAAATACTTTGCCTTCTGTTTTATTGTTTTTGGCTACTTCGGGGTACTTTATTTCTTTTTTAACATACTGGTAAAATTCGGCAATCCCACCAGGGTACATTGGCTGCTTTTGTACTGATACAAAATCGTACACCTCGTCTTTATCTTGTGCTTTTGCAGAATTAACAAGCATGGCGCAGCCCAGTAGGGCTAAAATCATTAGCTTTCTCATGGTTTTTTGGTTAAAGGTTAATTAATTATTCTTCTGTGGAAGGGGTTTTGCGTCCTTGGTTTTGATAATGATTACACCATTGATTCCTTTAGCACCATAAAGTTTTTTTGCTGCTGTATCTTTTAAAACTTCCATAGATTGGATATTGCTCTGGTTTATCGAGGTTTCTTCCTTGATTTCCTCTCCGTCAACGATGTAGAGGGGGGAGTTTGAACCATTTCTGAGCTTGACTTCGGTTTTGGTAATGTTAAGGTTATAGGGTGCAGGTTTAATGTTGAAAGTTGCCTCTTTTTTGGTTTGCTCTGCATTAATATTGTTTTCAGGAGCTATGCCACTTCCTACAAGCGCTGTTTTTGTTTTAATTTCAATTACACCTGCCAAACCATCGGCGCCATAAGCTGAAACCGCACTGCTATCTTTTAAAATCCTTACCGATTCTATGTTATCAGGTGCAAGTGAAACCAGGTTAATATCCCTGCTATATTGCTTGTTGCCATCAATTACAATTAATGGTTTAAGGCTATTCAATGCAGCATTACTGCGCAATCTGATGGTTGTAGTTTTTGTGCTATCTGCTTTTTGTGCAAAACCTGCCAGGGTAAATCCCATTACAATGGTAAAAACGATTATCTTTTTCATGCTGGTTACTTTTTTGGTTAGCATTTTTTATTTAAAATCGAAAAGTGGTGCGTTTTTGTCGATGTTGAGTTCTTTTATTTCCGGTTTTCTGAAAGCGTTATTTTTTGATCCCTTACTGGTAATGAGTATTGCGCCACCTTTTGCTGCTGAGCCGTAGAGATCGGTAGCAGCCTGATCTTTCAATACCTCGATCGATTCGATGTTATTCGGATTTATGGTACTCAAAGGTGTATTCTCAGCAAGTTTTACACCATCTAAAATCACTAAGCCGGTAAACTTAATATCGTTACGGAGTTTAATGGTTGACTGATTTTTAGCAGTTTTTGTTTCATTATCGTTCAGCGTAAAATTAACATTAATGTTGTACCTTACCCGTACAGGCAAACCATTCTGAATCCCCGGGTTCCATTTTGGCGATTCTTTTATAACCCTTAGTGCTTCCTCATCGGTGCCACTGCCCAGGCCTCTGGTTATCTTGACATCACTTAAGAGACCGCTTTTTTCTACTACAAAAGATAAAAATACTTTACCCTGTACATTTCTTTCCTGCGCCAGTTGAGGGTATTTTATTGCTCCGCTTAAATACTTGTAAAATTTGGCTATCCCACCCGGAAACTCCGGTTGTTTTTCAATCGAAACAAAATCGTAAACTGTTTTATCCTGATCGGGTTCAAGAATCAGGCTTGGTGTTGTTGGACCAGGTAAATAGGAGACAACGCTAATTTTATTCAGGTTAGTGTAGCCGGCGGTTTTGGGCAAAGCTTTATTTTTAAACTCTTCTGAAGATTCGGGCATGTTAAAGCTTACGGTAAGCGCGTATTTACCATCAGCTATCTTTTTAAAATCTTTGTAAGAGAGGATCGATTTCATTACTTCCTCATCGCAACCTGCGCCCAACTCTACATTAGGGCTTATGTTTACGAGCTTGCCATTCTTTACGCTGAATTTTATCTGCGTATTACCTTGCACTTCGTAGCTGTTGGCAAATGCCGGATATTTAATGTTTTGAGATAAAAACAGGTAAAAACCATTCCAGTTGGCATCGGCCTTGCCTTCGACAGAAATTTTGTGTACTGCGGGCGCCTCGGTTGTTGTTGTATTGACCATTTGCTGTACCATTTCTATTGGTTTCTCCAAGGGAATGCGATCGGTAATAGAGATTAATTTCTCGTTTTTACGTACCGTAGCCGAAGAGAATACAATAAGCAGCGCAAACAGCGGGATAAAGATTCCATACTTCATAATGGCAATCTTTTTAGACCGCTCTTTATGAAGCATGAAAATTCTTTTTTTGATTAATGATTTATCTAAAAAATTGTTGGTTAAAGCATTTGGCGAAATGCCGAAAGATTTGCTGAGCAGCAGCATCGCATACTCGGCTTTATCGCCCTGGTATGCTGCTGCCAGCTCGTCTGCCAAAAACTCGTGTATATTTTTAATCGTTTTTTTATAAAGGTATATCACAGGGTTTAGCCAGGTAATGATCCCTAAAATTTCAAAAAATAAAATATCAACGGTATGCCATTGCTTAATGTGTGCCTGCTCGTGGATATCAATTACATCCATTTGAGGCAGATTCTGGTCGATAATTTTTTTGCCGAAGAAAGAAAAAGCCATTCCGGCCTTTCCGGGTACCAGCATCTTTTTTACCGCCATTAAGTTAAATACCAATCTACCTAAGAAAAACAGGATACCTGCACAATAGATATATACAAATGCATTGGCCCAATTGAGGCCATTGTTGCGCTCTGTTACTACTGTGGCTTGTTGTAATACGGCCTCCCAGTTAACTGTTGTATAAACTTGCCGGGCGGCTTTATGTTCAGTAAGCCATTCTAAACGAATAAATGGAATACATAGCGAAAGCACGCCGGCAGATACCAGATAAATACGGTTTAACGTAAAATAGGTTTCCTTATCCAGCAGTAATTTATAAACACCGTAAAAAACAACCAAGTATAAGTTTACCTGCAATAGGTAGTGGGCAAAACTCATTTTGGCTTGTGTTTAATGTTATTGATCATTTTTAAAATCTCATCAACATCACTTAAATCCAGTTTTTCTTCTTTAACAAAGAAAGAGAACATGCTCTCTACTGAATTTTCGAAGTAATTGCCCAACAGTTTTTCTGTTGCATGGCGCTTATACTCTTCTCTGCTTACTAAAGGGTAGTACTGGTGTGCTTTCCCGAATGCTTCATGACCAATAAATCCTTTGGTTTCGAGGATTCTGATAATGGTTGAAACGGTGTTGTAAGCTGGCTTAGGTAATGGCAGTTCGTCAATTACTTCTTTGACGAATGCTTTTTCCAGTTGCCATAAAACCTGCATAATCTGCTCTTCGGCTTTAGTTAAATCTTTAATTTCCATCATGGTAATAATAATAAGGACAGGCAAAATAATTTGCTTAAACTAAAGTTAAAACTAATTGGTTAGTTATCCAAATTTTATTTGATAATTATTAGAAAAAAAATAAAGAGGCAACTGATTCGGTTAGTAGACTGAAGGAGGAGGCGTTAATGTATTGTTAATGAGTTGTTTGGCTTGTATTTTTTTGCCGGGCTAAATGGTAATGAGGTTGTTTTTTATGCCATACACTACCAGCCCGGTGCGCGATTTGATGTTGAGTTTGGCAAAAAGCGATTCGCGGTAGTTATCAACAGTGCGCGGGCTCACATTCATAATGTCGGCAATTTCCTTGTAGGTAAGTTCGGTGCTGCAGTGCTGCAGGAAGGTAAGCTCCCGCGCCGAAAATATGGGTTTTGCATCGGTATCTTTCAATGCAACCAAAAGCCTGCCCGATACCAGTTCGTTTACGAAAAAGCCTTTTTCTACAATTACTTTAATTGCTGCAAATAAATCGGATGGGGTAGACTCTTTAAGCATATAGCCCCCGGCCCCGGCCTTAAGCATACCAATAATGGCTTTTTCATCCTCCAGCATACTCAGCGCAAGTACATGTACATTCGGGAAATTGGTTTTAACCCATTTAGTAGCGGCAAAACCATCCATAACCGGCATGTTAATATCCATTAATACCAGCTGAACATCTGGATGGTTATTGATTTTAGATTGCAGGTCGATTCCGTTTATGGCCTCAAATTTTACTTCTATTTCATCAAATTCTTCCAATAAACTGGCCAGCCCTGAGCGGAAAAGGGTATGGTCATCAACGATAGCGATAGCGATATTAGGGTGTTGCATATTATTAAGGATAGGGGATCTCTATTGAAATGGAAGTACCTTTTCCCGGTGCCGAATTTAATATTAATTTTCCATTGATCATCTCAATTCTTTTATAAATAGAATTGAGGCCCATGCCTGATTTACGGGCTTTAATTTCGTCGGGGTTAAAACCCACGCCATTTTCTTTTACCTTTAAATGCAGCACATTTGTTGCAAGATAGGCGTCGATCTGGATCTGGGTGGCCTGTGCATGCTTAATCATGTTGTTGATGATTTCCTGGAGCAAACGCAGGATAATCAAGTCTTTATCAGGCGAGGTGTAATCTGATTCTGATAAGGTATTGTTAACCTGGAGCTCGTAAGCACCGCTTTTGCTGAGCCAGCTAATTTCCTGATCAATGGCATGACCAAGTCCGTTTTCTACCAGCTGCTCGCCATGTAAGAGTTTAGCCAGTTCTCTCAGTTCTTTAATAGATTTATTAACCAGTTGTAGCGAATTCTCGATTTTCTTTTTGGCTTTAACCTCATCGGATAAATTTACCGAATTGAGGGTAAGTGTAGTAAGGCTGAGTAGCTGGCCTACATTATCATGCAATTCGGTAGCAATGCTCTGCATGGTTTGGTCTTGCACCTCTACACGCGCCTGCAGCATTTCAGCTTCGAACTTTTGCTGCATATTTTGCTTTTCGAGTACATGGTTCTTCTTATGCCGGTTATATGACCTGATATAAAGCAATAAGAATATGGGCATTAAAAGAAATATAAGTGTTGAAATGGCAACTAAGATTGCAATTTTCGTTGTTTCATTCTGCATATAAAGGAGTAAATCCAAAGGCTGTATAAAATATAATTTAACAGTACGTAAATACAATATCTTAAAGTGGCATATCCAATAATTTTCACATTAAATAAACCATCAAAAATATTGGCCATGGTGCTGCCAAAATAATAGAATAAAACACCGGTTACCCACCAGAATTCGGGATGGTTTTTAATTTCGATAAAGTTCTCGTCTTTTAACAGCAGGTAATAATAATAAAGGCAGTAAAGCGCATAAACTACCGACATTACGCTTATGGTCAGGTTATTGGATTCGCTGAAAGGCTGCTTAAATAAAAAGATAACATAACTAAGGCATATAATTCCGCCGCCAATAGCAAATATGGGCTTAGGGTTAATATATGCCTTAATACAATGGTAAAGGCCGAATAATATCGTACTGATCTCAAAGAAAAGGAAGATATTAAACAACCATAAATTGTGCTGATGCCTGGATGAAAGATAGGCTGCGTACTGCTCAGTTAATAATGCTATTGCTATGTAACAGGTAACTACTTTCCAAAAAGCATATTTATCTTTCCATACTAATGCAACTGCAGAGATAAGACATACAGTTTCGGCGATAACTATGGGAGATAATCTCATGGGTTATAAACTTGTTCCCTCGCAAATGTCAGGACAACCTTGTCCACGGTTTCCAATATTATCCAAATCGTCTTTATGGTCTTCTCCATTTCCTACGTTTAAGATAGTAGGTACCAGCAACAAAGTGTTTTTGCCTACATTTCCACTTTTTACGCCATCAGGTAAGGCATCGGTATACTGGGAAAAGTAAACTCTAAGGCCATCATATTTGCCTTCACTCATTGATTTGGCGATTTCTAAGATTTGATCTGCCGGAAACCACACGGCTTTGGTAAATGATTCCGGGAATTTTCTTGCCTGTACAGCATAAGCATCAACCATGGCCTGCGCGATCTTTGGATCGATAGGCTCCGAATTTAAATTTTGACTCATAAAAATGTATTGTTTGATTTGCGATAAAATTCGATAATAATAAGTGTTCCCACAAGAATAATCTGCAATTTAAATACCGTAAAAATACCCTATTAATAAGGGCGTTTTGCACAATCGCCCAATTATCGACTACCACTACTTTTGGTATTACAATGATGACCAAATAAATTGCCGTTACCAGATACTAAAGTCGTGAATCCTCAAAATGCTGTTTTTGTACCCGTTTAAAAAAGGGTCTGTTTTGGAGAAACTGTCCGTTTATTTAGCAAGTTGTAAACCATAATTTGATTAAACCTTTAATTCTTTTAAAAATGATAAATAATATCCTGCTTCAGGAAAATCATAGCGGAATAAGCGAAAGAGAAGTTGAAATAGTACATCTGTTATCAATGGGTTACAACAGTAAGGAAATTGGCGAAATGCTTTTTATCAGCGAGCACACGGTTAATACCCACCGGAGAAATATGGTAAGAAAACTCGATTTAAGAAATTCGTACCAGTTGATTGTATGGGCATTTAAAGAAAGAATACTGTCCTTATAAGGGCTAAAAGATATAACAACCTCTCAATAATTACAAAGCCTGCAATTTGATCCCTAAAGTCAAATCGGCAGGCTTTTGTTTTTGATTATTTTTATGTACTTATGGTCTTGCTGGCTGCGGCGCCGGTAGTTCTTTTCTTGGTATTTGTGCCTCGCGTTGTGAGGTGTTGTAAACAAAAGATGCTATAATGGTAGCGGCTTGTTTTAAGTCGTCTTCTACCAGCCTGTCGTAGGTATCCATATTGCTGTGGTGTGTTCTGGTATTGTAATCGGCAGGATCCTGGATAAACTGAAAACCTGGGATACCCACGGCATCAAAAGCCTGGTGATCGGTACCGCCAGTGTTATTTATGGTAATGGTAGTAGCACCCAAATCGTTAAATGGAGTTAACCAGCTTTGAAAGATAGGCCCTGCGGCTGTATTGCCCTGTAAATAAATCCCACGTATTTTACCGGTTCCGTTATCGAGGTTGTAATAGGCCGATATTTTCTTCTGATCAGGCGCTAATACCATGGTTTTCGGATCGCCGAAGTGTTTGGCCACGTAGCCTCTGGAACCAAATAAACCCTGCTCTTCCGAACTCCACAAGGCAATGCGGATGGTACGTTTAGGTTTAAAATCTATAGCTTTTAAAATGCGCATGGCTTCCATCATTACGGTAGAGCCGGCAGCATTATCGGTGGCGCCGGTAGCGGCATGCCACGAATCGAAGTGGCCGCCAATCATTACCACCTCATCTTTTAATTTTTTATCGGTACCAGGTATTTCGGCAATTACATTGTAGCCTTGAGGATCCTGATCGTAGAAAGAAGTTTTAATATCAGCTTCTACTTCTACCTTTTTGCCTGCGCGTAACAGACGTAAAATGTGTAAGAAATCTTCTGCTGCTACCTCCAGTTCGGGCGATACGGGTTTGGCATCTAAAGCATAAGAAGCGCCATTACTGGTAAAAAAGGTACCTTGTCCACCGCGGGCATAAGTTAAAATGAGGCCAACTTTTTCGTCAACAAACATGGCATTCATGGCGGCTCTTATTTCGCGCATTTTCATCATTTGTGCCATTCTATCGGCCATTGGTCCACCGGTTGGGCGTTGTCTTGCTCCCGCAGCTTGTGGTTTTGCAGCAGCCATTTGTGCTAAAGTAGAATCGGCATAGCGAGCAAAATCTGCTTTTGTACCACTGGTTAAAGGAGCACCCTGATCCATCATGATAATTTTGCCGGCCAGTTTACCTTTGTATTTGGCTAAATCGGCAACGCTATCGGCTTTGATTAAAATTACTTCTGATTTGATTGGCCCGTTTGTGCCGGGAGTCCAGGCTTTTGGCGAAGCAATAATGGCATGGTAAAAAGGGAGTGTAGTTGCCGCATAATATTTATCGATTTGCCAGCCTTTACCAAAAGTTCCCCAGGCTTCAAGGTGCGCATTTTTAAGGCCCCAGTCTGTTAATTGTTTTACTGCCCAATCTTGTGCCTTTTTTAAGCCTGGCGAATTGGATAAACGCGGACCGCTTACATCGGTCAGGTTAAAGGCAATGTCCATTGCTTTCGAATTTTCAAGGCCTTCTTTCCTTATTTTTTGAACTATGGCTGCATCGGGGGTATCTTGTGCAAAAGCCGGGAAGCACAAGGCAAGAGCCAGTGCGGTAATGGTAAATCTTTTGATCATGAGAATAATTTGTTAGGTGATTTTAACTTAAAAATACATTTAAAAGCCCTTCAAATCGTTTTACAATGAGATTTTTACATGGAGGCTGTTTTTATATGGCGTTTTTTGCGTGGAAAGGTGTTTTTTTAACCGGACGGAAGTTAAATAAATCTTATCCGATAGCTATCGGATGAAATGAAAAGCCCGAAATCCCGATTTTTCATCGGGAGAGGACTTGTAATGTAAAGCAGGAGAGGCGTTAAAATGAAAGGCTGAAATTGCTTTTCGAATTATTATTTAATGCTCTTTCTGCTCACGATAAAATAACCCACGATAAAAAGAATGAGCGCATAAATTAAGCTGGTCCATATTTCTTGTGTAAAAACGGGAAAATCTAAGGGATTGGCACCTTTTTTTACTTTTGTTATCCTTAACGATAGGGTTGGCAGGCAGTAAGGGATTAAATAAGCGTATTTCCAGCCTACATTGGCGGTAATGATGCCCATAATGGTGCCTACAAAACCTATGCCCATGGGTTTAAGAAAATCGGCCCACACCAAACTGAGGATAAACTGCAGGGATAAAATACCCAGCGATGACAGGAATAATTTGGTGTAAGCGTTGATTAAAATGTTTAGCGGGTTATATTGATTAAAGTTGTATTTGGGCACCAATACCTGAAGTAAATGCCCAAAACCATAGGTGAGTGAGGCAAATAAAAACAAGGAGATAAATATTAAGCCTACTGCGTAGAGGTATTTCGCCGTGTAAATAGAAAACTTGTTTAAGGGCTGGGCAAACAGGGTTTTCCAGGTATCGTTTTTGTGTTCGATGTTGTTTACCGAGAAAGCCATAAATATAACATAGAATGGCATAACCAGTAAACCCATTACGTTTAGCGCTGCCCCACAGTATTGCCCCCATAGCATTATGGGCGGATAATGATAGTTTAAAATTTTTTCGGAGCTCGAGTAAAAACCAAAAGTAATGAGCCCGCAAATGATTAGCGGTAACAATATGGCTGCCCAAAACGCCAGGGTTTTCTTTGATTTGTAAAATTCGGATACTAACGAGATGTATAAAGAGCGCATATTAGTTGGTTTTGGTAATATCGAGGAATAAATTTTCGAGATCTTTGCGCTGCTGATATAAGCTGCTTACCTTAAAGCCATTTTGCACCAATAATGCATTTAAAGTAGCACTTTCCTGCGCAGAGGTAAATGGAATGGTGATTTTTTTATCGGTTTGGCCTGCAATTTCATAACCCGATTTTGAAATGAATGCGCCAGCTTTTTCAGTATCATCAACTTCAATTTCGAGCATGGGTTTGCTAAGTTGGTGAAGCTCATCGATAGTGCCCTGAAACAGCAACTGCCCTTTGTTAATAATACCAACGTGGGTGGCTGTTCTTTCTATTTCGGCCAGCAAATGGCTTGAAACGAGGATAGTTTTATGGTGTTTTACGGCAAGGTCTATCATGAGGTTGCGCACTTCGATAATGCCGTTCGGATCGAGGCCATTGGTGGGTTCATCGAGCAAAAGTAATTCGGGATCGGAAACGAGTGCAAGGGCAATGCCTAGACGCTGTTTCATACCCAGCGAATACTTGTTCGATTTTTTGTCGGCAGCATCGCTTAAACCAACAAGGGCCAGCATTTCGCTGGCCTTGCTCTTTTTTATACCGAGTAATATACAGCGGTTTATTAAATTTTCTTTACCAGTTAGGTGGCCATAAATAGCGGGCTGCTCTACCAGGGCGCCCACGCGTTTTAAAATGGCTATCCGGTTGTTGTTAATCTCCTTACCGAAAATAAATACCTGATCGGAAGGCGATTTTAACAGGTTGAGCAATATTTTAATGGTAGTGGTTTTGCCAGCGCCATTAGGGCCTAAAAAACCATAAATACTGCCTTTGGGTACTTGTAGCGAAAGGTCTTTTACAATGGCCTGATTGCCAAAGTTGAAATTTAAGCCTACAGTTTCGATAGCGTAATTACCCATTATTTCCTATTTGAAAATAGCAGATACTTGTTTTACAATTGTGGTAGAAGCTTTAGCAGGTTTTACAACAATTTCAGCATCGCTTTTGTTGGTGTTAAACGTAAGGGTTAAAATCATCAACATAAATACTGGAAATAATAAAAATAAAAATGGTGATGTGTTTGCTAACTTTTTCATGATCGATTGTTTTATTTGAGAGACAGTGAAGCTGACATCAGCAGTTACTGCCTGGTTGTTTAAGTTGATTGCTGATGTAGTTTTCATGTTATTATCGTTTTGATGATTCAAAGAAAGTCAAGAAAAACAAGCTGCTAAAATGTATTATACCAAGTGTTCAAGATTCTAGATCAACAGACATTTTTGGCGTTTGTCGATAAAATTTGGCGATTGGGCCGTTGGTAGAAAAAAAATGCCCGTTGGTAGATTGTGTTCGGTTTAAATTGAAAGTTTATTTACTTTGGATGCATGAAGCGATTATCTCAAATATTGATTTTACGCTTTTAATTGATAAACACATTTTAAATGAAGGAAAATAAGGGAGTTCTAATATTACATAGTATTTTCTGGGCAATAATTTTAGTAGGTGCTGGGGTTATTCTTATAACAAGTACCTCGCAGGTAACTGTTAAAAGGGAATTAATCTCTTTTGGCGTTTTTGGGATCTTGAATGTTTCGGTGTTTTACATTAATTATATTTTTTTAATCCCCGAACTGATAAAGAAAAGAAAAAAGTATTGGCTTTATGTTATTGCTTTTTTTCTCATGATTGGGATTGCAGCTTTAGTCAAAACAATAATTGCAGTCTTAAATCCTGCAGATATGATGATTGTACGGGGACACAGCAGCGAGTATAATGTAAACGAATATTTTATCGGGAAGGCATTTGTGGGTGGTTTTTTTATTATCAGCAGCTGCATTATTAAATTTACCATCGATTGGTTCTCTAGTGAAAGAATTCAAAGAAATTTAGAAAGCGAGCGCCGCGAAATGGAGCTCCAGTTTTTAAAATCGCAGTTAAACCCACATTTTCTGTTCAATTCATTAAATAATATTTACTCGCTGGCTTATCAGAAATCGGATAAAACTGCCGATGCAATTATGAAGCTCTCGGAAATTATGCGCTACATGATTTATGAAAGCAATACCCCAACAGTTTCATTAAGTAAAGAGGTAGATTATTTAACCAATTATATCGAACTGCAAAAAATCAGGTTTAAAGATGGTGCTTTCATTGAGCTTACGCTGAACGGCGAGATTGACGACCAGAAAATAGTGCCCTTAATGTTAATTTCGTTTGTTGAAAATGCCTTTAAACACGGTGTAGTGAACGACCCGGCCGAGCCTGTAAAAATAAATATTATTGCCAACCAGAAGATTTTGCATTTTAGTGTAATTAACAAAAAAAGCCATTTAAATAAAGATGCACAGGGTGGGGTAGGTTTAACCAACGTAGAAAGACGTTTACAATTGGTTTATCCTGACAGATATAAATTAAATGTTGTAAATTCGGCTACGCATTACACCTGCGAACTGATGATTGATATATAACCGGGAGCGATTTATACACTCGGATATACATTAAATCGTGAATTAAAATTAAAATCTAAAATGAACCTAAACTGTATTGTTGTTGATGATGAGCCTTTAGCGCTTGATATTTTACAGGATTATATCTCAAAAGTACCCTTTTTAACGATGGTTAAAAGATGCGAAAACCCCATTGAAGCCTTGCAAATTGTGCAGGGTGGGGGGATTGATCTGGTGTTTTTGGATATTCAGATGCCTGAATTAACGGGCATACAGTTTTTGAAGATTGCAGGCAACAAATGCCATTATATTTTAACCACGGCCTATCCGCAATATGCACTTGAAAGTTACGACCTGAATGTTTCTGATTATCTGTTAAAGCCAATTGCTTTCGATCGTTTTTATAAGGCCGTAGAAAAGGTACACAACCAGGTAAAGCCAGTAGAGGTCCCAGCAAGTGTTGCTCAACCTTTGGTTACACCAGCACCGTTTTCGGGTACACCAAACCCGGTACAGGATTATATTTTTGTTAAAACGGAGCATAAGATCCAAAAAATTTACCTCCACGATATCTTGTACATTGAAGGCTTAAAAGATTACATTTCTATTTTTACGAAAGATGAGCGTGTAATTACGTTACAGAGCATGAAGAAAATGGAAGAGGCGTTGCCGCAGAGCCAGTTTATCCGCGTACACAAATCGTATATTGTTGCTGTAGATAAAATTGAAAGCATTGAGCGCAGCCGCATCACCATTAACCAGAAGATTATTCCGGTGGGCGATACTTACCGCGACGAATTTTTCAGGGTAATCGGGAATAAGAATATTTAGTGCTGAGTCTGAAGTCCGGAGCCGGTAAGCAAAAGCTGGAATTAAACGTTTGGCCCTTCCTGATCTTGATACTAAGTACCTGATACTTTGTTTTCCTCAAGCTCCTGACCTAAAACTTTTCTGATTGCATTTTCGGCTTCGAAAGTAATTTCGTTTGCTGTTTTTCCTTCTGGTTCTATCGGTTTTAAAACCGTCCATTTAAGGGCATTTCCAGTAGTTAAAGGGAACATTCCAAAACGTACGATTTTCCAGGAGTTTTCGATTGCTACCGGAACAACGAGTGCATAGGGTACCACTTTTAAAATCGTTGCAATACCGCCAAACTGAAAGGTTTTTACCTGTCCATCTTTAGCCCGAGTACCTTCAGGAAAGATTACTGTGCTCCAGTTGTTTTCTTTCATGCGGCGGCCAAGTTTAATAATTTCAGATATGGCCTGTTTATTGTCTTTGCGGTTAATGTTGGCCCCACCACCTAAACGCAGGTTGATGGATATAGATGGAATACCTTTGGCAAGTTCAATTTTGGAGATAAACTTTGCGCTGTATTTTCTTAAAAACCAGATTAGCGATGGGATATCATACATGCTCTGGTGGTTCGCTGCAAAAATAATGGGCCTGTCAGTCGGTAAATTGTAGGTGTTTTTAAAGCTTATGGAATTAAAAAGAAACAGCTGACAATAGGTTAAACAAAAATTCAGCACATCAACAGAAACCTTATGCGCTTTATAACCGGATAGTTTATAGCATAACCATTGAATAGGGTGGAAGATGCAAAGGAATAATCCGAAGAAGATATAGAAAATCGGGCTTAAAATATAGCCAAAAAGCTTGCTCATCTGGTTGATTTAATGGATGGCAAAGATAACAATAAATTATTCGGGTTCTTTAAAGATGTACTTTTCTTCATATTGTACGTCAAAGGTTCTTAAAAGACCTGTATATTCTTTTATAAAATTTTCTTTTCTGTGGTGTTGCTCTTGATTCTGGATATATTGAATAACCCTTGGAACCTGGCTTTTTGCATATGAAAATGCACCGTAACCCTCCTGCCAGGCAAATTTAACCTTGCAGAAACCCTGATTGTTTATCCATTTTGAGCTTTCGGTTTTTACATTTTGAATTAAGCCCGAAATTGATTGATGTGGGCGCAGGCCGATAAAAATATGGATGTGATCGGGCATACAATTGATCTGGATCATTTTATGATCATTGGCCTGGAAAATACCCGTAATATATTTTAAAAGCCTTTCTTTCCAATCTGGTTGAATTAATGAAGCCCTGTATTTAACGGCAAAAACAAATTGAATGTGTAATTGGGTATAGGTATTTGGCATAATGCATATAATTAAAAAATCAAACGTTCCTATGGAACGACATAACGATCGCCATTTTTACCGGAATATTTGCCCTTAATATGCAACCGGTAATATATGGGGATGATTTCTTATTAATGCAATCGTTAATTTAAATTACAAAATATTTTTTAAATTTTCTACCCGGGATTTGTTCCTACGGAACATTTAATTTGTGAATTAGAATAATGTCCCGTAGGGACATTTGCCCGGTAGAAAAATATTGCGAAATATTTTTAATGTTCCGTTAGGAACATTTGGTGATTGTATGCATTACAATTGGCCGTTTTGCATCATTATTTTGGCTTTTAAAATTGCCGCTACGCTTATCGAATCGGTTATTTCGCCATTGAGCACCATTTGATATGCCGCTTCAAAAGGTAATTTTTTAAGCATCAGTTCCTCCGTTTCTTCAGGCATGGCAATACCCTTAATCAGGCCGGTAGCCACATAAACAATGCTCAGTTCATCGCTTACCGAATTGGAGAGGTGCAACCTTAAAATTTCTTTCCAGTTTTGAGCGCTCATACCGGTTTCTTCCAGTAATTCCCTTCTGGCACTATCTAAAGGTACTTCGTGGAAAGGGCCACCACCCTCAGGAATTTCCCAGCTGTAAGCTTTTATGGGGTAACGATACTGACCAACCAGCCAGGTATTATAATCCTCATCAAGTGGTAAAATCCCGATGGCCAGGTTCTTAAAATGCACCTCACCATAAATACCTTTTCCGCCAGTGGGGTTAATTACCTGATGCTCGGTTACGCGGATCCAGTTGTTATCGTATTTTACATCACTTTGCAGCGTTTTCCAGGGATTAATCTCTTCCATACTGCAATATAGGGATTATCCTTTTAGCTTATTGCGGTTTTGCCGGTGGTGGTGGCGGAATTTTATTCACCTTGATTTTAGTAAAACGATAATTGAGGCTAAAGGTGAAATTTTGGGTATTGTTAGTCGAATAATTCTCTACCCTGAAATTCTGACCTTCGTTAAAAAAGGTATTGGTGCGGTTACCTAAAATATCGTTGATGGTTACGCGCAGGTTTAACCGGTTAGCGAAAAAGACCTTCCTCGCCGAGAAATTGGAAGTCATAGAGCCTTTGTTGCGGCCCTGAGCATTGGCATTGTTGGCATAATTTAAATTCGACTCAAAAGCTGTTTTAAATGGCAATTGCATAGACAGGCCAACTGCAGCCCTGAAGCTAATCCCATCACGGTTTAAAGAGCTATTGAGCTGCGATTTATAATTGCTTTGGATAACACTAAAATTTCCGTTGGCCGATATTTTATTGGTTGGGCGGTAATTGCCGATTAAAATGAGCGATAGCGCACGATTGGTGCCCACATTATCGTAGGTGTTTTCAGATCGCGCCGTGTTCGAACCCGGAATTAGGGTAACCGTACGGTAACGTTCTATCACACCCTGACTTGTAGAATACGATAGCCTTGGGTTAAAAGACCATTTCTGCCCGAATGCTCCGAAATTGATATCGAACTGGTGGGTATAAGCAGGCGATAAATTGGGATTTCCGTAAGAAATGTTCAGTGTATCTACATTATTTACCTGAGGGTTTAATGTATTTTCACGCGGGCGATTAATGCGGATGCTGTAGGTAGCACCAATATTGTAGCGTTTGCGGTAAAAACGGTTGAGTGAGAGATTAGGGAAAACACTTAAATAGGGCTTTACATTATAATTTTCTCCTGTCGATAAATCGAAGGCAACATCCGTAAGCTCTGCTCTGACACCGGTTTTTACGCCCCAGCCTACGTTACGGTAATTGTAAGAGGCATAAGCAGCACCAATGTTTTCGTTGTATAAAAATTGGTTTGATAATTTGTTGTTCCGCAAAAATTGCTGGGAAGCAAAATTGAAGTTTTCAATAAGCAGATCGTTATCATTTTTTCTATAGCTAAAAGCCAGGCCTGCCTCTATCCTGTCGCGCTTTTTAAATATGGACTTTTCGTAATCCAAAGTTACATTTAATCCGCGGTTGCCAGTGTGGTTATTGTTTTGCTGCAAGCTGGGATTTAGTGTACTAGGCTGGGCATAGGTGGTACTGTAGCTGCGGAAATCGATATTTTTATTGGTGTTGAAATTTAGTCCTAGTGATATTTTTCCGCCGCTGGTGTCGGTTTGTAGATCGTAATCGGTATTAAAAACAAAATTGTTGCTGTTCCCGTTACCGGTATTGAGCTGGTTACGCAAGCGGCTTTCTATATAATTTTCATTTAAATAGTGCAGATCGGTAGAAGAATTGGAGTTGGTATGGTTGAGGTTGTAATTGGTTGACAGGCGCAAACTTTGTTTGGGGCTAATGGTCCAATCTAAACCCAGCCTGAAATTACCGCCGTTATTATGGTTTTTGTAGCCTCCGTACTGATCGTAATAGAAAGTGGTATCGGGAAAGAAATTCTCGCGGAAATTATGGCTATCACCTTTGCTTACATTGTAGCGGTAAGCGGCACTGCCATTAAGCGCGTACGATTTACCCCGGTAAGAAGCGTTTGCATTGGTGTTGCCGTTGCCCTGTAAGCCACCTGCAATGCCAACATTGCCATTAAAGCCAACTTTAAAACCTTTTTTCATCACAATATTAATGATGCCTTCGCCATCGCCGCTGTATTTGGAAGGAGGGTTGGTTAGTACCTCTATTTTATCAATCGCATCTGAAGGAAGTACATTGAGCAGGTCGGCAATGTTCGAGGTCATATAATCAGATGGTTTACCATCTATAAAGATCCGGGTATTTCTTTTGCCTGCTATGGTGGCATTGCCATCAATATCAACCTGTATCATAGGTACATTTTTAAGTACATCGGTGGCAGTGCTGCCTTCGGCCAGTAGGGTAGAGCCTACATTATAGGTAACGCCATCGGCACCAAATTCGATGGGTGGTTTTTGTACGGTAATGGTAACTTCCTGCAGCGAATTTTGTTCGGAGCTAAGTTTTAACGCTCCCAGGTTTTTATCGTAATCTTTCTCGGTCAGGGTAATGCCGTTTACTTTTAACGGGGCGTAGCCAACAAAACTTACACGGATGCTGTAATTGCCTGGCTTTAGGTTTTTAATGCTAAAGCGGCCGTCTTCGTCGGTAGCTGAGGTAATTACCGGCTGTTCAGAGTTATCGAGGTAAACCGATATTACTGCAGATGGAACGGGTAATCCACCAACTTCTTCGACCACTTTTCCACTAATTACACCTTTTTCGGCCGCAAAGGTTGTAAAGGAGTAGAAGAATAGAAAAAATATAAGACCAAGTTTAGGTAAAGGTTTTTTCAAGCGCTAATTATTTAAAAAAAAAGGTGCTTAGCAAATTTACTAAGCACCTTTGATAAAATTAAAATGATCCTTCATCAGGTCGGTTATCCTGATCTTCTCTTTTTTGTTTTTTAGTACCTGTAAATGTAGTTTTACCAAAACGGTAAGAGAAGGTTAAGTTACCCATAGTTCCCTGAAACTGGCGTTCAAAATCAACAATGGTGGCTTTATCTTCTGTAGTCATGCTCCATCTTCTGGTGTTAAACACATCCCTCACATTGAAACTTAACGAAGCTTTTTTGTTCGGGAAATCATATTTAGCACCTCCGTCTACACCATACATGGCATTACGCTTACCTTGAGCCATTACTTCAGGGGCACGGTAATCGCCACGCAGCTGTAACGACAGGTTTTTAACTACGGTTAAGTTTGCGGTAAGGTTCGCATTCCAGCTAAAACCGCTGCTAGAAGGGATATCAAATCTTGCATCGCCAGCAAACTTAGCCTGATATAAGTTAACGTTAGTGGTAAAATTTAACGGTTTAATCAGATCAAAACGACCAATTAATTCTACCCCGCTATTAATCTGGTGCGATAAGTTTTGAGGGGTTGAAGTAATGATACCATTAACTGGCGTGCTTCTTACCCTTTGGATCACATCGTTGGTTTGACGGAAATATAAGCTCGAAGTTAAAGTTACTTTCTTCCAGTATTTGCTATAGCCCAACTCAAATGAGTGCACATCTTCCGGTATCAGGTTCGGATTACCGCCTCTGTAGTTTAACGGATCAGAAACATCTAAAAACGGGTTGGTATCCCACGGGCGTGGACGGTTTACACGACGGGTATAGCTTAACTGAAGCTGGTTTTCGCCTTTCAATTTTTGCGTTAAGAAAACGCTAGGGTATATCCTTTTGTAATGGATGTTGCCTTCGCTAGTGGTTAGCACGTTATTGGTATAACCTTCCAGGTGCGTATCTAAGCGCGCATCTTCGCCCCTTAAACCAATCTGATAACCAAAATCTTTAATCTGGTTCTGGTAGTTAAAATAAAGTGCATGTACCTGGTCTTTGCTATCGAAACCATTAATCAGTTTATTGTTCTGGATAAAAATATTGGTGTTTGTAGGGATCGAATCTGCATATTGATCGTTATTTCCTAAACGGATCTGGCTGCGGTAACCTACCTCAATTTTACCTGCTTTACCAACCGGCAAAGCATAATCAGTTTGAATATTGTAATTGGTGTTGTTGCCGGTATTAAATACACGTTGCAAACTTAACGTTTCGTTTATTGGCGTACCATTGCGGTTTGTAGTGGTGGTACTGTAATTCTGGTCGTTGTTATTGGTGCCATACGAGTAACCAAAGTTAAAGGTTAGCTCTTCTTTCGGTTTTTTAAACTTCTGTACAAAATCGAGGTTGGCATCGTAACTGTTGCCATAACCATCAGTAGTATTGGTTCTGGTGCTCAGTAAAACCGGTGCTTGAGCAAGGTTTAATTGTCTGATATCAAGCAGCTCATTCCGGTCGTTTGCCCTTGAATTAAAACCTCCTGATAAACTGATTACACTTTTAGGCGCCACATAATAATCGATACCTGCTTTGGCATTATGGCCTTTATCTAACGATTTTGAAACGGTATTTTGACTGGCAAAACGCGTTGTAGCCTCATCTGATTTATAAGTAATATCTTGAAAACCGCCACCAACACGGTTACCATAACGGTAGCTGTAGTTACCATAAATGTTTACTTTACTGTTTTGGAAGCTTAAATTGGTGTTGGCATTGTAGTTATCGCGGTTACCAGCTGTTGCTGCAACCGAACCGTTAAAGCCAAGTCTGGTATTTTTCTTTAATACAATGTTAATGATACCCGATTGGCCCTCTGCATCGTATTTAGCCGATGGATTGGTAATTACTTCAACACTTTCGATCGAACTTGCCGGAATAGAGGCTAAAATCTGCGCCACATTTCCGCCGGCGATTAAAGAAGGTTTACCATCAATTAAAACCTTAACCCCGGTCGATCCGCGTAAACTCACATTTCCGTCCATATCGGTAGAAACCGAAGGTACATTTTGCAATAAATCGCCGGCCGAACCACCTTCGCTCACCAAACTCTGGTCAACAGAAAATATTTTCTTGTCAATTCCCATCTGCATAGCGGCTTTTTGGCCTGTAACGGTAACCTCGCTCAGTACATTGCCCTTGGCAGCATTCATTTTTATCTCGCCGAAGTTTAATGCACCCGTGGCGGCTGTAATGGCTACGTTATCGCGAACCATGGTTTGGTAACCCACAAAGCTGATTTTAAACGTAAAGTTTCCTTTTGGAATATTGGTCATCGTAAACGCTCCGTTTACATCTGTTTGGGCAATTTTGGCATTTTTTCCTGTAGATTTATCGATTAAAACTGCTGTTGCAAATGGAATGGTTTCTTGTGTTTTAGCGTCTTTAAGTACCCCCGTAATTTTTGCACTTCCGCCGGTTTGGGCAAAAAGATTAAAAGCAAGGGTTAGAAGCAATAAGGTAATTGGTATTGTTCTCGAATGTAAGAGTCTCATTAAAAGTTAGTTTTTGTCGTGTATTTTTATAAAGGGAGACAAAGTAACGGCAAGGAAGTTTAATTAAGGAGGCGTAACCATTTTATTACAGCCATTTTATGGTAATATTTTTGTTGGTTATAAATCGATTTACAGTTAGCAATTGGCAGTTTTCCCTTTCGTGGAAAACAATGGTGGAATATTACAATTGAACGATCTTCAAAATGTTACTTTTGTTTATCACATTGAGCATAAAATAACAGATGAAAAAAATATTGATTGTTGATGATTTGCACCCTGTATTTAAAGAACGGGCTATTGCTATGGGATATGAGGTTGATGATGAACCGCAAATTACCCGTCAACAAACACTCGGGAAAATAAAAGATTATACCGGTATTGCTGTGCGGACTAAATTCAGGATTGATGCCGAAATTTTTGCCGCGGCACCCAATTTAAAATTTGTGGCCCGGGCTGGGGCAGGTTTAGATAATATCGACGATCAGATTGCTTTTGAAAGAAATATCGAATTGATTAATGCACCGGAAGGCAATTGCGATGCTGTGGGCGAACATGCTACCGGTTTGTTGCTTTCGCTGATGAATAATTTCAGGAGAGCAGATATCGAAATCAGAAATGGCCTTTGGGACCGCGAAGGGAATCGTGGTTATGAGCTGAAAGGCAAAAAGGTTGGAATTATTGGTTATGGCTTTATGGGGCAGAGTTTTGCTAAAAAGCTGGCGGGTTTTGAGGTTGATGTTATGGCTTACGATAAATATAAAACCGGCTTTAGTGATGCATTTGCACGCGAGGTAAGCATGGAAGAAATTGTAAAACACAGTGATGTGTTGAGCCTGCACATTCCGTTAACTACCGAAACCAGGCTGATGGTAGATGATGAATATTTCTTTCACTTTAAAAAACCGATTTTCTTCATCAATACTGCCCGTGGCGAAATTGTTAAAATTGATGCGGTATTAAACGCCATTAAAGCAGGTAAAATATTAGGTGCCGGACTTGACGTACTGCAAACAGAAAAATTTCCAGCCCTGGGCGAACAGTCCTGGTATAATGAACTTAAAAATAACGATAAGGTGATCTTAACCCCGCACGTTGGTGGCTGGACATTTGATTCTTATCGTAAAATATCTGAAGTATTGGCTGAGAAATTAAGCGGGATTAAATTTTAGATATACAATATCTGCAAGATTTAAAATAAAAACGTTTGCGCTCGTTTCCAAACGAGTGCATAAATAGCTATACGATTCTATCGTTTGTAAACGATAAATTATTCAACGCTCGTTAGAAACTAGCGTTGGCTTAAGTATATAACCTCGCAGGTTTCAAAAAACTGCGAGGTTTGAAGCATTATAAATTAGCTGCGTGTAAAAAACAGTTGATATTTTTTGCCTCAATTCAATCATAATGTTTAAATTGAGTTAGAAAATTTAACTCAATTTATCATGCCGAAAGATCACTTATATTCAACTACAGTAACCTGGACGGGCAATAAAGGCTCTGGTACAATGGATTATCGCTCGTACGATCGCGATTATGTTATTTCAATAAAAGGTAAAGCCGATATTTCGGGTTCGTCAGACTCGGCTTTTTTAGGCGATAAATCTAAATATAACCCCGAAGATCTGTTATTGGCTTCTATATCGAGCTGCCACATGTTGTGGTATTTACACCTTTGTTCTAAAAATGAAATTGTGGTAATCGATTATAAAGATGAGGCGGTAGGCACCATGGAAGAATCGGCTGATGGAAGTGGACGTTTTAGGGAAGTTACGTTGCACCCGCAGGTTTTAATTGCAGATAAGGCACATTACGAGCTGGCAGAAGCATTACATAAAGAAGCCAATAAAATGTGTTTTATAGCTAATTCACTCAATTTTCCGGTAAAACACGAAGCAAGCTGCAAAGCAGAGAACGCTTAGGAATAATAAGTTATTAGTTTTCAGTTGGCAGTTTTAATAATTGCCAACTGAAAACTGTGAATTACCAACTATTTGGTTGCCCAAACATTATCAGCAGGAGTGGCATCCATATAAATGCCATTATCCAGCGAAACTGATTTTATCTTTTTGCCTGCATTAAATGTTACATTAATTTCTTTCTGGTTTGCTTTCCAAACCGCAGGCGTTTTATGGATCGTATCTGTTTTTCCATCGGTATAGGTAACTACCACATCAAACGGAATGGCAAAACCGCCCACATTTTTAATCGTTACGGTAGCTTTACCAGCTGTAGAACTCACTTTGGTAACGGCTAAATCGAGGTAATTGTTGGTGAAGAACCAGTTCTGGAAAAACCAGTTCAGGTTTTGTCCCGATCCTGAGTTCATCGAATTAAAGTAATCCCACGGAATAGGGTGTTTGCCGTTCCAGTTGCTCATGTAGGTGTGCAATGCTTTTTTAAATAACTCATCACCCAGCATATCTTTCAGTGCCAGGTAAGATAAAGAAGCTTTACCGTAAGAGTTATTGCCGTAACCAGCTCCCGAAACCTGATCGGACATCGAAATTACCGGCTGATCTTCTTCTGCTGATTTATCGTTAATGTACTTATCAACCCTAAAGTTTTTGTAAAATTTATCGGCTGCTTCTTTACCGTGTTCGGCAATGCCAATCAGGTATTCAAAAGTAGTTGCCCATCCTTCGTCCATGTAGGCATAACGGGTTTCGTTAATACCCATGTAAAATGGAAAGTAGGTGTGCGCCACCTCATGGTCTTGCACCAGTTGCGCAAAAACCGGGTCGCCAAATTGCGAATCGTTTACCATCATCGGGTATTCCATATCGGCAAAACCCTGGAAGGCGATGGTTTTGACATAAGGGTAAGGAATGCCTGGCCAGTTGTTCGAAAACCAGTCTAAAGCATTCAGGTTGTATTTAACTGAATTTACAAAATCGGTACCGGTGGTTGGGTTATAAGCGGCTTGTGTACTGGCCCTGCGATTGGTCTTTTTATCTACAATTACACTGGCGCCATCCCATACGTAATGGTTACTCAAGGCAAAAGTAACATCGGTAATGTGCTGTACGGCAAATTTCCAGGTATTCCAGTCTTTTTGTGCAGTAACCTTACCGTCTTTCATTTCCTGCTCGGTTGCAATGTGGATTACCTCATCGCCATTGTACGATTTTTTTAAACGTGCCGAAATTTCAGGTTGCAGCACTTCATCCGGATTTAGGAAATCGCCCGTAGCATAAACTACATAATTTTTAGGCGCTTTGATCGAGAATTCATAATCGTTAAAATCGTTGTAAAACTCTGCCCGGTCGGTATGTGGAATGCGATCCCAGCCGTTATAATCGTCGAAAACTGAAATGCGGGGATAACTATAGGCTACAAAAAAAGAATTGGGATCAATTTGTCCTTCTCTGCCACTTTCTTTTGATAAGGGATAATCCCAGGTTATTTTAACTGTGATTTTTGATTTGGGCAATAAAGGCTTTTTTAACTTTACATTACCAACGGTTCCCCAATCTTTACTGTTTACGTTATAGGTTTCGCCATCAACTGAAAAAGCAGAAATATTTAAACCCGAGCTTAAAAAATCTTCACTTACCGCACCGCCTCTTGGCGAAGTTGGTTTATGCAGGTTATTTACAAAACGAATAGCCAGGTTTCTTAAGGTATCAGTACTGTTGTTGCTGTACAAAATTTCTTCCTCGCCGCTAACCACCTTTGTTTCGGCATTTACCTTAATATCCATGTTATATTTACCATGGTTTTGCCAGTAATTTGGCCCCGGTTTTCCGCTTGCCGAGCGCGTACCCTTTGTATAGGCCGCTTTAATATTCCGTGGCATATAAAGCTCTTGTGCAGAAGCTGCATAGCCGCCCAGGCCGATCAGCAGGGCTATAGAAAGTAACTTTTTCATTTTTACGAATAATTTTAAGCTAAAAATAGAATTAATGATTGAATTTCGGAGGGGTGTATGACTGAATGTTACGATTTGGTGAGCTTCGCATATTGGTAAAATGATTGGATTTTTAAGTTTTGAAGGATTGAAATAATGTTTAAGCTAATTCCATAATCTTACTCAAACATGGGTAAACTGAAAAATCATGGTAATTTATTTGCTTTTGTAATTTCCACAATTTATCTTCGTTATAATTGAAGCAAGACTATGTAGCAAACCAACTATGTAGTCTTGTTTGTTTTTTATAGCGTTTGAATAAAAATTAAAAGAGCAATGACAGAGGTAACATACTATACCCAAGAGGGGTTGGATAAATTGAAAGAAGAAGTACATTATCTAACTACAACCGGTCGTCAGCTTATATCTAAAGCAATTGCAGAAGCAAGGGATAAAGGTGATTTATCGGAGAATGCAGAATACGATGCAGCTAAAGAGGCACAGGGGTTGCATGAAGCAAAAATAGCCAAATTACAAAATACGTTGGCCAATGCACGTTTAATTGATGAGTCGAGATTAGATTTATCGAAAGTGCTTGCATTATCTATCGTTAAAATAAAAAATGTTAAAAACGGTGCTACCATGACTTATCAATTGGTGGCCGAGAGTGAAGCTGATTTAAAAACAGGAAAAATTTCTGTTAAATCGCCTATTGCGCAAGGCTTACTGGGTAAATCGGTTGGCGAATTTGCCGAAATCGAAGTGCCTGCAGGTAAAATGCAATTCGAAGTACTCGAGATCTCGAGATAAGTATATGGCGTATGGCGATAGATGGGTAAACCGCTTCGCGCCATACGCTTAACGCTAACCTTTATACCCTTTACCTTAATGACTATATTTTCAAAAATCGTTGCAGGAGAAATCAGCGCACATGTTGTAGCCGAAACTGCTGAATATTTAGCCTTTTTAGATGTTTCTCCATTAACTGCTGGCCATGTGCTGGTAATTCCGAAAATCGAAGTCGATTATATTTTCGATATGGAAGAGGATCATTATGTTGGGCTTTGGATGTTTGCCAAAATTGTAGCTAAAGGGGTAAAAATTGCTTTCCCTTGTAAAAAGGTTGGTGTTTCGGTAATTGGATTAGAGGTGCCTCATGCACACATCCATTTAATTCCGATGAACAATGTGAGCGATATGAACTTTAGCAAAGAAAAGCTAAAGCCTACCACCGAAGAATTGGCAGAAGCTGCTGCGAAAATCAGGCAGGCTTTACTCGAAGCATAAAAAAAGGTCGGCTGCAAATTTGCCAGCCGACCATTCTACCCGCCTAACCCTCAAATTTTTTATGGTGCCGGAGCAACTGCAGTTGTGGTATACACATACGGCCAAACTGAACCCGGGGCTGCAGTTCCTGGAACAGTAATACCTTTATTATCGCCTCTTTTCGCATCAGGTACGTAATAATACAATGGCCAGCCCTTGTAAGTAAGTTGTTTTTTGCCAATTGCAGCGACTGTAATTACAGCAAGATCAGTTTTTGCAATAGCTGATGGTGCAATCAATACTTCAGATTGATAAACCGGCCAGATTCCTTCCTGGGTAACGCCTTTGGTGTAATTGTTAACCCCATTTTTATCGGGTCCAAAAGCATAAAGCGTTCTGCCAAAGGCATCGGTAAAATATTTGGTATTGCCGGTTCCTTCTACATAAGCACTGGTGTAGCTTTTGCCATTAGCACCAATTAACTGGGCATTGGCTATCATTAATGAATAATCAGGCTTGGCCACAAACCAGATTCCACCCACACCATCACCTTTAATTTCTCCGGCGACAGCATCGCTGGCATAGTAATATAAGGGATAGCCGCGGTAAGTACTTTGCTTACGTCCATCGGCACGGGTTACTTCGCCCACTTCGGCTTTGTTTAAGTTGAGGTCGGTGCTGGCATCAGCCGAATAATATATTGGCCAGGTTGTTTCGCAGCCACCACTGCAGGTTGGCGTACCTGCTACATCAGAAGCAAAAAAGTAAAGCGTTTTTCCATCCTTATCTGTTAATACCGCTCCAAATGTGGTACTGGTTGCCAGCTGGATCCCTTTTTTCTGTGGTACAGGTTCAGGAGTGGGTTCGTCGGCACTGTTCTTTTTGCAGGCTGTAATAACCAGGGCCATACAAGCTAAGGCCAACAGGTTTCTTTTTAAGTAGATTAGCATAAGATTTCGTTTTTAGTTTTAACTTTAATAAAATAATATGCTGCTATTACGCCATGGCTTTGTAAATAGTTGCTTCCGGAAACAACATTTTTTGTGAAAACCAGCGAAATAAAAATAATTTCAAAAAAATAAATTTTAAAGGCAACCTTTTGTAATCGGTTACCGTAATGTGTTTTGAAAGGAGAACATGTGACCGCTAGTAGCGATACCGAACATACTATACAAAAGCATATTCAGGGCTGTATTAGAAATGATAGAGATAGTCAGAAAGCACTATACAAACATTTCTATAGCTTTGCTATGGGAATTTGTTTGCGATACACTAGCGATCGGCTGGATGCTGCGGGGATACTGAATGATGGCTTTTTTAAAGCATTTAAAAATATTTCAAAATACGAAACTTCTAAAGCGTTTATGCCCTGGCTTGGGCGGATTATAACCAATACTGCAATAGATTATTACCGTGCCAATTTAAAATTTGCCGATCATGTTGATATTCAGGATCACGAAAACATTGTGCAGGTAAGTTCTGTATACGATAAACTGGCCTATCATGATCTGCTGGCACTGGTGCAGAACTTGAGTCCGGCTTACCGAACGGTTTTTAACCTTTTTGCCATAGATGGGTACAGCCATGAAGAAATTGCCGAAATGCTGGAAATATCGGTTGGCACATCAAAATCGAATTTGTTTAAAGCCAGACAAAAATTACAGGAAATGTTAAAAGCTACCGAAGCGAAAACTTACGAGGTAAGAAATTCGGAAGTAGATAGAAACCTTTTACAGGTTAGGTTAAACACAAACATGCAATGAAAGAGGGAAAAGATATAGATAAATTGTTTAAGGACGGACTGGAGAACCCCGATCTGCCTTTTAATGATTTAGATTGGGATGATCTGGAGGAAAGATTGCATCCGAAACCAAAACGAAGGGTAATACCTGTGGTTTGGCTTGCTGCTGCGGCGGCAATTGCAGCGATGCTATTGATTGTATTTTTATTGGTAAAACCAACTGAAGGACCGGCTGGTGTTAATCCTTTAGTGAAAAACAGTGGGCGCGATAAAAACAAAGCTAATCCCGAAAATAATGCAACTAAGGTTACAGAAACACATTTAAAACCAAATGATCCGATAGTAAATACTGATCCGGCAGGGTTAGTGGCTAATAAAGCTAACAGGAACCCATTTGTACAGAGACCTGTCGGGAAAAATGTTTTGAGCGGAACAAATACGCCAAAGTTAGTTTTGGTGGATGCTGATCGCGCAAATTTATTGGCTGATATGGTTTATCAACCTGCGCTCCATACTGAATTTGATCCGGTAGCTTTTAAAGATCAAAAGCTGATTGCCTCTGTAGCTACCGGTAAGCCAGAGCGGATTAAGCAACCGGTTTTGAATAAAAAACCACGGTTGGTATTGAGTATTTTAGCTGCACCCGATTTAACGAGTGTGCAAAAATCGGGTATGAGCAGTTTAAGTGGTGGTTTTGGCGTAGAAGCAACTTATAGTTTAACCAAAAAACTCAGTATCACTACCGGGGCCACCTATGCTAAGAAAATTTACGATTCGGACTTTAGCTTGTATAAACCGAATAGCAATTACGTTTTTAAAATTATACCCTCAAATATCCATGCCAATTGTGATGTGATTGATATTCCTTTAAATGTTAACTATAAGGTTTTTGGGAACAGCCGGAATAGCATTTCGGTAAGTACCGGGCTTTCGAGTTACCTCATGCTAAAAGAGAAATACAGTTATAGCTACAATGGTGCTTACCAGGGACCGCAGGATTATGAAGTGAGGGGCCGCAACCAGCATTATTTAGGTATTGCCAATGTAGGTGTCGAATTTCAACACAAAATAAATAACAATTTAAGTATCAGCGCCAAACCATTCATGAAAATCCCGCTAACCGATATTGGTTATGGAAATTCACGCTTATCATCAACCGGCGTGGCCGTTTCGGTAAATATGAATTTGTTCGGAAAAGGAAATTAATCCTGTTTTATTGTCTTTGCTGCGGTAGCGGTACAAAATCTGTTTCGCCTGGTACAGGTTTGAAGCTTTGCTCCAGCCATTTTTGCTTAGCCTTTTCAATCAGCGCTTTATCCGATGCAACAAAATTCCAGTAAATGAAACGTTCTTCGGGGAAAGGCTCACCTCCAAAAATGTAAACGGTTGTGTTTTCGTGCAGTGTAAATTCACACAATTTGGCATCGTTGGCAATTAAAATCTGTCGTGGCTCAAAAATATGACCATCGCTTTCTATGGCGCCTTCTAAAATGTACAGGGCACTCTCGCCGAAAAGAGAATCGCCAATATTAACTTTTTGGCGGCTTGTACTTTTTAATTCTAGGAAATACAGCGGACTATAAACCGGAACAGGTGATTTGCGGCCAAAAGCTTCGCCCGCAATTAATTTAATCGCAACACCATCTTGTTCCCATGCGGGGATATCGGTTTCTTCGACGTGAAAAAACTCCGGATCCATTTGTTCAAGTGCTTTTGGCAAGGCTACCCAGATTTGTAAGCCATGTAGCATTTTATCGGTATGCCGTAAATATTCTGGTGTACGCTCCGAATGCACAATGCCACTTCCCGAAGTCATCCAGTTTACCTGGCCGGGTTTAATCACCACATCAGAACCCAGGCTATCTTTATGGGTAATTTCGCCCTCAAACAAAAAGGTAAGAGTAGAAAGGCCGATGTGCGGATGCGGCGGAACATCAAGGTTTTCATGATCGCTCATTGCTGCCGGGCCCATGTGGTCGATAAAAGAAAATGGACCAACCATTCTTTTCTCTCTGAAAGGCAGTAATCTGCCAACCATAAAATTGCCAATATTGGCCGGGCGTTCTTCGATAATGAGTTTAATGTTCGACATGATTATGGGGATTTTTGATGAGGTGAATTTACGGAAAAACGATGGAATTTGGAGGAGAATTATACATCTCTCGTCATTGGCGAGTTTATTTTCTTTTATAAAGATCAATGGATTCCTCCAGCTGAAAAAGCCTCCTCAAAATTACGGACCAGGCGATAGCATAACGATCTCCGTGGTTTCTGTGTTTTCCGAGGCTAAAAATCTGAGTGCTGTCAGATGTTGCCATTCGACAGATTTTATTAGCTTGATCTAATAGAACTGAGATGTGCCGGCTGGTAACAGCCGACACCACAGCCTAACAGTTGACAGCACAAAAAAAACACCCCTTTCGAGGTGCTTTTTTAAACTTAAAAAGAAAAAATAAAGCTTGTTATACCAATTGCATCAAAGCTTCTTTGCTAAAGCCTTTCAATTCTTCGGTGCGATTGTTTTTAATTTTTTCTACCCAATTCGGATCGGCTAAAAGCGGTCGGCCAACGGCTACGAGGTCAAAATCGCCGCGATCCATTCTGCGTACCAGTTCTTCTAAAGAGCTGGGTTGTGAGCTTTGGCCGGCAAAAGCGCCAAAGAAATCGCCATCTAAACCAACCGAGCCAACCGAAATGGTAGCTTTGCCGGTTAATTTTTTAGCCCAGCCTGCAAAGTTAAGGTCAGAACCTTCAAACTCTGGCTCCCAGAAACGGCGTTGCGAACAGTGGAAAATATCGATGCCGGCATCGGCCAGTGGCGTTAACCATTGTTCCATTTCCTGCTCGTTTTTGGCCAGTTTAAAGTCGTAAACTGCGGGTTTAAACTGCGATAAACGAATAATTACCGCAAAATCTTCACCAACTCTTTTACGTACTTCTTTAATTACTTCTACGCCAAAACGGGTACGCTCGGCTAAGGTTTTACCACCATAAATATCGGTGCGGTTGTTGGTTGCATCCCAGAAAAACTGGTCGATTAAATATTGATGTGCACCATGTATTTCAACAGTATCAAAACCAAGAGCTTTGGCATCAGCAGCTGCCTGCCCGAAAGCAGCAATGGTATCGGCAATGGCGGCATCTGTCATCGCTACGCCGTTTTCAAATCCCGGACTGTTAAAAGATGAAGGCCCTTCAAATGGAGCACTTGGTAGCCAACCAGAAGCATGATTGGCATGAATACCCTGGTGCCAGATTTGTGGTCCCATTTGCCCACCAGCACTATGCACTCCTTTAATTACATTTTCCCATCCTGCTAGTGCTTCGGTTCCATAAAAATGTGGAATGTTCGGATCGGCAGAAGAAGATGGCCTGTTAATTACCGTTCCTTCTGAGAGGATTAAGCCGACCTCACCAGCCGCTCTTTTGGTATAATAGGTGGCTACATCAGCTGTTGGTACGCCGCCCGGAGAAAATGAGCGGGTCATAGGAGCCATTACGATTCTGTTTTTTGTATTTAATGTTTTAAGGCTAAATGGCCTGAATAAACTATCTGTGTTCATATCCGTGGATTATAATGTTGAATTGATGATTTGACTTAACTTTTCTATACCTGCTTTATTGCGTTTGTAATAGGTCCATTGCCCAACACGGGTGGCGCATACCAGATCGGCACGTTGTAAAATAGAAAGGTATTCGGAAATGGTACTTTGAGATAAGCCCGCCTTATATTGAATTTGCCCCACGCAAACGCCAACGTTTTCAAAATCGGCATTAGGTTGTTCCGGGAAATTTTTCTCGGGTTCTTTTAACCAGTTTAAAATTTGCAAACGGGTTTTATTTGAAAGGGCTTTAAATATCTCTACCTGATCCATGATGCAAATGTATATCGACTTTTCCCGATATGCCAATTAAAAGATTGAAATTTACATTTGGATGTTTGATTCCGGGCATTTTAACCGCAGAGTGCACGGAGAAAGGCGCAAAGGTCGCAAAGCTGTTATGTCGTCATTCTGGCGCAGGGCAGAATCTCTGTTTTTTAACCACAGCGCACTCAGAAGAAGGCACTGAAGACACAGAGAAGGGAAGAACCAATTTCTTTAACATTAATTTAACTGCAGCGTGAGTAAAGAAGGACGCAAAGCTGTTATGCCGTCACCCTGGCGCAGGCCAGAATCTCTTGTTTTTAACCACAGCGTACACAGAGAAAGGCGCAATGGGCATAGAGTAGGTTGGAAGCAATTGCTTTTAGCACTAAATTTCAGGACTTACGACTCCTGACCTCCGACTATACCAGTAATTTCAAAATTGTGGGCAAAAAAGAACGGGGATAAATCATACCGACCTATCCCCGTCATCTAAATTAACGCTCTCATATATATAAACAACCAAAAGGGCGATTTATTATATAGCAGTGAAAATTTTTTTTATTTTTTTTCTGCAGCCTTCTTTGCAGCGGCTTTTGGCTTCTTCGGCGCAGCTTCAATGTCTGCAGCTGGCGCAGCCTTTTTGGTAGCAGGTGCTTTTGTTTTTTTAGGTTCAGCTTTATCAGCTTCTACTAGAGTTTCTTTCTTTTTAGCTAGTGCTTTAGCTTTTTTAACTTCAGCAACAGGTTCGGCTACCACTTCTTCTTTTACTTCTGCAGCTTTAGGAGTTGCAGTATTTTGTAAATAAATGGCCAGTAATTGTTTTAAATAAACATCCGGTTTGGGCATGTTGATTACCGTACCTGGTTCTTTATCCTGCGCTTGTTTAGTATAAGCCGATTTAATTTTGCCCCAGTCTTTTGAATAAAGTTTGATGAACATTTCTAAAAACTGTTCGTCTGTATATTTTTTAGGCAGCCTGCCCAGCACTGCCTGTATTTTTTCTTCTTTTCTATGTAATATCGCCATCGATTTTATTTTCTGCAAAGATAGCCGAATTTTATCATATTCAGGTTTTTGCTTTTTTAGGCCGAAATGCCAGGGTTAGCATTGGTTTCTTCTAATGTAACATCTTTTCTTCTGTTCTTTACCAAACGTTCGCGATGCTGCATACCCCATTCGCGCAGTTCGTTAATTACACTATCCAATGTTCCGCTGTACTCGGTTAACTCGTAAGTTACGGTAACAGGTGTGGTGTGGAACACTTTCCTAATTACAAACTCATTCAGTTCGAGTTCTTTTAATTCTTTCGAAAGGATTTTTGGGGTAATTTCTCCCAGTGATTTTTGAATTTCGTTAAAACGGAGCGGCCTTTCCTGCAAGCTCAAAATCAGGGGGAGCTTCCATTTACCGTTCAATACATAGAGCGCATCTTTTATTGCGTTCATGCTAGCGGTGCAGGCAGATTTATCGTGGTGTTTATCTTTTGGTCCCATGTTGCAAAGTTACATGCTTTCCTAAATGATACCGCTATCCTTTGGGAAAGTAGTATCATTTAGATAGTAAAAGTATCTAAGTTTGCCTCAAAAAAAATATGAACACAAAAGCAATTCAAATTACGTATTGGGTATCAACAGCATTGGTTGCGTTGATGATGGTTTTTTCAGCTTATTCCTATTTCACCAACCCGGAGGTTAAGCAAGGTTTTCAGCATGTAGGTTTTCCAGATTATTTCAGGATAGAATTGGGAATAGCGAAATTGTTGGGAGCCATTATTTTATTGCTACCGGTAAAAGGTTTGATTAAGGAGTGGGCTTATGCCGGGTTTACAATTGTATTTATTTCGGCATGTATTGCGCACCTGGCTTCGGGCGATACAATTGGTCACGCCAGTGCACCCTTGATTTTTTTAGTGGTTTTAGCCGTATCTTATTTTGCTTATCATAAAGGTAAGCGTCAAACTAATAAAACGATTTAGATTGTATTGCAACAAATTAATGATGAAATATAAACTCTCGGGTTTTTATTTTATTTTGGGTTTGATATGAAAATCTATACCAAATATTCGGCCCTCGCTTTATTTGCTTCGATGGCCTTTTTTACTGCATTTAAAGATGGTGGTAAACCACAAAAGAAGGAGGTTAAAGCAGACCAGCGACCAAATATCATCGTCATTCTTGCCGATGATCTGGGGTTCTCGGATATCGGTTGCTATGGTGGTGAAATTAAAACGCCAAATATTGATTATCTGGCCAGTCAGGGCATTCGTTTTAGAAATTTCTATAATACTTCGCGTTGTTGCCCCACACGAGCTGCGCTCCTAACCGGCCTTTACAATCACAATGCAGGCATTGGCGAAATGACCCAGGATCGCAATATTGAGGGGTATCGCGGCGCTTTAACCAAAAATGCGGTTACCCTTGCCGAGGTTCTAAAAGATGCTGGTTACCGTACGGCCATGTCGGGTAAGTGGCATGTTTCAAACACAGTTGAGCAGCCTACACCTCAGGCACAGCAGGATTGGTTAAACCATAAAACCAGTTTTCCGTTGTTTTCGCCGATTGACCAATACCCAACCAACCGGGGGTTCGAAAAGTTTTTTGGTACGCTTTGGGGCGTGGTCGATTTTTTTGATCCTTTTAGTCTGGTGAGTGGCACTACGCCAATAACCGAGGTGCCCAAAGATTATTACCATACCGATGCCATTAATGATACGGCTTCAACCTATATCCGCGAATTTAGTAAAGGCGATAAGCCATTTTTCTTATACGTAGCCGAAAATGCACCGCATTGGCCATTGCAGGCAAAACCAGAAGATATTGCCAAATATAAAGATACCTATAATGTGGGCTGGGATGCCATTCGCGAAGCCCGTTACAAAAGAATGGTGGCTATGGGTTTAATCGACCCTAAAACAGCCCCGCTTTCGCGAAGAAAGAGCAGCGTGAACTGGGAAAATAACCCAACCAAACAGTTCGATGAAATGGCCATGGCCGTGCATGCAGCCATGATTGACCGCATGGACCAGGGTATTGGACGGATTATTAAAACTTTAAAGGAAACCAACCAGCTGGATAACACTCTGATTGTATTTTTAAGTGATAATGGCGCAAGTCCGGAAGATGCCATGCGTTATGGCCCCGGTTTCGACAGGCCAAGTCAAACCCGCGCCGGCGAAAAAATTGCTTACCCCATTTATAAAAAAGTAATGCCCGGCCCGCAAACCAGTTATACCTCTATCGGCCCCATTTGGGCTAATGTAGCCAATACGCCTTATCAGTTGGCTAAAGCGCAATCATATGAGGGTGGTGTACATACACCAATGATTGCTTTCTGGCCTAAGGGGATTACTGCTAAGAAGGGAAGTTACAGCGATCAGGTTGGTCATGTAATGGATTTTATGCGCACTTTTGCCGAGCTTGGAAAAGCCAGTTATCCAACCCAGTATAAAGGCAATACCATTAAGCCTATGCAGGGTGCCAGTTTAGTGCCTGCGCTTAAAGGAAAGCAAGTTGTAGGGCACCATGAATTATTTAATGAGCACTTTAATGCACGTTATGTACGTGCGGGCGATTGGAAACTGGTTAACCTGGCCGGTGATTCGACCTGGCATTTGTACAATATTAAAAACGATAAAACCGAATTAAAAGATCTGGCTAGCCAAAACCCTGATCGCGTAAAGGCATTAAATGCCAAATGGCAGGCCTGGGCAAAAGAAAACCATGTGCTGCCGAAAAAATAGCCATTAAATATTAATTTAGCGATAAGAGGCTGGAAAGCATTGACCCATATCCGGTTAATCCTTCCAGCCTTTTTGCATTTTCTTATAGGCTTTTTTGCTGATTTTAGATCTCTTTTTTGATCGCGATTTCCCTTTCTTCTTCCGTGCGTTAATGTTGTTTACCAGCGAATTTTTAACACCAAGTTTATTTTTCTTAAGTTTCTTTTTGCCCTTTTTCTTTGCTTTTGCCATAATGTATTGAATTGCTGTGCTTATTCAACATGAAATCAGTAAAAAAGTTCCGGCAAAGTGGTAGGTGAGCTTTTTAACAAAGTAGTTTGAGCTATGTAGCAAAGCGCTTCAGTCATAATCGATCTACCTTTGAGTTAAATAAAAACAGAAAGAATATGAAAATTTGGTTTATAACAGGTAGTGCCCGTGGTTTGGGTCGTAACCTAACAGAAGCAGTTTTAGAACATGGCGATAAAGTTGCCGCAACAGCAAGAAATATAAATGCGCTACAAGATCTGGTTGAAAAATACCCCGGTCAGGTTTTGCCTATCCAATTAGATGTAACCGATTACGATCAGGTTCATTTGGCAGTTGAATCGGCAATAACACATTTTGGCCGGATTGATGTACTGGTAAACAATGCGGGTTTTGGTATTGTAGGTGCCGCCGAAGCATTTACCGATGAGCAGGTGAGAAGTCAACTGGAAACCAACCTCTACGCACCCATTGAAATTACAAGAGCAGTTTTACCTTTTATGCGTAAACAACGTTCGGGTCGTATTTTACAAATCAGCTCAATAGGTGGCCGTGTAGGTAATGCGGGTATTGGTATTTATCAGGCAGCAAAATTTGGATTGAGTGGCTTTAGCGAAGTACTGGCCAAAGAAGTGGTTGATTTTGGGATTTACGTAACCAGTGTAGAACCTGGTGGTTTCAGAACGGATTGGGCCGGCGATTCAATGACTTATGCCGCGCATATTGAAGGTTACGAAAAAGTAGAACAAAGGGCTGAATATTTTAAAAACGGAGGGTTTGTACCCATGGGCGATCCGGCAAAAGCAGCCAAAGTAATGTTGGATTTAGTGGATAGCCCGGAACCTCCTGTACATCTGGTTTTGGGAAGCGAAGCTATTGGCATGTTAAAAAATGCAGATGAAGCGCGCACTGTCGAAATGGAAAAATGGATGGCCGTAAGTATATCAACCGATCACGATGAAGCCAATAATTTCCTCACTTCAGATTTAGGTAAAAGCTTTTTAAAAAGGTAGGCAGAATAGGTTGAACACAGGTATGGCCCAATAGCTGTGTTCTGCTTTAAAATCCGGTTCTAAAGCTGCAATTGCTTTTTTTATTTTATAAATTTGATTACATGCAAGCAAACAAAAAGCCCAATATCCTTTACTCTTGTTATTCGCAAAAAAATAGCGAAGGAGAGCAGTTTATTGCCCAGCATAATTTAGGTTTCATGATTTCGGGGAGCTCGGAGCATTTTATTGGTGGTGAAAAATTTGTTTTCAAACCCGGCGATTTTCGTTTTTTTAAAAGGAATCAGTTAACCAGGTGGACTAAATTTCCGCCGGCAGGAGGCGAGTACCGGTCTATTTCTATTTCGATAGATCAGGATACACTGCATAGCATTAGCGAAGAGTACAACCTTAAGGCTACGGGCTTGGATAATGGACCAGGGGCGATGCTACTGGCACCCAATAACCTGTTAAAGAATTATATCGATTCTTTAGGACCTTATTTGGATGGCAATAACCAATTTAACAAAGGCTTAACCAATTTAAAGGTTAAGGAAGCGGTAATGGTACTGCTCGAAACCAATCCGGAATTAAAAAACGTACTATTCGATTTTTCTGAACCCGGAAAGCTGGATCTGGAGGCCTACATGAATGAACATTATAAGTTTAATGTAGATATTAACCGTTTTGCTTACTTAACAGGCCGAAGTCTGGCTGCTTTTAAGCGCGATTTCCAGAAGATTTTTAATACTTCGCCTAACCGTTGGTTACAGCAAAAACGCCTTGCCGATGCACATTACCTGATCAGCGAAAAGGGCTGGAAATCATCAGACGTATACCTGGAAGTGGGGTTTAAAGATTTATCGCATTTTTCTTTCGCCTTTAAAAAAGCTTATGGTGTTGCGCCATCGAGGATTGGTGCAATAGCCTGAGAAGGCTAATATCGCGGATTTAGGAAGAAAAGGCATAACAAACAAAAAGCACCTGTCAGTTACGACCGGTGCTTTAAGAAAAATAAAAAAAGTATTATTTGCTTACCATGGTTAAAATACTGCTCGTTGTAAAAGTGGTTGCTGCGGTACCTTTGGTATAGGTTGCACCAGTGTACAAACCATAGAAATTCGATCCACCACTTACGCTACCTCCGGTATAAATTGAATAGGTAGTTCCCGCTGCCAGGGTTGGGCTGCTAAATAACATGGTCATTTTTGAATACGCTCGTGGTATTACAAAAGTAAAAATATCTGTTCCTGTTGCCGATTCTACATGAACAAGCTGGTTTGCAGTTGCTGAGCTGGTAAATATTACTGCACGTTGTGTTGTTACACTGGTGGTTGGGTTGCTGGTTGCCCCGCCCACACCAATTAATGTTCCACCGGTAATTTTAAACTGGTTGTTGTCGCAATCGAAGCCCTCTTCGGGTGCTGTTGATCCTGAAGATACAATTAATCCGCCGGTAATTGTTAAAGTTCCGTTCGAATCTATCCCGTCATTAGTGGTGCTGTAGGCGTAAATGTTACCGCCATTAATTACAATTTGTGTCGTGGCATTAAGGCCATCGTCGTATGCTACAGATTGCACTGTGCCACCGTTAATGGTTAAAATGCTCTTGCTTTCTATACCTTCTGCTTCAACACCAGTAGTTTTAACACTTATGTTTCCGCCATAGATGGTTAGGTTGCCATCACTTTTAATCCCTTTTGCGGAGGTATCGTCGCTACCATAGGTAAATTTGCCACCAGTGGTTGATACATTTATGGTTCCATCATTAATAACCAGTGTACCATCAACATTAATGCCCTTACCACCTGTTCCGGTACTGGTGATGTTAACCGTGCCTTTATCCATTTTGAAATTACCGCCTGCTTTTATACCTGCAGCAGATGAAATATCTTTATCATCGGTATCGTAAAATGCAGCGCCAGAGGTGGTAATGCTCGCATTCGCATTGGTGATGGTAAAATCTTTGCCGCTGCTGAGGCCCTTAGCACCTTTACCCGAAACGTTTACCTTAATGGCATCGGTACTGTTGATAATTGTGGCGCCTTCGCTTTTTATGCCCATTGCTTTTTCGCCGGTGGTAGTTACGGTTAGTGTGCCGCCATTTATTTTAACTGATGGATCGATGCTTGTATCGGTTCCCTCGTACGAAGCTACCAGACCATCATCTACACTGTTGATGGTGATTGAACCGGCAGTAGTTTGCAAATAACCTTCCTCTACTTCTATGCCGTCTCCGGCTGAGGTAATGTCCAAAGAACCACCTTCCATCAGAAAATAATCGTTGGCATGAATTCCATCAGAAACTGCACCCGTAATGGATATCGTTCCCCCCTGTATGTCTACGTAATCATCGCTGCAGATGGCGTGTTTGTAATTACCTTTAACAATTAAGCGGCCATTACCTGTCAGAATGAGCTGTCCGTTACTGAAAAAAGTACCTTTCATATCTTCCGATCCGTTAGCGGTGTAGGTGGTGCCATCAATTAACCGGTTGGTAGTGCCTCCGACCAAGGTAACGGTTGCTTTTTTGCCCGATTGGATATTAATTGCCGGCCCATTAGTACTCAATATATCTGCGCCGTTTAAGATCAATCCGAATTTATAATCGCTGTATATTTTTACCGATCCACTGGTTGTACTGCCCGAAACCACATAGTTTAATTCTGTACCAGAGAGGGTAGAGGTGATGATTACCACCCCATTGCTATTCAAAATGGTAACCCCGCTGTTGGCATAAGGATTGGTAATTGTAGCCACGTTATTGGCATAAGCAATGGTTATGGCATTAGCTACCGTGGTATCTTTGCTGTTGGTAACAATGGTGCCGTAAGTTACGGCTGTTTCGGTTGTGGTGGTGGTTTCTTCGTCGCTACTGCTTTTTTTACAGGCAAACAAACAGGTTAATGCCACGCAACAGGTTAAGGCGGGTAAAAGTTTAAATATCCTCATCTTTTAAAATCGTTAATAAAACGGGATGAATTTATCGCGATTGCCTGCGCCGAAATGTTAAGACTCTACGAATGGTTAATTTGAGTCGATAAATATAAGAGTGGGTTGGTTTTAAGGGGCAATTAGAAACAAAAAAAGCATCAAAACTGATGCTTTAAAATAAGTTAAACTTTTTTTGGTGGAAGATCGAAGGCAATGGCTTCATGCTCGAAATGATCTTTGTGTGAGCCATCGCAAAAAGGTTTATTTTTTGATAAGCCACAGCGACAGATTGATACTACTTCTCTACCTTGTAAGCCATAAGTATTTCCGTTTCTATCTACAATTTCGAAATCGCCTTCTATTTTAACGGAGCCATTATTGTTAATGGTAAGTTTTGTTTTAGACATGTGTTTTGTTAGTTTGCTGCAAAGCTAAAACATACTTCCCGCAATCTGAGATCTGTTTTCTATTTAGAAACATTCTCTGGTTCGCCATCTTCTACCTTTTTAATCACATAGGCAGTCATTTCGGTTCTAATCTTAAAGCCTAGTTTCTCATATAGTTTGATGGCGCCCAGATTGTCGTTTTTAACATGTAAAAAAGGAATTTCTTTACGGTTAAGTATCCTGCGGATCTGTTCCTGTAAAATTTTAAAGGCGTGCCCTTTCCCTAAATGATCGGGATGAGTGCAAACTGCACTCACTTCGCGGTATGGGGCAGGGAAGAACCTGTGGCCTGCCATGGCGATTAATTGGTTTTCGGCAAATATACCGGTGTAGTTACCCAATTCGATTGTTTTGGACAAAAACGGGCCTGGTTTGGTAAGCTCAACCAATGCTGCCATTTCGGTAATGTGGCTGTGGTTAAGGTCTGCCAGCTCTTTATTTGCACCTTCTGTTACATTCGGGCCCTCATAAACCAACTGAAACATGTCAATTTGCAACAGTAGCGTCCACGGGGCGGCTATTGTTAAAGGTGTTTTTGAAAAGACTACAAACAGGCTATCTGGCTCACTGATCTCGTAAAGCGTTTGCAGGTTTTCTGCGGAATTATCTTTTAAGCCTGCAAATGCAGCAATATCTTTCAGGTAGTATTTAACCTCATCAGTACCTTTTGCAAAATGCCCATGCGCAGTATTTAAGGCATGAAATATTGGGTTATCTAACAGGTGTTCCATGCAACAAAGATATTCAATTGGCTATTAAATTCTTGTTGAGCTGGGACAAATACCTATGGTGTCGTGTACTACGAATGTAAAAATGATTCGATTAAACCTGCGGTAAATCCGAGTGTTTTTGGATCGATATCAGGCGCGCATATTTCGCCAATCATGCTTCCATGTATACCTGGTAAAATTACGAGGCGCGAATTTTTAATCAATCTAGATGTTTTAACCAGATGTTCGGGAGTAATCACGTCGCGATCGGCCAGCATTAACAGAGCCTCAGCTTTAATTCCGGCAATTTCATCATCACTGAGGTCGACGAAGTTCATCATACGCTGTTTATCTTTCTCAAACATATTTTGCAATCCGGCAGGATCGGGGTCCAGCTCCAGATAGGACTTTTTCAGGCCTTCGGGCATGTGGTCTAAAGTTGCTGCACCGAAACCATCATAAAAACCATCTATTAATCCTGTTTTTTGATAATTGGCAGAAATGACCACGATTTTATTTACCACAATAGGATAACGCACCGCAATGTGCAGTGTTGTGGTGCCCCCGTTGCTAAAGCCGAGAAAATTTGCTTTTGCAATATCCAATTGCTCGAGTAAGGTAACTACATCATTCGCATCCTGTTCAAAAGATTCGGGTGCATCGCGGTCGCTGGTACGTCCGTGCGCCTGCAATTCTACAGCAATCAATTTATTGTTTTGGGCCAGATAAGGAATAAAGTTGCCAAAGTTGGATGGGATGGTAGAGCCTCCACCATGAATCAATACCAAAGGAATTTCACCTTCGCCATAAATCTCGTAATACATACTGATCCCGTTAACGGATTTTGTACCAGCTGTTTTTTCAATTTCCATATCTTTATGATTTACTTAGCCATTTTAACCTGCCAGTGAGCATTTATTTATAAATTTAGCATAAGTAAGCCATTAAATTGTAGAAAGTTCTGGATATTGTTAAGTATATCGCCCGAAATGTAGCCGTTTACCTGTTGCTAGCCATCATCACTTATCTGATGCTGATTGGCATTATCCGTTATTATCCGCTGCGTGATGATATTGGCTTTTTGCAGTTTAAACAAGAATACCTGGATATTCTACCCTGGAAAATTGCTTTTTACACGCATGTGTTTACCATTATTTTCGCCCTGTTGGCTGGCTTCACCCAGTTTTCGACAACGATATTGGCTAAACATAAAAGGTTGCACCGCATAATGGGCAAAATTTATGTTTACGATATTTTTCTGAACTTCCCGGTGGCTTTTGTGATGGGGATTTATGCCAATGGCCTTTTACCTACCAAAATGGCTTTTATCCTGCTAGATTGTTTGTGGTTTTGGTTTACTTATAAAGCGGTGGTTGAGATTCGGAGCGGCCATGTTTCTGCGCACAAGGAATTCATGATCCGCAGTTATGCACTAACCTTATCGGCTGTTTCGTTAAGGTTTTGGAAAATCGTTATTTTAAGTTTTGTACAGGTAGATCCTTTACCACTTTATATGATTAATGCCTGGCTGGGTTTTGTGCCTAATTTGTTGTTTGCTGAATGGCTGATTCGATCAAGGAGGCGAAAACTAACGTTCAAAACGAATATTGTACAAGATTAAAGCGGCAATAGCACTAAAAATAACAATGCTGCTCAATATAAAAACACCGATAGAAATGGCAGTTACATACTGATTATTACTTGCAATTAGCTTTTTTCGTGTAAGCGTTGTGATAAAAGCTGCGGCCAGCAAGGAAATAAGTGCTGGAATAACAATAAAAACGAAGATAAGTTCCATAAGCGTTAATTTTTTGTACTAAAATAACGATTAATTTATTAGTTGAGATCAGGCTGAACAAAAAAGCATCAATCGCTTGATTGATGCTTTGTATTTAGTTGGGACGAATTAAATTAAAGTGTAAACTGAATTTGTTGCACCAGGTAAGCTTTCCCAAATTTTTGAGGATTATGCGTAACTGTTGCTTTAATGGCCTTCCACTTTGGTTTTAACTTCCAGTCGGCACGTATTTCTTTAACATTCTGCCAGATTTCTTCCAACTGCCCTGCTACAGTATTGTTGGCAGCATTCAATTGTAATTTATCGGGAATAAAATAATAATCGTTTCCTGTTTTGTTTAATCTGATCGTTGGTCCGCCTGGTACGTAAGATACAATCAGCTGGATATCGAAAGATTCAGTTCCTTTGTATTGTTCCTTACTCGTAATTCTTAAAAATTCAAAAGAATCAGACGAGCTATCTTGCGGAGGATCGTCGTCATGGTGAAATTTTGCCCTTACCCGATAACTAAAGCCAGGTTCTCTTTGTTCAAAACCAGCCAGATAGGCGCCGGCAGGAACATTTTCGGGCAGCTTAATTAAAATATCTTTTTCAGCGCCATAGCGGTGATCGACCAGTAATTCAACTTCCTGGCCGTTTTTTAAGTTATGCGGCCCGTAACTGGGGTCTTTTTTGCACGATAAAAAAGAAAGGGTCAATAAAAACAAGGCAAGTTTTCTCATAAAAGCTTTGATGTGGTTTTGGTTAATTTAGTTTTCTTAAGGAAACGATAAAGTTTAGGGAAACGCTACATTTTATCTTCTAAGAGATGTTTTTCGGTCTTTTTATAGCATTAAATCGGTATTATTTATTTATTGGAGGACTCAAAAAATCAAGAATAACCTTATTCAGATCATCTGGTTTTTCAAAAGGAACGTAATGTGTTGCATTGGGAATGATTTGTAACTGAGACTTGCTAATGTTAGCCGCAATTAATCTCGTATGCGCTGGCTTAATAACATCATCACTTCCTGCAATAACCAATACAGGATTGGCAATCTGCTGCAGCTGTTTTGTTGTGATATGGGGCTGTTCCAGAATCAGACTAATTAAACGGGAGTTTTTTGGTGGGCTTTGGGCCTTAAGCTGATTGCTGAAAGCGGTGAGTAAACTATCTGCTACGCCCGATGGATCGAGGTTTGAACCAATGGTTACGATATTGTTTACCAGTTCCGGATGGGTAATATTGAAGCTTAGCGCAGTATTGCCGCCATCACTCCAGCCAACAATATTTACTTTTTTCAGCTCCATTGCTGTAAGTACCTTATACAGATCATTGGCAAAGCCATCGTAACTATAAGCTCCTGAAGATAAATCTGTACTTCTGCCCTGACCTCGCGTATCGATCGCAATTACCCTGAAATGCTTTGCAAAAACAGGAATTTGCTGATAGAAATCTGCTATACTTCCGTTATTGCCATGCAAAAGTACCAGGGGCTCTCCTTTACCATATTCTTCTGTGTAAATTCTGGCATCTCCCAGGTCAATATATTTGCCATTTTTGTTTTTACCATATCCACTTTGTTGGGCAGCCTGCTTGTAACGGTAATAATTGGTCAGTGCAGTTATCTCTGGCTTTTCAACTGTTAAAGGCTTTTCAGCCAGCCCTGGTTTGTCTGCTTCCTTGCTGTATTTAAGATCTAAATTGGCGATGAAAGTTCCGGCATTACTTTCCCAGTTTCCCTGACTTTGGTATCTGAACAGCAAATCTTTAGCTACCGTTTTCTTTGCCGAAACACCAAAAACAAAATTATTGCTGCTATCTGGTACATAGGTAACCAGTTGCAGGGTCACAGCGATCTTATCCAGACCATCAAAATTGAGCTGATGAGCTGCAAGGTCTATATGTTGCCAGCCAGTAGTGGTGGTACGATAAGTGATGTTTTTACGTAAAACATTACTGTCTGGTAAATTATTTTTTACGGTATAAACATTAAGCTTTAAGGTGATCGCAGAAAACCTTGAGCTGGGCATGATATAGAAATTATAGGCTTTAAGCACCGTCCGGTTGTATATTTCGAAGATATTTCCCTGTTCTATGCTTGGAACGTTCTTATCGAACATTTTAGAAAAAGTAATCATGGGTCTGGATTGCTGCCCTACAATCCGTTCTTTCAATTTCGTTCCTTTGATAAGCACTTCGGCCATATCAAATATCTTTTCTTTGAGTGTAACGACGATACCCGGTTTAAGTTCATTTTGCTGAACCTGCCGATCCATAAAACCGATGGCACTGAATGTTACACTACTGCCGGCAAGACTATCGGGGATAACCAGTTTGAAAGAACCGTCTTCACCTGCAACAGTAGCAACCCTGCTATTTTTAATTCCTATTGAACAATAGGAGATAGGATGTTGCTGAGTATCTTTGATGCTACCGGTTAAAATATATTGTGCCGTGGCATTGAATAATGTAAATAAGGCTGCAAAAGTTAAAAACAGCCTTTTAAAACAGTAAGGGATCTTTATCATATACCGCAAAGACGATGCAGCCGGCTAAGTAGTTGCATAACCTAAGGGGTTTTAGATTCAACAGTTCAGGAATAGCTTTATTCAGAGCGCTTTAGTTTTGCCTGCTCTTTAGCGATAAAATATTCAAATATTTATCAATGCGCCTCTTGTTTTGCTGTTGCAACAGGGCGGGATAGATGTTCATCAGGATATTCACCAAAGTCATTACCACCGCAAAAAGGTACAAACCTTTAAATATTTTAATAAAAATAAACACAGACATAAAACCAAAAGCCAGTAAATGGTTAAGCTCAGCCAGGTTCATTTCTTTTCTGTATTCATTTAACTCGCTGACCCTGATTTTTTTCTTCATAGAGAGCTTAGGGTTGAAAAATTTAAAGAAAGAATGCAAAATGATATATTTAAATACATTCAGTCCCAATAATTTGTTAACCTTCTCATTTTTTATGAAGTTAAGGTGCGTTATGCGCGGATGGTATAAATTCATTTTTGTGAAGAAGGCATTCAATAACATGCCGGCAATCCAGGAAATAAAAGCAATAGAGAAACTGAAAGTGATTTGTTTGATGAGCATAATGGTCGGTTTTCCTGTCGATAAATCAGGGATGCTAAAATACAAGACACTTTTTATCTTTTAACAATGCTGATTGTAATTTCGAAAAATAAATAGCAGGTATTAAACCTACACTTCAGGGGTAAATGTTTATTAACTTATTTTTTGCGGTATCAGTCTTTCACTTGAATGCAGATTAGAATTATTTGCTAAATTAGCTAAAAACTAGACTATGAAATTCTTAATTACTTTGATCATTTGCCTGGCCTGCTATTCGAGCCACGCACAAACTGCCAAAGAGCTCGTTGGAAAATGGAAACTTGTAAAGCAAACCAATAACGGCATCGTATCTACCCCCGAAAATACCTATCAGGTTTTTAGTGAGGATGGGGTATTTAATGGGATTAATGGAGATAAATCCAGAAAGGGGAAATGGAAATTATCGGCCGATAATAAACAATTAACCATTAAAATCAGTGTGGTTTCAATCGCTTTCTCAGTTGATTATTTCGATGCCAAAAAACGCATTATAAGCAGCAATAAAACAGGCACCCTGGAATATGAAAAAGTTACTGAATAGTTAACGGATAAATCGCTTGTAAAACGGGGAAGAGATATATGAGCAGGTTGTGCCAGGCTTGCAGCGAAACGTTTGATGACTTTCGCCGAAATCCTCATTTAAATCTTGTAAATAAAAAAAGCCTGCAAATTTTAAATTTGCAGGCTTTTTTTATTTGTATTCGTAGCCCGTAGGGGAATCGAACCCCTGTTTCCAGAATGAAAATCTGGCGTCCTAACCCCTAGACGAACGGGCCATTATTAATAAAAGAGTGTCTTTTCAACTCCTTTGGTAGCGGGGACACGACTCGAACGTGCGACCTTCGGGTTATGAGCCCGACGAGCTACCAACTGCTCCACCCCGCACTCTATTTTTTCGCCCCAAATATCCGTTTGAGGGAGTGCAAAAGTAGAATTTATTTTTGAAAATACAAACCCTTTCAAGAAAAAAATCGAATTAAAATTTAATTGTCTGGCTTCCTTTGTTTTTAAAACAAGGCTAAATAATTTAAAATGAATAGCTTAAAGCCTGTTAAGTCGATTAAAATATTTTTCACTTTTTTAAGCAAAATTATTTTACTTGAAAACATTTGGAATATTCGCTATTGCTTCGTTTCTTTGTTTAAAATTAGTCTAAATAAGAATAACTCATTTCTCTTCTGTCTTTAGACTTCAATTTTTATCTCAATATATATTTGGTTAGTTATGTTGATTAAAAGACCTGTTTACCCGCATTGTTATCTGATGCGGGTAAATCAGGCGCAAAAAATAGTCTAGTTTAATACATTTAGGATCAAAACATCAAATCTTTGATGGCTTTAGTAATTCTAAAGAAAAATTTTTTGATTGCTGTTAGCGCTTCGTGGTGGCATTGGAGTCAGTTTTTTTATTATTGGCTAATCTTTAGCAACCGTTATTTTTGCTGAAATCGCGTTTAAAAAGTATCCTGCTATTTTGTTCAATGTAGTCGCCTGATAGAATCAGATAGGGATGATTAGGAGAATACCCTGCGCTGCGACTTCTAATAATTATTCTGTCATTAACTTTCAGGCTTTTTAATTGCTGAAAATCCTTAGGGATAAATTGCATCATGTATTGTTCGCTGTCAATTCTGACTATAAGCCATTTTGGTCCTGATTTTACATTTGCACGCTGAAAAGTAACTGAGGTTACCACAGCCTCCATATTGGCAAAGTCATTTATGTATTTCTTTATTTTATCATGACTTGCGCGTACTTTTTTGCCTTCAGGTGAAATCTCCCATTTTTTGAACTTTATACCGTCAGGTGATGCCTCCCATTTTTTTCTGGCCTCCAGGAGTGCTTTCTTTTCGTTAATAGATAACAGCCTCGGTGATCTTTCGGTTCTAAATTCACGATTGGCGAATAAGACTCCGCTCACTACAACCAGCGAGAGGATCATCGCATAGATTACATTTTTTTTATTTTTCATATCCTTTGAAATTGATTGAACAAATCTACCCTGATGCTTTCCGGACTGCACGGTTTGGACTGTAAATAAAAATGTAAATTTTGTAAATAAATTATAAATAGCAGTGGAATTGCCTGTTTCAGTGGGTGGAGGAGATTTAGCAAATCGCCATAAACAACAAAAGCGACCATTTCTGATCGCTTTTTGTAGCCCGTAGGGGAATCGAACCCCTGTTTCCAGAATGAAAATCTGGCGTCCTCACCCCTAGACGAACGGGCCATTTTTTAGAGTGTCTTTCAACTCTTTTGGTAGCGGGGACACGACTCGAACGTGCGACCTTCGGGTTATGAGCCCGACGAGCTACCAACTGCTCCACCCCGCACTCTATACAACTCGTTTTTTCTCTTGAATTAAATCCTTAACCCTGTTTCCGAATTGGAATGCAAAGATATAATTCGTTTCTTTGTACTGCAAATTTTTTTTAAAAAAATATTTCAATGACGCATAAAGCAGGTTTTGTTAGTATAGTAGGTAAGCCCAATGTAGGTAAATCTACCTTGATGAATGTGCTTGTAGGCGAGCGACTTAGTATTATTACCCCTAAGGCTCAAACCACAAGACACCGTATTTTAGGAATTGTAAATGAAGCAGAATATCAGATTGTTTTTTCTGATACTCCAGGGATAATTAAGCCAAAATACAGTTTACAGGAGAGTATGATGAGCTTCGTTAACGGCTCATTAACCGATGCTGATGTGCTTTTATTTGTAACTGATATTAATGAATCGCATGATGAAGACGATGTTTTGGATAAAATTTTAAATAAAGATATTCCAACAATTGTCTTAATTAATAAGATAGACCAGGCTACACAAGAGCAGGTGGATGAGAAAATTGCTTACTGGAACGAAAAATTAAAGCCAGTTGCCATTTATGCCATTTCTGCTTTGCATAAACACAATGTGGATGGTTTGCTTGACCGCGTTTTGGAAATGTTGCCAGAGCATCCACCATATTACGATAAGGAAGATTTAACCGACCGTTCTGAGCGTTTCTTTGTTTCAGAAATCGTACGCGAGAAGATCTTTTTAAACTATCAGAAAGAAATTCCTTATAGTACAGAGGTAATTGTGAAGAGTTTTAAAGAAGAACCTCTTAAAAATGGTAAGGGTTTAATGGTACGCATCAGTGCCGAAGTTGTGGTAGAGCGCGATTCGCAGAAGAATATCCTGATTGGTACTGGTGGCAGTATGTTAAAGAAAGTTGGTACTGAAGCCAGGCTCGAAATCGAAAAGTTTTTAGATGCCAAAGTATTTCTGGAGCTGTTTGTTAAGGTGATCCCGGATTGGAGAAGTAAAAAGAACTACCTGAAAAGTTTCGGATACGATAATTAATTTCGATTTTTAAGGATGAAGAAAAGCATAACGATCTTGTTGTTATTCGTAAGCGCTGTGGTTGTTGCCCAGGAATCGAATAACGGTAAAAAATTGTGGGCCAAATCAATCCTGAACGAAAAAGCGCCCGAACTGGTAGTAGAAAAATGGATTTCGAAACAGCCCGATACCAAAGGTAAATTTGTATTGATTGATTTTTGGGCAACCTGGTGTGGTCCGTGCAGGGCGTACATCCCTTCGTTAAACGATATGCAAAAGAAATATGCCGATAAAGTAGTAATTATCGGGGTTTCTGATGAGTCTGCTGAAAAAGTGGAAGCTTTTAATAATCCGAAAATTAACTATTCCGAAGCAATTGATACCAAAGGCACAGTGAAAAATCAGCTGGAAGTTAAAGGTATTCCGCACGCGATTTTAATCGATCCGAAAGGGATTGTGCGTTGGGAGGGTTTTCCATTGCTAAAGGATAACGAACTTACTGAAGAAGTACTGAAAGGACTTTTAGAAAAGTATAAAAATTAATATCACTGAGGTTACGAAAATTAACCGTACCTTTGCAGCCCGAAATAAATCGGTTAGTAGTTGATAGTCAATGGCTGATAGCCAAATAGTTTAAGCAGCGGCCTAAACACAACGACCATTAACTATAAGCCATTAACTATCAAAAGAACACCCATGAGTAATATTATAGCCATCGTAGGCAGGCCAAACGTAGGCAAGAGCACCCTTTTTAACCGGTTAACCGAAAGCCGTAAAGCCATTGTTGATGACATGAGCGGAGTAACCCGCGACAGGCATTACGGAGTGGGTGAGTGGACTGACAAACAGTTTACCGTAATTGATACAGGTGGTTATGTAGCCAATTCGGAAGATGTTTACGAAGCCGCAATCCGCGAGCAGGTATTAATTGCCATTGAAGAAGCCAGTGTGCTGATTTTTATGGTTGACGTAACTACAGGCATTACCGATTTAGACGACGATATTGCTCAGGTATTGCGCAGAAGCGATAAACCGGTTTTTGTTGCTGCAAATAAAGTAGATAACACCGCGTTATACAACGAAATCCATACTTTTTATGGTTTTGGTTTAGGTGAGGTTTATCCGCTGTCATCAATGACGGGCTCCGGAACGGGAGAGCTGCTGGATGAAATCATTAAAAAATTTGACGATACTCCGGAGGAAGAAAGCCAGTTGCCGAAAATTACCATTGCAGGTCGCCCGAATGTGGGTAAATCTTCTTTGGTTAATGCTTTAATCGGTAAAGAAAGAAATATTGTTACCGCCAATGCGGGTACTACGCGCGATTCGATTAAAATTCACTACAACCAGTTTGGCCATGAGTTTATGTTAATTGATACTGCGGGATTACGTAAGAAAACCAAGGTGAAAGAAAATCTTGAGTTTTATTCGGTAATGCGTACCATCAAAGCTTTGGAAGAAGCAGATGTGGTAGTATTGATGATCGATGCGCAGGAAGGTCTCGAGAGTCAGGATATCAATATCTTCCACCTGGCCGAAAAGAATAAAAAAGGTATTGTAATTCTGGTTAATAAATGGGATTTGATTGAAAAGAATACCAAAACCATGAAAGCTTTCGAAGATGAGATTAAAGAGCGTATCCGTCCGTTTACCGATGTGCCAATCATTTTTACTTCGGTACTGAATAAACAGCGTATTTTTAAAGCTGTTGAAGCTGCTTTAGAAGTATATCACAACAGAGGCAAAAAGATTCCTACTTCTAAGTTAAACGATGTTATGCTGCCTTTGATCGAGAGTTACCCGCCACCGGCATTAAAAGGCAAGCACATCAAAATCAAATACATTACACAGATTAACGGAACATCGCCAATGTTTGCTTTCTTCTGTAATTTGCCGCAATACATTAAAGATCCTTATAAACGTTTTATCGAAAATAAACTGAGAGAGAATTTTGATTTCGCGGGTTCACCTATCCAGATTTTCTTCAGACAGAAGTAATTTAAGCAGGTTTAAAGGCGTAAGGTTTAAAGCCGAAACATCAAACCATAATATTTAAAACAGGGCTACATTCCATAGTGAATTAGCCCTTTTTTTATTTTTGCTGTAGTGCTTAATTCTGGACCGTGGTTATTTGCACCATATAAGTCATGTCAGAACATTTAAGCTTTTATGAATTTAGATGTCTTATATGGTTTAAAGATTTGGGGTGTTTTAAATCTGTGTTCATCATTTTTATCTGTGGTAAAAAATTAACTTTGTTGCATGCAAATTCAAGTATTAAATAGCCAGTTAACAGATATTGATGTTATTTTCGATTTTTACGACCTGGCTGTTGCCCACCAAAAGAAAGTTTTTAACAAGCATTGGCAGGGTTTTAGCCGCGAGCTGGTACAAACTGAAATTGCAGAAAACCGTCAGTATAAAATTTTGGTTAACGGCGAAGTAGCCTGTGTTTTTGCAGTAACCTTTAACGATCCACTCATCTGGGGCGACCGCGATCATGACTCGATTTATATTCACCGGATTGTAACCCATCCCGGTTTCAGGGGCTATGCTTTTGTAAAAGAAATTATTAAATGGGCCCGGCAATTTTGTCTGGATAATGATTTAAAATATATCCGGATGGACACCTGGGCTGATAACGAAAAGCTTTTGGATTATTATACCAGCTGTGGTTTCGATTATGTTGGCGTGGTAACCATGCAAAAGACCGATGGCTTGCCTAAACATTACGAGGGAATTAGTCTGAGCTTATTTGAAATTGCGCTGTAGAATTTAAAAGAGGAATCTTATCCAGTACGCTTTAAGATTCCCATCCGATAGCTATCGGATCGAGTTGGGAATGACGAATCCCATACTATTTCAGCTCTATCTTCCAGCTTAACATATCATCCACTTCGCCAATATGGGTAAAACCGTTTTTTTCTAAGATGGAGTAAGAAGCTACATTGTCTTTCGTAGTAGCTGCAAAAACCGATCGTACTTTTGGCTGTGCTTTGGCCCATTCCAAAATCCGGCCAACAGCTTCTGTCATAAAACCCCGGCCTCTGAATTCTTCGTAAGTGCCATATCCAATTTCAATTTCTCCATTTGGATCGGGTTCACCAACGAAACAAATATCGCCCACCATGCGGTTGTCAGGTTTAGAAACAATGGTCCAGAGGGTGTGGTAAAGGTAATCTTTGTCTTTATCGAAAACATTGGGTAAAATGGTGTGCTGTAAGGCTTCCTGCAGCTCGGGTGCAATGTTTTTCTTGGTGGGCAGTAGGTTAAATTCTTTTTCTAAAGAATGATCGTCTTTAATGTATTTTAATAGTTGGTTATGGGTTAGGGGCTTTAAAATGAGGCGTGGTGTTTCTATCATGTCGGGCTGGTTAATGGGCTCAATATAATGCTTTAGCCATTAAAATCAAGGTTTTTCAAAACAAGGTTATGTTAATAAACTTTAATCACTTGCCCTGTAATAATACCAAGCAGGCTTTTTTCAAATGCTTTTACAACCTTATCCATAGTAACTGGTATTTCACCTGGAAAAGAATCGAAATAAGCAGGCGAATCTTCAACCACATTTGGGCTAACTGCATTAATGCGTACGCCGTTTTCTAGCTCAGGTGCTGCTGCAATTACAAATGAGTTTAAACCGCCATTTATAGCACTTAATGCCGAGCCAGCTGCTACCGGATGATCGGCCAGGATGCCAGATGTTAGGGTAAAAGAACCTCCTTTATTAATGTAGTGCTGCCCTAGGAGTACCAAATTAACCTGGCCCAGTAATTTATCCAGCAGGCCTTTCTTAAACGTTTCACCTGTCATTTCTTTAACGGGGGCAAAAGGGCCTTTGCCGCTGGTGCTAATCAAGGCATCAAAAGGGCCTATTTTTTCGAACATGGCTTTAATCGATGCTTCATTGGTAATATCAACCTGTACATCTCCTTTGGTATTACCTACACGTATCACTTTGTGTTTTTGGGCAAAAGCATCACTAACTTTTTTGCCCAAAGTCCCGGTTGCGCCTACAACTATAATGATCATTGTTGATTATTTAAGTTTAACTTATTGAGTATGGTTGTTAAACATAAAGATCAAACAAATGTTTTTGAAAAACAATTAGTGTTGCAACACCATTTCGGCTTTTAAATCGGCTATAAAAAGATCAATATGTGTCTGATTAACATTGGGCATGCAAATAATGTGTGAATGGCCATTTTCGGCAGCCAGTTGCCATTTTTTACAGATAGCGGCTGATGGAGCAGGGAAGTTAACGGTAATGGCATTGGTGTTCCGCCAGGCAGCTATCCCCATTTCTTTAAGTTTTAATTCCGTGTATGTGGCAGTTTCCAGGCTGTGCAGCGCACGTGCTTTTAAACCTGCTATTCCAAGTCGTTTAATGGTGTGCCACAAAAACAGTGGGCTATGTCCATTCCTCGAGCCTGTAATCGTAGTATCTACACTGCCAATATAGGCTACCGAACGTGCAATCCTGTCGCGGTTTGATTTTTTAGCAATCACCACGCCGCAGGGCATTGGCGAACCGAAAAATTTATGTCCGCTAATGGCAATGCTATCAGCTCCATCTTCAAAATCAAATGCAGGGCGGGGTTCAATCAATGCGCTGTAAGTGCCTGAAAGCGCCGCATCGGCATGGATATAGTAATGCTGAATGGCCAGTTTTTTTAAAATCGCTTTAATTTTGGCAACATCATCGCGTGCTTCCGTCATGGTGGTGCCGATATTGGCCATAATGATAACCGGCATGTGACGGTTCATCCTGATCGTGTACTCCAGATCATCATAATCAATTTCACCATTCTCCTGCGTGCGGATGACAATGTTTGGCATGTTAAGCAGATGGAGATTTTTCTGAACACTGTAATGGGTAGCTTCAGAGTAATAGACCATACCTTTCGGATGAAGCTCGCGGGCCAGGTACAGGCCATAAAGGTTTCCTTCCGAACCACCATTGGTTACGTAACCCCACCAGTTATCTTCAGGCGCCCGGAAAAGATTGGCAAAGAAAGCTACTACTTCCTTTTCCAGTTCGCGCGAACCCACTCCATAAGTAGAAGTAACAAATGGATCGCCGAGATTATTCATCGGGTATTTCAAAAAGTCGGTTAGCTCCTGATAATCGAAATCTTTAGCAACCGGATAGCCGAGGAACAAATCGGTTTGGTTCTTTACTTTTTCTAATAAATTGCTTAATGTATGTTGGTCTGTTGCTGATAAATTGCCTGATGTCATAACTGATTAGATATGCGGGCAAAATTATGTAAATAGAAATATAATATCGCTGTTTTGGTTTAAATAAGAATATTATATTGTTTTTGTTGTGTGATTTAAAATTATAGCTCTTTTTGGTTTGATCGGAGAGGTTTGCTAAAAAATATAATATGGCTATTGCAGGTTGACTAGTGCCTGCCTTACCGCATTGTCGGTTTGGTTAGCGGCTTTGTAGTAACCTACATCTCCCAAATAATAACGGCAAAGCAATGCTTTCAGGTCGTTTTGGATTATAGTTTTAGCATTATATAGTTGAAAACGATCAATCGGCACATTTTTACGCTGTATAAAACCGATAAAATCTTTAAAATCGTTATCGGTAATGGTAAAAATATTAATATTCTGTTCTACAAAGCTGGCGCTGTATCTGTTGGTTAAAACATTAAATACATAATCAGAAAGTACTTTTTTACTCACCAGGTTGCTGTAAAATTTATTGTATCCGGTAGTGTCCAGTCGTACAAAAACATCAGGCTGTATACCACCTGCCGGCTTAAATCTTTTAGTGGGTTGGGGATTTACACCCTCTGTTTTTTCAATCGAATCCTGGAAAGAAGTCCGGTCGCCGGTTAATTCGCCATCCATCATGCGTTCATCCAGCTCATGCTTATAGGCATCGTAACCTTTTTTATAAGATTTTTGAATACTGCGTCCAGAAGGGGTGTAGTAGCGGGCAATGGTAAGGTTTAATGCAGAACCATCGCCAAAGGCAAATTGTTCTTGTACCAGGCCTTTACCAAATGAGCGGCGGCCAACAATAATACCTCTGCCCAAATCCTGAATGGCTCCGGCAACAATTTCACTAGCGGAGGCCGTATTTTCATTAATCAGGACAGCCAGTTTACCATTTTGAAAAGCTCCGGTTCCGGTAGAGAAATAATCGGTACGCGGCTCATGTTTGCCCTGGGTGTAAACAATTAACTTATTTTCGGGTAAGAACTGATCAGCTAAACCGGTTGCCGCGGTAAAATAACCACCACCGTTATCGCGCAGATCAAGAATCAGTTTTTTCATACCTTTCGCTTTCAGGTTGTTCGCGGCTGCTGCAAAATCATTATCAGTATTGGCTCCAAATTTACTGATGCGTACATAACCCGTTTCGTTGTTAATCATGTAAGCTGCATCGATACTACTGATGTTTACCTTACCCCTGGTAACCATAATACGGTTGCTTTGCGTAAGGCCCGGATGTAATAGAACCACGCTTACGCCAGTTCCGGCTTTACCTTTAAAACGTCCGGTAAGCTGGTCTTTTGGTAAATTCCGCCCGCTAACTACTGCGGTATCGATACTCAGGATTTTATCACCCAGTTTTATGCCCGCCTGTGCAGCCGGACCATCCTTAACAACACCTGTAACCATCATGGTATCATTAAGCATGTAATATTCTATACCAACACCTTCAAAGTTTCCTTCCAGGTTATCGCTCATGTCTTGTGCATCTGTGGGAGGAAGGTATACGCTATGCGGATCGAGCTGGTGTAGCACGCTGTCGATAGGTAAATTTTGAAGCGAATCGGTATTGATATCATCAACGTAGTTGCCGTTGATGATGTGGAGGATTTCGTTGAGTTTCTCGTCGCTGTTATTGGCCAGCTGTGGACTTCTCTTGACGCCAAAGCCCTGGTCTTTAATGAATTTTATGCCCAAGAACATACCTGCTATTAAGATTACAGAATAGCTTATAGCGATCAGTATATTATTACGGGTGTTTTTTTTCATCAGCGTTACTGCAAATTTATGAAAATTAGCGGGTTGATATATTTTTTAACTGCATTTTCTTGTCTTTTGTTTATAATTTTTAACATAAATTAACCTGAAGAATGTGCTGATTGAATTTTGTGCTGCATATTTTTGAATTTTTAGGGGGGTATTTAGAAAGAATTTACCGAATTTTATCAAAATTAAATTTATGAACAGAGTTACCGAGCAGGAATCTAACTATAGCCACATCGATAAGATGTCGGTGTTGGAAGTTTTGCAGGGCATTAATAACGAAGATAAAACTGTGGCTTTTGCCGTAGAAAAATCTTTGCCTCAGATCGAAAAATTAACTTCGGCAGTTGCCGAAAGAATGAAAAAAGGTGGTCGTCTTTTTTATATCGGAGCAGGAACGAGCGGGCGCCTCGGGGTGGTAGATGCTTCAGAATGCCCGCCAACTTATGGTGTGCCATTTGATTGGGTTGTTGGGATTATTGCCGGTGGCGATACCGCGATCAGAAGAGCGGTAGAATTTGCCGAGGATGATGCTGAACAGGCCTGGAAAGATTTACAAGAGTTCAATATCAACGAAAAAGACTGTCTGGTTGGCCTGGCCGCATCAGGCACAACCCCTTATGTTATTGGAGGCTTAAATACCGCCCGTAAGCATGGCGTTTTAACCGGTTGCATTGTTTGCAATACCGGCGGACCAATTGCAGCCGAATCAGATTTTCCGGTTGAAGTAGTAGTAGGTCCAGAGTTTATTACCGGCTCTACGCGCATGAAATCGGGTACCGCACAAAAACTGGTTTTGAACATGTTGAGTACCACTGTTATGGTGCAGCTTGGACGTGTGGTGGGTAATAAAATGGTCGATATGCAATTAACCAATCATAAGCTGGTTGATCGCGGAACACAAATGGTGGCAGACGAGCTGCGTATTGGTTACGAAGAAGCTGCCGAGCTGCTCAACCGTTATGGAAGCGTGCGTAAGGCAGTAGAAGCGGGGCAACATTTATAAAGGATGAAGATAAGAGAATATGCACGAGATTGAGCCTTATTACCAATGGAGAGATGATTATATCTCGGCAGAAGACGAACGCTCGCCGTTTTACAATACCGAATACTCAGAGCTTTACTTCGATAAACAGATTTATAACTTTTTGCTACACCCACAGTGGGATGATTTTGGTTCGGGTACCCTCTATCTGAAAATACTTTATGCCGATTACGACCGCAGTTACGCCATTATCGAATTAATTGGCGAGTGGAACGATGCCATTAACAACGATATCATGTTGCTTAAACGCGATGTGGTTGAGCTGATGATGGATGAAGGCATCAATAAATTTATCCTTATTGGAGAAAATGTGCTGAATTTCCATGCGTCTGATGACAGTTATTATGAAGAATGGTTTCAGGAGGTAGAAGATGGCTGGATTGTGGGTGTGAACTTTCAGGAACACGTAATTGCCGAGTTTCGCGATAACAACATCGATTATTACATTAACTTTGGCGGCGATTTCGATAATCTGCCATGGCGTACCTTAAAGCCATTACAGTTCTTTAAAAAAGTTGAAGAACTCTTGACAAAAAGATTAAACTAAATGTTTATTTTTATAATTTATCACACAAAAAATTAAAATGGAACAACAAAATTATCAATATCAGGACAACAGTGTTTTCGTTCAGGAAAAGTCTGTTTCTAAAAAATTCTTTGCCAACGTCTTCCTATGGATGTTCGTCGCACTGAGCTTATCTACAGTAGCGGCATATCTGTTTGGTACCAACGAACAGCTAATGCAATACCTTATCAATATTAATCCTAATACTGGCAAGGTAGGGATGTCAATCTTTGGCTATATCGCCATGTTTGCTCCGCTTGGGTTGGTTTTATTAATGGGATTTGGTTTAAGCCGTTTATCATTACCTGCGTTAATTGGTGTATTTGTGCTTTATTCTGTATTAACCGGAGTGAGTTTAAGCTTTATCTTATTGGCTTATACTTCTGGTTCAGTAGTAAGCTGTTTTGCTGGTGCTGCCGGTATTTTCGGTATTATGGCTTTTATGGGCTATACTACAAATGTCGATTTAAGCAAATTTGGACCTATTCTTATGGTAGGGGTAATTGGTTTAGTAATTGCGAGCGTAATTAATATGTTTGTTCAAAGTGAGCAATTTAGCTTGTTTATGGCTTTTATTGGTATAGCGATCTTTACTGCTTTAACAGCTTACGATGTGCAAAAAATTAAAAGGATTGGAGAAGGGATCGAGGCTAGCGGCGAGCAGGTGCTTCAGGTTGAAACCAAAAAAATGGCTATCGTAGCTGCATTATCGTTATATCTTGATTTCTTAAACATATTCCTTTATTTACTGCGTATTTTCGGAAACAGAAAGTAAGCTTAAATACCGAACAATATTCTTAAGGCTGTGCAGTTTTGCATGGCCTTTGTAATTTTATTTGGCTGCGAAGCGATAATTTTTGGAAATGATGCCGCTTTGTTGCATTTTTGTATGCTTATTAAGAAAGACGGAGGGATTAGACCCAACGAAGTCTTAGCAACCTGTGCCACACAAGGTGCTAAATTCTATCTCGATTTTATTCGGGGAAAGATAAGTTTAGGATTACGATTCTCGTACCAACTTTTTAGATAAGCTTTTTGAGTATTACGAATAAAGTATCAGGTATCAAGACATAACTGTTTTATTACCTTGCTTTTTGTAGTGTTATCATTTATTAGGAGTAATCTTGATACTCGATTCCCGCTACTTGATACTTATTATCACAACAAGAATGAGCATAAGAGAAGAATTAGAAAAACGTATTTTGGTGATTGATGGTGCTATGGGTACCATGATTCAGCGATATACCCTAACCGAAGAAGATTTTAGAGGGGAGCGCTTTAAAGATCATCCCTGCGATGTAAAAGGCAATAACGATTTGCTTAACATTACGCGCCCCGATATTATCAAAACCATACACCTCGAATACCTGGCTGCCGGTGCCGATATTATCGAAACCAATACTTTTAGTACGCAGCGTATTTCGATGGCCGATTACCAGATGGAAGACCTCTCTTACGAAATGAGTTTCGAAGGCGCAAGGGTAGCCAAAGAAGCGGCAAATGAGTTTATGGCGGCTAATCCCGATCGCAAGTGCTTTGTTGCCGGTGCCATTGGCCCAACCAACCGTACCCTTTCAATGTCGCCCAATGTAAACGATCCGGGTTTCAGGGCGGTTTATTTCGATGAGCTTGAAGCTGCTTATTACGAGCAGGTACGCGGCTTGGTAGATGGTGGATCGGATGTATTGTTGATTGAAACTATTTTCGATACTTTAAATGCCAAAGTGGCCATTGTTGCCATTAAAAAATATGAAGAAGTAATTGGTCGTAAGCTCGAGATTATGATTTCGGGTACCATTACCGATGCTTCTGGTAGAACACTATCAGGCCAAACTGCCGAGGCTTTCTTAAATTCAGTAATGCATGCTAAGCCTTTGAGCATTGGTTTTAACTGTGCATTGGGAGCTAAAGAAATGCGTCCGCATATTGAAGAGCTTGCTGCAAAAGCAGGCTGTTATGTTTCGGCTTATCCGAATGCGGGTTTACCAAACGAGTTTGGTGCTTATGATGAGCAACCGCACGAAACTGCCCATCTGGTTGATGATTTTATTGCCTCGGGCTTTGTAAATATTGTTGGGGGCTGTTGTGGTACCACGCCAGATCACATTGGCTGCATTGCTAAAAATGCACGAAAAGCCGAACCAAGAAAATTACCTGTACTTGAGCCTTACATGCGTTTAAGCGGGCTTGAGCCGGTAACCATTACACCAGATAGTATTTTCGTAAACATTGGCGAAAGGACCAACATTACCGGATCGCCTAAGTTTTCTAAACTGATTTTGGGTGGTGATTACGAAGCTGCATTAGCTGTTGCATTGCAGCAGGTAGAAGGTGGTGCGCAGGTTATTGATGTGAATATGGATGAGGGGATGCTTGATTCGGAAGCTGCCATGACCAAATTCCTAAACCTGATTGCCTCTGAGCCCGATATTGCGAAATTGCCCATCATGGTCGATTCATCGAAGTGGTCGGTAATTGAAAATGGATTAAAATGCCTGCAGGGAAAAGGGATTGTAAATTCCATTTCTTTAAAAGAAGGTGAAGATAAATTCCGCGAAAGTGCCCGTAAAATTATGCAATATGGGGCAGCTGTAGTGGTAATGGCTTTTGATGAGCAGGGACAAGCAGATAATTACCAAAGAAGGGTAGAAATCTGTAAACGCAGCTACGATATCCTGGTAAATGAAATCGGTTTCCCGCCAGAAGATATTATTTTCGACCCGAATATTTTAACTGTGGCCACCGGACTGGAGGAGCACAACAATTACGCGGTCGATTTTATTAATGCTACCCGCTGGATTAAAGAAAACCTGCCTCATGCCAAGGTAAGTGGTGGGGTTTCCAATATTTCTTTCTCTTTCAGGGGAAATAATGTTGTTCGCGAAGCCATGCACTCTGCATTCCTTTACCATGCTATTCAGGCTGGTTTGGATATGGGCATCGTAAACGCCGGGATGCTTGAGGTTTATCAGGAAATTCCACCAGAATTGTTAGAGAGGGTAGAAGATGTACTGTTAAACCGGAGGGAAGATGCAACCGAACGCCTGGTTGAATATGCCGATACCGTAAAATCAAAAGGTAAAGAAGTGGTAAAGGATGAGGAATGGAGAAAGGGCTCTGTAGAAGAAAGGCTGTCTCATTCTTTGGTAAAGGGAATTGTAGAATACCTGGATGATGATGTAGAAGAAGCACGTCAGAAATACGACCGCCCGATTCAGGTAATTGAGGGGCCATTGATGGACGGGATGAATATCGTGGGCGATTTGTTTGGTGCCGGAAAAATGTTCCTGCCCCAGGTAGTAAAATCGGCCAGGGTTATGAAAAAAGCGGTTGCTTATTTATTGCCCTTTATCGAACAGGAAAAACTTGATAATCCAGATCAGGACCAGAATTCTTCGGCCGGAAAAGTGTTGATGGCTACGGTGAAAGGCGATGTACACGATATCGGTAAAAATATTGTGGGTGTGGTACTGGCTTGTAATAACTTCGAAATTATAGATATGGGCGTGATGGTTCCTGCACAGGATATCATCAAAAAAGCCAAAGAAATAAATGCCGATATTATTGGTTTAAGTGGATTAATTACGCCATCGCTTGATGAGATGGTTCACTTTGCCAAAGAAATGGAACGCGAAGGTTTTACCATTCCTTTAATTATCGGTGGAGCAACTACATCACGTATTCATGCAGCCGTAAAAGTTGCACCAAACTATTCTGGCCCTGCTATTCATGTTTTGGATGCTTCCAGAAGTGTTACGGTATGCAGTACCTTAATGAACCCTGATACGAAGGACGAATATGTGGCTGGTATTAAAGCCGAATATGATAAAGCACGTGAAGCACATTTGAACAAGCGTTCTGATAAGCGCTTTAAAACTTTAGAAGAGGCTCGCGAAAACAAGTTTAAGATCGATTTTAAAGCTGATCTGCCGGTTCCTGAATTTACGGGTACGAAAGTTTTTGATAATTATCCATTAGAAGAACTGGTGCCTTACATCGATTGGACGCCATTTTTCCATACCTGGGAGCTGCGTGGAAGTTATCCGAAAATTTTCGACGATAAAAACGTAGGTGACGAAGCTAAAAAACTATTCGATGATGCACAGACTTTGTTAAAACGCATCCTCGACGAGAAATTGTTAACCGCAAGAGGTGTCATTGGTTTCTGGCCTGCAAATGCAGTTGGAGACGATATTCAGTTAACAGCTGACAGTAATCAGTTGGTAAATAACTCCGAACTGAAAACTGAAAACTCCCAACTGATAACCATACACACCCTCCGCCAACAAGCCGAAAAAGTAGACGGACAACCTTATTATGCTTTATCTGATTTTATTGCGCCAAAAGAAAGCGGTATTCAGGATTATTTCGGAGGTTTTGCGGTAACAACTGGTATTGGTATTGATGAACTGGTGAATGAGTTTGAAGCTAACCACGATGATTATAACAGCATTATGGCCAAAGCATTGGCCGATCGTTTAGCCGAGGCCTTTGCCGAGCGGATGCACGAGCGCGTACGTAAGGAATACTGGGGTTATGCCAAAGATGAAAATCTAAGCAATCAGGAATTAATAAAAGAAGAATATGCAGGTATTCGGCCAGCGCCGGGTTATCCGGCTTGTCCTGAGCATACCGAAAAAGGAACATTATTCGCTTTGCTTGATGCCGAAAATAAAATTGGTTTACGCCTGACAGAAAGTTACGCCATGTATCCAACTGCTGCGGTAAGCGGGTTCTATTTCGCACATCCCGATTCGAAATACTTTGGATTAGGTAAAATAACCAAAGATCAGATTGAAGATTATGCCACCAGGAAAAATATGCCGGTTGAAGAAGTAGAGCGGTGGTTAAGTCCGAATTTAGCTTATTAACCCCCCGCTTTGTCATCCTGAGTATAACGAAGGATCTCAAAGTGGAGGACATATTTTGATGTTGCAGTCATAAAAAGATAGGGACTGCTATTGTTTTTGAGATGCTTCATTAGCATTCAGCATGACAACTAAACCAGGTTATGAAGATTACAGACCATATAAAAAACGCAAAGGGTAAAACCTTATTCTCTTTCGAGTTATTGCCACCAATGAAGGGGCAGAGTATCCAGTGGGTTTACGATGCTATCGATCCTTTGCTGGAGTTTAATCCGCCATTTATTGATGTAACTTCCCTACGCGAAGATTACATTTATAAAGAGCAGGAAAACGGTTTATTGCAAAAAGTATCATACCGCAAGCGTCCGGGTACTATTGCCATTTGTGCGGCCATTATTCATAAATACAAGATTGATGCGGTACCGCATTTAATTTGTGGTGGTTTTACCAAAGAAGAAACCGAGAACGCACTGATTGACCTGCAGTTTTTAGGGATTGATAATGTACTGGCTTTACGTGGTGATGCGCGTCAGGCCGAAGCTTCTTTTATCCCTACCAAAGGCGGCCACCACTATGCTACCGATTTGATTCAGCATATTAAAGACCATAATAACGGTAAGTTTCTGCACGAAGATATCGATACCTATAAAAGCGATTTCTGTATTGGTGTAGCAGGTTATCCGGAAAAACATTTTGAAGCACCTAATTTAAATGCCGACTTTAAATACCTGAAAAAGAAAGTTGATATGGGCGCCGAGTTTATTGTTACCCAGATGTTTTTTGATAATCAGAAATATTTCGATTTTGTTAAAAAATGCAGGGAGAACGACATCAATGTGCCAATTATTCCAGGTTTAAAGCCAATTAGTACCTTAAAACAGTTAACAGTTTTACCTAAAATTTTCCACCTCGATTTGCCAAACGAGCTAACCGAGGCGTTATCGTATGCTAAGAACAATGCTGAGGCCAAAGAAATAGGTACGGCAGCCATGATTAAACAGTGTAAAGAATTGATGGAATTCGGCGCACCTGTGCTACATTTTTACACCATGGGCCGACCTGAGCAAACCAAAGAAATTGCCAGGGCGATTTTTTAACAGATCTTAAGCAACCTCGCAGGTTTTATAAAGTTGCGAGGTCCGAATGTTTCCGCACAATTAAACTCTATTGACTATGAATCATTTAAATAAAGACCAGCAAAACCTCGATAACATCTTAACCGATGTAAAAGAGCAGGGGATGGCTTATTTAAATCAGATTCATGAACGCGCTACGGCGAGTAGTGGTGGCGTAGAATTGATAAATAGTTTAGCTGCTGAAGGAGTTGGCGCAGAAGGTGCTTTAAAACAATTTAACGAACGCTTCGAGCCCATTATTGTAGCCTCATCAGGGCCGCGCTATTGGGGCTTTGTAACCGGTGGTACAACGCCTGCAGCTATTGCCGGCGATTGGCTGGCTACCATTTACGATCAGAATACCCAATCAGCAAAAGGAAATGGCGATATTTCTGCTTTGATTGAGCTGGAAACCATACAGCTTTTGCTGTCGCTTTTTAATTTACCCCATCAGTTTTTTGGCGGCTTTGTAACCGGGGCAACCCTCTCTAACTTTACCTGTTTGGCAGTAGCACGGCAGTGGATTGGTAAACAGGAGGGGAAAGATTTTGCGCGTGAGGGCATTACAGGCAAGGTAAATGTTTTATCGGCAACTCCTCATTCATCGTCGGTTAAATCGCTGGCGATGCTGGGTTTGGGCAGTAATAACATTATCCCTGTAAAAGTAATGCAGGGTAATCGCGAAGCTTTGGATATTGCCGATTTAGAATTGAATATACAAGCACTAAATGGGGCTCCTTTTATATTAATTTCAAGTGCCGGAACGGTAAATACAGTCGATTTCGACGATTTTGAAGCCATTAACCAATTAAAACAAAAATATAATTTCTGGTGGCACATCGATGCTGCTTTTGGTGGCTTTGCCGCTTGCTCACCTGAGTACAACCATTTGGTAAAAGGTTGGGAAAACGCCGATAGTATTACGGTCGATTGCCACAAATGGCTGAATGTTCCCTACGAAAGTGCAGTGTTTCTGGTTAAGGAGGCGCATCAGCTATTGCAGGTGGAAACTTTCCAAAATTCGAATGCAGCTTACTTGGGCGATCCAATGGAAAACTTCAGCTACCTCAATTTCCTGCCCGAAAACTCAAGGCGTTTAAAAGCCTTACCAGCCTGGTTTACCTTAACCAGTTACGGAAAGCAGGGTTATCAGGAAATTGTTGAAAGCAATGTAGAAATGGCTTTGCTATTTGCTGATTTCATTAATAATCATCCGGCCTTCGAATTACTGGCTCCGGTGCGTTTAAATACCGTTTGTTTTACTTTAAAGGAAGAAAATCATGTGCAGGAGTTTCTGAATAAACTCAATGCAACCGGCAAAGTCTTCATGACACCAACTTTCTACAATGGCAAAAAAGGAATCCGGGCAGCCTTTGTAAACTGGCGTACCTCAGTAGCTGATGTAAATTTTGTCACAGCTGCTATGCTCGAAATTCTTACAGAACTTTAACCGAGGGTATTATTGTTTTAAAAGCGTAGCGCTTATATTTGCAATAATGAAGCTGGATACCCTTAAATATATACTTGTAACCTGCATTGCGCTTACTTTTTTGATAAAAGTAAGTCATGTGGTTTCGTATTTAAGTTATTCTGGCGATAACACCGAAGTATTGTCGATGCATGATGATGCCTCTGAAAAAGAGGAGAAAAAGCTGGAAACCGAATATGCTATACCGCAATTTGTCTCAAATATCCAGTCTTATTTTCCCATGCTAACGGCTAAGAAGTTAATTGTTCCTGATTATTCTTTTAGATTAGCGTACTTTCCTGAGGTTTTAACACCTCCTCCTTCTATATAATACATCTATTACAAGTATCAGGTTTTACTAAAAGGTGAAACCCATTGTCTATTATTAAAAATTCAAAAACCATTCTATATGAAACGAGCAATTTCATTTGCAGTGTTTTTAATCGCTGCTTCTTTAAAAATCAGTGCACAGGAAGTTGTGCAGAATAATGTTAAACCTATCGAAAACGCACTAAGTCAGGTTACCAAATTACAGCCTGTAAGTTTTAATTACGATAAAGCCTGGGCCGAAAAACTTCGCTTATCGGCTAATCCTCAAATTGGATTTGTAGGCGCTGAGGCTAAAAAAGCTGTTCCAGATATCGTTTCGGTACAGGCAAAAGATTATTCTTTTGGTAAAAATGCTTTTAAAACCGCAACCATAACCAAGGTAGATTACGAAAGTTTAGTACCACTTTTAGTTGGTAGCATTAAAGAGCAACAGCAACAAATTGAAGAATTAAAGCGCGAAATTAAAGCTTTAAGGGCGCAGCGTTCTAAATAGCATCCAGGATTTTAAATCCTGGGTCCAGGAGTCCGGATTACAAATCCGGACTAACATGAGATCGTCACCCTGATCCGATAGCTATCGGATTTATTTCAGGGTCTCTCAGCAGATTATATAGCAATAAACGGATTCAGGCAGCCCTTAGTTGGTCCGGATTTGCAATCCGGACCTATCGTTTTTCGGATTTTTAATCCGAAGTAGTTAAACTCACATATAAACAACTTCCAATAAACCCATTCCTCCCGCATAATTTATAGCTGAGCTGTAATTGTAATATTCTGCTTCAGTTACAATTCCTGCTTCAATAGGATTGTTGTGGATATAATCCAATTTTTGATCCTTGAACTCATTTGAATATAGGATAATTGGGTGAAACCCGTCCTGCCAGAATTTGTAGTCCTTATTTTTAATATTTGTTCGGGCAGCAAATGCAAATTTATCTAAAAGCCACTCCCGGCTTTCGTTAATTTCGCCCAGGGTTTTGATGATTTTCTTTGAAGTGAATTTTTTGAAATCTCTGATGATATCTGAAAGCTTTTTGCCTTCAGTGGCACTTACAATCATATGTAAATGACTGGGCATTAAACACCAGGCATAAATAATTAATCCCTTTTCCGATTGACAATATTTAAGGCTTTCAATAATAACCTCCACAAGTTCTTTTCTCGTAAATGCATCAATCCAACCCACTACAGTTGTGGTAATGAAATAAATTTCATTCTGATCGGTAACGGTGTACTTGAAAGCCATAATCCACGAATTAAATACATAATATAAGGATTTCATCCCTAATATCAATTATTCTGGCAGCAAATCATAAATGGGGGCTGGATCAGGATTAAAAATCCTGGGTTCAGTAGTCCGGATTAAAAATCCGGACTAACATAAACAAAAAATGGATTCAGGCTTAAGCCCGAATCCATTTATATGCTCGTAATTAGATAAGTTTTATCCTCTTAGCAAATAAGCCTTAAATCCTTCAAAATCTACACCTAATTGGTCGGCCTGTTTAGGTTTGCTTTCTAAAGCGGTAACCTGCTCCGGGATTTCGATTTTTGCAGCAATCGCTTCCGGAAAAATATCCGGGAATTTGCAGGCATGCGCCGTAGATAAAAATACGGCGGCACTTTCGTCTGCCGGATTTTCATTTCTGTATTTTTCTACTGCTAAATAGGCAATGGCAGTATGCGGACAAGCTACATAATTAAACTGATTATCGAGTGCTTTAATTCCGGCCAGCGTTTCTTCGTCAGTGAAACGGTAAGCAGTAACCACTTTCTTCAAAGCTTCTACATCTTGGTTAAACAAATCCATAATCCTTACCCAATTGCTTGGTGCACCAACATCCATCGCGTTCGAATAGGTTTGCGTAGAAGGTTTGGTTTCATAGTTGCCGGTTTCTAAAAAGCGTGGAACAGTATCGTTAACATTTGTGGCAGCAATAAACTGTTTTGCCGGTAATCCCAGTTTGTAAGCCAGCAAACCTGCACCAATATTGCCGAAGTTTCCACTTGGTACCGAGAAAACCACATCGCTAAGCCCTTGTTTTTTCAGCTGTGCGTAAGTGTTGAAATAATAGAACGTTTGTGGAATTAACCTCGAAATATTAATGGAGTTGGCCGAGGTAAGGCGGAATTTCGCATTCAGATCGGCATCGGCAAAAGCTTGTTTAACCAAAGCCTGGCAATCGTCAAAAGTGCCTTTTACTTCAATGGCGCGGATGTTGTGTCCGTTGGTAGTCAGCTGCAGTTCCTGTATCGGACTCACCTTGCCTTCAGGATATAAAATGGTAACGCGGGTATTGGGTACGCCTAAAAAGCCGAGTGCTACAGCGCCGCCGGTATCACCTGAGGTGGCTACCAATACATCAAGCAGTTGCTCACCATCTTTTAAAAAATAGGCCATCACCCGGCTCATAAAGCGAGCTCCAAAATCTTTAAAGGCTAAAGATGGTCCGTGGAAAAGCTCCAGCACAAAGGTTCTATCGTCCAGTTTCACTGCCGGTGCTTCAAAATTAATGGCATCGTTAATCAGTGCTTTTAAATCATCAGCCGGAATTTCATCTTTTAGCAGGGTAGAGGCTACTTTGTAAGCAATTTCTGGTAAGGTGTATTGCTCAATATTTTCGATAAAAGCAGCATCCAGCTGCGGAATTTCTACCGGCATGTACAAACCTTTATCTTGTGGCATGCTGTTAAACACGGCTTCTTTAAAAGAAACACGTAAATCTTTATTGTTGGTTGAATATAGTTTCATTATTTAATGAGGTTGGAAGGTTGGAAGGTTGGATGGTTGGAAGGTTTTGGAAACTTAGCCCTCTGCCTTTTAGTCCTCAACCTTCCGCCCTTATGAAATTACTCTTGGTCCTTCGGCATTAACCGGAGAAACAAAAGCTTTACTGTTAATATTGATTTTATGTAAATGTTGCTGCTGCGATTTGGTAATTTTTCGGGCTGTTTCTTCATCTTTGGTTAAGGCGAAAACAGATGGACCTGAACCTGAAATTCCGAAGCCGATGGCCCCATTTTCCATAGCTAAAGCCCTCATTTCTTCAAATCCCGGAATTAAGATCGAACGGGTAGGCTCTACCAGTACGTCTTTCATACTTCTGCCAATCAAATCAAAATCGTTCATAAATAAACCGCTTACCAGTCCGGCAACATTGCCCCATTGGGTAACGGCATCTTTTAACGATACTTTGCTACGGATCATCTGGCGTGCATCTTTGGTAGGTACATCCACCTCAGGGTACACAATGGCCGCATACATGCCCGCAGGCGTAGGTAAAGAAATTACATCCAGCGGCTCATAGCTTCTAACCAATACAAATCCACCCAGTAAGGCTGGAGCAACATTATCGGCATGACCATAACCACAGGCCAGTTCTTCGCCCTTCATGGCAAAAGGAACCAGTTCTTTGGTAGTCAGCAAATCGCCCATTAATTTGTTTATGGCAAATAAACCCGCAACCGTGCTCGCAGAGCTAGAACCCAGCCCACTACCAATAGGCATCTTTTTATGCAGCTCGATTTCTACACCCACATCTAAGCGGTTTATATGTTTCAGGTAGTGTTGTACGCTGGCGCTAACAGTATTTTTTGCAGCATCTAAAGGCAAGCGACCATCATCGCCGGTAATCTTTTTAATTACCACTCCAGGCGTATCCGTGAAGCGCATTTCAACTTCATCGCCAGGTTCATTAACGGCAAATCCCAGTACATCGAAACCACAAACTACGTTAGCAACAGTGGCTGGGGCGAAAACTTTTATACTCTTTTTCATTATTAATAGGCTTAGCGCTTGGTTAAGCAGTTATTTGATTTAAGTGATATTGTAAATGCACAAGGTAATCTTCAATAAAATAGGAAAGGGTGTGCAGTTCAGTCTTTCCTTTTCCGGTGTCGCAGGTGTTTTGCAGTTTTTCCTCAGGAATATTTTCAATAACACGGGCAATCTGGTTATTCAAAAGTTTCCAAAGGGTTTTTACTTCTGCAAGATCAGCTGCCTGATAATTTTGACAGGCTACCCACTCATCCTGGTGATAAATGATTTTAACTTCTTGCTCGTATTGTCCCACAATGAGGCGGCGGATATTATTAGATGCACTATCAATCAAATGTCCCAATAATTCCTTTTTCGACCATTTATGCGGTTGTGGTTTATCATTCCAGGCTGCTTCGGTAATGTTTTCAAAATCAATCATCGCCTGATTTACCAGGCGGATGATTTCATTTTTTTGTGCTAAAACTGGATGCATAAGCCTAATTACTCAAAGTTCCTACGTTGATGATATCAGCAAAAACACCTGCAGCAGTCACTTCTGCACCTGCACCCGGGCCTTTTACCACCAGCGGACGCGATTTGTAACGGTCGGTAGTGAAAGAAATGATATTGTCACTTCCGGAAAGCATAAAGAAAGGATGACTGTCATCAACCATTTGCAGGCTGATTTCAACATTTCCATCTTCTAGTTTACCGATGTAGCGTAAAACCTTGCCATCTTTGGCTGCGGTATTTTTCAGATTCTCGAAATACGCCGCATTCGCCTGTAATTCCGAATAGAAATCTTCAACTGAAGTGGCATTTAAACAGGCATCCGGTAAAATGTTGTCGATTTTTACGTCGCTGGCTTCTAAAGGATAACCGGCATCACGAGCCAGGATCAGCATTTTACGCATAAAATCTTTTCCGTTTAAGTCATCTCGTGGATCGGGTTCTGTATAGCCGAGTTCCTGTGCTTCTTTTACAGTTTCGTAAAATCCGGCATCACCTTTAAAGTTATTGAAAATATAAGAAATGGTTCCCGATAAGATGGCTTCAATACGCGCCACTTTATCGCCACTCATCATCAATTCCCTCAAGGTGCGGATAATTGGTAAGCCCGCGCCTACATTGGTTTCGTAATAAAAATCTACCCCAAATCTGCGTGCAGTATCTTTAAACGATTTGTATTGCGCAAAATCAGCTGAGTTACCTTTTTTATTACAGGTTACTACCGAGATACTGCTCTCGAATATGCCCTGGTAAAATTCAATTGGTGCTTCGGCAGCCGTATTATCAACAAAAACACAGTTAGGCAGGTTCATGGCTTTCATTCTGGCCACAAATTCGGCCAGGTTGGCCTGTTCACCCTGATCTGCTAATTCAGTTTCCCAGCTGTCGAGCGATAAACCATCTGCATTGAAAGTCATTTTGCGCGTATTGCTTATTCCGGCTACTTTTACCTGAAGGTCGTTATTGGCTGCCAGAAAAGGCATTTGCTCTTTTAACTGGTTAAATAAGGTTTTGCCAATATTTCCCGTTCCCAGGCAAAAGATGTTTAAGGTCCTTTTCAGGTCGGTAAAAAAAGCATCGTGCACCGCATTTACGGCTTTCGATAAATCGGCTGCGCTGATAATCACCGAAATGTTGTATTCTGATGAGCCCTGTGCAATTGCCCTTACGTTGATACCGTTACGGCCCAGTGCACTGAACAAACGTCCGCTCATACCAGGAGTGCGTTTCATGTTTTCACCCACTATGGCTAAAACCGCCAGGTTGTTTTCAACTTCTGGTAATTCGAGCTTTTTGGCGTCTAATTCGAGTTCAAATTCTTTTTTAATTAAGGCAATAGCATGTGCTGCATCGGTTGGTTTAACCGCAAACGTAATGCTGTGCTCTGATGAGGATTGGGTAATCAGCACCACATTAATCTGCTCGCGCGAAAGTAAAGAGAACAAGCGGCCGCTAAAGCCAGCTTTACCTACCATACCACTACCACTCAGGTTGATGATGCTGATGTGATCGATAGATGAAATACCTTTTATTGGCAAGTTAGATGATTTAACATCGCTTTTGATATAGGTTCCGGCAAAGTCCGGTTCGAAAGTGTTTTTGATCACAATCGGAATTTTTTTCATGAAAGCAGGGATCATGGTTGGCGGGTAAATTACTTTCGCTCCAAAATAACTTAGCTCCATAGCTTCAGTATAGCTCAGCTCAGGTAAAGAGAAGGCTTTTTTCACCATGCGCGGATCGGCAGTCATCATGCCGTTTACATCTGTCCAGATTTCTATTTCTTCGGCATTTAAGGCGGCGCCCCAAACGGCTGCAGTGTAATCAGATCCGCCACGCCCCAGGGTAGTTACCCGTCCTGCTGTGTTGCTGGCAATAAAACCGGTAACAAAGAGCACCTTGTTTTTATTTTCCTGATAAAAGTTGTTGATGAGCATTTCAGTTAGCTCGGTATCTACTTTTGCCTGGCCAAAATTGCTGTCGGTTTTGATATAATCTGCTCCGTTTACATAAAGTGCATCGCTGAGTTGTTGCGAAGCGATATGGCTAATCATAAATGTTGAGCAGCGTTCGCCATAACTCAGAATCTGATCTTTGGTTTGTAAGCTCAGCTCTTTTAAGTTACTTACTGCTTGTAATAAATCTTCCAGCTCATTGAAAAAGATTTTTAACCGTGTAAATACCGGGTTTTGCGCTGCAGCTGGCAAAAGCGAACGGATTACCGCAAAATGTTTTGCTTCAATTGCTTTTAAATGAGTATCGTAATCTACGCCACGCTCAGCCATTTCGGCCATTTCGGTAAGCAAATTGGTTACACCGCTCATTGCCGATAATACAACTACCGGGCTGTTCTTCTGTTTTTCTTCACCTACCAGGCGTAGTAGGGTTTTAATGTTCTCGGCCGAACCTACGGATGTGCCGCCGAATTTGAGTACTTTCATTAGTTTGGGGTTTTTATGGTAATGAAACCTGTACAATGGCTTGCTAAATTGTTATTTGAGCTTATTGTAGCAGTTTTCAATGGTTTTAGCTTAAAAAAAAAGCGTCCCGACTGCTGTCGGGACGCTCTCTGTGTTTTATGTTTTTTCAATTTACAACAAATTAGCCCCGCTGGTTTATACCGGTGGTAATAATAATGGTTGTAATAATTGAAGAGTTAAAAATCATCTTGTCTTGGTGTACTTTTTACACCGTAAAGTAGAAGATAATTTTTTTAAAATGCAAATGTTTTTTAATTTTTATTTCGAAATTTTTATTAAAACGTTTAAGTATATGCAATAGCGATATTTTTTAAACTGCAGTACTTTGCAAATAGAGTTCCTTATTTTTTTTAATAAGGCTAATTATCGGCTACTAAATGTTTCCATAAGCGGTACAATATTTTTTACATTTTGGGTAGCTGATGGTTGCTTGCCGCTGTCCGTAAGATTTTAAGCGTCGGATAATTTCATGAAAACTGCCTTGACTTACGTGATTTAAATTGTTGTTTAACGTTTTACTTAGTGTAATTTTAAACTTTTTTTATCCTTGTAAAAATGCTTGTAAATAACTGTAAATAAAATATTTACATAATAGTGTATTTGCTACAATATGTAAAAAATTAGCTGTAAAAACTAGTTTTTCTGAAAGATAAGTAATTACCTTTGCTGTACTAACTAACTTATTGTCATGAGCAAAGAGAAACTGCAAACGCCAGATTTAAGCTATTTAAATTTAGGCGAAAACGTTGCTGTAAAGTACCAATTATCCCCAACGGAATTAATTGAAGATGCGTTATTGAATAAAGAAGGTACGCTGGCCTCATCGGGAGCGCTGGCGGTTGATACCGGAAAATTTACCGGACGTTCTCCTAAAGACCGGTTTATTGTTTGCGACAGCGTTACCGAAGACCAGGTATGGTGGGGCGATGTAAACATTAAAATCAGTCCGGAGAAGTTCGATCAGTTATTTGATAAATTAACGGCTTATTTGGCCGATAAAACCATCTATGTCCGCGATTCATCGGCCTGTGCCAATCCGGATTACGATATTTCTATCCGGGTAATTACCGAAACAGCCTATCAGAATCTTTTTGCTCATCATTTATTTATCCGTCCTGAAGCGCATCAGCTGGGTATCACGCCCGAGTGGACGATTATTGCTGCCCCGGGTTTTCTGGCCGATCCTTCAACTGATGGAACACGTCAGGAAAATTTCTCCATCCTGAATTTCACTAAAAAAATGATTCTGATTGGTGGAACAGGTTATACGGGTGAAATTAAAAAAGGTATTTTCTCGGTGTTGAACTTTATTCTGCCGGTATATAAAAATACTTTATCAATGCACTGCTCGGCCAATGTGGGTAAAAATGGCGACACTGCTATATTCTTTGGTTTATCTGGCACAGGTAAAACGACACTTTCTGCTGATCCGGAAAGGGGATTGATTGGTGATGACGAGCATGGATGGGGGGCAAGTTCGGTTTTCAACTTCGAAGGAGGCTGCTATGCGAAATGTGTAGATTTAACCCAGGAAAAAGAACCTCAGATATATAAGGCTATCAGAACGGGATCTTTATTAGAGAATACCAACTTTTTTGAGGGTACAAAAGAAGTAGATTATACCAATATTGCTAAGACTGAAAATACACGTGTCGCCTATCCTATTGATTACATAGATAATGCCATAATCCCATCAATAGCTGAAGTACCCAAAAATATCTTCTTTTTAACTGCAGATGCCTTTGGTGTATTACCTCCAATCTCTAAATTGAATGTAGAACAGGCCATGTTTCACTTTATGAGTGGTTATACCGCAAAAGTTGCAGGTACCGAAACCGGGGTAACCGAGCCTCAGTTAACATTTTCTGCCTGCTTTGGTAAGGCCTTTTTGCCGCTCCACCCATCAAGATATGCTGCATTACTGGGCGAGAAGATGGAAAAACACCAGGTAAATGTATGGCTGGTTAATACCGGCTGGACAGGTGGCGCATACGGTATTGGTAAAAGAATGAAATTGAGTTATACCAGGGCAATGATTACTGCTGCATTAAATGGGGATTTAGACCACAATAAATATAAGCAGCACCATGTATTTAAATTGATGATGCCTTTAGCTTGTCCGGGAGTGCCCAACGAAATTTTAGATCCGTCTAAAACTTGGGACGACCAGGAAGAATACTTTTTAAAGGCCTACGAATTGGCCGATGCATTTGCAGAGAATTTTAAACAGTTTGAGGTGCCCAAAGTATCAAAAAGGCATGGCGAAGCGTTAAAATTATGTTAAATGTGCTTTAAAATGCATTTTTTGAGCAAAAAATTTGCAATTCGTTTTTTTTTTAGTTTTTATTGTGAAAGAATTGCCTCCGGCTGAGGCAATTTTTTTGTTTATATGCCCAACTGAGTTACCGTAAACTAAATGTTAAGTAACGATTTGATTGTTTATTGATTTATTAATTTGTAATTTAAAATCAATTTATAAATTTGTTTTTCGCAACAAAATCAGATAAGACACGTTGTGTGTAATACAAAAGAAATAACAGCTAAAAATTAAAAACAAGAACTAAAACTAAAATTCAAAAAAAAATGGCAAACGCACCAAAACCAACAACTGTTAAAAAAGAGAGCTCTTCAAGTGCATCTAACGTTTTCGCAACATTGGTAATTCCTATTTGTATTGTAATTGGCTTCATCATCTGGAGATACGTATTAGGAGATCCTTCAAACTTTATCGATAACAACAACGAAAACTTACCTTTGCCAAATAACTACCCTGGTACAGCGTTTAAAGGAGGTCCGATCGTAGCGGTATTAATCGGTTTATTATTAACTACAATCGTTTTCTCTATCGAGCGTTTAATCGTAATCAGCAAAGCAAGCGGTAAATCTAGCTTAGATACTTTCATCATCAAAGTAAAAGGATTATTAAACGCTGGTAACATCGAAGCTGCTAAAGCTGAGTGTGATAAACAACAAGGATCTGTTGCTAACGTAATTAAATCAGGTTTAAAAAAATATAGCGAGGTTGAAGCTGACACTAACTTAGATGTTGAGCAATCAATCGTTGCCATCCAAAAAGAGGTTGAAGAAGCTACTGCTTTAGAAATGCCTATGTTAGAGCAAAACTTAACGATCATCGCTACTTTGGTATCTATCGGTACGTTAATCGGTTTATTAGGAACAGTAACAGGTATGATCCGTGCATTCGCCGGTTTAGCTAACTCAGGTGCTCCGGATCAGGCTGCATTAGCGGTAGGTATCTCTGAGGCCCTAATCAATACCATGACTGGTATCGCGGTTTCTACTTTAGCAATTATCATGTATAATATCTTAACTTCTAAAATTGACAAGTTAACTTATGCTATCGATGAAGCTGGTTTCAGCATCGTTCAAACTTACGCTAGTTCGCATAAATAATAAATTTTGAAAAAATTTTTACCGGCTTTATGGAAAACCGGGAAAAAGATCATCATTATTAAAAAGTAATTAAAATTATGCCTAGAATTAAAGTTAAAAGAACCAGTACAGTAACAGATATGACCGCCATGTGCGACGTAGCTGCACTGTTACTTACGTTCTTCATATTAACTGCTACGGCAAGACAACCAGAACCACTAGCGGTATCAACACCTTCATCTACGTATGAATTTAAGGTTCCAGCTGAGAACAATGCAATATTAACCATTGGTCAGGGTAAGGTTTTCTTCGAGGTAGCAGGCCAGAAAGTTAGGGCGAGAACCTTAGAATTGATGGGCCAGCAATACAAAATCACTTTTACTCCGGAGGAAATTAAAAAATTCTCTGTAGTAGGAACGTTTGGTGTACCGGTTTCAAGTCTAAAATCGTTCTTAGCCATGTCTGGAGCAGACCGTATGAAACCAGGTGTTCAAAATGGTATTCCTACAGACTCTACTGATAACCAGTTAAACGCATGGGTTTTACATGCACGTACTGCAACTGCTGAGATTAATCAGCAACCAATGCGTGTAAGTATCAAAGGCGATTCTAAAGAGGAGTATCCTGTAGTTAAAAAAATCGTAGATGTTTTGCAGAAGCAAAAAGTGAACAAGTTCTTATTGGTTACTAACGCTGAAGCTAGAAAAAAATAAAAGATGGCAGAATTAAACACAGGTGGGAAGAAAGCCACCCCGAGAGTAGATATGACGCCGATGGTTGATTTGATGTTCCTTTTGGTAACATTCTTTATCTTAACCACTTCAATATCTACGCCACAAGCAATGGATATTGTTAAGCCTGATAAAGACGACAACAACAAGGATAACAGGTTGGAACTGAAAGCTTCTAAAACAATGACTATTTTATTAGGTAAAAATGATAAAGTAGCCTGGTACATGGGAGAAGCTGGTGCAACAGCTCCAACATACGAAAGCTTATCGCAAGTTGACAAGTCGATTATCGAAAACAGAAAAAAAGCAGATGCATCTGGAGTAAAAGGCGAATTTGTGGTTTTAGTTAAACCAACAAGTGGCTCAAACTTCAAGAACTTTGTTGACATCATGGATGAATTGGAAATATTAAAGGTTAAAGTTCGTCAGATTGATGATGACAATATCTTGGATAGTGAAAAAGAATCAATGAAATCTCAAGGTATTTTATAATTTGTTAAATCAGTAATCATGTCAAAATTAGATATATTAAGAAGGGAGTGGATTGATGTAGTTTTTGCTGAAAAAAACAAAAACTATGGCGCTTACCAATTGCGTAAAAGCAATGGTACCAATACCACTCGGGCATTAATTATTGGTTCAATAGTATTTCTAGCGCTTTTCTTTGCTCCAAAAATCTACGGATTAATTAAAGGTTCTTTGGAAGAGGAACAACAAGTAGAGAAAGCGAAAGAGGTAATTATTGCACCTCCGCCCCCAGTTAACCCAGAAACGCCACCTCCGCCACCGGTAGAGCCACCGCCACCGAAGGTAGATCAGGTAAAAATGCCGCCTCCAATCGTAAAGCCAGATGAGCAGGTACGTGACGAGGAGCCACCAACAGTTGAAAAACTGAAAGAGGCAGATCCAGGTCAGAGAGATATTAAAGGTGATCCAACCGCTGATATCGTAATTGCTGCACCTGTAGGCGAAGGCCCTAAAAGAGAAGCAGCGGTTGCTGTTGATGATAACCAGGTTTATGACTTCGTTAGTATCGAGAAACAACCAGAGTTTCCGGGAGGCTTACCTAAGTTCTACAAATACCTAAGCGGTGCGATTAAATATCCGCCAATGGCTCAGGAAAACAACGTACAAGGTAAAGTGTTTTTATCTTTCGTAGTAGAAAAAGATGGTAAATTAACCGATATTACAGTAACACGTGGATTAGGAAGTGGTACAGATGAAGAAGCAATCCGCGTATTAAAAGCAAGCCCACGTTGGAATCCAGGTATTCAAAATGGTAAACCAGTAAGGGTAAAATACAACATCAACGTTAACTTTACATTGAACTAATAGTAGATGTTAAATTTTGATATCTTTAAGCAAAAATCGCCTAAACAGCGGTTTTTGCTCATTTTAGGGCTAGTAGCTTTCCTGTTATATCTGGTAATGGGGATTGCTTTTATCTTTTGGCCACCCATTGCATTGCGATTTAATTTCATCCCAGCATGGGGACGTATTGCAATAGGAATCTTTTTAATTTTTTATGCTTTTGTAAGATTGTTAAGTCTTGGAAGGCGCGACTAAAGCCGTAATGAAAAATATTCTCTTCATTTTTATGGTACTTGCTTTAATCTCTTGTAAACGAAAAGATAAAAGTACAGGTGTTAAAGAAACCCGCACCAGCGGAACAATGAGAATGCTCGTTGATGAAAGCGTGAGCCCGATTGTTCAGAAACAAATCGAGATTTTTAAGCTGGATTATCCGGAGGCAAAGTTTGAAACGACAATCAAACCCGAAGAAAAGATCATCGCTGCTTTTTTAAATGATAGCGTTCGCGTAATTGTAATGCCCAGATTGCTCACCAAGCATGAAGAAAAATATTACAATCAACGCGGCATCAAAATCAATTCAATTCGGTTTGCCATAGATGGAATTGCATTAATTACAAACAAAGACAATATTGATAGTACAATTACCGTTAAAGAAGTGGTTGATGTATTACAGGGGAGAAATTCAGATAAGAAACTGGTCTTTGATAACGCTTATTCAAGTACCTTTCAATACTTTAAACATTTGGCTAATATCAGCCAATTTCCCGCAAAAAACGTTTATTCAAAAAATTCCAGTAATGAAGTTATCAAACTTGTTGCGCAGGATAAAAATTTTATTGGTATTTTGGGCGTAAATTGGATTTCTGAACAGAATACCGAAATGGCTCAATACCTGGCTCAGGTTAAAATGCTGGGGGTTAAAAATGAAAAAGGAAAAGTTGGGAGCGATAATTTTTACAAGCCTACGCAGGAAAATCTTATAAACGGAGTCTATCCTTTTCTAAGAAACGTAAATATAATTGAGTGCGAGGGTAGAGATGGTTTAGGCACAGGATTTGCAACATGGTTAAGAAGCCAGAGAGGACAGTTGATTGTACTTAAATCTGGACTTGGCCCACATAAGCTAATGCCAAGAGAAATAAATTTAACTAAAGAAAGTAATAAATAAATTATAAATTGAACCACGAAGTATTTAGAGATAATGCTTCATAATTGTTAAAACCAATGTTCGGTAAGTTTGGTTGGAGATTTTGGATAAAAATAGAACTCACTCCACCCGATTTTAAAAACATTTAAAAACAAAAAATTGATCCAATGAAAATTTCAAAGAAAGCAATAACCTTAAATGTAGGTTTGGTGTTGATGGGTTCTGCAGTTTTTGCTCAAAGTTTAACTGATGCGAAAAAAGCCATTGATGCAGAACAGTATCAGAAAGCTTCATCGATGCTTAAGTCGTTGGTAAGCTCTAAAGCCTCAGATGGCGAAAATTATTATAACCTGGGTTTGGTTTACCTGAAAACAGGTTACATCGATTCAGCAAGAGCCGTTTTTACTAAGGGTTTAACCGCTGATCCGAAAAATGCTTTAAACCTGATCGGTTTAGGCGAAGCTGATTTATTGTCGAACAATGCTAATTCAGCAAAAACCAATTTCGATAAAGCAATTGAATTGGGTAAAAAAGACTATCAAACTTACTTGCAGATTGGTAGAGCATATTTAGCTCAGGATAAACCAAGTGACGAAGTTTCTAAACCTGATTTCACTAATGCAATTGCCAATATCACCAAAGCCGATGAATTAGATGCGAAAGATAAAGATGCTGGTGTATTCTTAGCTTTAGGTGATGCTTATGCATTGCAAAGAAAAAACTCTGAAGCATTAGGCCCGTATTTCCGTGTAAACGATGTTGACCCTACCAACAGAAGAGCTAAAACGCAGATCGGTAAAATGTATAAAGAATCGCGTGCTTTTCCTGAAGGTGAAAAAGAATTATTGGATGTAATTGCTGCAGATCCGAACTATGGTCCGGCTTACCGAGAATTAGGTGAGTTATACTTACAGTGGAGTAACTTCGGTACAGATAAAGAGAAAGCTGCCAAAGGAATTGAAAACTATAAAAAGTACATGGATTTAACTGACAAATCTTTAGAGTCTCAGTTACGTTATGCTCAATTCTTGTTCTATGCTAAAGATTTCAAAACGTTAGAACAAGTGGCTTCTAGTATTCAAGCACCTGCAAACGATCCTAAAAATGCAATTGTATCCAGGATGAAAGGCTGGGCAGCTTATGAAAATAAAAATTATCCTGTTGCTTTGACTAGTATGACTGAGTTCTTTGCTAAGGAAAAAGATACAACCAGAATTTTAGGTAACGATTATCTTTATTTGGGTAAAGCGCAGTTGCAGGCTGGACAAGATAGCTTGGCTTTAAACAATATTATTAAAGCTACAAAAGTAGATTCAGCAAATGCTGAGGCTTTATCAGAAGCTGCTGCTGCATTATATAAAGCAAAAAAATATGCTAAGTCTGCTGATGTTTATGAGTTAGCTGCTAAATATAATCCAAATGGTAAAGGTTCCCTTTATAACTATCTATATATTGGTATCAATAGATTCTTAGAATCTTATTATCTTAAGAAGGAAAATAAGCCAATGAATATTGAAGGTTTAGTTAGGGCTGATACAGCACTTGGAACTTTATCTAAAGCTTCACCTGATTTTGCATTATCTTACTTTTACAGAGCCAGGATTAACGATTATATCGATCAGACTAAAAATGCCTCGGCTACAAAAGGTTTAATGATTCCATATTATGAAAAATATGTAACATTAGTTAAACCTGAGGAGCAGGCATCGGCCAAAAGCAATTTAATTGAATCTTATCGTTTATTAGGTGCATGGTATGCAGATAAAGATAAAGCAAAAGCGATAGATTACTTAAATAAATGTCTGGCATTAGATCCTGCTGATAGTTATGCAACTGCTAAATTAAAAGAGTTACAAGCTCCGGCAGCTGCTAAAGGTAAAGGCAAATAATTAAAAGTTAAATAATTTAGAAAAGGCAGAGTTTGGTTACTCTGCCTTTTTCTTTTACTTTTGCATCACAAAATAAAAATTATGCAAGCGCAAAGTACCTCTATAGATTTTTTACCCATTATATTTCAAGTTATTGTTGCTTTAGGTTTCGTAGTACTCACATTGGTGGCTACACACGTATTAGGCCCTAAACGTAAAACAGCCGATAAGCTAGAAACCTTCGAAGCTGGTATTAAAAGCGTGGGTAATGCCCGTCAGCCATTCTCAATTAAATATTTCGTAGTAGCCATCCTGTTTGTATTGTTCGATGTGGAGGTTATTTTCATGTATCCATGGGCGGTTAATTTCCGTGCATTAAAGATGGATGGTATGATTGAGATGTTCATTTTTATGGGCACTTTATTGCTTGGCTTTATCTACGTAATCAAGAAAAAAGTATTAGACTGGAACTAGTCAGTTAGCAGTTATTAGTTCGCAGTTTGTATGATTCTTGTGACTGAAAACTGAAAATTGCCAACTGAAAACTGTACGTGTATCAGTTACACTAACCAGGCTTGATTTTGGTTATTTAGAAAGGTTCTAAATCTGGCGATTCTAGTTCAATTGCCTTTTAAATATTGTAAATTTGCTGCTCATTCTTCAAAGGGATGAGCATTTTTTGTTTATAAACATGAGTGAAATTAATATAGTTGATGCGCCTCCAGGAACCGAAGGGCCTGGCTATTTTGCCACCTCTTTAGATAAAGTGATCGGTTTGGCCCGCTCAAATTCATTATGGCCGTTGCCGTTTGCAACTTCTTGTTGTGGAATCGAATTTATGGCTACCATGGGTTCTCACTACGATTTAGGTCGTTTTGGTGCAGAGCGCTTGAGTTTTTCTCCCCGTCAGGCCGATGTTTTAATGGTTATGGGTACTATCGCTAAAAAGATGGCTCCGGTATTAAAACAAGTGTATATCCAAATGGCAGAGCCACGTTGGGTAATGGCTGTTGGTGCCTGCGCAAGTAGCGGTGGTATTTTCGATACCTATTCTGTTTTGCAAGGTATTGATGAGGTTATTCCGGTTGATGTTTATGTACCGGGTTGCCCGCCAAGACCTGAAGCCATTTTAGATGGTTTTCAACGGATCCAGGATTTGGTTAAAAACGAATCGGGCAGAAGAAGAAATTCTGATTATTACAAAGAACTTTTAGGTCAATACGGTATTAAATAATGGAAGAAACAACACTAAATAATACTATCCTGGCAAAACTTAGCGAAAAGTTTGGCGAAAAAGTAACTGCGGTTGCCGAGCCTTATGGTTTGCTTACTTTTGCAACAACAAAAGATGTAATCATCAATGTGTTGTCGTTCCTTAAAAACGATTTAAAATTTAATTTCTTGACTGACATTACTGCGGTTCATTATCCGGGCAAAGATCATGGCATTGCAGTGGTTTACCATTTGCACAATATGGTAGAGAAAGTTAGGATCAGGGTTAAAGTTTTTATTTCAGAGCAAAATCCAACCATCCCTACTGCAACAACAGTGTGGAAAGGAGCAAACTGGATGGAGCGCGAAACTTACGATTTGTTTGGGGTTAAATTTGAAGGACATCCTGACTTACGCCGTATCCTGAATATGGACGATTTAGGTGTACACCCAATGTTGAAACAATATCCATTGGAAGACCCGAACAGAGTAGATAAAAAAGACGAATTTTTTGGAAGGTAATTTTATGAATCATAACCATCCGGTATTTACAGATAACGACCCGCAAAGTGAGCTGGTAACCCTAAACTTAGGCCCAACACACCCTGCAACCCATGGCGTTTTTCAAAACGTTTTGCAATTAGATGGCGAACGTATTGTAAGCGGCGTTTCAACTATTGGGTATATTCACCGTGCTTTCGAAAAGATTGCCGAGCATCGCCCGTTTTATCAGATTACCCCACTTACCGACCGTTTAAACTATTGTTCTTCGCCTATTAACAACATGGGCTGGCACATGACGGTTGAGAAGTTATTGAATATCCAAATGCCAAAACGTGTAGATTATCTGCGCGTAATTGTAATGGAGCTTTCGCGTATTGCCGATCACATTATCTGTAACACGATTATTGGTCAGGATACAGGGGCTACCACCACATTCCTTTACCTTTTCCAATTCCGTGAACACATTTACGAGATTTTTGAAGAGGTTTGTGGTGCACGTTTAACTACAAATATTGGTCGCATTGGCGGTTTTGAAAGAGATTTCAATGATATCGCTTTTGCTAAAATCAATAAATTCTTAAAAGAATTTCCTGCGGCATTAAAAGAGTTCGAAAACCTGTTAACCCGCAACCGTATCTTTATCGACAGGACTGCCGGTGTTGCAGAAGTAACGAAAGAGACTGCTTTAGAGTACAGCTGGACAGGTCCGCTTTTAAGGGCTACCGGTGTAGATTATGATGTGCGTGTAAGCGACCCATATTCTTCATACCAGGATTTCGATTTCGAAGTTCCGGTTGGTACCAGTGGCGATATTTACGACCGTTATTTGGTTCGTAATGAGGAAATGTGGCAAAGTGTACGCATTATCGAGCAGGCTTTAGAGAAATTAAAATCAGAAGAAAAAGGTATTTTCCATGCCGATGTTCCTGAATTTTACCTTCCTCCAAAACAAGAGGTTTACAATAACATGGAAGCATTAATCTATCACTTTAAAATTGTGATGGGCGAAATTGATGCACCAAAAGCAGAAGTATATCACGCTGTAGAAGGCGGTAACGGTGAGTTAGGTTTCTATCTGATTAATGATGGCGGACGTACCCCATACCGTTTACACTTCCGCAGACCAAGTTTTATAAATTACCAGATGTTTGCGCCAATGAGCGAGGGCATGTTATTGTCTGATGCCATTATCAACATGAGTAGTATGAACATTATTGCAGGAGAATTAGATGCTTAAAGTAGAAGAACAAACACCTGTAACTTTCTCATCAGAATTGCTGGCCAAATTTGATGAAATAAAAAGCCGTTATCCTGAAGGAAAACAAAAATCAGCTTTGCTACCTTTATTACATTTGGTACAAGCCGAATTTCTTTGGGTACCAACATCGGCAATGGATCAAGTTGCTGCATATTTAAATATTCAGCCGATTGAAGTGTACGAGGTAGCTACATTTTATACCATGTACTTTTTAAAACCTCAGGGTAAATATGCTCTGGAGGTTTGTCGTACAGGGCCTTGCTGCCTGGTAGGTGCCGAAAAAATATTAAGCCACTTAGAAGATAAGTTAGGCGTTAAAGAAGGTGAAGTAACTGCCGATGGCCTTTTCAGCTTTAGGGGAGTTGAATGTTTGGCAGCCTGTGGTTTCGGTCCGGTTTTACAAATTAGCCCGGAATATACTTTCTACGAAAACTTAACTACCGATAGTGTAGATAAACTGATTGAAGATTTGAAAAATAAGTCCTAAGTCGAGAGTCTTAAGTCATGAGTCGCTTTGATTCAGGGCTATGGACTATAGACTACAGACTATAGACTAATTAAAATGTCTCGAAAACTGTTACTTGAGCATATAAACGTACCAGGCATCAATACACTTGAGGTCTATCGCCAAAAAGGCGGGTACCGTGCCGTTGAAAAAGCCCTTAAAACTTTAACACCAGAAGAGGTTGTTGAAGAAGTTAAGAAATCAGGCTTGCGCGGCCGCGGTGGTGCTGGTTTCCCAACAGGAATGAAATGGAGCTTTTTGGCTAAGCCGGAAGGTGTTGCCCGTTATTTGGTTTGCAACGCCGATGAGTCTGAGCCGGGAACTTTCAAAGACCGTTACCTGATGACTTACATTCCGCATGCTTTAATTGAAGGCATGATTGTTTCAAGTTTTGCTTTAGGTGCTAAGGTTTCATACATCTACGTTCGTGGAGAGATGATGCCTCAGATCCGCATCCTGGAGAAAGCAATTGCTGAAGCAAAAGCTGCAGGATGGTTAGGTAAAAACATTTTGGGAACAGGTTACGATTTAGAATTATATGTTCAACCTGGTGGTGGCGCTTACATTTGCGGTGAAGAAACCGCTTTATTAGAATCGCTTGAAGGTAAAAGAGGTAATCCACGTATTAAACCACCTTTCCCGGCGATTGCAGGTTTATACGGTTGTCCAACCGTTGTAAATAACGTAGAATCGATCGCTGCAGTGGTGCCGATTATTAACGATGGAGGCGATGAATATGCTAAAATCGGTATCGGCAGAAGTACAGGTACCAAATTAATCTCTGCATCTGGTAATTTAGTAAAACCAGGTGTTTACGAAATTGAACTGGGTTTACCGGTAGAAGAATTTATCTACTCTGACGAGTATTGCGGTGGTATTGCTAACGGAAAACGTCTGAAAGCAACTGTTGCAGGAGGTTCATCGGTGCCAATCTTACCCGCTAATTTAACCTTAAAATATGCTAATGGCGAGCCTCGCTTAATGAGTTACGAATCATTAGCTGAAGGCGGTTTTGCTACCGGAACCATGTTGGGTTCAGGCGGTTTTATCGCTTTTGATGAAGATCAGTGTATCGTACGCAATACCTGGAATTTCTCTCGTTTCTATCACCACGAAAGTTGCGGACAATGTTCGCCATGCCGTGAAGGTACAGGCTGGATGGAAAAAATTCTGCACAAAATTGAGCACGGACATGGTACCATGGATGATGTAGATTTATTATGGGATGTTCAGCGTAAAATTGAAGGAAATACCATTTGCCCGTTAGGCGATGCAGCTGCATGGCCGGTTGCGAGTGCGATCCGTCATTTCAGAGATGAATTTGAGTGGCACATTAAAGAACCGGTGAAGAGCCAAAACCAGAATTACGGATTGGCAAACTATGCAAATCCGATTGAAAAAGCTCCGGTAACGGAAGAGAAATAAAATCGCAGGGTTTCGTGTCTTCACGAAACGAAAGCTAAATAAATACAATTGGTTCGTGCTGACACTAACCAAGGAAAAAATAAAGAATATCATTAACCATGAGTGAAAAAGTTAAGGTTACGATAGATGGGATAACAGTAGAGGTTGATAACGGAACCACCATCCTGAATGCTGCAAGGCAAATCGGGGGTGACATTGTTCCGCCAGCCATGTGCTATTATTCTAAGTTACAAGGCAGTGGTGGTAAATGCCGTACCTGTATTGTTAAGGTAACAAAAGGTTCGGAAAAAGATCCCCGCCCAATGCCAAAATTAGTTGCATCTTGTCGTACAACCGTAATGGATGGGATGGAAGTGCTTAACATTACTTCGCCCGAAGTTTTAGAGGCACGCGCCGGTGTAGTCGAAATCTTGTTAATTAACCACCCTTTAGATTGCCCGGTTTGTGATCAGGCAGGAGAGTGCGATTTACAGAATTTAGGTTACGAGCACGGTTTGCAAAAAACACGTTATGAGTTTGAGCGCCGTACTTTCGAACGTATCGATATTGGTGATAAGATCCAGTTACACATGAACCGTTGCATTTTATGCTACCGTTGTGTTTTCACTGCCGATCAGATTACCAACAAACGCGTTCACGGTATCTTAAACCGTGGTGATCATTCAGAAATTTCTACTTATATCCAGCAGGCCGTTGATAACGATTTCTCAGGAAACGTAATTGATGTTTGCCCAGTCGGTGCTTTAACAGATAAAACTTTCCGTTTTAAAAACCGTGTTTGGTTTACCAAACCAGTTGATGCACACCGCAATTGCGACCACGAAAAGTGTAACGGTAAGGTAACTCTTTGGTACAAAGGAGAAGACGTTATCCGTGTTACTGCACGTAAAGATCAGTTTGGTGAGGTAGAAGAGTTTATCTGCAATACCTGCCGTTTCGATAAAAAAGCAACCTCCGACTGGACCATTGAACACCCAACACATATTGATGATACTTCGGTAATTGCATCTAACCACTACGAAACATTAAAACCATTGCCGGTAATTAAGCCAAACCCGGCATTGCAGGCTGCAAACGAAATTGAGTTACATAAAACAGTAAAATACTAATGGATACAGGTTTTATTATAGAAAAATTTATTCTGGTAGTGGTAATCTTCGCTATCAGTTTGGTAATTGCCATGTATTCTACCTATGCTGAACGTAAGGTTGCAGCATTTTTACAAGATCGTTTAGGTCCGGACAGAGCTGGTCCCTTTGGGATTTTACAGCCACTTGCCGATGGGGTAAAGATGTTTATGAAGGAAGAAATTATTCCTACAACTTCTAACCGGTGGTTATTTATTGTGGGTCCGGGTTTAGCACTACTATGCGCTTGTATCGGTACTGCAGTTATTCCCTGGGGAACACCAGTATTAATTGCCGGAAAAACCGTTTCATTACAAGTTACCGATATCAATGTTGGTGTTTTATACATTTTTGGCGTTGTATCTCTTGGTGTTTATGGCGTAATGATTGGTGGCTGGGCATCTAACAATAAATATTCTTTATTAAGTGCTATCCGCGCGGCTTCACAGAACATCAGTTACGAAATTGCAATGGGTTTATCTATCATTGCTTTATTGCTGATGACGAACACCCTAAGCCTAAAAGAAATTGTAGCACAACAACATGGCTTTAACTGGAATGTGTGGTATCAGCCGTTGGGCTTTTTGATATTTATGGTATGTTCTTTTGCGGAGACCAACCGTGCACCATTCGATTTGCCGGAGTGTGAAACCGAGCTGATTGGTGGTTATCACACTGAGTATTCATCAATGAAATTAGGTTTCTACTTATTTGCCGAGTATATCAACATGTTTGTTTCATCGGCAGTAATGGCTACGCTATATTTTGGTGGATATAACTATCCCGGTATGGATTGGATTGCTGCACACTGGGGACCAACATGGGCACCATTGTTTGGTACTGCCATTTTCTTTGGAAAAATAGTATTCTTCATCTTTTTCTTTATGTGGGTACGCTGGACCATCCCGCGTTTCCGTTACGATCAATTGATGAATTTAGGTTGGAAAGGCTTAATTCCTTTAGCCATTGCCAACATTATAATAACTGGAGTTGTGATTGCGATTATTGAGAAGTTTTAATTATGGAATCATTAAGTAATAAGAAAAAAGTACTGGAGCAAAAGCCACTGAGCTTTATGGAACGGATGTACCTCCCGGCAATTGTAAAGGGAATGGGCATCACCATTAGCCACTTGTTCAAAAAAGAGGCGACAGTAAGATATCCGGAAGTAGAACGAGAATTCTCGACCAACTTTAGGGGAATGCACTCGCTTAAGCGCGATGAGAACGGGAAAGAGCGTTGCACAGCCTGTGGGTTATGTGCTTTATCTTGCCCTGCCGAAGCGATTACCATGATTGCTGCAGAACGCAAACCGGAAGAAAAACATTTATACCGTGAAGAAAAATACGCAGCAACTTATGAAATTAACATGTTGCGTTGCATTTTCTGCGGACTATGTGAAGAAGCATGCCCTAAAGAGGCAATTTATTTAGATGGACCAATTGTACCAGCCGATTATTTACGTAAAGATTTCATTTACGGAAAGGACAAGCTGGTTGAGGCTCCGTTAGAGATGAAAAAATAATTGTTGTCATCCTGAGCCTGTCGAAGGACTGAACAATTAAAATGGCTTTAAGCCCCGTTTTGAGTTTTACAGAACGAAACATAAATACTGGTTTATGATGATATAAACCATGGAACATAAACAAAAAACAAATTAATGAGTACACAAGTATTCTATTTCGTAGCTACATTAAGTATCCTCTTTTCACTGATGGTGATTTTTGCGAAAAATCCAATCCACAGTGTATTGTACTTAATTCTTACCTTTTTCACTTTCACGGTACATTATGTATTGTTGAATGCACAATTTCTGGCTGTGGTAAACTTCATTGTTTACATGGGGGCCATCATGGTATTGTTCCTTTTCGTACTGATGCTCCTTAACCTGAACAAGGATACCGAGCCATCAAAATCGCCATTAATTAAAATTGTGGGCGTAATTGCCGGAGGTTGCTTAATTGTAACCTTAATCGGTTCGTTAAAGGCAGCAAGTATCAGCAGTCCGTTAATTTTAAAAAATCCGGGATTAGGTTTGGTAGAAAACTTAGGTAAAGAGCTTTTCGGACCATTCTTATTACCATTCGAATTATCATCTCTATTACTGTTGGCAGCAATGGTTGGAGCCGTTTTATTATCTAAAAGAGATGAGGTAGAAGCATAATGGAAAATTTATTCACACAAGCAGCAGGCGTTCCGCTAAATCATTACATCTATTTAAGTGCAATTATTTTCACTATTGGTGTAATTGGCGTGTTAACCCGCAGAAATGCAATCGTAATTTTTATGTCGGTAGAGTTGATGTTAAATGCAGTTAATCTGCTTTTAACCGCATTCTCTGTACATAGTAACGATCCTTCGGGACAAGTTTTCGTATTCTTCATTATGGCCTTAGCAGCTGCAGAAGTTGCCGTAGGTTTAGCCATTATTGTAATGGTATACAGAAATACGAAATCGATAGATATTAATGTTTTAAATCGCCTTAAGTGGTAAATATATAATAAGAATGACAATAGAACAATTGATTTGGTTGGTTCCGTTACTTCCTTTTTTAGGCTTTGTAATTAACGGACTAGGCAGAAAATCTTTATCTAAAGGACTTGTTGGAATCATCGGAAGCGGCGTTATTTTAGCTTCTTTCATCATCAGCGTAGTTATTTTCTTTAGTTTACAAGGCGATACACAAAAAGCTCACGAAGTATTTTTATTTGATTGGATTAGCGCTGGCGCATTACATATTCCTTTATCATTCCTGGTTGATCCTTTAAGCTCGATCATGCTGTTGATTATCACCGGAATTGGTTTCTTAATCCACCTGTATTCTACCAGCTACATGCACGATGACGAAGGATTTGGTAAATTTTTCAGTTACCTGAACCTGTTTGTATTCTTCATGCTTTTATTGGTATTGGGTTCAAACTACATCGTAATGTTTATCGGTTGGGAAGGTGTTGGTTTATGTTCATACCTGTTAATCGGTTTCTGGTACACCAACAGCGCTTATGCATCGGCAGCTAAAAAAGCTTTCGTAATGAACCGTATTGGTGATTTAGGCTTTTTGCTTGGTGTATTTTTAATCTTCAATTTCTTCGGAAGTGTCGAATTCTCAAAAATTTTCCCTCAGGCAGCTAACATGTTGCCAGGCGATAATAAATTAGTCCTAATTACCATTTTATTATTTATCGGAGCCTGCGGTAAATCGGCACAATTGCCTTTGTTTACCTGGTTACCAGATGCGATGGCCGGACCAACTCCAGTTTCGGCGTTAATCCACGCTGCAACGATGGTAACAGCAGGTATCTACATGATTGCCCGCTCGAGTGTATTATTTGACCTTGCTCCCCTAACCCAGCACATCATTGCTATTGTTGGTGCAGCAACCGCTTTAGTCGCAGCCATTATTGCCTTAACCCAAACCGATATCAAAAAAGTATTGGCTTACTCAACTGTATCTCAATTGGGCTATATGTTTTTAGGTTTAGGTGTTGGTGCTTACACAGGTTCATTCTTTCACGTATTAACCCATGCGTTCTTTAAAGCTTTATTGTTCCTGGGCGCTGGTTCGGTTATCCATGCGATGCACCACGAGCAGGATATGCGTCACATGGGTGGATTAAGAAGCAAACTTAAAACTACATTTGCCACCATGATGATTGGTACTATCGCAATTGCGGGTTTACCACCATTCTCTGGTTTCTTTTCTAAAGATGAAATTCTGGCGCACGCTTTTCAGTCAAGTCCTATTCTTTGGGGAATCGGCGTGCTAACCGCATTCTTAACTTCGTTCTACATGTTCAGGATGATGTTCCTTACTTTTTCCGGTAAATACCGCGGAACGCACCATGCAGAAAGCCATATCCACGAATCGCCGGCTGCTATGACCTTACCTTTGGTAATTTTGGCTGTTCTGGCTGCAATTGGAGGTGCCATTAACTTACCACATGTTTTTGGTGGCAACGAGTGGTTAGCGCACTGGTTAACAGGTGCAGGTGTTGCACAACACGAACTGGATTTAAGCCATTCAACAGAGTGGGCCTTAATGGGTACTTCGGTTGTGGCTGCAGTTATTGCTTTATTGTATGCTTATACTAAATATGTAAAAGGTGCGCATGTTCCGGTTGCTGATGAAGCGCCACGTTCGGCATTGGCGAAATTATCATATAACAAATTTTATTTAGATGAAATTTACGACTTCATCATTACCAAACCTTTGAATATTCTTTCTAAATTCTTTTACCGCATTATCGATAATAAGGTTATTGATGGCATTGTAAATGGATTAGGATGGAGCACAAATGAGGCAAGTAAAGGCCTTCGCTTATTACAGAGCGGAAACGTAGGTTTCTACCTGTTTATGATGGTATTTGGTATCATCGCGTTATTGATCTATACATTTAGTTACATATTATAAAAAGGGTTCAAAAATAAATAATGGAACAACTTTTACTACTTATATTTCTTCCGCTTGCGGGTGCTATTATTACAGCATTTGCAGGTAAGTCGGCTAAAATAGTTTCGACCGTATTTTCGGTAGTTTCTTTAGGGTTGGCTTTGTTTATCGCCTGTAACTTCATCCCGAATGCAAGTACACAGTTTGAAGCAAACTTACCATGGATTGCTGATCTGGGCATTAATTTCCATGCCGGTATCGATGGGATCAGCATGTTGGTGGTTTTATTAACCAACTTATTAATCCCGATTATTATCCTTTCAAGCTATAAACACGATTATAAAAATCAGGCTGCTTTTTATGCATTGATTTTATTTATGCAAACGGGTTTATTGTTGGTGTTTACTGCTTTAGATGCTTTCCTATTCTATATTGGCTGGGAAGCGGCATTAATCCCGATTTATTTTATTTGTGCTTTCTGGGGTGGAAAAGACCGTGTTCGCATTAACATGAAGTTTTTTGTGTACACCATTGCAGGTTCTTTATTTATGTTGATGGGTATTATTTACCTGTATCTGCAAAACCCGGCGCACAATTTCGAAATCTCTGCTTTTTATGCTTTAAATCTGGATGCAGCACAGCAAGGATGGATTTTCTGGGCTTTCTTTATCGCTTTTGCGATTAAAATGCCGGTTTTCCCTTTCCATACCTGGCAGCCTGACACTTATACTGCGGCACCTACGCAAGGTACCATGTTATTATCGGGTATTATGTTAAAAATGGGTATTTATGGCGTAATCAGATGGTTATTGCCAATTGTACCTGCAGGCGTTCAGGATTGGTCGTGCGTAGCTATTGGTTTGTCTATCATTGGTATTGTATATGCATCATTAATTGCCTTTACGCAAAAAGATGCCAAACGTTTGGTCGCTTATTCTTCAATTGGCCACGTAGGTTTAATTTCTGCAGGTATTTTTGCTTTAAACCAGCAAGGTATGCAGGGCGCAATGGTGCAGATGCTGAGCCATGGTATTAACGTGGTAGGTTTATTCTTCGTACTGGATATTATTATCTCGCGCGTTAAAACCAATAAAATAGAAGAGTTGGGCGGTATTGCCAAAGCAGCACCACAATTAGCTATCACTTTCCTGATTATTGTTTTAGGAACAGTGGCTTTACCAGGAACAAACGGCTTCATTGGCGAATTCTTATTGCTGATGGGCGTGTACAATGTAGGCATTTGGGCTGCAGCAATTGCCGGCTTAACCATCATTTTCGGTGCTGTTTACATGTTGCGCATGTACCAGAACGTAATGCTGGGCAAAACAAACGAATTAACCATCACATTCAGTGATATTCAGGGATCAGAGAAATTTGTCCTTTATTTGATCTGTGCTTTAATTATCGTTCTGGGTGTTTATCCAAAACCATTATTGCACTTAACAGAGGCATCTGTACAACATTTATTAGAACAGGTAAATCAAAAATTAACATCAGTAAAATAAGCAATGAATATTATAATAACCATTAGTATAACAGCTTTTATTGTACTTTATGCAGGTTTGTTTAAAGCAAATAAAGCATTATTGCCGCTTACCGTTGTTGGCTTACTTACTGCCTTAGGCTTTACTTTTTGTGCCTGGGGAGGCAATGCTGTTCATTTCGGAATGATGCAAACCGATAATTTTGCACTTGCATTTTCTGGCGTTTGTATTGTAGGTACACTTTTGATTTTCTTATTAACACAAAACTATTTTCACGCTAAAAGCGATAACATTGCCGAGTACTATACCTTAATCCTTTTCGCCCTGGCGGGAATGATTATGATGGTATCTTATAAAAACATGGCCATGCTGTTTGTTGGGCTTGAAATCATGTCGGTGAGTTTATACATTCTGGCTGGTATCCGGAAAAAGGATTTTGCCTCAAATGAAGCTTCGTTAAAATATTTCTTAATGGGGGCCTTTTCTACAGGCTTCCTGTTGTTTGGTATTACCTTAATTTATGGTGCTACGGGTTCTTTCGATTTAGATAAAATCCAGGCTTATCTGGTAAATAATAGCACTTCAGTTTCACCAATCTTTTATCCTGGGGTAATCCTCATGATGATTGGTTTGTGCTTTAAAATCGGTGCGGCACCTTTCCACTTCTGGACTCCGGATGTTTATGAAGGCGCACCTTCTTTAATCACCACCTTCATGAGTACGGTAGTTAAAACTGCTGGTTTTGCGGCGTTTTTGCGTTTGTTTGCCGGACCTCTTGAGCCTTTACACGAGTTTTGGGTAATGCCTTTAATCGTTATTGTATGCCTTACCTTATTCATCGGTAACGTAACAGCCCTATTCCAAAAGAACTTTAAACGTATGCTGGCTTACTCAAGTATTTCGCATGCAGGGTACTTATTGTTCTCTTTAATAGTTATAACTAAAAATTCTGGCAATAACGTATTGGTATATGCTGCTGCTTATACTTTTGCATCGATCATTGCCTTTGCGGTATTAATTCTGGTTAAACAGAAAACAGGTAGCGATAGCTTTGAAAGTTTTAACGGTTTAGGAAAGAAAAATCCATTGGTGGCATTGTGTTTAACTGTTGCCATGTTATCATTAGCAGGTATCCCATTAACCGCTGGTTTCATAGGTAAATACCTGATGTTCCTGAACGTAATGACCCAATATAAAATCTTATTGGTTGCCTTTGCAATCTTAAATGCTTTGGTTGGTTTCTATTATTATTTCAGGGTTATTGTAGCCATGTGGTTTAAAGATGGTAGCGAAACTGTACTTTCAACGCCTGCACAATACAAAGTGGTACTATTGGTTTCAGTAGCAATTACGCTTGTTTTGGGTATCTGCCCTGCAATAATTTTAAACCTGATATAGGTATGCTGTTGTTTAATAATTATTTGTAGTTTTACGAATAATTGAATATGCACGATTTTTGGAACTACCTGCATCAGCTAATTGATCCCGAGAAATTATTGAGGGAGGGCGGTTTCTATCTCGTTGTATTCGTAATCTATGCAGAAACAGGCCTGTTCTTTGGTTTTTTTCTTCCAGGCGATTATTTATTGTTTTTGGCTGGCATGTTTGTTGCTACCGGTAAACTCGATGTAAATATTGCCGTGCTTTTGGCAGGTTTATGTATTGCGGCAATTTCGGGTAATTTTACGGGTTATTGGTTCGGACGCAAAACCGGGCCGGTATTGTACACCAGGAAAGATAGCTTCTTTTTTAAGAAACGCTACTTAAAAGCTGCCGAAGACTACTACAATAAACAAGGCGCATTTGCACTGATTATGGGGCGTTTTGTGCCAATTGTAAGAACTTTTGCACCTATTTTTGCCGGAGTTGTAAAATTAGACTTTAAAAAATTTGCATTATATAATGTTGTTGGCGGAACACTTTGGATCTGTTCACTCACTTTATTAGGCTATTTTTTAGGTCGCCGCTTTGAAAAAGAAATTAACGATTACCTATTATATATTATTATTGGCTTTATCCTTATTACAACTATACCATTATTAATTACCTTTGTAAAAAGTAAAGTAGTGAAAGGTCCGGAAGAGGATAAAACAGATTTAAATTAGAAATGATAAAAGACGATCATCACGCGTGGCATAGCGTATCTCCAGGAAACAACGTTCCTGAAATTGTAAACGCAATTATTGAAATTCCAAAAGGTTCAAAAGCAAAATACGAAATAGATAAAGAATCAGGTCTGATTAAATTGGATAGGGTTCTTTTTTCATCAGTTATGTATCCGGCTAACTATGGCTTTATTCCGCAAACCTATTGCGATGATAAAGATCCTTTAGATATCCTGGTGCTTTGTTCAGTAGACGTATACCCAATGACCTTAATCGAGGCTAAAGTGGTAGGTGTAATGCACATGGTTGATAACGGTGAGCAGGATGATAAAATTATTGCTGTAGCTGCAAACGATATGTCGGTTAACTACATCAACGATTTAGATGAGTTACCTCCGCACCAAATGAAAGAAATTGTTCGCTTCTTTCAGGATTACAAAGCATTAGAAGATAAAAATGTAACCATCGAACATTTATTAGGTGTTCGTTATGCGCATAAAGTAATTAAAGAAAGCATAGAACTTTATAACACAACATTTAGAGAATTAGCTTAATGGATTTACCCACGGTCTGTTTGTTTTTAAATTCAGCGTTAAGTACAATACTGCCAACCCCCAATGTAGTTCTTGTAGCCTTACAGGAACCTGATACCGGATCAGTAGGCTGGCGTTTGTTTTTCGCCTTGTTTTTGGTGCTTTTAAATGGTTTTTTTGTGGCAGCAGAGTTTGCCATTGTAAAAGTCCGCGCATCACAAATAGAAATAAAAGCTAAATCGGGCAGCCGTGTAGGTAAAATGGCCAAGAGTATCATCCATAACCTGGATGGCTATCTGGCCGCCACTCAGCTGGGTATAACGCTTGCATCACTGGGCTTAGGTTGGGTTGGTGAAGGCGTTATGCATACCATCTTTAAAAACCTTTTCGATAGTTTACAATGGGGGCTTAGCGATGCTACCATTCACACTGCTTCAACAATTGTAGCTTTTTCGTTAATTACGATCATGCACATTGTTTTTGGTGAGCTCGCCCCAAAATCGTTTGCCATACAAAGACCTGTAGCCACAACCTTATTCGTATCGTTGCCACTACAGTTGTTTTATGTGGTATTCAAACCGGCAATCTGGACTTTAAACAGTCTGGCTGCTGTAATTCTAAAACCATTCGGTATCGATACTTCCGGTGGTCACGAATCACTCCACAGTACAGAAGAACTTCAGTATTTACTCGATCAGGGTAAAGAAAGCGGTGCACTTGATAACAATGAGCACGAACTGATTAAAAACGTATTCGATTTTAACGAGCGTGTGGTTAAGAATATCATGGTTCCGCGAACCAAAATTTCGGGTATCGAACTTACTTCCGGTAAAGAGGAAGTAATCGACACGATTATCAAAGAAGGATACTCGCGTTTGCCGGTTTACGATGATATTATGGATAAAATCGTAGGTATTATCCATGCTAAAGATATTTTGCCTTTGGTTGCAGCCGGTAATCAGCACTGGACTTTAAAAGACATTATCAGAAAACCATATTTTGTAACAGAAACCAAAAAAATTAATGATCTGATGAGTGAGCTGCAAAGCAACCGCATTCAGATTGCCATTGTTTTGGATGAATTTGGCGGAACTGCCGGTATGGTTACTCTGGAAGATATTGTTGAAGAGCTGGTAGGTGAAATTCAGGATGAATACGATGAAGAAAAACCACTGGTAGAAAAAGTATCTGATAACGAATTTATTGTGAATGCCTTTGCGACCGTTTACGATGTAAACGAGCACCTGCCTCACGATTTACCTGAAGATGAAGATTTCGACACCATTGGTGGTTTGGTATCGCATGTTTTTGGGCGTATTCCAGAAGTAGGCGAAAGCAATGAGTCTTATGGTTATTTGTTTACCATTCTTAAAAAAACAGAGCAAAATATCGAAACCGTTAAGCTCGAGCTGGTAATTAATGAAACAGATATGGTTGATAATCACTAATTTCAACCATGCATATTTTTTATACACCAGATATTACCTCCAATACTTATACGCTTAACGAAGAAGAGAGCAAGCACTGTGTTCGTGTACTCCGTCTAACCGTTGGTGCCGTTGTTAATCTGGTTGATGGTAAGGGCGGTTTTTATACTGCTGAAATTACTTCCGATAACCCGAAAAAAGTTGCTTTATCCATATTAAAGGTGGAAACGGAATTTCATAAACGGAACCATTACCTGCATATTGCCGTAGCACCTACTAAAAATATCGATCGCATAGAGTGGTTTCTGGAGAAAGCTACCGAACTCGGCATCGATGAAATTACCCCCATCATTACCAACCGTTCGGAGCGCAGGGTAGTAAAAGAAGACCGCCTGAATAAAGTAATTACCTCTGCGGTAAAGCAGTCTATAAAAGCATATCACCCTATACTTAATGATGCAGTTTCATTCGATGCTTTTTTGAAACAGCCTTTTGAAGGCGAAAAACTAATGGCACATTGCATTGATGAAGGGGAGAAACGGTATATCTCCCAGCTTGTTGCGCCACATCAAAAATATCTGATCCTGATCGGTCCCGAAGGAGATTTCACACCAGATGAAGTGAATTTGGCTTTGAACAAAGGCTTTAAAGCATTAACTTTAGGTGATAACAGGTTGCGCACCGAAACTGCTGCGCTGGCTGTTTGTTTTGAAATCAATTACATTAACCGATAAGCTTTTGAAGTTTTCAACCTTAAATTTTCAGTTTCCGAAGTTCAGAACACTGGCTTTCAGCTTTGGTCTTTCAGCTTTAGTCTTTGGTCTTTTCGCTTTCATTCCGCCAACCTACCGCATGGCTAAGCTTAAGTATAACGGGGGAGGCGATTGGTATGCAGACCGTACTGCGCTTCCAAACCTGATTGCTTTTTGCAACGCTAACCTGAAAACTAATTTTTATGCCGAAGAAAGCATTGTTGAAGTTGGTTCCAAAGAATTGTTTAATTATCCTTTTGTTTACATGACCGGGCACGGCAATGTAGTTTTCAGCGATCAGGATATTAAAAATTTAAGGCAATACCTAATCGGCGGTGGTTTTCTACATATTGACGATAACTACGGGCTGGATAAGTTTATCAGGCCACAAATGAAAAAGGTATTTCCTGAATTGAGTTTTGTCGAATTGCCGGCAAACCATGCCATTTACAACCAAAAATTTAAATTTCCGGCAGGCTTACCCAAAATACATGAGCACGATAATAAGCGCCCGCAGGGATTTGCACTGATCTATAAAGGCAGGGTAGTATGCTATTACACCTATGAGTGCGATTTGGGGAACGGTTGGGAAGATTTCGGTACATATCCTGAAGATACGCAAGAAACGCGATCTAAAGCGCTTAAAATGGGCGCAAATCTGGTTCAATATGCTTTAACCCAATAAGACATGTATAAAGTAAAAGTAAACGATCAGTTTTTATTCGAGGTAGACAACAAAGATGCTGCGATTGTGGTAAATGGCAAGCCTGTTCAGCTTGACTTAAGTGAGATCAATGGTACCCATGCTCATGTTTTGTATCAAAATAAATCTTTCCGTACAGAAATTGTTGAGGTCAACAAAGCTGAGAAAACCTGCAGTATAAAAGTGAATGGCAATACTTATCAGATTAGTATCGAAGATCAGTTTGATGAATTACTGAAACAACTCGGGCTCGATAACCTGGCAGCAAATAAAGTCTCAGAAATTAAAGCACCAATGCCAGGTTTGGTATTAAAAGTTCTGGTTGAAGAAAATGCCGATGTTAAAAAAGGCGATAATTTGTTGATCTTAGAAGCCATGAAGATGGAGAATATCCTGAAATCTTCAACCGATGGTACAGTTAAAAAGATTTTGATTACGCAAGGCGATAAAGTAGAAAAGAACCAGGTTTTGGTTCAGTTTAAATAAGTTTTTGATCACGAAGTTCGTCATTTCGAGCAAAGTGTAACGAAGCCGAGAACCACTAGTGCTCAGCGGAGCTAAATCTGGCTAGCTGCAACTGCATAAATAGAGGTGCTGAAATAAATTCAGCATGACGTGCACTGATTATTATATTAAGTATAAAGCATAAAAAAAGTCCCGATTTAACAACCGGGACTTTTTATTTTATTTACCTCTGCTTACCCTGTAAGGTTTTTGCGGAGGGTTTTTAAAGCTTCTTTTTCCAGCAGTGCTAATTTCTGGTGCACCAAGCATTGTCATGGCGCAACGGAAACCAACTTCAGCTGATGATTCATCCTGCTGCATAAAGCGACGGGTTGCCGGATTTAACCAGTAAGCCATGTCATTCCATGAACCGCCTTTATATACTCTCGATTTATCGTTAACCAATGTTACACCTTCATCGTTAAGTAAAGTGTTTTGTCTGTCGCGATAACCTCTCTGGTCAGCCTGATAGCTTGTAGAAGCAGTGGCTCCCTGAGGATCTGTTGATTTAGAAATTGAATCGGCACGTTTGGTTTGCGCTTGTTTTTCAGCCCAGGTTTGTTTCCTGCCCGAGTAAGCGTTTTCCTTAATCGGATTGCCATATTTATCAAGTGCAATTTTACCGCTTTGCGAGTCTTCTAATTTTTTATTGGTGAAATAGTTACCACGATAAGGGTTAAAAGCATCTGCATCGGTAAATGTACCTGTTCTGTAAACGTCGTTTACCCATTCGTTCACGTTTCCGGCCATGTTATACAAACCGAAATCGTTTGGTGTATATTGGATAACCGGAACAGTTAAATCTCCTTTATCATTCAGTGAACCGCCCACACCCATGTAATCCCCAGGGGCTCTTTTAAAGTTGGCCTGAATCATACCTCTGGTTTTCTTTTTGGCAGAGCTAACGCCCAAACCATTCCATGGGTAAATTTTGTTTTGGTTAATGTTTTCGTATTCAGTGTTACCAATTAAGCCTAACGCGGCATATTCCCACTCAGCCTCTGTTGGTAAGCGGTATGGCTGCATAATTACGCCATCTTCTAATGTTGCATTTCTTCTTGGCTGACTGTTTCTGCCGCCACCGGTAGCCCCAGCTGCACCTGCAGTAGTAGTTGCTGCACCTGATTTGGTATTGTAATCAATCGGCGCATTTTTACCTTTATCATCATACTGACCATTTAAATAGGCATCAGTATTAAATGGTTTATCTGGTCTTTGCGTGGCTGCAGCAGTAGCATTATTGTTTCTGCCTGTATTTCCACCTGCTAAAGTTTTGTAGTCGGTTAAGATTCCTTTTTCGCGTAAGATAAACTCGTTGGCTCTCGAAGTTCTCCATTCGCAGTAGCGAGAAGCTTGCTCCCACGATACACCTACAACAGGGTAATCGCGGTAGGCGGGGTGCCTTAAGTAGTTATCTACATAAGGTTCGTTGTAAGATAATGCACGGCGCCAAACCAAAGTATCAGGAAGCTCATTGTAATAATACTCACGGTCTTCAGGATAATTGTATCTGATCCAGTGTAAATACTCTAACCAATCGGTGTTCGAAACCTCGGTTTCATCCATGTAGAAAGACGGTACGGTAACCTGTCTTTTGTAGTTGTAGATGTTGGGCTCAACACCAGGTACTTCAATGGCACTGCCACCAACTACCAAAACACCACCCTCAATCGGGATTAAACCGGGCCCTGGTGCACGCTTGTATTGCGTAGCTACAGCAAAAGCACCAGATTGGTTCTTTTTACTTTTCCTATCTGCATAGGGAATACCTGTTTTACTAGAACTGTTACCACCTTTAGAGCTACAGCCCGAAAGCATGGCGGCTAATGATAAACAAGTAAAAGAATATAGTATTAGTTTTTTCATATAAAGCAACGGGATATAGCCTGATGGCCTTTCAACCGATAAAATTAAACAAATTTAAATGAATATATAAATAATGTGACAATAAAATATCTAATATATTTTTAAGCCATAACGTATTATTTTTCGGCGTATTGTGTCTGTTTACTTTTTCTTTGCAATTTTTGCTAAATAATTATAAATAAGCGAGATAATGAGCTGTTTTGTTGGTGCTCTTCCATTTTTTAAGAATTTGTTATCCATATTGTAAGTGTAATGTTTCAACGCTGGCTCAGCCTGTAATGCGAATTGGCAAGGTGTTTTAATCAGTGGCGACCTTAGATCGAGGCTCTGCATTCAATAAATTAAGTTAACAGCGAATTTTACTCACTGAATAAAGAAATATGAAAAATTAAGTTTATTATTGAAACAGATAACAGGCTAAAGCGCTGTTAACTTAGCGCTTTAGTTAACTGTAGTCACAACGGTATGTAAAAATCGTAGGTTTAATTAGTAAATAATGATAGAATTCGTAATTTGGTGAAATATAATTTTTGGTTTTACGTTACAAGATATATTCTCGAGTATTTGCTAAATACCAAAAATCTAAAATTACGGACCTTACAAAGGATGAATTTCAAGTATATCAGTAAGCTTGCTTTTTCTGCACTCTCCATGGCATTGCTATATGGCAAAACACATGCTCAGGCTACCATAGGGAATACACAGACAAATGGAAGCGAGTCGAATAATATTGTAACAGCAGTTCCGTTCCTGCTTATTACACCCGATGCCCGTGCAGGTGCAATGGGTGATGCAGGTGTGGCTGTAGCCGGAGATGTAAATTCGGCCAGTATTAATGCTTCGAAACTGGCATTCCTGGATAAACCTTATGGTTTTTCTGTTTCTTACAGCCCCTGGTTAAAAAGCCTTGTACCTGATATTAATCTGGCTTACTTAAGCGGTTTTTATAAACTAGACGATCGCAATACTATTGGTGCTTCGTTAAGGTATTTTTCTTTGGGTTCTATTCAGCTTACGGATATCAATCAGCAGGATTTGGGTATTTCGAACCCTAACGAGCTGGCTTTTGATGTTTCTTTCGCCCGTAACTTTGGCGAAGAATTTTCATTGGGAACTTCTGTGAGGTATATTTATTCTAACCTTGCTTCCGGGCAGTTTTCATCTTCTGGGCAGGTGCACAGTGGAAATGCCCTCGCTGTTGATGTTTCCGGATTGTATAAAACCAATACCTCCATGTTTGGTAGGCAGGCCATTCTTTCTGCCGGGGCCAATATTTCTAATATCGGTACCAAAATGAGCTATTCGGATGGCGGTCAGAATTTCTTCCTGCCTACGAATTTAAAACTGGGTGGTGCATCTACCATTATAGTCGATGATTTTAGTACCATTACCTTAGCACTTGATTTTAATAAGTTATTGGTGCCTACGCAACCCATTTACGATTCGAATAATAACATTGTAAGTGGCAAAGATCCAAACCGATCGGTACCTGCTGGTATTTTTGGATCGTTCAGCGATGCACCAGGTGGATTTAGTGAAGAACTTAAAGAGGTGGGCATTTCAACCGGATTGGAATATTGGTATAACCAGCAATTTGCAGTAAGGGCCGGGTACAATTATCAAAGTCCGATGAAAGGTGATAGCCGTTATTTTACACTCGGTTTAGGTCTGAAATACAACGTTTTCAATATCGATTTCTCTTATTTATTGGCAAATGCGCAAACAAGTCCGCTGGCCAATACCTTACGTTTTGGTCTTTTGTTTAACTTTGGCGAGAAGAAAGCGGTTAAAAATTAATCCTTTTAACCATTTCTGTTAAAGTTTAACAATTAACCCAAATTTCAAATGAAAATTAGAGTAGGCTTCGGATTTGATGTACACCAGTTAAAAGATCAGCACCCTTTTGTAGTGGGCGGCGTAACACTCGATCATCATAAGGGAGCTTTTGGGCATTCGGATGCCGATGTGTTGTTGCACGCCATTTGCGATGCACTTTTAGGTGCAGCCAACCTGCGTGATATTGGTTTCCACTTTAAAAATACAGATGAAAGATGGAGGGGAATCAGCAGTTTAATCCTTTTGCAGGAAACGGTTAAGTTGCTTAGCGAAAAGGGCTGGCAGGTAGGCAATATTGATGCAATGCTTTGTTTAGAAGCGCCGAAAATCAATCCGCATATTCCGGCCATGCAGCAAAACATTGCTGATGCAATTGGGATCTCTACAGAAGATATTTCGATCAAAGCCACTACCAACGAGCAAATGGGCTTTGTGGGTAGGGAAGAAGGGGTTGTAGCCTACGCCGTTTGCCTGATAGAAAAAAACTAGACATTCAAAGATTCAAGTTTTACAGCACACTGGTCATTAAACCTGACTTTTGTTGTTATCTATGATTGAAATCGTAAACTACGGGCGGTTAGGTAAGAAACCGGTAAGCCAATACAAAATATTAAAATTATGGCATTAATCAGAGCTTTTTCGGCATGAAAAGGTGTTAGCGGAATTTTAGTTAAAGGTACTACCAATAAATTCATTACTGTCCATACAAAAATGCCGTAGATTACGCCAGAAATCAGAATGTTCTTCCTTAAGGCTGAAATCCTGGTTGTTAACAGTGCGAAGAAAAACGTGAAACTAAATGCTATAAAATAGTGCAAGATTAAACCCAGTAGCACTGTTTTAGCACCTCCAGCGTAGGCTGCTTTACCCAAAATGGCACTGGCTATGTATTGGAATACACGCACAAAATTCATTTTGGCAAGGAATATTACTGCAGCCAATCCGTCTAAAGTGCCGGCAATTAATCCTATGGGAAACAGCGTGCCGAAGGAAAATACATTTTGGTTAGACTTTTTCATGTAAATATAAATTTAAGGGTTTTAATTCACCGATTGTGATTAAAACCCTTAATTAAATTCAAATTCTACAAGGCCACTTGTTCTTTTACATTTCCGGTTCTTTTTAAGGTACCCCAAGTTCCAAGCTCGCCTTTTATGGCTTTTCTAACTGAACGGAACAATACAACATACATTAACTGTCTCCAGAAAAAGCGTTGTGGGAAAAGATAAAGCAGGTTTTTATACTTTTCTTTTTCCATACGGAAGGCAATAGCAGCAAAAATCATATCCACTACAATAAAAATAATGTAATAGAAAAGTACCTGACCAAAACCATTGTGGAGACTCAAAATACCTGAAAATCCGGTTAGTGTAAGATTATTAATGGCACTTAACGAAAATAAGCCGCTGATTAGCGATATCAGCATAAATAAATCGGCTAATGGAGAGAATAGCGGCAAAATAATCTGGTAAATCAGAATATTCGGCATACCCACCATACCAAAATAACCATATTTTTTGTTCAATAACGCTTTTCTGTTTTTCCAGAAACTTTGCATTACGCCAAAGCTCCAGCGGAAACGTTGTTTTAACAGCATACTAACCGTTTCGGGTGCTTCTGTATAAGCCACTGCAGTAGCGCAGTTTTTTACTTGATAACCGGCTTTTAAAATACGCATGGTTAAATCACAGTCTTCTGCCAGGGTATCGATGGTAAAGCCGCCCACTTCTAAAATTACATCCTTCCTAAATGCACCAATGGCTCCCGGTACAACTGTAATGGTGTTCAATAAATCAAAAGCGCGCCTGTCCATATTCTGGGCGGTAATGTACTCGATAGATTGCCATTTGGTAATGATATTATGCGCATTACCTACTTTAACTGTACCGGCTACTGCGGCTATTTTATCGCTGTAGAAATAGCGCATCAGTTCAGTTACGGCATCATTTTTAAGCTGGGTATCGGCATCAATGCAGACCACAAAATCGGCACTGGCTTTTGATATACCATAGTTTAATGCCGAAGCCTTACCTCCATTGGCTTTGCGGAAAACCTTAACCTGTGGGTGGTTGCCAAAATGCTGGTCAATAATTTCGAAAGTCTTGTCTTTTGAGCCATCATCAACAAAAATTAGTTCAAAATCAGGGTAATTGATTTTTAAAAGGCTGTTAATGGTATGAACTGCGGTAACCTCTTCATTATAAGCGGGAATAATGATGCTTACTTTTTCAGCCGAATTTTGAATCAGTTTGCCGGCATTTTGTTTGCTTCTTTTCCTTTGCCTGATGGCGAGATAAGCAATAAATAAGGTTCTTAATATGGCCAGCACTATGGCTACAGAAAAGATGATATTTAAAACAATGTTGCCATAGTAGAAGAAATTGATGAAAAAATAATCGCCAGAGCCTGAAAAACCGCTATTTGCAGTCGATTTTACCGCTGGCATCAGCTCAGAACGTTTTTTGCCCATCAAATCGCCAACAGTGGTAAATGTATAACCTTTGGCTTTAAAAAATTTAATGATCCTTGGCAACGCAGCGACAGTGGCCTCACGGTTTCCACCAGCATCGTGTAACAAAAGAATGTTGCCGTTATCCTGCTGTTTTACTACCTCATTAAAAATCTGATCGGCAGTTTTTCCTGGCTCCCAATCTTCCGGATCGATAAATTCGCCGATATTGATGTAATTTTCTTTACGACTTTGGGCAACCGGTAATATTTCCGAAATATTCTGCGGTTCGGCATCGGCGTTAAATGGTGCACGGAACAAAATTGTACTGTGACCGGTAACCGCTTCAATTAACCTTCGGGTAGCATTCAGTTCGAATTTCACACGTCGTGGTCCAATGGCCGACATATCCGGATGGAAGAAGGTATGGTTGCCAATTTCGTAGCCATCGTTATATTCCTGCCTTAACAATTCCATATTTTGTTCGGCCATGATACCAACAACAAAGAAACAACCCGGAACTTTTTCTTTTTTAAGGATATTGAGCACCTGCGGCGTGTAAACAGGATCCGGACCGTCATCAAATGTCAGTGCAATTTTCTTATCAGCCTCGCCAAATCTTTTGATTACATATTGCTCGGGTAAACGGGTGTATTGTTGATTGGCTATTGAAAAATTAGCCTGATTGAGCGTAAATTTTACCATACCGGGCTGAGGGGTAGAAATCAGATCAAGAATCTCGCCATCACCAATGTAAGATATGCCCCCCATATTTAACGAAGCGATTTTGCGCAGGTCGAAAGGTTTTTTCTTCAAGGTATCCAAGCTCAGATCATTTGAAATGAAACTCCATAAGCGTTTATCTTCCGAGCCTAAGCGCCATAGTGCAACACCAGCTATATCCCAGTCATCAGCTTTGCGAATTAAGTTGAAATAGGTCGCAGCATCAGTAAAATACACGTTGTGTTTGATCCTGCTACCATCACTATAGCTATAATTTAGATTGGCAGACTCGGGATCGAAATTGATTTTGCTTTTGTAATTTACAGCATTTGTAATGGCTTCTTCGTAAGTAACTGAGTTACCCACACTATTTTGCGGCCAGTCGTAACCATAACAGGCAAGCGCCAGAATTACTTTGCTGGCATCAACCTTACTGCAAATATTATCCAGTTTTTCTTCAACCCATTCCTGATGCGAAATATCTCCGGCATTACTCTGCTCGGTATGTTGGTCGTACGCCATTAGTACAATGTAATCGTTGTATTTCTGAAGAATCTCGGGCTTATAGTCGTCATTTTCAGGCGAAATATCCTGCGATACGATCAATTTTTGAGCATGAAACTGCCCGTAAAGATTTTTCATGAAAGCATTAAAACTGTCGCTGTTTTCGAGATTAAGTTCTTCAAAATCGATGTTTATGCCCTTGTATCCATACTTTTTAGTAATGGCAATCAAATCGCCAATCAGTTTTTCCTGTGTCTGCGGATTATTTAACAAACGTTTTACCGCAGCGCCATCCCAATGGTCTTTATTGTAGTTAGAAACTACAGCAATGGCCGATTTTTTACCAGCACGTATCACTTTCAGTGCGCTGGTATCTGCTTTATCCACAATTGAATCGCCGTTTAAAAAGAACGATTCGGTAGCAACCATATCTAAATGGCTGATATTTCTTTTTAAATCGGATATTGAATTTTCTTTTGAACCTGCCCAGCTTACATAGAAAGCCATGTTAATGCGCCTGCTATTGCCACGGTGTTTCAAGAGTCGGCGTTCACGGTCTTTCTTAATCTTTTCGAGTTGTGATTTTTCGATCGAAAAGGCCTTATACTGCTGCGATTTCTTTAGTTTATCTAACTGCTTCTGTGTTAAAGGCGTGTTGGTGTTAATAAATGGCAAAGTTGGGGCTTGTACCGATGATAAGGTGTACACCACGCAAATGATTGCGATAATGAAGACTAAAAAGAAAGTGCGGCTAACCCATGTAAAGGTGTTCCAGCGTGTTTTAGTCTCAGTTTGAAATATTTGTTTTCCGGACATTTTTCTGTTCTGATTTGATAGTCAAATGTCATTAACGAATATGAAGATTTTGTGAAAATGAAAGAAGTAGAAGTTTTTTAGAGCTTGTGCTATCAGGCTTTGTAAGAGTAGTTTGCTGTGCTGAGGCATAAAAAAACCGACAAATTTTTCAAGATGCCGGTTGTTATATTGATGCTGATAGTTCAGCGAGAAGATTAATTGTTATTCCTCTAAATACCCAAATCTGCCCTGGTTATAATCTTCAATGGCCTGATGTATTTCTGCTTCGGTATTCATTAGAAATGGACCATATTGAACGATTGGCTCGTTAATCGGCTCACCACTTAAAATCAAAATCACACTGTTTTCCAACGCTTCGATTTCAATAGTGGTTCCTTCGTTTTTAAAGTGGACAAAGCTATCCGTTGCAGCATTTTCACTGCCATTTACTTTTATTCCACCTTCAATTACCATAAATCCGGTATTAAAGTTAGCCGGGAAACTAAAGTTTGCCTTGGCACCCTTATTCAAACGGGCATTGTATACTTCAATTGGCGTGAAGGTACTTGCACTTCCTTTTATACCCTGGTAATTGCCAGCTATAATTTCGATTTTGCCTCCGTTTTCGGGTAAATCGAAATGAACCATATCAGCCTGTTTTATTGCCTGATACCCTGGTTTTCCCATTTTATTTTTTGCAGGCAGGTTTACCCAAAGCTGTACCATTTGAAAGGGGCCACCAGTTAAACTGTATTGCTCCTCGTGGTATTCTTTGTGCAATACACCAGCTGCAGCTGTCATCCATTGTACATCGCCGGGATAAATTACACCGCTATTGCCAGAGCTATCGTGGTGCGCAACTGCACCATGATAAGCAATGGTTACCGTTTCGAAACCCCTGTGCGGGTGTACGCCCACACCGCGAGGCTCGCGCCTGGCCGAAAACTCAATTTTAGAGCCGTAATCCATTAAGAAAAACGGGCTCATGTCAATCTTGTATCCGCTGGGGAAAAAATTATGTACCCTAAAGCCATCGCCTACCATGTGCGGAGCAGGTGCTTTAAGTATGTTATTTATTTGTTTTGTGTCCATGATTGGAACCTTTCTGTAATGCGTTTGGCGTAAGGCGCTTAGCACTTATCGCCAAACACTTATCGTTTATGCTTGTTTCACGAATTGCAATTCGCCTAAAATGCGTACTTCTTCACTTACCATTACACCACCGGTTTCTAAAGCTGCATTCCAGGTTAAACCAAACTCGCTACGGTTAATTTTTCCGCTTAAAGTAAAGCCTGCTTTGGTGTTTCCCCATGGGTCGGTAGCAATACCACCAAATTCTGCAGTTAATTTTACAGGTTTGGTTTCGCCTTTGATGGTTAAATCGCCATTAACAATGTAATCGTCGCCATCTTTTTTAACCGAGTTAGATTTAAATTCGATGTGTGCAAATTGCTCAGCATCGAAGAAATCGCCGCTTTTTAAGTGGTTATCGCGATCGGTATTACCAGTATCAATTGAACTGATATCACCTTTAAAAGAAATAGCTGCGTTTTCAAAATCATCGCCTTCTGATGATAATTCTGCTGAAAAAGATTTTAAACTACCGGTTACAGTAGTAATCATTAAGTGTTTTACTTTAAATTGTAATTCGCTGTGGGTTGGATCTAATGTCCATTTTGTAGTTGCCATATTTTTGTTTTTTTGAGATGTTTAATATTTACAACACAAAAGTACAGCGAAGGTTCTTTAGAAAAATTGATGTATGTTAAGTAATGAAAGGATGTGGAAGTAGTTGAGAGATTGGTCGTTGTAAGGTTGGAAGGATTGAATGTTGGAATGTTACCTTAGCCAAATCATTCACTCATTTATTGTAAGGTTGAAAAGTTGGAATGTTAGCTTAGCCAAATCATACACTCATTTATTATAAGGTTGAAAAGTTGAAATGTTTGAATGTTAGCTTAACCAAATCATTCACTCATTCAAAATTCATATATTCAAAATTACCTAAGGCTTGAAATGTTTATTGGCCAGTTCTTTCCTTACGCGGCTTAATGATTCGGGGGTAATGCCCAGATAAGAGGCAATCATCCATTGGGGTACGCGTAGTGTAAGATTAGGATAAAGTTTAATGAAATCGAGGTATCTTTCTTCGGCAGTAGCACTTAATAACATATTGATCCTTTTCTGCATAAAACGGATGGAGTTATTCAGTAATTTGATCTGCATCGGCTGCAGGCAGGGTACTTTACTCGCAGCCTGTTCCATAAAATCGTTAGGCATTAATACGGCCTCGGTTGCTTCGATGGCATCGATAAAGAATATCGAAGGCTCGTTATTCATGTTATTGCGATCAGAGATCAGCCAGTTTTCGGGTGCAAACTGTAAAATATGTTCTTTGCCTTTTACATCGATAGAGTAGGCCCGCAACAGCCCCTTGCCTACAAAGAAACCATGTTTAAGATTATCGCCGGTATATTGAAGGATTTCGTTTTTTTCGAATTTCTTTACTTTTAATCCAGTCGAAATGCTTTCGAACTGTTCATCAGTAATCTCTATTTTTTCTTGCAGGTACTTCTGAAACTGATGAATCATAAAAGCGTAATCTTATTTTTTTGCAGGTTTAATGTCCGAAAAATCTACTCCACACTTGCAATTGCCGCCGCAGCCATCCTTTTTTACCTGTAAAGATTTAAAAACCAAACGGCCAACATATACCAATGCTACGGCAAAAAGTAAAAAGACTAAAATCGTTTGAATATCCATAACACAAATATAAGGGCTTTTGGTGTTTGGCTGTTCAATTGAATGTAAATTATTGGGTTGTTCTATTATTAACCGCAAAGCGCGCAAAGGTTTTCGCAAAGGATTCAAAGCTTAAAGATACTTCTATGCCAGTTTATGTTGGGGAAATTAATTGTTAAATATGCTTAGTGCACTTGACGTTTTTACATGGCGTGCTTTGCGGTTAAAAGTCTATATTTCCATAAAACCTACCGTTCCGCCCACCCAATCAAAATCGGCATTGTAACGCACGCCGATCATTTTGCCGCGACTTAAGCGGGCGAGGTTAATGCAAAGCTGGGGTTCGCCACCATCAGGCCATAAATACATCATCCTGATTTCGGCTTTTACACCGCCATCGGGCGATTGTACCGCAGGCTCGTAATTGACTTTTCTTTGTAAAATCCAGTTTTCGGGATCTTTAATGCTGGTGATATCTGATGCGCTTACATCAATAATTACACCCATGCCAGCGAAAGAAAATAAAGGTTTTAGCACGTAGTTTTCCAAATCAGCAGGTAGCGTTTCTATTTCATTTAAAAAGCGCGTTTCGGGTACAAATTCGCTCTTTAAAAAGGGCATGGTAAATTTGCTGATGCGGTAAAACCAGTTGGGATGGGTTACCCATTCAATATCCAGCTCCTCGCGAGGATCGAAACTGTTTTTGAATATCCCGGTATCGTTAGCCACTTCATCAAATATCAATCGGTTATAAATCCTTTTTAGCTGTATTTGTCTGCCATCTGCTTCGTAGAATAATTGTCTCCCAACTTTTTTAATGTCTTCCAAAGCCAAAATCTTGATCCCAAGCATTTTTTGTGTTACGAAAAAATCGATAGCTGTTTTCTGATTATGTGCATCAACATCCATTAGCGCCACTTCTTCGGGTTGATGCTTACCTATAATTACTTCTTTAAGCAGTGCGATGTATTTTTCTTCAGTAAATCCGTTTAATAAGTGATTTACAGTATCATCAATCCCAAAACTGCTTTTAAAAGTTTTAGCCAGGTGGTGCTGAAAGCCGTATAAGGATGGGAAGCCCTGCATTTCGATTAACATGGGGCTAAGCTCACCAGCCTCGTTTTTACAAATGCCGAAATCGAAAGTCAGAAAATGGGGCTGTTCGTTTTCGTTAGGAACTTTCCAATCTGTCGGGATGGCTTTATCAGTTAAAGCTTTAAAATCAGGTTGTTTAATCAGTTTTATGATCTCTTCACCCGCGGCAATTAGTTTTTCTTTTAATCCTTGCGGCACAAAAATCGGTGTTTCAGCAACACGGAAAGGAATTTCGGGATAACCTTCACCAAGTTGTTTTAAAAAAGTCTGATACTTTTGGTTGGTAAACTGTTGGTTGTACTTTTGGCGTTGTGCAGGTATCATAAGTTTATTTGATTTTTGTTAATCAGAATGTTTTCGACCGTAGTGCCTGCCTGTACAGGCGGAGAGAAATCTATTGTGTTTTTAATAGTATTTCTCTCCAGACTTACCGTCGGGACTACAGTCGAAAGGACGATCAAAAAAAAGAGATTGCTTCACTCCAAATCTCTGTCCAGCGCTTCGGTTCGCAATGACGCAACTATAAGGTTACGCCTCCTGCAAATTTCCGATTGCTTTTTGCAGAAAATTAGGTAAAATAACACTTTGGGTTAATACAATCCTCGCCGGATCGTCCAGGCTATTGAGCATATCCAGGTATTTCTGTTCGCCGTGCATATCCACAATGGCTTTTTTCCTTTCGTCTTGCAACAGGTACATTTTCATGCCAACAGGATCGGCCTCAGGGTGGAATTGTGTACCAATAATTTCATCAGAAAACCGGATCGACATCATGCAGCGTTCTAAATCCACATGTTTACGCTCTTTTTCGATGGCCAATAGCTTTGCCCCCTTTTTTTCAAAAGCAACAAAATCAGGTTCAATTACCTGCCAGTCGCGGCTATCTACCGAATAGAACGGATTGGTAATGCCTTCAAAAATTTCATCCTGCTCGCCGTCACCGGTAAGCGTGATCGGAAAAATACCGAATGCATTGGAACGTCTTTCGGTTACATTGCCCAACTGGTACTTGCGGCAAGCAAGCTGAAAAGAGTGGCAGATTAAAAAAGCATATTTCTTTTTTTCTTCATTATTTTGGTTAAATGCCTCAATCTGATCGAGCAGGTTAAAGAAATCATTTTCCCATTTTTCGCCTTTACTTTCAACCGGACTTCCCGGACCGCCACTCGAAATATAGGCATCGTAACCCATGCCTGGTATTTCGCCTTTTTGCCTTAAATCAAAAATATCAAAAGTTAAATCGATATTGTTTTCGTTTCTAAAACGGGATAAAATTTCCTGAATTCCCCGCATACCCTGATTCGGTGCGCCGTTATTCATGTCAATAACAGCCACCTTTAAACCTCTTTTATCCATTATAAAATTACTTTGCGCCTATAAGTGTTTGAGTAGTAATGTAATCTACTACGGCTTCAAAGTTACCAGTTTGTTGGTAAACGGCCAACTGTCGGTCGGCGCCGGTACCATGTTCTAGTATTTTATGTACATAATTAATGTCGTCACGGCAGCCTAAATCATCCACTACATCATCTACAAAATCCAATAATTCTAAAATCAGGTTGCGACAGTTTATTTCCATTTCTTTACCGAAATCGATCAGGTTACCATCAATGCCATAACGGGCTGCACGCCATTTATTTTCGTTAATAAGGGCTCTTGAGTAACTGATAAACTTCATGTTTTGCAAACGTAATTTGTACAATTTGGCACATAAAGCCTGAAATAGGGCTGTAAAAGCCATCGTTTCATCAATTAACATCGGGCAATCGCAAATGCGGAATTCAACAGTATCGAAAAAAGGATGTACGCGAATATCCCACCAGATCTTCTTGGCATTGTCCATGCAATTGGTCTTGATCAGCAGTTTTACGTAATTGTCGTAATCTTCAATGCTATTAAAAATATCAGGAATTCCGGTACGCGGAAATTTGTCAAAAATTTTTGTCCTGAACGATTTGTAACCCGTATTGCGTGCTTCCCAGAAAGGGGAGTTGGTTGACAAGGCAAACACATGGGGTAAAAAATACCTCACCTGGTTGGCAATATGTATAGCCAGCTCGCGCGATTGAAAGCCCACGTGTACGTGCAGGCCAAAAATCAGATTTGAACGGGCAGCTTCCTGCAATTCATTTACAATTTCGTTATAACGGGGGTGCTCAGTAATTAATTGCTTTTCCCAATGTGAAAAAGGGTGTGTGCCCGCGGCGCCAATTCTTAAACCTTGCTCTCCGGCCAGTTGCGATACGGTATAGCGCAACTGTGCTATTTCTTTACGGGCTTCGGTGGTGGTGCGGCAAATACCTGTACCCACCTCCACCACGGCCTGGTGCATTTCTGCCTTAACCTGGTCTTTATGTATTTTTTGTGCGGCCTCTACAATTTTTTGTTCGTGAGAAGTAAGTTCTCTGGTAACGGGATCAATTACCATGTATTCTTCTTCTATGCCCAGCGTAAATTCATTCATGTTAATGCGTATTAATTTTAATCCCTGTTATTTCTTTGGCGTTGTTTTTTTAGGTTTGGCAACTGCTTTTTCTGCTGGAGCCTTTGTGGCTGGCGCTTTCTTAGCTGCAACAGGTTTACTCGTTTTTGGCGCTGCCTTAGTTACCAGTGGTTTACCACCAACAGAAGCTTTAATGTACTCGCCCCAGGTTAAATTGTCTTGTCCGTCTTTTTGTGCTTTTGCCCTTTCTATAGCATAATTTGCAGTGGTTTCTACTACCCAATCAAAATTTTCCTGTCCAACACTTTTAACATCGGCATCCGGTGCAGGGTTGCAAAAATCGATTGCAATTGGCACGCCATCACGTACAGCAAACTCTACGGTATTAAAATCATAACCTAAGTATTTACATAATTTTAAAGTGTATTCCTCGACGGTTTTAAGCAATTTCGGATCGGGCGCTTTGCCCTCGGTAGCATATCGTAAATGGTGCGGATTACGCGGATCGTACTGCATAATGCGCACGTATTTGCCCCCAATGCAATAACACCTGAAATATTCCTCGAAAATAATTTCTTCCTGCAGCAGCATTACCAGTTGTTGGGTACCGCTGTGCTTGTCAAAAAAATCTTCTTTATCGTGTAATTTGTAAACATCGCGCCAGCCACCACCATCGTAGGGTTTCATGTAAGCGGGAAAACCGGTGTATTCAAAAATGGCATCCCAATCCAGCGGCATAGCCAGGTTAGAGAAAGATTCGCTTGTTGTACCATCCGGATGTTCTCTTGAAGGAATTAAAGCTGTTTTAGGCACCGGCACACCAATTTGTTCGGCCAGTACATTGTTAAAAAACTTTTCGTCGGCACTCCACCAGAAAGGGTTGTTAATTACCGCAGTTCCGGTAATGGCTGCATTTTTTAACGATGCACGGTAAAACGGAACATCCTGCGAAATTCGGTCGATAATTACAGCATAACCCAGCGGCGCATTCTGAAATATTTTGTCGATTTTAACCGCTTCGGCTACAATACCTTTTTCTGCTTTTTGATTAATTCTTTCGATTACGGCTTCAGGAAAAGAGCGTTCCTGTCCAAATAAAATCCCTATTTTTTTCATTGGTAGATTTTTTAGTTTAATTGTTTAATTTGTTAATTGTTTCGGGACAGTTATTTAAGTTAATTGATTATAGACAAAAGGCTTCGTACTAATGACTGAAGTTATAGTTGAGCAATGTAATCTGGAAACATTTCCCGCCATATTGGCCAATCGTGGTCGGCATTTGGCCTGATATCCAGCCAGTGGTCGATCCCTTTTTTACCTAAAATGGAAGATAAGTTTTCATTGTCAGGCCTGCACATATCGCGATCGGTAGTGCCTAGTACAATTTTCATGTAGTGCAGTTCGGGGTTGCTGTTATTCAACACAAAATCTACGGGATTGTTGAAGTACACATCATCGTTGTAAAAACCATCTAGCTGACCAGTAATATCGAAAGCACCGCTCATGCTAAACATGTGGCTAACCAGCCAGGGGTGCCTGAAAGCAAAATTTGCAGCATGATACCCGCCAAAACTGCAGCCTGCCGTAATAATTTTATTGTGACCTGTTTCGTACCTGGCCAGCGGTGCAACTTCTTCCAGCAGGTACTTATCGTACCAGATGTGGTTTTTTACCCGATCTGCAGGGTGGATACTTTTGTTATACCAGCTCAGCTTATCAATTCCATCGGGACAATAGATTTTGATTTTGCCCTCGTTGATGAAGCCTTCTGCAGCATCTATCAGTTTGAAATCTTTGTTTTCAAAGTATCGCCCCATGCTCGTGGGGAACAACAGGATGGGGATACCACTGTGACCAAAGATGAGCATGTCGATTTCGCCGCTGAGGTTAGGGCTGTACCATTTCTTATGTTCTTCTTTAACCATAACAAAAAATTGAATGATTTAAGGTATAAATTAAAATTTATAAAAAGAATACTTTAAAAGGTAATTTAAAGATGAAATGTAAAAATTAACCTTTGATAATTAATAGTTTATAGAGATTTGTACCTTTGCACCCTAATTCTGAGGCGACAGCCATGTGACAGGGATTTTGATTATGATGTACACTACAATTTTACCAGTAAAAATTAACACCAACAGTTATAAAATACCATCTGCTCATTTAAAACATGAGGTAGAAATAGATATTTATACCCCCGAAGGTATTTTGGGTAATGAAAAAATAGAATTGCTGTTATTGAATGATGGCCAGGATGTTGCCAAAATGGATTTTAGCCAGATTTTGGAGCATGCGCATCACGGTAAAAGAAACCACAGGTTAATTGTTGTGGCCATTAAAGCATCAGAAGAACGTTTGTTGGAGTATGGTGTAGCGGGTACGGCCGATTTTAAAGGGCGCGGAGCGAAAGCAAATTTATACACCGATTTTATAATTAAGGAGCTTTTACCTTTTGTTAAAAAGAAGATTGCCATGCCCATTACCGGAAAAATCGGTTTTGCAGGTTTTTCTTTAGGCGGTTTATCGGCTTTTGATATTGCGTGGAACAATCCTTCGGCTTTTGATGTAGTTGGTGTTTTTTCGGGAGCATTCTGGTGGCGCAAAAAAGATCTGACTGATGGTTATACGGATGCCGACCGCATTATGCATGCCCGGATTGAAAGCACAAGCACAAAACCGGGAATGAAATTCTGGTTAATGACCGGTACTGAAGATGAAAAGGCCGACAGGAATAAAAATATGATCATCGATTCTATTGATGATACCATTGATGTAGTTAAATTGCTCTTAAAAAAAGGTTACAAACGGCCCGACAATCTTTTTTACTATGAGAAAGTAGGGGGTAAGCATGATGTACCAACCTGGGAAAGTGTAATGCCTGCTTTTTTAAGCTGGGCGTTTGGCTATTAATTTTACAGCCGTTATTTAAGTATGTGGTAATGCTTCGGGGTTAGCCACATGAGTATGCTGGCCGTTGATGTAGTTCATAACGTTTTCAAAAGCTTTTCCGAAATAAAGTTCATAGCTGTTTTTTTCTACATAACCCAAATGTGGTGTGCAAATTACATTTGGCAAATTAAGAAGCTCGTTATTCTGGTCGTAAATGGGTTCGTTTTCATAAACATCAAGCCCGGCAAAGCCTGGTCTTCCTTGTTTAAGAGATTTAAGTAAAGCGCCTTTTTCAATCAATTCGGCTCTGGCGGTATTAATTAGCACTGCATCCGGTTTCATTGCATTTAAATCTGATGCTTTAACAATACCATAAGTGGCGTGATTTAAACGCAAGTGCAGTGTAATTACATCGGCACTGCTAAAAAAGTCTGCCTGGGTATTGGCACTTTCAAATCCATCGGTTACAGCTTTTTGCCGCGATTGTAAACTTCCCCAAACCAGCACTTTTGCGCCAAAAGCTCTGGCATAACCTGCAATCAGTTGCCCTATTTTGCCATAACCCCAAATGCCTATTGTTTTACCGTTAACCGTGTTGCCTATATTGGTTTGCCATAAACCTTTTTTCATGGCTTCGATAGCTGGTGGAATTTGCCTCACAGTATTCATCAGTAAGGCCCAGGTTAATTCGGCCGGTGCCACAGGAGAGCCAACTCCCTCGGCAACCGCTACGCCGTATTGGGTGCAGGCTGCTAAATCTAAATGATTGGATATTTTTCCGGTTTGGCTGATGAGCTTAAGGTTGGGTAATAAAGCAAGTAACGCTTTGCCAATTGTAGTCCTTTCGCGGGTTAGCACCAGAATCTCCGTATCCTGTATTTTATCGGCAAGTTTTTTTGCATCGGGTTCGGTATGGTGCAAGATTCGAATGTCTTGGTCTGCCAGGATAGTGAAACAGTTTAAAGATTGGATTACATGCTGGTAATCGTCTAAAATGGTAATTTTCATTTTCGCTTAATTTTGGAGATCGTTTGGCCAGCCAATTTTGCGGGTTTTCCCATATCATTTACCACTAAAGCTATGGCTTCGCTGATTAATGCTTTTACGGCGTCGTTTCGGTAGTTGTCAGGATGTTTAACCGGGATATGCCTGATGAGGTTGCCGGTTCCGGTGAGGAGTTGCTGCGGATCTTTCAACAGCGTTCCCTTATTAAAACCCAGATTTAAGTGGTTATTGTAAATCGGGATCATGCAATACGAATCGCTCAGTTTTTCTGAAAGGGAAAATACGGTGGTTAAAGCATGGGTATGATAAAGCAACTCGTTGGCGGCAGGATACAACTCAAGCATAAAACTTCTTAAATCGCAGAAGAGGTTAATCAGGTTTTTATCCTTAAAATTTAAGAAATACCCAAAATCTGGATGTATTGCTTTCGATCCTGCCATTTTTACTCAGTTTGGATTGCAACTGCTGTTTAAATGTACTGAATTTTTACAATTCCCGATGGGAAAATGCCTGACTTTAAATTTTACCCAAAAGCAGGCGTACTTTCAGGCTTAATTTTTTTGCCCCAAACTCATTCAGGTGGTCGCCATCGTAAAAATCCCTGGCATTAAACGAACTATCTTGCAACAGATTGTAATATTTAACCGAACTATGCCTGGCATTTATTGTTTTAATTGCCAAAAAAGTGCCGTTTAACTGGTTTTGACTAAGATGCGTTACGTAAGATTTATAGGCAGGGCTGGTAAATAAGAGAATTTTAACATGCTTTTGTTCTGCAAAAGAGATAATGCTATCCAGCAGATGCATATTGGTGCCGTATTGCAGGTTATTTTTAGCAGTATGCCTGCCTGCTGCTATAACACCCGATTTGATGAGATCTTTATGGTTAATGGCTTTATAGCCCGAGCCCCAGCCCAGTTTAGTGCAGCTGATGTCATTTTCACCTTTCAGGTAATAATTGTAAAGCCGTTGTAGGTTAACGTCGAGCTTATTGCTGAGCATTTCTGAAGCATTGAAAATTTTATGGTCGTTATCGATATCGTAATAAATGCGGTAGTTTTTAGCGCGCCAGGCTTCCGGACTGTTTTCTAACCGGCCATAAAAGGAAAAATAATCGATCGGTAAAACAATGTATTTCAGATTGCTCCACTGATCTTTGTATTTTTTTAAGATTTCCAGATCATAATCGAATGATTGAGATATGTAACTGGCATTAAAACTCGATTTAATGTACTTTGGATCGATACCGTAGTATACATGAGAGCTGCCGAGAAATAAAGTGCTGACTTCGTTAGCATGTTTATCCAGGTAGCTTTTTTTGTACTCGTAATCATTGGGAATGCGCCTGATTAAAATTTCAGACAAAATGCCTAAAACGATAATCGGAAAAAGAAATAGTGCGGTATAGGTTATAAACTTTTTCATCATCAAAATTGAAAGTAAATGAACTGTTGTTCTGCCCCTGCGAAAAAGAAGATCAGTAAAACCATGCTGTAGTAAATACCCCATCTGATTGGTTTGGGCCACGATATAGCGAGTTTGGCAATGGCATACTGTTCCATGCGGCCATTCCATTCTATCAAAATAAACAATATTAGCAGTAAGAAAAGTTTAACCGGCAATATTTGGGGCAAGGTAAATAACGATCCTGAACCAATGGTTGATAAGATTTGAAAAGCATGCCCAACAGAATTAGCCCTGAAAAATATCCAGGCAAAAACTGTTAAGCCAAACGTTAATACCATAGCCGCAAACTCCGTAAATGTAGGTGCCGATCTTCCCGCAGCAACCGTATCCAGGTTAGTACGGTTTGTACTGAAAACGATTGATGGCATAATATATAAGGCATTTAGCAAGCCCCAGATAATAAAGGTCCAGTTGGCGCCATGCCAAAAACCACTTACTAAAAAGATGATAAAGGTATTTCTTACCTTAATCCAGGTGCCACCTTTGCTCCCGCCCAGCGGAATGTATAAATAATCACGAAACCAGGTTGATAGCGAAATGTGCCATCTGCGCCAGAATTCGGCAATATCTCTGGAAAAATAAGGGAAAGCAAAGTTTCGTAACAGTTCTACACCAAATAGCCTTGCCGTACCCAGGGCAATATCCGAATAGCCTGAAAAATCGCCGTAAATCTGGAAAGCAAAAAGTACTGCGCCTAATAGAAGTGTGCTTCCGCTGTAATCGGCCGAGTGATTAAAAATGGTATTGGCATAATTGGCGCACTGATCGGCAATCACAATTTTTTTAAACAAACCCCATAAAATCTGTCGCAAACCATCAATGGCTTTGCTGTAATCGAATGATCGTTCTTTTTTAATTTGTGGTAAGAGATGAGTTGCACGTTCGATGGGACCGGCAACCAACAGCGGGAAAAAGCTTACAAAAAGGGAATAATCGATAAAATTCTTTTCGGCTTTAATCCGGTCTTTATAAATATCAATTACGTAAGAAAGTCCATGAAAAGTATAGAAAGATATGCCTACGGGTAAAATAACTTTCAATGTCCACGGGTTTACCTGTAAGCCAAAGTTGGCAATAGCCTGAGCAAAAGAATCGGCAAAGAAGTTGTAATATTTAAATACACCCAAAAAGCCCAGGTTGATGGAAATGCTTAACCAGAACCAAAATTTCCTGGCATTTTTTGTTTTGCTTTCGGTCATTTTTATCCCGGTAAAATAATCGAGCAGCGTTGAGAAAATAAGCAGAAACATAAAACGCCAGTCCCAGCAGGCATAAAAAAAGTAGCTGGCACCTAAAAGCAATATGTTTTGCGCTTTTAGTCTTTCTTTGCCTAAAAGCCAATACAATGTAAAAATAACAGGCAGAAAAACTGCGAAACTGAAAGAATTAAAGAGCATGGCATTTGAATTAATACTTCGTTAAGGAATAAAATTAACGTTTAATGTTTGCGCCTTTATGTTACTCCAGCAGGTTGTGCCGCTAATTGTTTAATGTGTAAAGCAAGCTGTGAAAGCATTTTACGCTTGCCTTCTTTGTAAATTATCTGTACTTGATAAAAATGCCGGTATCAAAAATAGTCCACAGGCAGCTTTTTTGCCCGCAAGCTTTTAACGCGGCATTTGCCCAGGTGTTGCAGGTTTTAAAAATACTGTAGCTGCCCTTTGCCTCATAAAAAGCATCGCCAATATCGTAATGAACTGATGTTTTAACAGGCATTAAATGGCCCGAGCTATCTTTTTTAAAGCTGTTCAGCACATAATTAATCAGCTGTTTGTATTGTTCGTTGCTGATCATGATTTTTTTACAGTCGTTATCTTCTTTTATATTTTGATAATAAGTGGTGTGCATCGCTGAAGTGCTCAACCCTGAAATGGCCCTGATTGCGGTACTTAATTTAAGGTCGGCAAAAGCAGGTGTTTCCAGATAGAATTTTTTATCACCCCAGCCCATGGCCAGGTATTGATAGGTGCTATCGGCTTCTAAAGTATTTTTATAGCTGATTTCTTTCGTCCAGTCTATGTCTTGGCTTACCGCAGGCATTACAATATCGGTATGCACGCCATTGGTCATGATGTAAATGGCAACCTCGGGTTTATTAACAGGATTAGTATTGATGGTAATGCGCGATAAACAAAAGGCCAGCAGGAAATAAAGTGCGATTAACACAATCAAAACCAGACTAAATCTGCCTGCATATTTAAGAAGCCTTTTCATGTATTGTTCGCAAAATCATCCTTAATACCAAATTAAGCTTCAGGGTAACCCAAAATAGCTGCGTTTATCTATAACTATCAATTTTATTGATGTGTTTATCGAAAAACATGATTTTTTATGCATTTGCCTTATCGCTACCTTCATATTATGATAAAAGGATTATTTGAAACGCATATTTATGTTGAAAATTTAGAAAGGTCTATAGATTTTTATAGCAATGTTTTAGGCTTAACGCAATGCCATTACGAAGAAGGGCGCAGAATTGCCTTTTTCTGGATCGGAAAACCACAGGAAGCTATGCTGGGCATTTGGGAGAAACCAAAAACTGAAATCGATATCAGGCATTTTGCATTCAGGTGTGAGGTGGCTGATGTGCTCGATAAATCCGTTAGTTTTTTAACGCAACATAACCTGAAGCCTTATAATTTTTTAAAAAGCGATGATGCTGCACCTATGGTATTTGCCTGGATGCCAGCTGTGGCTATTTATTTTAACGATCCTGACGGACATGCTTTGGAGTTTATTGCCATTTTAGCAGGAGAGGCCCGTCCGGAGTTGGGCGTAATTGCTTACGAGGAGTGGTTAAAGCTGCAGTAACGCTAAAGCAACCATGGACAGTAGTTTGATCGCCTGGTTTTTCTGATTAAAAATGAGCTAATTACAACATTATCTTCTTATTAAATAGTGACTTGTATAGTTGAAAATCCATTTTTAAACACTATCTTTGCGCCAAATTTGAGGCGCATTTTATGCAAAAGATTAGAAATATAGCTATTATAGCACACGTTGACCACGGTAAAACCACGTTGGTTGATAAGATTTTACACTCTTGTTCTATTTTTCGTGACAACGAACAAACAGGAGAGTTGATATTGGATAACAACGATTTAGAGCGTGAGCGTGGTATCACCATCGTGTCTAAAAACGTTTCTGTTCAATACAAAGATGTAAAAATTAACATTATTGACACTCCTGGTCACGCGGATTTCGGCGGTGAGGTAGAGCGTGTTTTAAAAATGGCCGATGGTGTACTTTTACTTTGCGACGCTTTTGAAGGTGCAATGCCTCAAACGCGTTTCGTAACGCAAAAAGCTTTGGCACTGGGTTTAAAACCAATTGTGGTTGTAAACAAAGTAGATAAAGAAAACTGTCGCCCGGAAGAGGTTTACGAGCAAATTTTCGAATTGTTCTTTAACCTTGAAGCTACTGAAGAGCAATTGGATTTCCCGGTTATTTACGGTTCATCTAAACAAGGATGGATGAGTACCGACTGGCAAAAACCAACAACTGATATTTTTGCTTTATTAGATGCTGTAGTAGAGAACATTCCTGCAGCACCAATGAACGAAGGTACTTTACAAATGCAAATCACCTCTTTAGATTATTCTTCTTTCGTAGGTCGTATTGCAATTGGTCGTGTTCACCGCGGTACCATTAAAGAAAACCAGCCGGTTACTTTAATTAAACGCGATGGCAAAATTGTTAAATCAAGAGTAAAAGAACTTTATACTTTCGAAGGTTTAGGTAAAGTAAAAGCTACTGAAGTAAGATCAGGTGATATCTGTGCTGTTGTAGGTATTGATGGTTTTGAAATTGGCGATACCATTGCTGATTTTGAAGCTCCGGAGCAATTACCGGTAATCAGTATTGATGAGCCAACAATGAACATGTTGTTTACCATTAATAACTCTCCTTTCTTCGGTAAAGAAGGTAAACTGGTAACTTCTCAACGTATCAAAGACCGTTTGATTAAAGAGATGGAGAAAAACCTGGCGTTGAAAGTTGTTGAAACTCAAGGTGCTGATTCATGGTTGGTATACGGCCGTGGTATTCTTCACTTATCCGTATTAATCGAAACTATGCGCCGCGAAGGTTATGAGTTACAAGTTGGTCAGCCACAGGTAATTGTTAAAGAAATCGACGGTAAAAAACATGAGCCGGTTGAAACTTTAATTGTAGATGTACCTGCAGAAGTTTCTGGTAAAGTAATCGAATTGGTAACCCAACGTAAAGGTGAGTTATTGATTATGGAGCCAAAAGGTGATTTACAACACTTGGAATTCGAAATCCCATCTCGTGGTATCATCGGTTTACGTAACAACGTTTTAACAGCTACAGCTGGTGAGGCGATTATGGCACACCGTTTCAAAGCTTACGAGCCTTGGAAAGGTACTATCCCTGGCCGTTTAAATGGGGTATTAATTTCGATGGATAAAGGTACTACTACTGCTTATTCGATCGATAAATTACAGGATAGAGGTCGTTTCTTTGTTGATCCGGGAGTTGATATTTACGAAGGACAAATTTTAGGAGAGCACATCCGTGATAACGATTTAGTAATTAACATCGTAAAAGGTAAAGCTTTAACCAACATGCGTGCATCAGGTACTGATGATAACACCCGTATTGCGCCGGCAATTAAATTCTCGCTGGAAGAAGCAATGGAATACATTCAGGCTGATGAGTACATTGAAGTTACTCCGCAAAGCATGCGTTTACGTAAAATCTTCTTAACTGAGCAAGAACGTAAAGTTAAAGGAAAACAATTTGCTTAAAATCCCTAATCCCCAAAGGGGAATTAGAAAAAATAGGAAAGCCCTGATGAAAATCGGGGCTTTTTTCATTTTACGCATTTTTTTTAATCAACCACCGGATGAGGGGAGATTTAGCATTTCGTAATCCTGAAACCGGGTCTGTTATATATGATTACGGCCTCAAATTGCTGATGTATGTAAAAAAAACAAAATGATGATAATTGCTGTGAAATATGCCGTAAATTTGTACGTTATTACCAGATAATGTCCCATAATAGCATGATTAATAAATGGTTATCCAGAGGGGGTATATCTTTGTTGAATTTACTCTCTCTTTTACCGCTATTCATTTTATACCGGTTGGCAGATGCTTTTTATCTGTTAATCTTTTATGTTTTCGGCTACCGCAGAAAGGTGGTTAAAGAAAACCTGCACAATGCCTTCCCCGAAAAAAGCAATATTGAAATCAAGGCCATAGAAAAAAGATTTTATAAATTTCTGGCCTCCCTTTTTATAGAAGTGATTAAAATGAAAAGCATTTCTAAAAAAGAACTCCAAAAAAGAGTTGTTTTCAAAAATGTTGATCTTGTTGAAGCTTATCTTAAAAATAATGAAAGCGTTATTTTTTGTTCAGCACATTTCGGTAATTATGAATGGGTTTGCATGGCCATTGGATTAGCTTTTTCTGGCGAACATTATCCCATATACAAGCCCTTAAGCAGCGAAACGTTTGATCATTGGTTTCTGGAAATGAGGAGCAGGTTTGGAAACCACATGGTATCTATGCGCCAAACTTTAAGGGCTATTCAGGCCAGTAAGAACGAAGCAACCATGTTTACTTTCGGAAGCGATCAGGCACCTTCGAGAGAAGATTCTACTTATTGGACAACATTTTTAAACCAGGAATCTTCCATCCAGCTGGGCGTAGAAAAAATTGCCAAAAAGACTAACCGTCCGGTTTTTTATCTTAAAATTAATACACTAAAACGGGGTTATTACGAGGTAGATTGTGTTCCGATCTGTTTAAATCCAACAGAAACTGCCGAATTCGAAATTACTGAAATGCATACCCGGTTTTTGGAAGATATGATTAGCGAAGCACCTGCTTATTGGCTGTGGAGCCACCGCAGATGGAAATATAAGCGGGAACCAAAGGCTGCACCTGCGGTGTCAAACGACCAGAATACCATGGATGCAATGGCATAATTCTCTTCCCGGTCCCAAAAGATAATTTTTTTGTGGCATGATTTTTTGAGTTACTGGTTACTAGGATTTCAACTCGTGCCAGTATGATCAAAAAGGGGATTTCCCATTTGGGGATATTTTTTTTAAGCGTCTTATCATTATTCCCTTTAACTGTATTATATCTATTTGCAGATATTACCTACCTGCTGCTGTACTATGTTTTTGGTTATAGGAAACAAGTCGTAAGAACCAACCTGAAGTGCGCATTTCCGGAAAAAAGCGCTGCCGAACTCCTTATTATTGAAAAACGTTATTACCATTATCTGGCCGATTTGATTTTCGAAATCCTTAAAATGAGCAGTATTTCTGCAAAGGAAGTTGAAAAGCGCTTTGTTTTTAAAAATAAGGAACAGATTCAGGCTTATTTAAGTCGTGGCGAAAGTATCCTTGTTTGTTCAGCGCATTATGGTAATTGGGAATGGGGTACTTTGGGCGCCGGACTTAATTTTGCAGCCAATCATTATCCCATTTATAAACCATTAAGCAATCCGTTTTTTGATCATTGGTTTAAAAAAGTGCGCGGCAAATTCGGTAATCAATTAATTGCCATGCGGCAAACGATGCGTGCATTACAGGCTAGTAAGGATAAACCCAGTATTTTCAGTTTTGGCAACGACCAGGCGCCCACGCGTGAAGAATCGCACTACTGGACAATTTTTATGAACCAGCCGAGCGCTATACAATTGGGGATTGAAAAAATTGCCAAAAAAACCAACAGACCTATATTTTATTTCAGGATTAGTGTATTAAAAAGGGGATATTACGAAGTAGATTGCGTGCCGCTGTGTTTAAATCCGGCTGAAACCACCGATTATGAAATTACGGAACTTCATACCCGCTTTTTAGAGGAAATAATCAAAGCCGAGCCGGCCTATTGGTTATGGAGCCACCGCAGGTGGAAATATAAAAGGGAAGATAATGGCCCAAAAACAACAGTGAAAGATCAGAATATTGAGGCCTAGTTCAACAGCGCTCCTAAATATTTTATATTTGTGGGTATAATATCCGCCTGCAATGAAAACCATCAAAAAAATACTCTTAATTTTCATTTACGCTTTTTTCTTCTCTCTTTTTGGGTTATTTGTATGGCATCCCTATTTGCTTAAAGTATTAAAGTACCGTACACCCGGCGCCGAAACCTATAAAGCTTTTCCGCAGGAGCTTGTACATAAAAGTGATTCGGCTTTTCATTTTATCAGGCCAGCGGTGCAGCGCAATGATTTAGATACGCTTCATGTTTTAGATGGCGAAAACCATTCAATTCCATTAAAAGCCTATTTAAAGAATGGAGCCATCAATGTTTTTCTTGTAATCAGAAATGATAGTGTTTTATACGAAAGATACGATAAGGGGTATAGTGATAGTACCCTAACTACTATTTTTTCGGGTGCAAAAAGCATGATTTCTATCCTGATTGGCCAGGCTATAAACGAGCGAAAGATAAAAAGCCTTAGCGATAAGGTTACAGTTTATATTCCGGAGTTAAAAGCCAACCCTGCATTTGCCGAAATTACTTTAAAGAACCTGTTAGATATGAAATCGGGGCTTGATTTTCAGGATGCAATAGGAGGTATTTTAAAGGCTTTCTTTTCTGATGAAGCCAAATATTATTATACCGATAATGTGAAAGCTGAGCTGATGAAAGTGAAGCTGGTCAATCGGCCCGGTACAGTTTGGAAATACAAAAGCATCGATCCGATTTTATTGGGCTGGGTGCTGAAAAAAGCAACCGGCCAATCGGTAGCTCAATACTTCCAGTCGCATCTATGGCAAAAAATAGGCGCTGAATACAATGCAACCTGGGGTTTAGACCAGCTAAACGGTATAACCAATACGGCCAGCCGCTTTCAGGTTACGGCCATCGATTGGGCTAAAATAGGTCGCTTGTATTTAAATAAAGGTAAATATAATGGCCTGCAGGTTGTTCCCGAAAATTGGGTAAACCAATCAGTAAATATTGGCACCGAAAAGCCAGCATCGGCAAAGGGTTGGCAGCAATCGGCTCATCATTACCTTTGGTGGATTCCGCAGGAAGGTGAAAAAGGAGATTATGCAGCAGAAGGTATGCTGGGCCAGCGTTTGTATATCGATCCTAAAACAAACACCATTATTGTACAGTTTGCCGATCATGGCGCAGGGAATTATCCTTACCGCAAAATAAGCCGGTATTTGAGTGGCTTGCCATTTAGTTATCCAAAGTCTTAACCGCAAAGAACGCTATGGGTGCACAAAATGCGCTAAGAGGTTTAAACTTTGCATAAAGCTTTGTGGCCTTTGTGGTTAAATTTTTAAAATAGTACCTTGTCAATAAATGGAAAACAACGACGTAAAAATTTCAAAAAAGAAACCGATTTTTCCGGTTAGCCCTGCTTTGCAGAAATATTTGCGTACCTACCAGCGTGAGGCTAAACTGCCCATTTCCTATCAGGATTTAATGCAGTTTAACGAGGCTTTCCCGCTAATGGATAAGTTTGGTAAAGATTCGCTTTGGGAAGGCCCCATTTATGCCCAGGATTTAATTGAACCGCTGCATAACGGGTTGAAAGAAGTTTATGCCAACCTGAAAGCTTCGGGGAACTTGCGTATCGTAGAACATAAATACATCGATAAAATTGAATATTGTACTTTCGGTAATACACACCCTTTCCGAATTAGGATTGTAAACCGGCTAAACGATGTTTATGATTATTTCTACATCAAAAAAGCCGATGCTTCACGTATTTATGGGCTGGAGATGGAAGAAATACTTTCGCCCAATCAGGTTAATTATCTGGTAGATGGCGATACCCTGGTAGAAGAACATATTGCCGGCATTCCGGGCGATGTTTTTACCAAAGGCCAGTTGTATGCCCCGGAATTTAATCCTACTCGTATAGCAAAGGAGTTTGTGAAATTTAACGAACGTTGTTTAATTATGCTTTTGGGAGATATGCGGGCCTATAATTTTGTGGTTCAGATTACACCCGATTTTGACGATATCCAGTTCCGCATCAGGGCAATTGATTTCGATCAACAGTTTTATGAAGGCAATCTGAAAGTTTACCTGCCCCAGTTTTTTAAAGAAAACCTGCCTTATGTGAAAATGAGTATGGAACAGTTAACTGATAAAACCGTATTGCAATATCAGCAGGAAGAAAGATCATCCATTGTGCACCGCGTGAGGAGCGAGCGGCACCGTTTAACCGATTTACGCGATGTATCGAACAAAGAAGCGCTCACCACGCCCGAAAATATTGCTCAGCTAAAACAGGGAATGAGCGATTATTTTAAAGATACCAATTACCTGAGGTGCAGTACCATGACCGATATTATTGAACTGAACATCAAGAATATCATTCGCCAGGTTAAACTGTAAATTATTATATTTGGTTTAAAATCAAAAACTTATGAAAAGATTTCTTTTTACAACGGGTATTTGCGTGCTGCTGTTAATCTCGGCCTTTAAAAATGATACACCTCCAACTGCTGATCAGGTCTTAAAAACGGCTCTGGTAAAAGCCAAAAAAGAGAAGAAACATGTTTTGATTATATTTCATGCCTCCTGGTGCGGTTGGTGCCATAAAATGGATGCCTCCATCAATGATCCGGAAATCAAGCCTTTATTTGATAAAAGTTATGTCATAGAACATTTAACTGTATTGGAGCACGATCCGGCAAAGAAACCTGATCAAAATCCCGGAGCAGAAGATTTGATGAAAAAGTACAATAGTGAAGGATTTGGAATCCCATTGTGGTTCATTTTTGATGCAAACGGAAAGTTAATAGTCGATTCTCATATCCGCCCGGCAGGTACAGGTTTTGAAGTAAAAGGAGATAATATTATTGGTTGTCCGGCATCTGAAGAAGAAGTGAAAGCTTTTGTGGCGGAACTTAAAAAAACATCCAGATTAACAGATGCGGAGCTGGAAAAAATTGCTGCGCGATTCAGAAAAAATGATCCCAAATATAAAGGTTAAATAAAACGGTCAGCTACTGCCAACCGTTTTTGAGTGAATCTAGAAAGAGCGTCCAAAGTTTTTAGGCGTGCTGGCCTTCATGAACACCTTCGGCAAATTCCTCTACAATTTTATCGTTAAATGCAGGTAAGTCTTTTGGGGTGCGGCTGGTAACCAAACCCTGGTCCACCACCACCTCTTCATCCGACCATAAAGCCCCTGCATTAATTAAATCCTGCGAAATGTTTTTAACAGATGTCATTTTCCGTCCTTGTACCACATCAGCATTAATGAGCGTTTGTGGGCCGTGGCAAATGGCAGCAACGGGTTTCCCATCATTGAAAAATGATTTCACAAAAGCCAGTGCATCGCTGTTAACCCGCAACTGGTCGGGATTAATTACGCCTCCGGGCAAAAGTAGAGCGCTGTAGTCTGATGCATTTGCTTCGGTAAGGGTTTTGTCTACCTCAACCTCAATCGACCAATGATCGTGATCCCAGGCTTTTATTTTACCACTTTTAGCGGAGATGATGTGAACGGTTGCACCTTCTTCTTTTAATCTTTTTACTGGTTCTGTTAATTCTACTTCTTCAAATCCGCTTTCTGAAAGAACAGCAATTGTGCGGTTACTTAATCGTCCCATAATCTTTTCTGTTTTTAATAGGTATGTATTAAAGACAGTTGGGAAAAGTTATTGTTTTTAGAAATTTAAGATTAGGAGGTAATCTCTATTGTTGTGGATTTATTTATTTGATAGTTATAGAAGGCCTCATAAATTACCTGACTAACAATTGCTTTGATAGGGATTGCGTCTTTAAAGTCATCCAATGGATATTTAATTTGAAAACAGGTGCGCAATTTATTTTTCTTAAATCCGATTTGTTTAAGAACAGTTATTACATTTTTGGTAAAACAATCCCTATCCAAAATGGCTGCAAATGGGGTTAACCGGATAATGATTTTGTTTTTTTTGATAGAAAATCTGAGGTGAAGATTTTTTTCTTTCCGCAGGTTAAAAATAAAAGCACTGATCTTATTTTCAACCAGGTCAAAGATAACGTCATCAAACTCTTGTCCATCGTTAAAATAGCCTGTTCTATAACTGTTCAGTTGGTCTAACTTATGGTCAATCTGTACTAAGATATGATTTCTCTTTTCATCAGATTCTTCGAGATAGCTTTTTTCAACATAAAAATTAATTATATTTTTCAATCTATCTTTCTCTTTTGCGAACGGGTCAAGCAAAGATTCGATTATATTAATTTTATGTTTAATATTACCTAGTACTTTAGTGTTAAGAACAACCGAATTGTAATCACCATCATTTGTATCTTGTTCAATTAAAGATTCAAAAAAGGCTTTCTGATTTTTGTAATAAGAGAGGAGTTCGTTAATATCTTCATTCATAAACTAATCATTTGTCCTTCGGTGTTTGATAAAGTACCATGCTAAATTCACTGCAATAACCACATGATTAAAAATGTTTGGCAGCAGGCCATAGTACTTACTAAAGATATTAAACCGCTCTTTTAAACTTTCGCGGTGTTTTTTCTTGCTCATGCCGCCAACCAGGTATTTAGCCACGTATCGGTGTACATTTACAATATTCGAAGCCTTTTTTGCCGCTTTGATAATCCAGTCGATATCTGAACTGTATTTAAAGCTTAAATCGTAAGGTACAATAATGCTGCGGCGAATATAAATGGCCTGATGGCTGATATTCATCCCATATTTAAAACTGGTCCAGTCAAATTCTTCAGGGGCTTCATGTCTTCTGCGGCCTAAACTTTCCCAGTTATCGTTATACATTTCGGTTTCACCATAATAAATATCGGCCCCCGGCGAACTTGCAAAAACATCTGCTACGGTTTTGGGATCGTATATTTCATCTCCCGAATTCATGAAAAGTACATAATCGCCAGTAGCCAGGGCTAAACCTTTATTCATGGCATCATATATTCCCTTGTCGGGTTCGGATACGATTTTCGAAATCTGATCTTTATACTGTTCAACTACCTGTAATGTTCCGTCAGATGAGGCGCCATCTATTACGATATATTCTATGTTTGGATAAGTCTGGTTTAAAACAGATTTTATGGTACGTTCAATATCACGAACGTTATTATACACTATGGTAATGACGGTTAACTTTGGCAAGGGGGTGTTTTTTTGGATTGGAGTAAATTTAATAAAGATTAAGTAATTTTTGCTGACTGTGGGTGAAAATGAAATTGGCCAAACATTTTGAGGGCGAACCGCACAATAAGAATTGGTTGGTGGGGTGTAGTTAGTAATGAACTAAATTTAACTCGCTATAGGGTAGTTGTTTACAATTAGTCCAACAGTGTTGGACTAATTAGGATCTTATTTCGGTTGTAAATCAATCAAGGTTTCGTACAAATGAATGTGTTCGGCAGCAATTACCTCTTCAGAAAAATCGGTGAGGATACTTAACCGGGCAGCTTTTTGAATCTCATCTTTATTGGGACGATGGTAGAGCCATTCGATACCATTGGCCAGATCTTCGGCATTCTGGTATTCGGCCAGGTACCCGTTTTGCATGTGTTTTACCATATCGGGTATGCCGCCGGTAGTAAAGGCCACCACAGGCGTAGCGCAGGCCAGGCTTTCCATTACCGTGTTGGGTAAATTATCTTCCAGCGAGGGGGTAATAAAAGCATCGGCTGCCGAATAGCATTTAGCCAAATGATCATCTTTATTAATGGTGCCCAAAAAAGTGGTTTTAAACGGAAATTCGGGCATTTCTGCATTGTCTTTATTCCCAAAAATCACAATCTCGATATTCTCTTTTTGAATTCCCTGCCGGCGTGCTAAAATTTCTAAAGCCTCGATTAAATAGGGGGTTCCTTTATGCTTATCATTTTTAGAGGGCATAAAACCACTCATTAACACAAATTTATCGGGATTGATCTTTAGTATTTTCTTTGCTTCAGCCTTTACATAAGGCTTAAAAATTTTGGTTTCGATGGTATTTGGAATCACCGTGGTTTTTCGGGTGCCCAGCAAACTGCTAAACTTTACCGATGCGGCCATCCAGTTACTGGGTGCAACAATATGGAAATTTAATTCGGTATAGGCTTTTTGTTTGCGCTTCCAGGTTTTGTGCGAAATGTCATTTTTACCGCTGATTTTTAAAATCGGGCAATTACCACATTGCTGGTGAAAATGTTCGCAGCCATAGCGCACATGGCAGCCACCCGTAAAAGCATTACTATCATGAAAGGTCCATACAATAGGTTTTTCCAGTTCATCCAGCTGTGCCAAAAACTTAGGGTTCAGAAAACCGTGATTTACCCAATGTAAATGGATAATATCGGCATTTTTAACATCCGGATGGTTGATTACTGAGCGGCCGAACCATTGCAGGCTGAAGGGTGTTTTAACTGATTTGCTCAGCCACTTGGCAAAATATCTTTCTGATAAGATATTGTAAACAGCCCTCGCTTTCTGCAAAGGAGATTTGCTAAAGGTATCTATTTTGGGGTTTTGCCCAAATTTATAGTAAACCAATACTTTTGAATCTATTCCACTGGCTTTTAAAGCATCGCTCAGGCGCAAACAGGCCCGGCCTGCCCCGCCATTTCCGTCATAGGTATTTAAGTGTACTACTTTCAAATCAATCAAAAATACATTTTATTGTTTACGATTATAAAAACTGTTGCGTAATTTCATCCATATATTTTATCGTTCTTAAGGTTAGGCTGTTTTTTATTAAGAAATGGCTACCTTTTCAGCGCCAAACTAACTTAATCATGATCAAATCCCTAGTAAAATCACTTGCGGCCCTGGCTTTTTTATGGCCGGCGCATTCATTTGGCCAAAACCAAACTTATTTTGCCGCATATCCTGCTTTAACGCCCGATGCGCAGACAATAGTATTCAGCTATGACGGCGATATTTGGAAAGTACCGGTAAAAGGCGGTGTAGCATCGCGTATTACAGCTATGCAGGGTGAAGAAATTAATCCGAAAATTTCTCCAGATGGAAAGTGGCTTGCTTTTTCATCTAACCAGTTTGGTAATTACGATGTGTATGTGATGCCGCTTGCAGGTGGCGATATTAAGCAACTCACCTTTAACGATGCTGCTGATGAGGTTGACAACTGGAGCTGGGATTCTAAAACCATCTATTTTACCTCGGGCCGTTACAACTCTTTTTCGAGTTATAAAGTAAATGTAAACGGAGGTACAGCAGTGCGTTTATTTAATAATTATTTTAACACTACGCACCACATTGCCGAATCGCCAACAGGCGAATTGTTTTTTAACGATACCTGGGAAAGTATGCGTTTTGCCAACCGCAAACATTATAAAGGCGCTTATAATCCTGATATCCAATCGTATAACCCGAAAACGAAAAGCTATAAACGCTATACCGATTATATTGGAAAAGATTTCTGGACCAGTGTAGATCAGAAAGGAAATGTGTTTTTTGTATCAGACGAGGGTAACGATGAATACAATCTCTATACTTTTATTGGAGGAAAAAAAACAGGACTCACCAATTTCGATACTTCTATTAAACGCCCATTTGTTGCTGCAAACGGAACTACCGTAGTGTTCGAAAAAGATTATCAGCTATATACCTACGATGTTGCAACCAAAAAAACGGAAAAAGTGAACATCAGCACTTCGCGGAATCAGGTGTTGAGCAAAGAACAGGAATACGATGTACGGGGCAATATTTCTGCATTTGATGTTTCAACTGACGGTAAAAAAATGGCTTTCATTTCGCGGGGCGAAGTTTTTGTAAGTGATGCCGATGGAAAATTTATCCGTAAAATTACCAACAGTGGCGAACGTGCTATGGAATGTAAATGGCTGGCTGATAACAAAACAATATTATTTAGTCAAACCGCTAACGGCTTCCAGAACTGGTTTACCATTACCGGTGATGGTAAAGGAACGGTAAAGCAGTTAACCAAAGATAAAGCGAATAACCGCGATATTACCCTGAATAAAACCAAAACCATGGCGGTTTATTTAAGTGGCAGAAATGAACTGAAGCTAATGGATCTTAAAAATTTTGAAAGCAAAACCCTGGTAACCGATGAGTTTTGGGCTTTGCAAAGTGCAGCTCCAAGTTTTTCGCCAAATGATGAATATGTACTATTTACCGTTTACCGCAATTTTGAACAGGATATTATGGTGCATAATATCAAGGGCAATAAAACCATTAATTTAACCAATACAGGGGTTACAGAAACTGGACCGGCATGGTCGCCAGATGGCAAATACATTTTCTTTACCAGTGCACGCACCAAACCATCGTATCCTACCGGGATGTCTAGTGCCCATATTTACCGCATGGCCCTGGATAATTATGGTGACCCTTTCCGTTCTGATAAATTTGATGATTTGTTTAAAGAAACGAAGCCTGCAAACCCAGTTGTTAAACCCGAGCCTTCAACCAATAAAAATGATAAAAAGGCAAAAGCAGATACTACTAAAAAGAAAGCTGAGGTTAAGCCTGCAAATGTAATTACCATTAATACGCAGGATATTCTGGATAGGGTAGAGTTGGTTGGACCTGCTTTTGGAGGCCAGTTTGGAACCGATGCCTATGCCAAAGGAGATAAGACTTATGTGTTTTATTCTTCTAACCACGAAGGAGGCGCACCTGGTTTGTACAGAACCACTATCGAACCTTTTGAAGCCAATAAAACTGAAAAGGTAGCCGATGGCGGCGATTATTCCCTAATCCAGGCCGGCGATAAGTTTTTTGTGTTAACCCGGGGCGTAATTAACAAGTATACTTTAGAAGCCAATAAGCTGGATCGGGTAGACCATGGTTATAAATTTACCCGGAACTTAAATGCCGAGTTTAACCAGATGTTTTACGAAACCTGGGTAGGTCTTGACGAAAATTTTTATGATGAAAAATTTCATGGCGTAGACTGGGATAAAATGAAAACCCGCTATGCTGCTTATTTGCCTTACGTGAATAACCGTAGCGACCTGCGTATCCTGTTAAACGATATGTTGGGTGAGCTTAACTCTTCGCACATGGGCTTTAACAGTTTGGGGGCCGAAGAACGTAAGAACTTGACTTATGTAACCAACGAAACCGGAATTATTTTCGACGATGAAAACCCGTTAAAAGTTGAACGGATTGTAGCCAAAAGTAATGCGGCCTATACCGGTACAAATATTTTAGAAGGCGATATTTTAACAGAAGTGAACGGGGTAAAAATAGATGAAAAAATAGACCGCGATTATTACTTCAGTAAACCTTCTTTAGACCGCGAAATGACGCTGACCTTTAACCGTAACGGTAAACAGATATTTGTTAATGTGCACCCTGAAAGTTCTGGTGCTTTAAGAAATAACCTGTATGATGAATGGATTACCCAAAACCACAAAAATGTAGATAAATGGGGCAATAACCGCATCGCTTATTCCTATATGAAAAATATGGGCACCGGTGAACTTGAAACTTTCCTGTTGGATATGGTAGCCCAGGAAGAAAACAAGGAAGCCATTATTTTAGACCTGCGTTACAATACCGGAGGTAACGTACACGATGATGTATTGAAATTCCTTTCTCAGCGTCCTTACCTGCAATGGAAATACCGGGGTGGTAAATTGGCGCCACAAAGTAACTTTGGTCCGGCTGTAAAACCAATTGTGCTGTTAATTAACGAACAATCGTTAAGCGATGCTGAAATGACTGCGGCTGGCTTTAAACAATTAAAGCTGGGCAAAATAATCGGTACCGAAACCTACCGCTGGATTATTTTTACCTCGGCAAAAGGCTTGGTAGATGGCTCTTCTTACCGTTTGCCATCTTGGGGTTGTTATACTATGGATGGCAAAAACATCGAGAAGGAAGGTGTTAAGCCAGATATTTTTGTGAAAAATACTTTCGAAGACCGCCTGGCAGACAAAGACCCGCAACTGGAAAAAGCTGTTGCTGAGATTTTGAAGGATTTGAAGTAGGGTTAATCGGTTATGGTGCAGAGATATTGTTTTATTGTTGGATGGTTATATTGTAGTATATCCAACAGTAAAGCAATTTAACAATGTAGAAATAGCGCTCTTTCACAGTTTAAACAGTTAACCAATTTAAACAATTAACCATTTTAGGCAGTTAACCAAATTTTTCCGTTTCTTTGGAGCTGGAATTTTTAAAATATGGCAAATTTATTAACCGACAGGGCTTTTTGGGTAAATTATTGGGAAAGTAAAAAAGGACTTGCGGTTCGGCTACCAGCTAACTATTTGTTTCATCGCCAGCTGGCTGATGTGATTCAGCAAAATCAGGTTAAAACAGCTATTGAGCTGGGTGGTTTCCCTGGGTATTATGCCGTATTTTTAAAAAAGTACTTCAAACTGGATGTTACCTTGCTTGATTATTTCGTGCACCCGCCTGTGGTTAAGGAGCTTTTAGAAAAAAATGATCTGACCGAACAAGATATCCATATTATTGAAACCGATTTATTTAACTACACGCATGAAAAACAGTACGATTTGGTACTCAGCTGTGGTTTAATTGAACACTTTAATGATACTGCCGATATTATTAACCGTCATATTGCTTTTGTGAAACCCGGGGGTACTTTGTTTATCACTTTACCCAATTTTAAAGCGGTAAATGGTTGGTTTCAAAAGAATTTTGATAAAGAAAACTACGATAAACACAATATTGATAGCATGAATCCGGCATTACTTCGTAAAATTTGCGAAGATGCAGGTTTAAAAGAAGTAAAATCGGGTTATTTTGGCCGCTTTAGTGTTTGGCTTGAAAACGAAGACCAGAAATCAGCAGGAGTACGTGTTTTCAAAAAAGCGGTATGGCTGGCCGGAAAAATATTTACGAAGATTATTCCATTCGAGAGCAAAAATCTATCGCCATATATTATATTAGAGGCGAAAAAAAATTAGCGCGCTATGGCAATCAGTTGGGGTTACTCGCCAAAAATTGAAAAATATATCCCTTTGGCCGATTTTCCGGCAGATAAATATTTAATTATTGCCCGCCAGGTAATTGAAAACCTGGGCTGGAAATTAAGTCACATTTCCAAAACCGGGATTATCGCCTATACCCCAATCTCTTTTCAATCTTATACTGAAGAGATTTCGATCCGTATTCATGGCAATTTTGCTGTAGTAAAAAGCGAGTGTGTGGGCATTCAGATGCTTTTTAACGATTATGGGAAGAACGACCTTAATCTGGAGAAGTTTTTTAACGAATTTGAATATGTTCAGTTCCACCTGCAGGATATTTGGGAGGAGCGTCTGGCTGCATTTCATACCTTAATTGCTACACAGGATGATACTTACTTCGAGAAAGCCCCACTCACAGCTAAGGATAAGATTAAAAATATTCTCTATCTTTTTCTGCCCCAAAAAGGCTATCTGGTTACCCCGATTCTCATTATCTTAAATATAATTTATTACGGAATAACTCTTCTGTTTATCACCCTAATATTTAGGCTTAGGAGTGAAGATGCGATTATTCCTGAAGTAATTACAAATGGCTATCTGAACCTGGGAGCAAACAGCCGGGAACTGGTTTTAGAAGGTCAGATCTGGCGTTTATTTACGCATCAGTTTATTCATTTAAGCATCTGGCATGTATTTTTTAACCTCTATGCACTCGTTTATATTGGCCTCATGGTCGAAAATAAACTGGGTTCGGTTAAATTTCTGTTTACTTACCTCTTAAGTGGTATTTGTGGTGGTTTGGTCAGTATCATTTTCCATAAATTTGGTTTTATGGCTGGTGCATCAGGGGCTATTATGGGTATTTTTGGGGCCTTTATGGCCTTAATTGTAAGCAAGGCATTTGAAAAGAACGCAAGCCGTGCGCTTTTAATCAGCACGGTTGTAGTAACAGCCATCATGCTCTTAAATGGTATAAGTGGTAACGTAGATAATAGTGCGCATATTGGCGGACTGGTTTCGGGCTTTGTAATTTGCTATTTACTTTTTAACGAAAAGTTAGGGAGCTGGAAAATCCCTTCTGGCTTACAGTACGGCCTAACAAGTATGATTGTTGTAGTGTTTGCTGCTATTGTTTTAACACTAACACCAAATTATCAGAACAGGAAGTTTTACAAACTACAGCTTACCTTTGATCAAAATATTACGGATTTTAATAAAGTTTATTCAATTCCGCGCGATCTTTCGAAAGCTGAAAAGGTAAAGATGATTGAGCAGCATGGCATACAGGTGTGGCGCAAAAATAAACAGATTGTTGCCGAGATGAAGAAGCTTAAGCTGGAAAAAAAGGAAAACTACAGAAGAGATTTTGATGGTAAGATTACCAATCTGGCCATCAAAATCTCTGAGCTTTTATATCGCGAATATCTCGAAGAAACATCCAGATACCGCGATGAAATTGAGCAGCTTACCGACGAGGTGAATGTTATTCGTGGTGAAGCCAGCACAAGCGAATTTAACCGCGATTAAGCAGTTTTTTTGTAAAGTCCTATCTCGCTTAAAGTAATACAAACCGGCGATTTGGTAATATTGATTTTTACTTTATTTGTGGTAACAGGAGTATCGAGCTTGATTAACCTTTTCGCGCCAATGCTGGTGCCGTCGTATACCTTTTTCCATGCACCGTTTTCAAAAACCTCAATGGTATAGGCCTCAATTCTTTGACCCAACTGGATATATTCCTGCAGGCTAATAATGTCGAAAGTTTTCGAAGCCGGTAAATTAAGCTCAATTGTAGCTTCGTGCACCTGGTCTTGCGTGGCCCAGTATGTTGTTTTATTGTTATCTAATAATGCTGCGGCGTTAAATTTGGCTCCCCTGCTATTGCTCAGTTTTAGTTTTGCATTTTTAGCCAGGTTATTGGCAAAGGTGTGTTTAACCATATCGCCAAAAGTTTTTAACGAGGCAACATCATCTGCATGGAGCTGTCCGCGGGTATCGGGTGCTAAACCAAGGTCTAAACCAGCACCCCGGCCAACACTTTTTAAATATAAATCAAAAAGTGTTTCAGGGCTTTTAGGCTTCTCATTGGCATGAAAAAACCAGCCCTTTCTTAGCGGAACATCGCATTCTGCCGGCATCCAGAATTTACCGTTTCTAATGCCTTCGGGGCTTTGCGGGTAATTGGCCTGCCCCGGAACGGCAACACTTTTTCCATCCGGCGCCATTGGGGTAAAAGTAGCCCAGCTGGTTTCGGCTGCGTGCCCGTCTTCATTTCCTACCCAGCGGATATCTAAACCAATATCGCTGAATATGTTGGCCATAGGCTGCATTTTGCGGGTAATGGCCCAGGTATTCTTCCAGTCGTAGTAAGTGGTATTATCGATCGAACGTTTTTCCCTGGCTCCCCCGTAATAACCATCGCCACCATTGGCGCCATCGTGCCAGCTCATAAAAAGTGCGCCAAAATTACTGTACAGTTCTTTTAACTGCGCCTGGTAAATCGCCAGATATTTATCTGTGCCATAAAGGGCATTGTTTCTATCCCATGGCGAGCAATATACACCAAACTTTAAGCCGTTTTTGCGCACGGCCTGCTCAACTTCTTTAACCAGATTTCCTTTGCCACCTCTGAACGGGCTCTGACTAATGTTATAATTGGTTGTTTTGGTTGGCCATAAGGCAAAACCATCGTGGTGTTTGGCCACCAGGATAATGCCTTTTAAGCCGCCTGCTTTTGCCGCTTTGATAATCTGATCGGCATTAAAATCAGTCGGGTTAAATGTTTTAGGGTCGGCATCGCCAAAGCCCCATTCTTTATTTTCGAAGGTGGTTGGTGTAAAATGGATTAAGCCATAAACTTCCGTGTCATGCCATGCGAGCTGGCGTTTAGAAGGTAATGCACCATAAGGTTTAGGCGGGGTTTGGGCATACGTTGCTGCCGAAAGAAATAAAAATAGAATCAATAAGGGTTTCATATTGGTTTTGCTTAGATTGACTAAAATACGTAAAATAACCGTTGAGCCAGTAGAATTAACCAATATTTAACCTGTTGCTCACGTAATTAACAAATTATTTTTCCATCTTGATCGTTACATACGGGCCTCAAACATTTTAATTTCATGATGCGTTTAGCTACTATGATTTCCATGCTCCAACTTCCTCCCGATGGAGGTACAGTATATACCGAAACGAACCTTAGCCAGTTTTTTCCTGAGCCTTTTAATACCATAACCAGTGCTTTCTTTTTGGCCATTGCCTTTTATTGGCTCTTTAAATTGCGCGGAAATTTTAATCAGCATAAATTTTTAAGCGGTGCCCTGGTATTGCTCTTTATTGGTGGCATTGGTGGAACTACATACCATGGTTTAAGACGCTGGCCGGTTTTCATTATGATGGATTGGATGCCAATTATGCTGCTCTGCCTTTCGGCTGGTGTTTACTTTCTGGCTAAACTAACCCGTTGGTATTTTGCGGTTTTAATCGTAGTGGTATATGCTTTTTTTCAGTTTTATGTAAGGCAGCTTTTTAGTCAAGGCGATTTTCAGTTATTTATTAACGTTAACTATGCTTTTATGGCTGCGCTGGTGCTATTCCCGGTATTTGGCTATCTGGTAAAAACCGATTGGAAAAATGGCAAGTGGGTTGGCTTTGCCCTGATTGCTTTCATATTCGCACTAACTTTCCGCATTGCCGATAAATGGGAGATCTTAACCATAGGTACCCATTTCTTGTGGCACACCTTCGGAGCCCTGGCTTCTTTCTGTATGCTCAACTATATATACCTCGTCAACCTTAAAAAGACAAAACTTAATTAAAAATTCATTCTTAATAGTTGTAGATGTTTTATCTTCGATCAATAAATTATTTAAAAATGAAGAAATTATTGATCCTGTCTGCCCTGGTATTGGGCTTAAACCTAACTTCGAATGCCCAAAGTATTTTAAATAAAGTTGGTACGGCTGCGGCTGCTGCAACTGGTTTTGATGCCAATAGCTTAACCTCAAGTATTTTGGGTAAGCTTACGCCTGCGTTGAGTTTAACTCCTGCACAAAAGCCAACGGTAACCACTATTATTAAAGACTTTTTGGTACAGAAAGCCACGATTATGGCTACACAGAAAACCAATCCGGCAGCTTATACCAGCAAATTTGGCAAATTGTACGCAGGTTTAAAATCTAAATTGGGTACAGCTTTAACCGTAGCCCAGTTAGCTAAATTTACTTCATTAAAACCTGCTGCACCAAGTGCAAGCAACGTTTTATCGCAATTGTTCTTTTAAAAAAATAGCCTGTTAATGATGTTTAACAGGCTATTTTTTGCTTAAAGCAGTTTCGATTTTGCTTTGTTGTAATCGAGTTTCTTTTGTTTGCCTATGGCGTATTCTATTCCGCCCCAAAGGTGGTTTAAGAATTTTTCTTCAGCCCATGCTTCGTTAGTGTGCCCCATCGAAGTATAAAAAGCCCTGCCGCCATCAAAATCGTGGTACCAGCTAAATGGATGGAAAGCGCCGTTTTTACCGCCTTTGTACGATTTTTCATCGATGGTGATTAACACTTTGATATCAGGGTTAATATCTTTAAAGTTATACAGTTCATCTTTGTGCATCCATACCGAATCGGTGAAAAATTTGGTCGATGGGTGGTTTTTATCTTTAATTACAAATCTGGCGTCCTGTATTGCCGGGTGACTGGTAAAATAAGCTCCTGCAAGTTTTCCATACCATGGCCAATCGTACTCCGTATCTGTTGCTGCGTGGATACCTACATAACCGCCGCCTGCCTTGATATACCTTTCGAAAGCTGATTGCTGGGCATCATTTAATACATCGCCAGTAGTGCTTAGAAAAATTACGGTTGCATATTGTTTCAGGTTTGCTTCGGTAAAAACATCGGCATTTTCGGTAGTGTCTACTTCAAAATTATGGCTTAAACCCATTTTTTGGATGGTTGCTTTGCCTACCCCGATAGAGGCGTGCCTAAAACCTTTGGTTTTCGAAAAAACCAGGACTTTTGCAGGCTTTTTTATAGCGGTAAATCCCTGAAATAAAATAACAGTAGCAATTAATAAGCACAGAGAAAGGAATTTTTTCATTTTCGATTTGGCTAGTGTGTGTTGTTAAAAGTGAAAGCTAAAATTAAGAAAGTTGTTTGATAATTGCTAAACATCTTGCTTCAACCTGCTTACAAACCGGGGCAAATAGTGCATTATCCCAGTATGGGTCTGTAACTTCGTCGTTATCGAGAAAAAGTTTAATCTTTTTTTCTTCTGCTTCGGTTCTGGCCAAACTTTTAACATCTTTCAAATTATTCCTGTCCATTACCAAAATCAAATCGTACTGGCTAAACATGGCATGGTTAAATTGTTGTGCCCGCTGTTTACTAATATCGTAACCAATGGCTCTGGCCGCTGCTATACTTCTGTGATCGGGAGCCTGGCCAATGTGCCAGTTACCTGTACCCGCCGAAGCAATTTCCCAGTTGAGGTTATGCTTTTCAGCCAATTGGCGCATAATGCCTTCTGCCAGCGGCGACCGGCAAATATTGCCAAGGCAAACCATTAAAATTTTCAATGTTATTTGGATTTTGCAGTAAATATATAAGTTACTGTAAAAGTAGTTCCATTTTGTTCGAAAACATATTTATCGGTGATATTTTTCCCTTCTAGTTTTGCCACCCTTGCATTTTTACTAAAGCCATCGTTCAGTGTTATTTCATTTCCGTTTTTGCTCCATTTAGCTTTTTGATACGAAATCATATCGCACAGCGGCCCATTAGAAGTGAAGGCAAAAGTGCCGTTCTCAGAAAAAGAGAGGGTATAGTTATTGTTTAAACAGCCAGATGGACCTGCCATAGTCATAAAGTTAGTTACAGCTTTACCATCTACCTGCATGGCCGGATTTACGGTCGCCGATTCGAGAGCCCAGTTGTATCTGGTTATTTCAGTAAAATTTTCGGCATCATTTTTCTTTTTGCAACCTAATGCCAGGCACAAGCTTAAAATTAAGAGTAGTTTTTTCATTGCGTTTTTAGTTTGTTTTTGCCTTAAAACGAGAAGATTGACCAATACGCTACAAAAAAAATGCTCCGGCTTTTTCTCAAACCGGAGCATTAATATTCTGAATATTTACCATTAGCCGTAAATATCGTTTAACATTTTGGCTAAGCGTACACCACCTTTTAACAGCTGACTGTTAAGAGTATCTACCCAGTCAAAGTTATAACGGTAGCTCAGTTTGGCATCTGGCTTGGTGGTTTCGTAAATTTTGTTGCAAATGTTGTACGATTCGAAAATGCAATCTTTTAAACTGGTGTTTTGCCAGTTGTAAAGCTCAACCGCTGATGCATGGTTAATGGCTTTGGCATATTCGGTATAACTTAATTGCTGATATTCGATTAGTTGTTCATCCCAAACGCGGTGGATGTTCGATTTTTCGTTAAACCACAAAACTGAAACACGGTTGCCGCCTAAATCTTCTTTACGGGCAACGTGCATGGGTTGACATAAATCGCCGGCAAGGTGTACTAACATGCGCATAGCCAGTTTCTTCTCATCGCGGGTGCTGCTGGGTTTCTTTAAAACGGCAATCAAATCAGGAATTTTGGTATATAAGCTTATCGATTTATCTGTTTCGAGGAAATTATATACACCATCTTTATTTAATCCGGCCGGGAGGTTAACAAAATGCCAGTTGTACATGTAATTATAGGTCGAATCTGATTTGATAAAATCGCCCCAGTTGGCGCACATGGCCAGGGTTTCGTAACCTAAAATATCCTGAACCGCTTTACGTGTTTTGGCTTTTAGGTAGGTATCGGCAATTTGGCCAACTACACGGTGCCCTATAGTGCCCCAGGCGCTTACCTGTGCAGGTACATAAGCTAAAAACCCTACGATTAAAGCTGTGGCAATTTTTTTTCTAATGGATGTTAAGATCATTTTATAGTTCTTTTTGGATGCAGGTAACTTTTTGTTTCAGTGCCAGTTTTATTTCGCGCTGATCGCCCATGCTTTCTAGCGTAAGGCTATCGGCAGAACGTTTTGTAATCAGGAAGTTTTTTTCGTACCGGCCAATGCGGTAACAGCCCGATATTTTTTGTTTGTAATTGGCATGTGTAAAGGTTGCACCAACAATCAAAGTATCGCCCCTTACTGCATAAACGCCTTTGGCGTATTCTTTCCAGATGCCGTTATTGTAGCAGGAATCTTCGTAGAAATTAACTTTGCTGTGGGTAACCAGATCGATATAAACCGAATCGCAGGTAAATTTGAAATGGTGCTTTGTATAATTGCTCAACTTATTGCTAAAAGCAACCGAATCTTCATTCCAAACACCCTGTATAAATGCTTCGCCTTTACCCTGTATATTGGGCCTTGGGCTACAGGCTATTTGTAAGATGGATAATGTAAAAAGGATGAGGTAGAAAATCTTCAAGCAGGGATGCAGTTTGTTCATATTGTTTTTTAATCGTTGCTTGTAGGAAACTGATCGTGAAATACATTGTTCTTTTTAACGGTATTGTGAATCAGGAGTAACAAACCTACAGCAAAACAAAGACTGGCCACGGTGCCGATAAAACCAATTATGGTATAATATTTAGAAATTTCGGTGTAGGCTAAATTGTTGCTGCCTGCCAAAAGTGGCACTAAAAAATAAAGTAAGTGTGTCAATAAACCAACTCCGGCTCCAATTGTCATTAAAACAGCTTCAACTGCCTTTTTTTTCGATAAAAAATAGCAGCAGGTTCCAAATACAATGCATGGTGCAATAAGAGATATCATGCCTATGAGCGTATTAAGTATTGAATCCATATTTGTTTATTGTTTTTAAGCGTATTGATTTAGACCGTAACTATATAAACCTGATAGGTTTTTAAAAACCTATCAGGTTTGGCAAATTATTTCAAGCTACCTACCATGTCTTCCGGACGAACCCACTCATCAAATTGTTCGGCGGTTAACAGGCCAAGCTCAACAGCAGCTGCCTTTAAAGTTTTATTTTCTTTATGCGCTTTCTTCGCAATTTTTGCTGCGTTTTCGTAACCTACATGTGGGTTTAATGCAGTAACCAGCATTAACGAATTTTGAAGGTGTTTTTCAATCTCCGGTAAGTTTGCAGTAATTCCTTCAGCACATTTATCGGTGAAAGAAACGCAGGCATCGCCAATTAAACGTGCCGATTGTAATACGTTAGCCGCAATTAATGGTTTAAAAACATTCAGTTCAAAATGTCCTGACATACCACCTACTGAAACGGCAACATCGTTACCAATTACCTGTGCGCAAACCATTGTTAAAGCCTCAGGTTGAGTTGGGTTAACTTTACCCGGCATGATTGATGATCCCGGCTCATTATCAGGGATGATGATTTCGCCAATACCACAACGCGGACCAGAACTTAACATCCTTACATCGTTAGCTACTTTCATTAAAGCCACAGCTGTACGTTTTAAAGCACCAGAAAGTTCAACCATTGCATCGTGCGCTGCTAAAGCTTCAAATTTATTTGGAGCAGTAACGAAAGGTAAACCCGTTAAATCAGCAATTTTTTTAGCCACTAAAACATCGTATCCTTTTGGGGTATTTAAACCTGTACCTACAGCAGTACCACCCAAAGCCAGTTCGGCAACCATTACCAGTGCATTTTTAATGGCTCTGATGCTGTTGTCGATCTGCTGTACGTAGCCTGAAAATTCTTGCCCTAAAGTAAGTGGCGTAGCATCCATAAAGTGGGTACGGCCGGTTTTGGTAATTCCTGCAAATTCTTCAACCTTTTTAGCCAGGGCATTTCTTAGATGCGTTAAACCCGGAATAGTGTTTTCTACGGTTAATTTATAGGCTGCAATGTGCATTGCAGTTGGATAAGTATCGTTTGATGACTGCGATTTGTTCACATCATCATTCGGGTGAAGTACTTTTTTATCATCAGCCAGTGCACCACCATTAATCACGTGTGCGCGGTTTGCAATCACTTCGTTTCCGTTCATGTTACTTTGCGTACCTGAACCGGTTTGCCAGATTACCAATGGGAACTGATCATCCAGTTTGCCCGCAATAATTTCATCACAAGCTTTGGCAATAAGCTCAGCTTTATCGGCCGATAATACACCAAGCTCGGTATTGGCTAGTGCTGCTGCTTTTTTCAGGTAACCAAAAGCGTGGATAATTTCTTTAGGCATCGAACCTTCCGGGCCGATTTTAAAGTTATTGCGTGAGCGTTCGGTTTGTGCACCCCAGTATTTGTCGGCAGGTACCTGCACCTCGCCCATGGTATCGTGTTCTATTCTGAAACTCATTATATTTTAATTTTTGTTGTGGCAAATTTAGGTTTTTTGACTTTTAAAGCGTTGTATTTATGTAAGATATTTGGTAGATAATAAAATATCTTTAAGTTCAGCGTTTTTAACCACAGATGCACACAGATAAACACGGATTTATAGCTGTGGTTAAATTATATTTATCTGTTTAATGGCTTAAATTAATGATATTGCCACCAGGGCCGCTTCTACCAATGAAATCATATTCATACCTTTACGGCAAATATGCAGGGATTAGTTATTAAATCTACGGGGAGTTGGTACAACGTGCTGGCCGATAATGGCGAGCATTACGATTGCCGCATTGTAGGTAAGTTCAGGATTAAGGGAATTAAAACCACCAACCCGATTGCGGTTGGCGACAGGGTAAAGTTTGAGCTTGAACGGGATAGCAATCAGGGTTTGATTAACGAACTGCTGCCCCGTAAAAACTATATCATCCGCAAGTCGATTAACCTGAGCAAGCAGGCTCAGATTTTGGCTGCCAATTTAGATATGGCCATTCTGGTGGTTACTTTGGCATCGCCACGTACCTCTTTGGGCTTTATCGATCGTTTTTTGGTTACCGCCGAAGCCTATGATGTGCCTGCAGTATTGGTATTCAATAAACTCGATCTGTTTAGTAAAGAAGGTCTGGAGATCCTTCAGGAATTTAAAGATATTTACCAGAATATAGGTTATGCCTGTTATGAAGTTTCGGCCTTAAAAGGAATTAATATTCCGCTGATTCAGGAACTGATTACCGATAAAATTACCTTAATTTCAGGGCATTCCGGTGTAGGTAAATCCAGCTTGATTAATGCTTTATTGCCTGATCGTGATTTGAGAACAGGCGAGGTTTCTGACTGGAGCGATAAAGGGCAACACACCACAACCTTTGCCGAAATGTTCGAATTGCCGCAGGGCGGTTTTATTGTAGATACACCAGGTATCCGTGAGTTGGGTGTAATCGATATCGAAAAAGAAGAGTTGGGACATTTTTTCAGGGAGATTTTCGAAACCTCGCACAATTGCCGTTTTAACAACTGCCGCCATGTAAACGAACCAGGCTGTGCGGTTATTGAAGCCGTGAACGAAGGCGAAATTGCCATCTCACGATACGAAAGTTACCTGAGCATTTACCACGGAAACGATACCAGACACTAGCCCCAGCCCCTGAAGGGGTGCTGAATAGGAGCTATAAGTCAATTTTTAAAAATAAAAAAAATCAAAAGCCCCTTTAGGGGTAGGGGGAAAGATGAAATTCAAATTAGGAGATTTTGTGCGTTTTGTTGATGAGAAACGCGAGGGCTATGTAACCCGCGTTATCGACGCCCAAACTTTGGGGGTAACAGACGAAGATGGTTTTGAAATTCCGGTTGCGGTAAGTAACCTAACATCGGTGCATGGCCATGGTGTAGTGGCTGAAGAGATCGATGTACCTAAGCCCATTCAGGTTAATGTACCCGGTGTTACCAAAATAGAAAATGGTATATACGTTGCCGCTGCAACTGACGATAAAGCCGGTAATGTGGTTCATTTACATTTGCTAAACCAGTCGCCCAATACTTTATTGCTGAGCCTTACCACCGAAAGAAAAGGAAAGTATACCAATGCCTACCATGGTATTATACAACCTTATTCACTTGCCTTGGTATATGCTGCCTCTTTAGCCGATCTGGAGCTTTGGCCGGAGTTTACCTTTCAGGTTTTGGTAGCTGGTGTAGCCGATGCCAAGCCGATAGATCCATTGGTGATCCGTAAGAAGTTCAGGGCAAAAGATTTTAGTACCGAACAGAAAGAACTGCCTAATCTTAAAAATAAGGGCTGGTTGGTTCGTTTAGATGATCTGGTGCCGGTAACAATCGATGCGCAAAAATTAAAGGAAAGCTTTTTTAAATCGGCCGACGAAAAGAAAATGGTCGAAGCGCCTGCAAAAGAGGTCGATTTACATATCGAAAAACTACGTGATGACCACCACTTTCTAGAAGCCAGCGAAATTTTACAGATTCAGCTTACGCATTTTCAAAATGCCCTTGATGCTGCTATAGTGCACCATTTTGATAAAATGATTTTTATCCACGGCTCAGGAAACGGAACGCTTAGGGATAAAATTCACAAACTGATTAGTAAAAACCCGCACATTAAAACCTATATGGATGCCCGGAAAGAGAAGTTCGGGTATGGAGCAACTGAAGTGGTTTTTAAGTAATCCAATATCGTTATGCTGAACTTCCTCCTGATCTGTCGGACGGGTGTTTCAGCATCTCTAATTTTTGGTAGATGTAATCCGTGTCAGATCGTAAGATCTGACACCACAATAATGTTTCTGCGCTTATCTTCTTAATCTGCGGGCCAGATTTGTTTGTTAATACCCAAACTCCAAAACCACCACAATAGCATTATTGCTCAAGGCTTCCAGTTCAACCTGTTGTAAATCCCAAAGGGCAAGTCCATCGCGGGCATGCAGTAACCTTCCTTCAATTTCAAAAGCGCCATCTATAACAAAGCAATAAAATTTACTGTTGCTGTGCTGCAGGGTGTAAATTGCTTCCCCGCGACCAGCAAAAATACCTGCACTTAATTTAAATGGCAGTTTTGGGTTAGAGATAAGCTCAATCAATTGGTTCTGGTCTTTTTCAAAATCGAAATGATACAACATTTCACTCGGGCGCAGTAAAAAGAAATCCGTTTTAATGCCCAACTGTAAATAATTGATGGTATCGTTAGGGTAGGGGTTGCTAATTTCCAAAACTTCACCTTTGCCTAAGTTTAACACTTGTACTTTACCTGTATCAATCGAAAATTCTTTGTTCCCCTGCACCACATCAATACCGCCGGTAATGGGAAAGAAAATTTGAAAAGAATCTTCTTTGGATAGGAAAAAGGTAACTTTTCCGCCTGCCAAAGCATCATCATTGCAGAGAAAAAGATTATCGAACGGTTCGCGGTGTTCGCTATAATATTTTTCGAAATTAAAGGTGCTATACCTGCGGAGTGTTGAGTTTTCGGTCAGTCCACGCTGGTCAGCGAGATATATTTGTCCGGGGGTTAGTTCCATGCTTAATCGATATTTTTGATAGAGTGGATGCTTACAAAAGGCTGAATGGCAAAAAGATTAGTGAAAATTTCAGCTTCTTCTTCTTCTTTATGTTGCGATACCAATAGTTGATCGCCAATGGTTTCATGCCAGATCAGCGGTTTTGAGAAAAAGTTAATGGCAACCTTATGTTTCTCCGGATGGCGTATGTCCGAATTAATAATTTCGAACTTAAAATGCTCAAAAGTTAAAAAGCGCCTGCCCAGATTATCCAAAACATCCGGAATAATGCCGTTTAGCTGACGCAGATAACCGGTAATAGCTGCACTTACCAAAAAATGGAGTTTTTCGGCCTCTGGTACATGCAATAACATTTCGGCAAAAGTATTATACTGCTGCGGTTGGTTGTAATACTGCGCCTGCATTTTAAACTCGGCAAAGCTGTCCTCGTGTACAAACCTATCCCAGGGGCTGGTATTGGTGCTATCGATTATCTTCCGGTAGCATAAAACGATCACTTTTTTTGGCATGCCATAAAATTAAAAAAGACGTTAAGAAATCCTAACGCCTTTATTGAAAAATAAAACAAATAATAAGGATGATATTATGCTTTAACGTTCAATTTAAAAGTAAGGTCGAAGCCTGCAGTTAGGGTTCCGCTTACTGCAGCAATCTGTACGCCTGTTTTGTCATCACTAAAAACATTGTCTGCATTGTTGTAAGTGTAGCCTGTCATCCCTTTGGTATAGCCGTTAACCAGGGCAAGCGATGTTCCGCTACCTTCGGGGAAAGCAATCTGTGTTACATTTAAAGATGTTCCGGCAGCATTATACACGTGAACATGAATATGTGTGGCCCGGCCGGTGTACCAGCCCGGAAAAATAGTTGTAAAAGTTACCAGTCCATTGGCATCGGTAGTTTGGCGACCGCGTAAAAAATGTACCGATTGATAATTGGTGCTTTGCATGCCAGAGCCGCCATATTCAGAATAGTTGCCCTCTGCATCGCAATGCCAGATATCAACCAGCGCACCAGCCAATGCCGCGCAATTGTTGTTCAGGTTACCAACAGTTATTTTTACGGTCATTTTGTAACCTGTACGGCCATCGGTAATATCGCTGCGTACATAAGATGCAGGCACTTTGGTTGGAAAAGGTCCTTCGGTTTCGGTTGGGGCTACGGTACAGGTTCCGTTGGTGCTGGCAGTTGTGCCTGCAGTTCCCGATCCTGATGTACTGGTGCCATCTGTTATACTGCTCTTTTTACAGGCTTCGATAATTACCGGAGTTGAAACGGCTCCAATCATTAAACTTCTGATGAAATTTTTTCTTTCCATAGCTAATGCGTTTTGTTTCGTTGATTTAAAATTGCACCAAAAAAAACGGATTGTAACAAATGTATCGACAAACAAGTGCTTTGACACGTTGAATCATAAGGCTTTATAAGCTGATGCTGAGTAACGCCTGATAAATGATCATTAAACAGGTGCATTAATTATAAAAGCAGGTGCGATAATTATAAAAGCGGGTGCGATAATTATAAAAGCGGGTGTGATAATTATAAAAGCGGGTGCGATAATTATAAAAGCAGGTGCGTTAATTATAAAAGCGGGTGCATTAATTATAAAAGCAGGTGCGTTAATTATAAAAGCATGTACATTAATTATAAAAGCGGGTCTATTCAGTAAACTGTGTCATCGGTCTGTTCAATAAAAAGTATTGTTTTTTATCCTAAATAAATAAGCTGGGATATTGTGGTGCGTTTTTTGAGGTTAGCAGATTTCATTTTATAAAAGATTAAAACTAGCTTTGCCGCTATTAATGAAACACCTGGTTACCATATCACTTGTATTTTTTAGCTTAACGCATTTGGCCAAAGCCGAACGCGTTGAAGGGCTTAGAATATTAAATGAATATTGTAATGAGTATAAAATCAGTGCTAACGCATCTGATAAAAGCGTTGTGCAGTTTAACGAACAGCGTAACCCTTATTTATTATCGTACACCCGGCTTGCTTTAATTGGCACTCAACCTCAATTAAAAGTAGCAAAATATGTAAGCGTAAATCAGGTAATCACCGATTTAACCATCCGCAAAAAACCGAAGAACAACAGTCCCTAGTTCGTTTTCTTAAAGATCTTTTTTAAGATTTTAAGCCCCTTTTATACCAACAACTGCCAAACTGACTTAATGCTGACAGTGGCTTGGTTGTTGTAACACACCATTTTTTAATAAATAAATACGATTTAAAATATAATGTTAGGATTTTTAGCGAAGATTTTCGGAAGTAAATCAGAAAGAGATATAAAGGCTATTCAGCCATTGGTTGTAAAAATTAACGAACACTACAGTAAATTTTCGGCACTAAGCAACGATGAGTTACGTGGTAAAACCATAGAATTTAAAAGCAGAATTGCAGATTTCTTAACCGAAATCGATGGAAAAATTTCGGCCCTTAAAGCCGATGCAGAAAACGAAGAATTAGATCTTCACGAAAAAACGGCTATTTACGATCAGGTTGATGCCTTAGGCAAAGACCGCGATGCGGAATTGGAAAAAATATTGTTGGAAATCCTGCCTGAGGCTTTCGCAGTAGTTAAAGAAACTTCGCGCCGTTTAAGCGAAAACGATTATTTAGAAGTTACTGCAACCCAGTTCGACCGCGATTATGCTGCAAGAAAAAACAATGTTAAAATTGTTGGCGATAAAGCACAGTGGGCCAATAAATGGGAAGCTGCCGGAAATGAGGTAGCCTGGAACATGGTACATTACGATGTACAGTTAATTGGTGGTATTGTATTACACAGCGGTAAAATTGCCGAGATGGCTACCGGTGAGGGTAAAACCCTTGTAAGTACGCTGCCTGCTTACCTGAACGCACTTGCCGGACAAGGTGTGCACGTAGTTACGGTGAATGATTACCTTGCACGCAGGGATAGTGAGTGGAATGGTCCTTTGTTCGAATTCCACGGTTTAACAGTTGATTGTATTGATAAACACGAGCCTAACTCTGAAGAAAGAAGAAAGGCTTATGCAGCAGATATTACTTACGGTACCAATAACGAATTTGGGTTCGATTACCTGCGTGACAATATGTCGCAAACTCCTGATCAGTTGGTACAGCGCAAATTGCACTTTGCCATGGTGGATGAGGTCGATTCAGTTTTAATTGATGATGCCCGTACACCTTTAATCATTTCAGGGCCGATTCCGCATGGCGATCAGCATGAGTTTTACGAGTTGAAACCACGCATTGAGCGTTTGGTTAATGCACAAAAAGCTTATGTTACCCAGGCTTTAAACGAAGCTAAAAAATTAATCAATGCGGGTAATACCGGTACCGAAGAGGGCGAAGGTGGTTTAGCATTATTACGTGCTTACCGTGGTTTGCCTAAAAATAAAGCATTAATTAAGTTCTTAAGCGAAAGCGGCGTGCGTGGTCTGTTGTTAAAAACAGAAAACTACTACATGGCCGATCAGTCTAAGAATATGCCTAAGGTAGATTCAGAGTTGTTCTTCTATATCGATGAGAAAAACAACCAGGTAGAGTTAACCGAAAAAGGTATTGAGTTAATTACCCAATCGGGAGAAGATCCGCATTTCTTCGTATTGCCTGATGTAGGTACCGAAGTGGCTGAGCTGGAAAAATCTGATCTTCCTTTAGAAGAAAAAGTAGTTACCAAAGATGCCCTGATGCGCGATTATTCTGTTAAAGCAGAGCGTATCCACTCGGTAAACCAATTGTTAAAAGCCTACACCTTATTCGAAATTGATGTAGAGTACATTATTGATGAAGGTAAGATCAAAATTGTTGATGAGCAGACCGGCCGTATTATGGATGGTCGCCGTTACTCTGATGGTTTACACCAGGCTATCGAAGCTAAAGAAAATGTAAAGGTTGAAGATGCAACCCAAACCTATGCAACAGTAACCTTGCAAAACTATTTCCGTATGTACCACAAACTTTGCGGTATGACGGGTACTGCAACTACCGAAGCTGGCGAGTTCTGGTCGATCTATAAACTGGATGTGGTTGAGATTCCAACCAACAGAAATATTTCAAGACAAGATCAGCAGGATTACGTTTACCGTACCGTGCGTGAAAAATACAATGCCGTTGCCGATGAAATTGTAAAATTAACCGAAGCAGGCCGTCCGGTATTGGTAGGTACAACTTCGGTTGAGATTTCTGAGTTGTTAAGCCGTATGCTTAAACTGCGCGGCATTAAACACAACGTATTAAACGCGAAAATGCACCAGAAAGAGGCCGATATCGTTGCCGAAGCTGGTCAGGCCGGAACCGTTACCATTGCTACCAACATGGCTGGTCGTGGTACCGATATTAAATTAGGCCCGGGCGTTAAAGATGCAGGTGGTTTAGCTATCGTAGGTACCGAGCGTCACGAGTCTCGTCGTGTAGACAGGCAGTTACGTGGTCGTGCCGGTCGTCAGGGCGATCCGGGTTCGTCTCAATTCTTCGTTTCATTGGAAGATAACCTGATGCGTTTATTCGGTTCAGAAAGAATTTCGAGCATTATGGTGCGTATGGGTATCGAAGATGGCGAGGTAATTCAGCACTCTATGATTACCAAATCAATCGAACGTGCGCAAAAGAAAGTAGAAGAAAACAACTTTGGTATCCGTAAACGTTTATTGGAGTACGATGATGTGATGAACTCGCAACGTACTGTAATTTACGCTAAACGTAAAAACGCTTTATTTGGCGAGCGTTTAGATGTGGATATGAACAATATGGTATTTGATGTTGCCGAAGATATCGTTACCGAATACAAAACAGAAGCAAACTTTGAAGGCTTTAAACTTGAGGTAATTAAAAACTTCTCGCTGGATACGGCAATTACTGAAAAAGAATTCTCGTCTACCGCTATTCCACAGCTAACAGAGCGCTTGTTTGAAGAAGCAGAAGCATTTTATGCGCGTAAATCAGAAGCCATTATTCAGCAGTCATTACCAGTTTTAACACAGGTTTACGAAGAGCGTGGTCAGCATATTGAGCAGATTGTGGTTCCGTTTACCGATGGTATCCGTGGTATTCAGGTAGCTGTTGATCTTAAAAAAGCAATCGATAATAAAGGAAAAGAGGTGGTTCGTGCATTCGAGAAAACCATTGTATTGGCCTTGATTGATGATAGCTGGAAAGAGCATTTACGTGAAATGGACGATTTGAAACAGTCGGTTCAGAATGCTGTTTATGAGCAAAAAGATCCATTGGTAATTTATAAAATGGAAGCTTTCAACTTGTTTAAAGATATGCTTAATGCAGTAAACAAAGAGGTTGTAAGTTTCTTATATAAAGGTGGTATCCCGGTTCAGCAGGAGCCAGATCAGGTTAGAGAAGCACCAGCTCCGGTTAAACAACCTAAGCTACAGACTACTAAACAGGAGTTTGGCAGAGAAGAGCCTGGTATTGAGTTTGGCGACACACGCGAAGCTGTTCCACAGCAGCCCATCCGTAAAGAAGCAACTATAGGCCGTAACGAGCCTTGCCCTTGCGGAAGTGGAAAAAAATACAAGAACTGCCACGGTGCTAATTTGTAATTAACTCATTATAATATACCAAGCCCCGATATTTTTTGTCGGGGCTTTTTTATGCAAGAATGTTTTATCTTGATAACAGGCTTTATTTTTAGTATTTTTGAGTATGAGAACAATAACCTTAGATATTTTAAATGATAAGGCGCTGGATCTGTTAAAGGATTTGGAGCTTCTTAAAGTTATTCGCCTAAGAAAAGACGCTGAGGCCCCTAAAGATCTGAGTAAAGATTTAATTTCAAAATATAAAGGGGCAATGCAAAAACAACCCATATCGGAAGTTGAGGATCAGTTAAATAATATTCGAAACGAGTGGGACTAAACTATCTCTGGGATACAAATACCGTTATTTATTTTCTTCAGCGTCAATTTACGCCAGGTGCCGAAAAATTTATTGATAATATTCTGCTAACCTCTCAACCTGCTATTTCGGCAATTACTGAGATTGAGTTGCTTTGTTGGCGAACTGCTAATGATAATGATCTATTGGTAATCCGAAATTTTATCAAAGACGCTTATGTTTACGAATTGGAACAAGACATTAAAGATAAAACTGCAGCGTTGAGAAAACACCATAACCTCAAACTTCCGGATGCCGTAATTGCAGCAACGGCTATTGTAAATAAACTTACCCTTATTACCCGAAATAGTAAAGATTTCAATAAGATACCCGAACTCGAGGTCTCAAACCCGTTTTCTTTGTAAGAATTTATCTTCTGGATTAACCATTTGCACAACCCATAAAGAATGCCGATTTTTGTAACCAATACGGCATTCCTGTTTTTAAAACAATTTTCGTCTGCCTGATGTAATACCATCATGAAAATATTTTATACGATAATCTTCAGTTTACTAATCTTTAAAACATCTTTTGCACAAAAGGGAGAGGTTACCGTGATAAAAGATCCCTTAATTGATAGTTTAATCGCCAAACGGCTTGAGGTATATAAAACTTCGGGCGAAGTAAAAACAGGCAAACCCATCGTTTCTGCCTACGGCTACCGGGTACAGATTTTTTACGGATCAGACCGGCGCGAGGTTTTTAACGAGCAGGCCAGGTTTAAAGGGCTTTACCCCAGGTTAAATACCTACCTCATTTATAAAGAACCTAATTATTATGTACGGGTAGGCGATTTCAGAACCCGGCTCGAAGCCCAACGGCTAATCAACGAACTGAGACCAAATTTCCCTACACTGTTTATTTTCAGGGAAAAAATCAATGCCCCAAATTTAGATACCAATACTACTGATGATCAAAAATAAAGTACAGGAACTGGCCGCAAACATCTTTAACGATGTGGTAGGCTATCGTCAACATATACACGCCAACCCCGAATTATCTTTTAAAGAATTTGAAACCTCTTTGTTTGTTAAAGACAAATTGAAAAAATGGGGAATCGAATATACCGATTGCGCCAATACCGGCGTAGTAGGTTTAATTAAAGGTAACCTGCCATCTGATAAAGTAATTGCTTTACGTGCAGATATGGATGCCTTACCCATTCACGAAGCTAATGATAAGCCCTACGCATCGAAAAACCCGGGTGTAATGCATGCCTGTGGCCACGATGTGCATACCTCTTCGCTTTTAGGAACGGCTTATATTTTAAACCAGCTGAAAGATGAGTTTGGCGGAACAATCAAATTGATTTTCCAACCTGCAGAAGAATTACTGCCAGGTGGTGCCAGCATCATGATCAAAGAAGGTGTACTCGAAAATCCGAAACCCAATCATATCGTTGGTCAGCATGTAATGCCGCTAATCGATGCCGGTAAAGTAGGTTTCCGTTCGGGTATTTACATGGCTTCGACAGATGAATTGTATGTTACCGTAACCGGAAAGGGTGGTCATGGCGCGCAGCCACACCAGAATATCGATCCTGTGGTAATTGCTTCGCACATTATTATTGCCTTGCAACAGATTGTGAGTCGCAATGCCGATCCACGTATTCCTTCCGTTTTATCGTTTGGTAAAGTAACCGCAAGCGGAGCAACCAATATTATCCCGAATGAGGTTAAAATTGAGGGTACTTTCAGAACACTCGATGAAGAATGGAGAGCAGAAGCGCACAAACGCATGAAAAAAATGGCCGAAGGCATTGCCGAAAGCATGGGTGGAAGCTGCGATTTCGATATTCATAAAGGTTATCCTTTTTTAATTAACGAAGAAAAATTAACGGCCAATGCAAGGGCCTTTGCCGAAGATTTCTTAGGTAAAGAAAATGTAGTAGATCTGGATATCTGGATGGCTGCCGAAGATTTTTCTTTCTACTCGCAGGTAACAGATGCTTGCTTTTATCGTTTAGGAACAGGGAATGCTGCCAAAGATACACAGTATTCTGTGCATACACCGCGATTCGATATTGACGAAGATGCGCTAAAAATCTCGACCGGTTTAATGGCCTACATTGCTTTAAAGCAACTGGGCAACTAGAAGAGATGTAAGGATGGGTGATGTAAAATGCTAATGGTTTAAATATCCTTCCATTACAACTTATTACATCATCCATTTAAACAGGCATCGTTTTTGCCACTACCATAAAATATGAAGAGAATATTTCTAGTTTTAATACTCAGCTCGCTTTTTTATACCGGTTTTACCCAGGAAATTCAACGGTTTAACCCCGATACCATTAAAACCATTACACTCGATTCGACTGTAAACATCAAGGCAGAAAAGCTGAATGTCGAAACTTTCATCAATAAAGTAATAAACGATACTTCCTTTTATCAATCGTTCAGGGATATGAAACGTTACAGTTTTATTGCCGAGAACCGGATTTACAGTTACGATAAAAAGAATAAGGTTGATGGCAAAATTTATCGTAAAATAAAGCATAATAACAGCGGTCCGTATAAAATGGAATACCTGGTAAAACAGGATACGGGGAAAATTTATAAGAAAAACGGCAAATACCAGTTGTATACGGTAGAAATGTTCGATTACATTTTTATGAATGCCTATAATACCGATTTTGTACCCAATGCACCAAAACCTGATGGAAAGGGCGGGACCAACGAAAGTTATAAGGATAAGCTGAAAACGCTGATTTTTAATCCTGGCCGACCAGTTAAAGTACCTTTTATCGGCAGCAAAACTGAAATTTTTACAGCCAACATGCGCCAGTATTACGATTATGCTTTTAGCAGCGGTACTTACTTAGATTCTATCCCCGTGTACCGTTTTAAAGTTTCTGTTAAACCCGATTTAAGCAGCTGGACCAAAGATGGTGTGATGATTAAAGAACTGGTTACTATTTTCGATAAACGAAATTTCAATATTTTAGGCCGTTATGTAGACATGAAATACAGCAATATGCTTTTCGATTTCGATGTACAGATGAATATCGAAATGGGTTATTTCGGCGATGATAAATTACCGACTAAAATTACTTATCAGGGCAATTGGGATTATCCTTTCAAAAAAGAAGAACGGGCAAGTTTTTTAATTGTACATAAAGACTACAAACTCGAAAAGGGCAAATAAGGATGGATAATCGCCTGAAAGATTTATTATCTTTAAGCGATTAATTTAAATCCCTATCCATGCAATTACTCTCGCGTACCAAACTGGTACTGTTTTTATTTTTGTTTGTGGTTAGCCGGCTCAATGCACAGGTTTTAACTTCCAAACAGATCGACAGCATTTCTGAAAAAACATTAACTGCTTTTAATGTTCCGGGTTTAGCTGTTGCGGTAGTTAAAGATGGTAAGGTAATTCATGCTAAAGGTTATGGTGTGGCCTCTTTAAAAACCAGGCAGAAGGTAGATGAAAATACCTTGTTTGCCATTGCTTCCAACTCAAAAGCATTTACATCAGCAGCTTTGGCCATATTAATTGATGAAGGCAAAATCTCCTGGGATACGAAGGTAACCGATATCATTCCGGAGTTTAAAATGTACGATGCTTATGTTACTGCCGAATTTACCATCCGCGATTTACTTTCGCACCGGAGTGGTTTAGGTTTAGGCGCCGGCGATTTAATGATCTGGCCCGATTCTTCAACAGTAAGCAAGAAGCAGATTATCCATAATTTAAGATACTTAAAACCGGTTTCCAGTTTCAGGACTAAATGGGATTACGATAACCTGCTCTACATTGTTGCCGGAGAGGTAATTGCGCGGGTTTCGGGCAAAACTTACGAAGAATTTGTAGAAAACCGGATTATGCAGCCCCTGGGAATGAATAGAAGTGCTACTTCATTCAACCGCCTAAAAGATAAATCGAACAGTATAGATGCCCATGCGCCTGTAAATGGCATAATTACGGCTATCCCAAAAGATTTTTCGGAAAACAGTAATGCCGCCGGAGGAATTAATACCAGTATAAACGATTTAAGCAAATGGGTAATTACCCAGCTTAATGGTGGCAGGTATGGCAAAAAGCTCGAAAAAACCTTGTTTAGCAGGCAGGCTCAAAACCAAATGTGGACCATGCACAGCATTATTCCGGCAGGTAAAGGTGCTTACAACAGGCATTTCTTTGGTTATGGCCTCGGTTGGTTTTTAAGCGATGAAAAAGGATCGCTGGTAGCTGAGCATACGGGCGGTTTGGCCGGCATGGTGAGCGAAGTAACTTTAATCCCTGATCTTAAATTAGGCATTATCGTATTAACCAATCAGCAATCTGGAGGCGCATTTTACGCCATTACACAATCCATTAAAGATGGTTATTTCGGCATTAGCGGAAAAGACCGGATTAAAGACAATGCTGCTGATGAGCAAAATGAAAGAGACGAAGCTAAAAAGATAACCGATAAAATAAGCGCTGATATTGCGTCAGCCCAAAAAAGTGCAACAAACAAACCCGACGAAAAAAAATATCTGGGTACTTATAGCGATATTTGGTTTGGCGATATAACCATTAGCAGCCTCAATGGTAAAATGCATTTTCAAGCCAAAAACTCACCCAAACTAAAAGGCGATATGGTATTTTATAAAGGCAATACTTTTATTGTGAAATGGTACGACAGAAGTATGGATGCCGATGCCTTTGTAAACTTTAGCCTCGATAATGAAGGAAATCCGGTTGCTATTAAAATGGAACCCATTTCGCCACTAACTGATTTTAGCTTTGATTTTCAAGACCTCGACTTAAAAAAGAAACCATAATTTAATGAATTAAAATATATGAAAACCCTGTTCAGAACCACTGTTTTACTTAGTATTTGCTTAATTGCTTTAACTTCAATGACATTTAAACCCAAACGCATTATCTTTTTTGGCGATTCTATTACCCAGCAAGGCGTATCTAAAAACGGCTATGTAACCCTAATTAAAAAATCGCTCGATTCTACTAAATATGATGTTATTGGCGCCGGAATTGGCGGAAATAAAGTGTACGATTTGTACCTGCGTTTAGAAGACGATGTATTGAATAAAAAGCCCGATTTAGTAGTTATTTATGTAGGTATTAACGATGTATGGCACAAACAATCGTCTCATACCGGAACCGATTACGATAAATATTTAAAATTCTATCAGGCTTTAATCAATAAAATTCAGGGTGTAGGCAGTAAGGTGGTATTGGTTACCCCTTCAGTAGTGGGTGAGAAAAAAGACGGTACCAACGAATTAGATGCCGACTTAAACAAATACGCTGCAGGAATTAGGGCCCTGGCCGCTAAAAACAATTTACCTGTGTGCGATTTGAGAAAGGTTTTTGCCGATTACGAAGCACAAAATAATCCGGAAGATAAGGAAAAAGGCATTTTAACCGTTGATAGGGTGCACCTGAACGAAACCGGTAACAAGCTGGTTGCCGATCAGTTATTGCCTTTGGTAAAATAGATTTTTAAACCGCAAAGTTCGCAAAGTATTTCGCAAAGCACACAAAGAAATTTTCTCTGTGTGCTTTGTGTTTTTTCTCTGTTATCTTTGTGGTTAATTAACCGATTCGTCATTGCGAACCGAAGAAAGGGATTGTGTGATGGAGTGAAGCAATCTTTCCTGCATAACGTTAATCTAAATTATAACAATGGAACGTGGTGGAACAGTTTATATCATTACTAATTTTACTCATACCACGTTATATACTGGGGTTACTTCTGATATTATGTTTAGGATAAAGGAACACAAAGACAAGGAATATCCGAAATCTTTTTCCGCTAAATACAACACAGATAAACTTGTTTATTTTTGTTCTTATGATTCAATAGAAGAAGCAATTGCAGCGGAAAAAAGAATTAAAGGTGGAAGCCGAAAAAAGAAGATAAAATTAATAGAATCTATGAATCCAGAATGGAAGGATTTATGGGAAATCGTGAAAGACTGGTGAAAGTTATTGCGAACTGAAGAAAGTGATTGTGTGATGGAGTGAAGCACTCTTTTAAAATAGGACAATAAATTAAATAGCAAAAGCAAAAAAGATTGCTTCGTCGTGCCTCCTCGCAATGACGATTTTTGTGCCGTCATTGCGAACTGAAGAAAGGAATTGTGTGATGGAGTGAAGCAATCTTTCCTGCATAACGTTAATCTAAATTATAACAATGGAACGGGGTGGAACAGTTTATATCATTACTAATTTTACTCATACCACGTTATATACTGGGGTTACTTCTGATATTATGTTTAGGATAAAGGAACACAAAGACAAGGAATATCCGAAATCTTTTTCCGCTAAATACAACACAGATAAACTTGTTTATTTTTGTTCTTATGATTCAATAGAAGAAGCAATTGCGGCGGAAAAAAGAATTAAAGGCGGAAGCCGAAAAAAGAAGATAAAATTAATAGAATCTATGAATCCAGAATGGAAGGATTTATGGGAAATAGTGAAAGACTGGTGAAAGTCATTGCGAACTAAAGAAAGTGATTGTGTGATGGAGTGAAGCACTCTTTTAAAATAGGACAATAAATTAAATAACAAAGCAAAAAAGATTGCTTCGTCGTGCCTCCTCGCAATGACGGACAATATTAAATATGATCAACCGCGAAACGATAGATAAGATAATGGATACCGCCCGTATTGAGGAGGTAGTTGGGGATTTTGTGCACTTAAAAAAACGCGGTACCAGTTTAATTGGTAATTGCCCTTTCCATGGCGAAAAAACACCTTCCTTTCACGTTTCCGTAACCAAAGGGATTTACAAATGCTTTGGCTGCGGTAAAGGGGGCGATTCTGTGCGCTTCATTATGGATCATGAAAAATATTCATATCCCGAAGCACTTAAGTTTTTAGCCAATAAATACAACATAGAAGTAGCCGAAACCGAACTTTCGCCTGAAGCTGCCGAAGCCCAGAGCGCTAAAGAAAGCCTTTACATCGTATCTCAATATGCCAGTGCTTTTTTTGTAAAGCAGCTTTGGGATACCGAAGAAGGCCGGGGCATTGGCTTAAGCTATTTTAAAGAACGTGGCTTTCGCGAAGATATCCTTAAAAAGTTCGAAGTGGGTTACTCGCCCGATGTTTGGGATGCATTGACACAAAGTGCTACAAATGCCGGACACAAGCTCGAGTTTTTAGAATCGACAGGCTTATCCATTAAAAACGATAGCGGCAAAATTTACGACCGTTTTCGTGGCCGGGTAATGTTCCCGATCCACAATTTTACCGGTCGGATTATTGGTTTTGGTGGCCGTACCTTAAAAACCGACAAAAATGTTCCGAAATACGTAAACTCGCCAGAAAGCGAAATTTACCATAAATCGAATGTGCTTTATGGTTTGTTCCACGCCAAAAAAGCCATCCGCGATTTAGATAACTGTTACCTGGCCGAGGGTTATGCCGATGTACTGTCTGTGCACCAGGCAGGCATTGAAAACGTGGTGGCTTCATCCGGAACTTCGCTTACTGTAGAGCAGATTAAGCTCATCGGTCGTTTTACGCAAAATATTACCATTTTATTTGATGGCGATGCCGCGGGGATTAAAGCATCACTGCGGGGTTTGGATATGATTCTGGAGGAAGGTTTAAACGTAAAAATTGTTTCCTTCCCTGATGGGCACGATCCCGATTCGTACATGCACCATGTTGGCGCAGGTGCTTTTAAAACTTATTTAGAGCAAAACCGTAAAGATTTTATTCTTTACAAAGCCAATGTATTGCTTAAAGATGCTGGCAACGACCCGATAAAACGGGCGGGTATTATTCGCGATATTGTAGAAAGTATTGCTAAAATACCAGATCAGATTAAAGCTTCGGTTTTTATTCGTGAGTGTAGCAGCCTGCTCGAGATAAGTGAACAGGTATTATCTGGCGAGCTGACTAAAATGCGCTCAGCAAAGCTTAAAAAGAGTTTTGACGGTAACCAGAGAAACAATCAGTCAGCAGCTCCAAAACAATCGTTCTCTTCTTTTTCTTCTGGTCCGCCAGAACCGCTGGGCCCGCCCGATGATTTGTGGGACGATAGTGTCGGTCCTATGGGCTACGAACCACAGGAGCCGGCTAAAGAAGAAGAATATCAGGAAAAGGAAATTGTACGTTTATTACTGGCATACGGACACGAGTTTGTAAACTGGGATAAGATAGACGACATGTATATTGGCCCATTCATTATGCAGAACCTGGCCGATGTAGAGTTCGATGATCCGCTTTGCAAAAAAATTATTGACTATTATAAATCGGAGATCGATAACGGACGATTGCCTACAGCGAACCACTTTATTACACATAAAGAACGCGAAATTGCCGATTTAGCCATCACTTTATCAAGTTCTGAGCATGCTTTAAGTGAAAATTGGCTCAATAAACATCTGATTTATGTTAAGGATGAATCAATGAACTTAAAAGCGACAATTTTGGGTGGAATTTTTCACCTCAAGAAGCGTAAAGTAGAAAATATATTGATGAGCCTGTTAAAAGAGATTAAAGAGGAGAAAGATGCCGATAACCAAATGATTTTGATGCAACGATACGGGGTGATTAAAGGAGTAGAACGCGAAATTTCAAAATTTTTAGGTTCGGTTATTGTGAAGTAAAAATTGAATGCATTACGATTGAATGTATTTGTTAGCAATATGCTTAAATTCAATCGTTCAAAACGCACACATTCAATGACTAAAATATGGCGCTCCATAATGATTTAGGCCGTTTAGGCGAAAGCATTGCCAGGCAATACCTGGAAAGCAAGGGCTACGAGCTGTTGGATGAAAACTGGACTTATGGCAAGGCAGAAGTCGACCTGATTGTTTATAAAGATGGCATCATGATCTTTGTCGAAGTAAAGTCGCGCAGTTCGGTTGCTTTTGGCGAGCCCGAAGATTTTGTGGGTAAAGCCAAGCAGATACAAATGGAGCTTGCGGCAAACGCCTATATTGAAATTATGAACCATCAAAATGATGTCCGTTTTGATATTATTGCAATTACATTTACTAAAAATAAAGATTATACATTAAACCATATTGAAGATGCATTTTGGCCTGAAGATTAACCACATTAAAAAAATGATATTCGTCGGTTTAGCTTGCGCTGTTGTTAGCGCTTGTAAAAACGATGCAAGTACAACCTACCGTAGTTTTCTGTCGCCCATGATTGGTGTTAACGTACCCTTAGGCAAGGAGGTTGAGGTAAAAGTGCAGTTTGGTAACGGAGCGCCTGTAGATTCTGTGATTTATTTGATCGATACTGTTAAAGTAGTCGCTAAAACAGATACCGGTGCCATTAAGCTTAAAACCGAAGGACTTAAACTGGGTAACCACCTGCTTACTGCCAAAATTTTCGGTGCTGGCAAATCAGAAGATATTACTTCCAATATCAATGTGCTGGCTGCAAAGGCGCCTGTTGCCTATAGCTACAAGGTAATTAAAACCTTACCACACGATACGGCTTCGTATGTTGAAGGCCTGGAATATCACGATGGCTTTTTTTACGAAAGTGCTGGTGATTACGGTCATTCGAGCCTGCGTAAAGTAGAGCCTTCAACAGGTAAAATTCTGCAGAAAACCGATTTGGATAAGCAATACTTTGGCGAAGGAATTACTGTAGTGGGCGATAAGATTATTCAGCTTACTTACCGCGAAAAGGTAGGTTTTGTGTACGATAAAAATACCTTTAAAAAATTATCTGAATTTACGTATACCACGGGCAGAGAAGGTTGGGGGCTTGCTTTTGACGGCGAAAAAATCCTGAATACCGATGGTTCAAACACCATCTTTTTCCTGAATAAGGATACCTATCAAAAAATTGGTTCTATTGATGTATTTGATGATAAAGGGGCAATTCAAAACCTGAATGAACTCGAGTACATTGATGGTAAAATATATGCTAATGTTTACACCACCAATAATATCCTCATTATTGATCCCCAAACAGGTGTGGTAGAAAGCAGCATAGATTTATCGGGGCTATTACCTGCCGATTATTTTAAGGGAGAAGATGAAAAGGCTAATAATGTATTGAATGGGATTGCTTATGACAAGGCTGGAAAAAGGCTTTTTGTAACGGGCAAAAAATGGCCACACATTTTTCAGATAGAACTGGTTAAGAAATAATAAAAAGGCCTGATTTTGTTAAAATCAGGCCTTTTGCTTTTAATCTTTTTTCTTTGGCTCATCCAGGTAGCCGTTAAAAAGAATGGGTTGTTTGTTTACGCTGGTGGCTGTTAAAGAAGCATAACCATTGGTCGAAATATTAATAGTAAACCGGTAATTTTCCCTGCTTACATCTTTAGTGTTAATCTGGATGGTGTAGGCGCCTCTTTTGTTTTTAGTTTCTGTGTAGCTAAAATCTTTCGAAGTAAATTTTATTCCGCCCTGCGTTGGGTCCATTGGTGCAGAAAATGCCCTGCCGTAATAAGGCAGGTAAGCCACAACACTGTCTTTGGTTACCTTAACATCGTACTGCGAACCCGAAAGGTTAATACTCGAACCGCCTTGCCCACCGGGCATCATCATTAATACTTTATTGATGTCGTTATTGGCCATTGGGATGGCTGTATTGGCCACAAATATATAGTTCTTATCGCCAACAATCCGGCTAGTGGTTTCTTTGTTTGTTTGGGCAAACAACTGAGTGGCGAAGGAAATAAATGCCAGGCTCAATATTAAATTTAAACGTTTCATAATGTGTGTTTTTAAATGTTTAACAATTTAAAGATGCGCCGATACAGATTATTCCATAACAGTGCCAAGAATGAAATGCTTAGTAAATTTAACGATTTTAGTTCTTATATAATGGATTTACACTTGCAGAATGACTTGATTTATACAATGGATTATTTTTTTCGGCTGCTGTTGCTGCAAGCGCTGTAAATTTATAGGTTCCTGGTGCCAGATTGTTCAACTCTATAGTACCGCTTTCATCTGTAATCACGGTAATCAGGTTGCCACCAGGGTTTTTGCCTCCCTTTACCACAATGCCTTCAATGGGTGAGCCAGCAACCCTCGATTTTGGGTTGCTTGCCGGTACAGAAATAACCAGTTTATAGTTACCGGTTGCCGGATTGTTAAATTCGATTTCTCCTTTTTCGTTAGTGGTAAGGTTAATGCTGTTATCGCCAGGATTTTTGCCTCCTTTCACCACAATACCGCCAATAGGCTGACCTTCAACAAAACTAATCTCTCCAGTAGTAACATTGAGTTTCCCTTTTATTGATTTCATGATACAAGGGAAATGCGATTCGGGATAATTGAGTTTGCAATAATCGCAATAGTGTCCCTCCGGAGCAGCAGTTTTTAATTGCTGTGGAGCAGCTTCTTTTATAGTAGAGGTAGTGGTGGCAGTTCTTTGTACTTGTGCAAAAACAGCAAATGAAATGGATAGCAGAAATACCGCTATTGCAGCACATTTTTTCATAATATTTGATTAGAAGGCTAAAATTAATCAAAAAATATGGCTCCTGCTACTTTTTGCGCTGCGGGTAACTGAAATGAAACATTATGACCCTTTACTTTTTTTCGATGCTTTAGCAAATGGATTAAATGCCAGTGCCAGGTTAATCCAGTAATCGAGTTCATCGTTTCGGTTTAATACATCAGCCGATACCAGGATGTAACCTTTCATTGGACGGCCACCCATTAACATTTGCTCCCAGCCATCTTTATCGGCCAGGCTTTCTAAAGTATTTGGATCGAGGCGTACCATCATGTCGTTTCTGGAAATACCCAGGCACATTTTGCCATTGACCATAAAAATCAAGCCGCTAAACATCACTTTTTCTTCTACATCGGGCAGGTGTTGTAAACGTTCTGCTATGCGCAGGGCGAGGGCTTCGTTGTATGTTCTCATTCTTGTATAGTTAACCGAAACAAATTTGGTTCCGTTCGGGATAAAACGCTGAGTTTGCAATGTTCAAAACTAAATTACATCTTTATTAACCATTTTTCAATAAACTACCGTTATTCTTTAAATTTGCAACATGTTATTAAACTGCTATCAGGAAGAGTTATTAGAAGCTGGATGCGATGAAGCCGGAAGAGGGTGTTTGGCTGGGCCTGTATTTGCTGCCGCCGTAATTTTACCCAAAGGTTTTGTGTTGCAAGGTTTGAACGACTCTAAGCAGTTATCGCATGAGCAACGCGATTTGTTGAGGCCCGTTATCGAAAAAGAGGCTTTGGCCTGGGCGGTGGCCTCTTGCGATCATGAAGAGATAGACCGCATCAACATCCTTAATGCTTCCTTCCTGGCCATGCACCGTGCCATCGAAAAGCTTAAGGCACAGCCGGGCTATCTGGTTATTGATGGCAACCGCTTTAAGGCATATCCGAATATTCCACACAGTTGCATTGTAAAAGGCGATGGTAAATATTTAAACATTGCTGCGGCTTCTATTCTGGCCAAAACGCACCGCGATGAATACATGACCAACCTGCATGTAGATTACCCGCATTATAACTGGCAAAAAAACAAAGGCTACCCCACCATTGCACACCGTAAAGCGGTGCTCGAAATTGGTTTATCACCCTTTCACCGCAAAACTTTTAATGTAAGTGATCCGCAGCTCGAGCTGTTTTCAAAAAACGCTTAAAATTTCGTATTTTCACGGCACGTGAAGATTTTGTTAATTACTAAGCGGGTTCCCTTTCCGCCAAATAGTGGTTATCCTATTGTGGTTTATAATACCATAAAAGGCCTGCTGCAACTTGGTGCAGATATTACTTTGTTTAGTCTTAACCCCAGCAAAGCACGCGTGGATATTGAAGATATTTACGACCCCATTTTTGAACAGATTAAATACTATACCTGCGATCTGGATACCGAGGTGAATATCTGGTCGGCTTTTTTTAATATTTTTACCAACGAATCTTACAACGTTTCCAGATACTATAGCGAAGATGCTGCCAAGCAGCTCGAAAGCTTGCTGCGCGAAAATGCATTCGACATTATTCAGTTTGAAGGACTTTTTGTGGTACCCTATTTAGATGTGGTTAAAGCCAACAGCAATGCTAAGCTCATTTACCGGGCACACAATATCGAATTTACGATGTGGGAGCGCCTTTCGCATTCAGAAAAGTTCCTCATTCGCCGTAAATACCTCGCTTTTCTGGCACAGCGTTTAAAAGCCTACGAAACCGATCAGATTAACCGTTTCCATCAGATTTTTGCCATTAGCGAGCCCGACAGGCAAAGCATATTGCGGTTTGGCTGTGAAGTACCCATGTCGGTTTTCCCCGTAGCCATCGATCTGGAAAAATATAAGGTAGATAAAAGTAAAACCAGCTTCCCTACATTGTTCCATTTGGGGGCTATGGACTGGAGGCCAAACCAGGAAGGTTTAGAATGGTTTTTAGATGATATTTGGCCGGATATAGAAAAACTGAATAAAGACCTGCGTTTTTACATTGCCGGTAAAAACATGCAGAAGCATTTTTTTGAATACGATTCTGAAAACCTGATTGTAGAAGGAGAAGTTTTTGATGCGATAGAGTTTATGAATTCGAAAGCAATTATGATTGTGCCTTTAATTTCAGGTACGGGCATGCGGGTAAAAATTATTGAGGGTATGGCCATGAAAAAATGTATTATTGCCACCGCTACCGCTGCCGAAGGGATTAACTGCCGGCATGGCCACGATATTTTAATTGCCGATTCGGCCGATGAGTTTTACCGCTCTATATTGCAGTGCATTATTAACCCCAAACGTTGGATGGAAATTGGCGAAAATGCCCGTAAAACGGTAGAGAATGATCACGGTGTGCATTTAATATCTTCTAAAATGCTCAAAATTTACGAAGAACTGGTCGGGGTATAGCAGGAACATTGCATGCCGTTGATTTACACTTACGGGATCAAGCATAAAGTAAGGCAGCCGCTACTGTAAAATGCTTGCTTTCATTTTCAAAAAAGCAGCTTAAATCTCCTGAATTTTTAGCCTTAAACATTGTCATTTTCTTAGTACTTTTGCCGCAACTAAAAAATTAGCATGAAAAATACCGCATTAACAGAAAAACACATCGCTTTAGGCGCTAAAATGGTTCCATTTGCTGGCTATAATATGCCGGTTACTTACGAAGGTATAAACGCAGAACATGCAACTGTTCGTAATGGAGTTGGTGTTTTTGATGTTAGCCACATGGGCGAGTTTATTTTAAAAGGTGAAAATGCATTGGATCTTATTCAGCGTGTAACCAGCAATGACGCTTCGAAGTTACATGATGGTAAAGTACAATATTCTTGCCTGCCTAATAAAGATGGCGGTATTGTTGATGATTTATTGGTTTACCGCATAGATGATAAAACCTATATGTTGGTTGTAAATGCATCGAACATTGAGAAAGACTGGAACTGGATTGAGCAGTTTAATACCAATGGTGTTGAAATGCACAACATTTCTGACCAGACTTCACTTTTGGCTATTCAGGGCCCGAAAGCTGCCGATGCTTTACAAAGCTTAACAGATGTAAATCTGGCCGCGATGGAGTATTACACTTTTGTTAAAGGTACTTTTGCTGGTATTGAAAATGTAGTAATCTCGGCAACAGGTTATACAGGAGCAGGTGGTTTTGAGATTTATTTTGAAAACCAGTATGCTAACCAGATTTGGGATGCCATTTTTGAAGCCGGACAAGCACAAAACATTAAACCAATTGGTTTAGGTGCCCGTGATACACTACGCTTAGAAATGGGTTTCTGTTTATATGGAAATGATATTGATGATACTACTTCGCCAATTGAAGCTGGTTTAGGCTGGATTACCAAATTTTCAAAGCCTTTTACCAATTCTGAAGCCTTACAAGCTCAAAAAGAAGCTGGAATCCAGAAAAAACTGGTTGGTTTCGAAATGATTGATCGTGGTATCCCGCGTCACGATTACGAAATTGTTGATGCAGAGGGAAATACAATTGGCAGGGTAACTTCGGGTACGCAGGCTCCATCGTTACAAAAAGCCATCGGTATGGGTTATGTAGCTAAAGATTTTGCTAAAGAAGGAACTGAAGTTTTCATCAGCATCCGCAATACACCGATTAAAGCAAAAGTGGTTAAATTCCCTTTTTATAAATAAGATTTGAGACATGGGATATGAGATTTGAGTTGGAAACCGATTAAATCTCATATCTCACATCTCGATACTCCAATCTCATCAAATGTCAAAAAAAATAGAAGTCTGCTTAACACCCGCTTTGATCGATTTATATGATATAGAGCAAAGCATTGTGGTGGTTATTGATATTTTAAGGGCTACATCATCCATTACTTATGGAATCGATAATGGCGCTGAAGCTATTATTCCGGTTGCTCATGTAGAGGATTGTCTGAAATACAGTGATAGTGGATTTTTATTGGCCGCCGAAAGGAATGGTGAAGTAGTGGCGGGTTACGATTTCGGGAATTCGCCTTTTTCTTATACCCCTGAAAAAGTTGGCGGAAAAACAGTGGTACTAACTACTACCAACGGTACCAAGGCATTACATCTGGCGCAAAAAAGGGCACATCAGGTGGTTATAGGCTCCTTTCTCAATTTAGATACGCTTTGCGATTATTTAAAAAGCCAGGATAAGCACGTGTTGTTATTGTGTGCAGGTTGGAAAGATCAGTTCAATTTAGAAGATACCTTATTTGCCGGGGCTGTTGTGAATCAACTGCGTCAAAGCTTTGAGCATTTCGACGATTCGAGTGTTGCTGCCGAGGATTTGTATTTATTGGCGAAAGATGATCTAAGAGCCTACCTGCGCAAATCATCACACAGTCACCGCTTGGCTCAGCTCAATATCGAAGAAGATGTTGTATTTTGTTTGCAGTTAAATATCTGCAAGGCTATTCCTGTTTTAAACGGCGAAAGTTTGGTGGCTTTAAAATACTAAGATTTGGAGACACAATATAGTCCTCGTTTGTAACGAGGATTAAAGAGAACTACATTTCTGATGTGGTTACAACAAATCAACTGCGGTTTATTGGCGATAAAATCGCTATGCTCACCTGTCCTCGTTGCAAACGAAGACAATAAACTGCTTTAAAATACTAAAACATAAAATTGAGGCCTAAGGCAATTGTATTTGCCCTGAAATTAGCGCCATTAAATTGTGTTTCTTCTGTTTTGCGGTTATTATAGTAGGCACGGTCTACGCCTGTATAGGTATTAATGTTATTGATTTTATAATCGAGTTCCAGTTGGAGCATTTTGTTTAAAGGAATCGACAGGTTAGCATTTCCACTAAGTGCGAATGAATTTGCAGCATGGGTAAAACTCACCGGTTTTTGAAAATCGGGAATTAAATTCCAGTTGGCCTTTGCCGAATACTTATAAAAGCCGCCTAAAATACCAGCACTTACGCGGAATGATTTGGCTTTAAAAGTTCCCTCCAGTCCAAAATCGAAGCCCTTGTACCTGCTTTGATAAGTAGTATTTAAACCGGCACTATTGGGGTTGCTCGCACTTTCCAATAAATAAAATTTTTGTTGATTGTAAGATAGTCCGATAATCGGGCCGACTGCGAATTGTTCTGAATTGAGAAGCTGATAACTGAGCTGCAGGTTGGTATTAAACAGACAACCCTTATTGGCATTAAGCAAATCGAAGTAAAAAGCACTCTGACGGTTATCATCCGCATAATCGGTATCTTCTGCTTCTCCTTTGGTGGTATTGCTGTATTGATTACTGGTTTTTACCGTTAGCCGGTCGGTAATGTGGTATTTTACGTCCAGGCCAAATGCAGGTCCTTTTAAATTTTTCCAGATAAGTTCAGACAAGATGTTGGGGTTTGTACCCGAAGCATTGCCGGCAATAGACCAATCGAATTTGGATTGTTGGATGCCTACGGAAGGCTTAATTTCCCATTTTTTTGATGGGCTTTGTGCAAATGCAGCTGTATAAAAGAGGAGTAAGGTTAAACAAATTAGTAATTGGTTAAACACACGCAAAAAAATAAGCTGCATATTTTATTTCTGTTTTAAAATACAAAATACACATAGTGGCCAAGTATATGCCACTATGTGTAAATTAATTTTTAGAATGGATATACTGAAGCAATAAATGATTTATCGGTAGGAGATAAGACAGTGTTCCATCCCACTTCAAAATCACCGATCGTTAGTTCATTAGGAACCGAATAATGCATAATCGAAAATTTATCGTAGGCACTGTAATTGGTTTGTGTAGTGCTGTATTTAGCAAAGATGTTATTATCTGTTGTTGCTTCATCCCAATAATTTGGGGCCGCTGCGTAGTAAGCATAAACAGCTGGTTTGTCCCACGGAATAGATACCAAAGGATGTTGGTGTTCGTGAATCATACCCAATGCATGTCCAAATTCGTGTATTACCACGCGGCTATATTCCGAATCTGCAGTATTATTGGTTAGCCAGCCATAATTCATGGTTGCACCAGTGCTTGGTGTCGATTTTCCAATGTACGACCATGATCCTCCGCTGGCGAAGGTTACCCTGATTTTAGCGGTATTATCGTTGGTTACAAAATTGAATTTAATGTTGGCATATTGTTCCCATTGTTTGGCAAACTGGATTACTTTAGCTCTAACGGTTGAAGTACCTCCATTTAAACTTACTTTAATGGTAGAGCCATTTGGCCATTTGGTTGAAGTGATTACTGCGCCTCTGGGCGTAGTGCCGTCAAGTGTTCTTTCCGTACAGATCTTGATATCGCTCATTTGGTTGACACTTAAACTTTCAGGGCGATCTAAGGTTTCGGTTTCAGTTGGTTTTTCTTTTTTACAAGAATATAAAGACAAAGTTAGGGCTAAGGCAATCAGTGCTGCCTTGTTTAATTTTAAAAAATTCATGTTTTAGGTTGTTTAGGTAAAAATTAATGATCTGTGTTATTTGACTGAAAAATCAAGTTAGAAAATAGTAAACACAGGGATTCTCCGCTTCTGCTGAAGCATGGTCTGGTTAAAAAACATAGGTAAGACGTTTAGGTTAAATACCATGCATTTTGCAAAGTATAATCCTAAAGTAAAATATTATTATATAACAAGCAAGAGAAATGTAATATTTTTATTTCAATTGTGTAATTGTTACACTATATTTTTTTTGTATGAAAATATTCTTATCTGTAGTTTTAATTCTACTTTATTAGAGGTAAACTATTATTTTGTGATGAGTTCAGAAATAGTGGGACTGTTTTTGATGGTAATCAGGGCTTCTTCATGCGCTAGCCAGTAAATATCTTCTGCACGTTTCATATCAAAGGTACTAATGGCGCCAAGGCCTTTAGGTTCAATCAGTACATTACAGAATTTTGCTTTTCTTTCCATGTCATGATTGATCGACATGATTCCGGCGCGCCCCATTAAATTGGTAATCCCTGTTATTTTATCAACCGGTTTGAGGTGATTGCAGGAAGAGCCAATAATAAAATCGCAGTCTTCCATCAGGGGTTCAACCGGGAAATTATTTAGAATTCCTCCGTCAACATACATCTGCCCGTCAATCATAATTGGTTTAAAAATGCCTGGTATGCAGCTCGAAGCGTGTATGGCTCTGATTAATGGTCCTTTAGTAAAATACACCAGCCGGCCCTCACTAAAATTTACAGCAGCTATGGTTAGCGGGATTTTTAGCTTTTCAATGGTATCTTCAGGGAAGTATTCTTTTAAAATCAGTGAAGTATTTTCGATGTTGATTAAGCCGAGCGAACCCACTGCAGGGCGTACAAAACGCCACAATTTGGTTTTCAGGAAAATATTCAATCCTTCTTCCGGATCGATACCCGCCGCAAAAAAAGCTCCGGCTATGGCCCCGGCACTTGTTCCACTAATGTGACTAAAGGTAATACCTAAATTGCTAAAGGCTTTTAAAACGCCTAAATGTGCTATTCCTCTAATGCCTCCGCCCGATAATACAATGCCAACTTTCATAGATTTATTTTAAGGTAATTACTTTATTACTTAATGATTTTTTAGCAGACAACTGTAAATTGCTAATTGAAAACCGCAACCTAATTCTGTTGTTTCGGTTTGTATTTCGACTTGTTCAAAATTTTCTGTGCATCTCCTTCTGCCATTAATTGTTGCAGGGTTACATCCGGATTTTCTTTCATATACTTCTTTACCATCTGCCATCCAATCCATATTCCCAATTTTGGTGCCGAATCTCTGTTTTCACCCAAACCAGGGGTAAACGGACCTTCTGATAAAAAAACCTGTATTTTTTGGTAATCAGTTTCGAATAGAAAATTATGCTCTAAAAAATAGGCCCAAATATCGCCTTCAAAGTGCTGTGCCCATTCCAGTTGTTGCGTAGTGTAGCCAATTTTAACCGAATCTGCCAACTGTTCTGGCAATACCTGATCAAGAAAATAAAGGATTTTTCCCTGAAAAACCATTTTGGATAACAAAGATTTGTTTTCATCAGGCTCTGCAAAAAGCTCTTCGTGCGCATAGGTTTCGGCTACTCGGGGCACAATATATTCGGGTGAAAATCTTCTTGATAGGTACAATGGAACACTCTGGACAATAGCTTTGTAAAATTTACTGTCTTTGCCCAAAAACATGTCGAGGCCAATCCCCAGATAATTATCGCCAACCGGCATCTGGTAAGCAAAGCCCGAAGCAAAAGCAATAAATTTGGGAATTTTAGCTTTGGGGTAATAATATTTAATGTACTTAAAAGTTTCGTTTAAACCAGCTTCCTGTGCTTTTAAATTAGGGAAAACACTGTCTACTTCTTTAGTTAAATCGGTATAGGCCTGATCATGGTACAGGGTTGCCAGCGATTCGGTATTTTCGTATTTCGTATCGAGGATTTTATGCAGAAAATCGTCATAAAATACACCATATTTTGTGCTTAGCGTTTGGTTTACCTCGGCCGGATTTTTGCCGTTGCCTGCAAACAGTTCTTTATCAAAGCGTTCTATTTTGATATCTACGGCAATATTGCTTACATCGGGCCTGTGGTTTTGCTTACAGGAAATAAATGCAATGGCAAAAAGAAAAATTAGATAAATTTGCCTGTGTTTTACGTTATACATCATGTAGAACAAATATATATAAACACCTATAGCATGAAAAGAATATCGACCATTTTAATTTTATTACTTTTAAGTTTCGGCGCCTGGGCACAAAATTCAACCTTAACCAGTTATGGCTTCCGCTTAGGCTTAACCGCTACGCCAACTGTTGGCTGGATTAAGCCCGAACAGGGCAAAACCAACGGAGTGGCTCTAGGCTTCTCTTATGGTTTAATAGGAGATTTTAATTTTGCACCGAATTACAGTTTTTCTACGGCTTTAACCATTACCAGTGTAAATGGAAAAAGTAGCGAGGTAAATGTGATGCCTTATAATGGCACAAGCAGCACAACCAATCCGGTGGCTTACGATTTAAAATATAAATTTCAATACATTGAGATACCGCTTACGGTAAAACTCAAAACGCTTAAAACAGATGGTACACGCTGGTATGGTCAGTTTGGTTTATCAAATGGATTTAATATCAGTGCCAAGCAAGATGCTGTGAGGAATGGGACGCAGGTAGGAGATAACCAAAATATTTCTGACTGGCGGAAATTTTATCGTGCTGGTTTAATTATTGGTGGAGGCGGCGAATTTGATGTTTCGGGTAATACGAGCATTTTAGCCGGTTTAACCTTTAACAACGGTTTTACCAATATCGCTACAGATGGTAGTCGCAATGTTAAAAACCACTATCTGGCACTTAATTTCGGTGTGTTCTTTTAAACCAATAGCTAATAGTTACAAAAACGCTTGATACTTAATACTTGCTACTTTAATCTCGCTACTTCATTACGCTTTAACTAACCCAAACATGAAAATCGCTTTAGCCCAACTCAATTACCACATCGGAAACTTTGAGGCCAATACCCAAAAAATAACCAAGCATATCCAACTGGCAAAAGATAAAGGTGCCGACCTGGTTGTTTTTGCCGAGCTGGCGATTTGTGGCTACCCGCCAAGGGATTTTTTGGAGTTTGATGAGTTTATTTTGCTTTGCGAAAATGCAGTGCAGGAAATAGCAAAACATTGCAATGGTATTGCCTGCATTGTGGGCTTGCCCATAAAAAATGAGGTGCTTCAGGGTAAGGATTTGTTTAACGCTGCTTACTTTATTGAAGATGGTGCAGTAAAAGGTGTAATTAGGAAAGCGCTTTTGCCTACTTACGATGTCTTTGATGAGTATCGCTATTTTGAACCTGCAACTGAGTTTGGGTGCATCGATTTTAAAGGTAAAAAGATTGCACTAACCATTTGCGAAGACCTCTGGAACATTAACGATAACCCGCTTTATGTTTCTAACCCGATGGATGAACTGATTAAGGAAAAACCTGATTTGATGATCAACATTGCAGCTTCTCCTTTTTCTTACACCCATGATGATGAGCGGATTAAAGTGCTGTCTGATAATGCTAAAAAATATCATCTGCCTGTTTTTTACGTCAACCAGGTAGGTGCGCAAACCGAAATTATTTTCGATGGCGGTTCGCTGGTTTTTGATGCAGATGGAGCCATGAAAGCAGAGATGAAATACTTTGAAGAAGATTTACAGGTATTCGATCTGGAAGAGGTTGAGCATGTGCGCAATAAATACCCGCAAGCCGAAAGGTTAACCGATATTGAACAGATTCACGATGCGCTGATTTTAGGGATTAAGGATTATTTCAGGAAATCTGGTTTTAGTAAAGCGGTGCTGGGCTTATCGGGCGGGATTGATTCGGCGGTGGTTTGCGCACTGGCCTGCCGTGCTTTAGGCCCAGAAAATGTAATGGCTGTTTTAATGCCCTCTAAATTTTCGTCCGATCATTCGGTGCAGGATGCCTTAGATTTAGTAAATAACATTGGTTGTATGCACGAAATTATCCCGATTAAGGATGTTGCAGAAGCTTTTGATCAGATACTGGCACCAGCGTTTAAAGGCTTGCCATTTAACCTGACCGAAGAAAATATTCAGGCGCGTATCCGTGGTATTATCAATATGGCTATGAGTAATAAGTTTGGTTATATTTTGCTCAATACTTCCAATAAAAGTGAATGTGCAGTGGGCTACGGCACGCTCTACGGTGATATGTGCGGTGCCATAGGGGTAATTGGCGATGTATATAAAATGCAGGTTTTTGAGCTGGCCAGATACATCAATAAAGAACGTGAAATTATTCCGCTTAATACCATTGTTAAACCACCATCAGCAGAGTTAAGGCCTGATCAGAAAGATTCTGATTCGTTACCCGAATATGAAATCCTGGATCAGATCCTGTATCAGCATATTGAAAAGAAACAGGGATCGAAAGCCATTATTGCACAAGGATTTGATGCTGCGCTAGTGCAACGGATATTGAAAATGGTTAACATTGCCGAATTTAAACGTTACCAAACACCGCCTATTTTAAGGGTTTCGCCTAAAGCGTTCGGTATGGGCAGGAGAATGCCTATTGTTGGGAAATATATGGCTTAGTGGGTTGAAAGGTTTGAAAGTTTAAATTGTTGGAATGTTAAATTGCCTATTTGATCTTCCAGGCTTCCATTAAAAAACGACGATGGAATATAGGTGTTCCTGGGGTAAACAATTTGAGGAATCAGCAAGCAGGTCGTCATCTCGACTGAAGCGTAGCGAATGGAGAGATCTATTAGCTAGATTTCTCGACTGCGTTGCACTCCGCTCGAAATGACGATCTATTAAAGACTGTATTACAATCTTATGCTAAAGTAGCATCAACCGTAATGGTGGTATTTAATAATTTAGAAATCGGGCAGTTTTTTTCTGCATCAGCCACTAATTCATCAAATTTATCTTGCGATAAACCCGGTACAGAAGCGGTTAAGGTTAAATGTGATTCAACAATTTCACCTTTCGATGGATCAAGGTTAATGTCACATTTGGTTTCCAATCTATCGGCAGTAAAACCAGCTTCAGTTAAATTAGCCGATAATTTCATGGTAAAGCATCCTGCATGTGCCGCAGCAATTAGCTCTTCGGGGTTAGTACCAACACCTTCTGCAAAGCGCGAGTTGAAAGAATATTGTGTATTGTTTAAAGTAGTACTTTGAGTAGTAATATTACCTGTACCTTCTTTAATAGAACCTTGCCAAACGGCTGTTGCATTTCTTTTCATGGTCAAAATTTATTTTTTGTTTGATTGTTTAACAGTTAAAGATAAATATATGTTTGTATTCGGAATGAAAATCTTTGTTAAGAAATTAACTTATTTCAGCAGCTTATTCTACCTCCGAAATGCTTTCTTCTTCAGGCTTGGCAATTTTATTCCTGAACGATTGTACCAGTAAAATGCCCACACCAATCATGATCGAAATATCAGCGAAATTAAATACCCCAGTTTGAAAAATATAAAAGTCCATGTGCATAAAATCGGTAACAGAGCCATGCACAATCCTGTCATATAAATTACCAATGCCGCCTCCAATTAAAAAGCAGAGTGCAATTTGCATGCTGATGGGCAGGTTGCGTTTAGCGAAAAGAAAATACAGACCATAGCCTAAAAATAACAAGGGCAGTCCTGTCAAAATGATTAGCCTGAAAATATAAGGCATCTCGTCACCTAAGCTTAAAAACGCACCCGTATTTTCTACCTTGGTTAACGTAAAACGGTCTTTAATGATACTGATATGCTCATAATCGCTAATGTTAACGCGAACAATTTTTTTGGATATCTGGTCGCACCCAAAATTTAAGGTTAACAACAGAAGTAATACCGACCAGCGTAGGTTTTTTATTTTTTGCATATTTTTTTATCTGATAATATCGGCATCAACCGGTGTATAGCCTAAATGCCTGCTTAACGACATGATTTGTCCTTTGTGATGAAATTCGTGCGTAATAACATGGGTAAATAGTTTTAAAGGATTTACAATTAAAGATTCCCCATTTCTTTCCAGTTCAATTTGCTGCTGCTCATTTCCTTTAAATTTTTCGGTAAATAACTCCAAATATTCATCTACTTGCGCAAAATAGCTTTGGCAATCGCTTAAGGTCTGGTAGCTTTCGAAAGGTAAAAAATCCTGCTTAATTCCCAATGCCCTTTCGCCGATCCAGGCACAATAGGTTTGGCAGATATGCACCAGTAAATTTCTGATAGATCCGCGGCCAAAAGAACTGTTATCGGCTAAGAAATCCTGTTGGGAAATGGTGTCTATATAAGTTAATAGCGTATTCCTCGAAGATAAAACGTATTCGTATTGTTGTTTAAGCATGGCCTGATTTTCTGATCCATTTTCTATAAGGAATAATCAAAGCTAAAAGAATGGCTGCAATGCTCAATAACTGCGCAATAATATCTCCGCTTTTTACATAAAAGGTTATCTCATCATTTAGGTTAATGTTTGCCTTGATAGCTGTTCTTGTCCACCATTTGGTGCTTTGAGTAACATCGCCACGCTGGTTAATGAAGCACGAAATACCGGTATTGGCCGAGCGTGCCACATCACGGTGTGTTTCTATAGCCCTGAGTTTGGCATACATTTCATGCTGATCTTTACCTGAAGTATTTCCCCACCAACCATCATTGGTAATAATTGCAATAAACTGTGCACCATCTTTTACCTGTTCGCCGATCCAATCGCCCCAAAGGCTTTCGTAGCAAACAACAGGAGCAGCACCAATTCCACTTTGCGCGTACAAAACACTTGGTTTTTCCTGCCAGCCCCAGCCACTAACACTGCCACCCAGCTGCGCAAATACACCATCCATAAAAGAAAATACTTTTGGGAAAGGCATTTTTTCTGCACCGGGAACGAGTTTTGATTTATGGTAGAATTGTACATTGGCCGAATTCTCTACCTGCATAGCAGAGTTGTAGTTGTCATAAAACATGCCATTGGGATGCTTCTTTGCAGATATCGTTTTTTTATCTTCATACCACCTTACACTCTCTATTCCGGTAATCAATGTACCGTTTTTGTATTTATTCAAAAAGCTTTGCAAGCTGGTAAAATCCGGATTGGTACGAATCTTTTCCTCATCAGCATAATTTGGGATGGCTGTTTCAGGCCAGATAAAATATTCTGTATTGGTTTGCCCGATTGAATCGGAAAGATGGGTTAAAATTTTTATTTGCTCAGCGGCGGGAATGATTTCCAACTTTTGATAAGGATCAATATTCGGTTGAACCACTACTACGTTACTTGGCGTGCCTTTCTGTTCGGCATTAAAGTATTTTGTTAAAGATATGGCCATTGGGATAATAACCACCAGTGCCCAAATGCCCACAGGTCTGTACTTTAAATAGCCAGTTTGTGTTTTTAGTTTTTTGTAAGCTTCGAAAGCCAGGATGTTGCTGGTTAAAATCCAGAGCGATCCGCCGTAAACTCCCGTGTAATCATACCATTGTGCCAGCTGGTGCATACCCGCCAATCCATTGCCTAAAGTCATCCAGGGAAAAGCCAGATCCCAGGTTTGTTGTAAGTATTCAAGCGCTATGTAAAAGGAAATTAAGCCAATGTAAGCCACAGTTTTATTCACATATCTGCCCAAACGGTAATACAGCCAAACTGAAAAAGTCATTAAAAGTGCACCTAAACCGTAAGGGATTAACGATACCGGAATAGCCACAATGGGGTTGTTGTATGCACTTATGGCATTGTAAACCCAGTAAATAGCCGCTGTATTCCAAACCAAAAAGGTTAAACCTGCAGTTAGGAAAATCCTTTTGCCTGCTTTTTTAATGCCACTATTGGCAATACTGTCTATCGCAATGAATAATGGTACCAATCCGATTAATAATAAGGGGGTGGTAAATGGCATAGGCGGCCAGGCCAGCCACAGTAAAAATGCACTTAAGCCGGCGAGGAGGTAGGTTTGTTTCTTGTTCATTTTTAATTGCTGGCGCAGTGTTGTAAGGCTGAGCTTATCGAAAGATCAATTACTATCTGCGTTTCGACAGGCTCAACTTAACAATGAGAGGGATTTTGCTATAGACTATCTAAAATATTTGCTTTTTTGGCTTCGTACTCTTCCTGCGTAATCAGGTGTTTATCGTACAAAGTTTTAAGCTTGCGTAGCTTCAATGTGGTTTCGTCTTCTGCTTCTTCTACCACTTCGGCAATCTGGATAACCGGTTGCTCTGGCTCTGGTGCAGGAGCGGGAATTTCGGCAAATGGTTGTGCGTTTAAACTAATTGGTGAAGCTGTAGCGCGATTTTCTTCTAGCTTTTGCTGACGCAACATTTCTTTATATTCTTCCAATTGCTGGTTTGCAGCCTGGTGTAATTTACGCACCTGTACCTTTGGAATAAATTCGGTTACAATATTTTCGCCATGTTGTGGCACACAGATAAATTTAGAACCGAAAAATTCTTCTTTAAACGAAACTTCTTTAATGCTTTTCCACGAAATATCTTTAAAGTTCATGGTTAAGCCCAGGTTGCCCGGTTCGCAGTAAAAAATCCTTTTGTTCGAAATTGCAATACTATCCGGAAGCAAGTTTACTGCTGGTTTTTTCTGCACAGCCAGGTACAAAAGCTCTTCGCCATTGGTTAAAAGATCGTTTAATTTTCCAATCACCTTTTCAACCGCTTTTGGGTCTTGTTCGTCGCTCAGAAATCTATCTATACTAATCATAATATTTAATTATTGTGTTCGAGGTACTTTTCTACCTCTTTTTGTAAAACTGGTATGTCTTTAATTATAATTTTCCATATAACCATGTCATTAACATTGTCATACGAATGGATTATTTTATTTCTCAAATCAACAATTTGCCTTGAATATGAAATAATGATTTCAGGATTTATTTTCAGAAGCTTATTAATGGCTTCTCCTATAATTTCAAGCTCACGTTCAACTGCCCGTCGTTTGGTTTTGTTCGCTTTATAAATTTCAAAAGCAAAGTTATTTTCTAAATGCTCATAAATAGATTGAATCGAAATTTGAATATCGGTAAGAAGTTTCTTTTCTTCTAAAACACTCATATCAACTGAATTTTGCTTTGATTAATACTTTCGATAAGATAAGGATTACTTAATGTTTCTTCGGCCAATAAATCAACATTTCTTTTTAATAAATCCTGTAAGGCATAAAGCAAATCGAAATAGTTATTCCCATAGCTTTCAAAATCAGATTTATTAGAGAAATTAATTAAAAAATCAATATCACTATCCTCTTTTAAGTCGTTTCTGGCAGCGCTACCAAATAAGTAAGCCTCTTTAACATCGTATTTTTTAAAGAGGTTTTTTATTTCGGGTAAATGATTTGATATCAAGCTTTCCATATTTTTAATTTAAAAAATGCTAATCTTCGGCATCATCATATTTGTTTTTTTGCTTTGTTGCCGGTTTTCCCGCTATGCAAATTACAAATTCTCCTTTTAAAGTATTGTTTTCAAAATGTGATTTTATTTCGGTTAAGGTACCTCTTACGGTTTCTTCAAACATTTTGGTTAGTTCCCTGCTTACCGATGCTTGTCGCTCTGCACCTAAATATTGGGCAAACTCTTCTAAAGTTTTTAATAAACGGTGCGGACTTTCATAAAGTATAATGGTGCGCTCTTCTTCGGCCAGTTTTTTAAATTTAGTTTGACGGCCTTTTTTAACAGGTAAAAAACCTTCAAAGCAAAAAGAATCGGCAGGCAGGCCCGAGTTTACCAATGCGGGCACAAAAGCTGTTGCACCAGGGAGGCATTCTACAGCAATATCGTTTTTAATGGCTTCGCGTACCAGAAAGAAACCCGGATCGGAAATAGCCGGTGTACCCGCATCCGAAATCAGGGCAATTTGCTGTCCTTCGTTTAAAAACCTGATAATCTCTGCAGTGGCTTTATGTTCGTTATGCTGGTGATGTGCAAAAACTCTTTTATCAATGCCGAAATGTTTGAGCATGGGTGCACTGGTACGGGTATCTTCTGCCAAAATCAAATCACATTCTTTTAATATCCGGATTGCCCTAAAGGTCATATCTTCCAGGTTGCCTATCGGCGTGGGTACGAGAAATAGTTTGCCATCCATGGTATCAAGTTCAGGTATCAAGTATAAGTATCAAGTATTAAGTATCGGGTATCAAGTAACGAGTATCAGGTATTTAAGCTGCGGATGGTTGAAAACTGCAAACTGAAAACTGAAAACTCTTTCTATCTTTGTGAAAAAAAATAAAATAATGCTGCAAGTTAACTATATCCGCGAAAATAGAGAGAAAGTTTTAGAACGTTTAAGTGTACGTAATTTTAAACAACCAGAACTGGTAGACGAAATCATCAAAATTGATGAAGAGCGTCGTTCCACTCAAACTTCGTTGGATAGTATTTCGGCAGAAGCTAATGCAGCCGCCAAACAAATTGGCGATTTAATGCGTGCAGGTAAAAAAGAGGAGGCTGAAGCGATTAAAGCACAAACGGCTTCTCATAAAGAAAACATCAAAAACCTGGGCGATAAATTAAATGAACTGGAAACTGCACAGCACAATTTAATTGTTCAGTTGCCAAACTTGCCTTACCATTTGGTAAAACAGGGCTCAACTGCCGAGGATAACGAAATTGTACTTACACATGGCGAACCCGCAAAATTGCCAAGCAAAGCTTTGCCGCATTGGGAGTTGGCCGCTAAGTATGATATTATTGATTTTGAACTGGGGGTTAAAATTACCGGTGCTGGTTTCCCGGTTTATAAAGGAAAAGGTGCCAGGTTGCAACGCGCCCTGATTAATTTCTTTTTAGATCACGCAACTGCTGCAGGTTATAAAGAAATGCAGGTGCCTCATTTGGTAAATGCGGCTTCGGGTTTCGGAACCGGACAGTTGCCGGATAAAGAAGGACAGATGTACCACTCAACTGTTGATGATTTATATTTAATCCCAACAGCCGAAGTACCGGTAACCAATTTATACCGCGATGTAATTATTAAGGAAGAAGATTTACCCATTAAAAATACCGCTTATACACCTTGTTTCCGCAGAGAAGCCGGTTCTTATGGCGCGCATGTGCGTGGTTTAAACCGCTTACACCAGTTTGATAAGGTAGAAGTGGTACAAATTACGCACCCGGATCAATCTTACGAAACATTGGAAGATATGAGCCAGTATGTGCAGTCGCTTTTGCAGGAACTGGGCTTACATTACCGTGTATTGCGTTTATGTGGTGGCGATATGGGCTTTACCTCAGCCATGACTTATGATATGGAAGTATGGAGTGCGGCTCAGGAGCGTTGGTTAGAGGTTTCTTCTGTTTCTAATTTCGAAACTTACCAGACTAACCGTTTAAAACTGCGTTTTAAAGGAAAAGAAGGAAAAGCTCAACTGGCACACTCGTTAAACGGAAGTGCGTTGGCTTTACCTCGTATTGTAGCTTCTATTTTGGAGAATTACCAGACGGAGAGCGGTATTAAAATTCCTGAAGCTTTGGTAAAATACACCGGGTTTGATATGATTGATTAAGATGAGCAACTTCAATGGCTTAGCAAGGGTTAAGACTTACTAAGTTATCCTCCTGTAAGCCATCGCGAACTTCGTAAGAAGACCATAAAAAAAGCTTTGCATCACTGCAAAGCTTTTTGTTTTTTATGTAGATAGATGTGATTTCGATTATAGGATCAGGATCAACAATAAGATGATGATAATGATGGCACCTACTGAAAGGTAAACACCTCCAGAGATTGCACGTGCCTGTCCTTTTAACTCTCTTAATTCGCTGCGTAATGCCTTGCGCTCAGCTTTAGTCAGGTTCGATTTGTCCATGTCTCTGATTTCTTCAACACGGCTTTTAATCGTTTCTAATTTTACAGCCTGTTCTGCAGTTAATTCAGTTGGGTTCTTAGCAGGTTTATCAGCTGCCTGGGCCGAATTAAAACTAATGCCTAAAGCAAAAACCAAGGCCAGCGTGTAGATGAATTTTTTCATAATATTAATTTTTTTAGTGTTCGACCTCTAGCTAACAAAAAACCTACCAAAATGTTCTGGTAGGTTTTAAAAAAATGTAATTAAATGTTAAATATGTTATTTGATTTCGAAAACCACATTAACACTGAAGTTTAACTTAATTTTTTTGAAGTCAATTTCTGGTGCTGCATCTGCAGATTCTGCCATTGCAGATTTCATCATGTAGTTTCTGTAAACAGGTTGTACAACATTGTCGCCACCATCCTGTATTTCAATTACGCTGCCTAATTTATCGCCCAAAGCTTCTACCATGTAAGCTGCTTTTTCTTTTGCAGCCATAAGCGCTTTAATTTTCAGCTCTTTTTTAAGACTCTCAATTTTACTGTAATCGTAGCTTTCGATGTTGGTATTGGCAATACCCTTGGCATCAATGGCTTCAATAATCGCATTGAATTTGTTTAAATCACTTACTTTTAAGCGGTATTGTTTACTGGCTAAAAAATCAGGGTTTTTCTTTTTCTCTGTAGCATAGTTCCAGCTGCTTAAATTGCTAATGGTTAAATTTTCTTTTGCGATACCCGCTTTTTGAACCGCGGCATACAATTGTTTTTCTAACTCAGTAATCTCTACTTTTTTCTTACCGTTTAAATACTCTTTAAGCGAAATGCCGATGTAAATGATATCGGGTGTAACTTCTGTTTCGGAGGTGCCGCTAACATTAATTTTTCTGCGTAAATCTACTTGTTGAGCCATCGCTGTCGATAATCCTAAAAATGCAACTAATGCAAGTGCTATTAACTTTTTCATAATTCAAATTTTTCTTTGTGTGTACTGTAAAGATGTAAGCAACTCACAAATTCCACACCGGGATTAAAATATTTTTTATTTTACCTGATAACGGTTGCATCTGGCAAATAGCTACAACAAGGCTGTTATTTATTGGATTTAAGATCGTATCTGACTTGTTTTCAGGTTGATGTGTTTAGATTACTGAAGGGGAGAATTCAGCTTTAAATACCAAAATACAGGCATGAAATTTTTTTATGAACAGAACATTAATCAGGTATATTGCACTGAAGTTGTAGCCAATTATGGCTTGTTGCTGTACCCGAAAAGAAATTTGAGGAAAGAAGAATGTGAAAATTTGTAGGTGTTTTCTCAATCGGGAAAAATTATGCGCAAGGTTTTATGCTTAAATAGACGGAATTATAAAGGGTAATAAAACCGTGCGCAGCAGAACGTTTTCTGCAATTTATCTTATTGCAACCTGGATAAGGTTACAAATGGAGCGTATTTAGCGCTTAAACTTTGGAAACCTTAACTGCAGTTGGTCCTTTCTGTCCCATTTCTACTTCGAAAGTAACTTTATCACCTTCTTTAATCTGGCTGATTAAGCCATTTGCGTGTACAAAGATGCTTTCCTGGGTTTCGGTATTTTTAATAAAGCCATAACCTTTGCTATCGTTAAAGAAAGTAACTGTTCCTTTTTTAATGGGACTTTCATCAACAACGTCTTGTTGTCTGGCAACGCCAATCTGGATATCTTCGGTATTGATTACCACTTTTTTGTTTGGATCGGGTGGCGTAGAAGAAATGTTGCCATTTTCGTCAACATAAGCCATCATATCTTCCAATGCTAAACCTTTTTTAGCATTAGCCTGGCGTTCTTCTTTTTTCTCTTGCTTGTCTTTTTGTTTCTTTAAGCGTTTTTTTTCGTTTTCTTTTTTACTGTATGATGCCTGGGATTTAGCCATATTTTACTTAAGTTTTGTTTTAGAATGGTGAGTGGAATGGAGAATTAAGCAAAGATAGCAATACTTGAAAGAAAATCAGGTTTTTGAATGTTGAAATGATTAAAATTTATTACTCCCAGCGATTTGTATTTCTTAAAAATCCATTTCTTTTTACAAAGCAAATATCGCATTGTGCTAATGCGCCATCATAGGGCCTTCTTAAAAAACCTGGGAAATCATACGCTACATAATCTTTTGCGAGCATAAAATTTACGATATCTGAAAATACGGGAAAGCCAATGTCGTCTCCAAAAGAATAAAAAGAAACCTCAATTATAAATACTTCTGTTTTGCCAAATAAAAATTCTGCTCCTTTTAAGGTTTCTATTTCAAAGCCCTGAACATCAATTTTGACCAGTTCGGGAACTGTAAATTGTTCACTTTTAACGATCTCATCTAAAGAAATCAGTTTAACCAGAAGTTGTTTTCCAGATTTAACAAGGCTTTGGTTTTCATGAGGTAATAAGGATGCTCCCGCCAGATCGTCGTACGTGGTAAGCAACTTTTCCTCCATTTTTTCGCCTGCCCCAAGCATAAAATAAATCGATCCTTTAACTCTGCTGCAAAAATCTTTTATAATATCCTCCAGTACTATTTGTGGTTCGATTAAGCAAAACTTAGCTGACGGAAAAATCTCATGCGCCATTGAACTCCAACTTCCAACATGCGCTCCAACATCAATAATTGACTTACAATCGAGTCCACGGTACTTTAAATCCTGAAGGAGCCTTTTCATATCGCCTACAGGCCTCATTGCCGAACCTATAGGAAATGGATCTATCCTTCTAATTTCAAAACCCAATTTGCGGAGTATATTTTTGATCAGTTTCATTACTTTATCAATATTTATTTTTCACTCATAATGAACGATTTTTCCATGTAGGTTTCTCGATTTCGTAAACAAAATTCCATTTAACCGGTTCGCCATAATAGGCTACTTCTAATTCGCCAACTTTAGTGGCTCCTAATTTCTCTGTAGCTTTTTGCGACCTAAAGTTAGTGGCACCAATATGCAGGATTATCTTATCTACAAAACGGAATGCATAATCGAACATCAGTGTTTTTAAGGCGCGGTTGTGGCCTTTTCCCCAAAACTCACGAGCAATAAAGGTGTAGCCAACTGCAACCGCACCGTCTGCCTCATCCAGATCGTAATATCTCGAGCTGCCTACAATTTTGCCGGTTTCTTTTTCGTAAACTATAAATGCGCCTTTCGATTCGATGGCACCTTTAAAGAAATTCTGAAAAACTTCACGTTGGTAGCGGTCTTTATTGGGATGTTGTTCCCAGATCAGCGGATCGGAAGCTACAGCAAACAAGGCTTCGAAATCTGTTTCTTTTAAGGGAACAATTTGAATTAAATCGTTTGCTAATGTGGGTTGTAAATCGAAATACATATGGTGTGGTTATCAAAACGGCCGGCTAAAAAGCCAGCCGTTTATAATTAAATATTATTTAGCAAGGTGATAGATTTCTCCCTGCCCGAAGCAGACGGGCATTCCGTTGCACTTCAGTCGAAATGACGTTTTTATTAGTCTACCAAGCCTTCAATGGCTACCACTTCGTTTGCTTCTTTCTGGTAATCTACTTTATCAATTTCGAAACCGAAGAGGCTTAAGAAATCAGATCTGTAACCTGCTAAATCGCCAATGACTGGCAAAGTTTCGGTAGTAGCCTGTTCCCAAAGTTCGGCTACTTTTGCCTGTACATCTTCACGCATTTCCCAATCGTCGATCCTGATTCTGCCTTTTTCATCAACAGGAACAGGGTTGCCGGTAAATAACCTGTCGGCATATAATCTTTGGATTTGCTCGATGGTACCTTCGTGAATGCCTTCAGCCTTCATTACTTTGTACAATAACGAGATATATAACGGAATAACCGGAATAGCCGAGCTTGCTTGTGTAACCAATGCTTTGTTTACCGAAACATAGGCTTTACCGTTAATATCTTTCAATTTATCGCCAATGGTAAAGGCTGTAGCCTCTAAATCATCTTTTGCACGACCAATTGTTCCTTTACGGTAAACGGGCTCAGTTAAAGCAGGGCCAATGTAAGAGTAAGCTACTGTTGTAGCACCCTCAGCCAAAAGGTTCTCTGCTTTTAAAGCATCAATCCACATGGCCCAGTCTTCGCCACCCATTACGGCAACAGTGTTGGCAATATCTTCTTCGGTAGCGGGTTCGATTGAAACTTCGCTCACGTTACCGGTATGGAAATCGACTGTTTTATTGGTATAAGTTTCGCCGATTGGTTTTAGGGTAGAACGGTGTAAAACTTCTGTATCCGGGTGTTTTCTAACCGGTGAAGCTAAACTATAAATTACTAAATCTACCTGACCTAAATCGGCTTTAATCAGTTCGATTGTTTTTGCTTTGATTTCTTTAGAGAAGGCATCGCCATTAATACTTTTGGCATATAAGCCTACAGCATGTGCTTCTTTTTCGAAAGCGGCACTGTTGTACCAGCCTGGTGAAGCGGTTTTGCCTTCTGAAGGAGCTTTTTCGAAAAATACACCAATAGTAGCGGCGTCTGAACCATAAGCAGCGGCAATTCTGGATGCTAAACCGAAACCGGTTGACGCACCAATTACCAATACTTTTTTAGGACCGTTAATTGCTCCTTTTGATTTTACATATTCAATTTGATTCTTTACGTTTTGAGCGCAACCATCAGGGTGTGCTGTTAAACAGATAAAGCCCCTCATTCTAGGTTCGATAATCATTTTTGTTCTTTTTTACGTTTTGTAATGTTAAATAAGGGCACTTTAAAGGTCTTTTGAAGAAGTCTTAGTGCCCAAATCTTTAACGAAGATAAATTTTTAATTGTTTAACATTAAATGAATTTTAAATATTGAAGATTTTTAAGTGTTGGAGGCTATCTATTTTTAACCGCAAAGCGCGCAGAGGTTTTCGCAAAGAGCGCCGAGCTGGAGGCATGGTTTGGCGATTAGACTTCTGACCTCAAACTCGGGACCTCTGACTTTTTTTAACCGCAAAGTACGCAGAGGTTTCGCAAAGAAACGCAAAGCTGGGAGAAGGGGGATGATCAGACTTCCGACTCCGGACTTCCGACTTTAACATATTTCTTTTATTTTAGCGGCACACAGATAAAACCGGTAACCATTTATGAAAAAGCTATTACTGCCCATCTTATTTATTTTGATGGCACTAGGGAAACTATCAGCACAGACCCAATATCAGAACTCTGGCTGGTTTATGTTTTTAAACAACACTAAATTTAACGATAAATGGGGCTTGCAGTTTGATCTTCAGGTTCGCTCGGCTGATGATTGGGGATACGTACGCAATACCCTGGTGCGCCCTGCAGTGCAATATTTCATCAACAATAAAAGCAATGTAGCCCTGGGTTATTTATGGCAGAATACCGAATTAAGACTAATTGGTTCGGCCAATAACTCTTTAACCGAACACCGCATTTTTGAGCAGTACATTTACAACCATAAAATCAATTCGGTATTTACCAGTCATAGGTTCAGGTTAGAGCAACGTTTTATTGAGCGTTTAAATAATGATGATTTGTTTTCGCAGCGTTTCCGTTATTTTGTGCGCTTTATTAAACCTTTACAAAAAGCACAGCCAACTTTTACCAAAGGTGCTTTTGTGGCTTTACAGAACGAGATTTTCTTAAATCTGCAAAACAAAAGCCAGATTAATAACAGTGTTTTTGATCAAAACAGGGCGTATTTAGCTTTAGGCTATCGTTTTTCGAAGCAGTTTGATATCGAAGCAGGCTATATGAACCAGGCACAGCATGGTGCAACTGCGAATACGATTAATAATATTATTCAGCTGGCCTTATACACAAGGTTTTAATGTTTTAAAGTCATTTTTTGTACTACAACTCTTACAAAATGTTAAAGCTATTGTAATTGAGCTTGCTTTTTGCTCAATTTGCCGCGTGAAAAAATTTACCATTCTATTTTTAGCACTTTTATTCGGCAAACGGATGCATGCCCAGGAGGTTAAAAGTCCTTCAAGCAGCTCAGTACCAGCCTCAAAAAGTTTATTTAATCCCGAGCATAAGCGGAATTTTTCGCGCAAGGGCGATTTTTATTTTCACTGGGGATACAATAGTTCCTGGTATGGCAAAAGCGATATCCGTTTCCAAGGGCCGAACTATGATTTTACGTTAAAAGATGTTGTAGCACACGACAGGCAATCGAAATTAAGCTGGGATTATCTGAACCCGGGATTGATTACGGTACCGCAGTACAATATCCGCGTGGGGTATTTTATAAAAGATAATTACAGTATCTCTATTGGCTGGGATCACATGAAATATGTAATGGATATTCCGCAAACGGTTGCCATTACCGGCCATATTGGTGCTAATATTTCGCACGAGAATGCACCTACCGGAGCTTTGGCTGGCGATTATAATGGTCAAAGCATTAATGTGAAGGAAAGCATGCTTACTTACGAGCATACGGATGGATTTAACTATGCCAATATTGAGGTAGAGCGTTATGATGATATCTGGGTGGCACCCGGAGGCAAAACCTCTTTGACTTTAGAAACCGGTTTAGGTGGCGGGTTAATGGTTCCCCGTTCTGATGTTCGTTTATTTGGGCAGGGTCGCAATAACCATTTTAGTATTTCGGGCTATGGGGTTTCGGCAAAAGTTGGTTTGAAGTTTTACATCTGGAAAAACTTTTACTTACAAAATACCACCAAGTTTGGTGCTACCAATTTAACCAATGTACATACTACTGGTTGGGATGAATTTGATAAAGCCAGCCAGAAAATTAACTACATCGAAAATATCTGGTTATTCGGGGTTCAGTTTTAAAAAGAAATTAAAGGAGGCTTAGGCCTCCTTTTTTGTTTCCTGATCATCTTTCTGCTCTTTAATTGCCGCCGCAATCTTTGCAATATCTTTAAAGGGCACATCGGCAATAAGGTTGTGAATGTTCGCCTCTTCTTCGCGCCTTATTAATTTCTTTAACGGATGGTTGTCTACAAGGATTTCATTTTTGCCAGGGTACCACACAAAAAGATCGGTAGGCTCGCAGATTAAAAGTTTACATAATTTCTCGATGTGATCTAACCTGACCGAGCGGGTTTTACCGTGGAGAATGTAATGCGCCGAATGTGGTGTGAAACCTGCTTTAATGAGGTAGGTATGGGGACGTTCAATGCCCCTCGCCCTAAAAATTGGAATTACATTTAAAAATAACATATTGTTAACCGGTTTAGTGATAAAAAACAGTATTCAGTTTATCAGGGATGATTAAACAATAGCTATAGCGGATGTAAAAACCACAAAGTACCATTGAATATGATAAATATTATAAGCAAGATAATAAAATAAAACTGCAATTTTTAGAACTGCAGTTATCAGAATATAAAATGAAGTTTAAAGATCATTAAATGATTTTTCCAAAATATAAAATGAAGTTTAAAGAAAATAAAAGGCTGTTTTTATTAATTAAATAGTAGTTCTTAAAATATAATTTACTGTAGGTAAAAAATAGATAGATGATTAAAAAAAATAGAATGTTTATGTTAAAAGGTCAAAGTATTTCGGAATAAATACAATTAAGCCGTTAATTTCTGTAACTATTACTCGGTAATTTTTAAATCTGCATTCATTTGCTGAAACTCCTTGTCGAGTTTGTTTTGGTTGAAGAAGACAGCTAGGGCTTTCAGCCTTTTTCTGTTATCGTATTTCAGGTTTGCATTTAGTTTTTGCTGACATTTTGAACATAGCCTGGCAATACTCCGGTCGGTTTCGGCTAAACTGTTGGTGCCATTCATTAAACAATTTGCTTCAATACAATGGGTGAGCCCGAACATGTGGCCAATTTCATGTGATGCTGTTTTTAAAAGCCTTTCTAGGCTTAACTTAAACTGTTTACTGGTAAGTGGCTTTTGATGAAATCTATAAATTGAACTTACAGCCAGCCCCTTATCATACGAGGCCAGTCCGAAGACAAAATTCCACTTATCATCCGGATATAAGTCCATTTCGGTAATTCCCAGTATTGCAATGGCATCTTTTGGCCTTTCCATAGCTACAACAGTATCCCGCAAATAAGGGGCTGAGATCTGTTCGTGCTGCTGGCTTAAACGCCGCACATGCGGTGGTATAATGTTGCTGCTTACTACGGACTGTAACAAGGTTTTGACCTGAAAAAATTTTTCTAAATACTCACGGGTTAGTTTAATTTGTTCCCATTCTAATACTGAAAATTCTCCTATGTGCTTAAGGTAAATTTTGTTTAATTGCCTGGTGGGCCTAAGTGGGTTACTATTCTGAAAATCGGTAAGGGTTTGAATTCGTTCCTGATGATTAAAAAGCCAGTCGCCTTTTTGTGGTTTTTTTAATGGGATATCATTTTTGGCTATTGTGTTAAAGTAGCTGGAGCTGTTGTTACATGCCCCCATGCTGATCATAACACATAGATAAAACAAAAATGATTTAACTGGCAGCTTCATCGTTTAAATTACATCCAGTAACCTTCTGTGGTAATTAATTTGCCCCAGGTGATAGGCCAGATGCGTAGTAAGATGGACCAGGAAATATTCGGTTGAGGTTTTTTCTTCAAAAACCAGCATGGGGTATTCGGCGCCGATTTCTGCTGCCGTTATTTTATCCAGGGTTTGGTTAACAATTTCAATGGTTTGGTCTATTTTTTCAATCAGCTCTCCACGTGGAACATTTTTTAATGTAAACTCAAGCTCGCGGTTTCTGATGTAACCGCTGCCACCCAGCGTAGCACCGATATAGGTATTTAAATTCCCGATTAAATGCAGGCACAGGTTACCGGCAGAATTGGCTATACCTTGATCGATGATCCACAAGTTAGCCTCGTTTTGATACGATTCAATTTCGGTTTTTAATTTGTGCAGGTCGCGGTTAAATAGTTTTTTTAGGGTTTGGTTCAGCATGGTTACGGTCGTTTATTAGTATGCTTAAGCAAGCTTATTCAGCTAATTTTATGCTTTTCCAGGTTTCAATGGCCCAATCCAGATCGTTTTTATCGTCAAAATATAAGGCCAGCATTAAATACTGATCATCTATTATCGAAGTGCCATAAATTACCTGATAGGTTTTATGCTTATCTCTTTCGTTAATCATATAGCCCACTTTTAAAACCTGTTCATCCGAAAAATCGAAGGTATCTAATGTTTTGGCTACCGATTGATCGCGGTCTTTTATATACTGTATTCTTTCCTGGTATATTTCGGCCCTGCTTTTATCTGGTTCGTTGCTGATAAAAAGTCTGACTGATTTATCACCCGTGGTGTACAATACATTGCCATCGGTTTCTGCAATCCGCTCAAAGAGATTGTTAATGTTTATAGTCCACTTTTCGCTCAACTGGTGGGTTACGAGGTAATCGTCTTCCAGTTCAAAATCTGTAATTTTTTGCCAGCTGGCGTGTTCATCCACTCTTTCATAAGCAGAACCCACACCTTTAAGCAGGATCTTTTCTATGGAGGAATCGATTTTAAGAATGGTAGCGGGGTTGTAGATTTTAATGTTTTGCGGGTCGTCTACATATCCTTCAGGTTCGTAACCGCTAAAAATTCTCCAGCCACTGTCTTCTGCGCATATCCCTTTTTCGCGGTACATGAAACGTGGTTTCCTGTTTTCCTCGACAATCATTTTAGAAACCATCAGCCCGCCAATCGGAGGGAAGTTCTCAAAGTTTTTTTCGTTTTGCTTTTTTTTCTTTTTAGATAGATGCATTTGTTTTAGCTGTAAGATGTTGGAAGAGACCCTGAAATTGGTAATTTAAATGCGCTTATCTTGGAATAATGTTTATTACAATCCTTTCGGGGGCAACCAGCGAAAGTTGTTTTACACATTTCCATTTCGAACCAGCTGTTAATCCTTCAATCGTTTCTCCGTCTTCAATAATGTCACCGTATTCGTAAACGTGATAGGCGTAAGTCCACATTAAATTGGCCATTTCGTTTTCATTTAAGCCTGTAAACCTAATCTGGAAATCGGGCAGACCTAAAGCATGCATGCCAATGGTATCCATCAGTAACTCGCGGTTTTGAGGATCGTTGCTTACATTGAAAAGCCTAACGTTGCAGAGGGCATACAATGCCTGTGTTTTATCGTTATCCCAAAGGTTAGTAATGGCCACCGGGTTTAATAGCTTATCGCCGTGAAAGGTATATACCGAATCGGGCTGTGTAACCCTGATTACGGCTGTAAGGAAATCCATGAAGAGGTTTACACGTGTTTTATAGGGTAAGCTTCTCGACATTAAATCGGTAATCAGTATTTCGTATTGACAATTTTTTGCTATATCATTTGCTTCGGGCCAGTGCCAGTTTTGGGTAAATGCGGTATCGGGAAGACCCACACCGGCTTCGTTTCTGTCGGGTATCAGGATATTGAGCTGTGCAGGAATAGTAGCATCGGCCAGTTGAACAGGATAATCCGGAAAGGAGAAAATAAGGCTGCTTACAGCAAATGAGTGATCTATATTGGGAATGTGTTTTTTGAGTTCGGCTAAAATCTGATCGGCATTGAGACTGGGTTTGCCAGAAAATAAAAGCTTGGTCATGAGCATTTCCGGCAAATTGTGAGGCTGGTTATCTTCAGCTATAGGCTCAATCTTTTCTACTGTTGTGTTTTTCTTTTTAAATGGGTTGAATAAATTCATGCCTAAATGTAGCATGTTTTGGATATAGTGGGAGATTTTATTACTAAATATCTGAATGATGTTATGGCTAGTTCAAATGTAAACGGGTAATATTATTTAAGGAAGGTGTTGTGGTTTCTTGGTTCCACACAAAAAAAAACGTCCCGAATTGCTCCGGGACGTGCTTTAAAAAAGGTTTTATCAGGCTTATACTTTTCTTACTTTTCCTGATCCGATTACCGTTTTATCAACGGTTGGGTTGCCTGAATAGTTTACGCTTCCTGAGCCGCTGATTACGGCTCTGATGCTTTCATCAACAGCGATATTAACCGTTCCTGATCCGCTAATGGTAGTAGTTAATGTTTTTACAGCAAAAGATTTACCTGCAAAAGCGCCAGAGCTGCTGATTACCACTTTGGCATGATCGGCACCCCCGGTAATGTTAATTGAACCTGAACCACTGATAACACCGCTATAGTTATCTACATCGGCAGCAGCTTTGATGCTACCCGAACCGCTAACTGTAGTGGTTAAGCTTCCAGTGCTGATTTTTCCGTTAACGGTTATACCTCCATCGCCGCTAACAGTTAAGCTGGCCAGTTCTTTTGCAGTTACGTAAGCGGTAATTTTTTTACCATCATATTTGTTAGACCAGCTTCTGATGCTGGTTTGCGGACGGATTACCAAAACACCACTTTTTACTTCGGTAACAATTGTGGCAAGTGCATCGGCATCGCCTTCTAAACGGCAGCTCTCGGTATTACCCAAAGTTACAATTACATTAATAGGGCCTGCAGAGGCCACACCATTAAAATTTTTCACATCTCTATCATCTTTCTGATAGCTTGCCGTATTGGGTTGAGTATGTGCTGTAGCAGCAATGCTGATACCTGAAGTTAATGTTAATGAGGCTAATAAAAGGGCAAATAATTTTTTCATGTTTATAGATTTTATAGGTCTTTAATGATAATGAATAATGTGTTCAGCTTATAAGACGGTAGTTTGGGCAAAAAGTTGCATAAAGTGAAAAATATGTAACTTTTTTTGTCTTACAGCACAGTCTTGCCTCGGCTCGCCGCCGCCGAAGGGCTCCTTCTTTTTGGCGTCAAAAAGAACCAAAAAACGTCGGCTGAAAATTTTTCTTTCAAAGGCAGTGGTTTGGCTGGGTTGCTGCAACCCGAAAAATTTATTAGGCCGAATTTAAGTAGAACGGAGGTACGATGCGAAGGCCTGGTTGGGTGGAAATGCACAAACAAATAATATCGACAGCCTGCCGAATAATCTAATTAAATACTTTGTGAAGCGTTTCTTTAATTCGTCAAGCACATCACGCTAGTGGTGTCAGATATTGCTATCTGACACTTTTTGCTGAGGATTTAAGGTCAGATGGGAACATCTGACCTCACCTCAAGTAAGCTGAGAGCAGTCAAGTTTTTAAAACTTGACTGCTCTGTAAACGTGCTAACCCTTCTTAATATTAATATAAAACAGGGGATCGTGTTTGAAATTTTCTGCCGTTACGCTTGCATCTACCGGAATGGTTTTCCAATCGTTAGTGGGCTTAATTAAAGTGTAAGCTCCTGATTTTAGTGTTACCCTTACCGGCATATCAAAACCTTTAACATCGGTTACCCAACGGTAAGATAGCGTGTTGTTGCTGATCTTGTATTCGAGTGCCGGGATTTGGGTATGGCGTAAATACTGATCAAAGATCTTATCTAATTTTAAACCACTTTGTTTGGCCATATATTGCTCAATCTGTGCAGTGGTTACGGTCTGGTGATAAAAGGTTTTGTTTAAACCACGCAACAGCTGTCTGAATTTTTCGTCGTTATTCATGAGCTGGCGGATGGTGCTGATGAGGTTGGCGCCTTTAGGATACATATCGCCGGAACCTTCTTTGTTTACACCGTAGGGGCCAATAACGGGAATATCGTTGCGGATGCCTTTCTGCAATCCGATTACATATTCATCGGCAGCAGCTTTATTTTCGGTACACTCGGTAAACAATACTTCCGAGTAATTGGTAAAACCTTCGTGCACCCACATATCGGCAATATCTTTTGAGGTAATGTTATTGCCAAACCACTCGTGACCGCTTTCGTGGATGGTGATGAAATCCCATTTTAAACCATGTCCGGTGCCGCTTAAATCCCTGCCCAGATAGCCTTGTTTAAACTGGTTACCATAAGCTACAGCACTTTGGTGTTCCATGCCCAGGTGTGGTGCCTGAACGAGCTTGTAGCCATCTTTATACCATGGGTAAGGACCAAACCAGTATTCGAAACATTTTAGCATGGGTTTAACATCGGCATCCCAGTGCGGGCGTGCTTTGGCGCTGTCGGTTTGCAGAGCCCAGTAATCGATGGTCAGCTTTCCGTTTTCACCGTTATAGCTATCTTCCCAATGGGCGTATTTGCCAATGTAAAAGCTAACATCATAGTTGTTGATCGGGTTGCCCACAAACCAGTTGTACTGCTTGTAGCCGTCAGGTTTATCAACAGTATTCCTTAACCGGCCGTTAGATATTTCCTGTAAAGTATTGGGAACAGAAATACTAATGAGCATACTGTCTACCTCATCACTCTGGTGATCTTTATTTGGCCACCAGCAGCTGGCGCCCAAACCCTGGCAGGCTACAGAAACGAAAGGATTGCTGGCGCTGTCTTTCTTGAAAATGAAACCGCCATCCCAGGGTGGTGTTTTGGCTACAACAGGGTTGCCTGAATAAAAAACGGTGAACTTATCCTTACTTCCTTTTTTTACTGCCTTAGGGAAGGTTACAAAAACCGCATTGTATTCTCTTTTAAAAGGGAGTTCGGTGCCTTTGTACACTACTTTTTCTACTTTAAGGTTATCGAAAAGATCGAACTGCAGTTTGGTGAAATCCTGTGTGGCTGTGAAAGCAAATTCATTGCTGCCGCTAACTGATTTCTGGTCGATATCAATTTTCACATCTAAATGGTAATAATTGATATCGTAACAGGTACGCAGCGGGGTGAGGGTTCCACGCAGACTGTCGGCACGCGAGTTGACCTGGTTTTTGCCCAGCATTTGCGCCTGCAAACCTGAGATGCTGCAAGCCAGGGCTAAAATGGTGAATAGTTTTTTCATTTGTTTTTTATTTGGCAGTTGGCCGCGCCCCGGTTCGTGATGACACGAACCGGGGCGCGGCCACACCTATCTATTTAATTACATCAACTTCGATAAAGCTGTCGTTAAACACGGTTTGTGTGGCTTTAATATAATCGGCTTCGGTTGCTTTATAAGGGTTATCTACAAATTTTTGTGGGTTGCGGGCAAACAAGGGGAAGGCTGTACTTTGCACCTGAATCATGATGCGGTGTCCTTTTTTAAAGGTGTGCAATACATCCTGCAGCCTGAAATTTACATCGGTTTTTTGGTTCGCTACCAAAGCTTCGGGCTTTTCGAAACTGTTACGGAAACGTGCCGGCATTACTTCCGAACGCACCATTTGCCAGTAGTTGCTTAAAATGATGTTTTTGTTCGGTATGTAAGGGTTGTTAGGCTCATCGGCAGGGTACACATCAATTAACTTCACAATGAAATCGGCATCGGTACCTGTGGTTGCAATTTTAAGGTGCGACATGATTTCGCCACCTAAAGTGATATCGTTATCCAATACATCGGTCTGGAAAACCAAAACATCAGGACGGCGGCCGGCAAAACGCTGATCTTCGCTCATGTAATTGTGCGGAGTGAAACCAAGCGTAGTAGTTAAATCTTCGGTATATGGAACTGGTTTTAGCGGATCGCTGATGTAATTAACCGAGCCTGTTGCAGCCGGAGCGGTCATGCTCAGCTTACCATCGGCACCTAAATACAGTTTTTGTTTGCTGGCTTTTTCGGTAGGCCATTTGCTAAAGGTTTCCCATTCTTTTTTACCGGTATCGAACATGTAAGCCTCAGGTAAGCCAGAATTTGGATCGCCATTGCCTTTTAAAAAGTGGTTAAAGAATTTGGCTTCGATATTTTTTTGGTAGAAGGTAGCAATGCTATCGCCAAAATACACATTGCTGTGCATGGTGTGGCCGGTTTCGCGGCTCCATCTGCCGTGGCCAAATGGTCCCATTACGATGGTGTTGTACGCATTTGGGTTTTTCTTTTCGATAGTTTTGTAAATGTTTAGCGGACCGGATAAATCTTCGGCATCGTACCAGCCACCAACTACCATTACAGCAGGCTTAACGGTACTGTAGTGCTTTAACAGACCCCGTTTTTGCCAAAACTCGTCGTAATTGGGATGATTTACAGTTTCCTGCCAGAAAAAGTTGTCTTTATAATATTTATCGGCATTGGTTAACGGGCCAAGGTCTAGCGCAAACTGGTAGCCATCTTTGGTTTTAGGGTTAATTAACTGGTGATTGTACCAGGCCTTAGAAGTAGTATCTGTTTTTTGTACCCCAAATACCGGGAAGGTAGAAAAGTAACTCTGTAAAAATGAGCCGTTGTGGTGGAAATCATCGAAAAAGAAATCAGAAATGGGTGCCTGTGGTGAAGATGCTTTTAAAGCAGGGTGATTACTTAAAATACCAGCTGCGGTGTAAAAACCAGGGTAAGAAATACCCCACTGACCAACTTTACCATTGTTGTTGGCTACATTTTTAACCAGCCAATCGACGGTGTCATAAGTATCTGAGCCTTCATCTACATCTTTTTTGGTTTTTTTATTGTCGATCACTGGTGTCATGTTGGTCCAGGTGCCTTCACTTTTCCAGCGGCCACGTACATCCTGATAAACCACAATGTAACCCTCTTTCATCATCAGTTCTGAAGGACCTAAACGTGCAGGGAATTTATCTTCGCCATAAGGTGCTACGCTGTAACAGGTACGCTGCATAATCATGGGATATTTTTTGTTCTTAGCCGCGTCTTTAGGGGTGTAAATGGCGGTAAAAAGTTTAACGCCATCGCGCATGGGAATGTAAACTTCCTTTTTGGTATAGTTAGCTTTGGGATAATTGGCATCGCTTTGCGCATAGGCAGAAGATGCCGAAAGCAGGATGATCAGGAGTTTAAAGTATTTCATTTTTTAAGAATAAGTAAGTTGGTTTGCTTTTGGTTCGTGGAGAAACCAACAAAGCGGGTTATGTTTATTTTATTGAGATTAAAGTTAGTATTAAATTTATTTATTTGGCTTCGATCCTGCGCTCCGGTTCGTGTCCGCTTCATCGGTTCGTGCGGACACGAACCGAGGGACAGACAAAATTTATTTCAACACTGAAACCGTAATAAACGAGCTATTGTGCACGTCGTGGTAAATTTTATGGGTTGCTTTCTGGAAATCGCCAGGCTCTGCCTGGTAAATATCCATAAACTTTTGCGGGTTGCGATCGGCCAGTGGGAACCATGAGTTCTGAATTTGGATCATGATTTTATGTCCTTTTTTAAAGGTGTGGGCCACATCAGGCAAAGGATAGTTTACCTTGGTGATTGCTCCGGGTACGAAAGGCTCGGGTTTTTCAAAGCTGTTGCGGTATTTGCCGCGCATAATTTCACCACGTACCAGCATTTCGTAACCACCCATAATCAGGTTTTTAGGGTTAGGTACGGGGTTTGGCGCATCTTCGGGGTACACATCAATCAGTTTTACCACATAATCGGCATCAGTTCCGGTAGTAGAAACAACTAAGTTGGCCAAAACAGGGCCGGTTAACGTAATATCTTCGGTTAAAACGTCGGTTTGGTAAGTTTTTACATCGGGTCTGCGGGCGGCAAAGCGCTGATCATCGATCATATACTCGCGGGTACGTTTGGCCTGAATACCATCCTGATAAGGTACGGGATTATTCGGATCACTTACATATTCGTCCCAGCTATCGGTACGACCAACTTTTTCAAAAGCCAGTTTTCCGTTAGGTTGTAAATACAGGTTTTTAGTTTCTACTTCCTGAGGTGGCCAGGTGCTGAATTTCTTCCAATCGTTGCTTCCTGTTACAAAGATATTGGCTTCGGCAGGGTTAAAATCGCCTTCGCCTTTTAAGTAATGTTTAAAGAAAGGTAATTCGAACTGTTGCTGGTAATCGACACTGGTGGTTTTGCCAAAATTAATATCGCCCAGGTAAGAGCCATCGCTGCGTACCCAACCGCCGTGAAACCACGGACCTGCTACCAGAATATTATTGGCATTGGGGTTTTGTTTCTCAATGGCTTTGTAAGTGGCAAAAGTTCCGTAAGCATCTTCGGCATCGAAGAAACCACCAACTACCATCACAGCAGGTTTAACGTTGGTTAAATGAGGGGTAATTAAGCGGGCTTTCCAGAAGGTATCGAGGTTGGAATGTTTAAACAAATCGTTCCAGAATTTAATGCTGTCGGCAAAGTAACGGTCTTTTAAATTTTTAACCGAACCGGCTTCTAAATAAAAACGGTAGTTATCCTGAATGGGGAACTGAAAACCTTTAGGGCCTTTATCAGGTGTAATGGGTTTAGGACGTGGAACCCCAAAGCTACTCATAAAGCTGAAGGCATCCATTAGAAACAGTGTGCCGCGGTGGTGAAAATCATCGCCCACAAACCAATCGGTAACGGGTGCCTGTGGCGAAACGGCTTTCAGTGCCGGGTGGGCATTGGGCAATGAAGTAGTTGAATAAAAGCCCGGATAAGAAATGCCGTAAATGCCGGCATTACCATTATTGCCTTTTATGTTTTTAACCAGCCAGTCAATGGTATCGTAGGTGTCGGTGCTTTCATCAATCGCGGTTTTGGTTTTTTTACCTGTAACCTGCGGGCGGATGTCGGCAAAGGTACCTTCACTCATCCAGCGACCGCGTACATCCTGATAAACAAAGATGAAACCTTCGCGCATCATGGCCGGGAAATTACCCAAACTCAACTTGTACTGGTCTGCGCCATAAGGTGCAACGGTGTAAGGTGTGCGGTTAATTAAAAACGGATATTTTTTGGATTGATTTTTGGGTATATAAATGGAGGTGAATAGTTTAACCCCGTCACGCATGGGGATCTGGCGTTCTATTTTGGTGTAATTTTCTCTAACATACGCCGAATCGCTCTGCTGGGCCAACAATTCATTTGAAATAAACAAACAGACAAGGAGACTGAAAATTCTGGAAAAGCTCATTTAAGTTTAGTTTTTAGGAATAAAATTTAAAGATAGCAGATTAGTGTACGATTCTGAAAAAACATCCCGTAAAAGGTTTGTAGCAAAGAAAAGTGCATTCGTCATCGCCATATCAAAATTTAGTTAAATATTGTTAAGGGATAATCTTTTGAGAATTTTCATCGTCATATACATAATCGAATTAAACACAAAGTAATGAACAGGTTATTAAATAAAGGATTGGTTGTTTTCGCTGCAGCAGCGATGATTACAACTTTAAGTGTAGGAAGTGTTTCTGCCCAAAGGCCAAGCAGGAGTGGTGGTTCTGGTGGTGGCCATTCGGGTTCAATCGGACCTTCGAGAGGAGGAGGTTCCATTTCCCGTCAGCCATCTATGCAGGCGCCAGGCCGTGGTAGCTTTTCACCAGGCAGGGTAGGTGTTCGGCCAGAACGTCCGGGATATAGCTACAACAGGCCGGGGTATCGCCCAGGGGTTGGCTATCGTCCGGGTTACAGATCAGGTTATGGTTACCGCCCAGGCTTTGGCAGACCTTATTACAGGCCATATTATAGCTATTATAATTTTTACCGTCCGTTTTTAGGTTTCAGAATTGGTGTACTGCCTTATGGCTATTATCCGTTTTGGTTTGGTGCCAATCAGTTTTATTATTCTGGCGGATTGTTTTACCAACAAAATAATAGTCAATACGAAGTGGTAACCCCACCGGTTGGTGCCGAGGTGCCAAATTTACCATCAGATGCCAATCAGGTGACTATTAATGGTGTAGATTATTATGAGTACAAAGGGGTGTATTATACCCAGAAAGAAAATGCTGATGGTAAAACCGTATATGTGGTAGCAGGAAAAGATGGTATTTTAAACACCACTGATGGTCCGGTTGATACGCACCAGATTGGGGATATTATTAATCAATTGCCTGAAGGTTGTCGTGAAGTAACCATTAAAAACGAAAAGTATTTTGTTTCGCCCGATGATGTGTATTACGAAGAGGTAGTAGATGGCAATAACATCAGTTACCGGGTAATTGGCAAGTTGTTTTAGGTATTTTTTATCATTTATATTGTGCAGCCAGATGGTAACATCTGGCTGTTTTTGTTTGCTGAATATATTAGTTTATGGATCAGTGTCGGATGGAAACATCCGACACCACTGAAAATAAATTCAGGGTGACGCATATTACAGGCGCTCAAAAATCGATACTTTTACAGCCTAAATATTCGGATTTGAAACCTGTATCTCAACTGCTTATTGTTTATGCTTTTTTGGCTGTTGTGCTCTCTTCCTGCTCGGCGACAAGATATGCCGCAAAGCAAAAGGAAACCAGCATTTCATCAATTAATTTTTTAGATGAATATGTAATGCCGTTAAACCAAAGCTTTCAGCAAACAGTTGTTGGCGGTTTATCCGGGATTGATTATGATCCGGCCAATAATCAATATTATCTCATTAGCGATGATCCTTCGCAGTTAAGCCCGGCGAGGATTTATACTGCTCAGATCGGCATTAAAGATAATAAGATTGATACGGTGCAGGTAACGGGTGTAACTTTCATGCTTCAGCAAAATGGAAAACAATATCCGCAATATCGCTCAGATAAAACATTAAAGGCAGATGGGGAGTCGGTTCGCTACAATCCCAGATTGAAAAATCTTATCTGGAGCAATGAAGGCGAGCGCTTATTGAAAAACGGCGATACGATTATTGTTCAGCCGGCTTTAACTTTTATTTCTACAACCGGAAAGTTTTTAGATACCATACCCATGCCTGCTGGCTTTCACTTTACAAAAACCGAAAGCGGGCCACGTAAAAATGCTTTGTTTGAAGGCTTAACCTATGCCGATAATTACCAAACCATTTATGCAAGTTTAGAAGAACCACTTTACCAAGACGGCCCGCAGGCAGCTTTCGAATTTGATAAAGCACTTACCCGCATTTTAAAGTTTGATGCGGTAACGAAGCAAAACACAGCGCAGTATGCCTACAATCTAGGCGCTATGCCGGTTAAACCAACGGTAGAAAACGATTGGAATGTAAATGGTATTTCAGAAATATTAGCCGTAAACAACCATACCTTGCTGGTAATGGAGCGCGCCTGGGCTAAAGGGCATGACGACCATACGTTTATTAAATTATTTCTGGTTGATTTGAATGGTGCGGAAAATGAAATCAATAACCAGGGTTTTATCCAAAACCCACCTAAGCCTTTAAAAAAGAAATTACTTTTTGATTTTGATACGCTCAACAGGCACATCGATAATTTTGAAGGCATCACCTTCGGCCCGAAATTACCAAACGGCCACCAGTCGCTTATTTTCTGTGTGGATAATAATTTCGGTAAAACACAAACCCAGCAGTTTTTCCTGTTCGAGGTTATTCCTTAGTTACAATTTATAATGAGTAAAATAAAAGCATTGCTGTTTGATTTAGACGGTACGTTGATTGATTCGGAGAAATTTCATTTCGATTGCTGGAATACATTTTTATGCCCGTACAATGTTCAAATTGATTTTAAAGACTGGTTGAGCAATTATGCGGGAATTCCGCTGCCAAAAAATGCAAAAACGATAATAGACCGTTACAAAATTGATGAAGACCTGGATGGCTTTATTGATAGAAGGGAGAAAGTAACCTTTGAGGGTTTTAGAACTACCGATATCCTGTTAATGCCACATGCCTTAGATTTTGTACAGTTTGCTTACGAAAAAGGACTTACGCTTGCAGTGGTTACAGCCAGCCCGAAATTGGATGTCGAAGCTGTTTTTGCACGCAATGGTCTGGCAAAGTATTTCAGTTTGTTTATCACACGGAGTGATGTAAGTAAATCAAAACCTGATCCGGAAAGTTATAACCTGTGTGTGGAGCGCCTGGGTTTGCAAAAGGACGAATGCCTGGTTTTTGAAGACACCATTAACGGTGTAAAATCGGCTATGGCTGCGGGTATTACCTGTTTTGCAGTACAGGCCAATGTGCGGGCGCACCAAAAGTTGAGGGTAGCTGATGAACTTTTCCTGAGTTTTGCTAATGCAAAGGAATTTATGCTGCAAAAGGAGTTGATTTAAAGATTGATCAGTTAAGCGCTGCTGATCGGTTTTCTTTTAACGTTTTTTATCTAAGCCACTGGCATATTGGTAAACTGCATTATAAATATCGAAAAACCTGGATTCTTCTTTATCGCTGAGAGAAGTATTGAAAAATAAGATCACACCTATTTTTTTGGATAGATCAGCAAGCATAAAAACCCTTACCCCCGGGTCCGATCCATTGTGCCCAATCCTGGTGGCTCCCAATTTGGTAGCCCAAAAAATCCCTGAATTGAGTTTGTTTAACAATATGTTCTCGGGTTTATTTTGTGCATTAAACTGAAAACGTAACATTTCATCCACACTTTTTTTCTGCAATAACTTTGCATGGCCGTAGGCTCCGTTGTTTAGCAAAGCAATAAAAAAGTGTGATAGTTCTTCAACAGAAGTGCGAATGCCACCATCGGGATAAGTTGTTCCTTCGTACCAGGGGATCTGATTGATGGTATCGCCTTGTTTTTGATACAACCTGGCATGTTTGTTCGTGTCGATTTCTGCCAGCGACCAACCTGAATGGCTCATCTTTAATGGATCGAAAATGTGTTTTTTACCATAATCGCTCAATTTTTCTCCTGTTCTTATTTCTAAGATATAACCTGCCAAACCAGTGGCGATGTTAGAATAATTGTATTCACTTCCGGGTTTGGATTTTAAAAAATTTTCCTTTGAATAGTATTTGCCGTCTTTTGAAAAATAATTTTTTATAAAGGTTGCGAGGGCTTCTGGCTTCGATCCATTATAAAAATATGTGCTATCCATATAAAAAGGATAACGGTCGTTTAAACTGGAGGTGTGGGTTGCCAATTGTCTTAAGGTTATTTTTTCACCCGGATAATCAGGGTTAATGATTTTAAACGGTAAATAGGTGTTGATATCCTCATCTAAGGAAACTTTTCCCTGTTCAACAGCTTTCATCAGGCATACACCTGTAAAGGTTTTACTTACGGAGGCAATATTCATCACTGTTGATGAGGTAAAAGGGACTTTATTTTTTTTATCGGCATAACCGTAACTTTTCATCCAATCAACTTTTTTATTGAGAATGATGGCTGCAGACATGCCAACTATCCCTGCATCGCTCATTTTTTTTTCCAATAAACTGTCTATGTTAATTTTTGCAGAAGATTTGTTAGTCTCCTGGGCAAGCAAATTTTGATAGCTTAGTAAAGCTAAACCGAAAAGGGCAATGAGGGTTTTGGTTTTCATATTTGGTTCTTTAGGTTATTCGCCGAGTAATCCCTGTGCAGTTGCGTTGCTGATTAATTCGGCAACATTTTTAGCGTGCAATTTTTGTAACAGGTTTTTCTTATGGTTATCGACGGTAAACTTACTCAGGAACAGCTTTTCAGCAATTTTTGATGCAGTTAAGCCTTGTGCAACCAGTTTCAGGATTTCGCTTTCTCTTGATGTGAGTTTTGCAAAGCCCCACCTTGTTTTTATAGGCGATTTTGATATCACCTCTGCAACTCCTTTACTAAATGTTATTTTGCCCGAAAATGCTTCATTAATGCAATTACTAATCTCGTCTATCGATGCATTTTTAAGGATATAACCATTTGCCCCATTTTCTAAAATTTTGGCAATGGCACTCCGTTCCTGATGGTTACTTAAGGCAATTACAATGGTATCTGGAGCTATTCTTTTAATTTCCTTACACAATATCATGCCGTTAATATCGGGTAGTATAATATCGATCAGAATAACATCAACATGATTGTTTTTAATGTAAGTAAGTAGCTCCTGTCCGGTTGTAAAGCTTGCAATAATGTCAAATCCACTATTTTTACCCAATAATTTCGTTAATCCCTCTATAATAATAGGGTGATCATCTACAAGCACGAGTGTTGGTTTATGCATTAACATTGAGTTCTATATTTATGGATGTACCGGATTGATTGATACGGGGACCGATTTCTATTTTTCCATTTAAATAAGCCACGCGGCTTTTAATATTTCCCAACCCGATACCTGTTTGCTCTTTTTGTAGGTTAGGGTTAAATCCTTTGCCATCATCGTCAAGGGTAATAAAAAATATATTTTTGTTTTGGGTGCATTGCAGGAGTACATTTTTGGCTTCCGCATGTTTTACCACATTGGTTAATAGTTCTTGTACAATACGGTAAATGGCCAGTTGTGTTTGTTGCGGTATGGCATTTTCAATTTTGATGAAATGATAATCAACGGTTAATTTCTGTGAGGTAAGCGATTCGCATAAATCTTTAAGAGCTGCTTCAAGGCCTATACTTATCAGCATTTCGGGCATCATGTCGTGTGCTATGCGCCTAAGCTCACTAATGGAGTGGTCTAATTGCTGTATAACATGCGCTAGTTCTTCAGTCTGGTTTTCGATAACCAGATCGCTAAGGTTAAATTTTACAACGGCCAGGATATTGCCTAAACCATCATGCAGTTCTCTGGCTATCCGGTAGCGCTCGGTTTCCTGTCCTGTAATCATGGCCTTACTTAGTCTGATTGCTTCGGTTTGTTCTGCCCGTTTTTTCTGATTACGGTAGTAATAAATGCCAAAGAAAAGGATGGATAAGATAAATAATATCGTGGTTCCGAACAACCAGTTCAGCAGCCGGCTATTTTTGGCCGATAAATTTGCCTTTTGATTGGCTGTGTTCAGTTCTGCAATTTTCTTTTGGTTTTCTGCTGTTCTGAATTTTATTTCCAGTGTATTTATTTCTTCTTTTAACTTTGATTTATTTACGCTATCTCTTAAAAGGGCATACTTTTTTAACCATTTAAAAGCTTCTGGTAAATTATTAAGTAGTTCAAAGCTTTCGTAGGCTTGCTTGTAATGATCTACTTTGTTTTCGGTAAATGTCTTGTCGTCACTTTTTATGATTTCTAAAATAATATCTTTAGCCTCTTGATAGTTTCTTTGTGCAATGAGCAGGTTGTATTTCTGGTTCAAAAGATCGGTACGTTCCTTATCAAGATTTAATGCTTTTGCAATTTTCAAGCCTTCATCCAAAGCTTTTAACGACTTGTTATATTGTTTTACTTTTAATAGGTAAAAACTTTCAAATGCACATAAGTAAATATAGGATGGGGTGTTGGTATGAGCTTTCAATAATAACTTAGCTTTGTTGATCAACAATCTTGCTTCATCGAATTTATCTCTTGTCATACTGTTTCGTGCACTATTATTGTACACCCTGGCCATGTGTATGTCATCTGTTTTAGTGCTTTCCAATAGGCTTATGCTTTTCTTGTAATAAGTTGATGCTTTTTCACTCTGCGCACTATGGTCAAAAAAAACAGCAACAGCGTGGTAGGCTAGCCCTTCCATTGAAGGATCCCCTGCCGCTCTGGCCAAGGGAATTACCTTATTCAAAATTAATTTTACTGATTCTTGCTCCTTATTTTCCCTTGATAAAAGAATAGAATAGTTATTCCACAACTTGGCTCTTATAAGATTGCTTTCTTTCGTTTTGATATATTCGAAAATACGATCTGCTTTTAATAAATATTTTTTTGCATCTGTAGTGCGGTTATTCTGATATGCGACATTTGTACCCGCAGAATATAAGTACAAGGCATAGAGGTAGTGAGAGTTTTTAATGTGTTTTTTTCCCTGGGCAAGAAAATAACTTGCCTTTAAAGTATCTCTTTCTCCTGCCCAATACCTGGATAAGCTAAAATTAGCTATAGCCTTCACACTATCAGTACCCGCATGTTGAGCTAGATTCTGTAAACTGTCTGGATATCTTTTATCACTAACCTGTAGCTGGCCGAACACCGGTACACATCTAAATAGGAAAAGCAAACCAAATAATAATAACTTTCTCATCTGATAACATTATAATATCAATTATGTGGTTAAGGGGATGAGCACGAATGCCGTAACCGTAATTTAATTTATTGTACAGTCTAATTTATGTGAAAAGAAGCACAAAATATAGCTATAAATCACTATACAGAAAAATGGCTATTTGTGGTTATTAATGACGCTAATCTGAAATTTAACTTTGATACAGATAATCAGGGATGCCGAAAACTGTTGATAAGAGTAGGCCTGTTGAAAAAACAAATATCTATGAAAAAGTTAAGTTTAATCATATGCTTATTAGCATTTAGTGCCGTGGTTTTTAGTGGTTGTAAGAAAAAAGATGGTACAGGTTCAGGAACAGACCTTAATAAACCCTATAAGGTAAAATTTGTCGGTACAGTAAGTGCCGGATCAAAAATTAGCTCTGCGGTAGTTGTATGGGGCGTAAATAATACTGCTTTTAGCTCATTATCTGGCACTAGCTGGACTAAAGAATATGATTTAACTGAAAAGGATTTAAGAGCATTTACAGATAACCCAACAAAAAACATTGGTTTTAGTATTCAGGCTGATGGTAAAGATGCCAACGCTACAGCAAAAGTCGAAATCTTCGTAAACGGCACTTCAGTTAAAGTGGCCAATGGTTCAGGTGCCACCCTTTCTCCAGATGCTACTTACATTTTTGACTAATTAACAAAAGGTATTTATTCGCTTCAAAGGTTGTAGCGCTGACCTGGCGCTTCAACCTGGTTTTTTTTGCTTAATTCATTATCATAACTTATGAAAAAACAATTACTTTTTATTGCACTTTTCCTTTTTACAGCCATAGCAAGTATGGCCCAGTCTAAATCTGCTTTCAACAAAGGCGATAACCTATTTAATGTTGGCGTAGGGATCGGTAGTCCGTTTTTTGGAACGGGTTATTCCTCGTCTTTACCGGTTAATCCATCAGTGAGTTACGAAATTGGGGTGTCTGATGCCATTAGCGTTGGCGGACAGGTATCTTATGCAAGTTCTAAATACGATGGCTATAACTATACTTTTAAAGAAAGTGCCATTTTCTTCGGGGCAAGGGGTTCGTATCACTTTAATGAGCTGCTTAAGCTTAACCCAAAATTCGACCTGTATGGTGGTGCCAGCTTGGGTTATGTTACAGTAAGTATAAGCGATAATCAAAGCACTATTACCGGTACAGCAAGTGGTTTTGGTTTCGGATTGTACGCCGGCGGAAAATATTACCTGGGAAAAGGTACAGGCATTTATTCAGAACTGGGTTATCAGAGTCTTTCCTTTTTAAATGTGGGTATTGCATTTAAATTTTAAGGCAAACAACTGCCTTTACCAATAGGCCAATGTAAAAATAAAAGTTACGGTCACTTTTATTAAAGGGGTACGGGTTTTCTAAACCTGAAAAAAGTTGCAGGAGAAGTAAAAGCTGAATTGGAGAAGTAGTGCTTCAGTGATTTCAATAAAGGGATTATTGATCAAATAAGCAGATGAGTAATACCTTATTAAACTGTTTTTATTGTCAAAATGATGAATAGGTTAATATTTTTAAGTTCCATGTTATTCTTCTCTGTTTTAATATCCCATGGCCAGGAAAAAATAAAGTTACAGGGCTTAGTTAAAGACAGTGTAACCCAGGAAATAATTACCTATGCAACAGTGAGCCTGTTTAAAAAGGAAGATCCGAAATCGGTGGTTATCAATACATTTTCAGATAGTAAGGGGCAGTTTGTGCTGAACAGCGATACCGGAAACTATGTTCTCGCTATAGATGTGATGGGCTATAATAGGTTGACCAGAAATATTAAGGCTTACATGGGAATGTTGGCCGAACTGGGTGCTTTTTTGTTAAAACCATCTGCCAATCAATTACAGCAGGTAACCATTACGGGCCAAAAACCATTGATAGAGCAAGACAGGGATAAACTGATTTATAATGTGGAGCAGGATCCGGCAGCCAAGGGAGAAAGCCTGACTGAAGTTTTTAGGAAAATACCTATGCTTAGTGTGGATGGGGAAGGTAATGTGCGGTTAAACGGGCAGGGTAATTTTAAGGTATTATTGAACGGACGCGAAACGGCAATGTTTGCCCAAAGTGTAAAAGACGCACTTAATGGATTTCCGGGTGCTGTAGTATCAAAAATCGAGGTCATTACCTCACCCTCTGCCAAATATGATGCCGAAGGTATTGGCGGGCTGATCAATATTATTACCAAAAAAGCAATATTCGGGTATAATGGTTACCTGGGGCTGCATTACTCTAGTATAAATTATTCTGCCAATACTAATTTGAGTTTCAGGAAAGGGAAATTCGCCGTTACTGCTACCTATTTTCTTAGCGGAAACCATAACAATAAGGCGCAGGTAACCAGCGAAACTTTACCCTTACAAGCGGCTGCTTACAAAAGAAGATTTCTTGAAGGCGAGCGTATTACGAACCGTTTCTCGAACAGCGGGATTTTCGAAATGAGCTACAACATCGATACATTGCAAACCATTGTGCTTTATGCCAATGTAGATGGAGGTAACAACAAGAACAGGTTTACACAAAATATTACCACCAGTTTTGTAGATAAGCTGGAACAGGTGGATTTTTTTACACAAAATGTAAGGAATAATTTTCCTTCATACGGGCTTGGAAGCGATTTTATCAGAAAATTTAAAGGAAATCCGGATACAGAACTAAGCTTTAGGTTTAATGGTCAGTTTAATAGGAATGATGGATTAAATACGAGTAAACTCGATATGGCCAGCGCCGATTTATTCAGGCAGAACGATAGTTATTCTAAAAACAGGGAGTATACACTGCAAACAGATTTTATACAACCTTTTACTAAAGCACTTAAATTGGAAACCGGTGCGAAATTTATTTTCAGGGATGCAGATGCCGACTATTTAAGTTTGAGCAGAACAGATGAAAGTTTGCCTTTCGAACCTGATTACTCAAATTCGGATAGTTTTGCTTATAAACAGCAGGTATACAGTGGTTATAGTTCTTTATCATTTGCCCTGCATAAAGTTAATTTCCGTACAGGTTTGCGTTTGGAGTATACTACAGTTGAGTGTGATTTTTTTAGTTCGAAAACTACGGTAAAAAAGGATTACACCATACTCATTCCCGATTTTTCGATGAATACCAAAATATCCAAAAATTACACAATCATTTTTGGATACAATAAGCGTTTACAAAGGCCATATATTAATGCACTCAATCCATTTATCAATAATAACGATCCGCTGAATATTTCTTTTGGTAACCCCGATCTGGATGCACAGACCATCCATAATTTATCTTTCCAGAACAGGTTGGCTAGCGGGAATAATTTTATTGCATTGGCTTTAAATGCCTCTTATTCAGGAAATATGATTGTACAATACACCACTTTTAATGAAAACAACGGTGTAAGTACTACTCAATATGGAAATACGGGAAGAAACAGGGAGCTAAGCGCAATGTTTACATCTGCTATTTCGTTAAAAAAGCTTAATTGTGGCGTATATACCACTGTGCGTTATAATAAAATTGAGAATACGGTAATTTTAACACAGCATGAGGAAGGCTTTAGCGGCCAGGTGGGAGGATTTTTCTTTTATAAGCCGGTTAAATCATTTTCATTAAGCGGAAGCGGAGGCATCTCCAGATTGCCACCTAGTTTAATTAATACCTTAAAGGCAAATCCTTATTATCAGGTGAATGTGGGCTATAAATTCTTTAATGATAAATTAAGTACAACAGTTAATTTCAATAATTTTTTCAGTAAGTCGCTTACCAACAGGTCGTACACCGAAGATGTTAACTTCACAACCAATTCTACAACCACCATTCCATTCAGGGTTGTTTTTGTTGGAGCTACCTATAATTTTGGCAAACTCAAAGAAAACCTGTCGAAGAAAAAAGGCGTTAATAATGATGATTTGATAAACAATTAATTTTTTGAGATGCACTTCAATGTTTGGTCGTGATTGGAGGGCTGGTAGAAATACCAGCCTTTTTTATGCAAATAAGGTAATGCTATTTCGTTTAGTTTTTAACAGGTTGCAAGCTTTAATCATTTTGGGGTAAAGCATTTACTGTTGGCTAATAGCACTTTCAGCTTTTAACCTTTTTTCCCTACATTTGACCAATCAAAATTCTCAAGAAATTATGCAATACGATGTCGTTGTTATCGGTTCAGGACCGGGCGGTTATGTAGGCGCAATCCGTTGTGCTCAGTTAGGTTTAAAAACTGCAGTTGTAGAAAAATATAAAACTTTTGGAGGTACTTGCTTAAACGTAGGTTGTATTCCATCAAAAGCTTTATTAGATTCTTCAGAGCACTACCACAATGCTGCTCATACTTTTACTACCCATGGTATCAACTTAAAAGATTTAAAGGTTGATATGAAACAAATGATCGCCCGTAAAGACGATGTTGTTGCTCAAAATACAGCCGGTATCACTTATTTATTCAAGAAAAACAAAATCGATTCTTTCGAGGGAGTAGGTTCTTTTGTAGATAAAAATACCATTCTGGTAACCAAAGCTGATGGAACTACCGAAACCTTATCGGCTAAAAATGTAATTATTGCTACTGGTTCAAAACCAACCGCTTTACCGTTTTTACCAATCGATAAAAAACGCATCATTACCTCAACTGAGGCTTTAACCTTAAAAGAGGTGCCTAAAAGCATGGTTGTTATTGGTGGTGGTGTTATTGGTTTAGAATTGGGTTCGGTATATGCTCGTTTAGGTACCAAAGTTTCGGTAGTTGAATTTTTACCTTCAATTATCGGTACCATGGATGCTGGTTTAGGTAAAGAACTTCAACGTGTGTTAAAGAAAACTTTAGGCATGGAGTTTTACATGGGCCACAAAGTTACCGGTGCTACTACTAAAGGTAAAACAGTTACTGTTACTGCCGATAGCCCTAAAGGCGAAAGCATTTCTTTAGAAGCAGATTACTGTATTGTGGCTGTTGGCCGTACCGCTTATACAGAAGGTTTAGGTTTAGATAAGATCGGTATCACTGTTGAAGAAAGAGGTAAAAAAATCCCGGTAAATGAGCATTTAGAAACTTCAGTTAAAGGTGTTTACGCTATTGGCGACGTAATTACAGGCGCAATGTTAGCCCATAAAGCCGAAGATGAAGGTACTTATGTGGCCGAAACTATTGCCGGACAAAAACCGCATATCAATTATAACCTAATCCCTGGTGTGGTGTATACCTGGCCAGAAGTAGCTTCTGTTGGTTTAACCGAAGAGCAGTTAAAAGAAAAAGGAATTAAATACAAAGCAGGTTCGTTCCCTTTCAAAGCCAGCGGGCGTGCGAAAGCGAGTATGGATACCGATGGTTTCATTAAAGTATTGGCCGATGCCGCTACTGATGAAGTTTTAGGTGTACACATGATTGGTCCGCGTGCTGCAGATATGATTGCTGAAGCCGTTATTGCAATGGAATTCCGTGCATCTGCAGAGGATATTGCACGTACCTGCCATGCACACCCAACCTATACCGAAGCGTTAAAAGAAGCTGCTTTAGCCGCAACTGATAACAGGGCTATACACATTTAATCAAAAAGCATCATACTGAAATTGCTTCAGTATCTGGTTAATAAATCTTAAAATCCCGGTATTTATATCGGGATTTTTTGTTTAGTTTTTTATCCGTCATCCCAAGGTAGATCTCTCCCCTGCCCGAGACAGGCGGGCGCTCCACTACATTCCGGTCGAGATTCTGCTTTAGCTTTAGTCTTTCCGCTTTAGTCTTTTTACTTTGGTCTTTATTCTTTCAGCTTTCCACTTTCTTCGGGCATGCCCCAAGCTGCGCAAGGGTCGGGCTATCCGTTCCAATCTTTTGTTTGGCTTTCGGCTGCGCTCAAGCTTGCAACAAAAGGATTTACACTGCTATCCCTCATGCAAAAAACCAGCGCAACTAATAAACTGCCGGCTCCATGCTCTTTGCTTTAGTCTTTCAGCTTTGCTTTGGTCTTTATTCTTTCAGCTTTCCGCCTTTACACATTCTTAACCAAATGATAACCTACACTGCTTGAAAAACAGCGTTATACAAATTTATTTTGCGGTTCAGATAATAAACAAACCATGAACTGTAAAAAACTATTTGGTGCGATCCTGATTGCATCACTGGCATTTGCCGCCTGTAAGAAAAATCCAACCGACGAACCGATTATAGATCCGCCAACTGAAGCGGTAGTTCCCGAAAAAATCGACAGCTTTAAAGAAATTGCTTCAATTGATCTGGGTGGAGAATTTGCTTCAGAAATTTCTGCCTACGATCCGTTAACCAAACAATTGTTCGTAGTAAGTAACGATGGCGGAACCAAGGTAGATGTGGTGGATATGAGCAAATACCCTACAGTTACCAAATTAAAAACCCTTACTTATCCAAATAACGCCGGTATTAACAGTGTGGCGGTAAGCAACGGTTTATTGGCAATTGCTTTAGATGGAGCCGATAAGCAGGGAAATGGCGATGTAGTAGTGTTAAAAACCTCCGATTTATCAGAAGTTAAAAAGATTACCGTAGGTGCTATGCCTGATATGGTAACTTTTAGCCCTGATGGGAATTACATTTTATCTGCCAACGAAGGCGAACCAAATCTGGCTTACACCGTTGATCCTAAAGGAAGTATTTCAATTATCAATGTCAAAGATAATTATTCGGTAAAAACGGTAGATTTCTCAGCTTTCGAATCGCAAAAAGCTACATTACTTGCCGGTGGTTTCAGAATTTATGGCTACAACGCAAGCTTTACCCAGGATATCGAGCCTGAATATATTGCCGTAAGCAGCGATTCTAAAAAAGCTTATGTTACGCTTCAGGAAAACAATGGTGTTGCCGAAATTGATGTTGTTGCCGGAACCATTACCAAAATTACCCCATTGGGTACCAGAGATATCAGTTTGGCAGAAAATGCCTTTGACGTAAGCGATAAAGACAATAAAAAAGAGTTGGGTACATGGCCAATCAAGGCTTATTATTTGCCAGATGCAATCTCTTATTTTACTACTGGTGGCACTGCTTATCTGGCCCTGGCCAACGAAGGTGATACCAGACAGGATTATACCCCGAAAGATGCTAAGGAAGAAGTACGCGTAAAAGATCTGACTTTAGATCCTGTTAAGTTCCCTAACGCCGCAACCTTACAGTTAGACGCTAATCTGGGCAGGCTTACGGTAACCAATACCGCTGGTTTTACCATGGTGGGTACAAATAAAGTATATCAGGAGTTATTCTCAACCGGTGGAAGAAGCGTAAGTATTCTGAACGCCAGTACCGGAGCTTTGGTGGCCAATATCGGTAAAGATCTGGAGCAACATGTAATTGATGCCGGTAAATATGACGATGATCGTTCGGATAATAAAGGTGTAGAAGTAGAAAGTGTAACCGTTGCACAGGTAAATGGACAAACCCTCGCTTTTATTGGCATGGAGCGTGCAGATGCAATTGCCATTTACAATGTAACTAATCCTGCTGCACCAAAATTTGTTCAGTTATTCTCAACCGGCGATGCGCCCGAAGGTCTTTTATTTGTTAAACCGAAAGACAGCCCGAATGGCAGAAGTTTATTAATTGTATCAAACGAAGCAGACGGAACAGTTAGGTTCTATCAGCCCGATAAAATATAGTCGACTCTCTTATTAATTATTATGTTTTAGGCCCCGGTTTTACATCGGGGCTTTTTGTTTTATTGCCATTCCACTCCAAAACCGTCATTCCCACGAAAGTGGGAATCTTAATGCATTAGTTCAGCTGTATAATCCATTGAGTTGTGCAGCTCTTGCATCATAATACCGCGCTTTACCCTTTAAGCTTCCAAATTTAAACCCTATATTGCAGCACAAAATAAAACTTTAGGGGTGCCTTCAATTCTGTAGGCTGAGAATATACCCATTGACATTAAATAACCAAATCAAAATATTCAATTTTCAAAAGTTTGAACATTGGAGTTTGATTATTGGAATTTTAAGGTCATGAACCTGATCCGGATAATGCCGGCGTAGGAAATTAGTTTGTCTGCTGCATACAATGCATTTCTGCATTATTGAAGACTCCTGAAGTGTTATGAACAAAGATGAAGTCTAAAACCATGAATTATATTAATGTTTTAACCATTGCAGGTTCTGATAGTGGTGGTGGTGCAGGTATTCAGGCCGATTTAAAGACCTTTTCGGCACTGGGTTGTTTTGGTACTTCGGTAATTACGGCCGTAACCGCACAAAATACAATGGGGGTAAAATCGGTACATGGCATTCCTCCCGAATTTATTAGCGACCAGTTGCAGGCGGTACTCGAAGATATACCACCAGTAGCCATTAAAATCGGCATGATTAACCGTGCAGAAGTAGTCGCGGTAATTGAAATGGCACTTAATCATTATGCTCAGGAGGTTCCGGTAATTTTAGATCCGGTGATGGTAGCTACCAGCGGCCATAAACTGATCGCGCCCGATACGGTTACGCAGCTAATTGATAAGCTGTTTCCACTTGTAACCCTGGTTACACCAAATATAGATGAGGCCATTATCCTTACCGAACAACCCATTAACAATCTGGATGATATGGTTACCGCCGGCCGCAAAATTATCGGAAAAGGAGCAAAGGCCGTTTTGGTAAAAGGGGGGCACCTGGCCGGCCCGATTATTTACGATGTGTTGATCGCAGGTAATGAGTTGCCGGTAATTTTGGAAAGCGCTTTTATTGCTTCTAAAAACCTGCATGGTACTGGCTGCACGCTCTCTTCAGCAATTGCGGCCGAAATGGGTAAAGGTAACGACCTGCTTAGAGCCATTAAAAATGCTAAAAAATACATTGCTGCAGCTTTACAGGAAGGGAGTCAGGTTACTACAGGTGCAGGTAATGGGCCGCTGAATCATTTTTTTAACCCTTTAAAATTAATTATCCAATGAAATGGAGCGAACAAGCCTGGGAATTGGTGAAACCCATTTACGATAAGATTTTAACCATGTCCTTTAACCAGGAGCTAAGTGATGGTACTTTGCCCAAAGAAAAATTTATTTTTTATCTGGCACAAGATGCTTACTACTTATTGGAATTTGGGAGAACGCTAAGTACCATTAGCGGTAGGGTACAGGATGCAGAACTGGTGATGGCTTACGCCGGATTTTCTACCGGAGCTATTTTTGCCGAACGTAGCCTGCACGAAAGTTATTTCGTAGAATTTGGTTTGGATAGTCAGGTGAAACCATCGCCGGCTACACTTTTGTATACCAATTATATTTTAAACCAGGCGGCCTATGCCAGTGTCGAAGTAGCAGCAGCGGCAGTTTTACCTTGTTTCTGGATTTACAAAGCAGTAGGTGATCATATTTTTGCCCGGCAGGAGGGAGATCAGAATGTTTATAAAAGGTGGATTGATATGTATGCAGGAGCCGAATTTGCCGAGGCTGTAGCGAAAGCTATCCAAATAACCGATAACATGGCAGAAGAGGCGAATGCTGCAACCCGGCAAAAAATGCTCGATGCTTTTGAAATGGCTACACGACTCGAGTGGATGTTTTGGGATAGTGCGTATTCCCTTGAAGAGTGGAAAATATAGTCTGATTATAACATTTTCTGCAAATATTTTGATATAAACTTAAAAAAGTGTCGGTATTTTCAATTGATTTAAGGAACTTTGCAGCTTAATCTTATTACTCATACATCAGTTTTGGAAGAAAGCACGCAAGATCAGGCCCTATTAAATACACCCGAAAATAAACCTGTATTAGCTTCCAGCTCTCCGAAACAAGTACGCTTTGCCATATCTGCTTTTTATTTTATGCAAGGGGTTTGCTTTGCAAGCTGGGCCAGTCGCATTCCGACATTTAAAGCTGCAATGGGTTTAAATGATGCAGAATTGGGCTCCATTCTTTTTGCATTACCTGCAGGGCAGATTATGACGATGTTTTTTTCGGCAAAATTAACCACACACTTCGGGAGCAAGAAAATGCTCAAAACTACGGCGCCTATGTATGCCATTGCGCTAACCTTTTTGGCCTTAGCCACCGCCGGCTGGCAGCTAGCTGCTTTTTTGGTGCTGTTTGGTATAACGGGTAACCTTTGCAACATTGCATTAAATACACAAGGTGTAGCCGGCGAAAATTATTACGGTAAGCCCATTATGAGCTCTTTCCATGGGGCCTGGAGCATTGGAAATTTAACCGGGGCATTAATTGCATTGGGGCTGGTTAACTTAAAATTAGGGATGTATGCGCATTTCTGGATTGTTGCTGCGCTATCGTTAACCAATGTGGTGTTTAACTCCCGAAAATTACTCAACTACAATAAACCCGATACGGTGGCCGAAAAGACTAAGTTTTTTACCATGCCGCAGGGTATTCTGGTACTACTCGGACTCATTGCATTTTGCAGTATGGCCACCGAAGGAACGATGTTCGATTGGAGTGCTATTTATTTCGAAGATGTGGTAAAGTTACCACACAACAGGGCAATTATTGGCTATGCTTCTTTTATGTTTATGATGGCAAGCGGTCGGTTTTTAGGGGTTTACCTGATTGGTAAATTCGGCCGGAAAAATCTTTTACAAATCAGTGGTGCCATTATATCGATAGGTATGGGGCTGGCAGTAGTATTCCCGAATATTTTTGTGGCTATTATAGGCTTTATGCTCATTGGTTTAGGGGTTTCGAGTATTGTGCCTATGGTGTACAGTATTGCCGGTAATAACAAAAAAGTACCTGCTGGTAAGGCTATAACCATGGTTTCGAGTATTGGTTATTTTGCTTTTCTGTTTGGCCCGCCATTAATCGGTTACATTTCGCAATTATCGAGCCTGCGCTACTCTTTCGGCATTATATCTGTTTTTGGTTTGTTAATCACTTTTGTGATCACCAAAATAAAGGAGATAAACTAGTCAAGGTATTCTGTATTAGCTTTTAGCGTGTAAAAGGCCGTCTGCTCGAATGTCTAACCAGAAGAATTCTGATTTCTTTATTAATTTTTCTGAATGATATTCTATATCGATCGATTTCAAAGGCAAAGAAACTTCCATCATTGTTCTTTTTTAAACGATCTATTTGAAAGGTATTTAAATGGTTTGGAAGGGAATTGATTTTGGATAAAATTCTAATTTCTATTTTTTCGGCATAATTGACGAGGTCATTATCCTCAAGGTACTGAATAATTTCGAGGAGTTGTTTTACTGCAAGTTTATTCCATTAAATTTTCATCCATTTCAGATGTTATAGTTAGCTTGCCAGATTCATAAAATTATATTAAATGGCCTTAGGTCTTTTCTGGAAAAGCTGTTCTACATCTTCGTGAGCAATATAATTTCCTGCTTCTATTTCGTTATCCGCTTGCTCCAGTTCCTGATTATATTGATTTAGAAATGCTGCTGCAACTTCAGCTGGCTCATCACTAATATCCGATTGATATTTATAATCTAAACTATCTAAAAAAGCAATTAACACTTTTTCTTCTTGTTCATTCTTGGTATTTACGAATATGCTCATATTCAAATTAAACGAATTTTATGATAATAATTATAAGCTATTAATTACTCCTTCTTCAACCATCCATGCTCTTTTAATGCGGCAATGGCGAGTTCAATTAGCCTGAGGTTTTCATCCTGATGGCCATGTTGTACCTCCACATTGATATATGGAATATGGTTCTGCATGGCGTAAACCGAGAGTGAACCATCGTTAGAAACAAATTTGGATTGAAGAATTACGTTTACATTCGCCTTTTTTAAGGTAGAAAATAACTTGGGTTCGGTTACATATAACAGGTCATCATTATCCATTTGGAAATTGATGTAAACAGAATCGGCAGTACTCGATAAATCATATCCTGGCAGGTAAGAGGAAATGCCGAAGCCTCCATCAGCATTGTTGTGTAGGGTTAAGAAGTAGCCTGTTGATTTCGGATCGTAAAAATCGACAATCTGTTTGCCAGCATTTAATATCGCTTTCTCTACTTCGTTCGAGCTGTAAGCATCTTTCTTTAGGCGTGTATTTACGCCAACTTCAGTATAAATGGCATTTGGATCAATGCGGTACCGATCATCCATATAAGTGAAGTTATAATCGCGTACACCACCGTATTGACAATCTATAAGCTCACCACCACTCCAGCGGATGTAATCGAAACCAGCTTTAACACCCGTATCTTCGTTATCGTGAACCACTAAAAAACGAATCCCGTTAGGTTTATAGCTGTATTTTACGAGGTTAATGTTCAGGTCGGCTACTTTGACAAATACCGAATCGGTGGTCATTGCCGCGAAAACCGGTGGATGCTGGGCTTTTGCAAAGAGGGCAGGGAAGATAAGGAACAGGCTAAAAATGATTTTAAACATAATCACTAATATACAATGTTGATTCACAATTTGTTTGGATACAGTATTGTAGGATTATCTCCGCGTAAAATTTTAATGGTTCGTGGCGACACGAACCAAGGCGTTCGCATGGTGTGCAATTTTTCCGTGTTATCCGTGTGCTCCGTGGCAAAAAAAGTGATTTGTAGCGACATAAACCATGGCGTTCGGATAAACTTCTCGCCCAGCAGGGCTGTAAAACAAAAAAGCCTTACAATATTGTTGTAAGGCTTTTGATCTGCTCCTTCTGCTGGGCTCCCTTCGGCTACGCTCAGGGTAAACTTCTCGCCCTGCCCCAAACGCAAAAAACCCACAACTTTCGTTGCGGGTTTCGCTCCTTCTGCTGGGCTCGAACCAGCGACCCTCTGATTAACAGTCAGATGCTCTAACCGGCTGAGCTAAGAAGGAATCCGGCTATCCAAAAAAACAAGTTTCTTTAAGCTTTTAAGCGAAATACCCGCTTGTTCGTTTTGGGAATGCAATATTAGGGCTTTTAAATTATTTATGCAATATTTGCAGTGAAAAAAAATTAAAAAAAAACTAATACATAGATATGAGCCTGATAATCATAGGTACTGTAGCTTTCGATGCTATTGAAACGCCTTTTGGCAAAACAGACAAAATTGTAGGTGGAGCAGCAACTTATGCCAGTTTAGCGGCATCTTACTTTTATAATAAAGCAAAAATTGTTGCAGTTGTAGGTGATGATTTCCCTCAATCGGATATCGACACCTTTATAAAACACGGTATCGATACTGAAGGATTGCAGATTAAAGCAGGCGAAAAATCATTTTTCTGGTCGGGAAAATACCACAACGACATGAATAGCCGCGATACTTTAATTACCGAATTAAATGTATTGGAAAACTTCGACCCGATTATCCCGGAAAGCTACCAGGACTGCGAATACCTGATGTTGGGTAACTTAACCCCACAGGTACAGCAAACCGTAATTAAGCGTCTTAAAAACCGTCCGAAATTAATCGTAATGGACACTATGAATTTCTGGATGGACATCATGATGGACGATTTACTGGAAACGATTAAAATGGTAGATGTTTTAACCATTAACGATGCCGAAGCACGTCAGTTATCAGGCGAGTACTCGTTGGTTAAAGCTGCTCAAAAAATCCTTGCAATGGGACCAAAATATTTAATCATTAAAAAAGGCGAGCATGGCGCTTTGTTATTCCACGAAGATCAGATTTTCTCTGCTCCGGCATTGCCTTTGGCAGAGGTATTCGATCCAACCGGTGCCGGAGATACTTTTGCAGGTGGTTTTATTGGCTATTTGGCTAAAGTAGGTACCGTTAACTTTAACAACATGAAAAATGCCATTATTTATGGCTCAGCATTGGCTTCTTTCTGTGTAGAGAAATTCGGAAATGAAAAATTGTTAAACTTAACCGAAGCTGAAGTTGCGGCACGTATCCAGCAATTTGTAAACCTGAGTGCGTTTACTATAGAGCAATAAAAATTATTTGTCATCCTGAGCCTGTCGAAGGAATTAGTAAACCTGTTTCGACAGGCTCAACATGACATCCCCAATTGTAAATCGCCAACTGCCAACTGTTAACTACCAACTGTTAATTGTAAACTGCGTACCGATCTAAAATCCGGCAGCGGCAGGTTGTTTATTCCTCAAATTAATTACTGTACGACTAATTACCGGCTGCAAAGCAATCAGCAAAATGCTAAACAGGCAAAGCACCGCAACCCAATCGTAATAGCTTACACAAAATTGTAAAAAGGTCTGTTTCTGCACGGCCTTGTTCAACAAACCCACTGCAGCTTTCGATGCTTCATCGCGCAACATCCCCCTGCTGGCCAATGCAGACTGGTAAATTTTCAACCTTTCGGTCAGATTAAAATCCAACAGGGAAAGATTCCCCCTTAAATCATCGTTATGCTTCCCTTTAAAATACAACTGGAAGAAATTAATAAAAGCCAGGCTTAAGCTAAAAGTAGAAAAGCGCACAAAAACACCCACAGAAGCTGCCGACTGGCTCATGTGATCGGGAACAGACGACATGATAAACATTACAATGGGCGACATGACCATTCCTGCCCCCAGCCCCTGCAAAAATAAAGGCAGATAAAAGTTAACTGTACCAGCCTCGCTGGCGAACAATTGCCCCATCCACAGGAAAAATACAAACAGACACACAAAACCACTTATCCACAATACGCGGAGGTGTTTCTGGCGCGTGAGAAAACGAATGGCGATTAACGATCCGGCTATTACACCGGCAATATTCAGGATCATAATCTCATTGGCATGCAAGGAATCCATCCCCAATACGCTGATAAAATAAGAAGAAGTTAAACCAAAAGCACCACGAATAAGGTACAGGATAACCAGAAAAACGATACCAATGGCAAAATTCTTCGATTTGAATATAGCCAGATCAACTGCAGGTCTTTTCAAGCTTCGCTGCCTGGCAACCGAAACCATAAACAGCAGTAAAATAGCTAATATATCGACAACAATGGTTTGGTCTTCTAGCCAATCGTACTGCTGCCCGTAAATGAGCACGTAAGCAATGAGCACCAGCATGGTTGCAAAGAGCACGAAACTGAGCCAGTCTATTTTAAACAAATGGGTTTTAGGCAAAATATGCACCCGGTTTAACAGGCTAAAAAGCAGTGCAGCACTCGGTAAAAAACAAAATATCATGGCTTTATACACCACGTTATACTCGTAATTTTCGACTATCGGCACCGAAAATAAAGCCGTAAGCGGCGAAACACACAAAATCATCCCGTAAAAAATGGTATAACCCGTTTCTTTGGCATGCTCTGACTTTAAGCGATTAAACAACAGGTTGAGCGAAATACTGGTTAAACCACAGTTTACAATGCCCTGCAAAAAGCGAAGGGCAAAAATCAGCCCTATTTCGCGGGTATGGTAACAGCAATAGGTAATCAGTATTTCTAAAACAATACAAATCAACAGGTAATCTTTGGTAACCACGCGGGCAAAAAAACGGCGTTCTACCACTGCAAAACTGGCCACGGCCGCATAAAACATCAGCAAAGAAAATTGAACATCAGCGGCAGTAGCACCATAATAACCGGCGGCCGCCATCCCATCAGCAGTCGATAAGGCAAAGAGCAGCACCGATGACAAAAGCACCGCAAAAATGCTGACGATGACCAGCCACTCGGGCACCCCTGTTTTAAATATAGTCTTATTATTAATCATGGCCCTGAGCCCTTTTCACTTTTACACTTGCACTCATCCCTGCGCTTAACAGGTCAATACCTTTATCTTGCTTGTTGATGCGGATACGCACGGGTATGCGCTGGGCAATTTTAACAAAGTTTCCGGTCGAGTTATCAGGAGGCAATAAGGAGAACCTTGATCCCGTTGCGGCAGAAAGCGATTCGATTTCGCCAGCAAAGGCCTGATCAGGAAAAGCATCGACCGCTACACTTACCGGTTCGCCCACATACATTTTCGCAATCTGTGTTTCCTTAAAATTAGCGACCACCCACTTACCTGCACTGCGATCAACAATATAAGCAATGGTTTGGCCGGTTTGCACCAGCTGCCCTTCCTGAATAGTTCTTCGGCCCATTTTACCATCGTAAGGGGCCAGAATAACCGTATAAGAAGTATTAAGCTTATTTCTTTGCACTACTGCTGTCCTTCTTTTTATTTCAGAAGCCAGTACTTCGCTTTGTGCTTTAATATCGTTTGTTTTAGAAAGCGCTGCCGCATAATCTTCTTTAGCCGCCAGGTATTCTGCCTGTGCCACCTGCAATAAACTTTCTACTGTTTCGAGTTGCTGGCGTGTTGCCGATTCGGCAGCAAACAGTTTTTGGTAACGGTTATATTCTGTTTGTTGTTTCCAGAGTTTGGCTTTGGCAGCCGCAATTTTGGCCTGCATTACTGCAGCATTACTTTGGGCAGTTTTAATATTACTTTGCTGTACCGAAACCTGGGCCTGGGCATTCAGCAAAGAAGCCGAAGCCTCATCCTGCTGCACAGTGTAATCATCATCATCAATCAGCACCAGCGTATCACCTTTTTTCACTTCCTGGTTTTCTTCAAACTTAACAGCTTTAATATAACCGCTTACCCTGGCCGTAACCGGGTTAATGTATTCATCAACCTGCGCATCGTTAGTTTCTTCGTAACGCATATAACCCAGCAATGTTTTACCACCCCAAACCAGCAATACCACCAGTACAATCAGCGCTATGATAGTGGTTATCCTGCTTATTATTTTATCGGCTTTATTTTGTTTCTGTATGTTCATGTTATAAATTTCCTATGGCTTTTTGTAATTGATAGTATTGTATTTTGGCGTTCACCTTTGCAGTAGTCAGCTCAAAACGCGACTGCAACAACTGGGTTTCGGCATCAAGCAAATCGGTAAGCAACGACAACTGGTTGAAGTAGGTATTCTGCACAATGCGGTAACTTTCTGCGGCTTGTTTAATATTTTCTTCGGCTACACTTATGCGTTGCACCGATTCTTTATAACGGATGTAATTTTCCTGCACTTCCTGGCGGATGTTATCTTTTACATCCTCATCTTCTACCTCTTGCTGGTGCAGCTTAATTTGCGCCTCTTTAACCTTATGCTGATTGGTGTACCACGAAGAAATCGGGATTTTGAGCTTTAAACCTACCATTCCGGTGCTATAAAGCGAAAGCGCATAAGGGTAAAACTGAATTTGCGGGTAAGCAAAAGCATATTCGCCAAAGAAACCCAGCGAAGGCATTACATTAGACCTGATATTTTTCAGTTTTAACTCTGCCAGTGCCTGCTCTTTTTCCGAAATCCTGATTTTATAGGCTGAGGTTTTGGCATCGTTAAAATATTCATCCACCTGTTTTAAGGCAATGGCATCTGTTTCATTCGCTGTTATCTGCGGGTTTAGCGGTGCATCATCCGGCCTGCCAATCAGGATATTCAGTTTCTGTTTGGCAATTTTAATGCTGTTTTCAATCTCGCTTAGCAACATGCGTTGTTTAGATAAACGCAGTTCTGCGCGCAACACATCACTTTTTAATATCGTACCGTTTTTGTACAAATGGTTAATCTCTGCCAATTGTTTCTCCCGATCCCTGATATCCTGTTCCAACAAACCACGGTAGGAGATATTGCGGAAAACATCGTAAAAATAAACCGCCGCTACATAGTGGATTTCCTGTTTATTTTGGCTGCTTTGAATATGTTTAAGCTCACTTTCTACTTTTGAGGCATTAATTTCGGTATTGGTTTTGCCACCATTATAAATGTTAAAATAAGTATCGGCACTGGCTTTATAATAGGTTGGCACCACCGGAAACTGTGCTGGCGTATGAAAAAGGCCATTTTCGTAAATAGGCAGCGGAAAAACATGGGCATAAATCCCTTCGGCTGCAATTTCCGGTAAACGCTCGGCCTGGCTCACTTTAATATGGGCATCGGCTGCTTCGGCACCCAGATGCTGTACTTTAATTTTTTTGCTGTTACTATCGGCCATCGCCCAGATCTGGCTAATGCTAAAGTTATTTTGCAATGTAACTTCCTGTGCACGAACAAAAACCGGCAACAAAAGAAAGCCTAAAAAACAGCTTATCCAGTTTTTATTTTCTCTAAAATTCATATTCGTTAATTAATTGATGCAAATTTCGACACAGATTTGTTACTTTGTTTTATCTAAACCGACAGATATTTGTTTAAACCAGCCAAATGATAAAAGTTAGCAACGAAGACCTTTTATTTGCAATCGACGAAAAACCAGAAACCATGTATGTTTGGCACAGCAGGTTCGAAGACCGATTTCAAGACCATGCTCATTTAAAGGGGCAGTTAACCTATGTAGAGGGTGGCATTATTTTTTTATACACCAAAGAGAAATCTTATTTCCTCCCCGCGCGGCATTACGTGTGGATTCCGGCAGGGGTAGAACACCATTTGCAGCACCGTTACCAGGCCGCAGTGGTGCGTAATATTTATTTCGATACCACTACCGACCACGAAAACCCGTTTTACAATCAGATAGGTATTTACCCTGTAAATAACCTGTTGCTCGAAATGTTTTTATTTTCTGAGCGCTGGAATGGCAACATTACCCCCAACACCAAAGAGTACGATTTTTTAAATACACTAAAAAATATTTTGCCTGTAGTAAGTGAGCACCCCTTGCCAATTGCCCTGCCCACTACCGAAAACCAGCGTTTAAGACCGGTGTTAAAATACATTATCGATAATCTGGCCAACGACCGGTTGAGTTTGGAAAGTGTAGGTAAAGCTACAGGCTTTAGTGCGCGAACGCTCTCGCGTTTGTTTCAGGCGGCTATGGATACCTCTTTTTTCCAATACCTGAAACTGGCCAGAATGATAAAAGCCATGGAAAAACTGCTCGAAACCGATTTAACGATCAGCGAAATTGCTTACGGTGTGGGCTACAACAGCATTTCGTCTTTCAGCAATACTTTTGATAAAATGGTGGGCAAAAGGCCTTCAGAATTTAAAGCCTTAAAGCAGGCTACCTTAGGCAAAATTAATTTGGTTTAGCCAGCTGTGCAATGGGCGTAAACTTTTCAAAAACCGCTTCGGTGTGCGGGGCATCGGGCAGCTCGTCGGTTAAATCCTGACCGGCCCAGTGCTCATAATGCTTACCGTTACGCCAAAGCCTGCTTTCGGTCATATCGTAAATCAGGCCCTTGTAAGCCACCCAAATTTGTGGTTTATCCGCTCCGTTGCGTAAAGCCAACTGCTGTTTGGTATAAACTGGTAAATCCATCTAAATTAATTCAGCGTTGAAGATAGAGAAAAAAGATTGTCATTCGACTACACTATTATTGACAGACCGCAGAAAAATCGTCATTTCGACTGTAGCCGGCCGGTTTTTCACCGGCGGCGGAATGGAGAAATCTACAACAGAAAACCACTTTGAAGCGCAAAATCAGTGCAAAACAGCAAATTCCCTCCCGTTTTTCGCTTGTACGCTTCGCGGCCTCGTACCTCGTTGCTGCAGGGTATCGCTCCAACCGCGGCTAATTGGCCAAAACAGTATTTCATTTTCAAGTTTACATGGTGCAGAAGCCACTGTTAATAAACCTGATTGCAATGGAAAGCCCGAAGCGAAGCATGAGCGAGGACTTGGAATGTAAAGCAGGACTAGCCGCAGCCAAAAGCCACTGCCCGTTCATTTTCTAATTTTTACAAAAAAAATCTGCAGGGAAAAGATACCGTTAAGCGGGGTTATACCTATTTTCTATTTTTCGTTTAATAAGGCTCTACTTTCTGCCCTGCTCTTAAATTTTTCGTAAAAGTAAATATTAAGCAGCAGCAAAGACATGAGGTAAAAATGATCTTCGAAAGGAATGGTACCTACCCTAAAGCCCATGTTCTCTTTATCGTTATACATCACCACCGGAATAGCCGTTAAAAAGCCATTTACGATATAAAAAGGGATAAGCGATACCAGATAAGCCCTGAAAAACCGGTACATAAACCTGAGCTTTACATTTACATATTCTACAAAATAGAGCACCACCAACAGAAAGCCGAAATTAATAAGCGTGTACCATTTGGTATAACCAAAAAACAAAATGGCAATGCATATCCCCAAAATTAAATTACTAAGGGCGAAGCTGTATTTTTGCAGTGCATTTTTAGGAAAATACACATTAAGGCACTCGTAAATAAAAATGCAGGCGTAAGGCACAGTTAAAAAGAAAAGGATTTCTTCTAAAGGCAGTCCGTAAAGATTAATACCAACAACGTAGTCAGGGTTAAACGACCAGACATTTAGCCGGGTAAACAGCATATCCCAAATCAGGAATAGCAGTCCGGTAAGCAGAATGGCCGGAAATACAAACCTCCATTTGCTAAAAAAATGCACCTTTTTATCGAACGATAAAACTAAGGGAAAAAAAATGACGGCGATGTTAATGAGCAGGTAGGTGTAGTTCATTTAGAGGTGTTTTTTTAAAACATTAATTTCGGCGGCAGTGCATCTTTTACTATCGATCATAAACTTAGCTACATTACGCACCAGCTCCCGATCGGCCATACCAAAATTTTCGTTTTGGTAATGCTTTACAATTTCTTTTTTATCTGTTGCCAGGTCTTTGCTAAAACCTAAAAATGATGGCGTATAAAACTCGATAGAAAACCGCATAAACCTGATTTCCATATTTTCTTTATCCATATCGATGGCTTTCTGCATGGTTTTGAGCGAACGGCTTACAAATTTGATTTTGTTGTAGGGGTTCCAGGAGTGTTTCGCTTTTAATGCCTGTAAAGTACCGGTATAACCAGTAATAAGCGCCGTTTTATTGGGCAACTTATCCAGCGATTTAAACAAGGAATCGGTAAGTTTCGAACTTTCAATCGCCTTAACCATATTGGCTTTTAACAAAGTTATTTCTTTGGGCGACAATTGTGCCTGCGCCAAACCAATACCCGAAAACAGAATGAATAATAAAATGCGTAGTTTAACCATGAGCTGGGCAAAGGTAAGAAAATCTGTTTATTGTAGGCCCCAGCTTCAATGCCATCCTCAGTGTAGTTGTCATCCTGAGCGTAATTGTCATCCTGAGCGCAGCGAAGGATCTCTAATTCGAAACTAAAGCACGTAAATCCCCATCAATACCACTGCACTCATTCAACATCAGTGCAAAACACCAACAGATTCTTCGCTGCGCTCAGAATGACAATCATAAAAAATATTTATATTTAATTATGGACCGCAACTACTTTGTTTACATATTAACCAACAAGAATAAAACTGTAGTTTACACGGGTGTAACGAATGATTTGGAAGTAAGACTGACACAACACCGGGAAAATAAAGACAACAAATTTGCTTTTACCTACAAATACAATTGCTACTACCTGGTGTATTTTGAGCATTTCCAATATATAGAGCACGCTATTGAACGCGAAAAAGAAATAAAGGGCTGGACACGGGCAAAAAAGAATGCCTTAATTGAAACCGAAAATAAAAACTGGGATTTCCTTAACGATACCATTACAGAAGAATAGGAAATAATTCACATCCTAAGCGTAATTGTTATCCTGAGCGCAGCGAAGGATCTCCAATCCAAAACTAAAGCACGTAAATTCCGACCAATACCACTGCACTCATTCGACATCGGTGCAAAACAACAACAGATTCTTCGCTGCGCTCAGAATAACAGGAAAACCCAAAAAATTGCTTTTATTTACACCATGGATAAAAAAACCAGGGTTACCGTAATTGGCGCCGGCTTTGCAGGCCTCGCGTCAGCGGCTTTACTGGCTCAGGCAGGATGCGAAGTTACTGTGATTGAAAAAAATGAAATGGCAGGTGGCAGGGCACGTACCTGGGCAAAAGATGGTTTCCTTTTTGACATGGGGCCAAGCTGGTACTGGATGCCTGATGTTTTTGAGAACTTTTACCAGCTTTTTAACCACACCACTTCTGATTTTTACGAGCTTAAAAGATTAAGTCCCTCTTACCGCATTTATTTTGGCCAAAATGATACACTCGATGTACCCGCAACGCTTGATGATTTGTATCGTTTATTTGAACAGCTTGAACCTGGCAGCAGCAAGAACCTGCAATTATTTTTAAACCAGGCACAATACAAATACGAGGTAGGCATGAACGAGTACGTTTTTAAGCCCTCGCATAGTGTAATGGAATATTTCGATCCGCGTTTAGCCATGAGCGGTATTAAACTGCAGCTTTTGGGCAATATGCGCAAACACGTTCACCACCTTTTTAAAAACGATAAATTACGGAAGTTGCTAGAATTCCCCGTATTGTTTTTAGGCGCTACGCCTCAAAATACACCCGCATTGTACAGTTTAATGAACTATGCCGATTTGGTTTTAGGCACCTGGTACCCTATGGGTGGCATGCATCAAATTGTTGCTGCTATGCAAAAAATAGCTACTGATGCCGGTGTAAAATTTAGTTTCGACACTGCAGTAAGCAAAATTGAAGTCAAAAATAACCTGGCAAAAGCTGTTATAACCGATAAAGGTCGTGTTGAAAGCGATTTTATAGTAGGCAATGCCGATTACCATCATATAGAGCAACAATTACTTGAGCCAGCTTATCGCAAATACGACGCACAATATTGGGATAAACGAACCATGGCTCCATCATGCCTGCTTTTCTACATTGGGCTGAATAAAAAACTCGATAACATTCTCCACCATAACTTATTTTTTGATGAAGCTTTTGACCAACACGCCGAAGAAATTTACACTGATCCGCAGTGGCCATCAAAACCTTTGTTTTATGCCTGCTGCCCATCGGTTACCGACCCTGGTGTAGCACCCGAGGGCTGCGAGAACCTTTTCTTTTTGATTCCGCTTGCCCCTGATTTAAAAGATAACGAAAGTAAAAGGGAAGCATACTTTAATTTATTGGTTAAACGCTTTAAAGATTTAACCGGAAACGACATTAGTGACCACATTTTGTTTAAACGCAGTTACGCCATGGATGATTTTGTGGCCGACTATAATGCTTTTAAAGGAAATGCTTACGGATTAGCAAACACTTTGAAACAGACTGCTTTCTTAAAGCCGAAAATGAAAAGCAATGTAACAAATTTTTTATATACCGGACAATTAACCGTTCCCGGCCCCGGTGTGCCCCCTGCAATCATCTCTGGACAAGTGGTAGCAAAAGAAATAATAAAAAAGTTAAAAAAAGCTTGACAAATTTAAAATTTCCCTTATCTTTATAACCACAAAACAAAAACACAGCAAAAAACCTATAAAACGCATTATTGTTCGAGGTTTTCATTTGTTTCGAAATTAGAGAGAAGGCGAATTGTTGAAAGAAAAAATAAGAATCAACTAACCAAATATATGATAAGCAAAAAGGCCTGGATTTTTCCGGGCCTTTTGCTTTTAACACTTTTAACGAACATGATCGTCATGCTGATCCGATAGCTATCGGATTTATTTCAGCATCTTTCCCGCAAAATACCAAGTGCGATAACAGTCTAATTCTTCCCGCAGATTTAAAAAGATAAAAACGCTGATCAAAAGCTATTGGAAAGTCGGATGAAGCATTTCGGAGATAGGTTTAAAGACTACCTTACACCCACACGAATGATGACACCTTGAAATGAGCTAAAATAAAAAAGGGCCCAGATAAATCTGAGCCCCTGGTTTTTCAATTGATGTATTTTAAGCCATTTCTGTGCTGGCAATATCTTTTGAGTAGGTTTTAAGGTATTTTTTTAGAATACCTCTTGCTACGTGGATACGGGTTTTTACTGTTCCGATTGGAATTTCTAACATATCGGCAATTTCATGGTATTTATAACCTTCGAAATAACGGATAAATGGCACGTAATATTCTTCAGGTAACTGCGATAAGGCTTTATCGATATCGCCAAGTACAAATTTACTTTCTGCCTGGTTTTTAGTTGCACTGTAAGAAAGGTTTGCCGAAGAAATATCTTCGCTCTGTGTAATTAAGGTATTTGTTTTTACCAAACGGCGGTAATTGTTAATAAAGGTATTTTTCATGATGGTAAATAACCAGCCTTTCAAATTCGTACCTTCTTTAAACTTATTGTAGTAAGTAATCGCCTTCAACATGGTATCCTGAACCAGATCATTTGCATCTTCTGCGTCTTTTGTAAAATTTAAAGCGTAAGATCTAAGCGATACGGAGTGATGATTAACGAGGTGATTGAATTCGAATTTTGTCATGATATTTAAGCTTTAGGTAGATTAAAAAAAACAAATGAATTAATGTCCATTCGCAATTATCTAAACAAACTTAGTACCAAAAATTTCTGGCACGGCGCTAAAACCACTGGCTTAGGCTTATCCGCGTATTCGTCACAGAATATTTACCTCTCGCTCAAGCTCAACACCAAAGGTGGCCTTTACACTGTCTATAATCTGTTCAGAAAAACTATACACTTCTGTACCAGTAGCATAGCCATGGTTAACCAAAACCAAAGCCTGGTTTTTCCAGGTACCTGTTTGTCCTATCACTTTACCTTTCCAGCCGCACTGCTCAATTAACCAGCCTGCCGCCAGCTTAACTTTGTCATCGGCTGTCGTATAGTGCACCACATCGGGGTGTTTTGCTACAATATCGGCAAATTCATGTTTTTCGATCACCGGATTTTTGAAGAAACTCCCGGCATTACCAATGGTTGAGGGATCGGGTAATTTGCTCACCCGAATGTGTGATACCGCTGCAGAAACATCAGCAATATTTGGTTTTTCTATTCCTCTGTTGTGCAATTCAGCTTCGATAGCCCCATAAGAAGTGTTAATTTTTGGCACAGCCGATAAACGGAAAGTAACCGAAGTAATGATAAACTGTCCTTTTAAAGCTCCTTTAAAAATACTCTCGCGATAACCAAAGTGGCAATCTGCATAATTAAATGTGCTAACCTTTCCGGTTTTGATCTCAAATGCAGTGCAGCTTTCAAAAACATCTTTCAGTTCTACCCCATAAGCACCAATGTTTTGTATAGGCGATGCACCCACCGTTCCAGGAATCAGGCTCAAATTTTCTACGCCTGCAAAACCATGCTGTACACAATAGTTTACAAAATCGTTCCACACCTCTCCGGCACCTGCTGTAACACGAACCTCATTTCCGTCAATTTCAGAGTCAATGCCTTTTATGCTGACTTTGATAACCAAACCTTCATAATCCTGCGTAAACAATACATTACTGCCGCCGCCAATAATCAGGAGTTTTTGTGTTTTTACCAGTTCCTGTTGAAACAAAGTCTTCAATTCGTCTTCCGAAAATATTTCGGCAAAGAACTTTGCCTTAACATCGATACCAAAAGAGTTGTATGGTTTTAACGAAATATTTTCCTGAATTTGAAGCATGTTGATTTTGTTATGCTGCAAAAGTAAAAGAAAAAACAATTAAGGAACGATTTTGCTAATCTCCTTATTAAATTTAAAGCTTAAACGGCCAGTTTTTTCCCCTTCAACATTTATGCCCGATAACTTCCAGCCTATAAATTTCGGTTTGGTTTTAGCAAGCTCCAGTAAACGGTACCTTTCTTTGGTCAGCTTTGCACTAATCAAGCCTACACTATCCGATTCTGCCTGACTAAAATGTTCAATTTCAGTTTCGAGTACTGCCAGGGTCGAATCGAGCTCATGGCCTTTTGCTAAACTATCGGCATAGGCTTCGGGCGATATATTATACAGGCTATCGAGCGTAGCCTGCTCAAAATCCAGCTTTTGGTTACTATTTTCGTATTGCTTTTCCACAAGAGCAATGGCGCGTTCTTTATCTGTTTTTTTGCCGCAAGAATAAAAAATAACAGAGATAGTTGCCAAAAAAATAGTAATGAAGTGTTTTTTTATCATATCCTTTTAGTTTAATAAATCTTTCCTTACAAACAACAATCCAAAAGCTTTTCCCTTTTCTTTACCCCTGTTTTTATGATGGATTTTATGGGCCTTACGCACAGCCAGCAAATAGGCATTAGTGCTTTTAAAAGTTTTAAAGCGCCTATGGACAAACCAGTCATGTACAACGAAATAAATCAAGCCGTACAGGCTAATGCCCAAACCAATAAAAAAGCGGTAATCAAAATCCTTGCTACCGGCATACATTAGGAGCAACGAAAGGCCGGCAAACAATAGCGCAAAAAGATCGTTCCATTCGAAAAATGTTTTAGCCTTTTGATGGTGGCTTTTATGCATAAACCACAATGGACCATGAAATAAATACTTGTGTATAAACCACGACAAGCATTCCATCCCAGCTATGGTAAACAGGACAGTGAATATGTTAATTACTACGGACAAAATTTCTAAACAACTGGTTTGTAAAGATATATAACAGTTAAAATCGTATATTTATGTCATGAAATTGTAAGCTTAGCTTTGGTTTAGCCAAACATTTCATGACAAATCATTTTTTAGCACTATTTTTGACTAAAATATTAAAAAAGTCAGAAAGTAGAAAAGTAAAATGATTGTAGCCGATAAAAAGAGAGAGCAAATTATTGATGGTGCTATAAAACGCTTTATCCATTTTGGTATTGGTAAAACCACAATGAACGATATTGCCGAAGATTTATCCGTATCCAAACCATCTCTTTATTATTATTTCCCGGATAAAAAACATTTGATTGTGGGGGTGATTGAAAGAGTGTTTAACGATTTTTTCGAGCTGATTAAAAAGAAATACAACCCTGATCTGCCGGTACAGGAAATTCTTTTTAATACCATTGATGTCCGGAACACTTTTTTCCAAAAATATTACATGCTCCGCATTACAGAGGGCATTCCGGATTTACTGAACGATGAGGTAATTAAAGGCAAACTACATAGCCTGAAAGAATCGGAAAAGGATTTTTTCGCAGAGATTTTTAGTCAGGCTAAAGCAAAAGGAGAAATTGAACATGATGATACCGCACATGTGGCCGAATTATACCTTGAAAGTTTGATGGGCCTTTGTACCATGTGTATTATGGAAACCGGCAAAGACCTTTTCCCTGATAAAAAAGCTTTAAATAAAATGACGATGAAGCAAAAAAACCTGACCACCATATTTGTAAGAGGTTTAAGGTGTGTAGACTAAAAGCTTAACGTTAGCATAAACAAACAGCCACTGCTTAAGGGCTGAAAATATAGAGAAGAACCCAAAAACAAAAAAACAATACATTATGCTTAGAATAAAAATGGTAAGATTAATGCTCATCGCCATTATCGGCTCGGTTTTACCGCAGCTGGCAATTGCACAGCAGCAAATTACCTTAAAAGATGCGCTCACCTTTGCGCTCCAAAACAATACAAAAGTGCGAAATGCCAAATTGGATATTGAAGGCGGAAGATATAAGGTAGAGGAAGTAAGGGCACAGGCCTTACCGCAAATTACCGGAAACGTAGGCTTAACTTACAATCCTATTATTGGTCAGCTGGTTGCTAATTTCGGCGGACAAACACAGGCGATTAAATTAGGCCAGAACTGGAATTCAACTGCAGGCGTTCAGCTTTCGCAACAATTGTTTAACCAGCAGGTTTTTACTGGCTTGCAGGCTGCACGATCAAGTGAAGAATACTACAACCTTACTTCGCAGTTAACAGAAGAGCAGATTATCGAGCTGGTAGCCAACAATTACTACCAGGTTTTGGTAAACAGGCAACAGCTTAACGTAATCGACACCAACATTAAAAATGTTAAGGTGGTTGAAAAAATCGTAGGTAACCAGTACAAAAATGGTTTAGCGAGAAAAATTGATGTAGACCGGATTAGTGTAAACTTAACCAACCTGAATACGCAGCGCGAACAAACCATCAACGCGATTACCCAATTGGAAAACCAGTTGAAGTTTTCGATGGGGATGCCTGTGGCTACACCAATCAGCCTGCCAGCTACCGAGTTAACTGAAGTAACTACCCTGCCGGTATTTACAGATTCTATCGATTTGGCTAACAGAACAGAGGTTAAACTTTTAAACAACCAGGATAAATTGCTATCGCTGCAAAGAAAAGCCTATGTAGCTGAATATTATCCATCGTTGGCTTTAACAGGTAACTATACTTATTCGAGCCAGAGTGATGGTTTCGATTTCCTGAAATCTAATGCTGCAGCCATCGGCTATGGCGCATCGGCAGTAGGCCTGACTTTAAAAGTACCTATTTTTAACGGTTTCTTAACCCGTTCTAAAATCCGCCAGGCTGATGTAAATATTAAAAAAGCTCAGGAAAGCAGAAAAGAAACGAACAACTCTTTAAACCTGGCTTACGAAAATGCTAAGATACAGTTGCGCAACAACTTAAACACCATTAAATCGCAACGTAAAAATGCCGATCTGGCACAAGAGATTTACAGAAGTACCCAAAATAACTATAATAACGGCTTAGCTTCGTTAACTGATCTTTTGGATACCGAAAATGCACTTACCTCGGCACAAAACAGTTATACACAGGCATTATTAAATTATAAAATTGCCGAAATACAATTAATCAAATCAAACGGAAATATTAAATCGCTAGTACAATAGAAATGAAAAGAGTAATTACCATAATCATCGTAGTTGTTGTTGCCCTTGGTGCAATAGCTTATGTCTTAAAAAACAACAAAAAGAAGAACGAAGAAAAAACTGCTTTCATTGCTAAAGGTGGCGGTGCAGTTGCCGTTCGGGTTGCTGAAGTACAGAAAAAAGTTGTGGATTTAGATTTCAGTGCAAACGGAAATTTTATCCCTAAACAAGAATTAAACTTCTTATCAGAAAATGCAGGTCGTGTTACCGCGATTTATGTTGATGAAGGTGACCGCGTAAGCAAAGGTCAGGTTTTAGCACGTATTGATGCCGAAATTATCAATACAGACAGGGAAACTGCTGAAGCAAACTACCAGAATGCTGTACGCGACGAAGCCAGATACCAAAGCTCGTTTCAGACTGGTGGTGTTACGCAGCAACAGTTAGACCAGGCTAAACTGGCTACCAGAAATGCAAAACTGCGTTTACAGGCTTCGCAACGTAAATTAAGCGATGCCAATATCAAATCGCCAATTAACGGTATCGTAAACAAAAGATACATTGAGGTTGGTGCTTTTGTAAATACACAAGGCACGCAAATGTTCGAACTGGTTGATGTTTCTAAATTAAAACTGAAAGTTAATGTAAACGAATCGCAGGTAGCTAACCTTAAAATCGGCGATCAGATTACAATCAAATCTTCTGTTTTCCCAACTGATAATTTTACTGGTAAGGTAACTTTTATTGCAGCTAAAGCCGATGCAACTTTAAACTTCCCAATCGAAATTGAAGTAGAAAACAGCCATAAGAACACCTTAAAAGCTGGTATGTACGGAACCGCTGTATTTAAATTTCCTAAACAAGCGCCAAGCATCCTTATTCCACGTACCTCTTTTGTGGGTAGTGTAAGCAGCAACCAGGTTTTCTTACTGGATAAAGCCAGCAATACTTCAAAAATCCGCAATGTGGTTTCTGGCCGCATTTTAGGAGATAATGTGGAAATTTTGGATGGCTTAAAAGAAGGCGAAACAGTAATTACCAGCGGACAGATTAACCTGGCTGACGGAACTGCTGTTACTATCGTAAAATAGTTCAATAGGCAGTTATCAGTTTACAGTTTGTCATCCTGAGCCTGTCGAAGGACGACATTATTTCAATTGCAATAAAAATTTAAAATGAAGATAACAGATATATCTATAAAAAGGCCTTCGTTGGTTATTGTGGTATTTACCGCACTAACCTTACTTGGGCTACTCAGTTACTTTTCGTTGGGCTATGAGTTACTTCCAAAATTCTCGAACAACGTAGTATCTATTTCGACCATTTACCCTGGTGCATCGCCAAATGAGGTTGAAAATACCGTAACCAAAAAAATCGAGGATGCGGTATCATCGATGGAGAACATCAAAAAAATCAACTCGGTATCTTTCGAGAGTTTATCTACCGTAACCATTACTTTAACAGACGCAGCTAACATCGACATCTCGTTAAATGATGCGCAACGTAAGGTAAACGCCATCCTGGCCGAGTTACCTGAAGATGTAAAAACACCTTCGTTAAGTAAATTCTCACTTGACGATTTACCGGTAATTACCATGTCGGCCTCTGCCAACATGGACGACGTAAGTTTTTACGATTTAATTGACAAACGTATTGCCCCGGTAATTTCGAGGGTTAATGGTATTGCACAGGTAAACTTAGTGGGTGGTTCTGAGCGCGAGATTCAGGTTTCGCTCGATGCCAATAAACTACAGGGTTATGGCCTTGCTGTTCCACAGGTACAACAAATGATCCTTTCTTCGAACCTGGATTTCCCTACCGGAAGTGTAAAAACACAAAACCAGGACGTTTTGATCCGTTTATCGGGTAAATATAGGAGCATTGAAGAGTTAAGAAACCTGGTTTTAACCACTGGTAAAGATGGTGCACAAATCCGTTTAGGTGATGTGGCCGATGTTCAGGATTCGCAAAAAGAAACTGAAAAATTAGCCCGTATCGATCGTAAGGCTTCAATCGCTATCCAGATTATTAAACAAAGTGACGCGAATGCGGTAGAGGTAAGTAAAGGTGTGCACGCCATTATTGCCAAACTTAAAACAGAATATAAATCCAATAATCTCGACATCAGAATTGTTAACGACAGTTCTATTTTCACCTTAGAATCTGCTGATGCGGTAATCCACGATTTAATTTTAGCGGTAGTGTTGGTGGCATTCGTAATGCTCTTCTTCCTGCACAGCTTACGTAATGCGATCATTGTAATGGTATCGATCCCGGTATCGTTAATTGCAACCTTTATCGGTATTGGTTTATTCGGTTTTACGCTAAACTTAATGTCCTTACTAGGTCTCTCGCTCGTGGTAGGTATCCTGGTGGATGATGCAATTGTGGTATTGGAGAATATCCAGCGGCACATGGAAATGGGTAAAAACAAAGTACGTGCAGCTTCTGATGCAACACGTGAGATTGGTTTTACGGTAGTATCGATCACTTTCGTAATTGTGGTGGTATTCTTCCCGATTGCAGTAAGTACCGGTTTAGTTTCGAACATCCTGCGTCAGTTCTGTATTGTGGTAATTATTGCAACTTTGCTTTCATTAGTTGCCTCGTTTACCATTGTACCACTTATTTTCTCACGTTTCGGTAAATTAGAGCGTATTGAAGGTAAAAACCTGTTTGGCCGCTTTATCCTTTGGTTCGAAAAGCAATTGAAGAAATTCACGCTGTGGATTACCAGCATCTTAAACTGGTCATTAAATCATAAAGCGTTAACCTTGATTATCGTTGTGGTGATGTTCTTCAGTTCATGCGGATTGTTAGCCGGCGGTTTCATTGGTTCTGAGTTTTTCCCTAAATCAGATAAAGGTGAGTTTTTAGTGCAGTTAGAGTTACCAAAAGATGCTTCTTTAGAGCAAACCAACTTCCTGACTCAAAAAGCTGAGGCTTTCTTGGATAAACAACCAGAGATTACGCAGTTGATTACTACTGTAGGTCAATCGACAGGTGATTTCGGTGGTACACAGGCCACTGCTTACAAATCAGAGATCAATGTTAAGCTGGTTGAACGCGATAAAAGAGAAGGTGTTTCTTCTGATATTTTCGCGACTAAAATGAGCCGTGCATTGGCCAAAGAACTGGTAGGTGCAAAAGTAAAAACGGTGCCGATTAGTATTTTGGGTATTGCCGAAAATGCGCCAATTCAGTTGGTGGTAATGGGCTCTGATTTAGATAGCGCGTTAAAATATGCCGAAGGTGCACAAAAAGTACTGGGAGCTATTCCAGGTGCTACCGAGATTAAATTATCAGTAGAAAAAGGAACACCTGAGATTAATGTACAGGTAGACCGCGATAAAATGTCGGCAGTGGGCCTAACTTTACAAACAGTAGGTTCTACCATGCAAACAGCATTTGCGGGTAATACTGATGGTAAATACAGAAAAGGCGAATATGAATATGATATTAATATCCAGTATCAAAACTTTAACCGCCAGAATGTAGAAGACGTGCGTAACCTCATTTTTGTAAACAATGATGGCAAACAAATTAAATTATCGCAGTTTGCAACCATTACCGAAGGTTCAGGCCCAAGTCAGCTGGAGCGTTTAAATAAATCGACTTCAGTATCGGTTAAAGCACAATCAATTGGTCGCCCTACGGGTACCGTAGTTGCCGAATTCCAGGCTAAATTGGAGGAATTACAGAAAAACGGTAAATTAAAAGCTCCTGTAGGTGTGAGTTACAGCTGGGCGGGAGATCAGGAAAACCAGGCAGAAGGTTTTGGTACTTTAGGTATTGCCTTGTTAGCCTCAATCATTTTAGTTTACCTGATCATGGTAGCCCTTTACGATAGTTTTATTTATCCATTGGTGGTAATGTTCTCGCTTCCGTTAGCGGTAATCGGAGCCTTACTGGCCCTGGCCTTAACCAATAACTCTATCGGTATCTTTACCATTTTAGGTTTAATTATGTTAATGGGTCTGGTAGCGAAAAATGCGATTATCCTTGTCGATTTTACCAACCACTTAAAGGCCGAAGGTAAAGAAACCAAAGAAGCCTTAGTACTGGCCAACCATGCACGTTTACGGCCTATCTTAATGACAACCATTGCCATGGTATTTGGTATGCTTCCAATCGCGCTTGCAAGTGGTGCAGGTGCCGAATGGAAAAATGGTTTGGCATGGGTTATTGTTGGTGGATTAACCAGTTCGTTATTCTTAACCTTAATTGTGGTACCTGTAGTGTATTTAATATTTGATAGAATGTTAGAGCGTTTAGGTTTCAATAAAAAAGGAAAAACCATTGATGAATTAATGGTTGAACCATACGACCATAAAGACGTAAATGAATACGATTTAGATCACGGACATTAATACCCCTCCAAATTAACAATCAATTAGCCCCGATGAAAATCGGGGCTTTTTTTATATAGCCCTATTGGGCGAGAAGTTTATTCTGAGCGCAGCTGAAGAAGCTGATAAAAGGCTTTTTAGTATCCGCTATCACGTTGAGCCTGTCGAAACGCTTTGGTATATCTTTAGAGCGATTTGTCTGCGGGTACAGGATTGACAGCCTTTAATTCTGGTGATTCTTTTTTATCTCCCATCTCTTAATCCAATTAAACTTTCCGCTTTGGCCCTCGTCCAAATTATACACACAGCATAAAGCTTGATTTATTGTTTATTTAAAATTTAGGTTATGAAAAAGATTGTAAATGCATTGCTCTTATTGGTTATGGCTGTAAATTTTAGTGCCTGCGTGGTGCATACCCGTGCACCAAGGGGCGAGTGGGTTCGCGGACATTATGTTATCGGCCCACACGGTGGTCGCCATTGGGTGCCGGGCCATTATCGTTAACGCTGGACCGGAGGATTGAATGTTGACTATTCAAACATTCAATCCTTTTTTATTTACCATACATCTTAATGTCAAGAAAGTAATTCATCATTAAGGAATTAAGGGTATTAAGTGTTTTTGCTTTTGTTGCATATCACCATCATAATTCAAGTATCTTATTTCTGTTGAAAAACGTTTACGTAACGATTGTAATTTTTGGTATAGATTACAGGAATAAAATAATACATTAGTGGCATCAATACCATTTAGGATATGCAGGAAGAAATTCTTTTACAGATTAGCGGAAAAATTAAAGAGCGTAGAAAAGAACTTGGGATAACCGTTCAGGAACTTGCCGATAAGGCATCGGTAAGTAAAGGGCTTATTTCACAAATCGAAAACAGCCGTACCATACCATCGCTCATGGTGTTGATGGATATTATCAAAAGCTTGCAAATTGACTTAAACAGCTTTTTTAAGGATATTAACTTCCATAAAAAGGATGCGCCTGTGTTGGTTAAGCGAAAGGACCAATATCAAAAATTTGAAAAGGAACAGGCCATGGGTTTTAATTACTCAAGGATCCTGACTAAAAACATTAAATTTTCAACTGCCGATTTTGTATTACTGGAGCTGGAAGTGAATGCGCATCGTCCTATGGTTAAAACTGAAGCTTTCGAGTTTAAATATATGATTGAAGGTAAGGTTGAATACCAGTTTTCTAAAAAGAAAATCGTGCTCGAAAAAGGCGATTCGATGCTTTTTGATGGCCGGCTTTCACACACACCGGTTAATATCGGCGATACCAAAGCCCTGATGCTGGTGATTTATTTCTTTGAATAATATTTTAAACTTTGTTTATTAATACTTAACAAAATAACTACCTTCATATTCATAAATCACCATTCATACAGGATGGTAAACACACAAATGAATATGAAGAAAATTTTATTGGGCGCACTCTTGTCGCTCGCCGTAGGCCTGACATCGCAGGCTCAGTCTAAAAAAATCAAACACGTAGTATTAATTGGCTGCGATGGTTTCGGTGCTTATGCGCTGCAGGAAGCCAAAATGCCAAACCTTAAGGCTCTAATGAGTAATGGCTCTTGGACGGATAAGGCACGTTGTGTACTGCCTTCTTCGAGCGCTGTAAACTGGGCTTCGCTGTTAATGGGGGCTGGCCCAACTGAGGATGGTTATACCGAATGGGATAGCAAAGTTCCCGAAATCCCTTCGGCCACCAAAACGGCTTACGGCATATTCCCTACCATTTTTAGTGTAATCAGAGATCAGAAGAAGGATGCTAAAACAGCCGTAGTTTATAGCTGGGGAGGTATTGGTTATCTTTTTGAAAAACAAGCTGTTAATATTGTGATTGACGGAAAAGATAAAGACGATTTTTGTGCCGATACCACTGCAGCCATCATCAAAAAGGAAAAACCCTACTTTACTTTTGTGCATTTCGATGAACCCGATCACACCGGGCATGCCATCGGGCACCGTACACCAGAATATTATAAACAACTCGAATCGGTAGATCAGCGCATTGGTAAGGTTGTGCTGGCGGTTAAAGATGCAGGTATAGCAGATGAAACGATTGTTTTAGTAACGGCCGATCATGGTGGTACTGGTAAAGGGCATGGAGGTAAATCTTTAGATGAGATTCAGATTCCATGGATTATTGCAGGTCCTGGCGTGCGTAAAAACCATGAGCTTAAAGATGTAATCATTACTTACGATACCGCTGCTACCTTAGCCTGGGTAATGGGCTTGCAGCAACCTCAGAGCTGGCGGGGTAAACCGGTTCAGGAAGCTTTTGCAAAATAACATTAGTTTACCTGGACTAAACTTAACAATTTGATAACTTAATTTTTGTTTACAAATAATAAACTCTGTTTACTATTGCATTATTGAAGTAAGAGTTTATGGAAGTCAAGATCAAAGCGTTCTGTAAAACAGACGTAGCCGTTAAGTGTCAGTATTGTTGGGGTAATGTTTTTCAGCAGGTTCAGCTTAATTTATTTTGTTGTTAAGATGAGTCTGCTGAATGTAACCCGTAAAAGAGCCCTTAACTGGCCATATTGGTTAATTACGGTGCTCGGTGGTATTGCTGCTTTCGGCTGCTATACCAGTATGTATGCTTTCAGGAAAGCCTTTGCTTCGGCTACTTTCGAGCATCAGGAATTTCTGCATGTCGATTATAAAGTTTGGCTGGTAGTTGCGCAAATGGTAGGTTATACCCTCAGCAAATTTTATGGTATCCGGTTTATCTCCGAATCGGGTAAAAGTAACCGTGCGCGGAGCATTATGCTGCTGATTGGTTTTTCGTGGCTGGCCTTACTTGGTTTTGCCCTGGTGCCTGCGCCTTATAATATTGTTTTCCTTTTCCTGAATGGTTTTCCACTGGGGATGATCTGGGGTTTGGTGTTCAGTTATTTGGAAGGCCGTAAAACAACCGAATTTATGGGGGCACTCATGTCTATCAGTTTAATATTTGCTTCGGGTTTTGTTAAAACGGTTGCGCGTACCCTAATGTCGGTGGCGGCGGTAAGCGATTACTGGATGCCATTTTTAACCGGACTTATTTTTCTACTCCCGCTTTGTTTTTTTGTTTTTTGCCTGGAAGTAATGCCTCCGCCTTCAAAAGAAGACCGGCAACTGCGTACCGAACGGGTGCCTATGGATGGAAAACAGCGCAGGCAGTTTATTGCAGCCTTTTTACCGGGCATTGTGCTTACCATAGTCATTTATGTGTTGCTTACCTGCATCCGCGATATGCGCGACAATTTCGAAGTAGAAATATGGAATGGTTTGGGCATTCACGATAACCACATTTACACGCAGATTGATACGCTGATCTCGGTGGTGGTGTTGGTGATGATCGGCCTGTTAATCCTGATTAAAGATAACCTCAAAGCATTTACCGTGATTCATATCATGATTATAGCTGGTTGTTTATTAATTGGGTTCAGTACATTTCTTTTTGATAGGGGCTATGTAGGTGCTGTAAGCTGGATGGCGCTTTTAGGTATGGGGCTTTATATGGCTTATATTCCTTACAATGCCATATTCTTCGAACGGATGATTGCCAATTTCCATTATAAAAGCAATATCGGCTTTATCATGTACCTGGCCGATTCTATTGGTTATGTAGGTAGTTTCTCGGTACTAATGCTGCACGAATTTGGTGAAACCAATGTAAGCTGGATGCATTTCTTTAAGCAATGCTTAATTGCCGTGCCGCTTATTGGTGGTTTGTGCAGTGTGCTTTCACTGATTTATTTCAGACGGAAAACCCTTTTAACACATAAAAAACAGCAAGCGCTTCAAGCTAAACAGATGTGGAGTGCTGCTTCAGAATAATAATAAAAAATAAATTTGTGCTGGCCGGAAAATTAAACCGGTGGGCACCAGAATAAAAATTCCATGACAAATAAACATTTCGATCTTATTGTAATTGGCGGAGGTATATTGGGTACTTTCCATGCCTATCATGCCTTGCTTGCCGGTAAAACTGTATTGCAGTTAGAAAAAGATAACTTTCCGGTAGGAGCTACTGTGCGTAACTTTGGCCAGGTGGTGCCTTCGGGTATGGAAGCCGAGTGGTTTGAGTATGGTGTAGCCGGATTGGAAATCTACAAATCTATCCAACAGGAATTTGATATTTCGGTGCGTAACAACGGTAGTGTTTACATTGCATCAGATGATGATGAGCAAACTTTAATACACGAGCTAAAAGCACATTATGATACTTTAGGTTACGAAACCGAGCTGCTTGGACAGGCAGCTATTCTGAATAAATATCCTGCTATAAAAGCCTCGTACGCAAAAGAGGCAATATTCTTTCCGCAAGAAATTAGCGTAGAACCCGAATTGATGATTTACCGTCTGCAGCAGTATATGCAGGCTAAATTTAATGGTTATACCTTGCAGTACAACAGTCCTGTAACTGCCTGCACACGTAAAGGCAATGGCGTAGAAGTTGGCTTAAGAAACAACAGTGTGGTTTTTACTGCAGAGAAAGCCATTATTTGTAACGGTTACGAATTTAAACTGCTTTACCCCGAACTGTTTAGCGAAAGCGGTATTGTGGTAAGTAAGTTGCAGATGATGCGCACGGTGCCCATGACTGATGTAGCTTTGTCTGGTAATATTTTAACCGGTTTAACCACGCGCCGTTATGAAAGTTTTGAGCATTATTGTCCTTCTTTTAAATCGGTAAAAACCCCTGAACATTATGATGAATTGAAGAAGTGGGGGATTCATATCCTGTTTAAGCAAGCTGCAGATAATAGCATTATCATTGGCGATTCGCACGTATATGCAGATGTAAACCATTTCGATGATCTTGGTTTTGATTTAAGTCATCACATTAATCAGCTGATGCTGGATGAGGCTGCGCGTATTGTAGATTTTGATGTAAACAAATTGCAAAGTACCTGGGCAGGGTTTTATCCGCAACATCCTACCAAACACATTGTAACCTACGATCTGGACGATTGTATCCACATCCGTACTGCTATTGGTGGCAAAGGAATGACGGCTAGCGCGGGTTATGCAGCACAGAGCATTAAAGATATATTTAGTTAACAAATGCTAAACAAAAACACGTTGTTTTGTTAACTGAAACTTCGTATTAGGCTAACATTCATGACCTAATATTGCATCAGATTAAACCCTAACGTTTACGTATTTATGAAACATTTTTACAAGATGACATTGGGCATCATGGCTTTGCTATGCCTAATGCTCGGGCCCGAAATTACCTCGGCGCAAACCAAAATCAGTGGTATTGTTAAAGACGATGCCCAGCAGCCCATTCCGGGTGTTAGTGTGTTGGTAAAAGGTACGAAAAAAGCCATTTCTACCGATTTATCAGGCCGCTTTACCATAGATGCCAAAACAGGCGAGACCCTGTTGCTCAGTTCTATCGGTTTTATTAGTCAGGAAGTGCAGGTTTCGGGAAATACCCTGACCATTATTTTAAAAACAGATTCAAAAAACCTGAATGAGGTAGTGGTTACCGCATTGGGTATCCGCAAAGAAAAACGGAACCTGGGATACGCCATTCAGGAGGTAAAAGGAGCAGATTTGGTAAAAGCCAGAGAAGCCAACCCGGTAAACGGTTTGGTGGGTAAAGTTGCCGGTTTAACTGTAGGTGTTTCTTCTGAGCTTTTAGGGCGTTCATCGCTTTACCTGCGTGGTAATAACGTAAACCTGGTGGTGGTAGATGGGGTGCCGATCAATTCGGATACCTGGAACATCAACCCCGATGATATTGATACCTATACCGTGCTTAAAGGCCCTGCTGCCGCTGCGCTTTACGGCTATCAGGCTTACAATGGTGCGTTACTAATTACCACCAAAAAAGGAAAGCTTAGCGATAAGGGTTTTGTAGTTGAATTAAACTCGAGCACACAATTTAATAAAGGTTTTATTGCCCTGCCTAAAAGCCAGGATGAATACGGACCGGGCGAACACAGTGCCTATGCTTTTGGCGATGGTAAAGGTGGAGGTTTAAATGATGGCGATTACGATATCTGGGGGCCAAAATTTGAAGGACAGTTAATTCCGCAATACGATAGTCCGGTTGATGCAAATGGCGTGCGCCAGGGAACACCCTGGGTGGCCCGTGGAAAAGACAATTTAAAGCGTTTTATCCAAACTGGTTTACTTTCGGCTAATAACATTGCGCTATCATCTGCTACAGATAAGTACAATTTAAGGGTGTCGGTTTCTAATAATTACCAAAAAGGAATTATCCCGAATACCCAGCTTAACATCAATAACTTTAATGTAAGTGGTAGCTATAATATCAGTCCTAAATTAAAGGCCGAAGCTTATATCAACTACAGCCGCCAGTTTTCTGATAATATACCGGATGTAAACTATGGCCCTAACAGTGTAATTTATAACATGACACTTTGGGGTGGTGCAGACTGGAATATAGATGATATGAAAAATTACTGGCAAGCGGGTAAAGAAGGTATTCAATCTATTTATGCCGAATATCAGCGTTATCATAACCCGTATTTTATGTCGTACGAGTGGTTACGTGGTCATAAAAAGAACGATATTAACGGTTATGCCTCGCTAAACTATAACCTGACCAAAGGTTTAGATGTGATGTTAAAAACACAAATTTCCACTTACGATCAGTTAAGGACAGAAAAAATGCCTTTTTCGGCACATCCTTATGGCAGGGAAGAAGGACTGGGTGATTACCGCGAAGATCGCCGCAGCATGTTCGAAAACAATACGCAGTTGTTGTTAAAGTATAATAAAAATGTTGGCGATTTGTTCGAAATCAGTGCATTTGGCGGTGGTAACGCGCGTAATTTCAGTTATAACTCCAGCTTTACCACAACCGATTACCTGAATGTGCCAAATGTGTACAATTTCTCTAACTCGAAAAATCCGGTAAAAGCTTTCAACTTCAATTCGAATATGTTGGTGCTGAGTGCTTTTTACTCAGTCGATATCAGCTTTAAAAAATACCTGAATATCAATACCACTGGCCGTGTGGATAAAAACTCAGCGCTATCACCAAGCAATAACTCAGCTTTCTACCCATCGGTTTCGTTAAGTTCGGTAGTATCTGATTATGTGAAAATGCCTGCCTTTATTTCCTTTGCAAAAGTTCGTGCATCGTATGCCAACGTTAAAGATCCGGGTTTAGGTACTTTGGAGTATATTGGTGCCACACCTTTGCAAACTTATCCTTTGGGTTATGGAGCTGAATATACCTCTTCTTATGGTGGTCCGGGTTATGGTCTTTCTTCTCCTTATAGTGTAAGGCCGACTTATAACAACCAAACCGGTGCGTATTATACCGATAACCTGATCGATTTAAATGCAGTTAAAGCGCAAAGCCGTACCAATTACGAAGGTGGTATCGATCTTAAGTTCTTAAAGAACAGGTTAGGCTTTGAGGCTACTTACTTCCGTTACATCGATGGTCCTAAAATCATTAAACAGAATATTTCGCCGGCTACCGGCTATCAAACCAATACCATTAATGGCCGTAAAACGCAAAACAGCGGGGTAGAGTTAAGCTTATCGGGTACGCCGGTGCTTACCGATAAATTTGGCTGGGATGTGATGGTAAACTGGTCTACCTACAAGCAAATTTATAAAGAGCTGGCTCCGGGCGAAACCTCAGTTGATCAGTTCTTCAAAGCTGGCGACAGGATCGATAATATTTATGGCTCGGTATTGGCAAAGTCGCCAAGCGGACAGGTTATTCATACTTCGAGCGGTACGCCGATTTCACTGCCGGTTAACCAGCTGTTGGGGCATGCCGATCCAAACTGGGTGTGGAGCATTAGCAATAAGTTCAGGTATCAGAACTTCTCGTTTAGCTTTCAGTTAGATGGAAAAGTAGGTGGGGTAATGCAGGATTATGTACGTTTGAAGTCGTTTCAGGGCGGTCGCCAGATCGAAACCATTCAGGGTAAAATGGGCGAAGCCCGCTACCAGGATTATGTACACGTAAACGATCCCAATTACAAAGGTACCTGGGTAGGCGATGGTGTGGTGCTTACTAATAGCGGTAAACTAAATTTCGATCCGGTTACCGGCGTAATTACCAATTACGATCAGCTTACTTTTGCGCCCAATACTACACCGGTATTATTGCAGGATTATTTAGGTGTGTTTTATGGCGCCAAAGAAAATACCATGATGAGCCGTACCTATGCCAAACTGCGCGAAGTAACTTTTGGGTATCAGTTGCCTAAAAAGTTATTAGAGGGCACCTTTATCCGTTCGGCCAATTTCTCAGTAGTAGGCCGTAACCTGCTTTATTTTATCAATTCTACCTATAACGATGTGGATGTAGACCAGTATTCGGGCAGGGAGGGTACTTCTACGCTGCAAACGCCAACTACACGAAGTGTTGGTTTTAACCTGAATGTTACTTTCTAAGCCATTAAAAAAAACAAAGATCATGAAATCAATATATCGCATGCTATTTTTCTTCATCGCACTGGCTGTAGCAACCGGATGTAAGAAAACCTTCGAAGAAAATTTCCATAATCCCAATCAGGCCGAACACGTTCCGCCAAACCTGCTTATTAATGGTATTTTGTACGATATGTACGAGGCGCCTTTCTCGAGCACCGAGCGCTGGAACCAATATACAGCCGCCAATTATTTTTACTACGCTACCAATAATTACGACTGGACAGGGGCCTCGCTTGACTATACGACCTTAAAAAACGTAAGTAAAATGGAAGAAGAAGCTACCCGTTTAGGTGGCGAGGTAGCCAAGCCATACCTGGCATTAGCCAAATTCTTTAAAGCTTATTTCTTTATTAAAATGAGTTTAAAGGTAGGCGATTTGCCAATGTCTGATGCCTTAAAAGGTTTTGCCAACCTGACCCCAAAGTACGATACCCAGAAAGACATCTTCAAGCAATCGTTAACCTGGTTAGATCAGGCCAATACCGATTTAACGGCATTGATTGCTGCGGGTAACAAAGAACTTAAGGGCGACATTTACCTTAAAAACGATTTGCCGGCCTGGCAAAAGGTGGTTAATACTTTCAGGTTAAGGGCGTTGATTCACCTGAGCAGCCGTGTAGATGATGCCGATCTGCAGGTAAAACAACAGTTTGCCACTATTTTGGGTAATGCTGCCAAATATCCGGTAATGGAGAGTATGGCTGATAACCTGCAATTTGTGTATAATGAAAATTTTAACAAATACCCTAACAATAAAGATAACTTTGGTAACGACGCGCTGCGTTATAACATGGCTGGTACTTATTTAAATACCCTTTCGCAACTGAAAGACCCACGCGCCTATATGGTGGCTGAACCTGCCAGGGGTATTGCCGAAGCCAATGGTTATGCCCTTACCGATTACCGTAATTTCGTGGGTGCCAGCACCGGCGAAGATCAGGGGGTAATGCTGGATAAAGTGCAGAAAGGTTTATACTCGTTAATTGGCCGTTACCGTTATTATAGTGGTTATACTGCCGAAAATACTTTCATTATTTCTTACCCTGAATTGTGTTTCATTAAAGCCGAAGGGATTAACCGCGGTTGGGTTAGCGGCGATGCTGAAAGCTGGTACAAAAAAGGAATTCAGGCGTCTATTGCTTTTTATGGCATACACGATGGCAGCAATACGGTTACCTTTTTGAAAAAAGACGGTAAACTGGGAGAATTTGAAACTTACACGGTTAATTTTACTTTCGAAAGCGATTATTATGCACAAGCCGCTGTTAAATATGATGGCAATACCGCAAAAGGTTTAACGCAAATCCTGACACAGAAATACCTTGCTTATTTCCGCAACTCGGGTTTCGAAGCTTATTATCAGTACCGCAGAACGGGTGTACCTGCATTTCAGGTTGGGCCAGGTACAGGTAACAGTCAGCGTATACCGAAACGTTTTCAGTATCCCAATATTGAGCGTACCACCAATGGCGAAAACCTAAACCAGGCTTTAATGCGACAGTATAATGGTGTTGATGATATTAATTTAGCACCGTGGATTGTAAAGTAGTTTGCAATAACTATTTGGTAATCAGTTTGAAATGAGTAAAATGGCCTTTCTTTATTTAAGGAAGGCCATTTTGTTTGATAAAATTTTAAATATTTGTTGCATAAATCAGATTAAAGCGCTAATATTGCACTCCCAAAACAAGCAAGCGGATATTGGCTGCAAAGCTTAAAGAAACTTGTTTTTTGGATAGCCGGATTCCTTCTTAGCTCAGCCGGTTAGAGCATCTGACTGTTAATCAGAGGGTCGCTGGTTCGAGCCCAGCAGAAGGAGCACAAAGCCAACTTTCGAGTTGGCTTTTTTTGTTTACAGCTGGGCGAGAAGTTTATCCTGAACGCAGCCGAAGGGAGCCCGGCAGAAGGAGCACAAAGCCAAATTCGAGTTGGCTTTTTTCGTTTACAGCTGGGCGAGAAATTTACCCTGAGCGCCGCAGGAAAGCAGTTGTTTGTTAGTTTGATAAAAGCCGAATAGTTACTGTTTTGCTTCTTTATTTATCCTCAAATCCGTAGAATTCCTGCAGTTCACTTCAGATAGGTGCGATCATTCCATGTGGGGGTTACTAAATTTTAAAAAAAGCATGTCTTTTTTATCCAATTTTATTTATATTTAATCCACGATCACCTGTATCGGCTAACCATTGCCCCGCAAGCCCATCTTTGGCTAAATGGTTAACATATCCCATATTTTTTATAAAAATGTAGCGTAAACAGCTCATGAATGCGTGTACCGCAATTGACGTTGCTTATACGCTTGAAAAGGATTTGTTAATTAAATTTTAAATTAAAAGCCATTTACCATGAATTTAAGCAAGCGGATTTCGATCGAAATCACACCATACAAACCAGCGGTTATCGCCATTATATCTGAAAAGTTGAAAACAGTCCATTTGCCAAACTAAACACGCGTTTTTATGATAGTATCTTCAATGGCTTTAATTGAAATTCACAACGAACTATTTAAAGACCTGGCAACGCTCACGAATAAAATAATGAATTGCCATAAAGAATTCAGGCGTAGGGTTTTAAAGGCCAGCCGGTATCCGTTTAGCTATTCTTACGAGTGTTACAGCAGGTTAAATAAAAATCGCTTTATCCTAACATTTATGGCTATGAAAAGGAGCGATTATCATAACCCAACTATTGGTGTGCGTTGTTTATACAATCGGGCGGAGGGTCTGTACGCTGCCGTGATATCGATGGAAAATGGCACTACGACAATATTTCCGCCTCATTTTTTTAAGCGATACCGCGAACGGATTGTAAAAGATTTTTCGGCTTCCAGCGACGATATTATAAAACGTTATTTTTCCGGAATCTGGGGTTTTACCTTTACTGTTTTAAATAATGATATCCGATCGCTTTACCATGGCTTTGAAAATGAAATGCAAGGTGGTGGAGAGCGTTTTGTGTGTGCAATGACTGATGGATATTGTTTTGGAGAGCGATATGGCAAGATTCACCTTATGAAAACCATTATATCTGAAGAGATGCTTTTTGAAAGCCAGAAAGAGGTTTTAAGCAACCTTCGAAAAGATTTTGTTAAAGTGAACGCAGCAATGTATGGAAATAAAAACGGCTAACGCTTAAAAATTAAAATAAAGTCAGGAGGGCAGCATTTATTACGAACTCCCCCTTGGTTGGGCTTTCAAAATCCGGAGTCTTACGTAATGGAATTATCCACTCCTTAAATTTACTTACATATCTTGGGTGAAAAAAAATAAAATCAGCCGGTAAAAGCTGGCATCACTCAAATCTTAAAGATAATCCTTCAACTACCTGTCCCAGTTCAGGAGGCTGGGTATGATAACCTATATGATGAGTGCCCGACCACTCGTTAGCCGGGGCTTGTATCCCCCAGCTGCATTACATTTTTCATTTCAACAACCAAGCTCAAACGCCATAATTTTTCGATAAAAATCACCTGTATTCTTTTACGCAAACACACGCATTTGGTAAAATTCGTATATTTTATTTTTTGTAGTCTTAAGTTTACGCATTTCAAAACGAATTGTTATTAATCAGAAAATAACAATTTCACCAGCTTTTCACTTGCTTTATCCTATCTGAAGGCAGGCTGTTTTGGTGTTATCTATTTGTTTGTCAGTGTTTTACTTTAGGTAAGTATATGTGCGTATTTATAAATTTCTGTATGTTTTTTCATAATTATTTCTTTGTAACCGGAAAATAAAACGATTTATTTTTCAAAACCGTCCCATCCTCAACATCCCATAAGTAGCTAACTGTCGGGCACGCCGTTTGGTTATTTTATGTAATGCTGAAACTACAGGAATTGCAAATTTTTAAAGCAACAGATCCTTGATCTATGCTGAACAGAACAATAACGTATAACAAATGAAAAAACGCTTACTCCTTAGCTTAGGTTTGTCATTAAGTGGCTATGCTGCACTAGCCCAGCAAAAAATAACGGATGGCACAATAACGGATAAAAAACTACCTAACAAAGACGCCATATTCGAACTCGAAAGCTCAAATAAAGGCTTGTTGCATACAAGAGTCGCATTAAGAACCACTACCGACGCTTTTCCACTATCGGCACATGTGGCTGGTATGATGGTTTACAACACGGCTACCAATAATGATGTTGTTCCGGGCATTTATTACAACGATGGAACAAAATGGAATTTAGTTAAAGGATCGAAAGGAGATTCAGGTTTTATCCTGGTTGAATCGCAGCCTGATAAAGATGGTATACCTGGCACGCCTGGTCAGCCTGGTGGGCCGGGGACGGGTGTTACTATCGTAATCAATCGTACTGGTACCTGGGTGTATAACCCTACTACTAATACCTGGACGAATATTAAAGGGCCAAAAGGTGACAAAGGTGATGCAGGCGTAGTTGGTGTTCAGGGGATGCCGGGTACCAGTGGCGTACCAGGTACTCCGGGATCTGGTACTGCAGGTGCTCCGGGTACAGGCGTTACCATTGTAACCAACGATAGTGGTACCTGGGTATACAACCCTACTACCAACACCTGGACAAATATTAATGGGCCCAAAGGTGACAAGGGAGATAAAGGTGATGCAGGCGTAGTGGGTGTTCAGGGGATGCCGGGTACGAGTGGTGTACCGGGTACTCCGGGTTCTGGTACTGCAGGTGCCCCTGGTACAGGCGTTACTATTGTAACCAACGATAGCGGTACCTGGGTGTACAACCCTACTACCAACACATGGACCAATATTAACGGTCCGAAAGGTGACAAGGGAGATAAAGGTGATGCAGGTGTGGTTGGCGTTCAGGGGATGCCGGGTACCAGTGGCGTACCGGGTACGCCGGGATCTGGCACTGCAGGTGCTCCTGGTACCGGTGTTACCATTGTAACCAACGACAGTGGTACCTGGGTGTATAACCCTACTACCAACACCTGGACGAATATTAACGGACCAAAAGGCGATAAAGGTGATGCAGGTGTGGTTGGTGTGCAGGGGATGCCGGGTACCAGTGGAATACCGGGTACGCCGGGTTCGGGTACTGCAGGTGCCCCTGCTACAGGCGTTACCATTGTAACCAACGATAGTGGTACCTGGGTATACAACCCTACTACCAACACCTGGACAAATATTAATGGGCCCAAAGGTGACAAGGGAGATAAAGGTGATGCAGGTGTGGTTGGTGTTCAGGAGATGCCGGGTACCAGCGGAGTACCGGGTACACCGGGATCTGGTACTGCAGGTGCCCCTGGTGCAGGCGTTACCATTGTAACCAACGATAGTGGTACCTGGGTATACAACCCTACTACCAACACCTGGACAAATATTAATGGGCCCAAAGGTGACAAGGGAGATAAAGGTGATGCAGGCGTAGTGGGTGTTCAGGGGATGCCGGGTACGAGTGGTGTACCGGGTACTCCGGGTTCTGGTACTGCAGGTGCCCCTGGCACCGGTGTTACCATTGTAACCAACGATAGCGGTACCTGGGTGTACAACCCTACTACCAACACCTGGACTAATATTAACGGACCAAAAGGTGATAAGGGAGATAAAGGCGATGCAGGTGTGGTTGGTGTGCAGGGGATGCCGGGTACCAGTGGAGTACCGGGTACACCGGGATCTGGTACTGCAGGTGCCCCTGGTGCAGGCGTAACTATCGTAACCAACGATAGCGGTACCTGGGTGTACAACCCTACTACCAACACCTGGACGAATATTAATGGACCAAAAGGTGATAAGGGAGATAAAGGTGATGCAGGCGTAGTTGGTGTTCAGGGGATGCCGGGTACCAGTGGAATACCGGGTACTCCGGGTTCTGGTACTGCAGGTGCCCCTGGCACCGGTGTTACCATTGTAACCAACGATAGCGGTACCTGGGTGTACAACCCTACTACCAACACCTGGACTAATATTAACGGACCAAA